>OBDG01000016.1_pt1 | contig 212704 bp, 190 predicted proteins | sample 1481331 | NCBI WGS metagenome assembly OBDG01 (sample SAMN00990124, study PRJEB22392) | human gut metagenome
TACATTATAAAATACATATCAAAAAAGCTGATTTCTATCAAATAATTAATAGAAAACAGCTTTTTTAAATTGCCTAAGAACTTAATGTCCCAGCCTGGTTTTTTCTTGCTTTTCTAAAAAGGTGTTAAAGATAATTGTTTATAATGTTACCATTTTGAGATGAAAGTGAAATATTGATATTAAGAATTAGTTGATTATTTTACAGCAGATGCACAATATTCTAATAAGGAATAAAATGTCATGTTCTTCCTCTCAAATATAGAAGTGTGGTAGAATATATATTCGTGTATAATCAAATCATGATTAAATTACAAGCAAGTGGGTATTAATCCCAAGAAGCTTTAATTTAATAATATAAATTATTAAAGTGGGGGGAATCAGTATGTTACATTTACATATATTAAGTTGGGTATTAGCGATTATTTTATTTATCGCTACATACTTAAACATTTCAAAAAATCAAGGCGGATCACCATTTTTCAAACCGTTGCACATGATTTTACGCTTATTTATGCTGTTGACGTTAATTTCAGGATTTTGGATATTAATTCAGTCATTTATGAATGGCGGGGCAAATCATATGTTGCTTACATTGAAAATGCTGTGTGGTGTTGCAGTAGTTGGATTGATGGAAGTGTCGATTGCTAAAAGAAAGAGACATGAACAAAGTCACACAATGTTTTGGATAACAATTGCATTAATTATCATCACAATGATATTAGGTGTCATTCTACCGTTAGGGCCTTTATCAAAATTATTCGGTATTGGCTAATTGATAAGACATATAGTAAATGACATAAGGCATGGACAATTATTAGTCCAAGACCTTATGTCTTTTTTGATTCTAAAAATGTTTAAACATAAAAAAAGGACTGGGACATTAAGTTCTTAGGCAATGTAAAAAAGCTGATTTCTATTAATTATTTGATAGAAATCAGCTTTTTTGATATGTATTTTATAATGTACAGCTCGTTGAGCTGCTATTTTCCTTATATTAAGTGCCATTAATACAAAACCTAGCTCTCGTTTAACTTTATTTATTCCTCGAACTGACATTCGAGTGAAACCCAAAATAGCCTTCATAAATCCAAAAACAGGCTCTACATCAATTTTTCTTTGACTATAGATTTTTTTCGTTTCTGATTCAGAAAGCTTTTGATTAATTTGGACTTTAAAGTATTCCCAATTATAATTCTTCATGATTTTCTTATTGGATTTCGAATTTGGTTTCATGCATTGATGTCTCAAAGAACATGATGAACAGTCATCACATTCATATAGTTTGAAGTCTCGTTTAAAACCATATCTATCATTACGGTATGCATATCTTTTAAAACCTATTCTTTTGTTATTAGGACATATAAATTCATCATTAAGTTCGTCATATTTCCAATTTTGAGTGTTGAAAATGTCACTTTTAAACTTTCTAGTTTTATCTTTAATAAACATGCCATACGTAATAAGTGGCGTTTTATTAAAATCATCTATAATAGCCATATAGTTTTGCTCACTACCATAACCTGCATCAGCTACAATATACTCTGGTAAATTTTGAATCATTGTTAAAAATGGAATTAAAGTTCTAGTATCTGTTGGGTTTTGAAATAGGTCATAGGATAAAACAAATTGAGAATTTGTCGCTATTTGTAAATTGTATCCTGGCTTAAGTTGGGTCACGTTATAATTTTTATACATAAGGCACCTCGTTAATTTAGTTTAGTGGTATTTATTAAATTATACGACGGGACCCACCACAGAAAATTCATTTTATTGAATTTTACATTTATGTGCAAGTTGGGCAAAGTGTCTTATTTTTTAAGTATTTCAAAGTAAAATTACATGTTAATACGTAGTATTAATGGCGAGACTCCTGAGGGAGCAGTGCCAGTCGAAGACCGAGGCTGAGACGGCACCCTAGGAAAGCGAAGCCATTCAATACGAAGTATTGTATAAATAGAGAACAGCAGTAAGATATTTTCTAATTGAAAATATCTTACTGCTGTTTATTAGGGATTTATGTCCCAGCCTTAACATAATTCTAACCTAGACAATTAAGATTAGATTGAATCGCATGATTCATTTATTTAGCTTTGTAACCAATCATATTGATTAAATCTTTAGGGTGGCTATATGGTGGTGCATAAGCCACTTCAAACTCAGTTAACTCATCTACAGTTAGCTGGTTCATCATTGCCATCGATAGTACATCAATACGTTTATCTGCACCTTCTTTTCCTACTGCAGCTGCTCTTAAAATCTGACGGTTTGAAGTGTCATAATATACCCTTAAGTGTAAAGGGGAATTTCCTGGGTAATAATTCGCGTGTGCACCTTGAGTGACTTCCACCATTTTATAGTCAAATTGCTTTAGTTCATTTGGTTTAACGCCGACACTCGCAAATGTATAATCAAAGAACTTCACTATATTGTTGCCTAAGAAGCCTTTGAATTCAATAGTGTCATTTCCAGCAATTTGTTCGGCAACAATACTTGCTGCACGGTGAGCGCCCCAAGCTAAAGGAACACTAGCCGGTAGATCGACATGTCGATAATGTGATGTTGCAATATCGCCTATTGCATAAATGTTTGGAACATTTGTTTCAAATTTATCGTTTACCGGTATGAAACCTTTTCGATCAAGTTTGATATTTGAACTTTCGATAAATTTTGAATTGGGGTGAGTACCGACACCTTCAATAATCATATCGTAATGTTCAACTTTTCCTGATTTAAATGTAATTTCATTTCCATTGATAGCATCAATTTCCTCATTTAAACGGTATGGAATCTCCCGCTTATCTAATTCATCAAGTATAGGTTGATTCATGTCAGCATCCATTAATTTATTTATCTTATCAGATCGATGAATTAAAGTAGGGTGTAAACCACGTTCATAAAGGTTTTCAAGAACTTCTAATGAAACATACCCTGCACCTACAACTAATACTTTATCAACTTGATTTGCTTTGATGAATTGATCGATAGCATCAGTGTCTTCTAAATTTCTAAGTGTAAATGTAATATCACTTTCAAAGCCAAGGCTATTTGCACTTGCACCAGGGCTTAAAATGAGTTTATCGTAAGATTCTTCAAATTGTTCGTTGGTCTTTCTATTTAATACAGTTACAGTTTGTCTTTCATCATTGATTGCAATAACTTCATGATAAGTTTTTACTGTAATTTGCTTTCTATCATAAAATTTTTCAGGTGTATACGCTAAAGCATATTTTCTATCTTCAACAACTTCGCCAATGACATAAGGCAATGCACAATTAGCAAAGCTCATATCACGATCTTTTTCAAAAATAATAATGTCACTTTCTTTATCTAAACGTCGAATTTGGCTGGCACATGTTGCACCGCCAGCGACTGCTCCGACTACGACTATTTTGGGCATCGTAACTTACCTCCTATTGTTTTAAAATATTATAAAATGATTAGTTATAAATTAACAGTAATATCTAATATTTAAATTAAAGAAATCATTCAAATATCGACCAATGCCATCTTCATTATTGTTGAATGTAATATTGTTCGCTACATCTTTAAGTTCTTGCAAACCATTTTCCATAGCAACACCATGGCGGGCGTACTCAATCATTTCAATATCATTATCTTCATCACCGAATGCAATAATATTATTTCGGTCAATATTTAAAAATTGTCTAACTTGCTCAATGCCTCTTGCTTTATTAATACCAAGTTTTACAATTTCAATGACAGGGAATGGTGCGCCCCAGCGTCGATGCTCAATATGATCGGCATAAAAATGAGTAAGCATATTTTTGATTTCAGGTATTTTACTTTCTTCGGCTTCAATTAAAATTGAGGTAGGGGATTCTTTCAAGTGGACAAGTAAATTACCAGTTTGAATTCTTGGATTACCCATTGAAAAACCTTCAAATAATCTTGGATCATGATTGTTAATGAAAACATAATCTTTCACTTCTGCTATAATATTCGATACTTGATATTGTTGTAATCCTTGAATAATGTTTTGTGCGATGCCTAAATCTAAAATTTCATGGCAAGTTTTGAAGTTTTTATCTTTAGGGTGATGTACGTAAGCGCCATTAAAATTAACAATTGGTGTCGTTAAATTTAATTCATGATAATACATTTGACTTGCACGATAAGGTCTGCCAGTCGCAATCATAATTTGGTGTCCACGTTGTTGTAATTCATTTAATACTTGTTTAGTATATGATGAAATTTCTTTGTTATCGTTTAATAATGTTCCGTCTAAGTCTAGACATATTAAATGTGGTTGCATATCTCTCTCCTCATAAGTTGCTTAGTTCATATAGATACATCATAGCATTTTATTGGCGTTTTGTCGGATATTTGATATATTATGAATAATATGACATTAAAGAGGTGATATGGATGGAAGAGGCATTGAAAGATAGTATCTTAGGTGCATTAGAAATGGTAATTGACCCTGAATTAGGAATTGATATCGTTAATTTAGGTTTAGTATACAAAGTGAATGTTGATGATGAAGGCGTATGTACAGTTGATATGACTTTAACATCAATGGGATGTCCAATGGGACCTCAAATTATTGATCAAGTTAAAACAGTATTAGCAGAGATTCCTGAAATTCAGGATACTGAAGTGAATATCGTATGGAGTCCACCTTGGACAAAAGATATGATGTCACGTTACGCTAAGATTGCACTTGGTGTGAGCTAACAAAAAATTGCATTGCCTGTAGAAATTGGAATTTAATTGGGGCTCCGCTTCCAACTCGCATTGCCTGTAGAATTTCTTTTCGAAATTCTCTGTGTTTGGGCCCGCAGTCAATATAACATTGTAGAGTATAATTCATTGTGAATAAGCTCCCTTCAAAGTAGACATTGAAAAATGAAAATTTTGAAGGGAGCCTTATTTATGTTCTAGGTTCTGATTTTATTTTGAAAATTTATATCTAACTTGTTTCAAAAAATATGAATTAAGACAGTGACTTGCACTTCTAAGAGTGCACAATTCATTTTCTAGTTGAATATTTTCTTGAAAATTTTTATAATAAATTGAATTTATATTACATTTATATTACAATACATAATACTTCATAGTTTTTAAGTTGCCGAGTTGCATTACAAATTGGATTTCGAAGTAAGAATCATCATTGGTAATTTTTTTTATTTAACAGTATTTTAGTCAATATGATTTTGATGATGTCGTAATTCAATAATATACATATGCATTTCAATATTCTTTTAAACAGCATAACTAAATTTAATTAAGCATCTAAGAAGAACAGTTTTAAAAGGGAAGAATGCAAAAATGAACAAAACAAAGGGTTTTACAAAGTATAAGAAAATGAGATATATGCCAGGGCTCGATGGTTTGAGGGCAATCGCTGTTCTAGGAATTATTATTTACCACTTAAATAAGCAATGGTTGACAGGTGGCTTTTTAGGTGTGGATACATTTTTTGTGATCTCTGGTTATTTAATTACAAGCTTATTACTCAAAGAGTATGATGACACAGGTATCATTAAATTGAAAAGCTTTTGGATACGTCGTTTAAAACGTTTATTACCAGCAGTCATAGTTTTATTAATGGTTGTAGGGACAGCAACCTTATTATTAAAATCAGATAATATCATTAGGGTTAAACATGATATTATTGCTGCGATATTTTATGTATCAAACTGGTGGTATATAGCAAAAGATGTTAATTATTTTGAGCAATTTTCATTTATGCCATTAAAGCATTTATGGTCTTTAGCAATTGAAGAACAGTTTTACATATTTTTCCCAGTTATTTTGGTTACATTATTGTTAACAATTAAAAAGCGATACAAAATAGGATTTATTTTTTGGGGAGTATCAATAATTTCTTTAGGGTTAATGATGTTTATCTACAGTATTAATGGGGATCATTCACGAGTGTATTTTGGTACAGATACTAGATTACAGACATTGTTACTGGGTGTTATTTTAGCTTTTTTATGGCCACCGTTTAAATTGAAAAAAGATCCACCTAAAGTTGTAAAATATGTTATTGATAGCATAGGTAGTTTATCATTTATAGTACTTATATTATTATTTTTCATTATTAATGATGAGACGAATTGGATATATGATGGTGGTTTCTATTTAATATCCATATTAACGTTATTTATTATTGCCAGTGTCGTTCATCCATCTACATGGATAGCGAAGATATTTTCAAATCCAGTGTTAGTATTTATCGGGAAAAGGTCTTATAGTTTATATTTATGGCATTTTGCAGTAATTAGTTTCGTACATAGTTACTATGTAGACGGACAGATACCTGTATATGTGTACTTTATAGATATAAGTTTAACAATTATATTTGCAGAGCTATCATATCGCTTTATAGAAACTCCATTTAGAAAAGAAGGTATTAAAGCTTTAAATTGGCGACCTTCTTATATACCACAATTTATAAGAATGGCAATTGTAGTAACCTTGTTAATACCATTTATGTTGATTTTAGTAGGTGCATTCAATAAATATGGTAAAGACATTATTGGAGAAAAAGCGAATAGCTTTGATACCACTATTGAAGATAATTATTTAATGCGGATAGCACCAATTGATAACATTCACATTGATGGCTTAGTAAGTGAGAAGAAAAAGGAATCTTCCGACGTATATAATAATATTAAACCTCTTTTAATCGGTGATTCAGTAATGGTTGATATCGGTGAGTCATTTAAGTCATCAGTTCCTAAGTCTAGAATTGATGGAAAAGTAGGGCGTCAATTGTATCAAACCTTACCTTTAGTTAAAGCGAATTATTCACAATATAAAAAATCATCTGATCAAGTCGTATTAGAATTAGGTACAAATGGCGACTTTACTGTCAAACAGCTCGACGATTTACTTAATCAATTTGGAAAAGCCAAGATTTATTTAGTTAATACACGTGTTCCAAGAATTTATGAGGCAAATGTAAATCGATTATTAGCTGACGCGGCGAAACGAAAGTCCAATGTCACATTAATTGATTGGTATAAGCGATCACAAGGACATAGTGAATATTTTGCACCAGACGGTGTACATTTAGAGTACAAAGGAGTCCTAGCTTTAAAAGATGAAATATTAAAAGCACTTAAAAAGAAATAACATATGTTTAATAAGTCTAGTTAATGTGTAACGTAACATTAGCTAGATTTTTTTAATTCAAAAAAATATTTACAAATATTAGGAAATTTAAGTGTAAAAGAGTTGATAAATGATTATATTGGGACTATAATATAATTAAGGTCAAAGAAAGTCAAAGTCAAAAGTGCAACTTGACCAACTCTACAAATTAGAGGTGAAATTATATGGATATAAATAAAATGACATATGCTGTTCAAAGTGCTTTACAACAAGCAGTTGAACTGAGTCAGCAACATAAATTACAAAATATAGAAATTGAGGCAATTTTAAGCGCTGCCTTAAATGAAAGTGAAAGCTTATATAAAAGTATTTTAGAACGAGCGAATATTGAGGTAGATCAATTAAACAAAGCTTATGAAGACAAACTAAACACGTATGCATCTGTAGAAGGTGACAATATACAATATGGTCAATATATTAGCCAACAAGCAAACCAATTGATAACTAAGGCTGAATCATACATGAAAGAATATGAAGATGAATATATTTCAATGGAGCATATTTTACGTTCGGCAATGGACATTGATCAAACAACAAAACATTATATAAATAATAAAGTAGAAGTTATCAAAGAAATTATTAAAAAAGTAAGAGGGGGAAATCACGTGACATCACAAAATCCAGAAGTTAATTACGAAGCATTAGCTAAATATGGCCGCGACTTAGTAGAAGAAGTTAGACAAGGTAAAATGGATCCTGTTATAGGAAGAGATGAAGAAATTCGAAATACGATTCGTATTTTAAGTCGTAAAACTAAAAACAACCCTGTGCTCATTGGTGAACCAGGTGTTGGTAAAACTGCAATTGTTGAAGGATTAGCGCAACGTATAGTTAAGAAAGATGTGCCAGAATCATTATTAGATAAAACTGTTTTTGAGTTAGATTTAAGCGCATTAGTAGCGGGCGCTAAATATCGTGGTGAATTTGAAGAGAGATTAAAAGCAGTCCTAAAAGAAGTTAAAGAGTCTGATGGTAGAATTATATTATTTATTGATGAAATCCATATGCTTGTAGGTGCTGGTAAAACAGATGGTGCCATGGATGCAGGCAACATGCTAAAACCAATGTTAGCACGAGGAGAGTTACATTGTATTGGTGCAACAACTTTAAATGAATATCGAGAATATATTGAAAAAGATTCGGCATTAGAGCGTCGTTTCCAAAAAGTAGCAGTTAGTGAGCCTGATGTTGAAGATACAATTTCAATTTTACGTGGTTTAAAAGAACGATATGAAGTGTATCATGGTGTGCGTATTCAAGATAGAGCCTTAGTTGCTGCCGCTGAATTGTCTGATCGTTACATCACTGATCGTTTTTTACCAGATAAAGCGATTGATTTAGTTGACCAAGCATGTGCAACAATTCGTACGGAAATGGGATCAAATCCAACTGAATTGGATCAAGTTAATAGACGTGTCATGCAATTAGAAATTGAAGAAAGCGCACTTAAAAATGAATCTGACAATGCGAGCAAACAGAGATTACAAGAACTACAAGAAGAGCTTGCCAATGAAAAAGAGAAACAAGCAGCACTTCAATCTCGTGTAGAATCAGAAAAAGAAAAAATAGCAAATTTACAAGAAAAACGTGCGCAACTAGATGAAAGTAGACAAGCGTTGGAAGATGCACAAACAAATAACAATTTAGAAAAAGCTGCTGAACTACAATATGGAACAATTCCTCAATTGGAAAAAGAACTTAGAGAATTAGAGGATAATTTCCAAGATGAGCAAGGTGAAGATACAGATCGAATGATTCGTGAAGTTGTAACAGACGAAGAAATTGGCGATATTGTCAGCCAATGGACAGGCATACCAGTTTCAAAATTAGTTGAAACAGAACGTGAAAAATTACTTCACTTAAGTGACATCTTGCATAAACGTGTTGTAGGTCAAGATAAAGCGGTTGACCTGGTTTCAGATGCAGTAGTTAGAGCAAGAGCAGGTATTAAAGATCCAAACAGACCTATTGGTAGTTTCTTATTCCTAGGTCCAACTGGAGTAGGTAAAACTGAATTAGCTAAATCATTAGCTGCATCATTATTTGATTCTGAAAAACATATGATTCGTATTGATATGAGTGAATATATGGAAAAACATGCAGTATCAAGATTGATAGGGGCACCTCCAGGATATATTGGACATGATGAAGGGGGTCAATTAACTGAAGCGGTTCGTCGTAATCCATACTCAGTTATTTTATTAGATGAGGTTGAAAAAGCGCATACTGACGTCTTTAATGTATTATTGCAAATTTTAGATGAAGGCCGTTTAACTGATTCTAAAGGACGTAGCGTTGATTTTAAAAATACTATTATTATTATGACAAGTAATATTGGATCTCAAGTTTTATTAGAAAACGTAAAAGAGACTGGTGAAATTACAGAATCAACAGAAAAAGCTGTTATGACAAGTTTAAATGCATATTTCAAACCAGAAATTTTGAATCGTATGGATGATATCGTATTATTTAAACCATTATCTATTGATGACATGAGTATGATTGTAGATAAAATCTTAACGCAATTAAATATAAGATTATTAGAACAACGAATCTCAATTGAAGTTTCTGATGATGCTAAAGCTTGGCTAGGTCAAGAAGCTTATGAACCTCAATACGGTGCAAGACCATTAAAACGTTTTGTACAACGCCAAATTGAAACACCATTAGCACGTATGATGATTAAAGAGGGATTCCCAGAAGGTACAACGATTAAAGTTAATTTAAATTCAGACAATAACTTAACGTTTAATGTTGAAAAAATTCATGAATAAAATTGAACCAAGAATGTGATGATTAATCGCATTCTTGGTTTTTTAGATTTGAAATTTATTATAATTGTTCATTGGCAATATACTTTTTAAATGATCTAATAAACGCCAATATTTCTGGACTTTCTTTTTTGCTGTATATATATGTAAATGAAATAGGTGCTTGTAAAATTTTCGTGTTAATAACCGAAATATTGTAATCACTATCTGTTGTTATATAAATAGGTAGGAATGATATACCTTGATTCATTTCGATTAATTTAATTGAAGTATGCACATCATTGATAGATAGAAATTGTGCTTTTTCATAAATATTTAAAATATTATTTTTAAGTGATGACCAATATTCTGGATGGTTATCACTTATTATTTTGTATTTTTCAAATAAAGATGCCTCAGTTAGAAGATGATTATTCTCTTTATTGGGAGCAATCAATACAATTTTACCTTCGCATACTTTTTCAGAATGAACTTCTCTTAGTTTAGGTTGATTTCTGCTAATTCCGATGTCATACGTATGATTATTAATATCTTTTTCAATATTTTCATTTTTGACATGAAGAGAAACATCGATAAAAGGATGCTCGTTAAAGAAAGATTTTAAAAATTTGGGCATAATGAATGTCGCGATATATGAAGACACGACAACATTTAATTTCGATTGAAACATCGTTTTTTTAAGTTGGATATGTTTGATGCCACTTTCATATTGTTCAATAAAACTTTGCGCAATTGGAAGAAATGTATGACCATCTTCAGTCAAAATAATTTGATTTTTATAAGTTTCAAATAGTTTCACATTGAGATGCTGTTCTAAATTTTTAATTTGCTTATGTATAGAAGGTATAGTGAGATTAATTTCTTCACTAGCTAATCGATAGTTTAACGTCTTCGCTAAAATGACAAATGTATAGTACCAATCCAAATTCATGAACTTACCTCTTTCAAAAAAGTTAATAATTCATTAGATAATATTTAATTTTTATTGCATAAAAATAATATTAATATTATATCAGAGGTTACCGAGGGGGTGAAGTAATATGATTCGAATTCAAGATAATACAATAAGGGATGGTATGCAACAAAGTAATGTTCGAAAAAGTCTAATTATAAAAAAAGAAGTATTGAAACAAATTAACAAGTTAAATATAAATTCTGTTGAAGTAGGCATGTGTACAACTATCGAGGATGAATTTAATATTCATCAATTCAGAGACATTTTAAGTCCTGAAAAAGAATTAGTAGTATTGACTAGGCTTAATGAAAAAGAAATAAAAAAAATAGTCAAATTAAAAATTCATAATTTAGTGGTAAAAATACTATTGCCAATATCTGACTTGCATATAAAAGAAAAGCTTAATTTTTCAAATAAATATTATATTCAGAAAATCAAAGACTGCTTGGATATATTAAAGAAAGATAAAAAAGGAGTAGATATTTGTTTTGAAGATGCAACAAGGACTTCTAGAGAAAAATTGAAGGAATACATGGAAATTATTTCAAAATATCAAGTTAGAACAGTTACCTTTGCGGACACTGTAGGATGTTCGACACCATTAGAATACGGAGATATTTTTAATTACTTTGTAAAAAAATATTCTAACATAATTTTTTCTGCTCATTGTCATAACGATCTAGGGTTGGCTACTGCAAATACATTAGCTGCAATTTTAAATGGTGCGAAACAAATAGAAACTACATTTTTGGGAATTGGTGAGAGAGCGGCTAATGCTCCTATTGAGGAAATAATTACTATTTTGACAAAAAAACAAATAAAAAGTACGGAATTCACTTTACCCGACGTATATAAAACTAGTATTAATATTTCTAAAATTCTCGATTTTCAAATATCAGAAAACAAACCTATAATTGGTGAAAATATATTTAAACATGAATCAGGAATTCATCAAGATGGTACTAAAAAAATATAAATATGTATCAATATTTAGTTCCTAGTGATTTAGGATTGAAAAATTCACAAGTTGTTCAGTTTCCAATAAGTAATATTTCTAGTAAGAAAATCTTGCACAATAAATTTAAATCAATAGTTAACACTGAAGAAATTGATGAAAATATTTCTTTCTATAAACTTGTGAACAAGTTTTCACCTGAAGTAGCACCTGAAGATACAGTGGATTTACTTCAGATAATAAAAAGGAGGAGTAAAGATGGAAATTTTAAATGATTCTGTAAAAAGTTTTGAAAAACTTTATTTACAATTACAAGATGGTTTTCCAGTGATTGTTCCTACTGATACTAATTATAATTTATGTAGTTTACCAAACAATGATCTTTGTATCGATAAAATATTTGAATATAAAAAGAGATCGAAAGATAAGCCATTATCATTATTTATTGATAAGCCAGAGGATTGGAAATTGTATGGAGATAATCAAAATACGGAAATAGTTGATAAACTAGTTGAAATATTTTGGCCTGGACCATTAAATATTATTTTAAAAAATAAAACAAGCTATAATTATATGCTCAATAATTCAGATAGTATAGCTATAGGATGTGTGCAAAATAAAACGATGAGAAGGTTTATTTCATATATTAATTCACCTATAGCAATTACTTCAGCAAATATCTCTGGAACTGCCGATGATATTTTAATAACTGAAAATGAAGCAATTAAGCACATGGGCGAAAATGTAAGATATATGCTAAGAAGTCAAAATAAAACTAACTATAAAACATCTAGTACGATTATTAAAGTGACAGATAATAAAATTGAATTATTAAGAGAAGGAGATATAAAGTTTGAAGAAATAAAAGAAAGACTAGGTACAGGTATTATTTATGAATAAGTTAATACTTGGGATTTATTTATACCGAATTTTTTCACGAGCATACTTTTATTTACCGTTTTTATTAATTTACTTTTTGATTCAAGGTTATTCCATAATACAATTAGAAATATTAATGGCGTCTTATGGCATTGCAGCATTTTTATTCTCTCTATACAAAGAGAAGTGTTTTAAAATTTGTAACTTAAAAGATTCTAATAAATTAGTTGTTAGTGAAATATTCAAAATCATCGGTTTATTGTTGTTATTATATCAAAATCAATATTTAATTTTAGTAGTGGCACAAATATTATTAGGGTTAAGTTACTCAATGATGGCGGGTGTTGATACCGCAATAATTAAAAGAAATATAACAAATGAGAAATACGTACAAAATAAGTCAAATAGCTATATGTTCCTATCATTATTAATTTCAGGGATTATAGGTAGTTATCTTTATGGAATAAATATTAAATGGCCTATAATAATGACTGGTATATTTTCAATTCTAACAATTATAATTATTCGATGCACATTAGTTGAAAATAGGGAATTAAATTTAATAGGAGAAACAAAGGGAAAGATAAAGAAATTTCTACCAGAAGAGAAGTTTTGGATATTGCATTATTCTTTTTTAAGAGCGTTAATATTAGGATTTTTTATAGGATTTATTCCAATTAATATATATAATGATTTAAAACTGAATAATTTACAATTTATTTCAGTATTAACTTGTTACACAGTTATGGGTTTTGTATCTTCACGTTATTTAACTAAATACTTGAATTATAAGTTTGTGTCAGAAATTTGTTTAGTAATATTTTTAATAATATATACATATCAAAGTTTCATAGCAGTTACTATTTCTATGATATTTTTAGGTATTTCTTCAGGGTTAACTCGTCCACAAACTATAAATAAACTTTCTAGCAGTAGTAACTTAAGAGTGATGCTTAATTATGCAGAAACGTTATATTTTATTTTTAATATCGCATTTTTACTTATGGGTGGTTACTTATATACAATAGGAACTATTCAATACTTAATATTATTTATTTCGTTATTAATTTTTATATATTTAATAATAATATTTTATTTTACAAGGAGAGAGCAACATGAAAATAAAAACTGAATTTAAAGGGAACAATATACCATATGAATACGCAGCAGGTGCAGATGTGAGTGATTCTATTAACGGGAATCCAATTAAGTCATTTCCATTTGAAGTAATTGAATTACCGGAAGGGACTAAATATCTTGCTTGGTCTTTAATTGACTATGATGCAATTCCTGTGTGTGGCTTTGCATGGATTCATTGGAGTGTTGCTAATGTAAGTGTTAGTGGCAATTCAATTTCTATAAAAGCAGATTTATCAAGAACAAAGGGTGACTATGTACAAGGTAAAAATAGCTTTACTAGTGGGTTATTGGCTGAAGATTTTTCAGAAATAGAAAATCACTATGTAGGACCTACACCACCTGATCAAGATCATCAATATGAATTAACAGTTTATGCGTTAGATCATTCTTTAAATTTGAAGAATGGGTTCTACTTGAATGAATTTTTAAAAGAAGTAAATCAACATAAAATTGATCAAACAAGTATTAACCTTATAGGAAGAAAAATTTAATGCTAAATATCTCATCAATATAAAATTGTTCAATTAAAAGTACAAAGAAACAAGAGATTTAATTTATATATTAGGTACGGCGTTCGCTATAATGCAAAGAAGTAATTAAATTTAAGAAATGTAAACTTAGTTATTGTAATGTGAATTTATTTGAAAAAATAGAAAGTATTAACAATTATAGCTTTTACATTAATTAAAATTTATTTTTAAAAACAAGTAAACAATTTACATACTTATAATTTTTGAAACTTTTAGATTTGTGTTATATTGATTTTGTAAGATACTTTAACTCACAAAGGAGAGAGATTATATGAAATTAAAATCATTTATAACTGTAACTTTGGCACTGGGCATGATCGCAACGACTGGCGCTACTGTGACAAGTAATGAGGTATCTGCAGCAGAAAAGGACAAACTACCGGCAACTCAAAAAGCTAAAGAAATGCAAAATGTTCCATATACAATTGCAGTAGATGGCATTATGGCTTTCAATCAATCTTACTTAAATTTACCAAAAGATAGCCAATTATCATATTTAGATTTAGGAAATAAAGTTAAAGCTTTATTATATGATGAACGTGGTGTAACACCTGAGAAGATTCGAAATGCAAAATCTGCCGTTTACACGATTACTTGGAAAGATGGTAGTAAAAAAGAAGTGGATCTTAAGAAAGATAGCTACACAGCAAACTTGTTTGATTCAAATTCAATTAAACAAATTGATATTAATGTAAAAACTAAATAAACACTTAAAATTATCAAATTCAACATGAAGCATTTAATTTTACAGTGATGATTATAATATAATTGCCTTGATACAAAGATTACTCGTAAATGACATCTTTGTATTAAGGCTTTTTCTAAATTTAAAAGTGATGGGTTAGAGGTTATTGAGCTTTAAAATATTCAAAATACAAAACATTAATGGCCAAAAATAAAAGCCGCCTTTATCTGGGCAGCTTCAATAATAAGAAAGACATATTTCATTTTATACTAAATAGTTATTGTGATGAATCTTTCGGCGGTTTAATTACTGCAGCAAAAATTGCTGTGAAAATCGTGAACAATACTGCCATGATAATTGGATTCACTACATTTAAGCTGTCTCCACCTACTAGGCTATTAAGTACAAAGTTAACCATTTGCATTAATAATAATGCCCAAAAGAATGTTACGAGGTGTTTCATGTCATTCTACCTCCACTTTAATTATATATATTTTATTTTAAGTGAAAGTTAGAAATTTGTATAGTAACATCTCATATATTTTGACCATATTATACAGTTTAAATAAATGATTTTATCTGAATGGCTATTCAAATTTAAGCGCATTAAAACCAATTTCATACTGAAATTTGACGATAATAAAGCATTAAAATTTTATTAACTAGTCAATATTCCTACCTCTGACTTGAGTTTAAAAAGTAATCTATGTTAAATTAATACCTGGTATTAAAAATTTTATTAAGAAGGTGTTCAACTATGAACGTGGGTATTAAAGGTTTTGGTGCATATGCACCAGAAAAGATTATTGACAATGCCTATTTTGAGCAATTTTTAGATACATCTGATGAATGGATTTCTAAGATGACTGGAATTAAAGAAAGACATTGGGCAGATGACGATCAAGATACTTCAGATTTAGCATATGAAGCAAGTGTAAAAGCAATCGCTGACGCTGGTATTCAGCCTGAAGATATAGATATGATAATTGTTGCCACAGCAACTGGAGATATGCCATTTCCAACTGTCGCAAATATGTTGCAAGAACGTTTAGGGACGGGCAAAGTTGCCTCTATGGATCAACTTGCAGCATGTTCTGGATTTATGTATTCAATGATTACAGCTAAACAATATGTTCAATCTGGAGATTATCATAATATTTTAGTTGTCGGTGCAGATAAATTATCTAAAATAACAGATTTAACTGACCGTTCTACTGCAGTTCTATTTGGAGATGGTGCAGGTGCGGTTATCATCGGTGAAGTTTCAGAAGGCAGAGGTATTATAAGTTATGAAATGGGTTCTGATGGCACTGGTGGTAAACATTTATATTTAGATAAAGATACTGGTAAACTGAAAATGAATGGTCGAGAAGTATTTAAATTTGCTGTTAGAATTATGGGTGATGCATCAACACGTGTAGTTGAAAAAGCGAATTTAACATCAGATGATATAGATTTATTTATTCCTCATCAAGCTAATATTAGAATTATGGAATCAGCTAGAGAACGCTTAGGTATTTCAAAAGACAAAATGAGTGTTTCTGTAAATAAATATGGAAATACTTCAGCTGCGTCAATACCTTTAAGTATCGATCAAGAATTAAAAAATGGTAAACTCAAAGATGATGATACAATTGTTCTTGTCGGATTCGGTGGCGGCCTAACTTGGGGCGCAATGACAATAAAATGGGGAAAATAGGAGGATAACGAATGAGTCAAAATAAAAGAGTAGTTATTACAGGTATGGGAGCCCTTTCTCCAATCGGTAATGATGTCAAAACAACATGGGAGAATGCTCTAAAAGGCGTAAATGGTATCGATAAAATTACACGTATCGATACTGAACCTTATAGCGTTCACTTAGCAGGAGAACTTAAAAACTTTAATATTGAAGATCATATCGACAAAAAAGAAGCGCGTCGTATGGATAGATTTACTCAATATGCAATTGTAGCAGCTAGAGAGGCTGTTAAAGATGCGCAATTAGATATCAATGATAATACTGCAGATCGAATCGGTGTATGGATTGGTTCTGGTATCGGTGGTATGGAAACATTTGAAATTGCACATAAACAATTAATGGATAAAGGCCCAAGACGTGTGAGTCCATTTTTCGTACCAATGTTAATTCCTGATATGGCAACTGGGCAAGTATCAATTGACTTAGGTGCAAAAGGACCAAATGGTGCAACAGTTACAGCATGTGCAACAGGTACAAACTCAATCGGAGAAGCATTTAAAATTGTGCAACGCGGTGATGCAGATGCAATGATTACTGGTGGTACGGAAGCTCCAATCACTCATATGGCAATTGCAGGTTTCAGTGCAAGTCGAGCGCTTTCTACAAATGATGACATTGAAACAGCATGTCGTCCATTCCAAGAAGGTAGAGACGGTTTTGTTATGGGTGAAGGTGCTGGTATTTTAGTAATCGAATCTTTAGAATCAGCACAAGCTCGAGGTGCCAATATTTATGCTGAGATAGTTGGCTATGGTACTACAGGTGATGCTTATCATATTACAGCGCCAGCTCCAGAAGGTGAAGGCGGTTCTAGAGCAATGCAAGCAGCTATGGATGATGCTGGTATTGAACCTAAAGATGTACAATACTTAAATGCCCATGGTACAAGTACTCCTGTTGGTGACTTAAATGAAGTTAAAGCTATTAAAAATACATTTGGTGAAGCAGCTAAACACTTAAAAGTTAGCTCAACAAAATCAATGACTGGTCACTTACTTGGTGCAACAGGTGGAATTGAAGCAATCTTCTCAGCGCTTTCAATTAAAGACTCTAAAGTCGCACCGACAATACATGCGGTAACACCAGACCCAGAATGTGATTTGGATATTGTTCCAAATGAAGCGCAAGACCTTGATATTACTTATGCAATGAGTAATAGCTTAGGATTCGGTGGACATAACGCAGTATTAGTATTCAAGAAATTTGAAGCATAATTATAAAAATCTTCAGTAACGTTGTTTTAGTTACTGAAGATTTTTTCTGTTTCTTTATACTAAGATGAGCGACAGCACAATCGTCATAATAAAATATAGAATATTTATTAATAATAAGGGGATTATCCATGTAGAAACAAAGTAATGCTCTTTTTTTACCTCTTGTGGGTTGAAAAATGGATCATCAGAGATAGACTTCTTCTTTTTCGAAGATGACATTTGATACTTTAATCTTCTAAAACCATAACTTGTCGCATCAAAAATGCCTTCTTGTACAAGTAAAATCAAAAATATGCTAATAAAAATAATTAATGAAACATAAAACAATATATTTAAATATGTAATGATAGTATGGCTATTAAAAACCCATATAATAAACGTTAATATTGGCGTTATTAGTGCCATTCCAAGCCATTTTTTCAACATTTGATCACTCCCACTTATAGAAAACTCTTACGCATAGTTTACATTAAAATGAGACATTGAGGAATGATTTTTTAATTTCTGCAGCTTTATTGAAATTCTAAAATCAATCATTCTTCATTAGTTTAAAGCAAAAAAATATTGATATATAGTAAATATTGTATATATAATATTAGTTAAGATTTCAGAAAATTTTGAAGGGAATGGAAATTTAGAAATCGGAATTTGTTAGAGGAGGGGATTAGATGGGGAAATATATTTTCAAACGATTTATTTATATGCTTATTTCTTTATTTATTATTATTACAATTACATTTTTCTTAATGAAATTAATGCCAGGTTCGCCATTTAACGATGCTAAATTAAATGCTGAACAAAAAGAAATTTTAAATGAAAAATATGGATTAAATGATCCTGTAGCTACGCAGTATTTACATTATTTAAAAAATGTTGTTACAGGCGATTTTGGTAATTCATTCCAGTATCATAATCAACCTGTGTGGGATTTGATTAAACCGAGACTACTACCTTCTTTTGAAATGGGTCTTACAGCAATGTTCATCGGTGTGATACTGGGACTTATTTTAGGTGTTGCAGCAGCTACTAAACAAAATTCTTGGGTTGACTATACAACTACAGTTATTTCAGTTATTGCTGTATCTGTACCATCTTTTGTACTTGCTGTACTTTTACAATATGTATTTGCAGTTAAATTAAGATGGTTCCCAGTAGCTGGATGGGAAGGTTTTTCGACTGCGGTATTACCGTCACTTGCATTATCTGCAGCTGTTTTAGCAACTGTCGCCAGATACATAAGAGCAGAGATGATAGAGGTATTAAGTTCAGACTATATTTTATTAGCGAGAGCTAAAGGTAATTCGACAATGCGTGTACTTTTTGGACATGCACTTAGAAATGCTTTAATTCCAATTATTACAATTATCGTTCCCATGTTAGCAAGTATTTTAACAGGCACTTTAACAATTGAAAATATTTTTGGGGTTCCTGGATTAGGGGATCAATTCGTACGTTCAATTACAACAAATGATTTCTCAGTAATCATGGCAATCACACTATTATTTAGCACACTGTTTATCGTTTCTATTTTTATTGTAGATATTTTGTACGGTGTGATAGATCCACGAATTCGTGTTCAAGGAGGTAAAAAATAATGGCTGAAAATAAAAACAATTTGTCGATTAACGACGATCATTCTAATGCAGCTATGACGCATACCTCTGACGCTATCGCATCATCTGATTTTATTATTAGAGAATTAGACTTGAATCAGGAACCTGAAATGCAACGAGAAAGCAAAAACTTTTGGCAAGATGCTTGGGCTCAGTTAAAACGAAATAAGTTAGCTGTTGTCGGTATGATAGGTTTAATTATCATTGTAATATTTGCTTTTATCGGTCCAGTTATAAATAAACATGATTATGCTGAACAAAATGTAGAACATAGAAATCTTCCGGCAAAAATACCTGTATTAGACAAAGTTCCATTTTTACCTTTTGATGGTAAAGATGCAGATGGCAAGGATGCTTATAAAGCAGCAAATGCTAAAGAAAATTATTGGTTTGGTACTGATCAGTTGGGTCGAGATTTATGGACAAGAACATGGAAAGGTGCTCAAATTTCATTGTTTATCGGTGTTGTTGCAGCGATGTTAGATATTTTTATTGGCGTTGTATATGGTGCGATTTCTGGATTCTTCGGTGGACGTGTCGATACGATTATGCAACGTATACTTGAAGTCATAGCATCTATTCCGAATTTAATTGTCGTTATTTTATTTGTATTAATTTTTGAACCATCCATTTGGACAATTATATTGGCTATGTCTATCACAGGCTGGTTAGGCATGAGCAGAGTTGTACGTGGAGAATTTTTAAAATTGAAAAATCAAGAGTTTGTCATGGCTTCGAAAACATTGGGGGCTTCAAAATTCAAATTGATATTTAAGCATATTTTACCTAATACGTTAGGTGCTATCGTGGTTACATCAATGTTTACAGTACCTAGTGCTATTTTCTTCGAAGCATTTTTAAGTTTCATTGGTATAGGTGTACCTGCACCTCAAACATCGTTAGGGTCATTAGTAAATGATGGGCGCGCAATGTTATTAATTTATCCACATGAATTATTTATACCAGCAATGATTTTAAGTTTATTAATTCTATTCTTTTACTTATTTAGTGATGGATTACGTGATGCATTTGATCCGAAAATGCGTAAATAAAAGGGGGCATAGCATATGACTGAAAGAATATTAGAAGTAAATGATTTGCATGTTTCCTTTGATATTACAGCAGGGGAAGTGCAGGCAGTGAGAGGTGTAGATTTTTATTTAAACAAGGGGGAAACATTGGCAATTGTTGGTGAATCAGGTTCAGGTAAATCTGTAACAACAAAAGCAATTACAAAATTATTCCAAGGGGACACAGGAAGAATTAAAAAGGGAGAAATTTTATTTTTAGGGGAAGATTTAGCAAAAAAACCTGAAAATGAGTTAATTAAATTACGTGGCAAAGATATTTCAATGATCTTTCAAGATCCAATGACATCTTTAAACCCAACGATGCAAATTGGTAAACAAGTCATGGAACCATTAATTAAGCACAAAAATTATAGTAAAGCACAAGCTAAAAAGCGCGCATTGGAAATACTAAATCTTGTAGGTTTACCAAATGCAGAAAAAAGATTTAAAGCATATCCTCATCAATTTTCAGGTGGACAAAGGCAAAGAATTGTTATTGCAACCGCATTAGCTTGTGAACCTAAAGTGCTCATTGCTGATGAACCAACGACTGCATTAGACGTAACGATGCAGGCACAAATTTTAGATTTAATGAAAGAACTACAACAAAAAATCGATACAGCAATTATTTTTATAACGCATGATTTAGGGGTTGTTGCGAATATTGCTGATAGAGTGGCAGTTATGTATGGTGGTCAAATGGTTGAAACAGGAGATGTTAACGAAATATTTTATGATCCAAAGCATCCATATACATGGGGATTATTATCGTCAATGCCTGATTTATCAACAACAAATGACACACCATTACTAGCGATTCCTGGAGCGCCACCTGATTTATTACACCCACCTAAAGGTGATGCATTTGCGAGACGTAGTCAATATGCATTAGATATTGATTTTAAAGTAGAACCACCGTGGTTTAAAGTTTCACCGACACATTTTGTGAAATCTTGGTTATTAGACGCACGTGCACCAAAAGTTGAACTACCCGAGCTGGTAAAACAACGTATGAAACCGATGCCTAATAATTATGAAAAACCACTCAAGGTAGAAAGGGTGTCGTTCAATGAAAAATGATGAAGTGCTATTATCTATTAAAAATTTAAAGCAATATTTTAACGCAGGAAAGAAAAACGAAGTGAGAGCGATTGAAAATATTTCGTTTGATATATACAAAGGGGAAACATTAGGTTTAGTAGGAGAATCGGGGTGTGGTAAATCTACAACTGGTAAATCAATTATTAAACTTAATGATATTACAAGTGGAGAAATTTTGTATGAGGGTATTGATATACAAAAGATTCGTAAACGTAAAGATTTGCTTAAATTTAATAAAAAGATACAGATGATTTTTCAAGACCCATATGCGTCTTTAAATCCTAGGTTAAAAGTAATGGATATAGTAGCTGAAGGTATTGATATCCATCATTTAGCAACTGATAAGCGTGACCGAAAAAAACGTGTCTATGATTTACTTGAAACTGTTGGATTAAGTAAAGAACATGCCAATCGCTATCCTCATGAATTTTCAGGTGGACAACGCCAACGTATTGGAATTGCCCGTGCATTAGCCGTTGAACCAGAATTCATTATCGCGGACGAACCAATATCGGCATTGGATGTTTCAATCCAAGCTCAAGTAGTTAATTTATTATTAAAATTACAACGTGAAAGAGGGATTACGTTCCTATTTATAGCTCATGATCTATCAATGGTGAAGTATATTTCAGATCGTATTGCAGTCATGCATTTTGGGAAAATAGTTGAAATTGGACCGGCAGAAGAAATTTATCAAAATCCATTACACGATTATACTAAGTCTTTATTATCAGCCATTCCACAACCTGATCCTGAATCAGAACGCAGTCGCAAACGATTTAGTTATATTGATGATGAAGCAAATAATCATTTAAGACAATTACATGAAATTAGACCGAATCACTTTGTCTTTAGTACTGAAGAAGAAGCGGCACAACTACGAGAAAATAAATTGGTGACACAAAATTAAGGGGAAGGGGGAAATGCAATGACGAGAAAATTTAGAACACTTATTTTAATTTTGATTGCTACAATTGCATTAAGTGGTTGTGCTAATGACGATGGTATTTATTCAGATAAAGGTCAAGTATTCAGAAAAATTTTGTCATCAGACTTAACATCCCTTGATACATCATTAATAACGGATGAAATATCTTCTGAAGTGACTGCGCAAACATTCGAAGGTTTATACACATTAGGAAAAGGTGACAAACCGGTGTTAGGTGTTGCGAAAGCTTTTCCTGAAAAGAGTAAAGATGGTAAAACTTTAAAGGTTAAATTAAGAAGCGATGCTAAATGGAGCAATGGTGACAAAGTGACTGCACAAGACTTTGTTTATGCTTGGAGAAAAACAGTTGACCCTAAAACAGGTTCTGAATTTGCATACATTATGGGGGACATTAAAAATGCGAGTGATATTAGTACTGGTAAGAAACCTGTAGAGCAATTAGGTATCAAAGCATTAAATGATGAAACATTACAAATTGAATTAGAAAAGCCGGTTCCATATATTAATCAATTATTAGCACTTAATACCTTTGCACCTCAAAATGAAAAAGTTGCCAAAAAATATGGTAAAAATTACGGTACGGCAGCTGATAGAGCGGTATACAATGGTCCATTTAAAGTTGATGATTGGAAACAAGAAGATAAAACCTTACTATCTAAAAATCAGTATTATTGGGATAAAAAGAATGTAAAATTAGATAAAGTGAATTATAAAGTTATTAAAGACTTACAAGCCGGTGCATCATTGTATGATACTGAATCAGTAGATGACGCAGTTATTACTGCAGATCAAGTAAATAAATATAAAGACAACAAAGGATTAAACTTTGTGTTAACGACTGGGACATTTTTTGTAAAAATGAATGAAAAACAATATCCTGATTTTAAAAACAAAAATTTAAGATTGGCTATCGCACAAGCAATAGATAAAAAAGGATACGTTGATTCAGTGAAAAACAATGGCTCAATTCCTTCCGATACACTAACAGCCAAAGGAATTGCGAAAGCGCCTAATGGCAAAGATTATGCGAGTACCATGAATTCGCCTTTAAAATATAATCCTAAAGAAGCAAGAGCACACTGGGACAAAGCTAAAAAAGAGTTAGGTAAAAATGAAGTGACATTTTCAATGAACACAGAAGATACACCAGATGCAAAAATATCTGCTGAATATATCAAATCGCAAGTTGAGAAAAATTTACCAGGAGTTACTTTGAAAATTAAGCAATTACCGTTTAAACAAAGAGTATCACTAGAACTGAGTAACAATTTTGAAGCATCACTTAGTGGTTGGTCTGCAGATTACCCTGATCCTATGGCTTATTTAGAAACAATGACCACAGGTAGCGCACAAAATAATACAGACTGGGGTAATAAAGAATATGATCAATTACTTAAAGTAGCAAGAACCAAATTGGCACTTCAACCGAACGAACGATATGAAAACTTGAAAAAAGCAGAAGAAATGTTCCTAGGAGATGCACCGGTAGCACCAATTTATCAAAAAGGTGTTGCACATTTAACAAATCCTCAAGTAAAAGGATTAATTTACCATAAATTTGGTCCAAATAACTCACTTAAACATGTATATATTGATAAATCGATAGATAAAGAAACAGGTAAGAAGAAAAAATAATATGCTTTGTAAATTAGGCTGGAGACATATCTCCAGTCTTTTTGTGTTGGATAAAAACTTTGGGAATAAAAATTTAAAATAAGTCGTTTTTTAAATTACTGAAATTGATTAAATGCATAAATAACTGAATATTCTAAAAATAAACTTGTAATAATTTTTTCTATGAGTAAACTAAAAAGAAAAAATTAGATTGAAAGTAGGAGGCATATGTATGGGGAAGCTAATTAAATATATTTCAATACTTCTTATTGTCGTTTTAGTGTTGAGTGCTTGCGGAAAAAGCAGTAATAAAGATGAAGGAGTAAAAGATGCTACTAAAACGGAAACCTCAAAACATAAAGGTGGTACCTTAAATGTAGCATTAACAGCACCGCCAAGTGGTGTTTATTCTTCGTTATTAAATAGTACACATGCAGATTCTGTAGTTGAGGGATATTTTAACGAAAGCTTATTAGCAACTGATAAAAAAATACGTCCTAAGGCATATATTGCTTCATGGAAGGACATCGAGCCGGCTAAGAAAATAGAATTTAAAATTAAAAAAGGTATTAAATGGCATGATGGTAATGAATTGAAAATTGATGATTGGATTTATTCAATTGAAGTCTTAGCTAACAAGGACTACGAAGGTGCTTATTATCCAAGTGTAGAAAATATCCAAGGTGCGAAAGATTATCATGAAGGAAAAACTGATCATATTAGCGGATTGAAGAAAATAGATGACTACACTATGCAGGTTACATTTGATAAAAAACAAGAAAATTACTTAACAGGATTTATTACTGGACCTTTATTAAGTAAAAAATATTTATCAGATGTACCAATTAAAGATTTAGCGAAATCAGATAAAATCCGAAAATATCCTATTGGTATTGGACCGTATAAAGTTAAGAAAATCGTTCCAGGTGAGGCTGTTCAACTCGTTAAATTTGATGATTATTGGCAAGGTAAGCCTGCACTAGACAAAATCAATTTAAAAGTTATTGATCAAGCTCAAATTATTAAGGCAATGGAAAAAGGCGATATTGATGTTGCGAATGATGCTACCGGTGCAATGGCAAAAGATGCTAAGTCATCTAATGCTGGTCTCAAGGTATTATCTGCGCCAAGCTTAGACTACGGTTTAATAGGATTCGTATCTCATGATTACGATAAAAAAGCTAATAAAACTGGTAAAGTGAGACCAAAATATGAAGACAAAGAATTACGTAAAGCAATGCTTTATGCAATTGATAGAGAAAAATGGATTAAAGCGTTTTTCAATGGTTACGCTAGTGAAATCAATAGTTTTGTACCATCTATGCATTGGATAGCAGCCAATCCTAAGGACCTAAATGATTACAAATATGATCCTGAAAAAGCTAAAAAAATCTTAGATAAGTTAGGTTATAAAGATAGAGATGGTGACGGATTTAGAGAAGATCCTAAAGGTAATAAATTTGAGATTAACTTTAAACATTATTCAGGTTCAAATCCTACTTTTGAACCAAGAACTGCTGCGATAAAAGATTTCTGGGAAAAAGTTGGCTTGAAAACAAATGTGAAGTTAGTAGAATTCGGTAAATATAATGAAGACTTAGCAAATGCATCTAAAGATATGGAAGTGTACTTCAGATCATGGGCAGGAGGTACAGATCCAGATCCATCAGATTTATACCACACTGATAGACCTCAAAATGAAATGAGAACAGTTTTACCAAAATCAGATCAATATTTAGATGATGCATTAGACTTCGAAAAAGTAGGCATTGATGAAAAGAAACGTAAAGATATTTATGTTAAATGGCAAAAATATATGAATGATGAGTTACCTGGATTACCAATGTTCCAAGGTAAATCGATAACTATTGTTAACGATAAAGTACGAAACTTAGACATTGAAATTGGAACTGATCAAAGTTTATATAATTTAACTAAAGAAGCTTAGTAATGTAACCTCGACGATTTTGTCGAGGTTTACTTATATGGGGGGATGTTATGAATAATGTATTGTTAGAGGTTAAAGATTTAGAAACATCATTAAAAATAAATAATGAATGGTTAGCAACTGTTGAAAATATTTCTTTTGAATTATCTAAAGGAGAAGTTTTGGGTATAGTAGGGGAATCTGGTTGCGGTAAGTCCATATTAAGTAAGTCAATTATTAAATTATTACCAGAAAAGATATCTAAACTAAGTAGTGGAGAAGTTATATTTGATGGTAAACGAATCGATACGCTCAATGAGAAGCAATTGCTAGATATTCGAGGAAATGATATTGCTATGATTTTTCAAGAACCTATGACTGCTTTAAATCCTGTATTTACCATAAAAAATCAACTTGTGGAATCTATAAAATCACATAAAAAAATTTCTAAAAAAGAAGCAAATAACTTAGCAAAAGATTTACTAAAAAAAGTTGGAATTGCTAGACAAGATGAAATATTAAATAGCTATCCTCATCAATTATCTGGTGGTATGAGACAAAGAGTAATGATTGCAATGGCCATTTCATGTTCTCCTAAATTATTAATTGCTGATGAACCTACAACAGCATTGGATGTCACGATTCAAGCGCAAATATTAGACTTATTAAAAGAATTGCAAAAGGAAACGCAAATGGCAATTATGATGATTACACATGATTTGAGTGTAGTTGCTGAGTTTTGCGATAAAGTCTTAGTTATGTATGCAGGTCAAATTGTAGAATTTGGAGGCATAAAAGAAATACTACACAATCCGAAACATCCTTATACCCAAAAATTATTATCAACAATTCCAAAACTTAAAGAAGGGCAGAAACGACTTGAAACGATAGAAGGAATTGTGCCATCAATCCAAGCATTTCACGTTAATAAGTGCAGATTTGCAAATAGATGTAACAAAAAACTGGATATTTGTAATAATCAATCTCCTAAAATGCATGTTTGTGAAGACGTCATTGTACGTTGTCATTTGTACAAAAATGAATATAAGGAGATATAAGAATGGAAAATATTTTAGAAGTCAACCAAATAAAAAAATACTACAAAATTAAAACTGGATTATTACAAAAAACTCAGTACGTTAAAGCTGTTGATGACGTATCGTTTTCAATAAAAAAAGGACAAACTTTTGGATTAGTAGGAGAATCGGGTTGTGGTAAGTCAACGTTAGGTAAAGTGATTATCAGGCTTGAAGATGCAACTTCAGGTTCAATAATTGTTAATGGTGAAGATATAACAAGATTACAAGGTAAAAAACTCAGAAAATCACGACAACAATATCAGATGATATTTCAAGATCCGTATGCATCATTGAATCCGATGCAAATGGTTGGAGATATCATTTCAGAACCTATTTTAAATTATAAAAAATTGCCAAAAGAAGAAATAAAAAAAGAAGTACTATATTTATTAAAATGTGTTGGCCTAAGTGAAGATGCATATTATAAATATGCACATGAATTTTCAGGTGGACAGAGACAAAGAGTGGGAATTGCAAGAGCATTGGCTTTGCGTCCGAGTTTAATTGTTGCTGATGAGCCTGTAAGTGCATTAGATGTATCTGTTCAATCTCAAGTACTGAATTTATTAAAAGATTTACAAGAGCAATTTAAGTTAAGCTATTTATTTATCGCGCATGATTTAAGTGTAGTGAAACATATTAGTGATGTAATTGGAGTTATGTATTTAGGTCATATAGTTGAAATTGCATCTGATAAAGAAATTTATGAAAATCCCAAACATCCATATACAAAAGCATTAATTTCATCAATACCACAAATTGATAAACATAATAACAATAGAATTATATTAAAAGGAGAATTACCTTCGCCAAGTAATCCGCCGCAAGGTTGTCCTTTTCATACAAGATGTCCGATTGCAAAAGATAAATGTAAAGAAAATATACCACAATTAAAGGACATTGGTAACGAACATCAAGTTGCTTGTTTCTACGTAGATAAAGTAGGTGATTTAAATGCTTAAATTAATACTTAAAAGGTTAGGGTTAATGATCCCGTTACTAATTTTAATCTCAATAGTTGTATTTTCATTAGCAATCATACAACCAGGAGATCCATTTTCAGATTTACAAAACGGTAAAATAAAACAAGAAGCAATAAATGCACAAAGGGAAAAGTTAGGCCTCAACGACTCAATACCACATCAATATATTAGATGGGTCAATCATGTTATACATGGTGATTTAGGGGAGTCAATCAAATATAAGAGGCCGGTAATTGATGTTATTGAGGAAAGAATTCCAAATACAATATTACTCGGTGCTATGTCATTAATTATTACTTATATTATCTCATTTGCTTTAGGAATAACGTCAGGTAGATATTCTTACAGTTTGACTGATTATACTGTGCAAATATTTAATTATTTGATGTTAGCTATTCCATCTTTTATTGCGGGAGTATTTGCAATTTTTATTTTTTCTTTTGAATTACAATGGTTTCCGTTTCAAGGTTCTGTTGATATTAACCTTAAAGAAGGTACTTTTGAATATTATATGAGTAAAATTTATCATACATTTTTGCCTGCATTAACTTTAGGATTATTATCTACTGCTGGTTATATTCAATATTTACGTAATGATATTATTGAAAATTCTAAAAAAGATTATGTATTGACGGCAAGGTCAAAAGGATTATCTATGAATAAAATTTATAATAAACATATATTGAGAAATTCTTTAATACCTATTATTACATTTTTAGGTGCTGATATTGTAAGTATTTTAGGTGGAGCTGTGATTACTGAGACTATCTTTTCATATAACGGTATCGGTAAATTATTTTTAGAATCGGTAATAGGTCAAGACTATCCATTAATGATGGCATTAACGTTATTTTTCTCATTTTTAGGTTTATTGGGTAATTTGATTTCTGATATTACTTATGGATTTATAGATCCAAGAATTAGAAGTAACTAGGGGGGATTGGAATGCAAAATAAGTCAAAATCGCCTTTTAAAATTGCATTGTCTAGATTTATTCATAATAAAATTGCAATGTTATCGATTATTTTTTTATTAATCATAACTATTGTATCAATTATAGCGCCATTAATAGCTCCTTTTCCAGTGAACCAACAAGATTTATTAAATATAAAAGGTGAAATGACAGCACAAAACATTCTTGGTACAGACTCTGGTGGTAGGGATAACTTTAGTCGTTTGTTATATGCAGGTCGTATTTCATTATCCATTGGAATTACATCTACAATAGGAATGCTTTTGATTGGAATTACAGTTGGAGTGATTTCTGGTTATTTTGGAGGTATTGTTGATACATTATTAATGAGAATAACCGAATTTGTTATGTTATTTCCATTTTTAATATTTGCAATTGTATTAAATGCTGCACTTGGAGATAAAATTAAAAATCCTTATGGATCTGCCATAATTCTTGTTCTAGTTATTATCGTATTAAGTTGGGGAGGTATTGCAAGACTTGTTCGTGGTAAAGTACTTCAAGAAAAAGAAAATGAATACTTTTTGGCAGCAAAATCAATTGGTACACCCACATATAAAATTATTTTGAAACATCTTTTGCCGAATATATTAAGTGTAGTTATCGTACAAGCAACATTGTTATTTGCCGGTATGATTGTAGTGGAATCAGGATTGAGCTTTTTAGGATTCGGAATTAGTAAAGCAATACCATCTTGGGGTAATATGTTGAGTGATGCTCAAGAAGGGGATGTTATAAGTGGTAAACCGTGGATATGGATGCCACCTGCTATAATGATTACATTAACTATATTAAGTATAAACTTTGTAGGGGAAGGGCTTAAAGATGCTTTTAATCCTAGAGGTAGACGTTAAATAATAAAAGAGGCACTAGTTAATTCTAGTACCTCTTTATTTTATCTCTTACGTCCTAATCCCATCGCTTTTTCCATTTTTTTGACAGTTTTAAATGAAACTTTGTGTGCTTTATCTCTACCTTGATCTAAAATATCATCAAGTTTATCTGAGTTATAGAAACTTTCGTATTTTTCTTGGAATTCTACTAAAAATGCTTTAACTATTTCAGCAAGGTCACCTTTAAATTTACCATAACCTTCCCCTTCATATTTTGCCTCAATATCTTTAATTGGCATGTCGGTTAATCCAGCGTATATTGAAATTAAATTTGTTATACCTGGCTTGTTGTCACGATCAAATTTAATAATACCATCTGAATCAGTTACTGCGCTTTTAATTTTTTTAGCTGCAACATTCGGCTCGTCCAATAATGAAATGAAGTTTTTAGCATTATCATCACTCTTACTCATTTTTCTTGTTGGGTCTTGTAAACTCATGACACGTCCACCAACTTTAGGCATACGAATTTCAGGTTTCACAAGCACATCATTATAGCGACTATTAAATCTATCTACAAGGTTACGAGTCAATTCGATATGCTGCTTTTGGTCATCTCCAACTGGAACGATATTAGTATTGTAAAGAACAATATCAGCTGCCATTAAAGGTGGATATGTTAATAGACCAGCTGGTATACCTTCAACTGCTTTCTGAGCTTTATCTTTGTATTGCGTCATACGCTCTAATTCTCCAACAGAAGCAATCGTAGTTAACATCCATCCTGCTTGTACGTGTGCAGGGACTTCAGATTGTATGAACAATGTTGCTTTGTCTGGATCTATACCAGAAGCTAAATAAATCGCTGCTAATTGTCTGGTCTGTTTACGTAATTTTAAACGATCTTGTGGCATTGTAATTGCATGTTGATCTACGATACAGAAATAACAATCATAGTCATTTTGCACATCAACAAATTGTTTTAGTGCGCCAATATAATTTCCAATAGTAGGAATTCCACTAGGTTGGATGCCTGAAAATAATGTCTCCATTTAAATGCCTACTTTCTTAGTAATATTTTAATAATTATCATTATAACAGTATTTCTTAAAAATGTAAGATGTGTTAGAATATACGTATAACTTACTACTAACAAAGGGATTAATAATCTTTTTTATAAGTGTAGAAACTTATCTGAAAAATTAGGTTTTTCTCATTTAATTTTAATGTTAGATAGTTATAATAAATAGTAACGATTAAGAATTTTAGAAAAAAATGTTTTTTCTTGATCTATAACTAAATTTTAAGCAATGAATTTTATTCATTCAAATAGGAGAGTGAGATGTATGGTAACATTATTTACTTCACCAAGTTGCACATCTTGCCGTAAAGCGAAAGCATGGTTACAAGAACATGACATTCCGTATACGGAGCGTAATATTTTTTCTGAACATTTAACAATTGATGAAATTAAGCAAATATTAAAAATGACTGAAGACGGTACTGATGAAATCATTTCTACACGTTCTAAAACATACCAAAAATTAAATGTTGATATTGATTCACTACCATTACAAGACTTATATTCAATCATTCAAGATAATCCTGGCTTATTACGTCGTCCAATTATTTTAGATAATAAACGACTACAAGTTGGTTATAATGAGGACGAGATTCGACGTTTCTTACCTAGAAAAGTTCGTACGTTCCAATTACAAGAAGCACAACGTATGGTTGACTAATAACCATTTAACTATGTGTCATACTTTACTAAAAGATATGTCAAGCAACACTATTTCTATAGTGTTGCTTTTTTGGTTTTAATTTTACAATAATTGCTTAGTATCTTTTAAATCAAATGTGCAATTGTTAATATAGCTCTATATTAGAGTGTTTTGGATGAAACATTTGCTATGATAAGGTAAAATTAAATTAAGAAAGTGCTTTAATGCTTTAACTGTATAAATCATTTAAATAGTTTTGCTACAACGAATATGTTATTATAAGTTACCAAAATATTTTAGAGAAAGAAATCAAACAAATAAATTGTATTTTGTTTGATGCTTTAATACAATGTGGATACTATTCATCGACTGTAAGGAGTGAGATGATATGAGAATAGAACGAGTAGATGATACAACTGTAAAATTGTTTATAACATATAGCGATATCGAGGCCCGTGGATTTAGTCGTGAAGATTTATGGACAAATCGCAAACGTGGCGAAGAATTCTTTTGGTCAATGATGGATGAAATTAACGAAGAAGAAGATTTTGTTGTAGAAGGTCCATTATGGATTCAAGTACATGCCTTTGAAAAAGGTGTCGAAGTCACAATTTCTAAATCTAAAAATGAAGATATGATGAATATGTCTGATGATGATGCAACTGATCAATTTGATGAACAAGTTCAAGAATTGTTAGCTCAAACATTAGAAGGTGAAGATCAATTAGAAGAATTATTCGAGCAACGAACAAAAGAAAAAGAAGCTCAAGGTTCTAAACGTCAAAAGTCTTCAGCACGTAAAAATACAAGAACAATTATTGTGAAATTTAACGATTTAGAAGATGTTATTAATTATGCATATCATAGCAATCCAATAACTACAGAGTTTGAAGATTTGTTATATATGGTTGATGGTACTTATTATTATGCTGTACATTTTGATAGTCATGTTGATCAAGAAGTCATTAATGATAGTTACAGTCAATTGCTTGAATTTGCTTATCCAACAGACAGAACAGAAGTTTATTTAAATGACTATGCTAAAATAATTATGAGTCATAACGTAACAGCTCAAGTTCGACGTTATTTTCCAGAGACAACTGAATAACGATATTAATTAAGCAACGCACTATGAAAGGAGACTCTTTGGAGTCTCTTTTTTTATTGATTTCAAAAGCTGAAAAAGTAATAGTAGTTAAACTTACGTGTAATATTTTGAGGTGAAGATATGTTAGTAGCTTTAAATGAAGAAAAGGAACGTGTGTTAGCAACTACTGCATTGAGAAAGACACAATATTTTTGTCCGGTGTGTGGCAAGCAAGTTATTTTAAAGCGTGGGCTCAAAGTAATTAGTCATTTTGCACATAAACATTTAGCGGAACAAAAATGTTTTAATAATGAAACGATTAAACATTATAAAAGTAAATTGATTTTAGCACAGATGATACAGCAACAAGGATGTAAAGTAGAGATAGAGCCATTTTTAAAAGAAATAAAACAAATTCCGGATATTTTGATTAATAATAAATATGTTATTGAGCTACAGTATTCGCCAATTCCTTATAAACAGATTCTTCAACGAACGGAAGGTTTAAAGAAAATGGGATATAAAGTAAGTTGGTTATTAAATGATGTTGATTATTGTCATAATAAAGTGAAGTTCAATCATTTTCAAAGTATGTTTATTAATCCAATCACTCGAAAACTTCATACGTTCAATTTAGAGAAAAAACAAATAATGATGTTTCAACAAATACAATATTTAGGCGGGCACAAATATGTCGCTGAAAAAAGGAATGCCAAAATTAGTGAGTTGTTTAATGAGGCGCCTTGTGATTATCATGCTGTTTATAAATTATCAAAGTTCGCAATTAATCAATATATCAAATATTGTCGCTGGCAAAATTCTGTTTTAGAACCCACTTTAAGTGCAATATATCAATTACAGTTAACTGATCAAGAAGTAGTGCACAATTATGGTTATATTTTTCCAGAGCAAATTTATATTGAAAATCATCCAATTGAGTGGCAATTACAAGTTGATTTATGGTTAAAGAATGGAAAAAGCAAATTAGTAAGTGACAATCTTAATTATTTTAAACTGAAAAAGTTTATTGTTGGTCTAGAAAGTAAAACAGCAATTATAGAAAAACTTATTAACAATTATTTAAATATTTGTTCAGATAGAGGTAATGACGTGCAAATTTTGTTCTAAAATGAGAAAATTATATCAATTATATTTTATTAGGAGGTTTACTACATATGAGTCAACAATTATCTAGAGAAGAACAGGAACGTAAATATCCTGAATATACATGGGACTTAACAACAATTTTCAAAGATGATGAAGCTTTTGAGGCTGCATTTAAAGAAGTTGAAAATGAGTTAGGCAAAGAAGAACAATTTAAAGGACACATTGGTGATAGTGCTGAGACATTATACAATGCATTAGAATTAGAAGATACATTAGGTACTAAATTAGAAAAAGTATATGTATACGCGCACCTAAAACAAGACCAAGATACAACGAACGACAAGTATACTGGTATGGAGTCAAGAGCACATCAATTAATTATTAAATTTAGCTCGGCATGGAGTTTCTTAGTGCCAGAGATTTTACAAATTGATGAAGATAAAATTCAATCATTTGTAAATTCATATGATAAATTACAAAAATTCGCATTTGATTTGAAGTTGATTAATGAAAAACGTCCTCATATTTTAGATGCTGAAACTGAAAAGTTATTAACAGAAGCGCAGGACGCGTTATCAACGCCATCAAATGTATACGGTATGTTTAGCAACGCTGATTTAGTATTTGAAGATGCGATTGATAAAGATGGAAATGCACACCCGTTAACACAAGGTACATTTATTAAGTATTTAGAATCAGATGATCGCAAACTAAGAGAAAGTGCTTTTAGAAATGTATATAAAGCATATGGTGCTCATAATAATACGCTTGGCGCTACGCTAGCAGGTGAAGTGAAGAAAAATGTATTTAATGCTCGTACACACAATTACAAAACTGCAAGAGAAAAAGCATTAAGTAATAATCATATTCCAGAAAATGTATATGACAATCTAGTAAAAACTGTACATAAATATTTACCATTGCTACATAGATATACTGAATTGCGCAAAGAATTGCTAGGTTTAGATGACTTGAAAATGTATGATTTATATACACCATTAATTAAAGATATTAAGTTTGAAATGCCTTATGAAGAAGCTAAAGAGTGGATGTTAAAAGCTTTAGAACCAATGGGTGAAGAATATTTAAATGTAGTTAAAGAAGGCTTAAACAATCGTTGGGTCGATGTCTATGAGAATAAAGGTAAACGTTCAGGTGGCTATTCATCAGGTGCACATTTAACTAATCCATTTATTCTACTTAACTGGTCTAATACTATTTCAGACTTATACACATTAGTTCATGAATTTGGGCATTCAGCACATAGTTACTTCAGTAGAAAATTCCAACCGTCAAATTCTAGTGACTACACTATTTTTGTCGCTGAAGTTGCATCAACTTGTAACGAAGCACTTTTAAGTGATTATATGGATAAACATCTTGATGATGAAAAACGCTTATTATTATTAAACCAAGAATTAGAACGTTTCAGAGCTACATTATTCCGACAAACAATGTTCGCAGAATTTGAGCATAAAATTCATGCAATTGAAGAAGCAGGTGAACCTTTAACACCAACTAGAATGAATGAAGAATATGCCAAATTAAATAAATTATACTTCGGTGATTCTGTAGAAACTGATGAAGATATTAGTAAGGAATGGTCACGTATTCCACACTTCTATATGAATTATTATGTATATCAATACGCAACTGGTTACAGTGCAGCTCAAAGCTTAAGTCATCAAATTTTAACAGAAGGTAAGCCAGCAGTAGATAGATATATTAATGAATTCTTGAAAAAAGGTAGCTCAAATTATCCAATTGAGATATTAAAAAATGCTGGTGTAGATATGACAACACCTGAACCAATTGAACAAGCTTGTGAAGTTTTTGAACAAAAATTGAACGCTTTTGAAAAATTAATGAAAGCTTAGCACTATTGTATTCGCTTACATTATGAACAGATTGTGACAATTTAAATTAAGTACTATTAAAAGGTTGAAATGGTAGAGATAGCATGTTATATTATGAACATGAAATTAATCACATAACAAACATACCCCTTTGTTTGAAGTGAAAAATTTCTCCCATCCCCTTTGTTTAGCGTCGTGTATTCAGACACGACGTTTTTTTATGTTCTTTTTTAATAAGAGGGAAGTGGAGTTGTATAAAAATGTATTAAATATGCACTTTTTATACATTAACGATTCATATATGTCTATTATGTACCAAATTTATAATTTGTATAATTTTCGAACTGGTTAAATTCGAAAAATATCACTAATATATTTAGATCGATGTGTAACATTACGTTCTAATAATTTAATGTTGCAAAATTAAGAATCAGTAAAAAGACCTCGTTACATTTATGGTGTACGAGGTCTTTAATTTATTTATTTTGATTTGATTTTAGGCATTTTAGATTTCCAGAAATCGCCATCTGGATATTTAAGTTTTTCAATTTTTTGTTGAATGGCTAACTTCTTTAACTCTTTGTTTAAAAGTTTTTCTGGCCATTCATAAATAGTAAGTAATTCTTCCATCGTTACAAGTTGTTGTTGCTGTATATAAGTTTCTAATTTAGGAGGAAGATTCTTTTCGATAGGTTTACCCATCAATTCATTAATTATATAAGTATAGATGTGATATGGGTATAATCCTTCGACTTTTAAACCTTCTTCATGAACATCTTCACTAAAGAAAACGAGAGAAGGGGCTTGTTCGATTTCCATTTCTCTTGCAATATGCAAATCAATTTTCAAGCTTTCGGTTAGTTTACTTTTTTGTAAGTCGTCTTTAAATACTTCTAAATCAATACCTGCATTTTGAATACAGTCACAAATCATTGATTCTGTAATAATATCTCTTTTAGGTATGATTTCATTTTGCATTAAATGTATAAATCGTTCGGCACGTACACGACCTTGTAACTCAGCTGCTTTATAAGCTAGGGCGATGTTATCAAAGTTGGATGTACTTTGAGCTTGGCATTTCGTTAATACTTTTAACGAAGGATTTAATATATGTCTGATACGTATATATTGATTATATTCAATTCTTAATTTGGATAAGATTGCTGATAATTTGAAGCAATCGGAGCTAAATGGATCGAAAAATGAATAAATTTCGATTTTACTTACAGGTGATAGATTAATATCTTCACGACTCTTATTTTCCATTATTCGTAATTCTCCAGCCATGTTTATTCACCTACAATTAATTTTAGGAATTCACCATATGATTAGCAGTTAATCTTAAGCGCTCAAATAAATAATCTCCAACACCTTGTGGAAACGCAGCGCGATTAATTGCTGTCTGCATATTTTCTAACCATGCATCTCTTTCAAATTCAGTGATTGTAAAATCCATATGTCTTTTTCTTAGCATAGGATGTCCGTGTTCTTCGGTATAAATGTTTGGACCGCCCAAAAACTGTGTTAAAAATTGTTTTTGTTTACGACTTGTTTCTGCAAAATCTCCTGGAAACAGGTGATTAAGTCGTTCATCTTTTTCTACAAGGGTGTAAAAATAATCAATCATATCGTATAACGCTTCTTTACCAATGATGTCATATGGTGTTGTTGTCATTTAATCACCCATTTTCAAAAATTTACTATTACGAACTTAAGTTAATATATAACTAATATAACATGATTTTAAACATTTGAAAGAAATATGCATATTTGCCAATTTAATTTATATTGTTTGAAAGTGTTTCTTTTTTCTTGAAAAAACGTTGAACTTTATTTAAAGGTTGATGATGTTCGAGGTTTAGTTCGTTTAATAAAGATTGGAACTTTTGTAAACCTTGATTATAGTCTTTAACTTCGAACTCTAACTCATAATCCGCAGTATCGAAATACTCACTTTTATCTAAAACGAGTAAATCACCTTTATATTTAGTTTCTTGGCGATATGTCGTTAATGCACCAAGTATTGATAAAGTTGTATCTTTTACACCAAACTGTTCAACTATAATTTGACGAATGTCATCTGGAAGATTGTCGTTTGAAATAATCAAGTTCATCTCTGGTTTAATGTCGACGATATAGTTGTATTCTAATAGACCAACCTTTGCTGGTGTCTTTAAAGTCATTTCATATTGATTGTCTTTAACTCTTATGCGTAGTGCAGAGCGATGTTCCTTTAATTTGAAATCGGGTGTATCAATATAGTAATTGACTTGCTTAAAAAGCACACTGTCTTTAAAATATTTCTCTTGCAATTTATTATAGATTGATGCAGTTATCATTTGTTTAAATTCTATTTCATGATTTGTTGCCATGATATGTATACACCTCGTATCAAATTCAATTTATCTTAACTATATTATGAATGACAAAGTTGAATTTTAAAAGTAATTTCCTTTATCTATTATCAATGTTAATTTGACCATTAAAAATAGTGTTCGTAAGTGTTTTGTATTATTGAATTGTGTTAAAATGTTATGGAATAAGAGGAGGATTAAGCATGCGTTTATATATTAATGAAATTAAAATTAAAGATGACATACTTTATTGTTATACAGAAGATTCTATTAAAGGATTATCTGAAGTAGGACAAATGCTCGTTGATAGTGATAATTATGCCTTTGCGTATACATTAGATGATGGTAAAGCGTATGCTTATCTCATTTTCGTACAAGAAACATGGACGATGTTGCATGAAAACATGACTAAAAAAATTATTATCAATGATGAACTAGAATTGACTGAATTCCACCAAGAACTTACTTATATTTTAGACAACATAAAAGGGAATAATAATTATGGTAAGGAATTTGTTGCAACCGTTGAAGAAACATTCGACATTGAATAAAGCGGGGTGAAGCACTATGAATCAATGGGATCAGTTCTTAACACCTTATAAGCAAGCGGTTGATGAGTTGAAAGTGAAACTTAAAGGCATGCGCAAACAATATGAAGTTGGTGAACAAGCGTCGCCAATAGAATTTGTTACTGGTCGTGTTAAACCAATCGCTAGTATTATAGATAAGGCAAACAAACGACAAATACCATTTGATAGGTTAAGAGAAGAAATGTACGATATCGCTGGTTTAAGAATGATGTGCCAATTTGTTGAAGATATTGATGTTGTCGTCAATATTTTAAGACAAAGAAAAGATTTTAAAGTAATTGAAGAACGAGATTATATTCGTAACACTAAAGAAAGTGGTTACCGCTCGTATCATGTCATTATTGAATATCCAATTGAAACATTACAAGGCCAAAAATTTATATTGGCTGAGATTCAGATTCGTACATTAGCAATGAATTTCTGGGCAACGATTGAACATACTTTACGATATAAATATGATGGTGCTTATCCGGATGAAATTCAACATCGTTTGGAAAGAGCGGCAGAAGCAGCGTATTTACTTGATGAAGAGATGTCTGAAATTAAAGATGAAATTCAGGAAGCTCAAAAATATTACACGCAAAAACGTTCTAAAAAACATGAAAATGATTAACGAGGTGTTATAAATCATGCGTTATACAATTTTAACTAAAGGTGACTCCAAGTCTAATGCCTTAAAGCATAAAATGATGAACTATATGAAAGATTTTCGCATGATTGAGGATAGTGAAAATCCTGAAATTGTTATTTCAGTTGGTGGTGATGGTACATTACTACAAGCATTCCATCAGTATAGCCACATGTTATCAAAAGTGGCATTTGTTGGAGTTCATACAGGTCATTTAGGATTTTATGCGGATTGGTTACCTCATGAAGTTGAAAAATTAATCATCGAAATTAATAATTCAGAGTTTCAGGTCATTGAATATCCATTGCTTGAAATTATTATGAGATACAACGACAACGGCTATGAAACAAGGTATTTAGCATTAAATGAAGCAACGATGAAAACTGAAAATGGCTCAACACTTGTTGTGGATGTTAACTTAAGAGGGAAACACTTTGAGCGATTTAGAGGCGATGGATTATGTGTATCAACACCTTCGGGTTCAACGGCTTATAACAAAGCGCTAGGTGGCGCACTGATACATCCTTCACTTGAAGCAATGCAAATTACAGAAATTGCCTCAATAAATAATCGTGTGTTTAGAACGGTAGGATCACCACTTGTATTACCAAAGCATCATACATGTTTAATATCACCAGTTAATCATGATACCATTAGAATGACGATAGATCATGTTAGTATCAAACATAAAAATGTTAATTCAATACAATACCGTGTAGCAAATGAAAAAGTGAGGTTTGCACGTTTTAGACCATTCCCGTTCTGGAAACGTGTACACGATTCTTTCATATCAAGTGATGAAGAACGATGAAATTTAAGTATCATATATCACAACAAGAAACTGTTAAAGCTTTTTTAGCACGACATGATTTTTCTAAGAAGACAGTGAGCGCCATTAAAAATAATGGCGCTTTAATTGTTAATGATGAACCAGTCACAGTACGTAAGCAATTAATGCCAAATGATATATTAGAAATTCATTTACCGCGAGAAATACCGAGTGTTAATTTAATACCTTATGCTCGTAAGCTAGAAGTATTGTATGAAGATGCTTTTATCATCATAGTTACTAAACCAAACAATCAAAATTGTACGCCTTCGAGAGAACATCCTCATGAAAGTTTAATCGAACAAGTACTATATCATTGTCAGGAACATGGTGAAAATATTAACCCACATATTGTTACGCGTCTAGATCGTAATACAACTGGTATTGTGATATTCGCTAAATATGGACATATCCATCATTTATTTTCTAAAGTAAACTTGAAAAAAATATATACTTGCCTTGTATATGGCAAAACCCATACATCTGGTATTATTGAAGCTAATATTAGACGGTCAAAGGATAGTATTATAACTAGAGAAGTTGCCTCGGATGGTAAATACGCTAAAACATCTTATGAAGTAATAAATCAAAATGATAAATACAGTTTATGCAAAGTTCATTTGCATACGGGACGTACACATCAAATTCGTGTACATTTTCAACATATTGGGCATCCAATTGTGGGAGATTCTTTGTATGATGGTTTTCATGACAAAATTCATGGTCAAGTACTGCAATGTACGCAAATATATTTTGTTCATCCAATCAAAAAGAACAATATTTATATTACAATTGATTATAAGCAATTACTTAAATTATTCAATCAACTCTAATTCACACAGGGGGTGTAAGTATGTCAATGAACACAGATGAAAAAGAGCGTGTTCAAGAGGAATTATACGACCAAACTTTATTAGATCAATACTTAGAAAATGATGATATTGATCAATTTAGAGATGAATTTCTAGCATTACACACATATGAACAAAGTGAGTATTTTGAAGATACTACCGATGAAAATAGACAAAAGATTTTTCAATATTTATCACCTGAAGAGGTTGCAAATTTCTTTGATCAATTAGATATTGATGACGATGAATATGAGTTGCTATTTGATAAAATGAATGCGACATACGCAAGTCACATATTAGAAGAAATGTCATACGATAATGCAGTAGATATTTTAAATGAGTTGACTAAACCAAAAGTTGCTAGTCTTTTAACATTGATGAATAAAGATGACGCGAATGAAATCAAAGCATTACTTCACTATGATGAGGATACGGCCGGCGGTATTATGACGACGGAGTATTTATCACTTAAAGCGCATACGCCTGTTAAAGAAGCGTTATTATTGGTCAAAGCGCAAGCGCCAGACGCAGAAACAATATATGTTATATTTGTCGTTGATGATGATGGTAAATTAGTAGGTGTTTTATCGCTAAGAGATTTAATTGTAGCTGAAAATGATGCTTATATTGAAGATATTATGAATGAACGTGTCATTAGTGTGAATGTAGCAGACGACCAAGAAGATGTTGCTCAAGTTATGAGAGACTATGATTTCATGGCTGTACCTGTTATAGATTACCAAGAACATTTGCTTGGTATCATCACGATTGATGATATTTTAGACGTTATGGATGAAGAGGCTAGTGAAGACTACTCTCGTTTAGCCGGGGTATCAGATATCGATTCGACTAATGATTCAATCATTAAAACAGCATTAAAACGTTTACCATGGTTGATTATTTTAACATTTTTAGGAATGATTACTGCGACAATTTTAGGGAGATTCGAAAAAACATTAGAAAATGTAGCGCTACTCGCAGCGTTTATTCCTATTATTAGTGGTATGTCAGGAAATTCAGGTACACAATCTTTAGCCGTTTCAGTTCGTAACATTACGACAGGGGAAATTAATGAGCAAAGTAAATTTAGAATTGCATTAAGAGAAGCGGGAAGTGGTGTATTATCGGGTGTTGTATGTTCAACAATATTATTTACAATTATTGTTGCAATATATCATCAGCCACTTTTAGCATTAATCGTTGCAGGAAGTTTAACTTGTGCGATGACGGTGGGGACGTTTGTAGGTTCGATGATTCCATTATTGATGAATAAATTAAATATCGATCCAGCAGTGGCTAGTGGACCATTTATTACAACAATTAATGATATTATTAGTATGTTGATTTATTTTGGTTTAGCTACATCATTTATGGCTTACTTAATTTAAGGAGGAGTTATGGAGTTTTTATCTTTAGTTATTGTTGTTTTAGCAGCGTTTTTAACTCCAATAATTGTCAATCGATTAAATATTAATTTCTTGCCAGTTGTTGTTGCAGAAATTTTGATGGGGATTGTGATTGGAAATTCATTTCTAAATATAGTAGAAAGGGATTCAATTCTAAATATTTTATCAACGTTAGGCTTTATCTTTTTAATGTTTTTAAGTGGTTTAGAAATTGATTTTAAAGCTTTTAAAAAAGATAAACGCGCACGTCAAGGACAAAATGATGATGAATCCTCAATTCCAGGGCATCTTAATCTAGCGTTAACTGTATTTGCATTTATTATGATTATTTCGATTCTTTTAGCGTATGTATTTAAATGGCTTGGATTAGTGGATGATGTGTTATTAATGGTCATTATCATTTCAACTATTTCCTTAGGTGTAGTTGTTCCAACTTTAAAAGAAATGAATATTATGAGAACAACTATAGGGCAATTTATCCTATTAGTAGCAGTACTTGCGGACTTAGTAACTATGATTTTATTAACGGTCTATGGCGCAATCAATGGTCAAGGCGGCAGTACAATATGGTTAATAGGTATATTAGTTGTTTTCACAGCAATTTCATATATTTTAGGTGTTCAATTTAAAAGAATGTCATTTTTACAAAAATTGATGGATGGTACGACGCAAATCGGTATTCGTGCGGTATTTGCATTAATAATATTATTAGTAGCCCTAGCAGAGGGAGTTGGCGCAGAAAATATATTAGGTGCATTCTTAGCAGGTGTCGTTGTTTCATTATTAAATCCAGATGAAGAAATGGTTGAAAAATTAGACTCATTTGGTTATGGGTTCTTTATTCCTATTTTCTTTATAATGGTTGGTGTAGATTTAAACATACCTTCATTAATTAAAGAACCGAAATTACTAATTATCATACCGATTTTAATCGTTGCATTTATCATTTCAAAATTAATTCCAGTCATGTTTATTCGACGTTGGTTTGATATGAAAACAACGATTGCATCAGCATTTTTATTAACATCAACATTATCGCTCGTGATAGCTGCAGCCAAAATTTCAGAAAGATTAAATGCTATTTCAGCTGAAACGTCAGGTATATTAATTTTAAGCGCAGTCATTACATGTGTATTCGTTCCGATTATTTTCAAAAAACTGTTTCCAGTTCCAGATGAGTTTAACCGTAAAATTGAAGTTAGTTTAATTGGTAAAAATCAATTAACGATTCCTATAGCGCAAAATTTAACATCTCAGTTATATGACGTGACATTATATTATCGCAAAGACTTGAGTGATCGTCGTCAATTGTCGGATGATATCACGATGATAGAAATTGCTGATTATGAACAAGATGTTTTAGAACGACTAGGTCTGTTTGACCGAGACATAGTTGTTTGTGCCACGAATGACGATGATATTAACCGAAAAGTTGCTAAATTAGCCAAAGCACATCAAGTTGAGCGTGTCATTTGCAGACTTGAAAGCACAACGGACGATACAGAGTTAGTTGATTCAGGTATTGAAATTTTCAGTAGCTACTTAAGTAATAAAATCTTATTAAAAGGTTTAATTGAAACACCTAACATGTTGAATTTATTAAGTAATGTTGAAACGTCACTATATGAAATTCAAATGTTAAATTATAAATATGAAAATATTCAATTACGTAATTTCCCATTCGGAGGAGACATCATCTTCGTGCGTATTATCCGTAATAATGAGTCGATTGTTCCGCATGGAGATACACAATTGCGATATGGAGATCGCTTAATTGTTACCGGTGCTAAAGAATACGTTGATGAATTGAAGCAAGAGTTAGAATTTTATTTTTAACAATAATGATATTAAAATGCAGACGTATTTTAGTACGACGTAAAATTAATGATTTTAAAATGCTAGTATGTATATGATTTTGATAAATAAATGCTTTTTACGTAAATCAAGTTTGATACAGAAAGGACTAAATCAAACATTTATCGTTGTAATACGTTTAAATAACTTTATTAAAAAGTCATAATAGTGTTAAAATGTATTGACGAATAAAAAGTTAGTTAAAACTGGGATTAGATATTCTATCCGTTAAATTAATTATTATAAGGAGTTATCTTACATGTTAAATCTTGAAAACAAAACATATGTCATCATGGGAATCGCTAATAAGCGTAGTATTGCTTTTGGTGTCGCTAAAGTTTTAGATCAATTAGGTGCTAAATTAGTATTTACTTACCGTAAAGAACGTAGCCGTAAAGAGCTTGAAAAATTATTAGAACAATTAAATCAACCAGAAGCGTACTTATATCAAATTGATGTTCAAAGCGATGAAGAGGTTATTAATGGTTTTGAGCAAATTGGTAAAGATGTTGGCAATATTGATGGTGTATATCATTCAATCGCATTTGCTAATATGGAAGACTTACGCGGACGCTTTTCTGAAACTTCACGTGAAGGTTTCTTGTTAGCTCAAGACATTAGTTCTTACTCACTAACTATCGTTGCTCATGAAGCTAAAAAATTAATGCCAGAAGGTGGTAGCATTGTTGCAACAACATATTTAGGTGGCGAATTCGCAGTTCAAAACTATAATGTGATGGGTGTTGCTAAAGCGAGCTTAGAAGCAAATGTTAAATATTTAGCATTAGACTTAGGTCCAGATAATATTCGCGTTAATGCAATTTCAGCTGGTCCAATCCGTACATTAAGTGCAAAAGGTGTGGGTGGTTTCAATACAATTCTTAAAGAAATCGAAGAGCGTGCACCTTTAAAACGTAACGTTGATCAAGTAGAAGTAGGTAAAACAGCGGCTTACTTATTAAGTGACTTATCAAGTGGCGTTACAGGTGAAAATATTCATGTAGATAGCGGATTCCACGCAATTAAATAATATCATTCAATAGCTTTGTTCACGTTATTATATATGTGAGCAAAGCTTTTTTGCTTTTATAATAATCGGACTGATGGAAAATTATTTGATATTTCATCTGACTGATTTTTTTATGCACAAAAAAATCTCCTCAAAAGCTGTAGTTTCAACTTTTGAGGAGATAGTATCTTATATTCTTAAAAGACATCCACAGAATTAGTCCTTAACATTACTGTTTGCTTTATCAATAATGCGTTGGCGGTATTTGAAAATATTACTAACAACCGTTTTAAGTACAGCATATAATGGCACTGCAATCAGAACTAATGTAAAGCCACCTAAATCTCCTGCTGCTAAAATAACAACGATAATTGTTAAAGGATGAATACTTAAAGATTTACCCATTACATTTGGTGTAATGATATTACCTTCAAGTTGGTGTGCAATTAATGTAATGATACAAACCCATATAAATGTAGTAGGACTATCTATAATACCGAGTATTGCTGCAGGTGCAAATGATAACCATGAACCTAAGAAAGGAATTAAGTTTGCGACACCAGCAAATAGTACTAATAAAGGAATATATGGTAAGTCAATAATTGAATAACCGATATATAAGAATATACCTAAAATAACACTGACAGTTACTTGACCTTGAATGTAAGATTTTAATGTAAAGTTTAAATCAGTTAATAAATCTACGAAAAATACTTTACGTTCACCTTTGAAAAATTTAGCAACAGCTGGGATAAATTTTTCATGGTCTTTTAACATATAAATTAAGAAGAATGGAACCATAATCAATAAGAAGATGGTTGAAATTAATGATGTAATGTACTGTAATGAATTAGATAAAATATTAGTAACGCCATCACCCATTGATTTAACCATATTTGTAATTCTACTTGTTACATCTTCAGGTAATTTATCCATTTGAGCTAGTGCGAATTTAATAATTTGCTCTGCTTCTTTTTGTAGGGCAGGTGTCTGACTAATTAAATTGTTGATATTTGAAATGATGATTGGTGCAACAAACGCAACAATTAAGCCGATAATAGCAAACAAAGCTAACATGATTGTTGTTATACTAGCCCATCTTGGAAAACCGACTTTTTCAAGTAAGTTTTGAAAAGGTAGACAGATATAAAATAAAAAACCACTAATTAAAAATGGAAGAAATACAGAACCGATGATTGTAGCTATTGGAGTAAATACTTCGTGCACTTCCATAAATAGTTTGATGAGAATGAACAGCATAATCAGAGCGATGCCAGTTCGGAACCAAACCTTGTTTAACATAAACGATGTTCCTCCTATTTTTCTAAACTTAGTTATTATTTAGTATATCCTAAATAGCAGTGCTTAAAAAGGTTAATATTTTTTAAATATACTTAAATTAACCATTCACTTTCTATTTTAAGATATTTACTTTCAATAGTTTGTGAGACTTTTCAATGACTCGTAAGTCTGCAATTGGATCAAACAGCACCAGTTTATATGAATAACTTATTTTAATATTAAACGTGTTTAAATAGTGAAATGATCATATTAATATTTATAAGAATATTCTGAAAAATATATTGAAGTGTCTCGTGCTTAATCGTATAATATTTTTATGTTTAAACAATAGGGGGAATCTTATGATTGAAAAATTAGTAACCTTTTTAAATGAGGTTGTTTGGAGTAAGCCATTAGTTTATGGTTTGCTAATTACTGGTGTGCTATTTACATTGCGTATGCGATTTTTTCAAGTTAGACATTTTAAAGAAATGATTCGATTAATGTTTCAAGGAGAGAAGTCTCCTAATGGTATTTCAAGTTTTCAAGCGATAGCCATGTCTTTAGCAGGCAGGGTTGGTACAGGTAATATTGTCGGTGTATCTACTGCAATATTTATAGGAGGACCTGGTGCAGTATTTTGGATGTGGATTACTGCGTTTTTAGGTGCAAGTAGTGCTTTTATTGAATCTACACTTGGTCAAATATTCAAGAGAGTTGAAAATAATGAATACCGTGGTGGACCAGCGTATTATATTGAATATGGTATTGGTGGTAAATTTGGTAAAATTTACGGAATTATCTTTGCTATTGTTACGATTATCTCAGTAGGTCTATTGCTTCCTGGTGTGCAATCTAACGCTATAGCAAGTTCTATGCATAATGCGATTCATGTTCCACAATGGTTAATGGGTGGTATTGTTGTAGTTATTTTGGGATTAATTATTTTTGGTGGTGTACGTAGTATTGCCAATGTTGCAACAGCCGTTGTACCATTTATGGCAATTATTTACATACTGATGGCTGTCATTATCATTTGTATCAATATACAAGAAGTGCCAGCGTTATTTGCATTAATTTTCAAATCAGCATTTGGATTACAATCTGCTTTTGGTGGTATCGTTGGCGCAATGATAGAGATTGGTGTTAAACGTGGATTATATTCAAATGAGGCTGGTCAAGGTACAGGTCCACACGCAGCAGCGGCAGCAGAAGTATCACATCCAAGTAAACAAGGTCTAGTACAAGCATTTTCAGTTTATATTGATACATTATTTGTATGTACTGCAACTGCTCTGATTATACTTATTTCTGGTACATATAATGTGACTGATGGTACGGTTAATGCGAATGGCACACCGCATTTAATTAAAGATGGCGGTATTTATGTTGAAAATGCAACAGGTAAAGATTATTCAGGTACTGCGATGTATGCACAAGCCGGCATTGATAAAGCGTTCCATGGCAGTGGTTATCAATTTGATCCTACTTTCTCTGGCGTAGGTTCGTACTTTATTGCATTTGCTTTATTCTTCTTTGCATTTACTACAATTTTGTCGTACTACTACATTACAGAAACAAATGTTGCTTATTTAACGCGTAATCAAAATAATCAAGTTTCATCGATATTTATTAATATTGCTCGTGTGATTATTTTGTTCGCTACATTTTACGGTGCAGTTAAAACAGCTGATGTAGCATGGGCATTCGGTGATTTAGGTGTAGGTCTAATGGCTTGGTTAAATATCATTGCGATTTGGATTTTACATAAGCCTGCCGTAAATGCTTTAAAAGATTATGAAATTCAAAAGAAACGTTTAGGCAACGGTTATAATGCAGTTTATCAACCTGATCCGAATAAATTACCTAATGCTGTCTTTTGGTTGAAGACGTATCCAGAACGTTTAAAACAAGCACGTGCCAAAAAGTAATCTACTTTTGTTTATAGTATATGTAGTGATCATTTGATAAAAAAGAAAAGTATTGAGAATTTTAGGTGCTCAGAAATTTGAATTTTAAAAATATAGTGTCTCTTGGTACAATAACAATACAACTACTAGGGGGCACTTTTTTATGTCAGAATTTAAAACTGGTAAGATTAATAAACATGTTTTATATAGTAATATTTTAAATAGAGATGTCACGTTAAGTATTTATTTACCAGAATCTTATAATCAACTTGTTAAATATAATGTCATTCTTTGCTTTGACGGATTAGATTTTTTACGTTTCGGGAGAATACAACGTACATATGAATCGTTAATCAAAGAAGCGCGTATTGATGATGCGATCATTGTTGGATTCCATTATGAAGACGTTGATAAGCGTAGAGAGGAATTTCATCCACAAGGAAGTCGTTCTCATTTAACTATTCAATCAGTCGGTAAAGAAATATTGCCATTTATTGACTCGACGTTTTCTACACTGAAAGTAGGTAATGCAAGGTTATTAGTAGGGGATAGTTTAGCGGGTAGTATTGCCTTATTAACGGCGTTGACCTATCCAACGATTTTTAGTCGTGTAGCAATGTTAAGTCCACATTCAGATGAAAAAGTATTAGATAAGCTAAATCAATGTGCAAATAAAGAACAATTGACAATTTGGCATGTCATTGGTCTAGATGAAAAAGATTTTACTTTACCAACAAATGGTAAGCGTGCCGATTTCTTAACACCGAATAGAGAATTAGCTGAACAAATTAAGAAATATAATATAACTTATTATTACGATGAATTTGATGGTGGTCACCAATGGAAAGATTGGAAACCATTGCTGTCAGATATATTATTGTATTTTTTAAGTAAAAACACAGATGATCAACTTTATGAATAATATGTTCTTATATAACTGATTATTGTAGTGGTTTTATCTTCAAAAGAGGGCAATTTTAGGGCACTTAGGTATTATATTAAGAGAAAGGCATATTCCTGCAATAACAACGGATAAAGAGCTTCAAGAAGGTGAAATGTATAGAATAGTGAAGGGGGGATTTACAGTGAATAATAAGCTTATATATACCTCTTATGATGGCGATAACATACCATTGATAGATAGTTTTATTAAACTTGTTATTGATTTTAAATATGTTCCAATAAATCCAACTAAATCATTAGGATATTATATATCTACATCGATTCATGACAATGACAAAGGTGAGTGTTTAAAAGACTGCTTGTCTTTGGAAATGATTTGTGATGAACTTTGGGTATTCATAGACAATAATAAATATATTCCAGAAGGAGTTCGGTTAGAAATAGCTACATGGTTAAAATATAAATCCTCTCCAGTTAAGTATATAAGCATACCTTCTTTATTAGAGAATTCGAGTATAAATGACGATTTATTTTTAGACTTTGATGATTCAAATATACTTAAAGAAAAGGAAATTTCCGAACTAGTACCGAAAAAAAGTGAGTTAAGACCTGTAAATTGTATTAATATACTACCGGAACACCATAAATATATAGACTGGATAAAGTATCATTTATTTTATAACAAATTCGTACCATTGGATTATTTAAGTATAAAGCCATATATTTATTTTGATAATATAGAACATTATAAAAGTGAGTTATCGCTATTGAATGAACGATGTAATTACATTTCTGTGATGCCATATTATGTGAGTGAAAATAATTTTAATTTATCTTTTTCAGAATGTAAAATACCTAAATATATTAAGAAAGATTGGGCTATAACAACAATGGAGAATAAAAATTAACATGGATATATCATTAAATTTCAATCATTATATTGATTTAAAAAAGAGCATTAAAAATTTATGCTTAATGAAAAAGTTTGAGCCATATGTAACCAATGAAAATTATGATTTTATTGAAATGCCTCTGGTAGTAGAAGGAAATTATGTGCTCTTAAAAATTTATCAAGAAACAGACGCTTTAATTAAACTTCATTATCAGGAAGTATTAAACTCTAATCGAAAAAGTGTAATACAAGAAAGTGATATAGTTAGAATTTCGCGAAGCATACTTAATGAAGCTCTTGATATCAATAGTAATATAAAATATAAATATGATACTTTTGGATTAACTATTATATCCGATGCAGATAATTACACAACATTAATACGGACTATACTTGCTCAGCAAGTGAGCATAGAACAAGCCAATAAACTATTTTTATTATTTATTAATACTTATGGTGAAATTTTTGAACTAAACAATAAAGAATACACTTTTTTAAATTGGGATAAAATATTCAGTCGAATATATAAAGAACAGAAGGTTTTAGTAGGCACGACTAATAATAGAAAGCAGGCTATCATAACTCTTGCTGAATTACATATAAAAAACGGCTTAAGAGAAAATGTTTTACAAGTTATTCCAAGTATAAAAGGTATAGGTGCTTGGACAGTGCAAATGTTTATGCTATTTCAATTTCCTCACGTAGCTTTTGAAAATATTCCTGTAGCAGACATTGGTTTGCACAGAGCCATAGAAAAAAATCATGATCTTCCACATAAATCGATTGATAAAAGTAATGGAGAATCTTACTTTCAAAACATGAAATCTATAGATGTGTTTAAATATTGGTATATATACATGGTTGAATAGCTAGTTTGAATCGTCTACTCTTAATTGGACAAATTCTATGAGGATAGATATTGTGATTAAAGAAAATAGGCGATTTTATTTGGCAGGAGAAAGAAGAACATTTAATTCAGAGTTTAAGTTATAAATGGTTAGATTATATGAAATTTGGAAACAAAGGAATGAAATAGTATGCGAGTATGATTTAACACCTTCCGCGTTAGGGAAATGGATAAAGCATCATCAAAACACAGGTTGATTCAATCATCAAGATAGCTTAACAGATGAAGAAAAAGAGCTGATTAAATTACTCAAAGAAGTTTAATATTTAAAAATGGAGAACGATATTTTAAAGTTAGCAGCGTTGATCATGGGATGAAAATAGAAATCATTCAAAAGAATGCGCATCAATATTCAGTATCAGTATTGTGTAAAATCTTAAAAATACCAAGGAGAACTTATTATGAATTAATAATAAGGAATAATCAGACCTAAAAACATGGTGAATCAGAAATATAATTATAGGTACGTTTAATTTTTAATATAAAAAAATGGTAAAATACGAATTAAAAACAACATAAATGACGAAGGTTTCACTGTATCAAGACGAAAGATTGATTGTATCATGATAAAACATCATCTAGTTTCTGTTTATACGAAATTTAAATACAAAAATTATTAAAAATCATTTAAACCGCACTTTTAATAGAAATCAACCAATGTAGTATTGAATGATTTAACATATGTAAAAGTCACAGGAACATGGGATTACATATGTTTGTTTTTAGGTTTATTTAGGCTGTCTAGATAAATTTGACGATGATATAGTTTGGTCTATAATATAATTTATAAAAGATTTTACTGTTTGATTTAATTTAAATTTGACGAAATTGCAAAAGATGTATAATGAATTATTTTTAATGTAACGGTTTTCAAAGAAATTTGATATAATAGCAATAGGTTAAACAAAGGAGGAATTCAGATGATTTTAGGATTAGCATTAATTCCATCAAAGTCATTTCAAGAAGCGGTGGATTCTTACCGTAAAAGATATGATAAACAGTATTCACGAATTAAACCACATGTGACAATTAAAGCGCCATTTGAAATTGAAGATGGTGATTTAGATTCTGTCATTGAACAGGTTAGAGCTCGTATTAATGGTATACCAGCAGTAGAAGTTCATGCTACAAAAGCTTCTAGCTTCAAACCAACGAACAATGTGATTTACTTTAAAGTTGCGAAGACGGACGACTTAGAAGAATTGTTTAATCGCTTTAATGGAGAAGATTTCTATGGAGAAGCTGAACATGTTTTTGTGCCACACTTTACAATAGCACAAGGACTATCTAGCCAAGAATTCGAAGATATTTTTGGTCAAGTAGCATTAGCTGGGGTAGACCATAAAGAAATTATCGATGAATTAACTTTGTTACGTTTTGACGATGACGAAGATAAATGGAAAGTTATTGAAACGTTTAAATTAGCTTAAGTAACATAATAGTATTGTTAATCGTAGTATGTTTGAATTAATAAGAAAATGGTCATTTTTATTGAATGTAATAAAAATGACCATTTTCTTTATTTTAAAATACGTTTTAACCTTACTTAGCTTTTTCTCTATTTGCTATAAAGTAGCTTCCATAAAATACAGCTAAGACTAAAAAGATTAATGCCGAGAAATAAAATGTATTGTTTAAATTGTTGGTAAATTGTGTAATTAATCCGCCAAATAATGGCCCTATCATTGAGCCGAATCCTTGGATACTATTAAAAACACCCCAAGTTTCTTCTTGTTCATCTGATTTGATAAATCGTGCCATAAAGGTATTCCATGCTGGTAATAAGATGCCATACATTAGACCGATAGCTAAAGCGATAATCCACACGATGTGAATATTAACAATCATAGATAGAGTAAAAATTAATATCATGTATAAAATAAATCCGCTTAGAATAACACCATACATAAAGTTTCTGCTGCGGTTATCTATTAGTTTCGATAAAAATAGCATCGAAACTGCACAGCCGATACCACCAATAATGATTGCAACAGTATATTCAATTGTGCTTACGTTAATAACCTTAGTAGCATATGTTGGTAATATAGGAACTAGGGCAGCAATTGCGGCACCTTGTAAAAGAATACCAGGGAACAACAATAAATGGCGCTTTGTCACATCAACAATTTGTCTCAATTGAGCTTTAACTGGACGAGTATTATAATTTGTTAACTTTACATCGACAAAATAATATAATATCCATGCAATTAAAACGACTAAAGACATCATGAAGGCAAAGCGTGTTGGGTGCACTTTGATAAGTAGATTCATAAAAACCATACCTACCAATAGGCCTAACAACCATGAAAAATAAACATAGCCCATTTGTTTGCCACGTTTATCTTCTTCAACACTGGATAACATAATGACCCAAATAGGACTAACTGCAATACCGAGCATCATAGCACTAAATATGATTACAAAAGGTGATGCTGGAAACCAAATAACTAAAAATAAACTTGTAAATGCTAAAATAAATCCAGTCGTTAAAACGATTTTTGTGCCGAATTTTTTCAGTAAAAATCCTATAACAAAGTTTGTAGATGCATCAGCAATAAAATGTATTGAAAATGCTAGAGACGTTATTGCTACAGCAATGGATGTAACTGTTGGCAAGAAATTAATATAGCTTAGGATATACATGCCTCTCGCAAATTCCATTAAAAATAAGATAATAAGCATTAAAATGAAATTTTTATGATTAGCGTAATTATTTAACGAAGAATCTTGCATATAAAGGAACCTTTCCATAAATCTCTTGTGGTTGTGATGAATGACCGATTAAATCAAGTAAGTCTCGACATATTGTCTGTGTAGCATACTTAATTTTATCTTGTTCCATTGTACTAATCATGTTAGTTAATTGCTCATTACCGTTCGTTAAACTTGCTACAATTTTTATTGCTTCTTCTGGAGTATCAGCGATTTTACCAAAACCTTTTTCTTCAAAGTAAAGGGCATTTTCAAGCTCTTGACCAGGTGCAGGATTTAGGAAAATCATTGGAATACAACGGGCGAAACCTTCAGTTATTGTGATACCACCAGGTTTCGTAATCATAAGTTGACTTGATGCCATCCATTCATTCATGTGTTTGGTATAACCTAGAATCAATACATTCTCGTTAGATTTAAACTTAGCTATTAAAGAACGCTTTAGCTCTTTGCTCTTACCACAAATCATAACTACTTGTGCATTTGCACTTTTCGCTAATATATCAGTAATCATCGTGTCAAAACCTTTAGATACACCAAATGCACCAGCTGACATTAAAATAGTTTGCTTATCTGGATCTAAGTTGTTGTCTATTAACCACTGCTTTTGATTAATAGGCGTTTCAAATTTGTTATCAATAGGAATACCTGTCACTTTAACTGTTGAAGGATCAATACCTACGTCTATGAAGTCTTGTTTCGTTTCTTTTGTTGCCACATAATATCTTGTTGAATACGGCGTAATCCAGTTTTTATGTAAGCGATAGTCTGTCATCACTGTAGCAACTGGAATATTAATGTTAAATTGCTCAGTTAGTACCGACATAACTGGTGTAGGAAACGTTAATAATATTAAATCTGGCTTTTCTTTTATCAATAAATTAATTAACTTATTAAGTCCATAGTATTTGTAAAAACATTTGTCTAGTTTATCTGGGCGGCTGTAATAAAACCCTTTGTACATATTTCTAAAATATTTAAAGCTATTGATATACCATTTTTTACAAATAGAAGTCAAAATTGGATGAGCTTCCATAAATAAATCGTGCTCAATGACGCTTAAATGGTCTAGATTCATATCATTAAGTTGATTAACGATACTCTGTGTAACTTGCATATGACCGTTACCGAATGAGCCAGTAATAATCAATATCTTTTTATTTTGAGTAACCATTAATAGCCACCCTCCGTTAGTTTGAAAATTTTATTTAAGTGTAACTTATTTTACGGCATTATAAAAGAAATAAAGACGCAAAGTCGTTACATTTATAGCAATTTTAATCAATAGATGAATTGATACAAAATAAAACGTTATTTTATAAAGCAATTTATTGTTCTATGTTTTATTTGTATATTTAAAATTATCCAGTATACAATTATAGCATATTTTTGGAAACAATTATGATATTATACCATGTTACAAGATGGTTTTAATAATTTAAGATGAGCCATAATTGTAAAACTAATTCATAATACCGTATGTTTTATTTTTAATAGTAGAAATTAGAAAATGCTGATTAGTAGGATATAACAGTGAAATTATAAATTTATTAACATCAACAAAACGTGTATAATAAACATATTGTAGAAAAAGGAGCGGTTCAGTTTGGATGCAAGTACGTTGTTTAAGAAAGTAAAAGTAAAGCGTGTATTGGGTTCTTTAGAACAACAAATAGATGATATCACTACTGATTCACGTACAGCGAGAGAAGGTAGCATTTTTGTCGCTTCAGTTGGATATACTGTAGACAGTCATAAGTTCTGTCAAAATGTAGCTGATCAAGGGTGTAAGTTGGTAGTGGTCAATAAAGAACAATCATTACCAGCTAACGTAACACAAGTGGTTGTGCCGGACACATTAAGAGTAGCTAGTATTCTAGCACACACATTATATGATTATCCGAGTCATCAGTTAGTGACATTTGGTGTAACGGGTACAAATGGTAAAACTTCTATTGCGACGATGGTTCATTTAATTCAAAGAAAGTTACAAAAAAATAGTGCATATTTAGGAACTAATGGTTTCCAAATTAATGAAACAAAGACAAAAGGTGCAAATACGACACCAGAAACAGTTTCTTTAACAAAGAAAATTAAAGAAGCAGTTGATGCAGGCGCTGAATCTATGACATTAGAAGTATCAAGCCATGGCTTAGTATTAGGACGACTGCGAGGCGTTGAATTTGACGTTGCAATATTTTCAAATTTAACACAAGACCATTTAGATTTTCATGGCACAATGGAAGTATACGGACACGCGAAGTCTTTATTGTTTAGTCAATTAGGTGAAGATTTGTCGAAAGAAAAGTATGTCGTGTTAAACAATGACGATTCATTTTCTGAGTATTTAAGAACAGTGACGCCTTATGAAGTATTTAGTTATGGAATTGATGAGGAAGCCCAATTTATGGCTAAAAATATTCAAGAATCTTTACAAGGTGTCAGCTTTGATTTTGTAACGCCTTTTGGAACTTACCCAGTAAAATCGCCTTATGTTGGTAAGTTTAATATTTCTAATATTATGGCGGCAATGATTGCGGTGTGGAGTAAAGGTACATCTTTAGAAACGATTATTAAAGCTGTTGAAAATTTAGAACCTGTTGAAGGGCGATTAGAAGTTTTAGATCCTTCGTTACCTATTGATTTAATTATCGATTATGCACATACAGCTGATGGTATGAACAAATTAATCGATGCAGTACAGCCTTTTGTAAAGCAAAAGTTGATATTTTTAGTTGGTATGGCAGGCGAACGTGATTTAACTAAAACGCCTGAAATGGGGCGAGTTGCCTGTCGTGCAGATTATGTCATTTTCACACCGGATAATCCGGCAAATGATGACCCGAAAATGTTAACGGCAGAATTAGCCAAAGGTGCAACACATCAAAACTATATTGAATTTGATGATCGTGCAGAAGGGATAAAACATGCAATTGACATAGCTGAGCCTGGGGATACTGTCGTTTTAGCATCAAAAGGAAGAGAACCATATCAAATCATGCCAGGGCATATTAAGGTGCCACATCGAGATGATTTAATTGGCCTTGAAGCAGCTTACAAAAAGTTCGGTGGTGGCCCTGTTGATCAATAAAAGATTTATTGATGAAGGTAAAGCTATTGATGTTTATTTATTCGAAGCATTAAATAACCAGATAATCATTGCTATACCAGATTGGTTTTGGTCATATCAGATGGCAATGACATTAGATGAAGAAACTTGTTTTGAAGCAATACTCATGCAATTGTTTGTTTTTAAAGAAGAGGAAGAGGCAGAATCGATTGCATCACAACTAACAGATTGGATAGAAACATATAAAAAGGAGAAAGACTAATGAACTTAAAGCAAGAAGTTGAGTCTAGAAAGACTTTTGCGATTATTTCACATCCCGATGCAGGGAAAACAACGTTAACTGAAAAACTATTGTACTTCAGTGGTGCTATTCGTGAAGCGGGTACAGTTAAAGGGAAGAAGACTGGTAAATTTGCGACAAGTGACTGGATGAAAGTTGAACAAGAGCGTGGTATTTCTGTAACTAGTTCAGTAATGCAATTTGATTACGATGATTATAAAATCAATATCTTAGATACACCAGGACATGAAGACTTTTCAGAAGATACGTATAGAACATTAATGGCAGTTGACAGTGCTGTCATGGTCATAGACTGTGCAAAAGGTATTGAACCACAAACATTGAAGTTATTTAAAGTTTGTAAAATGCGTGGTATTCCAATCTTTACATTCATTAATAAATTAGACCGAGTAGGTAAAGAACCATTTGAATTATTAGATGAAATCGAAGAGACATTAAATATTGAAACATACCCTATGAATTGGCCAATTGGTATGGGACAAAGTTTCTTTGGCATCATTGATAGAAAGTCTAAAACAATTGAACCATTTAGAGATGAAGAAAATATATTACATTTGAATGATGATTTTGAGTTGGAAGAAGATCATGCAATTACAAATGATAGTGCTTTTGAACAAGCGATTGAAGAATTAATGTTGGTTGAAGAAGCGGGTGAAGCCTTTGATAATGACGCGCTGTTGAGTGGAGACTTAACACCTGTATTTTTCGGTTCAGCTTTAGCTAACTTTGGTGTACAAAATTTCTTAAATGCATATGTTGATTTTGCGCCAATGCCAAATGCGAGACAAACAAAAGAAGACGTTGAAGTAAGCCCGTTTGATGATTCATTTTCAGGATTTATCTTTAAAATTCAAGCCAACATGGACCCTAAACACCGTGATAGAATTGCCTTTATGCGTGTCGTTAGTGGTGCATTTGAACGTGGTATGGATGTTACTTTGCAACGTACTAATAAAAAGCAAAAGATCACACGTTCAACGTCATTTATGGCAGACGATAAAGAAACTGTGAATCATGCTGTAGCAGGCGATATCATTGGACTATATGATACTGGTAATTATCAAATTGGAGATACTTTAGTTGGTGGAAAACAAACCTACAGTTTCCAAGATTTACCACAATTTACGCCAGAAATTTTTATGAAAGTTTCTGCTAAAAACGTCATGAAACAGAAGCATTTCCATAAAGGTATTGAACAATTAGTACAAGAAGGTGCGATTCAATACTATAAAACATTACACACAAACCAAATTATTTTAGGTGCTGTTGGTCAGTTACAATTTGAAGTTTTCGAACATAGAATGAAAAACGAATATAATGTTGATGTTGTTATGGAGCCAGTAGGCCGTAAAATTGCACGTTGGATTGAAAATGAAGACCAAATTACAGATAAGATGAACACATCAAGATCGATTTTAGTGAAAGATAGATATGACGATTTAGTATTCTTATTTGAAAATGAATTTGCAACAAGATGGTTTGAAGAGAAATTCCCTGAAATTAAATTGTATAGTTTACTTTAACAGCTCAATTGTATAATCGAATTTGTTACATTAAAAATAATTGTTTCGTTGAAGAAAAATAAATTGTATATTTTAAAAGAAAAAGGTATACTATGATGTATCAAATGAATAACCTATGGCATTTTGTCAGAGGGGAGTAACTTAAGAATCATGACCGTATAAATGATTCGACACTTTATCGTCATTACGAAGATATCTTCCGGTAAAGTGGGCAATTTAAATTGCTTAGTGAGACCTTTGCTATTTATTTAGCATAGGTCTTTTTGTTTGTACTTAACTTATTTATTTAAAGGAGTTGTACATGTTAATGGATCCAAGTTTGATCTTACCTTATTTATGGGTACTTGTCGTTTTAGTATTTTTAGAAGGCTTATTAGCAGCAGATAACGCGATTGTTATGGCTGTAATGGTTAAGCACTTACCACCCGAACAACGTAAAAAAGCTTTGTTTTACGGTTTGTTAGGTGCATTTGTATTTAGATTTTTAGCATTATTCTTAATTAGTATTATCGCGAACTTTTGGTTTATTCAAGCTGCAGGAGCGGTTTACTTAATTTATATGTCAATCAAAAATCTGTGGCAGTTCTTTAAACACCCAGAAATTGAAAGTCCTGAAGCTGGAGATGATCATCATTATGATGAATCTGGTGAAGAGATTAAAGCAAGTAACAAATCATTCTGGGGAACTGTGTTGAAAATAGAATTTGCAGATATCGCATTTGCCATTGATTCTATGCTTGCTGCTTTAGCTATTGCTGTAACACTTCCTAAAGTTGGTATTCACTTTGGTGGTATGGACTTAGGTCAGTTCGTAGTCATGTTCCTAGGTGGAATGATTGGTGTTATTCTAATGCGTTATGCAGCAACATGGTTTGTAGAGCTATTAAACAAATATCCAGGACTTGAAGGTGCAGCCTTCGCGATCGTTGGTTGGGTAGGTGTTAAATTAGTTGTCATGGTATTAGCGCACCCAGACATCGCTGTATTGCCTGAGCACTTCCCACATGGCGTATTATGGCAATCTATTTTCTGGACAGTACTAATTGGATTAGTAATTATCGGTTGGTTAGGTTCAGTTGTTAAAAATAAAAAATCGCATAAATAATTGATGTGAAGCGGACAATCTTAATTTAGTTTAAGGTTGTCCTTTTTCATTTAATTGAGTGATTTATGAAAAATGGATTTTGAAGAATGTGAATCAAAAGATGCGATATAGTATTAAGAAAATGTGCCTTTTATATTTAGCATTTTTTCAATAGAAATTATATAGATTTTAAAGCAAATTAGGTGTTAATGTGTCATAATGATAAGTGATTTTATTGAATGGAGTGGACATTAGTGGATATTGGTAAAAAACATGTAATTCCTAAAAGTCAGTACCGACGTAAGCGTCGTGAATTCTTCCACAACGAAGACAGAGAAGAAAATTTAAATCAACATCAAGATAAACAAAATATAGATAATACAACATCAAAAAAAGCAGATAAGCAAATACATAAAGATTCAATTGATAAGCACGAACGTTTTAAAAATAGTTTATCATCGCATTTAGAACAGAGAAACCGTGATGTTAATGAGAATAAAGCTGAAGAAAGTAAAAGTAATCAGGATAGTAAGTCAGCATATAACAGAGATCATTATTTAACAGACGATGTATCTAAAAAACAAAATTCATTAGATTCAGTGGACCAAGATACAGAGAAATCAAAATATTATGAGCAAAATTCTGAAGCGACTTTATCAACTAAATCAACCGATAAAGTAGAATCAACTGAAATGAGAAAGCTAAGTTCAGATAAAAACAAAGTTGGTCATGAAGAGCAACATGTACTTTCTAAACCTTCAGAACATGATAAAGAGACTAGAATTGATTCTGAGTCTTCAAGAACTGATTCAGACAGCTCGATGCAGACAGAGAAAATAAAAAAAGACAGTTCAGATGGAAATAAAAGTAGTAATCTGAAATCTGAAGTAATATCAGACAAATCAAATACAGTACCAAAATTGTCGGAATCTGATGATGAAGTAAATAATCAGAAGCCATTAACTTTACCGGAAGAACAGAAATTGAAAAGACAGCAAAGTCAAAATGAGCAAACAAAAACCTATACATATGGTGATAGCGAACAAAATGACAAGTCTAATCATGAAAATGATTTAAGTCATCATATACCATCGATAAGTGATGATAAAGATAACGTCATGAGAGAAAATCATATTGTTGACGATAATCCTGATAATGATATCAATACACCATCATTATCAAAAACAGATGACGATCGAAAACTTGATGAAAAAATTCATGTTGAAGATAAACATAAACAAAATGCAGACTCGTCTGAAACGGTGGGATATCAAAGTCAGTCAACTGCATCTCATCGTAGCACTGAAAAAAGAAATATTTCTATTAATGACCATGATAAATTAAACGGTCAAAAAACAAATACAAAGACATCGGCAAATAATAATCAAAAAAAGGCTACATCAAAATTGAACAAAGGGCGCGCTACGAATAATAATTATAGTGACATTTTGAAAAAGTTTTGGATGATGTATTGGCCTAAATTAGTTATTCTAATGGGTATTATTATTCTAATTGTTATTTTGAATGCCATTTTTAATAATGTGAACAAAAATGATCGCATGAATGATAATAATGATGCAGATGCTCAAAAATATACGACAACGATGAAAAATGCCAATAACACAGTTAAATCGGTCGTTACAGTTGAAAATGAAACATCAAAAGATTCATCATTACCTAAAGATAAAGCATCTCAAGACGAAGTGGGATCAGGTGTTGTATATAAAAAATCTGGAGATACGTTATATATTGTTACGAATGCACACGTTGTCGGTGATAAAGAAAATCAAAAAATAACTTTCTCGAATAATAAAAGTGTTGTTGGGAAAGTGCTTGGTAAAGATAAATGGTCAGATTTAGCTGTTGTTAAAGCAACTTCTTCAGACAGTTCAGTGAAAGAGATAGCTATTGGAGATTCAAATAATTTAGTGTTAGGAGAGCCAATATTAGTCGTAGGTAATCCACTTGGTGTAGACTTTAAAGGCACTGTGACAGAAGGTATTATTTCAGGTCTGAACAGAAATGTTCCTATTGATTTCGATAAAGATAATAAATATGATATGTTGATGAAAGCTTTCCAAATTGATGCATCAGTAAATCCAGGTAACTCGGGTGGTGCTGTCGTCAATAGAGAAGGAAAATTAATAGGTGTAGTTGCAGCTAAAATTAGTATGCCAAACGTTGAAAATATGTCATTTGCAATACCTGTTAATGAAGTACAAAAGATTGTAAAAGATTTAGAAACAAAAGGTAAAATTGACTATCCCGATGTAGGTGTTAAAATGAAGAATATTGCCAGTCTAAATAGTTTTGAAAGACAAGCAGTTAAATTGCCAGGAAAAGTTAAGAACGGTGTTGTTGTAGATCAAGTTGACAACAATGGTTTAGCAGATCAATCTGGTCTGAAAAAAGGTGATGTAATTACTGAATTAGATGGCAAACTTTTAGAAGATGATTTACGCTTTAGGCAGATTATATTTAGTCATAAAGATGACTTGAAATCAATTACAGCGAAGATTTATAGAGATGGTAAAGAGAAAGAAATTAATATTAAACTAAAATAATGTTGAGGTGAACAACGTGTCAATTTTTAGCCAGTTTTTAAAAAGATCAAGCCCTCAACAAGGTATTGTATTGTACTATATCGTCGCAATTGTCATTGCATTTTTATTATTAAACTTACCGTATGTTCATAAACCAGGTGTAGAAGTAAATCCAATTGACACATTATTTGTTGCCGTATCCGGAATTAGTGTTACTGGATTGTCTCCGATAAGTATTGTCGATACCTATTCTACATTTGGACAATTAATTATCCTCGTGATATTAAATATTGGTGGAATTGGCGTCATGGCAATTGGTACGATGTTATGGGTGGTACTAGGTAAACATATTGGAATTAGAGAACGTCAGTTAATTATGTTAGATAATAACAAAAACACAATGAGTGGTACCGTCAAATTGATTATTGATATTGTAAAATCAATATTTGTAATCGAACTCGTAGGAGCCATGTTATTAGCATTTTACTTTTATCGAGATAATCCAGATTTAAAATATGCAATCATGCAAGGTGTTTTTGTTTCTATTTCTGCCACTACCAATGGTGGATTAGATATTACAGGTAAGTCATTAATTCCTTATGCACATGATTATTTTGTACAAGCGATAGTTATATTTTTAATAATTTTAGGATCAATCGGCTTCCCAGTATTATTAGAAGTTAAAGCTTATATTCAAAATAGGGTTACTAATTTTAGATTTTCATTATTTACTAAAATTACGACATCAACATATTTATTCCTATTTATTGTTGGGGTATTAGCCATTCTATTATTTGAACATAACCATGCGTTCAAAGGTTTAAGTTGGCATCAATCGTTATTCTATTCGCTGTTTCAATCAGCGACTACAAGAAGTGCGGGTCTTCAAACAATTGATGTGACAACACTAAGTGACCCCACTAATATTATCATGGGTATTTTAATGTTTATAGGATCTTCGCCAAGTTCGGTTGGTGGCGGTATTCGTACAACAACTTTCGCTATTTTAATTTTGTTTTTAATTAACTTTAGTAATAATGCCGATAAAACATCCATTAAAGTTTACAATAGAGAAGTACACATTATGGATATTCAACGTTCATTTGCAGTATTTACAATGGCGACAATTTTAACATTTTTAGGAATGCTAATTATATCAGCTACTGAAAATGGTAAGCTTACATTTTTACAAGTATTTTTTGAAGTCATGTCTGCATTTGGAACTTGTGGACTATCGCTTGGTGTCACAAGTGATATTAGTGATATTTCTAAGGTCGTACTAATGATACTCATGTTTATAGGACGTGTTGGCTTAATATCATTTATCATTATGATAGCAGGACGTCGAGAACCAGATAAATTCCATTATCCAAAAGAACGTATTCAAATAGGATAATATAATAGCAATCTAAGTTTAGTTAATGTAGATTTTAACTGGAACTTAGATTGCTTTTTTAGTTTGTATTTTTAACTTATTTTATAAGACGATTGGTTTCGAAAATGGTAAACTAGTAACAATGAGAGGTGTAACATGATGGAAAAAAATGAAAACATTAATGTAGAGATTTTAACTACGTCAGATATGCATAGTCATTTCTTAAATGGTGATTATGGTTCAAATATTTATAGAGCTGGTACTTATGTTAACCAAGTAAAAGCACAAAATCATCGCGTCATTTTATTAGATAGTGGCGGAAGTTTAGCTGGCTCGTTAGCGGCCTATTATTATGCTATTGTTGCACCTTATAAACGACATCCAATGATAAAGTTAATGAACAGAATGCATTATGATGCTAGCGGTGTGAGTCCAAGTGAATTCAAGTTTGGTTTATCATTTTTAACTCGTTCAATTGCTTTGGCACGTTTTCCATGGTTATCAGCAAATATTGAATACAATGTTACTAAGGAGCCTTATTTTTCAACTCCATATTGTATTAAACATTTTGGTGACTTAAAAATTGCTATCGTAGGCGTCACAGCAGATGGTTTAATGGAAAATGAGTATTCTGAAATGGAGCAAGATGTATCTATTGAAAAGACATTAGTGGCATCAAAACGTTGGATTAGATATATCCATGAAGTTGAAGAGCCAGATTTTTTGATTGTAATTTATCATGGTGGATTGAATAAAATTAGTAATAGTACGAAAAATAAAAAGGCAAGTTCGAATGAAGCTGAAAAATTAATGGAAGAACTCGGTGTTATAGATTTAATGATTACAGCTCATCAGCATCAAACAATAGTAGGTCAAGATCATGAAACGTATTATGTTCAGGCTGGTCAAGATGCCAAAGAGCTTGTACATCTTTCGATTAATTTTAAAAAGAGAACAACAACTTATGATGTTGAAAGCATTGATTCTAAAGTGATTGACTTAAATGAGTATGAAGAGGATCAAGAATTATTAGATTTAACATTCTATGATAGAAAAGCAGTGGCTTATTGGTCACAGGAAATCATAAGTGATAAAGGTTTGATGTTATCAGTAAATGGGTTACAAGATTTAGTCTGTCAAACACATCCATTTTCGCAATTATTACATGATGCAATTCACCTTGCATTTGATAATGATATAACATGTGTCCACGTGCCTATGAACGGAGAGAAGGGGTTGAGTGGACAGATTCGAAATGAAGATTTGTATCATGCATACCCATATCCAGATAAGCCAATGGATATGACAATTAGTGGTCAAAATATCAAAGATATATTGGAGTATAGTTATTCACATTTAGATTTTGTTAACGAGCAATTAAGCTTAACAATTATTGATGAAACGTTATGTACAATGTGGCAAGGATTCAATTATGAGATTGATATGAATCAAGAACCTGGGCAACGAGTAATGCTAGATCAAATTGATTTGACTAAGAGTTATAGAGTTACAATGACTGACTATTGTTATCGTAACTACAAGAATTATTTGAAAAATGCTATTATACATGAATCATACGATGAAACAATGAGTACATTAATTGCAGAGAAGTTAAGAGATCCGAATTATCGTATTTCATGTAGTGATAATTTTATAGTTAAAAACAGGTAAATATTGCTATGTAATAAATTAATTATAAGTTCAACAAGTATAAAAACCTTTCTTAGAGAAGATTATCTAGGAAAGGTTTTTAGAATTTTAAAATTGATATAAAAGAACAGTGAAATTCTCATTCATTATATATAAGTAAACAAAAAAGCTAAAATGGTATATACCATTTTAGCAAGTAACGGAAACGGAGGGATTCGAACCCTCGCGCCGCTTTCGCGACCTACACCCTTAGCAGGGGCGCCTCTTCAGCCAACTTGAGTACGTTTCCAATGGCTCCACAGGTAGGACTCGAACCTACGACCGATCGGTTAACAGCCGATAGCTCTACCACTGAGCTACTGTGGATTAATTTGTATGTGTTTGAATATCAAGCACAAATATTATTATAACAAGATTAAGTTAATTTGCAATAGATACCTTAAAAAAATATGCAGAACATTTACACTATATTTATAAAACATTCCGCATATTTTAAAAATAAACAATTTATTTATCTTCAAATAAAGAATAGCGTGTCAATGCTTCAAACACATTCAATGTGGCTTTATTATAATCTATTGGTTGGTCGGGATTTTTTGATATCATGCGAGATTGTTTATCTACCATGTAATAGTAAAAAATGGAATTGTTATATTGATGCCATAAACTGTGGTATGAAACATGAAGAATGATTGATTCATTATTAATAAATGTCACTTTACATTTACGATTTTTTAATTCTTTAATACTTTCGATATAATGCATATTTAACCAAATATTTTCATTTTGTCTGTCAGAATGTGTTGGGAAAAAATAAGTTGGAAATAATGGTGTTAGTAAAATAGGTGGTTTACTAGAAATGCCAGTAATGCGGTTTGTCTCTGCTTTCTTGCCAAGATAAGTATTACCATAAAATTTGCAAGAGCGTTCAATGATTTTCTGGACTTTAAAAGGATTTTGAATACGCGTTTTGTCAAACCGAATTATTTCACTACCGTTTCTTTGATCGTCATCATCAAATGCTGGTCGAATAACCATGTCTCCTTTGCGTATCACATAAATATTTTGAGAATACATAAGCAAAACCTCGCTTTATTAAGTTTTAAACCATTAATATAAAAATACAATTAATGATATAAAGATATTTTATAATAAAATTCTGAGTTGTCAAGTTATTATTTTGGTGAAAATGTACAATAATTTTTAACTAATAGTCAGAATATTCATTGATTTCAAAATTAGAAAAATGTATACTTATTATAAATTAAAGAAAGGTAGTGGTTTCTATGAAATACAATACTAATGTTAAACATACAACTTTAGAAGCGTTTGTCACAACTGTCAATGATTTGGGTATTGAATTAATTATCAATGAAGCACTTCGAGAGGTAAGAAAACGACAGCTCATAGAACTTATAGATGACGCACTCGTCAATAAAGATGAAGCAGCATTTAATCAATATACGGCAGAATACAAAAATTTGGAGGCATTTCTCGGTGAATAACATTGATTCGAATTCCATAACGCAATCATAAAAGGACTATTCTTAACATCTCATACATGTAAGAATAGTCCTTTAATCGTTTATGACATTAATCTAATTAATTCATGTCTATCTATGTCACCGAAATAATGATATAAATCATATTCTGATAGTGCTTCTTCTATGTGCTCAAAGTCGTGTAGACAGCCAACTAATGCATTTTCAAGATCAGTGACATCTCCGACACCAAAGAAATCACCGAATATTTTTGCATGTTCGATTTTACCTCGTTTAACATCAAACTTAATTTGTACAAATCCTTTTTCAAATTTTTCCTCGCGTTCAAAGTTATATTTAGGGTTTCTACCATAATTCCATTCCCAAGTTCTATATTTGTCGTTACTTAACTTTTCAATATTTTCCCAATCTTCATCCGTTAATTTATATTCTTCTACTTCAGTTTCTCCAAAGATAGTTTTCAAGATGATTTTTTTAAATTCTTCAATTTCTAAAGGGTCATTTAAAAATTCTTGAATGTTTGCTACCCGTTTACGAACAGATTTAATACCTTTTGATTTAATCTTAGCTGGATTAACTTTTAGTGCATTCTGAACTTCGTCTAAATCACTATTTAACATCAACGTACCATGACTAAACATTCTATTTTTAACTTTAACCATAGCATTCCCTGAGATTTTCGCTTGTCCAACTTGAATATCGTTACGACCAGTTAATTCAGCATTTACGCCTAAAGATTGTAATGCTTGAACAATTGGTTCAGTGAATTTTTGGAAATTGTGGAAACTGTTACCATCATCATCTGTTATAAAACTAAAGTTTAAATTGCCAGTATCATGATAAACAGCGCCACCACCAGAAATTCTTCTTACTACATCGATGTTGTGAGCATCGATATATGTCTGATTTACTTCCTCTATCGTATTTTGATTCTTTCCAACAATGATAGATGGTCTATTTATGTAAAATAAAAAGTAACTTTCTTCTGCTGGTAAATTTTTTAAAACATATTCTTCCATTGCTAAGTTTAAAGTTGGATCTGTAATATTATTATTACTAATGAATTTCATTACAATCTCTCCCTTATATCTATATATATTCTCTACTTATTTATGCCTTAACTTTGCTCAAAATGCCAATTATATACTCACAAATCATTCTAAATATCGGCTTAAAGTTACATTTTATTATTTTTGATTGTTAATAGTTTATTTGTTAAGTGAATTTTAGTACAATATAATTTAGTTATGATTTAAGGAGGACTTAAAATGACTGTTGCAGAAGTGGGTAACATTGTTGAGTTTATGGATGGATTAAGAGGTCGTGTTGAAAAAATCAACGATAACTCTGTTATTGTTGACTTAACAATTATGGAAAATTTTAATGACCTTGATTTACCGGAAAAAACTGTTATCAATCATAAACGATATAAGATTGTTGAATAAGAAGGTAAGTTATAATGAATAAAATCTCGAAGGCTTTAACTTGGTTTATTATAAGTTTCATTATATTTCATCTCATATTATTTATTATGTGGGGCGAACACCAAGAATACTGGTATTTATATACAGGTATAATGCTAATTGCTGGTATCAGTTATGTATTTTATCAAAGAGATATTGAATCTAAGCGGTTGCTTACATCAATTGGTGTTGGTATTATTACGGCAATTATTTTAATTATGCTTCAACTTTTATTCTCACTTATAACTTCTAATTTAAGTTATAGTTCATTAATTAAAGAATTAGCAAGAACAGGTGTCAATTGGAAGTGGCAAATGTTAGTAACTTTACTTTTTGTCATTCCATGTCACGAGTTATATATGAGAACTGTTTTACAAAAAGAATTAACACATTTTTCAATACCGAAATGGGTAGCTATATTAATAACTGCAATTTGTTCTAGTTCATTATTTATTTATTTAGATAATTGGTGGATAGTAACATTTATATTTGTTGCACAAGTGATATTATCATTAAGTTATGAGTATACTCGACGTATAGCAACAACATCCGTTGCACAAATTGTAGCTATTATATTGTTATTAATTTTTAATGCTTAAATAAGCTTTTCTTAGACGTATGTGTTCTAAGAAAAGCTTTTTTGCTTAAGAATAGCAATACGAAGATTCGAGGCATGCTTCATTATAGTGGTAATATTTTTTAACAGCAAGCGGTTATTATTGAGATTAGGTTTTAGTCAGTTTTTATTACTAAATATTTTATAAAAATGGTATAATATTTTTGAGTAAGTTGAATTGATGGTGGCTATCTGAGTAAAGGGGGGTGGTGCCTATGGCATTACTTAACACTTTTGAAAGGAAAAGCCTATTGTGATATCTATTGCAAACGCATTACATTTAATGTTAAGTTTCGGTATGTTTATCGTCACTTTCATTGGTATAGTAGTAGCAATAATAAATTTAAGCAATAAAAAATAACCATCATTTCAAAACTTTGACATAGAATGATGGTTAAAGAAAATCTCATTTAGTCACCGTCTTTTTAACGGGCTCAATAGGCGACATGTTCCTGCATGTCGTCTTTTTACATTTTTATAGTAACATATCTTTTATTTAATTGTCTATTTTTATTAGATGTGTAACAAAATTTTGAAGTATTTTCCGTATATTGCCTGCTAAACATGTCAGATTTGAAAGGAAAATCATACTGTGGTAGAAATCAATTATGATTATATGGTAGTACTTATAAATAAGTGATTTCTATTGAATATGTAATGAAGTTCATATATTAATATAACTTTCATTGATATAGAAGTCGCAATGATTAATTTAAACAATAAAAAACAACCATCATTTCCAAACTTTGACAACGAATGATGGTTAAAGAAAATCTCATTTAGTCACCGTCTTTTTAACGGGCTCAATAGGCGACATGTTCCTGCATATCGTCTATTTATACACTGCACAATTTAATAATAATACAATTATACTTTGATGTCCATTTAACATAAAGTGGTTGAAATTTGCAGCAAATAAATTAACCTTGACTATTTTCAGAAAATTCTGTATAAATAACGAAAAAGAGATATGGATTAAATATGAAGAGGTGTTTTTATAGAAGAATAAAATTTTTGGCACTATATTATATTTAACTTTAGCACTTGGATTATCAACAGCAGCTTATGCATCTACAGAATACGCAGAAGGAGGCACTTGGAGTCATGGTGTCGGCAGTAAGTATGTTTGGTCGTATTATTATCATGGTCATAAAGGACATGGTGCAACAGCTATTGGAAAATATAGATCATTTAGTGGTTATACAAGAGCTGGTGTAAAAGCAAAAGCATCAGCTACTAAACATAATTGGTGGGTCAATAGAGCGTATTATAACATTTATTAAATACTAAAAAATCATAGAAAATAAACAACGCAAGAGGTACAACATGAAATGGTTCAAATTAATACTTGATGTTACAATCTTCATTCTGATTGCTATATTGTTATTTGTTTATACATATAAAGAAAACGAAGAAATATTGCCTGATACTAAATACCCTATAGCGGTAACTGACTGGAATAAAAAATATAGTAAAAATGAGATTTATAAACGTATAGATCAATTCGCTAAAAATGAGAACGTAGCAATCTATAAATCAACTTCAAATTATACAAACAAAAACGTAGATAAAGATATATATGTATTTAATAAATCAAAAGCAGCAACTATCACTCCTTTTAATGCTAAATATAACATTCATTATTTAAGTGACGACGAAGTATTAAAAAAAGATATCAAAGGGAGTTATTTTGTAAAAGACAAAAATTTTGACGTGTCTAAATTCATAAATTTTTTAAAAGAATATGGTGTTACTGCTGAATCATACAAAATAGATCATATGATGATTGCCGTTGGTGTCATTAAACAAATGAATATAGTAGTTCCATTATCCTCACTTTTAATCGTTTATTTTATTTATTATATTTTCGAAAAGAACATTAATTTCAAAGCGTATGCGATTAAGTATTTAAATGGTTTTACATTAAGAAAAATAATTTTCGAAAATTTTTCAAAGAAATGCACGTATTGGGTAACGTTAATCATAACTCAAATTCTTTTAACTACAAGTGTACTTTGGATATTAAATTACACGGGTAATTTAGATTTATTCATATTAAGAATAGTTCTGCTTTCATGTCTTTTCATTTTAACGATTAGTGTTATTAATTTATGGACTTTCTTAATGTTACTAAATTTAAATATTGCAAATATGATTAAAGGTAAGCAGCACTTTAAAACAATTCGTTTTATTAATACAGTTTGTAAAAGTATTCTCTTAGTACTAATAGCTAATGTAATGATAGAAAATACTAGTGTTATTAAAGATTTGAATAAAATAAAAGAAACTGAGAAATATTGGAATGTATTAGATGATTATTACACGATTGAATTTGCACCTTATCACGAAACAAAACAAAGTTTGATTGATAATATGGTGCGATCAGAACAATTAGTAAAGGCTAGTGAAGCAGAAAATAATGCGATTTTATTCAAACCAAAGGGTGACTCCGTTGACAATGACAACTTTTCGCCTGATGAGGGGAATGTAATATTAGTAAATAATCAGTTCTGGTCGATTTATTACAAGCAGTTTCAACCTGATATTCCGATAAAAAATCAAAAAAATAATGTCGAAGTAATTATTCCACAAAAGTTTCATGCAATGCGTAATGAAATCAATCAAGCATATCATTCATGGTTTGAATTTGTACAAAATAAAAATAATAAAGAGAATAAGTTATCTATACAGTTTATCAACAAAAATGATTGTCGAATTTTTTCATTTGATGCACGAGATAGTCGCCATTTGTCATTTATAGAGGCGCCAATCATTGTGAATGTTCAGGCATCAGATTTATCGAATGATTTTTATTATGCCATGATCAGTCAAGGCGGGTATTTATTCAAAAATTATGACGCGCTAGTAAAAAATATTGAAAAGTATCATCTTGATGGGGAAATCAGTGGAATAACCAATTATAAAGATAGTGTGATGGAAATGTATCATGAAAACAATTTGAAATTAACAGTACTCAACTTTTCACAAATCATTATCGCAATCATTTTAATAATTATTATTTTATTTGATGTGAAATATTATTTTGAACAGCATCGAAAATTACTCGTAATCAAAAAGCTATATGGTTATTCAACATTAAGAGCCAATTACCAATACTTATTAATAAATAATATAGTTGTTATTTTTATTGGAATATTGACGAATGTAATTTTACATTCTCACTATATAATGATGTTATTTGCAACGATTCTTGTCGTTCAAATATTATTGCAGATTTGCAGCCTATACTATCATGGCCGACGTTTTAATGAAGTTATCAAGGAGTTTTAACTATGAAATTTATCATTGCAATATTATTAGGATTAATATTATCCATTACTATTGCTTTTACAATCATACATCATCCTATACTTGATCGTTTTAATCCTTTCTTAAAAACGGAGTATAGTTATGCCAAAGTGCCAAAAGGTACGCAACAATATGTTAATATTACGGCTTATAGTGAAAGAGGGGAAAAGCTTGATTATAAATTAACATTTAATGGATTTTCACCTAGTAGAACGTATGTCGAAATAAAGCATAAAGGGCAATATGTCATATCGATCACATATGTTGAAAAAGAGGATACACCAAAAGAGGTAAGACAAGAATGATAGAATTAAAAGATTTAACCATACAAAAAGGTAATACACATATTTTGAAGAAACTTAATTTGAAATTTCAATGTGGAAAATCATATGCACTTATTGGTAAAAGTGGATGCGGTAAATCTACATTATTAAATACTATTGCTGGACTTGAAAAAACAGGAAAACAATATGTCTATTTTAATGGTCAATTAGAACAATTTAAATCTAATTTTTACAGAGATAAATTAGGATATTTATTTCAAAATTATGGATTAATCGATAATTTGACAGTAAATGAAAATTTAGATATTGGATTAGCATATAAAAAAATAAGTAAGAAAGAAAAAGAACAAATAAAGATACGTTATATAGAACAGTTTGGTCTGTCAAACAGTTTAAAAAGAAAAGTTCATACGCTAAGTGGAGGTGAACAACAACGTGTCGCTTTAATTAGAATGATGTTAAAAGATCCGATTGTTATGTTAGCTGATGAACCAACGGGTGCGTTAGATCCTAAAACAGGACAGATGATTATTCAATCATTATTTGGTTTGGTCGATGAAAATAAAGTGCTGATTTTAGCAACACATGATATGGCTATTGCAAATCAATGTGACGAAATAATAGATTTAGAACAGTATAGAAAAGTAGCATCTATGTGATATCCAAAAGATAAAATTAAAAGCCAATCAATGGGAAATGTTGACTTCAACACTCCGTTTGATTGGCTTTTATACTGTGTTACTAAGTTATGAAAGTAACAACGGCAAACTGAAAAAAAGCAATATAATAATATTTAATACGATTAGTAATAAATGTAATTGATTTTTCGTTTTAATATAGCAAAAAACAATGACTAAAGATAACAACAATATCATGATTGCACCTGGGAAGAACCATAATGCTGAAGCTGTGTACCAAATCATTGGTAACGCCATAATAATAAAAGATATAAGACAAGAAAGGATACCAATAATATTATAAGTTCTAGTCAAAATTACACCTCCAATTTTCACTTTAAAATGACATGCGTAAAACAATCATTTTAAATACATCATACAATAAAATTAAATTGTGCGGTAGAAGAATTTGAAATTAAATTGAATTGGCTTGATTAAAAGGTGATTTTATAGAAGATAATAAAAATGGTTATTTAATAGAAAACCATAATATTAACGACATGGCTGATAAAATACTTCAGCTTGTTAATAATGATGTATTAGCAGCGGAGTTTGGTTCGAAAGCGAGAGAAAACATTATAGAAAAATATTCAACGGAATCAATATTAGAAAAATGGTTAAATCTTTTCAATAGCTAAATGAAAAAATCCTAGGTATTCATGAGTACCTAGGATTTTTACGCATGATAAATACAAAAAAAGAGAGGATAGTCCTCTCAAACAATAGTTAATAAAATTGTAGCCATTTCTTCCAGCTGTAACTACTAATACAAGCTAAGTTCATTACGATATGTATGATTTCAAATTCATAACCACTTACATATCCTCTTGTAAGTTTAAGTGTGAAGATTGAGCCTAACATAACACAAATATAAAAAACATTAACATAAGGCGTTAAAAAGCCGATAATAAGTGCTAAACCTCCAACAACTTCACCAATTGACATCAATACTGCGATGGTAGGTGGTAAACCTAAAGAGCCTAAGAAGTGAATTGTTCCATCTAAATCAACAAATTTCAAAGTACCATGCACTAAGAATGATGTTGCTAACATCCATCTAATTAAAAGCATACCTAATTTCATCATGTCACCTCCAACATTCATATTTTTAAAACATAGTCCAAATTATATTTGTAAACATGTGGAAAGTAAAGATTTTTTATAAGATTAATTATTAAATATTTATTAAATATTCTATTGTATTGAACAATTGTTGTAGCAAGATGTTTAAGTCATCAGTTACTTTTTGTATTTATAAATAAAGATTAGTACAGCATAGTGCAAAGATTATAGGGAAATGAATTAACTATTGCATCGCTATTTATGAATCGTAAACACTATTATGAAATTGCGAGAGTAGTATGGACAATTAGAATGATGGTTTGAGATAAATGAGTGTTATTAACCAGTGCGTCATTTTCAAAATTAGATGCCATTTGCTGTTTATAATAAGAAGATTTGATAATTAACTATGATAAGAAAAAATAATAATCCCCTAAATACATTATAAACAAATTAAATGATAAAATAATAATATATATTTCTACTAAAGTTGTTTGGAGGTAAATGTGTGAATAGGAATATCGTTAAACTAGTTGTGTTCATGCTAATTTTAGTTGTAGCAGTAGCGGGTTGTGGTCAAAAAGATACTGAAGAGAAAACTGAAATGACGACAATAAAAGATGAATTAGGAACTGAAAAAATTAAGAAAAATCCTAAACGTGTTGTTGTATTAGAATATAGTTTTGCTGATTATTTAGCAGCATTAGATATGAAACCTGTTGGTATTGCAGATGATGGCAGCACTAAAAATATAACAAAGTCAGTAAGAGATAAGATTGGGGCATATGAATCGGTTGGGTCTAGACCGCAACCGAATATGGAAGTGATAAGTAAATTAAAACCGGATTTGATCATTGCAGATGTTAGCAGACATAAGAAAATCAAATCAGAATTGAGCAAAATTGCGCCGACAATTATGTTAGTCAGTGGTACGGGCGATTATAATGCAAATATTGAAGCATTTAAAACAGTCGCTAAAGCAGTAGGCAAAGAGAAAGAAGGCGAGAAGCGTCTGGAAAAGCATGATAAAATATTAGCGGAGATTAGAAAGAAAATTGAACAGAGTACGTTAAAATCTGCATTTGCATTCGGTATCTCAAGAGCAGGTATGTTTATTAATAATGAAGATACATTTATGGGACAATTCTTAATTAAAATGGGTATTCAACCTGAAGTCACAAAAGACAAAACTACGCATATTGGTGAACGCAAGGGTGGTCCTTATATATATTTAAATAATGAAGAACTTGCCAATATCAATCCAAAAGTTATGATTTTAGCCACTGACGGAAAAACGGACAAAAATAGAACGAAATTTATTGATCCTGCAGTTTGGAAATCATTAAAAGCTGTGAAAGATAACAAAGTTTATGACGTTGACCGAAATAAGTGGTTGAAATCAAGGGGGATTATCGCAAGTGAAAGTATGGCAGAAGATTTAGAAAAAATTGCAGAAAAAGCAAAATAAAAATACAGCGCTACTCGTAAATCATATAAGAGTGGCGCTGTATTTTTAATTATGTTTATTATCTGTCGGATGTGATGATTTACCTGAAAGTTTATTTCGAATAAATTTAATTACATAACCGACAAGGATTGTTTTAACAATTCTTTTAATGAATTGGCGCATCGTTACATACCTCATTTCTCTATATCTTACGAACTATATACCCATTCATATATGCTTTTTAAACGTCATTGTCACAATTTAATTTTTAGGGAATATAATATAACCATCTTTATCTGCTTTTTTAGTAAAAATGACAAAAATGGCATGTATTATTGAGATGATGGTAGGGATACCTGTCCAGAAAAATAATAAGTGAAAAAGACCTTGTCCAAATTTATCAGCATAAAATTTATGAATACCTAAACCTCCAAGAAATAATGCAACAATAACATAAATGGCTTTATTGACTTTCATTTGTAAATCCTCCTTAACTATAATTCTACTTAAATTCGTTGTGAAAACCAATATTTCTAACTTTAGAATTTTCAAACTTTCTAAAATTATAAGTATATCTTTTTAAAATAAGCTAGAATTTCTATATAATAAATGTTAATAACGTAAAAGGGAATGATGACATAGTGATACGTCAAGCACGTCCAGAGGACCGATTTGATATTGCGAAGTTAGTTTATATGGTTTGGGATGATATGGAATTAGAATTGGTAAAGCATCTACCTAAAGACATGGTATTAGATGCAATTGAAAAAAGCTGTGTTGATGCAACATATCGAACTTTTTATCAGCATATTTTAGTTTATGAAGTAGAAAATAAAGTAGCAGGTTGTATTATTAGCTATAGCGGTGAAAATGAATTGAAATATGAAAAAGCATGGGAACTACTTGACTTACCAGAAGAAATAAAACAATATGGCACGCCATTACCTGTAAAAGAAGCTAAAGACGATGAGTATTATATAGAAACAATTGCGACATTTGCAGCATATAGAGGTAGAGGCATCGCGACAAAGTTATTAACGTCATTACTTGAATCAAATACACATGTTAAATGGAGTTTGAATTGCGATATTAATAATGAAGCAGCATTAAAGTTATATAAAAAAGTAGGCTTTAAATCTGATGGACAGATTGAATTATACAAGCACATGTATCATCATTTAATTGTTAAATAAAAAAACTCGACAGTTCGATGTAAGTCGATTGCCGAGTAGTATCATTTTCTATTAAATGCCTGCAAATAATGCACTAATATAAATACCTAATGCATATAATAAACCGAAAAATGTATTTGTTTTACCAGCAGCAGCCATTGCTGGCATCATTGTAGGCGGTGTATCATTCTTCTTGAAACGTCTGATAACTTTAACAGGCATTGGGAATGATAACAACGCAAGTAAGTAAAATAATGAGCCACCAGGTTTAATAATGATCGTAAGTACAATAAAGGCATAAGCGATAAAGTACATGATTGCCATAAATGTTAAAGAAGCATTTTTACCTAATAGAATGGGTAAAGTTTTGCGACCACTTGCTTTATCTTTGACACGGTCGCGAATATTGTTAGCCATATTAATTAAACCGATAGTGATTACTATAGGTACACTTAACCAAATTACATAACTTTGAATATTGCCAGTTTGAATAAAGAATGCAATAACGATAATAAACATACCCATAAATACGCCTGAGAATAATTCACCGAAAGGCGTCCATGAAATAGGGAAAGGGCCACCTGTATATAGGTAACCAACAGCCATACATACTAATCCAACTGGTAATAACCAAAATGAAGAGTTAGCAGCTAAAAACAAACCTAATATTGCTGCTAAGATGTAAAATGCAATGGCTAATCGTAGCACAAGCTCTGGGCTCATACCGTTGCGAACAATGGCACCACCAATGCCTACAGATTCATGATCATCAAGGCCTTTTTTATAATCATAGTATTCATTAAACATATTAGTTGCTGCTTGAATAAGTAAGCATGCTAGTAACATGGCAATGAATAGGCTGATTTTAATATGATCTTCGCTACCAAGAAAATATATTTTAGATGCTGCTGTACCAACTAAAACGGGTACTACGGAAGCAGTTAATGTATGAGGACGCATTAAATGCCAATATTTCTTAACTGTAGAATATTGCTGATATTGATTACTCATTGAATACAAAACCTCTTTAAATCATATTTTTTATAACAAAGATATTTTAATAGAAAGTAGCATAAAGGTCAATTGACGTGAAAAATTGCAAGATAAGTTTAAGCAATTCTTGTAACACAATTATCCAAAAATGATACAATATAATAATGAGTGAAAAAAGACGAAGAAAGAAGTGAAATGGATGGCTACGGGCGTATTAGAGGACGATATTGTCAAAGAGATATATGGCAGCTCAAAGGAATGGGTTTCAGTTGAAGTGAAATTATCACAGTCACTAGACCCGAGCACATTATTTCATCTCACTGACAATGAGGCAGGAGATCGCTTTTATATGCGTTTGAATGATAATCGAACGTCATATTTTGGCTACAAAGCAATTCAATTATTCAAAAATAATTCTAAAAATAAACAATCTATTTTTAAAGACTGGGAAAAATTAAAACATAACATCACATTTATACATCCGCAATCTGAGAAACATCATCTTCGAGTTGTTGGAGGGTTCCAATTTTCAAGTCATAAATCAGATGATGAATGGCGAGAGTTTGGACTAAATCATTTTGTATTACCTGAAGTTTTAATTTCAACTGATAAAAATGGGACATTTTTAACTTATACAGTTAAAAGGGAAAGTTTTACTGTTGAGGCATTGAACGATTTAATGGATTTGTTCAACAATATATCGGACATAGATGTGGACGAGCAAATTGGGGAAATTACTAGAAATGAAGATATTTATAAAGATGACTGGCGTCAACTTGTAGTAGAAGCTATAGAATCTATTAATAATGAAGAAAAAATTGTACTAGCACGTAGACGGTTAATAAAGTTCGATAAAGATATCAGTATTCCATATATTCTAAAGCAAGCATATTCTAAAGAAAAAAACAGTTATATATTCTTGTTAGAATCACAAGATTCTATATTCTTTTCACAAACACCTGAACAATTAATAAAGGTCAATAATAAAATACTATCGACTAAAGCTGTAGCAGGTACAATTAAACGTTCACAAGATGAGGACGCAGATACAAAAAATGTTGAAGCATTTTTAAAAGATAATAAAAACTTAATCGAACATCGATTTGTTGTTGACAGTATTTTACATGATATTAAACCTTATATCACTGAATTACATTATGATAAGACGCCTAAAATTCTAAAAAATGATCATTTATATCACTTGTACACTGAAATAAAGGCGCCACTGAAGGATGATTCGTATATTAGTTTAATTGATCATTTACATCCAACACCTGCTTTAGGTGGCTATCCAAAAGAATTTGCAATGGATTTTATTGAGCAGAAAGAATTTGGTACGCGAGGATTATATGGTGCACCGGTTGGCTATATAGATATATACGATGATTGTGAATTTATTGTTGCAATTCGTTCGATGCTTATTAAGAAAGCACAAGCAACTTTATTTGCAGGGTGTGGCATTGTTAAAGATTCTGATCCAGATAGTGAATTGGCAGAAACGAACCTTAAGTTCACACCTATGATGAATGCATTAGGAGTCGATATGAATGGGAAATCATAAAGCAGCTTTAACGAAGCAAGTTTTTACATTTGCATCTGAGTTATATGCGTACGGCGTAAGGGAAGTAGTTATCAGTCCGGGATCACGCTCAACGCCACTTGCACTTGCATTTGAAGCACATCCAAATATTAAAACATGGATACACCCCGATGAGCGAAGTGCAGCATTTTTTGCAGTTGGGTTAATTAAAGGTAGTGAAAGACCTGTCGCTATATTATGTACGTCAGGTACAGCAGCAGCGAATTATACGCCTGCAATTGCTGAAAGCCAAATTAGTAGAATTCCATTAATCGTTTTAACAAGTGACCGTCCGCATGAATTAAGAAGTGTAGGTGCACCACAAGCGATTAATCAAGTAAATATGTTTAATAATTATGTAAGTTATGAGTTCGATATGCCTATTGCGGATGATAGTAAAGAGACCATTGATGCAATTTACTATCAAATGCAAATTGCTAGTCAATATTTATATGGACCACATAAAGGGCCAATTCATTTTAACTTGCCATTTAGAGATCCGTTAACACCTGATTTAAATGCAACAGAATTGTTAACTTCTGAGATGAAGATTTTACCGCACTATCAAAAAAGTATAGATGCATCGGCATTAAGACACATTTTAAATAAGAAAAAAGGTTTAATTATTGTAGGGGATATGCAGCACCAAGAAGTTGATCAAATACTAACGTATTCAACGATATATGATTTGCCTATTTTAGCTGATCCTTTAAGTCATTTAAGAAAATTTGATCATCCGAATGTTATCTGTACATATGATTTGCTGTTTAGAAGCGGCTTAGACTTAAATGTGGATTTCGTAATTCGTGTTGGGAAACCAGTGATTTCTAAAAAGTTGAATCAATGGTTAAAGAAAACTGATGCATTTCAAATATTAGTGCAAAACAATGATAAGATTGATGTCTTTCCAATAGCACCAGATATTTCATATGAGATTTCTGCGAATGATTTCTTTAGGTCATTAATGGAAGACACGACAGTTAATCGCGTAAGTTGGTTAGAAAAATGGCAATGCTTAGAGAAAAAAGGGCGTAAAGAAATTAAATGTTATTTGGAACAAGCTACAGATGAGAGTGCATTCGTTGGTGAATTGATTAAGAAAACATCTGAAAAAGATGCGTTATTTATTAGTAATAGTATGCCTATCAGAGATGTAGATAACTTGTTATTGAATAAAAATATAGATGTCTATGCGAATCGTGGTGCGAATGGTATTGATGGTATCGTTTCAACTGCACTGGGTATGGCTGTGCATAAACGAATAACATTATTGATAGGTGATTTGTCATTTTATCATGATATGAATGGACTATTAATGTCAAAATTAAATAATATTCAGATGAATATTGTATTATTGAACAACGATGGTGGCGGTATTTTTTCATATTTACCACAAAAAGAAAGTGCAACCGACTATTTTGAACGGTTGTTTGGCACACCGACGGGATTGGATTTCGAGTATACAGCTAAGTTATATCAATTCGATTTTAAACGTTTTAACAGTGTTTCAGAATTTAAAAATGCCACATTATTATCTGAAACTTCGACGATTTATGAATTGATAACGAATCGCGAAGATAACTTTAAACAGCATCAAATTTTATATCAGAAATTGAGTGAAATGATTCATGACACATTATAAATACTATGAAGCAAACGTTGAGACCAATCAAGTTTTAGTATTACTGCATGGTTTTCTTAGCGACAGTCGTACTTATTATAATCACATCGATAAATATACTGATATCTGTCATGTCATCACTATAGACTTACCAGGACATGGCGAAGATCAGTCTTCAATGGATGAAACGTGGAATTTTGATTATATTACGACGTTGTTAGACCGAATTTTAGATAAATATAAAGATAAATCAATAACATTGTTTGGATATTCAATGGGTGGGCGTGTTGCATTATATTATGCAATTAATGGTCACATCCCTATATCTAATTTGATATTAGAAAGTACGTCACCAGGTATTAAAGAAGAAGCAAATCAATTGGAACGCCGTCTTGTTGATGATGCACGTGCTAAAGTATTAGACATAGCAGGTATTGAATTATTTGTTAATGATTGGGAAAAGTTGCCATTATTTCAATCGCAACTAGAATTACCAGTTGAAATACAACATCAAATAAGACAACAACGATTGTCTCAATCGCCACATAAAATGGCCAAAGCATTAAGAGATTATGGTACAGGTCAAATGCCAAACTTATGGCCGCGCCTGAAAGAAATTAAAGTACCAACATTAATATTAGCTGGAGAATATGATGAAAAATTTGTACAGATTGCGAAAAAAATGGCAAATTTAATTCCTAATAGTAAATGTAAATTAATTTCTGCTACAGGTCATACAATTCATGTGGAAGATAGTGATGAATTTGATACAATGATATTAGGATTTTTAAAGGAGGAGCAAAATGACTAACAGACAATGGGAAACACTTAGAGAATATGATGAAATCAAATATGAATTTTACGAAGGGATTGCTAAGGTAACAATAAATCGCCCTGAAGTACGCAATGCGTTTACACCTAAAACAGTTGCTGAAATGATTGACGCATTTTCACGTGCACGTGATGATCAAAACGTTTCAGTTATCGTATTAACTGGTGAAGGTGATTTAGCATTCTGTTCTGGTGGTGACCAGAAGAAACGTGGACATGGTGGTTATGTAGGTGAAGACCAAATCCCTCGCTTAAATGTATTAGATTTACAGCGTTTAATTCGTATTATTCCAAAACCGGTTATCGCGATGGTAAAAGGTTATGCTGTAGGTGGCGGTAATGTACTAAATGTTGTTTGTGACTTAACGATTGCTGCTGATAATGCTATTTTTGGACAAACTGGTCCTAAAGTAGGTTCATTTGATGCGGGTTATGGTTCAGGATATTTAGCACGTATCGTTGGACATAAGAAAGCACGTGAAATTTGGTACTTATGTCGTCAATACAATGCACAAGAAGCTTTAGATATGGGTCTAGTAAATACAGTGGTACCTTTAGAGAAAGTTGAAGATGAAACTGTGCAATGGTGTAAAGAGATTATGAAACACTCACCAACAGCGTTACGATTCCTTAAAGCAGCTATGAATGCTGACACAGATGGTTTAGCTGGTTTACAACAAATGGCTGGGGATGCAACATTGCTTTATTACACAACTGATGAAGCGAAAGAAGGCCGTGATGCGTTTAAAGAAAAACGTGATCCTGACTTCGATCAATTCCCTAAATTCCCATAAGTTATTTTGAATATGATATTAAGTCACTTGCGTCGTTTATTAGCGACGATAGGTGGCTTTTTTATTTTATAAGAATTTAAAAGGGCATTTTAATTAATTATCATAAAGATAAGATAGTTTGAGAAAAATTAATAGAGAAAGAATAAATGTTAAAGATTATTATTACAATGAAAAAACGAGCTGGTGAGAAATTGAATTCTCGCCAACCCGCTTTATGAAGTGAAATCATTTAAATTAGTTATACTAAGCGCTCATAAACGATTGGTCGCGAAGTGCCAATACCTTGTTTGGATGACGTTTGCATGAGGATATGCTGTGTATCATCATAATCAAGAATATAAATGATTTCTTCATTATCAATAGATGAAAATTTAATGCGTTGATGTGCCGTATCTATAAAAAGAATATGATATTGATTGTGACTTGTATCATCGCCATGACGTATACAAATTGATTTTTGTAATTGATGATTACTCCAATTACCAATGAATAAATTGATATTGGTTTGTTCTAGATGTGTGAGTTTGGTTGTGTCGTAAACTAAATTTATAAATTGTAGTTGATACATAGTTTTACCTGCCTTTAATCAATATCTATATTACTTTTTAGTAACCTATCATTGAACCATACCAGTTATAATCACGATTGAATGATAAATGTAATAGGCTTGAATCTGCATCTTGGATTGATAATTCTGTATCCCAAGGATTCCAGTAAATAAGTTTTTCTTGGTCATTAATTTTAGCATTACCAACAACTGCTAGCGCATGTCCTAAATGTGGGTCATTAGGGTTTTGAGATACACTTTGTGCAAGGATCATAATTCCTACATTATCTTTTGTAAGTTGATCAACTTGTTCATATGATGGTACGCCTTCTTGATAATGAATATCTCTGCCTTGTGATTTACCGTATTCAATCATTTGATTAGGGAATGTTGCACAATTAGGAAGGTCTTGCTCACTTACTTCAGGGTATAATGTACGCATAATATCATGTGCATTATAAGTGTCTGTATTTTTAGTTGCATTTAATAATGCTGCCATACTGAATCCTGCACACCATGAGTTATCGAATTGTTGTTCTCTAATTTTGAAGTTTTTTAATGTATTTTCATATTGAACTTGATCTTCTTGTATCGCTTCGTTTTCTTCAACTTTAGTAGGTGTTACTGTATTTTTTAACTCTTGTTTCAATTTTGATGAAACTGTTTTAGCACTTTCTTTTTCTTTTACATTACCAGGTAGTGGCGTAGCTTTTACTAATCTAACTTTGCCATCTTCTTCAAAATAAAATCCTTTTTCATCAGTAAGAACAGTGATATTTGAATTTTTATCTTTAATTTGGTCTAAATCTTTAGCGATGAAGTTTGAAATTTTAACACTGTAATTCATGTCTTCTTTTGATTTGTTTAAATCATCTTTATTTTTAGGGCTAAGTGTTAAAGTATAAACAATTTTACCGTCTTTTATAACTGGATAATAGTAACTATTATCTTCTTCACCATTAAATTTATAAATTTTAAAAGCTTCGCCAAGTTCATATTTACCAGTTTTTGCATTACTTTGTTTATCTAATGCTTTAGCATAACCAGCAAATTGTTGTTGTGCTAGATCTTTTACTTTTTGAGGTACTTTGTCACTCTTAACATTAATTTCTAGCTGTTTAGAGTGTGAATCGGCTTTGGCTTTATTGTTATTAGCAAATGCGCCTAGTGATAAAATAAGCATTGAAACCATTATGATGCTTATAATATTGAATACTCTAGATTTATATGAACTATTCATATAATACCCTCCATTTAAATCAAAATATTTTGCGTTGCTAAGACTTTGCTTCTATTTACTAAATCTAAATTAAGATGAAGTTTATGCAGCGTCAGGGTTGTCTGAATTATTGTTATCGCCATTGTCTGGATTATCAGGGTTGTTAGGGTTGTCAGGGTTATTTGGTTCATCTGGGTTGTTAGGGTTATCAGGATTGTTAGGGTTATCAGGATTATCTGGGTTATTAGGTTGGTCATCGTTGGCAAAATGGATATCTTCAATATTTTGTTTTAAGAAGTTGCGTACATTTTCATTAATAAATACCGCACCATTAAATTCATTTGGTACACCGCCCCAATGAATTCCGATCACTTCATTTTTTTCATTAAATACAGGTGAACCTGAGTTACCACCAGTTGTACTTAAATCATATTGCATAGCTTCGCCTTTGAGGTAAGTGATTTTTCCTTTACTTTCCCACATTGTTGCTACAGGTTTATCACCAGGATATCCTGTTACAGTAATATTTTGGTTAACTTGTGTTTCAGCATTATTACTCATTGTTGCTGGTTTAACTACTTCACCAATATGTTTGTTTTGCTCATTAGGGGAGAATTTAACTATTGCTAAATCACCTTCGCCTGAATATTTAGTGATTTGTTCAGCAGTGAAACCACCATTTGGATAATTGTCTTGGTTAATTGCAGAAGGGAATGCTTTTAAAGCATGAGGATCACCGTGCGTAGCATCTACGACGTGTTTATTTGTTAAAAGAGTATCTTTACCTACAACTACACCGGAAGCAATAAATGTACCAGTAGGTGCTTCAACTTGAATATAAGTTACGGGTGCATAATGACCATTCGTTGTATCTGTGATTTGGTGACGATCGTTATTTGGTAATATAACATTTGCGTGTTCACGTTGTTCTAATGGTTTAAGGTTACCGCCTTTTTGAATCTTAGGTGTTTGCTGTTTGCTTGACTGTGATTGTTGCGGATGATTGTCCATAGCCTTTGAAGATAACGCGTTTGCTGCTGGAGAACTCACAAGTGTCGCTGTTGTCAAAGTTGCAACGAATAAAGAACTAACTTTTAAAAATTTACCTTTCATCTAAAAACCTCCAAAAAATTTATTTACAAGTTAAATATAACACTAAAAATTTTTAAGTCAATAAGAATATATAAATAAATTAAAAAGTTTTTGTAAAGATTAGAGTTTACAAAAACATTAAGGGGATTAAAATTGAATTGTATTATACTTTATTCAATTGAGTTAAATTGATAAGATCCTCAATTGTTTGCATTTATCTAAAAGAATAAATAAGAAAGGAATTGAGAGCGAATGGAAAGTATTTGTTTATAATAATAAATAGTAACTTTTGAATAATAATTGTTTGGCCAAAGGTAGATTAATATGAATGGTGATATATTATTTGAGTGCTTAAGTTTCGAAGAACAATTATAAGTTAGCATATTAAAAGCTTTTGATAGAATCATTTTGAGTGAGGTGTTTAAAGGAGAGGAATATAACTCGGTAGTATTTACAGTCTCTATAGAGTATTATTTAAAACTTATAGAATATAAAAAACTGAACGTACTATGAATTTAGTTCACGACGTCCAGTTCAACATATCATTTTTATTTAGTATTTAAATATTTAGCAAGTCTCTTCATACCTTCTTTTAAAACATCCATTTCATAAGCATAGGAAATCCTTACAAATCCTTTACCGAATTCTGTAAAGGATGAGCCTGGAACGATTGCTAAATGTGTTGATTCAAGTAAATCGACACAAAATTCGAAATCGTCATCGGTGATATGTTTAATACTTGGGAAAATATAAAACGCGCCTTCAGGTTGAGCGGTAATCTCAAAACCTAATTTAGTTAATTCAGATACTAAATAATTTCTTCGTTCTACATAAGCTTCGTTCATATATTTAGGAGCTTCTAATCCTTCGTTAAGTGCTGTTATACATGCTATTTGAGCTGGAACATTGGCACAAATACAATTATAGGCGTGCATAAATGTTAATTTATCAATCAAATATTGAGGTCCTAATAGAAAACCAATTCTTATTCCGGTTGCTGAGTGTGATTTACTTAAACCACCAATTAATATTAATTGATTACGAATGTCTTCAAATTCAGCGAAGGATACATGTTTACCACTAAATGTATTTTCAGCATAAATCTCATCGCTAATAATAAATATCGGATATTTTTTTAATACATTTACGATATTTAAAACTTCATTTCTTTTTAAAACTACGCCAGTTGGATTAGTCGGATAATTTAACAAGACAGCTTTGGTCTTTGGAGAAATATGACTTTCTAACGCATCAGGTGTAATTTTGAATTGTGTTGCTGTTGTATCAATATAAATTGGTTTACCACCTAGTACTTCGATGAGTGGTATGTAGCCTGCATAAATTGGTCCCGGTATTATAATTTCATCTCCAGGCTCTATGATAGAACGTAACGTTGTGTCTATTGCTTCACTTGCTCCATTTGTCACAATAATTTCTTCAGGATCATAGGAAAAATGATAACGATTTTTGAAGTATTGACTAATTGCTTCGCGAGTTTCTAATAACCCTTTATTGTGAGAGTATGATGTCTTGTCATTGTTAATAGCATCAATATATGCCTTTTTCACAACATCAGGCATCGGGAAGTCTGGTTGGCCAATAGTTAAATTAACACAATCATCCAAATTATTCATACGATTTGAAAATTGGCGAATACTTGGTGCTCTTAAATATTTAGAATTAGAATTTAAAGAAAGTTTCATTTGTGACACCTCAAATATAAATCAAATATTGTCTAAAAATTTAGAAATTAATAATATCATAACATACTTTTAAAGCAAAAAAGGGTAAATTACTTAAGCTTTATTTGAAAAACGAAAAATGTCTAAATACACTGTAGTAACTACTTTTCAAAATGAATGAAGTGGTTACAGTTAATGTACTTAGACATTATAAAATTATGAGTCTTTAAACTGTGATGGTCTTTGTAAATTAATTATTGGATTTGTCCATTTACAAACAAAGTTTGTAGATAATACATATACGATGATTACAGATATACTTATTAAATAAAGATACGTCATTAATGATATAGGATTATCGAATGGGTACCATTCAAATCCTCTAACAATGCCAATAATTAAACCATGTAATAAATATACGTATAGCGTACGACTACCAATATAAGTATATAATTTTTTCTTTGTTGACATTAAATTTAGAAACGCAGTCATTGCGATTAATATAATTCCATATAATATAAGTCGTTTAAAAGGACTGAATACACTCTGTCCTTCATTTTCAAGTGAAGTATATGGTGAACTTCCTAATAACCAATCTGCATTGATAGGATGAATCACGTAAATGATAAAAAACAAAATAAAGGTAATGATAGATACTGGTATTAGTTTTTTATTTTTAAAAATAGCCGTATGTTTTTTGGTGAAAATGTAACCTAGGTAAAATATTGGGAAAAATACGATTGTCCTTGAAATGCTCAAGTAGCTATCGATGTTATCTGAAAAACCTGCTCCAATAGATATAATAATTGAAACTGATAGCACTTTATATGGATTAAATCTTCTAACTATTACTAAAATGACATGAAAGAAAAATAGCGTGATCAAAAACCATAACGCAAATACTGGGTTAAAAGGATCAAGTTGTAATTCGTCACTTTTACCTGTTAAGAAATAATATATTGAAAAGAATGCAAAAAATATCATATAAGGTACTATCAAACGTTTTGAAATTTTTTCTAAATAGTATGGTTTATCAATATTTTTCGCGAAATAACCAGATATAAACAAAAATGTTGGCATATGGAAACTATAAATAACTAGGTATAATGCTGATAAATATTTATCGCCACTAGTGTAGGGTTGTAACATATGTCCAAATACGACTAATAATATTAAAATTGCTCTTGCGTTGTCAAAAAAATAATCTCTCTCTTTTAATGAAGTCATATTTTATCTCCTTTATGTCCATAAGACTCTTACTAATTTATTATATTTTGTATTAGTTATGCAACAAATTTGTCTATTGTGTCGAATAGTATTGTAAAAATTATAAAAAAAGCATATAATATTATAAATAATATGTAGTGGAGTAGAACAACATGTATAAACAACTTGAAAAACTTATTACACTGACTAACAATGACTTAAACTTAGTGAATAGAAGATTTGGACAACGCACGGATATCACATCTGAACAGCTAGAACTTCTCCGTATTTTATTTAATTACGATCGCTTATCACAGTATGATTTGACGATGAAGATTAGCAGGGAACAATCTATAGTTTCAAGGTGGATTAAGAAATTAGTTTTGAAAGGGTACATCACAAGTCAACAATCTAGCGAAGATTTAAGATGTAAAGAATTAATTTTGACTGATCAAGCACGTACATTAATTTCACAAATAAATAATGCACGTTGCGAATTGATTGAAGCAAGATGTCAATGTTTATCGGAAGTCGAATTAGACAATTTAAATCAATTACTTGATAAGTTAAATCAACGACGCATATCGTTGTAACACGACAATAGCAAACACATAATTTAGTGTCGTTGTGCACACAACAAAAATTGAATCATGAATTACAAGCAAAAGTAGCGGTGATTGTTAAAATTGATGGTAAACAATCACCGCTACTTTTGCTTGTGTATGTATAAAAAAGGGATCAAAGGTCATCCCCCATGATTGATAGTGGGGGATGACTTTTGATCCTATGTTCATGTTGCTTATTTATATTGTGGGATGTCGAAGTATTTGCCGACTTCGCCAATTTTATCATAGTAGCCTTTGATGATTTTAGCATTGATGTTAGCCCAATCTACATCTGTTGCATATTGGTGTGTTCCTGGATGTGCAGGATTCCATCTCATTTTGTAAAGCGTATTTTGACCAGCTTTTACATATGAGTTGCCGATGAATTTAGCACCACCAACGATTGCTTTTGATACTGTGTCCCAACCAGCTTGTTTAGCATATTTAATACCTTCACGTAAAGGATCGTTATCATATGCAGCAATACCAAATACGTTATGGTATTTCGTGTTAGAGTTAGTTACAACTTTGTTGTTCACTACATCTGCACCTTTTGCTAATTGAGAAGTACCGTTACCTGTTTCTAATAGGGCATGTGAGATAAGATAAACTTCATTAATGCCATACATTTGAGCAGCTTTGTTAAATGCAGCACCTTGGTTTTCTAATACACCTTTACCTTTTAAGAATTGATTAATTTTATCAATAGAAATATTTTGTGGTTGGTCTAAGCGTAAGAATTGATATTTTAATGCTGGATCTTGAGCTAAACGCTTCGTATCCATTGCATGCTTAACATCATTAAAGTTAGCATCTGTCCACTTACCTGGTACACGTTGTACTTGTGGTTTATATTGTAAACCAGCTTGTATTTGAGCAACTTGGTTTAATGTCATACCTGTTTGATTATACTTAATTAATTCTTTAGCTAAATCAGTTGATTTAATCCATGCTAATTTACCGTTAGATAATTTACCATAGTACCAAGTTTGTCCATTAATGACTTGTTCTTTAACAACTGCGAATGGTTGTTCATTAAATGCTTTTAATGAGTATTTAGCTGTATCAGAATTTGGTGTTACATAGTAATAACCATTACCATTTTTAATTACATAAGTGTAGTTATAATCTTTGGCAGCTGATGTAGTTGGTTTAACAGCAGTTGGTGCAGTTAAATCTTTTGCATTTACCCAACCAGTGCGGTTATTAATAGTACCGTATAAATAAACATCTTTGCCTACAGATACTTGTTTCGTTGCATTAAATGTACCTTGAGCAATGTTATTGCCTGTTAAAATGACTTGGTTTTTAGTACCCCAAGGAACCATTGATAAGCCGTTATTTGATTTATTAACAGTATATTTTTGAGTTGTTTTAACTTCTTTGCCTAAGTTTTGAACATTTAAGTCTTTTACATTGAACCAACCTAATGGAATATTATGACTTGTATTGTTTAATAATACATATGTTTCATTACCATGTGCACGTTCTTTTGTTACATAGAATGTACGATCCGCATATTTTGCGCCGTTTTTCGCTGTTTTTTCATAAACAGAAGCACGAATACCAGTGTTGTTTGGTTTAACTTGCGCAATTTTGCTAACTGTTTGAGTCGTTTGAGGTTTAGTAACAGCATAAGCTTTTACAGCTGTTTTTGGTTGTGCAACAGCTTTTTTTGGTGCAGCAGGTACAGCTAAATATGCTTTACTTACCCAACCGGATTTACCATTTACAGTTCCAAATAAATAGATAGATTTATCAATTTGTTGTTGCTTAGTCGCTTTAAAAGTTTGGTTACCTGTACCAGAAACTGCACCAGCTTCTTGTTTATAAGTGCCCCAAGGTACTGAATATAATTTAGTGCCTGGTTTTACTGTATATGTTTGCATTACATTTACAGGTGATTTTGCATTGTTATAAATAACGTCACCTTGTTTAACCCAACCAATTAAAGTTGGACTATTGTAATCTTTAACTAAGTAGAATTTGTTTCCACCTAAACTTGCTTCTTTTGTTACAGCAAATGTTTTTTGAACTTCTTTCGTTGGCTTACCAGTTTTGTCATAAACTGTAGTGAATAAGCCATTGTTTTTAGCATTAATTTGAGCAACACCGTTTAATGATGAAACTGTTAATTTATTATTTGTTGTAGGTGTTGATGGCTTAGGTGTTGGTGTAGGCGTAGGTTTAGCAGTATCAACTAAATATGCTTTACTTACCCAACCAGATTTACCATTCACAGAGCCATATAAATAAATTGATTTATCAATTTGTTGTTGCTTTGAAGCCTTAAATGTTTGGTTTCCAGAGCCAGACACACTACCAGCAACTTGTTTAGATGTACCCCAAGGTACTGTATAAAGTTTCGTACCAGGTTTGATTGAATATGATTGATTTACATTTACAGGTGATTTAGCTGTGTTGTAAACCACATCGCCTTCTTTAACCCAACCAAATTTATTACCAGAATTGTAATCTTGAACAAGATAGAATTTTTGATTACCTAATGTAGCTGTTTTAGATACAGCAAATGTTTTTTGAACTTCATTAGTTGCTTTACCAGTTTTGTCGTATACAGTAGTATATAAACCACTATTTGTTGGTTTGATTTGTGCGACACCATTGTTTGCAGCAACTGTTAATTTACCAGTTGATGGTTTCGACGGTGTTGTTGGTTTTGATGGTGTAGTAGGGGTAGTTGTAGATTGCGTACGCCATGGCGCCACTTTACCCATTTTTATTAAATATTTTTCATTAATTAAGTCATATAATTGATCATAACTATAATTATGACTTCTTAAATATCCATGTGGATCGGCATGGTCAGTACCACCTAAATATTTACTTACAGCGTAGTGAGTCCATACTGTACCATTTCCATCATACTCAGCACTGTCTGGTTTTAAACCATAATATTGTAATTGTGTAGCTACATAGTCAGCATAGTTATTCATTGAACGTGCAAATGAAGCATAGTCGTGTGTGTGTACGATTTCAACATTGATGAATCTAGGGTTACCGACTGCACCGACACCCCAAGATAAGTAATCCGTTGGTGCTGTTTCGATTATACGATCCCCATCAACAAATGCATGTACGAATGCGTTTTGATAGTTATTTTTCATATAACTAATTTCACCATTTATCGTCGAACGATCATTAGCTGTATCATGAACTACGATACCTTCAGGACGACCTACGCCGTTACGGTATGCGTATTTAGGGAAGTAAGATGTATAATCTTCTTCAATTTTAGGTGCTTTTAAGTTATTTTTACGAATGTAATCGTTAATTGAAGAGTTTACTTGTGGTTTATATTTTGGCAAACTCGTTTTTGGTGTTGCAGCAACTGATCTTGGTTGTGCTGAAGCGCTAAAAGTAGTTACTTTAGGTGTCGCTTCAGTTTTAGCTTTAGGTGCTGATGTAGTTGCAGCTTTAGGTGCTGCGGTTTTATATTGCGTTTCAAGAGCTGCAGGTTTAGCAGCTGATTTAATTAATTCTGGATTAATTTGATTTTCTGAATTATCATCTTCATCATCAACTAAACTATAACCAGCATTTGTAACATTAGTGTTAGTTTTAGGTGCTGTAGTGCTTGTTGACTTTGCAACAGGCTGCGTATTATTTGTAGTCGCTGATTGATTAGCACGAGTGTCACCATTTACTTGTGCAGTATCAACTTTTTGACTTACTTGAGCATTGCCTGTTTTGTTATTTGCTGTTTTTGGTTGGACAATAGCAGGGTCTTGATATACTTGAGTGCCAGAAATGTTTTGCGTTGGATTTTTTACCTCAGCTTTTGCTTGTTCAGTAGTTGCTTTAACTTTATTACTATCTAAAACGTTTTTATTAGTAGTTTGATCTTGTGTCGTCTCAGCTGCTTGAACTTGATGTGCAGTGACTGCTGAACCTACAAGCGTTAATGCAACCATTGATGGTAGTTTGTAATTGAATTTTTTCGCCATTCTATTTATTACTCCTAACATTTATTAATTATTACTAACATTATAGTACCTGTTTTATATACCTGTGCGTATTTAACCAATTTGTAATATACTCTTAATTTACATTTTCACTGTAAAAAAATGAAAAAAATTTTGAATCTCAATGGTGACGTGACAAATCAAATAGAATTGATGTCAATTTAAGAATTGGTTTATTACAAATGTTTCTAAAATAGATACAACTTTTTTTAATTAAGCGAGGTTAACTTTTTTGTCATTTCAATATGCTCGATGCCTTCCTCAAGAAATATATTACCTCTCATTTTAAAGTTTAAACTTTCATAAAATGGGATAGCATGACATTGGGCATTCATAGTAGCTACGTAAAAACCTTCATCTTTAGCTAATGATTCTACAGCTTGCATAAGCATTCTACCCATTCCTTATCCACGATGTGATTTCATCACAGCTACTCGTTCTATTTTGACAGTTGTTTCATTAATAGGGCGTATTCGAGCAGTGGCAACTGGCTGTCCATTATCATATCCAATGAGGTGAATAGATTCAGATTCATATTCATCAATTTCACTTTCCTCAGGGACGCCTTGTTCTTCTACAAACACTTTCTTTCTTATATAGAAGCAATCTTCTAACATCTTTTGATTGTTTACTTTTGAAAACATAAAATTCCTCCACATCCTAACAAAATCATTTACATTTAATTTACTAATAATAACATAGAATAACGATTGTTATTTTCCTCAAAAATAATTAGACATAAAAAAGCTATAAAGATGATTGTTGTGAATCATCTTTATAGCTAATTAATTATTAATGTTATAGTGCTTCTTTTCTAATAATTGCTGTATATTGCCAAAAGATTCGCATTTGAGCAATATTCCAATTATTCATTCCCATTGTAAATCCTGAAGGCTTAAATATATTCACATCAGTTACTTCTAAAGCTGCTGCAACTAAATATTGTAATGGAATGCTAAGTGATTTCATTGTTTCGGTAATGCCATTTTCATCATATACCCATGAAAATGGTAACTCTGATTCGAAAACATCAACACTATTGAAAATTTCAGGTAGGGCTAAAATATAACATGCACCATCTACAATAGGATTGTCGATACTATTTTTGTAATAAATTAGGAGTGCTTCATAGTTTTCTCGATGCTCATGATTGACGTAAAAAAATTCACTTCTAAAATGAGCCATATCTTGGCTATGAATGATTTGTTGTTCTAACATATTAAACATGCCATTTATATTTGCAATCTTTTCGTATGTTTTTCTACTCATGTATGATGCTCCTTTCATAAATAGTAAATGTTAATCGTCATATAATATTAATTTACAACACCATTTTGGTTATTTGAAGCTTGTGGCGCTTGTTGTGTGCCACCTTGATTTTGATTTGAGTTTTGATCTGTAGCAGGTTGTTGTTGATTGCTGGAATCACTGTTATTAGTTGAATCACTGTTCTCGTTAGATGTCTTATCTTTATCTGTCGTATCATTTTGTTCTTTTCTCAATAAACTATTATCTAAAGGCGTTAATGGTATTAATGAACCATAATGATTAATGACACGTTGATCTAATAAATCATTTTTATCATTAATAGGTGATAATTCTAAGTCTTTACGAAGTAAGTTTGCATATTTTTGAATGCTTTCAACACTTGGATGATAATAGTAAATACCATTTAACATATCATCTTTACCTTTTAATTGCGCAGTTTTAATTTCAACATCATTTGTTAAGTACATTTTTGCTAAAGCTTTAATTTCAGAGTTAGTTAAATTATGCTTTGCATTTTTACCTACAATTTGAATCACGTTATCAAGTTTATCAATAGAATCAACTTCCTGTGCTTTTTGGAATAAAATCTTAATTAATTCCATTTGACGTTGTCCACGTTTTAAGTCTGAATCATGATGTCTAGTTCTAGCAACTGCTAAAGCCTCATCACCATTTAATTTTTGGTACCCTTTTTTAATTTTAATCTTACCAGTATCATCTGTGTTAGGTTCATTTAAGTCGTATGGCACATCATAGTATATGCCACCAAGCTCATTCACAGCCTCGACAAATGCTTTCATATTGACTCTCACATAATAATCAACAGGTACATTCATGGTAGCTTCTACCGAATCCATTGCGGCAATTGGACCACCATATGCATGTGCATGGGTAATCTTATCGTAATAGCCAACTTTAGGAATGTAGCTGATAGTATCACGTGGAATACTAAGCATTCTAATTTGATGTTTTGATTGATTAAAAGTAGTTAAAATCATAGCGTCTGATCTAGAGTGTTCAGCATCCTGTCCTTTTTTTCTTCTTCCATCGTTATCATCGATACCTAAGAAAAGAATAGAGATAGGTTGTTCTTCGGGATTGACTTTATTATCTCTTAAGTTGGATTGACGATTAGCATTTTTGCTGTCTTGAGAAGATTCGAATGCATCTTGGGACGTTTTAAAAAGTAACGTAGCGAAGACTATTGGAACAACAATGAGAACCAATGCTAGAAGGATCAAAAAGTATTTTAAAAATTTATTCATGATTGATGCTCCTATATTAAATTTTTGTTAAATCATAATCATAATTTTAAAATATAATTAGTTGAACGATATTTATACAACTTCATTACTAATACATTATAGCCTTAAATTGTAGTACTTTATAGTAAAAAATACAAATGTTATGTCAAAGTTCCTTGTAATTTGAATGTTTTGTTAAAATCAAAAAGCATTTTTAAAAATATAATGCGACTTTAGTATGATGTCTTAAAAAATTTAAAGGCGTAATATAAATTCGAGTGATTTATACAAAGTGATAAGGTATAATTAATTTTGTTGTATAGATAACATATTAGAAAAACTTATTACTATGTAGCGTAAAGCATAAATGAATGATAAGTTAATTTTTGTAAGTTGTATTATTAGGCATCTAGGTTCAAATTTTTAACGATTTAAATATATAAAATGAATACATTGTGAGGCAATTATCAAATGAAATTTAATAAAGTAAAACTAGTTATTCATGCGTGTGTACTATTATTTATCATTATTTCTATAGCGTTAATTTTTCATCGATTACAGACGAAGACACATTCTATAGACCCAATACATAAGGAAACAAAATTATCAGACAATGAAAAATATTTAGTGGATCGTAATAAGGAAAAGGTTGCGCCGTCTAAACTAAAAGAGGTATATAATAGCAAGGATCCTAAATATAAGAAAATTGACAAGTATTTACAAAGTTCATTATTTAACGGTTCAGTAGCTATATATGAAAATGGCAAATTGAAAATGAGTAAAGGTTATGGATATCAAGATTTTGAAAAAGGTATTAAAAACACACCGAATACGATGTTTTTAATAGGTTCAGCTCAAAAATTTTCAACAGGGTTACTGTTAAAACAGTTAGAAGAAGAACATAAAATAAATATCAATGATCCAGTAAGTAAATACCTTCCATGGTTTAAAACATCTAAGCCTATCCCATTGAAAGATTTGATGTTGCATCAAAGTGGATTATATAAATATAAATCCTCAAAAGATTATAAAAACTTAGATCAAGCAGTTAAAGCGATTCAAAAACGTGGTATTGATCCTAAGAAATACAAAAAGCATATGTATAACGATGGGAATTATTTAGTACTTGCGAAAGTTATTGAAGAAGTTACAGGTAAATCTTATGCTGAGAATTATTATACAAAAATAGGAGATCCTTTAAAACTTCAGCACACAGCATTTTATGATGAACAACCTTTTAAAAAATATCTAGCAAAAGGTTATGCTTATAATAGTACAGGACTTTCATTCTTAAGACCTAATATTTTGGACCAATACTATGGTGCAGGTAATTTATATATGACACCAACAGATATGGGTAAATTAATTACTCAAATACAACAATATAAATTATTCAGTCCTAAAATAACCAATCCATTATTACATGAGTTTGGTACGAAACAGTATCCAGATGAATATCGATATGGTTTCTATGCTAAGCCAACATTGAATAGACTTAACGGGGGATTCTTTGGACAAGTCTTTACTGTTTACTATAATGATAAGTATGTAGTTGTACTTGCATTAAATGTAAAAGGAAACAATGAAGTTCGAATCAAACATATTTATAATGATATTTTAAAACAAAATAAACCTTACAATACGAAGGGTGTTATTGTTCAATAATTAATATAGAAGATATAACATGTATTTGGCATTAAGGCATCGACCTTATCTGACCAGTATACGAGTTATATCTTCTTTTTTATAGTGGTAAAAAGTTTAAAGTATAAGGTTGAAGAAGGATGACTTTAAAAATATGTGTTAACTGATAAAAGGAGAAAACATTTGATGAGTTGGCATCAGACTAAAATAAATGAAGACGAATACCGTTGGTCATGCGTGGTCTGAATGTTTTCTAAATCTAACTGGAAATGATAATTTAATAATGTACACTTTTGATTGTTTAAACATGTACAATTTTTAAAAACCTAGGGATAATTTTATTGACGTGAACAACATTGAGATTATCTTTAGACATAAATATGGATTTTGAAGTTACTATATTTATTAGTTGTGGTTGTTAATGTATTAATTGAATTGATTATAATGATTGTCTTATAAGATATAGAAGGGGACTTAACCATTTAAAAATTGAAGGAAAATAAAAACCAGCTAACAAAAGTGTTAGCTGGTTAAACTTTACATTATTAAAATGTTGTTTATAAGTGTGAAGAGTGACCGCCTTGCATAACCCAATATGTTCCGACAACGAAACAAAGTGTAATTACAAGAGCAAAGATAACTTTGAATGTTTGTAAACGTCCATCTTTACCTTCAGTTAAATGCATGAACATTAATAATTGAAGTCCTGCTTGGACGAATGCAAAGCCAAAGATAATTGTCAACTTCGCGTGGAATGTTAATGACGTGTATAGTGTTACGTAAACTGCTAAAAGCGTTAATACGATAGATGCGATAAATCCTACAGTATGTTTCATAATTGTACTCATCCGCTATACACCATCCCTATCATATATACGGCAGTAAAGATGAAAACCCAAACAACATCTAAGAAGTGCCAGTATAAACTTACTATAAATAATTTTGGCGCATTATATTTGTCTAATCCGCGTCGTTGGATTTGGATTAATAAACAAATGGCCCAAACGATACCTAGCGATACGTGACAACCATGCGTTCCTAATAGGATAAAGAAACTAGACCAGTAAGAACCAATTGTTGGGTTAACGCCTTCTGATGCATAGTGTGCGAATTCATAAATTTCGAATCCAACAAAGACTAAACCTAAAAGTAACGTAATGATCATCCAAAACATCATTAACTTTTGTTTTTCTTGGCGCATGTAGTAAATAGCAATACCACATGTGTAAGAACTGAATAATAATGCAAACGTCATTATTAAAACAAGAGGCAATTCAAATAACTCAGTAGTCATTTTACCTGCATAATCGCCACCATGTTGCAAAGTTAATAGTGTCGCAAATAGGGTACCGAATAACGCAAATTCGGCTGTAATGAAAATCCAAAAGCCAAGCTTATTTAATTCGCCTTCATGTGTGCGTGAATCAATAGTGTTTGTATCATGACTCATGACTTACAGCCTCCCTTTCTTTAATACGCGCTTCTCTTAATCTAGCTTCAGTTTCAGCAACTTCAGCAGCAGGGATATGATATCCGTGATCGATTTGGAAACTGCGATAAATCATAGTACCAAAAATACCGAATAAACAAATTAATGCTGGAATTACAGTTTCGAAAATTAAGAAGAAACCGCCGATAGTCATAAAGATACCAATCCAGAATCCAACAGGAGTATTGTTTGGCATATGAATGTCTTTGTAATTATGGTTGTCTAAGTAATGACGACCATGTTCTTTCATATCAACAAATGTGTCGTAGTCATTCCAATCTGGTGTAATGGCAAAGTTGTATTTAGGTGGAATTGCTGATGCAGTAGTCCACTCTAGAGTACGACCAAGGCCATCCCAGTTATCTCCAGTTGCTTCACGTGGAGATTTGAAGTGACTGTATACGATACTAACAACAAGGAATAAGAATCCGATTGCCATTAATAATGCACCGATAGTTGAAATTAAGTTTAATAAGAACCAACCATCTGATGGCATATAAGTGTATAAACGACGTGGCATACCATCTAATCCAAGAATGAATTGTGGTAAGAAACAAACGTTAAATCCGATCATGAAGAACCAGAAGCACCATTTGTTTAATGTTTCGTTTAATTTGTAACCCATCATCTTTGGATACCAGAAGATTAAACCAGCTAAGCAGGCAAATACAACACCAGTAACCAATGTATAGTGGAAGTGAGCTACTAAGAAGTACGTATTGTGATATTGATAGTCAGCTGATGCCATTGCTAACATTACACCCGTAACACCACCTAAAAGGAAGTTAGGGATAAATGCTAATGAGAATAGCATTGGTGACTCAAATGTAATACGTCCTTTATATAATGTTAATAACCAGTTAAACAATTTCACACCAGTTGGAATACCAATCAGCATTGTTGAAATTGAGAAGAATGAGTTGATTAACGCACCATTACCCATTGTGAAGAAATGGTGAACCCAAACTAAGAAACTAAGGAACGCGATACCGGCAGTTGCCCATACCATACTTTGATGTCCGAATAAACGCTTACGAGCGAATGTCGGGATAATTTCTGAGTAAATACCAAATGCTGGAAGGATAACGATATAAACTTCAGGGTGCCCCCATACCCAGAAGAAGTTAGCCCAAAGCATTGGCATACCGCCATGTGCAACTGTGAAGAATGCTGTGTCAAATATTCTATCAGTTGTCATTAATGCTAACGCTACTGTTAAAGGAGGGAAAGCAAGAATAACAATTAATGTAGTAATAAATGTTGTTACTGTAAACATTGGCATTTGCATAAACTTCATAGTTGGTGTTTTACATCTTAAAATTGTTACAAAGAAGTTGATACCTGTAGCTAAGGTACCAAGCCCTGAAATTTGTATAGCTATTAAGTAATAGTTAACACCCGGACCAGGACTGAATTCACCTGCTAGTGGCGCATAGTTTGTCCAACCAGCTGCTGGTGAACCACCAATAATAAATGACAGGTTGAATAAAATCATACCTGCAAAGAATAGCCAGAAACTTACGTTGTTTAATACTGGGAATGCAACATCACGTGCTCCAATTTGTAATGGAACAACGATATTCCATAAACCAAAGATAAATGGCATTGCCATGAAGATAATCATGATTACACCATGTGTACTAAAAATTTCGTTATAGTGGTTAGATTCTAAAAATTTGTTATCAGGTACTGTTAATTGCGCACGAATAAGTAACGCATCAATACCACCACGGACGAACATTAATACGGCACAGATTAAATACATAATACCGATTTTCTTATGGTCTACAGATGTGAACCATTCTTTGTAAAGATATTTCCATAATTTAAAGTAAGTAATTACTGCGATTAAACCAATAACTAAGAATGGGGCACCAATTTGTGCCATTGTAATCATCCAGTTACCTTTAACTAGTAATTGATCCCATGGAAAATTCATTAATGTCCACCTCCATGATCATCATTGTCTTGATCTTGCGCATCTTTTGAAATTTTCTTCATTTCTTTCGCATTTTTCGATTCATCTTTCTTGAACTCATTGTTATATGGTTCGTCATTTCCAAGAATCATCAACTTCATACCATGTCGTTTATAGTTCGCATTTGTAATTTGAGCTTTACGAGCAGGTATTAATGGTTTGTCTGATACATCTTTAAACATATTTTCTTCACTAGTGAAGTTTGGATCTTTCAATTCGAAATTGAAACGTTTATATGCATAGAAGATGTATTCTGGATCGGCTGCTGGATCAACAAACGCCATATGTGTACCATTAAATTCTAAAGCTTTATTAGGTGTGCTTGGTAATAATTGTTTATCAAATGTATCTTGATCTAACGTTTTCTTACCTTTAACTTCTTTCACCCATTTGTCGTAGTCTTTTTGACTAACGGCATTTACTTTAAATGTTTGACGTGAGAATCCTTCACCATTGAAGTTAGAGTTACGACCTCTGAACGTACCAGTTTGAGATGCTTCTAACGTCCAATTCATTGTCATGCCAGTCATGGCATATTTTTGACCACCTAATTGTGGAATCCAGAAACTTGTCATTGTATCCATAGCTTGAAGCTTAAATACAACAGGACGATCTTTAGGGATTGTTAATGTATTAACAGTCTCTATATGTTCATCTGGATAAGCAAAGAACCATTTGTATCCTGCACTTACTGCATATACAACCATTGGATCTTTCTCACTCTTCGGTGGTTTTTCGTAATCGTATAAAGTTTTAACTGTAGGAATAGCTAAAGCAGCAACGATTATGATAGGTATTACAAACCATATTGTTTCAATGATGGCATTATGGTGCATCTTACCAGATTCGGCATTCTTATTATAACTATACTTGTAAATAAAAATGGCGAACATGCCAAGTACAACGAAACAAATAACAAGCATGAAGACGATTGAATAAAGAATCAAGAACTTCTGACTACTTGCTACTGGCCCTTTTGCGTTGAAAATTTCTATATTTGAACAACCACTAAGTAAAATTAGTGTGCCAAATAATAGAAGCAAAGACTTAAATTTTGACACTTTTTTGACCTCCTAATACTACAAATGTAGGGCTTAACATTAATTTTAAGTTATTACACAATATTTACAAGGGCTTATGGGAAAAAAATTAATAAAATTGTATCAAAAATGTTGATAAATCAAGGTGTGACGTGGGTTCACACATTTGTTAAAATTATGTGTACATTTTGTGACTAATAGCGTTTTTGAAAAAATTGCTTCATATTTAAAAGGAAAGTTGAGAATAGCTTTCAATTAAAGGTTAATTGAATGAAAATAAAAAAATTTTGAAATTGTCTAATAAATTGAAAATGATGGCTAGTTCATTGAAAGGAAGCGCAAACATTTTAAAAAGGAATTTGCCAAAAGTAATTTATCGTTAAACAATGAAAAGTGGAAATTTGTTTGTTCAAAATCAAAACATTTTTTTAAAAGAGCAGTTAAGTTTTAATAATTTGATAGGTAGTCCTTTGGTATACAGAAAAAATACAATATTTGGGTTAAAGTTGCAGATGAAGTTGGAATAACAAATAAAATGGTAGCAAAACATGTTCGTTTGCTACCATTTTATTTGCAGTATAGTGATGAGGGCTATTTAACCTCAATATACCTAGTGGAAATTTTAATTGCACCATCTGAATCAGTGACATGATATTTAATTTGATATTTACCAGATTTAGATGTATCAATTTGGCCATCGACTTTAATTTTATCGGTTAAATCTCCATCTTCTTTATCAAATGCACTTATGCCGTTTAGAAGGTTATAATCTTGACCTTTCTTAATAACGATATCATTAGCGCCTTTAATTTGTGGTGTAGTATTCGTCGTTGCATCTGCATTTAAATTTGGTGTTACTAGTGTAGCAGAAACACCGAGGGCTGATAATGACTGTAATAGTTTATTCATAATGTAACCTCCGAATGATAAGTCATTTCTGAGTTAGCTTTACTATACCTTAATTTATATTATTTACACATCATACTATAGTCCTAATCTTACCCTATAAAGAATGAAATTTAAATATAAATTTATAAATAATGAGGAAATAATTATTATTTTGAAAATCTGCCACAATTGTAAAATTAATAATTCTGGGATAATTTGAAATCAAATATAACTTTATTCGACAGTTTGAACTTAAATTTTTGTGAATCAAAACAATAAGAAAAGGGAGGCGAAAATGATAAAGAACCACTAATGATTAATTATGTAGTAGTACTTTATCATAGTCACAGCTTCTGTGTTGGGGCCCACACCCCAACTCACATTGCCTGTAGAATTTCTTTTCGAAATTCTCTGTGTTGGGGCCCCTGACTAGAATTGAAAACTTGTTACAAGCTTATTTTCATTCAATTAACTACTGTCTATATAAAATTGTTGAGCCAAGAACAAAGTGAAATGCTCCCTTCAAAGACTTCATTTATTCAATGTCTACTTTGAAGGGAGCATTTGATTGATTAATGTCCCAGATTCTTCTTATTATTCATTGCAATTGCAAAATAATATTTAATGTGGGTTAAAAGAGTTCATTAAAACTCATTTATTAATTCACATTACATAACTAATGTAAATTTACGAATCAATACCTCGACGCATTTTTTCTGCAAGCAAAGTATTATTTAATACCATAGTAATTGTTAATGGACCAACGCCACCAGGAACTGGTGTAATAGCTCCAGCAATTTCTTTAACCGCATCATAATCAACGTCACCTTTTAATTTGCCATTTTCATCTGGCGTATTGCCAACATCGATAATTACTGCTCCTTCTTTGACCACATCTTTTGTTACTAAACCAGGCTTACCAACTGCACTGACAATGACATCAGCATCCTTTAAATATGATGCCATATCTTTTGAACGAGAATGTAAGATTGTTACTGATGCATTTTTTTGAAGTAGTAACTTAGAAACTGGTTGTCCGACAATATGACTTCGTCCAATTACAACTGCATTTTTACCTTCTAAATCAATATCAGCATGTTTTAATATTTCCATGATGCCGAGCGGTGTGCAAGGTACAAAAGTTTGTTCATCGATATATAATTTCCCTATATTTATTGGATGAAAACCGTCCACATCTTTTTCAGGATTGATTGCTTCTAATATTTTCTGTTCGCTAACTTGTTTTGGTAATGGTACTTGTACCAAAATACCACTTACAGAATCATCATTATTTAGTCTATTTAGTTCGTTTAATACTTCTTCTTCAGTAGCTGTTTCTTCCAAATGTACGATTTCTGAAATCATACCAATTTTTTCAGCTGCTTTCTTTTTTGATCTAACATAACTTTGACTAGCGCCATCATTACCAACTAATATAACGGATAATTTAGGTGTAAAACCCTTTTCTTTTAGCGCTTCAACTTGATCTTGTAACCCCTGTCTGTAGTCTTTGGCAATTTGTTTACCATCTAAAATTTTAGCAACCATAAAAACTTCTCCTCCTATTGTCAATATCCTAACTTTGTTAGTTCATAAAACTAATTTACATAGCAAAAGACGTAAATTCAAACAAAAAATAAAAATAAAGTTCGATTTTTGATTGAAAAAGCAGAAATTGCTTGTTATGCTATATCTATAATATACAACTAAAGTAATTCACAATTCAAACTTTTGAAAGGGTGTACAAAGTGAAAGTAGCAGTCATTATGGGCAGTTCTTCCGATTGGAAAATTATGCAAGAGAGTTGTAACATGTTGGATTATTTTGAAATTCCGTACGAAAAACAAGTAGTATCCGCACATCGTACGCCAAAAATGATGGTTCAATTTGCTTCTGAAGCGAGAGAAAGAGGTATAAACATTATCATTGCAGGCGCTGGCGGTGCGGCACATTTACCAGGTATGGTTGCATCATTAACGACGCTACCAGTTATTGGAGTGCCGATTGAAACAAAAAGTTTAAAGGGTATAGATTCTTTATTATCAATTGTTCAAATGCCAGGAGGTATTCCGGTTGCAACGACTGCAATTGGTGCAGCAGGTGCTAAAAACGCAGGTATACTTGCAGCAAGAATGTTAAGTATTCAAAATCCTTCTTTAGTTGAAAAACTAAATCAGTATGAATCTTCGTTAATTCAAAAAGTGGAGGACATGCAAAATGAACTTCAATAAATTAAAGTTTGGTGCGACTATTGGCATTATTGGTGGTGGTCAGCTTGGAAAGATGATGGCACAATCAGCTCAAAAAATGGGTTATAAAGTGGTTGTATTGGATCCTTCTGAAGATTGTCCATGTAGATACGTTGCACACGAATTTATACAAGCCAAGTATGACGATGAAAAGGCACTCAATCAATTAGGACAAAAATGTGATGTGATTACTTATGAATTTGAAAACATTTCAGCCCAACAATTAAAACTATTATGTGAAAAGTACAATATTCCGCAAGGTTACCAAGCTATACAGTTATTACAAGATCGCTTAACTGAAAAAGAAACATTAAAAAGTGCTGGTACCAAAGTTGTCCCGTTCATTTCAGTAAAAGAATCTACAGATATTGACAAAGCAATTGAAACATTAGGATATCCTTTTATTGTAAAAACTAGATTTGGTGGCTACGATGGCAAAGGTCAAGTTTTAATTAACAACGAAAAAGACTTACAAGAAGGTTTTAAATTAATTGAAACTAGTGAATGCGTAGCTGAAAAATATTTGAATATCAAGAAAGAAGTATCTCTTACTGTTACAAGAGGAAACAACAATCAAATCACTTTTTTCCCATTACAAGAAAATGAGCATAGAAATCAAATACTTTTCAAAACAATTGTTCCAGCGAGAATAGATAAAACAGCTGAGGCGAAAGAGCAAGTTAATAAAATTATCCAATCGATTCATTTCATTGGAACATTTACAGTTGAATTTTTTATAGATAGTAACAACCAATTGTATGTGAACGAGATAGCACCAAGGCCTCACAATTCCGGACATTATTCAATTGAAGCATGTGATTATTCACAATTTGATACTCATATTTTAGCAGTTACCGGACAATCATTACCAAATTCAATTGAATTATTAAAGCCAGCAGTCATGATGAACTTACTAGGTAAAGATTTAGATTTATTGGAAAATGAATTTAATGAACATCCAGAGTGGCACTTACATATTTATGGTAAGTCTGAGCGTAAAGATAGCAGAAAAATGGGGCATATGACTGTACTAACGAATGATGTAAACCAAACTGAACAAGATATGTACGCTAAATTTGAGGGGAGTAATTAAAGCATGACATTATTATATGAAGGAAAAGCGAAGCGCATTTTCTCAACAAATCAAGAAAATGAATTAAGAGTTGAATATAAAGATGAAGTTACTGCTGGAAACGGGGCTAAGAAAGACACAATGGCAGGTAAGGGGCGATTAAATAATCAAATTACTTCTATTATATTTAAATATTTACAAGAAAATGGAATAGAAAGTCACTTTATTAAACAATTATCTGAAACAGAACAATTAGTTAAGCCTGTGAAAATAATTCCATTAGAAGTAGTTGTTCGTAATATTGCTAGTGGATCTATTACAAAGCGTTTAGGTTTTGAAAATGGTGAAGTTTTTAGAGAACCACTTGTAGAATTTTTCTATAAAAATGATGCGTTAAATGATCCGTTGATAACGGATGACCATGTTAAATTGCTCAATATAGCATCAGATGAAGATATTGAAATACTAAAATCCAAAGCATTAAAGATTAATAATGTGTTGAAACAATTAATGGATGCTATGAATTTAAAATTAGTAGATTTTAAAATCGAATTTGGAAAGACTGAGACTGGTCAAATTTTGTTAGCGGATGAAATATCTCCAGATACATGTCGAATTTGGGATAAAGCTACCAATGCAAACTTTGATAAAGATGTATATAGAAATAACACTGGATCACTGATTGAAACATATCAAATATTTTTAAACAAATTGGAGGATTTAAAATAATGAAAACAATTGAACTACATATCACATTACAACCACAAGTATTAGATACGCAAGGACAAACGCTTACTCGAGCTGTACATGACTTAGGTTATGCACAAGTGAATGATATTCGTGTAGGAAAAGTATTATATATGACAGTGGATGAGGTTAGTGATGAAAAGGTACACAACATTATTACAACTCTAAGTGAAAAATTGTTTGCAAATACAGTGATTGAAGAATATAGCTATAAAGTGTTAGATGATGAAAAGGAGAATGCATAAAATGAAATTTGCGGTTCTTGTTTTTCCAGGTTCGAATTGTGATAGAGACATGTTTAATGCTGCTATTAAAAGTGGTGTTGAAGCGGAATATGTAGATTATAGAGAAACATCACTAAGTGGATTTGATGGCGTACTTATTCCTGGTGGATTTTCATTCGGGGATTACTTAAGATCTGGGGCAATGGCTAGTGTAGCGCCGATTATTTCGGAAGTTAAACGTCTTGCAGCTGAAGGTAAGCCAGTATTAGGTGTTTGTAATGGGTTTCAAATTTTAACTGAAATAGGCTTATTACCTGGTGCATTATTGCATAACGATTCACATTTATTTATTAGTAGAAATGAAGAGTTAGAAATAATGAATAATCAAACGGCATTTACAAATCTTTATGAACAAGGTGAAAAAGTTATATATCCTGTAGCTCACGGTGAAGGTCATTATTATTGTACTGATGAAATATATCAACAATTAAAAGCTAACAATCAAATTATTCTGAAATATGTGAATAATCCGAACGGTTCATATGATGATATTGCAGGAATTGTTAACGAAAAAGGCAATGTATGTGGCATGATGCCACATCCTGAAAGAGCTTTAGAAACGTTGTTAGGTACTGATAGTGGTGTGAAATTATTTGAAGCGATGGTAAAAAGTTGGAGGGAACAACATGTCTAAATTTATCGAACCAAGCGTTGAAGAAATTAAACTTGAAAAAGTATATCAAGATATGGGATTAAGTGATCAAGAATATGAAAAAGTTTGCGATATTTTAGGCAGACAACCTAACTTTACAGAAACAGGTATCTTTTCTGTTATGTGGAGTGAACATTGCTCTTATAAACATTCTAAACCGTTTTTAAAGCAATTTCCTACGTCAGGTGACCATGTGCTTATGGGGCCTGGTGAAGGTGCAGGGGTAGTCGATATAGGTGATAATCAAGCCGTAGTATTTAAAGTAGAGTCTCACAATCATCCATCAGCAATTGAACCATATCAAGGGGCTGCTACAGGCGTTGGTGGAATCATTCGTGACATTGTCTCTATTGGGGCTAGACCTATTAATTTGTTAAACAGTCTTAGATTTGGAGAATTAGATAATAAACAAAACCAAAGATTACTTAAAGGTGTTGTAAAGGGTATCGGAGGTTATGGTAACTGCATTGGTATTCCAACAACTGCTGGTGAAATCGAATTTGATGAACGTTATGATGGCAATCCACTTGTTAATGCAATGTGTGTTGGTGTTATCAATCACGACATGATTCAAAAAGGCACAGCAAAAGGTGTAGGTAATTCGGTCATTTATGTTGGTTTGAAAACTGGTCGAGATGGTATTCATGGTGCTACTTTTGCATCTGAAGAATTGACGGAAGAAAGCGAAAGTAAACGACCTTCTGTACAAATCGGTGATCCATTTGTAGGTAAAAAATTAATGGAAGCAACACTTGAAGCAATTACATTTGATGAATTAGTTGGTATTCAAGATATGGGTGCTGCTGGTTTAACATCTTCATCGTCTGAAATGGCGGCAAAAGGTGGTAGTGGGTTACATTTGAGATTAGAACAAGTGCCAACACGTGAGCCAGGTATTTCTCCTTATGAAATGATGCTTTCAGAAACTCAAGAACGTATGTTACTAGTTGTTGAAAAAGGTACTGAACAAAAATTCTTAGATTTATTTGATAAGCACGAATTGGATAGTGCTGTTATAGGTGAAGTTACAGATACAAATCGTTTTGTTTTAACATATGATGACGAAGTTTATGCTGACATTCCAGTTGAACCACTAGCTGATGAAGCACCTGTATATATTTTAGAAGGAGAAGAAAAAGATTATAATACTTCTAAAAATGATTATACACACATCGATGTTAAAGATACTTTCTTTAAATTACTTAAGCATCCGACTATAGCATCTAAACACTATTTATATGATCAATACGACCAACAAGTTGGTGCCAATACGATAATTAAGCCAGGACTTCAAGCATCGGTAGTACGTGTGGAAGGCACAAATAAGGCAATTGCTTCAACAATTGATGGTGAAGCGCGTTATGTATATAACAATCCATATGAAGGTGGAAAGATGGTAGTAGCTGAAGCTTATCGAAATTTAATTGCCGTGGGTGCAACACCATTAGCAATGACAGATTGTTTAAATTATGGTTCTCCTGAAAAGAAAGAAATCTATCAACAGTTGATAGATTCAACGAAAGGTATGGCAGAAGCATGCGACATTCTTAAGACACCAGTAGTTTCTGGTAATGTATCTTTATATAACGAAACGAAAGGTACTTCTATTTTCCCAACACCAGTTGTTGGAATGGTAGGTTTGATTGAAAATGTAAATTATTTAAATGATTTTGAACCTCAAGTTGGAGATAAATTATATTTAATCGGTGATACTAAGGACGACTTTGGTGGTAGTCAACTTGAAAAGTTAATTTATGGCAAAGTTAATCATGAATTTGAGTCATTAGATTTGAGTTCAGAAGTTGAAAAAGGTGAATCAATCAAGACCGCTATTCGTGAAGGACTATTATCACATGTTCAAACAGTTGGTAAAGGTGGCTTACTGATTACCTTAGCTAAACTAAGTGCGCATTACGGTTTAGGATTAAAATCTTCAATAGATATAACAAATGCACAATTGTTTAGTGAGACGCAAGGCCGATATGTTGTTTCTGTTAAATCAGGTAAAACTTTAAATATTGATAATGCAATAGAAATTGGACTTTTAACAGATAGTGATAATTTCAAGGTAACAACACCATATACAGAGATTAGTGAAAATGTTTCAGATATTAAACAAATATGGGAAGGGGCAATTGCTCAATGTTTAACTACTCAGGATTAAACGAAGAATGTGGCGTGTTTGGTATTTGGAATCATCCTGAAGCAGCGCAACTAACATATATGGGACTTCATAGTTTGCAACATCGTGGTCAAGAAGGTGCAGGTATAGTTGTTTCTGATCAAAATGAATTAAAAGGCGAGCGAGGATTAGGCTTACTAACTGAAGCGATTAAAGATGATCAAATGGAACGATTAAAAGGATATCAACATGCAATTGGTCACGTCCGTTATGCTACTTCAGGTAATAAAGGTATTGAAAATATTCAACCGTTTCTGTATCACTTTTATGATATGAGTGTAGGTATTTGTCATAATGGTAACCTCATTAATGCTAAATCATTGCGTCAGAATTTAGAAAAACAAGGTGCTATCTTCCATTCGTCTTCTGATACTGAAGTCATTATGCATTTGATACGTCGAAGTAAAGCTCCTACTTTTGAGGAAGCGTTGAAAGAAAGTTTGCGAAAAGTTAAAGGCGGTTTTACATTTGCGATTTTAACTAAAGATGCGTTATATGGCGCAGTAGATCCAAATGCTATCAGACCACTTGTTGTAGGTAAAATGAAAGATGGGACATACATCCTTGCAAGTGAAACATGTGCAATAGATGTGTTAGGTGCAGAATTTGTTCAAGATATTCATGCAGGTGAATATGTCGTGATTAACGATAAAGGTATTACAGTTAAATCTTATACACATCATACGACAACTGCAATTTCTGCGATGGAATATATTTATTTTGCTAGACCAGACTCAACAATAGCTGGTAAAAATGTCCATGCAGTACGTAAAGCTTCTGGTAAAAAATTAGCCCAAGAAAGCCCTGTAAATGCTGATATGGTCATCGGTGTACCCAATTCATCGCTATCAGCTGCGAGTGGTTATGCTGAAGAAATAGGTTTGCCATATGAAATGGGACTAGTTAAAAATCAATATGTTGCAAGAACATTTATTCAACCAACTCAAGAATTACGTGAGCAAGGTGTGAGAGTGAAGTTATCTGCGGTAAAAGATATAGTAGATGGGAAAAATATCATTCTTGTTGATGATTCCATTGTTCGCGGTACGACAATTCGACGCATTGTGAAAATGTTAAAAGATTCTGGTGCAAATAAAGTACATGTGCGTATAGCATCACCGGAATTTATGTTCCCAAGTTTTTATGGAATCGATGTTTCAACTACGGCAGAATTAATTTCTGCAAGCAAATCACCTGAAGAAATTAAAGATTATATTGGCGCTGATTCATTAGCATATCTATCTGTAGATGGGTTAATTGAATCAATTGGGTTAGATTATGACGCGCCATATAGTGGCTTATGTGTAGAAAGTTTCACTGGAGATTATCCTGCAGGGTTATATGATTATGAAGCAAATTATAAAGCGCATTTAAGTCATCGACAAAAGCAATATATTTCTAAAAACAAACACTTTTTTGATAGCGAGGGAAATTTAAATGTCTAAAGCATATGAACAATCTGGTGTAAATATTCATGCTGGTTATGAAGCTGTAGAAAGAATGTCTAGTCATGTTAAACGTACGATGCGTAAAGAAGTTATCGGTGGTTTAGGTGGATTCGGTGCTACATTTGATTTATCACAATTAAATATGACAGCACCAGTTTTAGTTTCTGGAACAGACGGAGTAGGTACGAAATTAAAACTAGCTATCGACTATGGGAAACATGATTCGATAGGTATCGATGCAGTCGCAATGTGTGTTAATGATATTTTAACGACAGGTGCAGAACCATTGTATTTTTTAGATTACATCGCTACAAATAAAGTTGTTCCTGAAGTTATTGAACAAATTGTTAAAGGTATTAGTGATGCATGCGTTGAAACGAATACTGCACTTATCGGTGGAGAGACTGCTGAAATGGGTGAAATGTATCACGAAGGTGAATATGATGTAGCCGGATTTGCAGTTGGAGCAGTTGAAAAGGATGACTATGTAGATGGTTCAGAAGTGAAAGAGGGACAAGTTGTTATAGGGCTTGCGTCAAGTGGCATTCATTCAAATGGATATAGTTTAGTGCGCAAATTAATTAATGAATCAGGCATTGATTTGGCATCAAACTTCGATAATCGTCCATTTATAGATGTCTTTTTAGAACCAACTAAATTATATGTCAAACCTGTACTTGCTTTAAAAAAAGAAGTTTCTATTAAGGCAATGAATCATATTACTGGTGGAGGCTTTTATGAAAATATTCCACGTGCATTGCCAGCCGGATATGCTGCTAGAATTGATACTACATCATTTCCAACGCCAAAAATATTTGATTGGTTACAACAACAAGGCAATATAGACACAAATGAAATGTATAACATTTTTAACATGGGTATTGGCTATACGGTTATCGTTGATGAAAAAGATGCATCACGCGCTTTGAAGATTTTAGCAGAACAAAATGTGGAAGCCTATCAAATTGGTCATATTGTGAAAAATGAGTCAACTGCAATTGAATTGTTGGGGGTATAACAATGGTTAAAATTGCGATTTTTGCATCAGGTTCAGGAAGTAACTTTGAAAATATAGTTGAGCATGTTGAATCAGGAAAACTTGAAAATATTGAAGTTACGGCGCTATATACGGATCATCAAAATGCGTTTTGTATAGATAGAGCAAAAAAGCACGATATTCCTGTTTATATTAATGAACCAAAACAATTTGATTCAAAAGCAGCGTATGAACAACATTTAGTAACACTATTAAATAAAGATAAGGTAGAGTGGATTATTTTAGCTGGCTACATGCGTCTAATAGGTCCAGACTTATTAGCATCATTTGAAGGTAAAATATTGAATATACATCCATCTCTATTGCCGAAATATAAGGGGATTGACGCAATAGGCCAAGCATATCATAGTGGCGATACTATTACTGGTTCGACAGTACATTATGTTGATAGTGGTATGGATACGGGAGAAATTATTGAACAGAGACAATGTGATATTAGACCGGACGATTCAAAAGAACAATTAGAAGAGAAAGTAAAAAAATTGGAATATGAATTATATCCAAGTGTTATTGCTAAAATTGTAAAATAAGGAGTATGTATGTGATGAAGAAAGCTATTTTGAGCGTATCAAATAAAACAGGTATTGTAGAGTTTGCTAAAGCGTTAACGCAATTAAATTATGAATTATATTCAACAGGTGGTACTAAACGTATATTAGATGAAGCAAATGTACCAGTTCGTTCTGTTTCAGACTTAACACATTTTCCAGAAATAATGGATGGCCGTGTTAAAACATTACATCCGGCTGTTCATGGTGGCATTTTAGCTGATCGAAATAAACCGCAACATTTAAATGAATTATCAGAACAACATATAGATTTAATTGATATGGTAGTAGTTAATTTATATCCATTCCAACAAACTGTTGCAAACCCTGATGTAACGATGGACGAAGCAATTGAAAATATTGATATTGGTGGTCCAACAATGTTACGTGCTGCAGCTAAAAACTATAAACATGTAACAACAATTGTACATCCTGCAGATTATCAAGAAGTATTGACGCGATTAAGAAACGATTCGTTAGATGAGTCATATAGACAGTCATTAATGATCAAAGTTTTTGAGCATACTGCAGAATATGATGAAGCGATTGTACGTTTCTTTAAAGGGGATAAAGAAACTTTAAGATATGGAGAAAATCCACAACAATCAGCGTATTTTGTGAGAACTTCGAATGCTAAGCACACGATTGCAGGCGCTAAACAATTACATGGGAAACAATTAAGCTATAACAATATTAAAGATGCAGATGCTACACTAGCTTTAGTTAAAAAGTTTGATACACCTGCTGCAGTTGCGGTTAAACACATGAATCCATGTGGTGTTGGTATCGGTGACACGATAGAACAAGCATTTCAACATGCGTATGAAGCGGATAGTCAATCAATATTTGGTGGAATTGTTGCATTAAACCGAGCTGTAACACCTGAGTTAGCAGAGCAATTGCATAGTATCTTTTTGGAAGTCATTATTGCACCAAAATTTACAGATGAAGCATTAGATATTTTAAAACAAAAGAAGAATGTAAGATTATTAGAAATTGATATGACTATAGACAGTAACGAAGAAGAGTTTGTTTCAGTATCTGGCGGATATTTAGTTCAAGAAAAAGACAATTATGTCGTGCCAAAAGAAGAAATGAAAGTTGTTACAGAAGTAGCACCTACTGATGAACAATGGGAAGCAATGTTATTAGGATGGAAAGTTGTACCATCAGTAAAAAGTAATGCAATTATTTTAAGTAATAATAAACAAACTGTAGGTATAGGTGCTGGACAAATGAATCGTGTCGGTGCTGCTAAAATTGCGTTAGAGAGAGCTATTGAAATCAATGATCATGTAGCGTTAGTATCTGATGGATTTTTCCCTATGGGAGATACAGTTGAACTTGCAGCACAACATGGTATAAAGGCAATTATCCAACCGGGTGGTTCGATTAAAGATCAAGATTCAATTGATATGGCTAATAAACATGGTATTGCAATGGTAGTCACAGGCACTCGACATTTTAAACACTAATTTTAAAGGGGCGTAACATAAATGAATGTATTAGTAATTGGTGCTGGTGGACGAGAACATGCACTTGCATATAAACTTAATCAATCGAATCTAGTTAAACAAGTGTTTGCCATTCCAGGTAATGAGGCAATGACACCTATAGCTGAAGTACACACTGAAATTTCAGAATCTGATCATCAAGCGATATTAGATTTTGCTAAACGGCAAAATGTTGATTGGGTAGTTATAGGTCCAGAACAGCCGCTAATTGATGGATTAGCAGACATTTTACGAGCGAATGGTTTCAAAGTGTTTGGTCCAAATAAGCAAGCAGCTCAAATCGAAGGCTCAAAATTATTTGCTAAAAAGATAATGGAAAAATATAATATTCCAACTGCTGATTATAAAGAAGTTGAGCGAAAAAAGGATGCTTTAACACATATTGAAAACTGTGAATTGCCCGTTGTTGTCAAGAAAGATGGGTTAGCTGCTGGGAAAGGCGTTATTATTGCAGATACTATTGAAGCAGCCAGAAGTGCTATTGAGATTATGTATGGTGATGAAGAAGAAGGTACTGTTGTATTTGAAACGTTTTTAGAAGGTGAAGAGTTCTCGCTAATGACATTTGTTAATGGTGATTTAGCAGTTCCTTTCGACTGTATTGCACAAGATCATAAACGCGCATTTGACCATGATGAAGGACCAAATACTGGTGGTATGGGGGCTTATTGTCCAGTACCACATATTAGTGACGATGTTTTAAAACTTACAAATGAAACAATTGCACAACCCATTGCAAAGGCAATGCTTAATGAAGGTTATCAATTCTTCGGTGTATTATACATTGGTGCTATTTTAACTAAAGATGGTCCAAAAGTAATAGAATTTAATGCCCGTTTTGGTGATCCTGAAGCTCAAGTATTATTAAGTCGCATGGAAAGTGATTTAATGCAGCATATTATTGATTTAGATGAAGGAAAACGTACTGAATTCAAATGGAAAAATGAATCTATTGTAGGGGTCATGTTGGCATCAAAAGGATATCCTGATGCATATGAAAAAGGGCATAAAGTAAGTGGCTTTGATTTAAATGAAAACTATTTTGTTAGTGGATTAAAGAAGCAAGGTGATACCTTTGTTACTTCAGGTGGTAGAGTTATACTTGCCATCGGAAAAGGTGACAATGTACAAGATGCACAGCGAGACGCATACGAAAAAGTATCACAAATACAAAGTGACCATTTATTCTATCGTCATGACATTGCGAATAAAGCACTACAACTTAAATAAGTAAATTTAAAATACTAAGATTAGCTATGAACGAATCTATAACGATAGATTTTTTCATAGCTTTTTTAGTTGTAGAGTCTAGGACATTGATTTCTGTACCAAATTTGTGATTATGCATATGTAATACAAAACAGGCGCCACAACATGTTTGGATGAACAAAATAACATGTTTGTGGCACCTCTTTTGTTTAGTATGGAATAAATGGTTTTCTTTTTCTATACAATGAATTTCTAATTTAGTATCTATACAATTATGGATAAAATTTAACCTACACGACCAAGACGAACATCATCTATGCCCGTGATGGGTAAGGTGATTGAACAATAATATGCCAAAGTAATAATGGCAATTAAAACTATAATAAAGATTATATCTTTATATGAGAAAGGTACGTTGTAATAGTAAGTACGAGGACCATCTCTAAATCCTTTCGACTCCATCGCAACTGATAATTGATGTGCCTTTCTAATATTTTGACTTAATAGAGGTATAATTAAATGCTTAAATCGCTTTAACCCTCTATAATTTGCCGCGTCTATCATCTGATAGCGCATTTTTAAAGATCTGCGAAGCTGTATTAAAGAACTAATCATTAAAGGTATCATACGAATGGCAGCCATGAATGCATAAGCAACTTTTGATTTAACCTTTAAATGTTGCATTAAACTATAAAATATCATGACAACCTGAGATGTAAGTGCGATTAAGATACCGAAAAATGAAATAGCAATGGTTCTTAATGATACATGTAAACCACGAACTAAACTTTCTGTTGTAATATGGATAAATCCGAATTTCAAAATTGTATGGCTACCATTCCCGTATAAAATCATGAACAGGGAAGAGAGTAATGCAAAGCCAATACTTATAGTTATAAAAATTGCTGTAATTTTAAACTGAGTACCATTAAACATCAATAAGAAAACTAACATTAAGATAGTGATATAAAGCATAAAATCGAAATTATGCACAAATATAATAAAGAAAAATAGTATAATTCCAAGAAATAGTTTCGTTATAATGTTGACATCATCAACAAATGATCGCTGAACTTTCCATTGCTCATACATTCGTATCACCATCACAATCTAGTAACGCACCATCTGAAATTTTAAGTCTTCTTGATGGATAACGTTCAATTATTTCATCGTCATGTGTAACCATGACAATACTTTGTCCCAAATTAATTCGCTTTTGGAAAAGTTTGATCAACTGGAATGTATTATGGCTATCAAGTCCAAATGTCGGTTCATCTAAAAAGATAATATCAGCTTTAGAACTTAGTGCGGTAGCTACGCTAAGGCGTCGTTTTTGACCAATAGACAACTCATAAGGATGTTGATCTTTTACATTTTGTAAATCTAAAAGTTTTAAAAGTTGTATCGTTTCATCATCACTTTGATCTTTAGAAAGGTGATTAAAATGAATGTTAATTTCATCATAAACCGAATTTGTTATAAATTGTAATTCTGGGTTTTGATAAACTAGATACATGTGTTTTGCTGCATGTTTAATTTTTGTTAAACGCTGATTTTCAAAATAAACATCACCTTGATATTTAATCAATTGCATAATTGATTCAAGCAAGGTTGTTTTACCACTACCATTTGCCCCTGTAATTGTAATCCACTCACCTAGACCAATTTCTAAATCTGAGAATGAGAGCAAGGTTGATTTACCGCGAATAATACGTCCATTTTTAAATTGTAATAAGTGTGAGTTTGTTGTTGGAAAGTCAACACGACTTGGTGCGAATTCCCATGCACGTGGATGCCACACACCATATTCACTGAGTAAATGAACATACTTCTGTAATATGATTTCAGGACATTCATCGGCAATGATATTTCCGTTATAATCCATCAAAATGACGCGGTCGACATGATTCCAGATGTGTTTAACTTTATGTTCAACGATTACAACAGTTTGATCTTCCCAAAGTTCAATTAGTTTAGTCCATAAATCTTCTGTTGCTTGAACATCTAACATTGCTGTCGGTTCATCTAAAAACAATGTTTTTGATTGTTGAAGAATGGTTTCAACAATTGCCAATTTCTGTTTCATCCCGCCACTTAAATCTTTGATATACGTTTCAGGGGTAACATTTAAATTGACCATATTTAAAGCATTGATAATTAACGCATCCATGTCTTCACGTGGTACTTGTCTATTTTCTAAAACGAATGCAAGTTCTTCGTATACTTTTGGCATACAAAACTGGCTATCAGGGTCTTGGAAAATAACGCCACTTAATGGGTCAACGATTAGTTCATCATATTTCATAGGTAATTCAATTAAATTAGGAACAATACCACTTAATACATTCAGAAGTGTACTTTTACCGCAACCAGAAGGACCGAGTAAAAGTACTTTTTCTTTGTCTTGAATAGTGATATTTAAATGATCGAAAATTTTACGTTGACCACTTGGATATTTTAATCGTAAATCACTTACTTTTAACACTCTGAATGCTCCTCTTATAAGTTGTCGTAATCTTCTTTAGCAGCTGGTCTAAATAATTTTGTTACGCCTGTCTTATCTAAAGCTTTTACTAAAAGGTAAGATAGGACGCCGGCGACTACTGCACCACTAATTAATCTAAATACGATGAATAATGTTAAGTTCCAACCTGCAACTTCATTTAAATAACCATAGAAATAATCTATAGGGAAAGCCGCGATTGCTGTACAAAAACCTGCTAACATAGCTACCATAACTGAACGAGATTGATATTTAAAAATTGCAAAGACAAGTTCACACGCTAAACCTTGTATGAAAGCGTAAACGATTGTCGGAATATCGAAACGACCCATAATGATAGTTTCGCCGGCACCTGCAGCAAATTCAGCCAGTAAAGCAATACCTGGTTTTGGAATAATTAGATAGCAGACAATCGCTGCCATGAACCAAACCCCGTTTGTTAATTGTTCGAGGTGAAGGCCTGTAGCTTGCACACCATTGTAAACAAACCACCATAAATTGTAAATAACTGCGAATACTACTGAAATAAGTACGGTTACTAGTATTTCAGATAGCTTTAAACCTTTTGACATTTTTACATCCTCCTAATAAAAAAACGCACAACCATCCATAGGAAAGTTATGCGTTCACAATATATATTAGTAAAACATATGTATAGTAACACTTTCCTACGCTAGTTCAAGCTAGATCAGGTTCAAAGGGTTTGAGGGCAAGCCTCATCTCAGTATAAAACACCCCTAGTGTGTGCGATTTATTTAATTAATTATACTGTAAGACGTTTGTAAACTTATGTCAATAGGTTGTCTTCATGAAATTTCGTTTAATTCGATTTAAAATTTATAATATTAGCATTGGATTTAAATTGAAGATGTAGTAGGAATGTTAGTAATTAAAGATATAAAAATATGTGACATGTAATAAGATTGAGCTGATAAATGAAGAGGGATACTTATCAATCATACCTCTTTAACAACAGTGAAGAACCCGTGCATAATGGCTTACGAATTATAGTTTGTAGGGTAAAAGAGGGATACATGCACCGAGCACATGCATAAAATCCCCTAACAACTAAAAGTTGTAAGGGGATTTAAATTAATTTAGTGTATCTTGGATATCTTGTTTTGTTTGATTAATATCTTCTGTTTTTTCTTCTTTTTTATCTTTTAATTTTTCTTCAACTTCTTTAGCTTTTTCTGCTGCTTTTTTATTTTGATTTTCATTAGACATGATTAATTCCTCCCAAATTGGATAATTATTTATATATAAATCTTACCCGGTTGTACTTTCGTTAAACTTTTCTAAGTCTATAGCACTATTTATTCATTTATCTAAAGACAACAACATTAGATTAATATATAATGATTTTGAGGTGAACATAATGTCTTTTCTTAGGAAACACGCCGAAATTATTTTTAGCTATTTAATCGGTATCGTTTCACTCTTCACTGGTCTCATTATTTTAATTAACTTGCCATTAATTAAACAATTAAATGGTGGTAAAAAAGTTGATACACATGTTCATAATGTGTGGGAATTTCTGAATGCATTTTTCAGTGAAATTATTAAAGTAATGAGTCGATTTATAGGTAATTTCCCTATAGTTAGTGCAATTGTGATAATTATATTCGGTATTTTAGTTATGTTGATTGGTCATACATTACTTAGAACTATTAAGTATGACTATGATATTTCTATCTTTTTCTTAGTTATCGGTATCATGTACTTTATTATTACTCTTATATTAATGACTCAAGTTTATGGATTCTTTGCAGTGATTTTCATTATTCCATTTACAATTCATATAGGATATATCGTCTATAAAGATGAATTGAATCAGGAAAATGTAAAAAATCATTTCATGTGGATAATTGTGAGTTATGGTATAAGTTACTTAATTACACAAATTGCATTGTATGGCAGAATTGATGCTAATGAAATAGAGTCAATTGATATCTTAAGTGTCAATGCTTTCTTTATAATTATGTGGTTACTTGGTCAAATGGCTATTTGGAATTTCTTGTTCTTGCGCCGAGCTTTACCTTTAACAAAGCAAGAATTAGGTGAAGAGGAGCCAGAATTATCAAGAACAAGTAAAGGGAATGTCACGAATCAAACTAAAATTCACTTGAAACAACTCCAAGATAAGACTACAGAATATGCACGTAAGACAAGAAGAAGTGTCGATTTAGATAAAATTAGAGCTAAAAGAGATAAATTCAAAAAGAAAGTTAATGATATTATCGATATTCAAGAAGACGATATTCCTGATTGGATGAGAAAACCGAAATGGGTTAAACCAATGTATGTCGAACTATTTTGTGGTGTCGTCATCTTTTTATTCACATTTTTAGAATTTAATAATCGTAATGCATTATTTGTATCTGGTGATTGGAAATTATCACAGACACAATATGTTATTGAATGGGTTACATTATTAATTCTGTTATTCATTATTATCGCATATATCGCTACAACGTTAACTTTCCACTTGAAAGGTAAGTTTTATTATTTACAACTATTTATGGGGAGCATTTTATTCTTTAAATTGTTAACGGAATTTATAAATATAATGATTCATGGACTATTACTTTCAGTGTTCATTACGCCAACATTACTATTAATGTTATTGGCAATCATCATTTCTTATTCGTTACAATTACGAGAGCGACCATAATTAAAAGCATTATAAAAGTACAATCTATTAAACATTTTGATGTGTACGCTATAAGTTAGATATATCTCTAACTTATTTAGATACAGGTCAATGAAGTTTATGGATAGTACTTTTTTTGTAACTAGATTTGATTGATTCAGGTGATGTGAATTAAGTATTGAAAATTGTATACAAAGTTTTAGTGCAAATAAAATAGTTGAAAAGTTATCCATTTGTAAAATCAAGAAAACTAGTAAATAGTTGAAGCGACATATGGAATTTGCGAAACGATATATAGTGTTTCCTTTGTAGAAATTTAACATATATCATTCGAATTACTAATTTGTTAAAATCAACAGTAAGATTAGAAGTAGATGATATTGAAATTTGGCAAACAATTTAATCTATATAAAACTACAACGAAACACAGAAAGGAAGTTGTCAGATGAAAATAGCAACTCTGAACAAAGGCAAAGAAACAAAATATTTTAATGGATATCCTTTAATTGAAGAAGAGGATATCTATTCACAAGATCATTTAAAAGAAGGAGATATTTTTCAAATTGTGACTGATAAATCACAATATGTTGCAACGGCTTATGTTGGTCGCCAACATAAAGGATTAGGTTGGGTTCTAACATACGATAAAGCTCAAGAAATCAACACAGCTTTCTTTGTGAAATTGTTTAATACTGCATTAGCAGAACGTGATTATTATTTTAATATAGATGGAACAAATGCTTTTAGATTATTTAATGCTGAAGGTGATGGTGTTGGGGGATTAACAATCGACAATTACGATGGTCATTTGTTGATTCAATGGTACTCAAAAGGTATTTATAAATTTAAATATGCCATTCTTGAAGCGGTTAGAAAAGTATTTGATTATAAATCTATTTACGAAAAAGTAAGATTTAAAGACAGCGAATATAGTGGTGGTTTTGTTGAAGGAGATGCACCTGAGTTTCCAATTGTTATCGAAGAGAACTTCACATTTTATAATGTAGACCTTGAAGATGGTTTGATGACAGGTATCTTTTTAGATCAAAAAGAAGTGCGCAAGAAATTAAGGGATCAATATGCCAAAGAACGCCATGTTTTAAACTTATTTAGTTATACAGGTGCTTTTTCTGTAATAGCAGCAAGTGAGGCATCTTCAACAACAAGTGTAGATTTGGCTAATCGTTCTCGTAGTTTAACTGAAGAAAATTTTGGATTAAATGCTATTGATCCTAAATCCCAATATATTTATGTCATGGACACTTTTGATTTCTATAAATATGCTGCACGACATGGACATAGTTATGACACGATCGTGATTGATCCACCTAGCTTTGCGCGTAACAAAAAACGTACATTTTCAGTGCAAAAAGATTATGACAAATTAATTAATGGCGCCTTAAATATCTTATCATCTGAAGGAACATTATTGTTATGTACAAACGCAAGTGTATATCCATTAAAGCAATTTAAAAATACTATTAAAAAGACGCTTGAAGAGAGTGGCGTTGATTATGAATTAACTGAAGTTATGGGATTACCAAAAGATTTTAAAACGCATCCACATTATAAGCCATCTAAATATTTAAAAGCTGTTTTTGTAAATATTAGACATTAATTTGATAAAAAGGGGTATAGTAACTTATTGAGAAAAAGAAGGGTGATAATATTATGGGATTCAAAAACAATTTAACATCAAATTTAACAAATAAAATTGGTAATTCAGTCTTTAAAATAGAAAATGTTGACGGAAAAGGTGCAATGCCAACGACGATTCAAGAATTGAGAGAAAGACGACAACGTGCTGAAGCAATTGTAAAGAGAAAATCTTTAATGTCATCAACAATGAGCGTTGTTCCAATTCCGGGTTTAGATTTTGGTGTTGATTTAAAATTAATGAAAGATATTATCGAAGATGTAAATAAAATATACGGATTAGATCATAAGCAAGTTAATAGCCTTGGGGATGATGTGAAAGAAAGAATTATGTCTGCAGCAGCAATTCAAGGTAGTCAATTTATTGGTAAAAGAATTTCAAGTGCATTTTTAAAAATAGTTATTAGAGATGTAGCTAAACGTACTGCTGCAAAACAAACAAAATGGTTTCCTGTTGTAGGACAAGCTGTGTCTGCATCTATTAGTTACTATTTTATGAATAAAATTGGAAAAGATCACATTCAAAAATGCGAAAATGTTATTAAAAATGTCATGTAGGTGCTATAATAGTTTTGCAATTTGCAAATTTTACTGAAACCGGTTTTAAACGAATTGAATTTAAAGCATGGTTTTGGTAAAGTTAATGTATAAAACTAAGTTAGTATTGTAATAATATTGAAGATTCTAACTATACGAAGGAGAAATGTAATTATGGAACAAAATTCATATGTAATCATCGACGAGACTGGTATTCACGCTAGACCAGCAACAATGTTAGTACAAACAGCTTCAAAATTCGATTCTGATATTCAATTAGAATATAACGGTAAGAAAGTAAACTTAAAATCAATCATGGGTGTTATGAGCCTTGGTGTTGGTAAAGATGCTGAAATTACAATTTATGCTGACGGTAGTGATGAATCTGACGCCATTCAAGCAATCAGTGACGTCTTATCAAAAGAAGGATTGACTAAATAATCATGTCTAAATTAATTAAAGGTATTGCCGCATCTGATGGTGTCGCAATTGCTAAAGCTTATTTATTAGTTGAGCCAGACTTAACATTCGACAAAAATGAAAAAGTCACTGATGTTGAAGGAGAAGTTGCAAAGTTCAATAGCGCTATCGAAGCTTCTAAAGTTGAGTTAACTAAAATTAGAAATAATGCAGAGGTTCAACTAGGTGCTGATAAAGCTGCTATCTTTGATGCACATTTATTAGTTTTAGATGACCCTGAATTAATTCAACCAATCCAAGATAAGATTAAAAATGAAAACGCTAATGCTGCTACAGCATTAACGGATGTAACAACACAATTTGTTACAATTTTTGAATCTATGGATAACGAATACATGAAAGAACGTGCGGCTGATATTCGCGACGTTTCTAAACGTGTGTTATCACATATTTTAGGTGTAGAATTACCGAATCCGAGTATGATTGATGAAAGCGTTGTTATTGTAGGGAATGACTTAACGCCATCTGATACTGCTCAATTAAATAAAGAATTCGTACAAGGTTTTGCTACAAACATTGGCGGAAGAACAAGTCACTCTGCAATTATGAGTCGTTCTTTAGAAATTCCAGCAATTGTTGGTACAAAATCAATTACTCAAGAAGTTAAACAAGGCGACATGATTATCGTAGATGGATTAAATGGTGATGTAATCGTTAATCCAACTGAAGATGAGTTAATCGCTTATCAAGATAAACGTGAGCGTTATTTTGCTGACAAGAAAGAATTACAAAAACTACGTGATGCTGATACTGTTACAGTTGATGGTGTTCACGCAGAGCTTGCTGCAAATATTGGTACACCTAATGATTTGCCAGGTGTTATTGAAAATGGTGCACAAGGTATCGGCTTATATAGAACTGAGTTTTTATATATGGGTCGTGACCAAATGCCTACAGAAGAAGAACAATTTGAAGCTTATAAAGAAGTATTAGAAGCAATGGACGGTAAACGTGTTGTTGTACGTACTTTAGATATAGGTGGAGATAAAGAATTATCATACTTAAACTTGCCTGAAGAAATGAATCCATTCTTAGGTTACCGTGCGATTCGTTTATGCCTTGCGCAACAAGATATTTTCAGACCACAGCTACGTGCATTATTACGTGCATCAGTTTATGGTAAGTTAAATATCATGTTCCCAATGGTTGCAACAATTAACGAATTTAGAGAAGCTAAAGCTATATTATTAGAAGAAAAAGAAAACCTTAAAAATGAAGGTCATGACATTTCGGATGATATAGAATTAGGAATCATGGTAGAGATACCTGCAACAGCAGCATTAGCTGATGTCTTTGCTAAAGAAGTAGATTTCTTCAGTATCGGTACAAATGATTTAATTCAATACACATTAGCTGCTGACCGTATGTCAGAGCGTGTATCATATCTATACCAACCATATAACCCTTCAATCTTACGTTTAGTTAAACAAGTTATTGAAGCGTCACATAAAGAAGGTAAATGGACAGGTATGTGTGGTGAAATGGCTGGAGATGAAACAGCTATTCCATTATTGCTTGGTTTAGGTTTAGATGAGTTCTCTATGAGTGCAACGTCTATTCTGAAAGCAAGAAGACAAATTAATGGTTTAAGTAAAAATGAAATGACTGAACTTGCTAACCGTGCAGTCGACTGTGCAACGCAAGAAGAAGTTATTGAATTAGTTAACAACTACGTAAAATAATTAATTCTTTCGAAAGACAGAATTATAAATAAACCCGAAGTATTCATTGTGAGTAATTATGAATACTTCGGGTTCTTTTTTATGATTTATGTTAATTTCAATGGAATGTTGTTGCTAACTAATTAAACAACTATGTGTCATTAACAAAATGTTGTTCTTTAATTAATGTTAGTTAATTTAAAAATCGATATTTAATTTATGATAGCTATAAATGATGAAGTTGATTTAGATGAAAATTAATCTTGGATATTTAATACTTTGTTGATTTCATCAAGATCAACATGGTACATTGGATTGCCATTCAACAAAATAAACGGAGTTGAAAAAGCATCAAAATCTATCATTTCGTTTCGATATTGTTGATTGTTGATATTTCTCTCTTCAAAATCAATGTGATGCTCATTTAGATAATTTTTTACAAATGTACAAGGTGGACAATCATTCTGCGTATAAACGATTATTTCTGACATGTATCATGCTCCTTCGTGCTTTATTCTAATGTAATATACACAATTATACATTGAAATTCAAATTTGTGAACACATTGTGAACTGACATAAATTATACACAATTTCATAGCGCATAATGTTTTAAAAATACACATTATAGCAATTATAATTAAGTTCATTGTGTTGTCATCAAAAAAAGAAAAAGGTGATGTTTTTAAATGGATACAGTTGAAATCAGTCGGTTTTTGACAGCTATGACTTTAGCAGTTCATATCATTTTTGCAACGATTGGTGTTGGTATGCCTTTAATGTTCGCAATTGCAGAATTTTTAGGTATTCGCAAAAATGATCTTCAATATATAGCTATGGCCAAAAGATGGGCTAAAGCTTATACAATTACTGTAGCAGTGGGAGTTGTTACAGGTACAATTATAGGACTTCAATTATCATTGATTTGGCCTACATTTATGGAAATGGGTGGACACGTTATTGCACTTCCATTATTTATGGAAACATTTGCGTTCTTCTTTGAAGCTATTTTCTTAAGTATATATTTATATACTTGGGATCGTTTTAAAAATAAATGGACACATTTCTTAATTAGTATACCAGTAATTATTGGTGGCTCTTTCTCAGCATTCTTCATTACTTCAGTGAATTCATTTATGAATACGCCTGCAGGTTTTGAGTTGAAGAATGGAAAGATGGTCAATGTTCAACCTATAGAAGCGATGTTTAACCCATCGTTTATAGTTCGATCATTTCACGTAATTACTACAGCCGGTATGACGATGGCATTTGTTATTGCATCAATAGCAGCTTTTAAATTATTGCGTAATCGTCAACCTAAAGATACTGTCTACCATAAGAAAGCTTTGAAAATGTCTATGATTGTTGGATTCTTTTCAACTTTACTTTCTATGTTGGCAGGGGATTTATCTGCAAAATTTTTGCATAAATTCCAACCTGAAAAATTAGCAGCTTATGAATGGCATTTCGATACATCTTCCCATGCCAAATTATTATTATTTGGTGTGTTAGATGAAAAGACTCAGCAAGTTAAAGGTGCGATTGAATTACCTGGACTATTGAGTTTCTTAGCAGATAATAGTGTCAAAACTAAAGTGCAAGGGTTAAATGATTTTCCAAAAAGTTTACATCCGCCTATGATTGTCCATTATTTCTTTGATTTAATGGTAACGATGGGAATTTTATGTTTTGTCATTTCAGGTGTTTATGTTTTAACTTTAATGTTTATAAAGCTTAGAAAGTTTTCTACTCATAAATGGATGCTTTACGGAATATTATTAACAGGCCCAGCTTCAATGCTAGCTATAGAATTTGGATGGTTCTTAACAGAGATGGGTAGACAGCCTTGGATTGTTCGTGGTTATATGCGCGTGGCAGAAGCAGCAACACAAGCAGGCGGAATAACCTTCGTTACAATTTTATTTGGCATATTGTACATCATTTTAATGTATACATGTGCATACGTATTAATTCGTATGTTTAAAAATAAACCGGCGTATGAAGATGTAAATCGTTTAGCCAAGAAGCAAGGAGGAGAAATAGAAAAATGATTTATGCATTTATAGGTATAACAGTGTTATGGTTGTTTTTATTTTGCTATATCATTATTGCTTCTATAGATTTTGGGGCAGGTTTCTTCGCATTGCATTCAAAGTTAACTGGTGATGAAAAGAAAATTAATCACTTAATTTCACGTTATTTAAACCCAGTTTGGGAAGTTACGAATGTATTCTTTGTTTTCTTCTTCGTAGGATTCGTAGGTTTCTTTCCAGAGTCAATCAAATATTTAGGCACGGTATTGTTAATACCAGGTTCAATAGCACTGATTATGATATCGTTGAGAAACAGTTTTTATGCATTTGAAAATTATGGTCAAGATACAAAATTAGCATGGATGATCATGTATGGGGTAAGTGGATTATTAATTCCAGCTTCATTATCTACTGCTTTAACTATTACAGAAGGTGGCTATATTAATGTTCGAAACAATGTTATCGATCTAGATTGGGTGCAGTTACTATTAAGCCCATTTGCTTGGTCTGTAGTATTCTTGGCAATTATTTCAGTTTTATATATTTCATCAGGATTTTTGACATATTATGCTAAAAAAGCAAATGACGAACCAGCATATAATTTAACAAGACAATGGCACATATTTTTAGGGCCGCCGATGATTATCATTTGTTTATTCGTATTTCTATCATTACGCATTCAAAATTCTGAACATTTTTATTCAGCTGTTTTTGACTATTGGTGGATGTTTGGTATAAGTTTCTTATTCTTTGCATTAGCTTCATTGTTAACATTCTTTAAGAAAAAACATGGTTTGGCTTTTGTATTTGTTATTTTACAAATGATGTTCGCGTTCTTTGGCTATGGTATTAGTAAATTGCCATACCTTTTATATCCGTTTGTAAAAATTACAGATGCATATGTTAATCCAGAAATGGGCTGGACATTAGTGATTGTCTTTATTTTAGGTTTACTTTTATTACTTCCATCGTTAATATTATTATTAAGATTATTTGTTTTCGACAAAGAATATGTTGAAGGAAAGAAATCATAAGTTGAGACGATACCCCAACTTTCATTTACTTGCATTACTGCATTTAGATAATTTAGTTGGGGTACTCATTTATAATAATTTTAAATTTATATTTTCAATGAATTGATGAAAATCATTTAATGGAGGGCGAGTATGGGTAAAGAATATGTAGTCATCGGTCTAGGTCGTTTTGGAGGTAGTATCGTTCGTGAGTTGAATGCATTAGACATGGATGTAATGGCCATCGACCATGATGAAAATAGAGTGAATGAATATAGTGATATCGCTACTCATGCGGTTGTTGCAGACACAACAGATGAAGCAGTTATGAAAAGTTTAGGTATCCGTAACTTTGATCATGTCATTGTGGCAATTGGTGAAAATATTCAATCAAGTACGTTGACGACTTTAATTTTAAAAGAGTTAGGTGTAAAAAAAGTAACTGCTAAAGCACAAAATGATTATCATGCAAAGATTTTAAATAAAATTGGAGCAGATACGGTTGTGCACCCTGAGCGTGATATGGGTAGACGTATTGCGCATAATGTTGCGAGTGCAAGTGTACTTGATTATCTTGAGTTGGCAGACGAGCATTCTATTGTAGAATTGAAAGCAACTGAAAAGATGGCGGGGCAGTCTATCATTGATTTAGATATAAGAGCACAATATGGAATTAACATTATTGCAATTAAACGAGGCAAAGAGTTCATCATTTCACCAAATCCAAATATTAATTTAGAAATAGGTGATATTTTAATTATGATTGGACATGATAATGATTTAAATCGCTTTGAAAAAAATATTGCGACGAGATAATCGGGAGTGGGACAGAAATGATATTTTCTCAAAATTTATTTCGTCGTCCCACCCCGGCAAGGTTGACTAGAATTGAAAAAAGCTTGTTACAAGCGCATTTTCGTTCAGTCAACTACTGCCAATATAACTTTGTAGAGCATTGAACATTGATTTATGTCTCAAGCTCATCATATATAAAGAAAAAGCTACTAACAATGGGTGGTGAGTTTAATTAAAACTTCACTTCAAAGTTAGTAGCTTTTTGATTATTTATTGTTTGATTCTTTTTGTTCGTTTACCTTCATAATGACTGGTAAAATCATTGGTTTTCTAGCTGTTTTTTCAAATAAATAAGGTTGTAATGTTTCAATGATAGAAGATTTAATCTGATGCCATTGAATATCTTTATTTTGATTTAACTTACTAATAACATCAGTTTTGATTTTGCGTTGTGCATCATAAATTAATTGACCTGATTCTCTCATATATACAAATCCTCGAGAAATAATGTCTGGACCAGAAAGTAATTTATTTGTATTAAAATCAATACTAACAACAACGATAACTAAACCTTCTTCAGATAATAGCTTACGGTCTCTTATTACAACATTACCGATATCACCGATACCACTACCATCAACAAGTACATTACCAGATGGAATGCGACCAGCTTTACGTGCTGAATCGTGTGTTAAAGCTAAGACATCTCCAATATCAAAGATGAAGACATTATCTTCTTCAACGCCGCATTCAACACCAGTCTCACCATGTGCTTTTAACATACGGTATTCACCATGAATAGGTAAGAAATATTTCGGCTTGATTAATCGAAGCATTAATTGTTGATCACCTTGAGAACCATGCCCTGAAGTATGGATGTTAGAAATCTTGCTATGGATAACATCTGCACCAGCTTTATACAAGGAATTAATAGTTCTGTTAATACTTTTTGTATTACCTGGGATAGGTGATGAACTAAATACAACGGTATCTTCAGGTATAATTTTAATTTGCTTATGAGTACCATTAGCAATTCTAGATAATGCTGCCATTGGTTCACCTTGTGAACCAGTACATAGTATCAATAACTCATGCTTCGGTACGGTATTAATTTTATTAGGTTCAATAAATGTTTCAGGTGGTGCTTTAATATAACCAAGTTCCATACCGATTTTAATATTGTTTTCCATCGAACGACCGAACGTAACAATTTTACGGTTATTTTTGATAGCAGCTTCAACTGCTTGTTGAACTCGGTAAATATTAGAAGCGAAGGTAGCAAATATAATACGACCTTTACAATTACGGAAGATCTTATCTACGTTTTGACCAACTTCACGTTCGCTTAAAGTAAAATCAGGCACAAGTGAATTTGTTGAGTCTGAAAGTAAACATAGAACGCCTTCTTCGCCTAATTGAGCCATTTTAGCAATGTTTGCTGGTTTGCCTACAGGTGTAAAATCAAATTTAAAGTCACCGGTATGAACTACTTTTCCTTCAGGTGTATCTACGATGACGCCATAAGTTTCAGGAATACTATGCGTAGTTAAGTAGAAAGAAATCGTAAAGTGCTTAGATTTAATCACACTGTCCTCATTGATTTCATTTAGTTTAGCAGTACGTAATAAATGATGTTCTTCAAGTTTATTACGGATTAAACCTAATGCTAAAGGACCACCATAAATAGGTATATTAAGTTGTTTTAATAGGAAGGGCACACCGCCTATATGGTCTTCGTGACCATGTGTTATAAATAGGCCAACAATTTTATCTTGGTTTTGAACTAGATATGTGTAGTCAGGTATAACATAATCAATCCCTAATAAGTTATCATCAGGGAATTTGATACCTGCATCGATAATGACAATTTCGTCTTTATACTCAACTGCATAAGTATTTTTACCGATTTCACCTAGACCTCCAAGTGCATATACACCTACTTCATTTGGATGTAATTGTTTCATTATTTAGCAATCTCCACATTAAAGTGTTCTGAGTTTTCTTTTTCGTAATCTAAATGTGCGCCCTCTAATTTAGTGATAAATTCGATATTAAAATTACGATCTTTCAAGTAACGACGTACTTGTTCTTCTGTTTGAGCTTCAACATAAAGTGATTGTGTATTTTCACGCACAATTACCTCGTCTCTGTTATGTTGATAAAAAACTTTAAATACTGCCATGTTAAAAATTCCTCCTAAGAATGTTTGTTTAATTTATTGTTAACCCTAGTAAAATCGTATTGGAGTATATATCGATAAATTCATTCCAATCATCTCTATAATTTAACTTAATAACGATTTGGTTAATAACTAGGTTCATCATGTCGTTCATTTTAAAAAATTAGTGAAATAACACTAAAATTTCAGTTAAATCTTATTTTACATGATGAATGATAATAAATAAAGCAGTTTATCTCACTAGAAATCTAAGTATTTCGAATAAATGTGCAGTTCTATTTATTAAAATAAATGTAGAGATTATAAATTAATGTTAAGAAAGAATTAAAGGATTTTATATGAAACGGTAAAATTTAAATGAGGGGATAAAAAGTTTGGTAGAAAGGTGAATATATTTAACTGTTGTTTATTCGAAAAAGTTGTACAAGAAAAAGCTTAGGACATCATATTTATCCTAAGCTTTGATAATTAGTAATAGTGTGTTTTAAACTTCTACTGCATCTGTATGTGGTTGTAATGGGTGGTCTTTGTCAATGTGATCATAGAACATTACACCATTTAAATGATCAATTTCATGTTGGAAAACAATTGCTGGATATCCTTTTAGACGTAATTGTATATCATTACCTTCGATGTCTTTGGCTTTAATTGTAATTCTATTATGACGGTGAACTAGACCAGCAACATTATCATCGACACTAAGGCAACCTTCACCAGTTGGTAAATAAGCTTCTTGAACGCTATGACTTACAATTTTTGGGTTCACAAGCATATAGTCATAAGATTTGCCACTGCCATCATCTGGTATTAAAACAGCAATCATACGTTTAGAGATATTAATTTGAGGTGCAGCCAAACCAACGCCTGAACGTAAACCATATCGTTTCGCGATTTCCTCATCTTGACTATTTACTAAAAACTCTCTCATGGCGATTAATGTTTCTTTTTCTTCTTTAGTTAATGGTAATTCTAACTCAGCTGCTTTTTGACGCAAAGTTGGATGACCATCTCTAATGATGTCTTTCATTGTTAACATATATTGCACCTTCCTTATTTTAATTTGTTTTAGTTGAATGACAGTAAAAAGGTTGTTAAGATACTCATACATTTTTATGTGTAAATATCTACAAAGTTAACCAACTACTGCCAATGTTTATTTTAGATAGTATATGTAAATTTTCAGATATGCTAATTGCTTAAAAAATGATTAAAGTGTTGGTTTCAAGCAATGATACTTTAGAAATTTATTTATCATCTTGACTTTAAAAATTATATTATAAATGACGTAACTGTCAACAGATATACTTAGTAATGAAGATGTGTAATGTAATTGTTTAAAATTGATTTCCAAGCAGATTTTATTTATCATTTAATTTAAATAGCAAGTGGAGGTACAAGTAATGAAATTTGGAAAAACAATCGCAGTAGTATTAGCATCTAGTGTCTTGCTTGCAGGATGTACTACGGATAAAAAAGAAATTAAGGCATATTTAAAGCAAGTGGATAAAATTAAAGATGATGAAGAACCAATTAAAACTGTTGGTAAGAAAATTGCTGAATTAGATGAGAAAAAGAAAAAATTAACTGAAGATGTCAATAGTAAAGATACAGCAGTTCGCGGTAAAGCAGTAAAAGACTTAATTAAAAATGCCGATGATCGTCTAAAGGAATTTGAAAAAGAAGAAGACGCAATTAAGAAGTCTGAACAAGACTTTAAGAAAGCAAAAAGTCACGTTGATAACATTGATAATGATGTTAAACGTAAAGAAGTAAAACAATTAGATGATGTATTAAAAGAAAAATATAAGTTACACAGTGATTACGCGAAAGCATATAAAAAGGCTGTAAACTCAGAGAAAACATTATTTAAATATTTAAATCAAAATGACGCGACACAACAAGGTGTTAACGAAAAATCAAAAGCAATAGAACAGAACTATAAAAAGTTAAAAGAAGTATCAGATAAGTATACGAAAGTACTAAATAAGGTTGGTAAAGAAAAGCAAGACGTTGATCAATTTAAATAATTAATATAATACAGATGGTAGGAAACAACTAATACAGTTCCTATTATCTGTATCTTTTTTTATTAAAACAGAACTTTTTCAAATGGTTTAACAGTCCCATTTATTTGTGGTACAATTAGTAAGGATAAAATGAATTTCTATACAATTATGGGAAAGGTATGGTGAATTGAATGGCTCCTAAGTTACAAGCCCAATTCGATGCAGTAAAAGTTTTAAATGATACTCAATCGAAATTTGAAATGGTTCAAATTTTGGACGAGAATGGTAACGTCGTAAATGAAGACTTAGTACCTGATCTTACGGATGAACAATTAGTAGAATTAATGGAAAGAATGGTATGGACTCGTATCCTTGATCAACGTTCTATCTCATTAAACAGACAAGGACGTTTAGGTTTCTATGCACCAACTGCTGGTCAAGAAGCATCACAATTAGCGTCACAATACGCTTTAGAAAAAGAAGATTACATTTTACCGGGATACAGAGATGTTCCTCAAATTATTTGGCATGGTTTACCATTAACTGAAGCTTTCTTATTCTCAAGAGGTCACTTCAAAGGAAATCAATTCCCTGAAGGCGTTAATGCATTGAGCCCACAAATTATTATCGGTGCACAATACATTCAAGCTGCTGGTGTTGCATTTGCACTTAAAAAACGTGGTAAAAATGCAGTTGCAATCACTTACACTGGTGACGGTGGTTCTTCACAAGGTGATTTCTACGAAGGTATTAACTTTGCAGCAGCTTATAAAGCACCTGCAATTTTCGTTATTCAAAACAATAACTATGCAATTTCAACACCAAGAAGCAAGCAAACTGCTGCTGAAACATTAGCTCAAAAAGCAATTGCTGTAGGTATTCCTGGTATCCAAGTTGATGGTATGGATGCGTTAGCTGTATATCAAGCAACTAAAGAAGCACGTGACCGCGCAGTTGCAGGTGAAGGTCCAACATTAATTGAAACTATGACATATCGTTATGGTCCTCATACAATGGCTGGTGACGATCCAACTCGTTACAGAACTTCAGACGAAGATGCTGAATGGGAGAAAAAAGACCCATTAGTACGTTTCCGTAAATTCCTTGAAAACAAAGGTTTATGGAATGAAGACAAAGAAAATGAAGTTATTGAACGTGCAAAAGCTGATATTAAAGCAGCAATTAAAGAGGCTGATAACACTGAAAAACAAACTGTTACTTCTCTAATGGAAATTATGTATGAAGATATGCCTCAAAACTTAGCAGAACAATATGAAATTTACAAAGAGAAGGAGTCGAAGTAAGCCATGGCACAAATGACAATGGTTCAAGCGATTAATGATGCGCTTAAAACTGAACTTAAAAATGACCAAGATGTTTTAATTTTTGGTGAAGACGTTGGTGTTAACGGCGGTGTTTTCCGTGTTACTGAAGGACTACAAAAAGAATTTGGTGAAGATAGAGTATTCGATACACCTTTAGCTGAATCAGGTATTGGTGGTTTAGCGATGGGTCTTGCAGTTGAAGGATTCCGTCCGGTTATGGAAGTACAATTCTTAGGTTTCGTATTCGAAGTATTTGATGCGATTGCTGGACAAATTGCACGTACTCGTTTCCGTTCAGGCGGTACTAAAACTGCACCTGTAACAATTCGTAGCCCATTTGGTGGTGGCGTACACACACCAGAATTACACGCAGATAACTTAGAAGGTATTTTAGCTCAATCTCCAGGTCTAAAGGTTGTTATTCCTTCAGGCCCATACGATGCGAAAGGTTTATTAATTTCTTCTATTAGAAGTAATGACCCAGTCGTATACTTAGAGCATATGAAATTGTATCGTTCATTCCGTGAAGAAGTACCTGAAGAAGAATATACAATTGACATTGGTAAGGCTAATGTGAAAAAAGAAGGTAATGACATTTCAATCATCACATACGGTGCAATGGTTCAAGAATCAATGAAAGCTGCAGAAGAACTTGAAAAAGATGGTTATTCTGTTGAAGTAATTGACTTACGTACTGTTCAACCAATCGATGTTGACACAATTGTAGCTTCAGTTGAAAAAACTGGTCGTGCAGTTGTAGTTCAAGAAGCACAACGTCAAGCTGGTGTTGGTGCAGCAGTTGTAGCTGAATTAAGTGAACGTGCAATCCTTTCATTAGAAGCACCTATTGGAAGAGTTGCAGCAGCAGATACAATTTATCCATTCACTCAAGCTGAAAATGTTTGGTTACCAAACAAAAATGACATCATCGAAAAAGCAAAAGAAACTTTAGAATTTTAATACATTTTAAAAGTTAACGAAGTTAGCGTATTTTAGTCTCATTGATTAAAATGAAATGTTTAATTTACGAAATCTTAGGAGGGCAAAAACGTGGCATTTGAATTTAGATTACCCGATATCGGGGAAGGTATCCACGAAGGTGAAATTGTAAAATGGTTTGTTAAAGCTGGAGATACTATTGAAGAAGACGATGTTTTAGCTGAGGTACAAAACGATAAATCAGTAGTAGAAATCCCATCACCAGTATCTGGTACTGTAGAAGAAGTTATGGTAGAAGAAGGTACAGTAGCTGTAGTTGGTGACGTGATTGTTAAAATCGATGCACCTGATGCAGAAGATATGCAATTTAAAGGTCATGATGATGATTCATCATCTAAAGAAGAACCTGCGAAAGAGGAAGCGCCAGCAGAGCAAGCACCTGTAGCTACTCAAACTGAAGAAGTAGATGAAAACAGAACTGTTAAAGCAATGCCTTCAGTACGTAAATACGCACGTGAAAAAGGTGTTAACATTAAAGCAGTTTCTGGATCTGGTAAAAATGGTCGTATTACAAAAGAAGATGTAGATGCATACTTAAATGGTGGTGCACCAACAGCTTCAAATGAATCAGCTGCTTCAGCTACAAGTGAAGAAGTTGCTGAAACTCCTGCAGCACCTGCAGCAGTATCATTAGAAGGCGACTTCCCAGAAACAACTGAAAAAATCCCTGCTATGCGTAGAGCAATTGCGAAAGCAATGGTTAACTCTAAGCATACTGCACCTCATGTAACATTAATGGATGAAATTGATGTTCAAGCATTATGGGATCACCGTAAGAAATTTAAAGAAATCGCAGCTGAACAAGGTACTAAGTTAACATTCTTACCTTATGTTGTTAAAGCACTTGTTTCTGCATTGAAAAAATACCCAGCACTTAACACTTCATTCAATGAAGAAGCTGGTGAAATCGTTCATAAACATTACTGGAATATCGGTATTGCAGCAGACACTGATAGAGGATTATTAGTACCTGTTGTTAAACATGCTGATCGTAAGTCTATTTTCCAAATTTCAGATGAAATTAATGAATTAGCTGTTAAAGCACGTGATGGTAAATTAACAGCCGATGAAATGAAAGGTGCAACATGCACAATCAGTAATATCGGTTCAGCTGGTGGACAATGGTTCACTCCAGTTATCAATCACCCAGAAGTAGCAATCTTAGGAATTGGCCGTATTGCTCAAAAACCTATCGTTAAAGATGGAGAAATTGTTGCAGCACCAGTATTAGCATTATCATTAAGCTTTGACCACAGACAAATTGATGGTGCAACTGGCCAAAATGCAATGAATCACATTAAACGTTTATTAAATAATCCAGAATTATTATTAATGGAGGGGTAAAACATGGTAGTTGGAGATTTCCCAATTGAAACAGATACTATAGTAATCGGAGCAGGTCCTGGTGGATACGTTGCAGCAATTCGTGCAGCTCAATTAGGACAAAAAGTAACAATCGTTGAGAAAGGTAATCTTGGTGGTGTTTGCTTAAACGTAGGATGTATTCCTTCAAAAGCATTACTACATGCTTCTCACCGTTTTGTTGAAGCACAACATTCTGAAAACTTAGGTGTTATTGCTGAAAGTGTTTCTTTAAACTTCCAAAAAGTTCAAGAATTCAAATCATCAGTTGTTAATAAATTAACTGGTGGTGTTGAAGGCTTACTTAAAGGTAACAAAGTTAACATCGTTAAAGGTGAAGCATATTTCGTAGATAACAATAGCTTACGTGTTATGGACGAAAAAAGTGCACAAACATACAACTTTAAAAATGCAATCATTGCAACAGGTTCAAGACCAATTGAAATTCCTAATTTCAAATTCGGTAAACGTGTTATCGACTCAACAGGTGCTTTAAACTTACAAGAAGTACCAGGTAAATTAGTTGTAGTTGGTGGAGGATACATTGGATCAGAATTAGGTACAGCATTTGCTAACTTTGGTTCAGAAGTAACCATCCTTGAAGGTGCTAAAGATATCTTAGGTGGCTTCGAAAAACAAATGACACAACCTGTTAAAAAAGGTATGAAAGAAAAAGGTGTTGAAATCGTTACTGAAGCTATGGCTAAATCAGCTGAAGAAACAGATAACGGAGTTAAAGTTACTTATGAAGCTAAAGGCGAAGAGAAAACAATCGAAGCTGATTATGTATTAGTAACTGTAGGTCGTCGTCCAAACACAGACGAATTAGGCCTAGAAGAATTAGGTGTTAAATTCGCTGACCGTGGATTATTAGAAGTTGATAAACAAAGCCGTACGTCTATCAGCAATATCTATGCAATTGGTGATATCGTTCCAGGTTTACCACTTGCTCACAAAGCTAGCTATGAAGCTAAAGTTGCTGCTGAAGCAATTGATGGTCAAGCTGCTGAAGTTGATTACATTGGTATGCCAGCAGTATGCTTTACTGAACCAGAATTAGCTACAGTTGGTTATTCAGAAGCGCAAGCTAAAGAAGAAGGTTTAGCAATTAAAGCTTCTAAATTCCCATATGCAGCAAATGGTCGTGCATTATCATTAGATGATACTAACGGATTTGTTAAACTTATTACACTTAAAGAAGATGATACTTTAATCGGTGCTCAAGTAGTTGGTACTGGTGCATCAGATATTATCTCTGAATTAGGTTTAGCAATTGAAGCTGGTATGAATGCTGAAGATATCGCATTAACAATCCATGCACATCCAACATTAGGTGAGATGACTATGGAAGCAGCAGAAAAAGCTATCGGATACCCAATCCATACAATGTAATAACTGATTATCTATAAAGATTCAGTCATTAAAAGCTGTAGCATATGCTACGGCTTTTTTGTTTTAGGTAAAGTAATGTAAGGAAATTGATTTGAGATATCGTTAACATGTGACATGCATGTTATACTTGCGATGCTAACAAAAGAATTGAAATGGAGGGTTCAACAATGGAATATGAGTATCCAATTGATTTAGACTGGAGTAATGAAGAGATGATTTCAGTGATAAATTTCTTTAATCATGTAGAGAAGTATTATGAATCCGGCGTGACGGCAGGCGACTTTATGGGTGCATATAAAAGATTTAAAGAAATTGTGCCTGCTAAAGCAGAGGAAAAACAAATTTTTAATACTTTCGAAAAAAGTAGTGGCTATAATAGTTACAAAGCAGTTCAAGATGTAAAAACTCACTCTGAAGAACAAAGAGTAACAGCTAAAAAATAATTCGTTCGAAATTAACACAATTTAATAGGATTTTTTCTTTAAAACTATTGCTAATAAAGCTATATTTTGATACCTTTATCAAGTGTTAAACAAAATGTTTGATAAAAGTAAACTTAATATAGCTTTTTTAGGTGGAAAAATAAATGAACATAGGTAATAAAATTAAAAATCTTAGAAGAATTAAAAATTTAACGCAAGAAGAACTTGCTGAACGTACAGACTTATCGAAAGGCTACATTTCACAAATAGAAAGTGAACATGCCTCACCAAGTATGGAAACTTTCTTAAATATTATAGAGGTGTTAGGAACGACGCCAAGTGAATTTTTTAAAGACAGTGAAAATGAAAAAGTATTATACAAGAAGGAAGAACAAGTTATTTATGATGAGTATGATGAAGGTTATATATTAAATTGGTTAGTTTCAAAGTCAAATGAATATGATATGGAGCCATTAATATTAACTTTAAAGCCTGGAGCATCATATAAAAATTTTAATCCATCAGAGTCTGATACGTTTATTTATTGTATGTCAGGTCAGATAACACTTAATTTAGGCAAAGAGATATATCAAGCACAAGAAGAAGACGTTTTGTATTTTAAAGCACGAGATAATCATCGTTTGTCAAACGAATCAAACAATGAAACACGAATACTTATTGTAGCGACAGCTTCATATTTATAGGGGGGATCTTATTTGGAACCGTTATTATCATTAAAATCAGTTAGTAAAAGCTATGATGATCTTAATATCTTAGATGACATAGATATTGATATTGAATCAGGATACTTTTATACATTATTAGGTCCTTCAGGTTGTGGTAAAACAACAATTTTAAAATTAATTGCAGGGTTTGAATATCCTGACAGTGGTGAAGTGATTTATCAAAACAAACCAATTGGTAATTTACCACCAAATAAACGTAAAGTGAATACAGTCTTTCAAGATTATGCATTATTTCCACACTTAAACGTCTATGATAATATCGCTTTTGGTTTGAAATTAAAAAAATTATCAAAAACCGAAATTGATCAAAAAGTAACTGAGGCATTAAAATTAGTAAAACTTTCAGGTTATGAAAAAAGAAATATTAATGAAATGAGTGGCGGACAAAAGCAACGTGTTGCAATTGCACGTGCTATCGTAAATGAACCAGAAATATTATTGTTAGATGAATCTTTATCCGCATTAGATTTGAAATTGCGTACTGAAATGCAATATGAATTACGAGAATTGCAATCTAGATTAGGTATTACATTTATATTTGTAACACATGATCAAGAAGAAGCGTTAGCATTAAGTGACTTTCTTTTTGTATTAAAAGATGGGAAAATTCAACAATTTGGCACACCAACAGATATATATGACGAACCAGTGAATCGATTTGTAGCTGATTTTATTGGAGAATCTAATATTGTTGAAGGGCGCATGGTTAGAGATTATGTCGTGAATATTTATGGGCAAGATTTCGAATGTGTCGATATGGGTATTCCTGAAAATAAAAAAGTAGAAGTCGTTATTCGACCAGAAGATATATCATTAATCAAAGCTGAAGAAGGATTATTTAAAGCAACTGTTGATTCTATGTTATTTAGAGGGGTCCACTATGAAATATGTTGTATAGACAATAAAGGTTATGAATGGGTAATACAAACGACTAAAAAAGCTGAAGTAGGCAGTGAAGTTGGTCTTTATTTTGATCCTGAAGCCATTCATATTATGGTTCCTGGAGAAACAGAAGAAGAATTTGATAAACGTATTGAAAGCTATGAGGAAGTAGACAATGCGTAATACTAATAAATTTCTCTTAATCCCGTATTTACTATGGATGGTTATATTTATTATTGTACCAGTCGTATTACTCATTTATTTTTCATTTTTAGATATCAATGGACATTTTAGTTTCACGAATTATCAACAAATTTTTACTACAAAATATTTGAAAATGTTTGCATATTCAATTTTATATGCCGCTTTAATAACAATTATTACCTTGGCTATCAGTTATCCAGCTGCCTATTATATTACTCGTTCGAAATTTCAAAATATCTTATTAATGATAATGATTATTCCAACATGGATAAATTTATTGTTAAAGACATATGCTTTTATAGGTTTATTAAGTCATGATGGCGTGATTAATCAATTTTTCCACTTATTTAATTTACCATCATTCAATTTGTTATTTACAACTGGTGCGTTTTTAGTAGTGGCAAGTTACATTTATATTCCATTTATGATTTTACCTATATTTAATAGCATGAAAGCAATTCCTAATAATTTATTGCAGGCCTCAAGTGATTTAGGTGCCAGTCCTTTCTATACTTTTAGAAAAGTAATCATGCCGTTAACAAAAGAAGGTGTTATGACTGGGATTCAAGTAACCTTTATTCCATCACTTTCATTATTTATGATTACAAGATTAATTGCAGGTAATAAAGTCATAAATATAGGTACGGCAATAGAAGAACAATTTTTAACAATTCAAAATTATGGTATGGGATCAACTATAGCTATATTCTTAATTGTATTTATGGCATTCATTTTAATCATTACAAAATCATCTAATGGGAGAGGGTGAATCATATGAAATGGTATGGAAAGCTGTATATCGGGATACTTTTAGCGATTTTATACATCCCAATATTCTTTTTAATGTTCTATTCATTCAATTCGGCTGGTAATATGATTCACTTTGAACATTTTACATTAGAGCATTATCAATCATTATTTCAAAATGATCATTTAATGTCGGTCATTTTTAATACGATAGCTGTAGCACTTTTAGCAGCCTCAATTTCTACAGTTATTGGTACATTTGGTGCCATTGCTATTTATTATTTAAGAAATAAAAAGTTTAAAGTAACTTTACTAACATTGAATAATGTCTTGATGGTATCATCCGACGTTGTCATAGGTGCATCATTCTTAATTATGTTTACAACGATTGGCCATTTTACTGGTCTTGGTTTAGGATTTTGGACAGTTCTAATATCTCATATTGCATTTTGCATACCTATAGTTGTGATTATCGTCTTACCACAACTGTATGAAATGAATAATAATATGTTAAATGCTGCAAGAGATTTAGGAGCGACTGAACCACAATTATTAAGCAACATTATTATTCCTAATATTTTACCTTCTATTATAGGAGGATTCTTTATGGCTTTAACTTATTCACTAGACGATTTCACAGTAAGTTTCTTCGTTACTGGTAATGGCTTTAGTGTGTTATCAGTTGAAGTTTATGCTATGGCGAGAAAAGGAATTAGTATGGAAATTAATGCGATTTCAACATTATTGTTTGCTGTTATTGTATTAGGAATACTAGGATATTATTTGATTCAATACGTGATAAATAAGAAAAAACTAATCAAGCGAGGTGTAAAATAATGAAACGTTTTTTACAACTCATTATAGGTGCATTAGTTGTGGGTATGCTTTGTCTTACTTTAAGTCATTGGTTTAAATCTAAAGAACAAGTGCATACAAATCAAAAAATTTACGTATACAATTGGGGCGAATATATTGATCCAGAGTTAATTAAGAAATTTGAAAAAGAAACTGGCATTCAAGTCGTTTATGAAACTTTCGATTCAAATGAAGCGATGGAAGCCAAAATTCGCAATGGCGGTACACATTATGATGTTGCTTTTCCTAGTGAATATACAGTTCAAAAATTGAAAAGAGATCATTTATTGTTACCAATAGATCATAATAAGGTACCTAATATTAAAAATTTAGATTCAGATTATATGAATATGTCATTTGATAGAGGCAATAAATATTCTTTACCTTATTTCTTTGGAACTGTAGGTATTTTATATAATAAAGAAAAGTATCCAAATGAATCATTTGATAGTTGGAAGTCATTGTATAATCCTAAATTTAAAAACCAAATTTTACTAGTTGACGGTGCTAGAGAGATTATAGGCATGAGTTTGAATAAACTTGGGTATAATCTAAATGACCGTAATTCGCACCATTTAAAAGAAGCAGAGCGAGATTTAACCAAACTAGCACCACAAGTAAGAGGTGTCGTAGGTGATGAAATTACCATGATGCTTCAACAAAATGAAGGTAACATAGCGGTTGTTTGGAGTGGTGTTGCAGCACCTCTAGTGCAAGAAGGGGATAAATATAACTATGTTATTCCTAAAGAAGGATCGAATTTATGGTTCGACAATATGGTAATTCCAAAAACGGCACAAAATAAAGAGGGTGCATATAAATTTATGAATTTTTTATTAGATGCTAAAAATAACAAGCAGAATACAGAATTCGTAGGCTATGCAACGCCAAACAAGGCTGCTCGACAATTGTTGCCTAAAGAGGTTAAAGACGACCATCGTTTCTATCCGACTAAGAAAGAGCAAGAACGCCTTGAAGTTTATAAAGATTTAGGACCTGAAGTTTTAAGTGAATACAATGAAAACTTTTTGAATTTCAAAATGTCATTAAAATAAAATCATAAATAGTAGTTATTTACTGTATATTTAGTTATAATAACGGGATAAGTACTATAAGGAGTTGTAACGAATGACTGGAGAACAATTTACTCAAATTAAACGTCCAGTAAGTAGATTAACTGAAAAAGTTCTAGGTTGGTTATGTTGGGTGATGTTATTAGTGCTTACTGTCATTACGATGTTTATAGCACTTGTTTCATTCAGTAATAACACATCGATTGCTAATCTTGAAAATACATTAAACAATAATGCATTTATCCAGCAATTATTAGCTGGAAATGGCTATAATACAACACAATTTGTAATATGGTTACAAAATGGTATATGGGCTATAATCGTTTACTTTATTGTTTGTTTGTTGATTTCATTTTTAGCTCTCATATCTATGAATATAAGAATCTTGTCAGGTTTCTTATTCTTAATATCAGCAATTGTAACGATTCCTTTAGTTTTACTTATCGTTACTTTAATCATTCCGATATTATTCTTTATTATTGCGATGATGCTATTTATAAGAAAAGATAAGGTTGAAATGGTTGCGCCACAATATTATGAAGAGTATAACGGACCGATTTATGATTATCGTGAACCTGTGTATGAGCGCCCCCAACCGAAAGATGATTATTATGATGTGCCTAAATATGAAAAAGAATTGGATAAATCAAACACTGTATATGATCAAGAACAGGAAAGAGATAAATATGATCAATTTCCTAAACGTGCAGTTGAAAGTGAATATAATCATGATGAGCGCACTGAGGAAGAACCATCAGTATTATCCAGACAGGCTAAATACAAACAAAAAAGTACTGAAGAACTAGGTATTGAAGATGATGGTTATTATGCAGAACCTGAAGTTGATCCAAAAGAATTGAAAGCACAACAAAAGCGAGAAAAAGCTGAAATTAAAGCTAAGAAAAAAGAAAAACGTAAAGCTTATAACCAACGAATGAAAGAACGTAGGAAAAATCAACCTAGCGCAGTTAGTCAACGTCGAATGAATTTTGAAGAGCGACGTCAAATTTACAACAATGATATTTCTGAAGAACGCAATTCAAGTGAAGTTAAGGACAAAAAAGAGCAAGAATAAATATTGATGATACCCAGATTAGTAAGTAGAGGTCTTTTGCTTATTAATCTGGGTTTTTATATGAGGTTAATTATCGATAACGTTTAATTAAAGTGTTTAGGTGTCATAATTTTAAATGACGATTTCTCATTACCATACACCTAAATTATCATCAATCTGAATTCAGATGTTTATTATAAAAATTAGATGAAAAATATGTTAATATACAAGTAATTTAATGTGCGTATATCTATAGGCTCGTAGTATACTTATTAAAATATTAAACAAAGAAAGGATTTTAAGATGAATAGAAAACCTGAATTAATCATGGCTTGGATTGCAAATAGTATTAGTATTATTTATTTATTAGTTATGGGGCTATCCTATTTTTCTTTAAAAAGTGGTAATGCATCACAACGTGAAGAATTAGCGAAGCAATTATCTCAGAACGGTGGCAATGTTTCTTTAGATATGCTTCAGACAACAATGGGTGCATTAGCAATTATTTTATTAATTTCAACACTTTATGGTATATTTGCGACAATTTGTATTAAAGGGCGTAGAAAATTATCGATTATACTTTTTGTTATCGCGATAATTGTAAGTTTGATGGCTCTTAATTTAATTGCAATTGTCTTATGGGTTATCGTGATGATTATGTTGATTTCTAAAAAAGAATCAAAAGAAACTACACATAAGGACGATGAGTATATTTATCATTAATATGTTCATAGCAAAAGAAAAACCATTAAAATGTTAAGTTGTTAATTATTAGATACAACCAGCATTTTAATGGTTTTATTTTTAACTTTGTAGTTCTTGGAATGTTTGAACGATTAAATAGACATTTAAAATACTTAGAATAATAATAAGTGTCCATGAAATGATATTAACCCATGTTTTATTATAGAAAGGTCCCATCAAGTCTTTATTACTAGTAGCCAATTGTAATGGTATTAAACAGAATGGCAGAGCAATACTTAAAAATACTTGAGAGAATACAAGTAGTTGCTCAATTTTAGCTGCATTACCTTTAAAAATGATTAAGCATACGATAACAGGAATGACAGCAAGGGAACGTGTAATTAAACGTCTTAACCAATTTGGTATGTGTAATCTTAAAAATCCTTCCATTACAATTTGTCCTGCTAAAGTACCAGTAATCGTTGAATTTTGACCTGACGCTAATAATGCAACTGCAAATAATGTACTCATGATTGCACCCATTGTTGCACCTAGTACAGGTTCAGTTTTTAAGGCGTGATATAAATCATAGAAACCACCTAAATCGTCAGCGTTTGAGTTGAAAAATAGTGATGCTCCTAACACTAATAATAAGCAATTGACTACAAATGCGATTGATAACTGAATGTTCGAATCTATCGTAGCAAATTTAATCGCTTGGGCCTTTTCTTCATTGTTATGTCTTGAGTATGTTCTAGATTGTACAATTGATGAATGTAAGTACAAATTATGAGGCATAATTGTAGCGCCAATAATACCTAATGCAATATAGAGAATGCCGTTATTTGTAATGATTTCACTATGTGGTATAAATCCATTTAACACAGCGTTCAACTGTGGTGATGAAATATAGACTTCAAATATAAAGATGAATAACACTGTGAAAATTAATGTACCAACAATAGCTTCAATTTTTCTAAAACCATATTTCATTATAAATAGTAGTAAAAATACATCAAGTACAGTTATTAGTGCACCGACGATTAAAGGTATGTTAAATAGGAGATTAAGAGCAATAGCACTACCAATTACCTCAGCAATATCTGTGGCGATAATTGCTAGTTCTGCAATGATCCAAAATATTATAGCAATAGGTCTTGATAAATAATGTCGTGTCATTTGAGCTAAGTCCATACCTGTTGCTATTCCTAATCTCACTGTCATGCTTTGAAGTAACATTGCTGATAAACTTGAAATAAGAATTACGAATAGCAAAGTATAGCCATATTGCGCGCCACCTTGCATTGATGTTATCCAGTTTCCGGGATCCATGTAACCAACAGCGACTAATAACCCAGGTCCAAGAAATGATAAAAATTTCTGTTTATTTGAACTGCGATGATCGAATTTAATTGTATTGTTTATTTCGTCTAAACTTAATTGTTCATTTGTTGAATGTCGTTTATTATTCATTTTGACTCACCTCTACTTCTTATGGACAATATAATAACCTAATAAAATGTTTAGGTCAACCTAAATTTATTTTATTTTTTTTAAAAGCCTGAATTATTATGTTGAACGTTCGATTTAATATTAAGAAAAAAGAGCACGAAATCATGGATGTGATTAAGTGCTCTATTATTTAAACAAAGTTATTTATGCAGAATAAAATGGTAAGAACTGATCGAAGGTTTCTTCTAAAAATGCAATAAATGCTTTGTCACTTTTTAATCTTTTATCTTGTGGTGTGATTGCACGCGCTATAAAGAATTCACCTTTTTTCACATTGATGGCTCTTTGTATCGCTTCTTTTAAATCATCATCCGTTAAATCTTTAATAAATGGTTTATCAGGTTTCATATGATCTAAGCAAACACGATAATCGTCAGGTAATTGTTGAATAGCTTTAAATTTTCTTTCAAAAACTTTTGCACGTGTTGCTTTATCTTTTGCTTCATGCATGATTCCAAACATAACAAACAGTTGATCTTCAAACATACCAATTTGGAAATGAGGTAACATTTTATAGCCTCTTTTGTTTGTTGCAAAAGCAACCCATGTATCTTTAGGAGGATTCACACTTCTTCTAGCATGCTTTGCTACGTGAGGATAAAATGTTTCACCAGTTTGACTTGTAAAGAAGTCACTAAAATATTCTCCTAATTCATGGAGTTGTGGTCGTATGTATTCGTTTAAAGCTTCCATTCGTGCGTCTAAGCCTTCTACGTTGAACGCTTTGAAATCTTTAGGTTTAAATGTATATTTTGTCATAGAGTACCTCCTGTATAGTGTTTAAAAATATTGTAGCATATGTTTTATCAATTGCGGCTTAAGATGCTCTCATTAAAATTAGTATTTTCATTTTTATCATAAGAAGTTATTTTTATAAAATGTTGATGTATAATAAAGATGTTAGGAGATGATGTTATGGCACTTTATGGATTTGCCCAAGGACTTATTCAAGAAGCAGGAATTAGAATTAAACAATTGATGGAGCAAAATTTAACAATTGAAACAAAGTCAAATCCGAATGACCTTGTTACAAATGTAGATAAAGCAACAGAAGATTTCATTTTTGATACAATTTTAGAAACATATCCCAATCATCAAGTATTAGGTGAAGAAGGGCATGGTCATGACATCGATACTTCCAAAGGTACGGTATGGGTTGTTGACCCAATAGACGGTACATTGAATTTTGTTCATCAACAAGAAAATTTCGCAATTTCAATTGGTATTTATATCGATGGTAAACCTTATGCAGGTTTTGTATATGATGTTATGGCTGACGTCTTATATCATGCTAAAGTAGGGGAAGGTGCATATCGTGGTAGCCAACCCTTGAAACCATTGAATGATTCTAATCTAAGACAAAGCATTATTGGGATCAATCCGAACTGGTTAACTAAACCAATTTTAGGAGAAATCTTTAAAGAAATTGTTAATGATTCTAGAAGTGCAAGGGCATATGGTAGTGCAGCGCTTGAAATCGTTTCAGTTGCTACAGGTAATTTAGAAGCATATATGACGCCAAGACTTCAACCATGGGATTTTGCTGGCGGATTGGTTATTTTATATGAAGTAAATGGACAAGCTTCCAATTTACTAGGAGAACCATTAACAATTAGTGGTCCAAATTCAATCTTAGTTGGAAATCGTGGTCTCCATCAAGAAATTAGCAACGATTATTTAGAGCCCCACCATGATGCGTTAATACAATTACATGAACAACGATTTAAAAGAAAATCAAAATAATTACCAAAAGCGTAATATGAAGTCCTAACAATTAGGTAACATATTACGCTTTTATACCTTAAATAATAAAAACACGCGCCAATATAAAACCAGTTAAATGTTCATCATGAACATGTGTGGTCTTAAATCAACGCGTGTTATTGTCGATATAACTTATAGCCAATCGTTTTCTCGATATTTTTTCTTTGTAGTAAATCCAATTCCAAAGGTTGCAACGAGTAATATAAATGTTAAAATCATCATTGGTACATTTGATGCACCAACAGCAAAACTAAATAATACTAAGAAAACAACAGCTAATATAGAAAATACCCAAAAGATATTTTTAGATTTTTTTTGTTTCATCCTATCCCCACCTTTTGCTTATCTTTTCTCAATTATATGATATAATAAAAAAGTTGTAATTAAAAGTGGGATTTTACTTAAGAAAGAAGGAAACTATTTATATGACTAATAAAAGAGAAGATGTCCGCAATATAGCAATTATTGCTCACGTTGACCATGGTAAAACAACTTTAGTAGATGAGTTGTTAAAACAATCTGGTATATTCAGAGAAAATGAACATGTCGATGAACGTGCAATGGACTCTAACGATATCGAAAGAGAGCGTGGAATTACGATTCTAGCCAAAAATACGGCTGTTGATTATAAAGGTACACGTATTAATATTTTGGATACACCAGGACATGCAGACTTTGGTGGAGAAGTAGAACGTATTATGAAAATGGTTGATGGGGTTGTCTTAGTAGTAGATGCGTATGAAGGTACAATGCCTCAAACACGTTTTGTACTTAAAAAAGCGCTAGAACAAAACCTGAAACCTGTTGTTGTTGTTAATAAAATTGATAAACCATCAGCACGTCCAGAGGGTGTTGTAGATGAAGTTTTAGATTTATTTATTGAATTAGAAGCAAACGATGAACAATTAGAATTCCCTGTTGTTTATGCTTCAGCAGTAAATGGAACAGCTAGCTTAGATCCTGAAAAACAAGATGATAATTTACAATCATTATATGAAACAATTATTGATTATGTACCAGCTCCAATTGATAACAGTGATGAGCCATTACAATTCCAAGTAGCATTGTTGGACTACAATGATTATGTTGGACGTATTGGTATTGGTCGTGTATTCAGAGGTAAAATGCGTGTCGGAGATAATGTATCACTAATTAAATTAGACGGTACAGTGAAAAACTTCCGTGTAACTAAAATCTTTGGTTACTTTGGATTAAAACGTTTAGAAATTGAAGAAGCACAAGCTGGAGATTTAATTGCTGTTTCAGGTATGGAAGACATTAATGTTGGTGAAACTGTAACACCACATGACCATCAAGAAGCATTGCCAGTTCTACGTATTGATGAGCCTACTCTTGAAATGACATTTAAAGTTAACAATTCTCCATTTGCTGGCCGTGAAGGTGACTTTGTAACAGCGCGTCAAATTCAAGAACGTTTAAATCAACAATTAGAAACAGATGTATCTTTGAAAGTTTCTAACACAGATTCTCCAGATACATGGGTAGTTGCTGGTCGCGGTGAATTGCATTTATCAATCCTTATTGAAAATATGCGTCGTGAAGGTTATGAATTACAAGTTTCAAAACCACAAGTAATTATTAAAGAAATAGATGGTGTAATGTGTGAACCATTTGAACGTGTGCAATGTGAAGTGCCACAAGAAAATGCAGGTGCTGTTATTGAATCATTAGGTGCACGTAAAGGTGAAATGGTTGATATGACTACAACTGATAATGGACTTACACGTTTAATCTTTAATGTACCGGCTCGTGGTATGATTGGTTATACGACTGAATTTATGTCAATGACAAGAGGTTACGGTATTATTAACCATACATTTGAAGAATTTAGACCACGTATTAAAGCACAAATTGGCGGTCGTCGTAATGGTGCATTAATTTCAATGGATCAAGGTTCTGCAAGTACTTATGCCATTTTGGGACTTGAAGATAGAGGTGTAAACTTCATGGAACCTGGTACTGAAGTTTATGAAGGTATGATTGTTGGTGAACATAATCGTGAAAATGATTTAACTGTTAACATCACTAAAACAAAACATCAAACTAACGTACGTTCTGCAACGAAAGACCAAACACAAACAATGAATAGACCGCGTATTCTAACATTGGAAGAAGCGTTACAATTCATTAATGATGATGAACTTGTTGAGGTTACACCAGAAAGCATACGTTTAAGAAAGAAAATTTTAAACAAAAATGTTCGTGAAAAAGAAGCAAAGCGTATCAAACAAATGATGCAAGAAAACGAATAATTTAACATAATAAAAGAGAAGCTGAGCGATGAAAGTTGCTTAGCTTCTCTTTTGGCATATAATATTTGAAAAAGTGTTTAAATGCTATTATTTCCTGTTACTTTCACATTTTCAAATTTCTAACTTGTTTATTCAGATATTAATCGAGCGGATAGTGTTGCGCACGTTGTTTAGGTGTGTCTAATCGACTTTTACAATCATCACACATAAATGTTCGAATAGGATTGTTTTTAAGTCGTTTAGACTCAGTTGTGCGCTCATCTATAAATACTTTTGCATCACAGATAATGCATTGCACTTGTCTCAAATTAAATCACCTCAATATGAGTTACATGGTTGATTCGATATGAATAACCATCTTCTTGATTGTAAATAAAACTATCTACACCATTATCGCTGTAAAGTCGTTTACCGTCTTTTGCAAATTGGAAAAATAAATAGGGTAATAGATCTATCGGTATATCTAAATGATTATGCTCATTTGATAATCGAATAGTAGTTGCAGAGTCATGTGGTTCGGAATGTTTGAAAAAAGGTGTCATATTAATGACAAATGAACCTTCTAACATGGCACGTTTTTTATATTTTATTTCTGAATTTAAAGTAGGCGGATTAGTTTGTCCTTCTAGGATAGCACGATTCCATTCATGATTATCTTCAAAGTCGATTGGTTTTGAACCATCAAATACACCTTTTTCTAAATCTTCGATGCTAACTTTTCTATCATCGAAAATCCAAGTCGTACTATCTAATGTTATAGGAAACTTTACGGCTCCTTTAATTTGTATCATTTTCCCACTCCCTATCAATGTATATAGCATTATTTTAACACAAATTGCTAACGACACATTTTAAATCTACTTGCTTTTTAATATTTAGTAAGATAAACTTTTAGTAAGACTTGAGAATTTATATAGAGGGGGAGCGTGTCATGGCGAAACAAGCAACAATGAAAAATGCAGCTTTGAAACAATTGACTAAAGATGCTGATGAAATCTTGCATCTGATTAAAGTTCAACTAGATAATTTAACATTACCTTCATGCCCATTATATGAAGAAGTACTAGATACACAAATGTTTGGACTTCAAAAAGAAGTTGATTTTGCTGTTAAATTAGGTTTAGTTGACCGCGAAGATGGCAAACAAATTATGTTACGTCTTGAGAAAGAACTTTCAAAATTACATGAAGCTTTTACACTTGTTTAAGGTTTAATATATAAGCATATTAAAATGGCGTGAGATATCGACAATTGAGCTGCGCCGATTTTATATTTATAGTTTAATTACTGATTAAAGTGGCTGTTATGTTGTCTTCTTGATGACATGTCAGTCACTTTTATTGGGTTTTAGCAATTCACGATATTAAGTAAACAAATATTCTATAAATTACCTCAAGAGACCTGTTAATATTTGTGATTATGACTGTGTCATGTATATAATAAGTAACATGGATTTTTAAAATTAAAGTATAAAACGAAATCATTTGAAGTATAAATTGTAGAATTGGATGACTGAATATATGAAGAATTTTAGAAGTATTTTACGGTATATTGGTAAAACCTCAAAGTTTATTGATTATCCGTTATTAGTTACATATATTGTATTGAGTTTAATTGGATTAGTGATGGTATATAGTGCAAGTATGGTTCCAGCAACTAAAGGCACATTGACTGGTGGTATCGATGTTCCAGGAACGTATTTTTACAACCGACAATTAGCATATGTCATAATGAGTTTTATAATTGTATTTTTTATTGCATTTTTAATGAATGTTAAATTACTGAGTAATATTAAAGTGCAAAAAGGTATGATTATAACTATCGTCTCACTATTATTACTGACGTTAGTAATAGGTAAAGATATTAATGGTTCTAAAAGTTGGATAAACTTAGGATTTATGAACTTACAGGCATCTGAGTTATTAAAAATTGCAATCATATTATATATCCCATTTATGATCAGTAAAAAAATGCCTAGAGTATTAAGTAAACCAAAATTAATTTTAAGTCCTATTGTATTAGCATTAGGTTGTACGTTTTTAGTTTTCCTACAAAAAGACGTAGGGCAAACATTACTAATATTAATTATTTTAGTTGCGATCATTTTTTATTCAGGAATTGGGGTAAACAAAGTCCTAAGATTTGGTATACCAGCAGTGCTAGGATTCTTAGTAGTATTTGTCATTGCATTAATGGCTGGTTGGTTACCAAGTTATTTAACTGCCAGATTTAGTACGCTAACAGATCCATTCCAATTCGAATCAGGAACTGGATACCATATTTCCAATTCATTGCTTGCGATAGGTAACGGTGGCGTATTTGGAAAAGGATTAGGAAATAGTGCAATGAAATTGGGCTATTTACCAGAACCACATACAGATTTTATTTTTGCAATTATTTGCGAAGAATTAGGTTTAATCGGAGGATTGCTAGTTATTACTTTAGAGTTCTTTATTGTATATCGTGCCTTCCAGTTTGCAAATAAAACATCATCATATTTTTATAAACTTGTGTGTGTTGGGATTGCCACATACTTTGGAAGTCAAACGTTTGTAAACATTGGCGGTATTTCGGCAACAATTCCATTAACTGGTGTGCCATTGCCATTTATCAGCTTTGGTGGATCATCAATGATTAGTTTAAGTATTGCTATGGGATTACTTCTGATTGTAGGTAAACAAATCAAAGTAGACCAGCAACGAAAGAAACAACAACAAAAAGTTGATATAAGAAGACAATTTAATTAAAAAAATACTAGCCAATATTTAGTACGAGATGACTTCTGTCATTAAGCAATGCTAAACATTGGCTATTTATATACTCTTTGTCAAATTGGACTGATGAGTTCAATAACGGAAGTTAGGCAACCAAACAACGCTTAACTTCCTTTTTGTTTTGATATTACGAGATTACTCATGATTATCAAATTTTATAAACAAAACAACGTATAATTATAACTAAATTTTATGACTAAAAATTACTAAATGTGGTGGCGAAATTAGAATCATGATGATAAGATAAAGTTATCGCTATTGATAATAAATGTTGATGTTTTGCAATTTTATTTTTAATTTTTTAGAGTTGTAGAAATCGAAAATGTTTCACAACAAAAACGTGAACTACCTGTTGTTGCATAGTCATTTTTGAAATTATTATTTCTGAAGCGGAGGTTTTAATTGTCTCAAGAATGTTAAATTTTGAAAATTTGAAACATAACTATAGCAAAACAGAGCGCTTTAAGATAAAATTTTATTATCTAATTAGTTAGAAAATTCTAATAGTTTGAGGAGTGTATCGCTATTGAAACAAATAAAAAAGTTACTTGTTGCTAACCGTGGAGAAATTGCAATTCGTATATTCAGAGCGGCGGCAGAATTAGACATCAGCACAGTTGCAATTTATTCGAATGAAGACAAAAGTTCATTACATAGATATAAAGCAGATGAATCCTATTTAGTTGGAAGTGATTTAGGTCCTGCTGAAAGTTATTTAAATATTGAGCGTATCATTGATGTAGCAAAACAAGCGAATGTGGATGCGATTCATCCTGGCTATGGATTTTTAAGTGAAAATGAACAATTTGCGCGTCGTTGTGCAGAAGAAGGAATTAAATTTATTGGTCCTCATTTAGAACATTTAGATATGTTTGGAGATAAAGTTAAAGCTCGTACAACGGCTATCAAGGCAGATTTACCAGTTATTCCTGGTACAGACGGTCCAATTAAATCATATGAATTAGCAAAAGAATTTGCAGAAGAAGCTGGTTTCCCGCTAATGATTAAAGCCACAAGTGGTGGCGGCGGTAAAGGTATGAGAATCGTTCGTGAAGAAAGTGAATTAGAAGATGCTTTCCATAGAGCAAAATCAGAAGCTGAAAAATCATTTGGTAATAGTGAAGTTTACATAGAAAGATACATTGATAATCCAAAGCATATTGAAGTACAAGTTATAGGTGACGAACATGGAAATATCGTACACTTATTTGAACGTGATTGTTCAGTACAACGTCGTCATCAAAAAGTTGTAGAAGTTGCACCATCAGTTGGATTATCACCAACATTACGTCAACGTATTTGTGATGCTGCAATTCAATTGATGGAAAATATTAAATATGTCAATGCAGGTACTGTTGAATTTCTAGTATCTGGTGACGAATTCTTCTTTATAGAAGTTAACCCTCGTGTACAAGTTGAGCATACAATTACAGAGATGGTAACAGGAATTGATATTGTTAAGACACAAATTTTAGTTGCAGCAGGTGCCGATTTATTTGGTGAAGAAATTAATATGCCGCAACAAAAAGATATTACAACATTGGGCTATGCCATCCAATGTCGTATTACAACAGAAGATCCGTTAAATGATTTCATGCCGGATACTGGAACAATCATTGCTTATCGTTCAAGCGGTGGCTTTGGTGTACGTCTCGATGCTGGAGATGGTTTCCAAGGTGCTGAGATATCACCTTATTATGATTCATTACTCGTAAAATTATCTACACACGCGATATCATTTAAACAAGCAGAAGAAAAAATGGTACGTTCATTACGAGAAATGCGTATTCGTGGTGTTAAAACTAATATTCCATTCTTAATTAATGTAATGAAGAATAAAAAGTTCACAAGTGGTGATTACACAACTAAATTTATTGAAGAAACACCAGAACTTTTCGACATTCAGCCGTCTCTAGATAGAGGTACTAAAACATTAGAATATATAGGTAATGTAACAATTAATGGTTTCCCAAATGTTGAGAAACGTCCGAAACCAGACTATGAATTAGCATCAATTCCAACTGTATCTTCAAGTAAAATCGCTTCATTTAGTGGTACGAAACAATTGCTTGATGAAGTAGGTCCAAAAGGTGTAGCTGAATGGGTTAAAAAGCAGGATGATGTCTTACTAACAGATACAACCTTTAGAGATGCACACCAATCATTATTAGCTACACGAGTTAGAACTAAGGATATGATTAATATCGCATCCAAAACAGCGGACGTATTTAAAGATGGTTTCTCACTTGAAATGTGGGGCGGTGCTACATTTGATGTGGCATATAATTTCTTGAAGGAAAACCCATGGGAACGACTTGAACGTCTACGTAAAGCTATTCCAAATGTATTATTCCAAATGTTGTTACGTGCTTCAAACGCAGTTGGTTATAAAAACTATCCTGATAATGTTATTCATAAATTCGTACAAGAAAGTGCTAAAGCAGGCATAGATGTCTTTAGAATTTTCGATTCTTTAAACTGGGTAGATCAAATGAAAGTTGCCAATGAAGCAGTACAAGAAGCGGGCAAAATCTCTGAAGGTACTATTTGTTATACAGGTGACATTTTAAATCCTGAGCGATCAAACATTTATACTTTAGAGTATTATGTCAAACTAGCTAAAGAGTTAGAACGTGAAGGTTTCCATATTTTAGCGATTAAAGATATGGCAGGCTTATTAAAACCTAAAGCCGCTTACGAATTGATTGGTGAGTTAAAATCAGCTGTAGATTTACCAATTCATCTTCACACTCATGATACAAGTGGTAATGGTTTATTAACATACAAACAAGCAATAGATGCTGGTGTCGATATCATTGATACTGCTGTTGCTTCAATGAGTGGTTTAACAAGTCAGCCAAGCGCCAATTCGTTATATTATGCATTAAATGGCTTCCCACGCCACCTTAGAACTGATATTGAAGGTATGGAGTCACTTAGTCATTATTGGTCAACTGTACGTACTTATTATTCAGACTTTGAAAGTGATATCAAATCACCGAATACTGAAATTTATCAACATGAAATGCCTGGTGGACAGTATTCGAATTTAAGTCAACAAGCTAAAAGTTTAGGTTTAGGCGAAAGATTTGATGAAGTCAAAGATATGTATCGCAGAGTGAATTTCTTATTTGGTGATATCGTAAAAGTAACTCCATCGTCTAAAGTAGTTGGTGATATGGCACTTTATATGGTACAAAATGATCTTGATGAACAATCCGTGATTACAGATGGCTATAAATTAGATTTCCCAGAATCAGTAGTGTCGTTCTTCAAAGGCGAAATAGGACAACCTGTAAATGGTTTTAATGAAGATTTACAAGCGGTTATTTTAAAAGGCCAAGAAGCACTAACAGCTCGTCCAGGTGAATATCTAGAGCCAGTTGATTTTGAAAAAGTCCGTGAGTTGCTTGAAGAAGAGCAACAAGGTCCTGTTACGGAGCAAGATATTATTAGTTATGTATTATATCCAAAGGTATATGAACAATATATTCAAACTAGAAATCAATACGGAAACTTATCGTTACTTGATACGCCTACATTCTTCTTTGGAATGCGTAATGGTGAAACAGTAGAAATCGAAATCGATAAGGGTAAACGATTAATTATTAAACTAGAAACGATTAGTGAACCAGATGAAAATGGTAATAGAACGATTTACTATGCGATGAATGGTCAAGCGAGACGTATTTACATTAAAGATGAGAATGTGCATACAAATGCGAACGTTAAGCCAAAAGCAGATAAGAGTAATCCAAGTCATATCGGTGCGCAAATGCCAGGTTCAGTAACTGAAGTCAAGGTTAGTGTAGGTGAATCTGTGAAAGCTAACCAGCCGTTGCTAATTACTGAAGCTATGAAAATGGAAACAACAATTCAAGCACCATTTGACGGTGTGATTAAACAAGTAACTGTAAATAATGGTGACACAATAGCGACAGGCGATTTATTAATCGAAATTGAAAAAGCAACTGACTAAAATGATTAAAATAAAACGAGATTACACAACAATTGACGTGTAATCTCGTTTTTACATGGCTTAGGTTTAATTTTAAATATTGATATAAAAAACCGTAATTTTAATGGGCGTGCCATTAAAATTACGGTTTGCTTTTTTGTTATTGCTTGTCACTTCTTACTGATCGTAACATTAGCATGATAAAGTATGTTGTCATACCAAATAAATAAGTGATAAATAATGCATGGAAAAGTGCGATTATCAGGTTAACATTTGTCATAATAGATAATGCACCTGTGATAACTTGTAATATAACAAGTATAAATGCAGCTGTATAACCATAATGAACAGTACGGTTATTTGGATAATTTTTAACAGCGTGAATATAAGTAATCATAATAATCGTAAACACTATAAAAGCCATGATACGATGCGTGAGTTGAACCCAATCTTGTTCTGAATGTGGTACAAGATCGTGGAATGGCAATGGCCAACCACCATATGCTAAACTTGCATCCGCATGTCTCACTAGTGCACCAGTATAAACACCACAATAAATGATGATTGCCATTAACCATGTTAAACGTCTTAATGGCTTTTTGATATATAATTCGTCAGCTTCATATTTTTGATCTATAGAGAAAATAATCAATGTTATTAAAAATACAGATGAGAAACTGATTAATGATATACCAAAGTGCAATGCTAAAACGTAATCGTTTTGTTGCCAAATAACAGCAGCAGCTCCGATTAATGCTTGCAATAATAAGAATCCAACACTAATGATTGATAAAGGTTTAATTTCTTTAATATAGCCTATATGTTTCCATGCAGTGATAACTAACCATAAGACCATTAATAAAGACAAAGCTGAAACGGCTCTATGACTTAACTCAATAATCGTATCAATAGGAAAGAATTCTGGAATCAACGCACCATGACATAGTGGCCAAGAAGAACCACAACCATCAGCTGATCCGGTTTTGGTAACTAAGGCTCCACCAAGTTGTACAAATGTCATCATTAACGTTGCTACGACACCTAACCATTTTAAATTCTTTTTGCCAAACAATTTATACACCCCATCATAAAAAAACGCATCACTGAGAATTAGAATTAATAGCCGGATTTGAGATGATACTATAAATTAACCTGATTGTAGGATATGAAAAGATGGGATCCAACGCAGGAAATATGATTTAATTTTACAAGTATTGTATGTGGACGACATAAAAAGAACTTAATCGTAATGATTTTTTTATTGGGATAATTATGTAATCCACGTTTACTCAAATTTGAAGCTTAAATATTAATCTCTTTTAGATGCATGATTCTACTTATTAAAATTTTCTAACATATACATTATAGCAATAAATTAAATGTTATTTGTGTCACAAAATTGACATTTTCTCTTGTCGTTAATTTGTCACATTTTAATTTTATTAAACCTAGTCTTTTTATGCAATCTAAGATATCATAATCTTATATGAACAAATTTAAGGAGGGGGATTATGAGCAAAGAGCATACTTTGTCACAAAATATTAGCAGAGTTAACTTCAAAGAATTGCAACAGATAATTAAAATGGGACTTGTTCAAGGTAACTTAATTCCGGCTTTTGCGGGCGCATGGCTAGCAGTTGTAATGACAAATCATTCCTTCTTATCATCAATACCTCAAATTTTATTAATGCTATTAGGATCTACTTTAATTATGGGTGGCGCATGTGCGTTAAATAATTATTACGACCAAGATATTGATCGTATTATGCCTAGTAAACAAAATAGACCAACTGTAAATAATAGAATTACAGATCAAAATTTATTACTATTAAGTTTTGGTATGATGTTAGTTGGAGAAATTTGTTTGTTTTTATTGAATATACCATCAGGCGTACTTGGTCTTATGGGGATTGTAGGTTATGTGTCTTATTACTCAATATGGTCTAAAAGACATACAACATGGAACACAGTGATTGGGAGTTTTCCTGGAGCAGTACCACCACTAATTGGATGGGTTGCAATTGAAGGACAAATTAGTTTAACAGCGATTGCGCTGTTTTTAGTTGTATTTTGTTGGCAACCAATTCATTTTTATGCCTTAGCTATTAAACGTAAAGATGAATATGCACTTGCAAATATTCCAATGTTACCATCAGTTAAGGGCTTTAAACGTACACGTGTCAGTATGTTTATCTGGTTGATTATTTTATTGCCAGTACCTTTATTACTAATAAATTTAGGTGTCGTATTCGTAGTGTTAGCTACATTATTAAATTTAGGATGGATTGCATTAGGTTTAACAACATTTAAGAAAAATTCAGATCAAACAAAATGGGCAACACAAATGTTTATATATTCACTAAATTATTTAGTGATCTTTTTCGTGTTAGCTGTGATTGTTTCATTACTTACTTTGATCTAGATTAATTAAGTTAGGATGAAAAATATGGGCGTTCCAATTTTACCAACGATTAGTACGACATGTATTGTCATTAGTGCAATTTTAATTGCCATTGGTTGGAGACTTATTTGGAAAAGGGAAATAAATAAACACAAAAATGTTATGTTAGCTGCAGCTGTTTTTGCTTTAACTTTTTTCTTAATCTATGCAAGTAGAACGATTTTTATCGGTAATACAGCATTTGGCGGACCAGCATCAATTAAGAAATATTATACGATTTTCTTATTTTTCCACATTAATTTAGCAACAATTGGTGGTATTCTAGGCCTAGTTCAAATTATTACTGCATTTAAAGATAAATATAATGTACACCGCAAATTCGGGCCATTCGCTTCAGTTATATGGTTCTGTACTGCAATTACAGGTGTAGCAGTTTACTTATTATTATATGTATTATATCCAGGTGGAGAAACGACATCACTGATTAAAGCAACATTTGGTCATTAATATGCTTATACAAATGATACTAATCTGATAAGGCAATTTGTTTTATCAGGTTTTTTGATGAAGAATAGTCGGACAGTTGATGGTATTCATTTGATACCTTAACTGTCCATTTTTTTATACATATTTTAATCTTAATAATGAAATTCAACCTGAAAACATAAAGATAGGTTATGATATAGAGTGTAGGGAAAATCTTTATGACGTTAAAATTATGCCTGAAGATGATTTTGTTTTATCGAAACGACACAGTTATGTCAGTGTTGAAAATTTGCTAATTAATGTGTTGTTTTTTACAATAGTATTAATACTTTTTAGGTGGTTGATTGATGAAAAAGTTAATTATAAGAGTCGTCGGTGTATTATTTTTAGTTGGATTTTTAATATATCTTTTTTATTCACCGAGATTAAAATTTGATGTATTAGAGAACCCGAATAAAGGTAATAAAGTAAATAGATCTGAACAGGTGAATAAATCAAATAACCATGCTGAAAATCCAAAGCCTAAAGAAGGTGTTGGTACATGGGTAGGTAAAGATATTAAAGTGCTTACTTCTAAATTTGGACAAGCAGATCGTGTCTACCCTTTTAGAGATGGTTACAAAAATTATGTGTTTAAAGACAAAAACAGTTATTACATTGTTTCAACTAAACGTGAAGAGATCGTTTCAGTGTATGCTACAGGTGAGAAAGTCAATGTTAGTCCGTTAAAAATTGGACAACATTCTGCAGAAATTTTTAATCATACAAGTATTAATCCAGAACCGTCCTTTAAAGTTGATGGTAAAAAATATGAATTTGAACTTTCAGATGAAGATTTAAAAACACAAACACTGATTAAATATGGCGACATATATGCACAAGTGTATTCTGATCAACAATCGAAAAAGGTGCTAAGTGTACGATTTTTAACAAAAGAAATGTTAGCAGATATTGAACCTTATCAATTAAATTCTAATTCTACGTCAGAAGAGCATAATAAGCGTCCAGTTGAGCAAAATCCAAATCAATTAATTTCTCTTTATGAAGTAACGAATGAAATGAGAAAATTAAAAGGATTAAAACCATTGAAAATCAATAGCGATTTAGCACATATTGCATCTAATAACTTATATGAAGCGACCTCTAATGGTTCTGATAGTGTTGAATTTACAGAGGACGCATTAAGAGGGCAATTAGATAAAAATCACGTTACTTATAAAACAACTGCTCAAAATGTTGGTTATGCGTTTAATGATGTACCAACATTAATCCATAGTTGGATGAATTCAGATATACATCGATCTCGTCTATTAAATTCAAAATACGATGAGATGGGTGGAGATGTAATGAGAGATTATTATTCACTAATTTTCTTAGAAAAATAACAATGAGGGGTATTTATGATTAATGAAGCTTCACTAGCGATATTAGATGATATTGATGAACTAGCTGATATGATAGTTGCATCAGATATTTATGCATCATTTGAGCAAGCTAAACAGGCGCTCGAAAACAATGACGAAGCACATTTACTTTATCAATCATTTTTAAAATCAAAAGAGAAATATGATGAAGTAATGCGTTTCGGGAAATATCATCCTGATTATAAGAAAGTCATGTTAGAGACAAGACAACGCAAAAGAGCATATGAGATGCTTGACGTTGTGATGCATTACAAAGCTAGGGAAATGGCACTTCAACATTTAATTGATGAAGTTGTTACGAAAATTGCGTATGCTGTTTCAGAGCATGTCAAAATAGAAACAGGTAATCCATTCTTTCAAACATCACATAGTGGTTGTGCGACGGGCGGATCCTGTAATTGTTCATTATAAAAAACATCGAGTCAGAAAAAGATGGTTATTGAAACCACTAACTAGCATCTGACTCGATGTTTTTATTTGTTCGGGATTGTTTGTTTGAATTGTTGTGCTAAATCTGGTCGATCTGTCACAATCGTGTGTGCACCTTTTTGGTATAAATCATTCATCAGATCTATACTATTTACGCCATAATAGCCTGGAATGATATTCATATCATTTAACCATTTGATAAAACGAGATGAAGTCAAATCAATGCCTTTAAAATGAGTAGGCATTTGGAACGTTTGTGCTAATGGTTGGTAGTACCTACCACCTAATAAATGATATTTTAAAAATGCTTCTGTAACTTCCTGTTGGCTAGCACCAATTGCGACGGATCCTTGTGCAATTTTATTAAAACGAACGATTTGTTCTTTATAAAAACTTGTCACAAGAACGCGGTCAAATGCTTGATTTTCTGCAATTGTATCAAACATAATTTGTGGTGCGATTGAGCCTTCATAGGATTCAGGAGCATCTTTTAAGTCTACGTTTATATACATATCAGGATATTGCTTCAGCAACTCATCGAAGGTTAGTATAGCTGTGTGTGCATGACCACGATATGGTGTTAGTCCATTGATATCTTTGAAGTGATAAGCTGCGTCTAATTTCTTTAATTCTGCTAATGTATGGGCACTAACTTTTCCAGAGCCGTTCGTCGTTCTATCAACAGTTGCGTCATGAAAAACGATAAGCTGTTGATCTTTTGTGAGTCTCACATCTGTTTCAAAGCCATCAACGCCTAATTGTTTAGCATAGTCAAATGCAAGTTGCGTTTGCTCTGGTCTTAAAGCCATACCACCGCGATGCGCAAATATATATGGTGCATTGCCTTTGAAAAAAGCAGGGATGGTTTGCTTTTTAGTAATCACTTTATTTTTATTGATCATTAATAGACTACTTAAAAATCCAGCACCGACTAGTACCGCATTTAAAATGTTTCTGTTTACTTTTTTCATAGAAAATTCCTCCTCGTTTACTTTTATAGCTTAACAAAATCATAGTTCTGACTACAGCGAAATGTGTGGTTAATCATATAGTGATGCTCTTGAGAATTGAATTAATATAATGATGTTTAATATAATCTAAATACATTTATCGAGCAATTACATAAGACATAATTAAGGTAGCTTAATATTTTAAAATTAATAAAGACATGATATGATTAATGCTGAAAATAAATGGAGTGAGGTTTAAATGAATTTAATCCCAAGAACTAGTATTGTAGTTTATTTAAAACATATGAAACATGAACGACAAATCCGAAAATATGGACATATCGTTCATTCAAATAGAGATCGTAAATTTGTAATTATGTATGTGAATGAGCAAGATGTTGATCAAATTGTACATAAACTAATGCAACTTAAATACGTTAGACACATTGATGGCTCACCATATAAATACTTAAAGAAAACTTACGAAAAAGAGAAACACGAAATATATAATTAATATTATTGAAGTTCTGGTATCCATTTTTGGAGCCTTAACACACTAATTAAATAATTATAATATAACGATAAATCATGAAATGCTTGAGGGGGCTGTACATCGATACCTAAAATAGGTATGTCGAATTTTTCAGCACAATCATTAATCATTTGAAACTTTTTATTTGAATCTGGATATGGATATTTAATAGCGTTTATCATGATATAAAATGCTTGAAAATGATTGCCAGTTGTAGGGTTCATAATGATTGCTACAGATGACTTTTTATTTTCAGCTTGTGGTGAATGAAAATAGATAATTTTATCAATACGTTGATGGTTATATTCAATCATCGTCATGAATTCGAACAAATCTGTTAGACCTTCACCAAGTGTAATAAATGTTTGTTTCATTGGTTTATCATTCTCCTTTTTCTCAATAAATTATATTAAATAACTAAATGAATTGGAAGTGTGAACAACATGCGCGTCATTGCAGGTAAACATAAAAGTAAAGCTTTAGAAAGTATGGAAGGCCGTAATACGAGACCAACTATGGATAAAGTTAAAGAAGGTATCTTTAATAGTTTATATGATGTGTCAGGTATAGGTTTAGATTTATTTGCAGGAAGCGGGGCGCTTGGAATAGAAGCACTCTCTCGAGGTATGGATAAGGTAATCTTTGTTGATCAAAATTTTAAAGCTGTAAAAGTTATTAAATCAAATCTTGCGAATTTGGATTTAGAGGCACAATCTGAAGTTTATAAAAATAATGCAGATAGAGCTTTAAAAGCATTGTCAAAACGTGATATTCAATTTGATGTCATTTTCTTAGATCCACCTTATAATAAAGGTCTCATTGATAAAGCTTTAAAACTAATTTCAGAGTTTAATTTATTGAAAGAAAATGGTATCATCGTTTGTGAATTTAGCAATCATGAAGAAATAGATTATCAACCGTTTAATATGATTAAACGTTACCATTATGGGTTGACAGACACATTGTTATTAGAAAAGGGAGAATAGCATGGAACATACAATAGCGGTCATTCCGGGTAGTTTTGACCCCATTACTTATGGTCATTTAGACATTATTGAGAGAAGTACAGATAGATTTGATGAAATTCATGTCTGTGTTCTTAAAAATAGTAAAAAAGAAGGTACGTTTAGTTTAGAAGAGCGTATGGATTTAATTGAACAATCTGTTAAACATTTACCTAATGTCAAGGTTCATCAATTTAGTGGTTTACTAGTCGATTATTGTGAACAAGTAGGAGCTAAAACAATCATACGTGGTTTAAGAGCAGTCAGTGATTTTGAATATGAATTACGCTTAACTTCAATGAATAAAAAGTTGAACAATGAAATTGAAACGTTATATATGATGTCTAGTACTAATTATTCATTTATAAGTTCAAGTATTGTTAAAGAAGTTGCAGCTTATCGAGCAGATATTTCTGAATTCGTTCCACCTTATGTTGAAAAGGCATTGAAGAAGAAATTTAAGTAATAAAAATAACAGTATTTTAGGTTTATCATGGTTTACAATCCTAAAATACTGTTTTCATTTGTTAACGATATTGCTGTATGACAGGCGTGTTGAAATCTGTTTGTTGTTGCCCGCTTATTGCATTGTATATGTGTGTTGCTTTGATTTCATTTGTGAAGTAATGTGCATTGCTTTTGTTAATATTGGTTATATATTGTCTTTCTGGGAACGCTGTTTTTAAATGCTTTAAATATTGTCTGCCACGGTCGTTCATCGCTAATACTTTAACTGCGTGAATGTTTCTCGTAACATCTGTAGGTTTAATGTTTAATAATACATTCATTAACAGTCTTTGGATATGCGTATATGTATAACGCTTTGTTTTTAGTAATTTTACAAAATGATGAAAATCAGTTGCTTCATAAATGTTAGATTTCAAACGATTTTCAAAACCTTCAGTAACAGTATAAATATTTTTTAATGAATCTGTAGTCATAGCTATGATTTGATATTTCAAATATGGAAATATTTGATTTAATGTTATATGAGGTGTTACGTACAAGTGTTGAATATCTTTAGGTACCACATGATGCCAATGATCATCTTGACTAATGATTGATGTTCTAATAGATGTACCACTTGCAAACTGATGGTGTTGAATTAATGAATCATGATGTTGAGCATTTTCTCGTTTGATAGAAATTGCATTGATGTTTTTAGCATTTTTAGCAATTGCTTTCAGATAACTAATACCAAGTATGTTGTTAGGACTTGCTAGTGCTTCATGATGCTCTAATAATTCGCTAATGATACGAGGGTAGCTTTTACCTTCTTTTACTTTTTGTGAAAAGGATTCAGATTGTTCAATTTCATTAATGCTGTGTGCTAATTGCTTTAATGTTTTGATATCATTATTTTCACTACCAAATGCAATTGTATCGACACTCATATAATCTGCGACTTTAACTGCTAGTTCGGCAAAATGATCGCCAGATGATAAACTGGCAGTTGCTGGTAGTTCGATAACTAAATCAGCTGTTGATAATGCCATTTTTGCACGAGTAAACTTATTATAGATTGCTGGTTCGCCACGCATGACAAAGTTACCACTCATTATTGCAATAGTAACGTCAGCATTTGTAAGTTTTTTAGATTGATTAATATGATATTGATGCCCATTATGAAAGGGATTATATTCTGTGATTAAGCCAACGCTTTTCATTTGCAATTCGTCCTTTCGGTATTCATTATTAATATTGTAACAGAACATGATATGTTAAGAAAAAATCTTGACAACTTGTTCTTAGAAAGTTAAAATAAATTTTGTGCTTGTTAGAGGTGAAGCCATATGAAATGGTCAATTACGCAATTAAGGAAATATCAAGGTAAGCCATTTGAATTTGATCAAACGGTGAGTTTTGACAATTTAAAAGAATCATTAGATTTAATTGATTTATCTCCAATTACAATCCAAGGTCAGTTAACCATTAAGTCAACAGAAGTCGTTGCGAATATTCACATTACTGGAACGTATACAATGCCTTGTGCACGTACTCTTGTACCAGTTAAAGTCCCACTAGATGTAACTACTACAGAAGTATTTGATTTAGAAGGGTACAATCAGTATAACGATGATCAAGATGATGTAGATGAACACTATCACATTATTAAAGATGGTATGGTTAATCTTCAGGATATTGTCGAGGATATAGTTATTATTGAGAAACCAATGAGAGCTTATTCAGAGCAAAGTGACCAAATGTTGACAGTAGGTAATGGTTGGGAAGTAATCGATGAGGATCAATTAGATGAGCTTGCTAAACAGCAAGAACAAGATGATTCAGAATCACGACAAGTTGATCCAAGGCTTCAAAAATTACAACAATTATATGATAAAGAGCAATAAGTAGTTTAATTAATGATATAATGTTGTTAATTAAACTAACATTTAGTATTTTTCGTTTATAATCTAAGGAGGATATATCATGGCAGTACCAAAAAGAAGAACTTCTAAAACTAGAAAAAACAAACGTCGTACGCATTTCAAAATTTCAGTACCAGGTATGACTGAATGCCCAAACTGTGGCGAATACAAATTATCACACCGTGTATGTAAAAACTGTGGTTCTTACAATGGCGAAGAAGTAGCAGCTAAATAATTTTAGTTACTCAATATAAAAAGTCCCGCTTAAAATGATTGTTTTAAGTGGGACTTTTTATAGTGCAAAAAATAATTGGCGAACGAGGTAACAGGATACCTCATCCGCCAATTAAAATTTGTTAATTTAATAATTAAATATAAAGACGATTAATTAGTTTTTACGTTTTCTAGGTAATACGAATGCAACGATGCTACTTAAAGCTAATAATGCCATTAATGGTAATGTCATATCTTTATTTGATTCTTCACCAGTTTGTGGTAATGATTTTGCTTTATTTTCTTGTGTGTTTTTATTGTTTTGGCTTTGAGTGTGTCCATCATTTGTGTTTTTAATGTTTGCTTTTTGTAATGGAGCACTATCTTTTGCTTCGCTAGAACCTGCTGAAGTTTGAACAACATCTTTTGTTGTTTTTGATGAAGCAGTTGTTGGTTTTACAACATTTTGAGTCGTAGATACTACCTTAGTTGGAGTTGTACTACTTGATTCTACTTCACCTTTAGCTGGTTTTGTAGCAGGCGTTTTGTCTTTACCTGACTCACTAGATGCGTCATTTTCTTTTTCAACACTTGGTAATTGTTTATTGTCATCTTTTTGGCTGTCTTGTTTTTGTGATTCTTTTTCAACAGGTGATGGTGTTGGTTTGCTAGGCGTAGCTGGAGTAGCTTCCTTCTTAGCTGAGTTATCTTGTTGTTCTTTTTTGTTAGATTTATCGGTATTGGCTTTTGTAAATGCTTCTTTATCAACGATTCTGACATGGTATTGTCCATCATAATCAATCGTTTTTACGTGAACTTTAACGATAGCATCATATAGAGTTTTACCTTCAACATATGGGAAAATAATTGTTCTAGTATTATTTTTAGCATCTTTGCTTATAGTTCTAACACGTTGACCTTCAACCATGAAATCTTTCCAGTAATCGTCATTAGTAGTTTCCATGACCATATATTTTTTGCCGTTAAGCATACCTGTTTTAATAGGGTGTTTAACAAAAGTATCCATCATAGATTCGTTATTCTCAACACTTTCATAAACAACATATTTTGTATCTTGTAAATCAGTCATTTTTTCATTTGTTGGTTGTACATTTTGGAATTCAGTAATAGCTGATTTCACTTGCTCATCTAAAGCTTTCTTTGTATCCTCTAATTTCTTCTTGTACTCAGCCTTTAATTTTTCAGGAAGTTTATCTTGAATTTTATTTAATTCATAAACTTGTCTTTCTAGTGTTTTCGCTTTTTTATATGGCGCTAATAATTTTTCAGCTTTATAATCTTCTTCAGTTTTGAATTTATCTGCACTGTTATAAATTGGTTGTGCGAATTCCATTAATGTGTAATCGTATTTTTCTTCTTTGTTATTGAAGTGTGTTGAACTAACAATTTTAACAGCTTTTGTTCCATTTGATACAGAGAAGCGAATGTAAGCATAATCTTTAACAGTATCGTATGATACTAATTTAATTGGCAACTTTTTGTCACCTTCATAAACTTCAAATTTTCTCCAAAATTGACCTGATTGTAATCCTAATTCAATTTCTGGTTTTGAATCAGTGAAAATAACTCTAGCAGGTTTAACAGAACTTGCATAATGATAAAACTGTTGAGTTCCATCTTTCTTTTTCATTTCAAAATCAATTGGACGAGAGTTTGGTGCGCTATGATCTTTGTCTTTTATTGCAGGGTTTTTAATCGCTTCTCTAAGTTCCTGATTCAAAATAGGATATGTATTGTTAGTGGCTTTTGCTGCTGGTTTAACTTCTTTTGTTTCCTTAGGGGCTTTAACTTCTTTAACTTCTTTAGCTTCTTTTGTTTCAGAAGTAGGGGCCTCAACTTCTTTATTAGATACTGAGACAGCATTAGCTACTGGTTTAGTTTCTGGAGCTTTTTCAGATGTTGTTGTTGGACTTGCAACTGCTTCAGTTTTTGGTTGTGCTTCTGTATTTGTACCACCTGTTTCTTCAGCTGCTTGTGCTTCGCCATTTGACATTAATAATAAAAGTGTACTAATCGCTACAGATGCAACGCCTAGTGATGACTTTCTAATTGAATAAAATGATTTAAATTCTTTTTGCTGTTTGTTCATGTTGTAGAAACAACTCCTAATTGTATATTATCAACTGATAATCATTATCAATTGATTACTTGTATTGTACATTGAAATGGTAGTTAATTGCAACGTTATTTTATAAAAAAATAACCTATGTTATAGATTATGAAATATCTATGACATAGGTTAAATAAAATTTAAAATAAAAAATATATTAAGTTATGAGTGTGACGATGATTTATTTAGATTCTTTTCTTTTGAAAAGTAATAAAGATAATGAACCTAAAAGGGCAAGTGTTGCGAAGGCAACTGTGCTAATAAAGTTATCAACTGAAGTTAAACCAGTTTTTGGTAATTCTTTAGCTTTAGATGCTTGTTTAGGCGTTTCGTTATGTTTTGTAACTTTGTTAGTTTGTTGTGATTTATTATCACTTACAGCTTGATTGTTGCTTTCAGATTTCGCTGTTGCAACATCTTTAACAGGTGTTTGAACTTTATTTTGTTCTTGAGCAGTTTGTGCTGTTTTAACTGTATGAGCAGTTTGTGTTTTAGTTTGATCTTTTGTTGTGTCAGTACTTACAACTTTAGTAGAGTGATTGTCTTCAACTTTGCTTGTTGTAGTTACAGTAGGTTTAACTTTTTCAACTTTAGGTTGAACTGGTTTAGTTTGCTCAGTAGGTGTTTTAGGTTGAGCTGGTTTTGGTTGAACCGGTTTAACATTGTTTGGTTTTGCTGCGTCAGCTAATGTAGGAATTGCTTTTTCAAATTCCAAATGCGTAGTATATCTATGATTGTAATTAATTTGTGGCACGACAATATGTACTTTAGTAGTTAAGCTCTTATATCCAGGTTCAACTGCAACATTGATTGTTCTAGTATCCGCTTTTTTATTATCGTTAACAACAGTTGTTGCTAATTCTTGATTGTTTGCATTGTAAAATTTGTATTCTTTCCAGAATGATGCATTGTTTAACACGGTTTGGAAATAATATTTATTATTTTGTTTAATTACTTTACCAGGGTGTTGCATATAGTCATCCATGTGTGACTTCTCTGAAGAGCCATCTTTTTGCACTTGGAAATTAATTGGTTGTGATGTTGCTTGAGAAACTTGTGTGCTTTGATTATTAGTTGCGTTCGTAGCTTCTGTTGCCGCATTGACTTGTTGGCTGTCTGCGCCTATGTATACAAGGGAACCTAAAATGATAGATGCTGTACCCATTGTAATCTTTTTCATAGCTGATGAACGTTGTTCTGATTGATACTTACTGTTTAAATAATGTTTTGTCATGTTGTTTTCCTCCTAAGGATACAAATTATGTGTTGTTATATGAGATGATTAACCATTGCAATTGATAATGGTTATCAATTATACTAGCACATCTATTTTCGTATAACAATAATAAATTGATTATAAAATAAATATTGACAATGATAATCATTATTATTTATGATTTTACTAAAGACTTAAAAGCAATCATAAAAAGGAGGATTATGTTTTGAAAAATATTTTAAAAGTTTTTAATACAACGATTTTAGCGTTAATTATCATCATCGCGACATTCAGTAATTCTGCAAATGCCGCAGATAGCGGTACTTTGAATTATGAGGTTTACAAATACAATACCAATGACACGTCAATTGCTAATGACTATTTTAATAAACCGGCAAAGTACATTAAGAAAAATGGTAAATTGTATGTTCAAATAACTGTCAACCACAGTCATTGGATTACTGGAATGAGTATCGAAGGACATAAAGAAAATATTATTAGTAAAAACACTGCCAAAGATGAACGCACTTCTGAATTTGAAGTAAGTAAGTTGAACGGTAAAATAGATGGAAAAATTGACGTTTATATCGATGAAAAAGTAAATGGTAAGCCATTCAAATATGACCATCATTACAACATTACATATAAATTTAATGGACCAACTGATGTAGCAGGTGCTAATGCACCAGGTAAAGATGATAAAAATTCTGCTTCAGGTAGTGACAAAGGATCTGATGGAACGACTACTGGTCAAAGTGAATCTAACAGTTCGAATAAAGACAAAGTAGAAAATCCACAAACAAATGCTGGTACACCTGCATATATATATGCAATACCAGTTGCATCCTTAGCATTATTAATCGCAATCACATTGTTTGTTAGAAAAAAATCTAAAGGCAATGTGGAATAATGAGAAATGTTAAACAAATTGCTACAAAATCTATTATAGCTATTATTAGCTTAGGTATACTTACATATACAACAATGATTGGTAGCGTGTTGGCTGATGAGATAAAATATCCATTAGCCAAATTTAATCAACCTGAAGCAAAAGATAAAACAGAATTAACTACATCAATTTTTGATGAAAAGATAAAAGAGAATAAAGCGTTAGAGTTACTAATTTTTAATCAAGAAAATAAAAATGTAACTGAGGAACAAAAACTAGTTGACGAAAAGGCGCAATTGATTTCAGATATGACTGGTAAAATTTACTTGCAAGTAAAGCTAAAAGGTCAAATAGATAAAGAACAACTTGTTTTTCAAAATGACAAAAATGAAGAATTTCCTTTTGTTATAAAAGATGAAAAGGATGACACAATAGTAAGAATTTTAATTGAACAGCATATGGATAAAATCAATATGCATGTTAAAACGTTGGCTGAAAAGAAAAATCTAGATAACAAAGAAATGGTGTATTCTATTCATTTTAAAGAGAAAAAAGTACAACATGATGATGCAAAAGAAGTGCCTTCAAAACATCAAAATCAAGAAAATAATCAAGATCAGCTTAAAAAAGATATTGATGACAAAAAAGATAGTCAAAAATCAGATACTAAGGAAAGACGTACTAGCCTTTTTACTGAAAAAGGATTAAATGATATTCCTGTACAAAAAGATAAAGTGCAACAAGACAGTAATAAAAAGATTGAAAATGAGCGACCTAAAGCATCAGGTACATTAAAAGTTGAAAATAGCCCTCCAACAATAAAAAAGGTTGAAAATAATCACAAAGAGCAACCGAAACATAAAGATGAAAAATCAAAAAAGGAAAAGAAAAAAGTAGTTGAAAAAGAAAAAGCGTTACCAGCTTTTAATAGAGATGATGATAGCAAGAATAGTAGTCAATTATCTAGTGATATTAAAGAACTTGATGAACCAAATCATAAAAAGCAATATATTTTATTTGCAGCTGGCATTGTGTTAGCAACTATTTTACTTATTTCGGCACATTTATACAGCAGAAAGAGAGGTAACCAAGTTTGAGAATCATAAAGTATTTAACCATTTTAGTGATAAGCGTCGTTATCTTAACCAGCTGTCAATCTTCCAGTTCTCAAGAATCAACTAAATCCGGCGAATTCAGAATCGTACCAACAACTGTTGCATTGACAATGACATTGGACAAATTGGATTTACCAATTGTCGGCAAACCCACGTCATATAAGACATTGCCTAATCGTTATAAAGATGTACCGGAAATTGGTCAACCAATGGAGCCGAATGTTGAAGCTGTTAAAAAGTTAAAACCAACACATGTTTTGAGTGTGTCAACGATTAAAGATGAAATGCAACCATTTTACAAACAATTAAATATGAAAGGCTACTTTTATGATTTTGATAGTTTAAAAGGGATGCAAAAGTCGATTACACAATTAGGTGATCAATTTAATCGTAAAGCACAAGCAAAAGAATTAAATGACCATTTAAATTCTGTTAAGCAAAAAATTGAAAATAAAGCAGCTAAACAAAAGAAACATCCCAAAGTATTAATATTAATGGGTGTACCGGGTAGCTATTTAGTAGCAACTGATAAATCATATATTGGTGATTTAGTTAAAATAGCAGGTGGAGAAAATGTTATTAAAGTGAAAGATCGTCAATATATTTCGTCTAATACTGAAAATTTGTTGAATATCAATCCAGATATTATTTTAAGATTACCACACGGAATGCCTGAAGAAGTTAAGAAAATGTTTCAAAAAGAATTTAAACAAAATGATATTTGGAAACATTTTAAAGCTGTGAAAAATAATCATGTTTATGACTTAGAGGAAGTGCCATTCGGTATTACAGCAAATGTTGATGCTGATAAGGCAATGACTCAATTATATGATTTATTTTATAAGGATAAAAAATAGTGAGTTGATATGATGATAAAAAATAAAAAGAAACTACTATTTTTATGTTTGTTAGTCATTTTAATCGCAACGGCTTATATTTCGTTTGTAACCGGTACAATTAAATTGTCATTTAATGACCTATTTACAAAATTTACAACTGGTAGCAATGAAGCAGTGGATTCAATCATTGATTTGCGATTGCCACGTATATTAATTGCATTAATGGTTGGCGCAATGTTAGCAGTTTCTGGAGCATTATTACAAGCAGCACTACAAAATCCTTTGGCAGAGGCGAATATCATTGGCGTTTCTTCAGGTGCACTTATAATGAGAGCACTTTGTATGTTGTTTATTCCACAATTGTACTTTTACTTACCATTATTAAGTTTTATTGGAGGTTTAATACCATTTTTAATAATTATATTGTTGCATTCTAAATTCAGATTCAATGCTGTAAGTATGATATTAGTAGGTGTTGCGTTATTCGTATTATTAAATGGTGTTTTAGAAATTTTAACTCAAAACCCTTTAATGAAAATTCCTCAAGGCTTAACAATGAAAATATGGAGCGACGTATACATATTAGCAGTATCAGCATTATTGGGATTAATATTAACATTACTATTGTCCCCTAAATTGAATTTACTAAATTTAGACGACATACAAGCGCGAAGTATCGGTTTTAATATTGATCGTTACAGATGGTTAACAGGTTTATTAGCAGTATTTTTAGCAAGTGCAACTGTTGCGATTGTTGGACAACTAGCCTTTTTAGGTATTATTGTGCCACATGTGGTTAGAAAGCTAGTTGGGGGCAATTACAGAGTACTTATTCCGTTTTCTACAGTTATTGGTGCATGGCTATTGTTAGTGGCTGATTTATTAGGACGAGTGATACAGCCTCCTTTAGAAATTCCAGCCAATGCTATTTTAATGATTGTCGGTGGTCCAATGCTAATTTGCTTAATTTGTCAAAGTCAACGAAATCGAATCTAAAACGGTACAACAACTGGTTTAGTGATGACTGAAGAAACGTCGTTAATAAAAGAGGATTTTTATGAGAATGAAGCGATTTTTAACTATTGTACAAATTTTATTGGTTGTAATTATTATCATTTTTGGTTACAAAATTGTTCAAACATATATTGAAGACAAGCAAGAACGCGCAAATTATGAGAAATTACAACAAAAATTTCAAATGCTGATGAGCAAACATCAAGCACATGTGAGACCACAATTTGAATCACTTGAAAAAATAAATAAAGACATTGTTGGATGGATAAAATTATCAGGAACATCATTAAATTATCCAGTACTACAAGGTAAGACAAATCACGATTATTTAAATTTAGATTTTGAGCGAGAACATCGACGTAAAGGTAGTATTTTTATGGATTTTAGAAATGAATTGAAGAATTTAAATCATAATACTATTTTATACGGGCACCATGTCGGTGATAATACGATGTTTGATGTGTTAGAAGATTATTTAAAGCAATCGTTTTATGAAAAACACAAGATAATTGAATTTGACAATAAATATGGTAAATATCAATTGCAAGTATTTAGTGCATATAAAACTACTACTAAAGATAATTACATACGTACAGATTTTGAAAATGATCAAGATTATCAACAATTTTTAGATGAGACAAAACGTAAATCTGTAATTAATTCAGATGTTAATGTAACGGTAAAAGATAGAATAATGACTTTATCAACGTGCGAAGATGCATATAGTGAAACGACGAAAAGAATTGTTGTTGTCGCAAAAATAATTAAGGTAAGTTAAACAGAAAAGAGGATAATTATGAAATTTATGGCAGAAAATAGGCTGACGTTAACAAAAGGAACAGCAAAAGATATTATAGAACGATTTTACACGAGACATGGGATTGAAACATTAGAAGGCTTTGATGGCATGTTTGTTACACAAACTTTAGAACAAGAAGATTTTGATGAAGTGAAAATTTTAACAGTTTGGAAATCAAAGCAAGCTTTTACGGATTGGTTAAAATCTGATGTCTTTAAAGCAGCGCATAAACATGTTAGAAGTAAAAATGAAGATGAAAGTAGCCCGATTATCAATAACAAAGTAATTACATATGATATAGGCTATAGTTACATGAAATAATTGAATTTAAAGAGGTTGCAGTACTTGTTATGACAATTGGTATTGTTAGCTTTTGTAACGACCATACATGATACCGATGATGGTCGTTTTTTTAATGAACACAAACATGCTAACAACAAATTGCTAAAACATAGTTTGATTTGAATGTGCTTTGAAAATAATCATCAATTATATCATTTTGATTTATTTTGAAGAAGAAAAGAATTAATAATGATATTTTGGGGCGTATGATTTATAGTAGTAGTATCGATAAAAGAAATTTATGCAATTTGAAATATTATGAGTGATAAAAGCGATTAATTAATATTAACTATACAATCAAATGTTTTCATCTTATTAATGATTAATATTTTTATTTTTAAAAATAAAGCGAGGAGCTATCTATGGAACAAATTACTTCTGCACAAAATAATAGAATTAAACAAGCGAACAAGCTAAAAAAGAAACGTGAGAGGGATAAAACTGGATTAGCTTTAATTGAAGGTGTGCATTTAATTGAAGAAGCTTATCAAAGTGGAATTGTAATTACACAATTATTTGCAATTGAACCGGCAAGATTAGATCAGCAAATTATCGCATACGCGCAAGAAGTTTTTGAAATAAACATGAAAGTTGCTGAATCTTTATCAGGTACAGTGACACCACAAGGGTTTTTCGCAATCATTGAGAAGCCGCATTATGATATTTCTAAAGCACAACAAGTATTGCTCATCGATCGTGTTCAAGATCCTGGAAATTTAGGCACATTAATTAGAACTGCGGATGCTGCTGGAATGGATGCTGTAATAATGGAGAAGGGTACGACAGATCCTTATCAAGATAAAGTGTTGCGAGCGAGTCAAGGTAGTGTTTTCCATTTGCCAGTTATGATACAAGATCTCGATACGTTTATTACTCAATTTAATGGTCCTGTTTATGGTACAGCACTTGAAAACGCAGTGGCATACAAAGAAGTTACTTCAAGTGATTCTTTTGCATTACTATTAGGTAATGAGGGAGAAGGTGTTAATCCTGAATTATTAGCACATACTACACAAAATTTAATCATACCTATTTATGGTAAAGCTGAAAGTTTAAATGTAGCGATTGCAGGTAGTATTTTACTTTATCATTTGAAAGGTTGACCGTGTTGAAAGTTTTCCGATATAATTATAATTAATTGTTTAACAGAACATTTCTACGTGAATGCATACACAATTGAATATAAACCAATAAAAAGGCATGGACATTTATATAAATAATTGTTTTAGGGAGAATAATCGTGACTGCAAGTTATTCCAATTATTTAAAGTCTTTTCACCTTTTTGGTTACTTAAAGAGATTTAAGTCGGAAAGACAATCCGTTATCAATATTAAACAAGTGTATGCTTAGGCATAAATTTGGGTGGTACCACGGAAATGACTTTCGTCCCTTATTTTTTAAGAGGATGAAAGTCTTTTTTAGTTAAACAACAAATATGATAAATAGAAAATGAATAGTTCGAATAGGGAGGTCAGTGACATATGTCTGAACAACAAACAATGTCAGAGTTAAAACAACAAGCGCTTGTAGATATTAATGAAGCAAATGATGAACGTGCACTGCAAGAAGTTAAAGTGAAATACTTAGGAAAAAAAGGGTCAGTTAGCGGACTAATGAAATTGATGAAGGATTTGCCGAATGAAGAGAAACCTGCATTTGGTCAAAAAGTGAATGAATTGCGTCAAACAATTCAAAATGAATTAGATGAAAGACAACAGATGTTAGTTAAAGAGAAATTAAATAAGCAATTGGCTGAAGAAACAATTGATGTATCATTACCAGGTCGTCATATTGAAATCGGTTCAAAGCATCCATTAACACGTACAATAGAAGAAATTGAAGACTTATTCTTAGGTTTAGGTTATGAAATTGTGAATGGATATGAAGTTGAACAAGATCATTATAACTTCGAAATGCTGAATTTACCTAAATCACATCCTGCACGTGATATGCAAGATAGTTTCTATATTACGGATGAAATTTTATTACGTACGCATACATCACCAGTGCAGGCACGTACGATGGAATCACGTCATGGTCAAGGTCCAGTTAAAATTATTTGCCCTGGTAAAGTGTATCGTCGTGACTCTGATGATGCGACACATAGTCATCAATTTACACAAATTGAAGGATTAGTTGTTGATAAAAACGTTAAAATGAGTGATTTGAAAGGTACTTTAGAATTGTTAGCTAAGAAATTATTTGGTGCTGATCGTGAAATTCGTTTACGTCCAAGTTACTTCCCATTCACTGAACCTTCTGTAGAAGTTGATGTGTCATGTTTTAAATGTAAAGGAAAAGGTTGTAATGTGTGTAAACACACAGGATGGATTGAAATTTTAGGTGCTGGAATGGTACATCCTAATGTATTAGAAATGGCTGGTTTTGATTCTTCAGAGTACTCTGGATTTGCATTTGGTATGGGACCAGACCGTATTGCAATGTTGAAATATGGTATAGAAGATATTCGTCATTTCTATACTAATGATGTGAGATTTTTAGATCAATTTAAAGCGGTAGAAGATAGAGGTGACATGTAATGTTGATATCAAATGAATGGTTGAAAGAATATGTAACAATCGATGATTCTGTAAGTAATTTGGCAGAACGCATTACGCGCACAGGTATTGAAGTGGATGATTTAATTGACTACACAAAAGATATCAAAAATTTAGTTGTCGGTTTCGTTAAGTCAAAAGAGAAACATCCTGATGCCGATAAATTAAATGTTTGCCAAGTTGATATCGGAGAAGACGAACCTGTACAAATCGTATGTGGTGCACCGAACGTTGATGCAGGACAATATGTCATTGTTGCTAAAGTAGGTGGCAGATTGCCTGGTGGTATTAAAATTAAGCGTGCCAAATTACGCGGTGAACGTTCAGAAGGTATGATTTGTTCGTTACAAGAAATTGGTATTTCAAGTAACTATATACCGAAAAGTTTTGAATCAGGCATTTATGTATTTAGTGAAGCCCAAGTTCCAGGAACAGATGCCTTACAAGCTTTATATTTAGATGATCAAGTAATGGAATTTGATTTAACGCCGAATCGTGCTGATGCTTTAAGTATGATAGGTACTGCTTATGAAGTTGCAGCATTATATAATACAAAAATGACTAAGCCAGACACAACATCAAATGAGCTTGAGTTATCTGCAAATAATGAACTGACTGTGACAATAGAAAATGAAGATAAAGTACCATATTATAGTGCACGTGTTGTTCACGACGTGACAATTGAACCCTCGCCAATTTGGATGCAAGCACGCTTAATAAAAGCGGGTATACGTCCTATTAATAATGTTGTTGACATTTCAAATTATGTGTTATTAGAATACGGTCAACCATTGCACATGTTTGATCAAGATGCGATTGGTTCACAACAAATTGTTGTTCGTCAAGCTAATGAAGGCGAAAAAATGACAACATTAGATGGTACAGAACGTGAATTATTAACGAGCGATATTGTCATTACTAATGGACAAACTCCAATTGCATTAGCTGGTGTTATGGGTGGCGATTTTTCAGAAGTTAAAGAACAAACATCAAATATAGTGATTGAAGGTGCTATTTTTGATCCAGTTTCAATTCGTCATACATCAAGACGTTTAAATTTACGCAGTGAATCATCTAGTCGTTTTGAAAAAGGAATAGCTACTGAATTTGTAGATGAAGCAGTCGACCGTGCATGTTATTTATTACAAACTTATGCAAACGGAAAAGTGCTAAAAGATAGAGTGTCTTCAGGAGAACTTGGTGCATTTATTACACCAATCGACATCACTGCTGATAAAATTAATCGCACTATTGGATTTGATTTGTCACAAAATGATATTGTTACTATTTTTAATCAACTAGGGTTTGATACAGAAATAAATGATGATGTTATTACAGTGCAAGTACCATCACGTCGTAAAGATATTACAATTAAAGAAGATTTAATTGAAGAAGTTGCACGTATATATGGTTACGACGATATTCCATCAACGTTACCTGTCTTCGAAAAAGTTACTAGTGGTCAGCTAACTGATCGCCAATATAAAACTAGAATGGTTAAAGAAGTGTTAGAAGGTGCTGGATTAGATCAAGCTATTACGTATTCGTTAGTTTCTAAAGAGGATGCTACTGCATTTTCGATGCAACAGCGTCAAACAATTGATTTATTGATGCCAATGAGTGAAGCGCATGCGTCATTGCGTCAAAGTTTATTACCACATTTAATCGAAGCGGCATCATATAATGTGGCACGCAAAAATAAAGATGTAAAATTATTTGAAATCGGCAATGTCTTCTTTGCTAATGGAGAAGGTGAACTACCAGATCAAGTTGAATATTTAAGTGGTATTTTAACTGGAGATTATGTAGTCAATCAATGGCAAGGTAAGAAAGAAACGGTTGATTTCTATTTAGCAAAAGGTATCGTGGATCGAGTATCTGAAAAGTTAAACCTTGAATTTAGTTATCGTCGTGCTGATATTGATGGATTACATCCAGGTCGTACTGCTGAAATCTTATTAGAGAATAAAGTTGTTGGTTTTATTGGTGAATTACATCCAACATTAGCAGCTGATAATGATTTAAAACGTACGTATGTTTTTGAGTTGAATTTTGATGCATTAATGGCTGTGTCGGTAGGTTACATTAATTACCAGCCAATTCCGAGATTCCCAGGCATGTCTCGTGACATTGCATTAGAAGTAGATCAAAATATTCCAGCAGCTGATTTATTATCAACGATTCATGCACACGGTGGCAATATATTAAAAGATACACTTGTCTTTGATGTATATCAGGGCGAACATTTAGAAAAAGGTAAAAAATCAATTGCAATACGTTTAAATTATTTAGACACAGAAGAAACATTGACAGATGAGCGCGTTTCAAAAGTGCAAGCGGAAATTGAAGCAGCATTAATTGAACATGGTGCTGTTATTAGATAATGATTTAAACCCCATGTATAAGGATATCTGAAGTAGATTGATATCCCTAACATGGGGGTTTATTTTTGGGTTCACCAATTAGGTTCCAATGCATTTAAAAAGTCAAAGAGGAACAGCGGAATACAGATGATGCTTTGCACAACTGCATATAAAGTCATACTTATGAGCAAAGCAAATTAGTATGACTTACCTAATAGGATTTCGTATTAGGATCCAATTTATCTTGATTATAAATCAAAGAGGAACAGCGGAATACAGATGATGCTTTGCACAACTGCATATAAAGTCATACTTATAAGCAAAGCAAATTAGTATGACTTACCTAATAGGACCACCTATTAGGTTCCGATTCATAATGATTAAAAATCAAAGAGGAACAGCGGAATACAGATGATGCTTCGCATCACTGCATAAAAGCCTCTAATGATTAAAAATCAAAGAGGCTTTAAAATTTTTTGGGCTTTTTCACGATTTTTAAAATGCTTTTTTGAAATGGTATCTAAACGTGAAAGACCGTATTTTTTTATAATTTTTGCGGCGATTACATCGACTTTAGCACCGGCACCTTTAGGAATCGTCATATTAATATTTTTTGATATTTGATCCATATATGTAACAAATGCGTATCGAGAAATTATGCTTGCCACTGCAATGGCTAATGACTTCGATTCTCCTTTTGTTTCAAATTTTGTTTTCTTTGGAAGTGGTATATCGGATAATGCGTAATGGTTATACACTTCGCGTTTTGCGAACTGATCAATGACGATATAGTCTAATTGAGACGAATCAATTTTTTCAAGTACATTTTTGATGGCTTCATTATGAAGAACAGCTTTCATTTTTACTTGAGTCCAGCCTTTTGCTTGCTGAATATTATATTTTTCATTGTGTAGTGTTAATAATGAATGTGGGATGAAAGTAACCAATTGCTCAGCAAGTTCTACAATTTTGGTATCGGTTAATTTTTTTGAATCATCTACACCCAAAGTTTTTAAAATAGGGACATGCTCTTTGGTAACGAAAGCAGCACATACAGTCAATGGACCAAAGTAATCGCCACTTCCAGCTTCATCACTACCAATACAGTTAAATTGATCATACATTAAAGTTTGTTCAAGAAAAGAATTAGCCATATTTTTCTTTTTAGTTTTATTAGTATTCAATTGAGAATGCTGCGGTAGAAGTTCTTTAGACACAGCTTCTGCATGATTACCTTGAAACATGACTTTACCTGATTGGTAAATATTTACAGTTGTATTTTGATACTTTGCACGTGCTTTCATACCTTGAGGTAAATTCTCAGTATCAAAAGTAATGCGTGACATTAATGTCGTTATGTCTTTATCCGACAATTTAAAAACGATATTCGCCATTTGTGTAAATCCTTTCATATAATTTCATTATCATTAGCAAAAATAATCATATCATAAATGATAATAACGTCAGAAACATTTATATATGTTGTAAAGAATTAATTGCGGATACTTACAAAATACATAGTGGTCATGTATAATGTTTATGAAAATGTTATAGTGACACAATTTAAACATGATAAAGTATTGAATAGAAAATTCTTTACATTATTTCATTATAAAAAGAACATTAAGTCATCTATAGAGATTGTGTTGTTGTTTTATCATAATTGCAATATAACAATATTAGTATCAAATTTAGACAAACTATCCAGTCATATTTTATAACGTGAATTTAGATTTTAAAAAAAGGATCAGGAGAAATTATAAATGGCACAGTTTAAAAACAAGGTAAATGTATCAATTAATGATCAGCTTTTTACAATTGTTGGGGAAGATAACCCAGAGCACATACGATATGTAGCACATTTAGTTGATGATAAAATAAAAGAATTAGGGTATAAAGCAGCAGGTTTAGATACTTCAAGAAAAGCAATACTAACTGCTGTGAATATTATGCATGAAAAAGTACTACTAGAAGAAGAAAATCGACGTTTGAAACAACAAATTCACAAATTGCAGCAGCGTGAGCAATAAATGGTCATTGATTTTATCATAATCATTTTCTTTGTGTATTTTGTCATCGTTGGATTCAGACGAGGTTTTTGGTTATCTATGATACATTTGAGTGCAACGATTGTATCATTGTGGATTGCCAGTCAATTTTACAAATCTATTGTAGAAAGATTAATTGTATTTATTCCATATCCTAAAACAACAGCATTTAATACAACTTTTGCGTTTCATTTTAATCATCTACAAAATCGATTTGAAGCGATTGTAGCTTTTTTAATGATTACATTGTTTTGTAAGTTCATTTTATATCTAATTATCGTAACTTTTGATAAAATAATAGCGTATCAAAACATTCATATTTTCAGTCGTGCAATGGGAATGATAGTTGGTGTGTTTATGACGATAATTGTCTTACACTTTACGTTATATCTATTGGCATTATATCCTAACGAAGCATTACAACATCAGCTTAAAATATCTATTGTGAGTCATTCATTGATTTTTCACATCCCATATTTATCGGCTTTCACCATTAATTTATAAATTATCATAAGAGGTCAGGACAAAGGTATATATTAATGATACGTCCTGGTCTTCTTTTTATGGAGTGTTATTATGACAAAAAAAGATGTTATCAAACTATTAGAACAAATTGCTACTTATATGGAATTAAAAGGGGAAAATACTTTTAAAATATCAGCGTATCGAAAAGCAGCTCAAAGTCTTGAATTAGATGAACGACCATTAGATGAAATATCTGATGTAACGGAGTTAAAAGGCATTGGTAAAGGTGTTGCAGAAGTAATCAATGATTACCGTGAGACCGGTGAATCTCAGTATTTACAGCAATTACAGGAAGAAGTTCCGGAAGGTCTTATTCCACTTTTGAAAATTCAAGGACTTGGAAGCAAGAAAATTGCTAAGCTATATAAAGAGTTGAATATTGTTGATAAAGCGTCACTTCAAGTTGCTTGTGAAAATGGAAAAGTTAGTGAATTAAGCGGATTTGCTAAGAAAACGGAACAAAATATATTAGAAGCTGTGAAACAACTTGGTGCTAAGAAAGATAGATATCCAATTGATCAAATGAGAAGACTTAATCAAGAAATCATTGATTATATAGATACATTAAATTATATCGATCAATATTCATCTGCAGGAAGCTTCCGTCGTTTTAAAGAAATGAGCAAAGATTTAGATTTCATAATAAGTACCGATAACCCAAAAGCAGTGCAGCAGCAATTATTAAATATTCCCAATAAAGTAAAAGAAGTTGCAGTGGGGAACACAAAAGTTTCATTAGAATTAGCGTATGATGATGAAACGATTGGTGTCGATTTTCGATTAATTGAACCAAGTGCTTTTTATCATACATTGCAGCATTTTACTGGGTCAAAAGAACATAATATAAGAATTCGACAACTTGCTAAAGCACGTGATGAAAAAGTAAGTGAATATGGAATTGAACAAGCTGATGGTACATTAATTCAATATGATAGTGAAGCCAAGATATATGAACATTTTAATGTGAATTTTATACCACCTGCTATGCGAGAAGATGGTAGCGAATTTGATAAAGATCTAAGTAATATCATTACAATAGATGATATTAATGGTGATATTCATATGCATACAACGTATAGTGATGGTGCGTTTTCTATTCGAGACATGGTAGAAGCAAATATCGCAAAAGGTTATAAATTCATGGTAATTACTGATCATTCACAAAGTTTACGTGTTGCTAATGGCTTACAAGTAGAAAGACTTTTAAGACAAAACGAAGAAATTAAGGCTTTAGATAAAGAATATAGTGAAATTGATATTTATTCAGGTACAGAAATGGATATATTACCTGATGGCTCGCTGGATTATGATGATGAAATTTTAGCACAACTTGATTATGTAATTGGAGCTATTCATCAAAGCTTTAACCAATCAGAAGAACAAATTATGGAACGATTAGCTAATGCATGTCGCAATCCATACGTGCGACATATAGCGCATCCAACAGGGCGTATTATAGGTAGAAGAGATGGTTATAAACCGAATATTGAACAATTAATGGCATTAGCTGAAGAAACGAATACAGTATTAGAAATTAATGCCAATCCACATCGACTGGATCTGAACGCTGATATCGTTCGTAAATATCCAAATGTGAAATTAACTATTAACACTGATGCGCATCATACAAATCATTTAGATTTTATGAATTATGGCGTAGCAACTGCGCAAAAAGGATTTGTAACAAAAGATAGAGTGATTAACGCATTATCGCGTGAAGCTTTTAAAGACTTTATTGAAAATAATATAAAACTTAAGAAATAGAGGGATTTTATGAGACAAAAAACATTAGACGTCTTAGAATTCGAAAAAATAAAATCACTCGTTGCCAATGAAACTATTAGTGACTTAGGCTTGGAAAAGGTCAATCAAATGATGCCAGCTACTAATTTTGAAACGGTTGTTTTTCAAATGGAAGAAACGGATGAGATTGCTCAAATCTATAATAAGCATCGTTTACCAAGCTTGAGTGGCTTATCTAAAGTATCAGCATTCATTCATCGCGCTGATATTGGCGGCGTTTTAAATGTATCAGAGCTTAACTTGATAAAAAGATTAATTCAAGTACAAAATCAATTCAAGACATTTTATAATCAATTGGTTGAAGAAGATGAAGGTGTTAAATACCCAATATTAGATGACAAGATGAATCAATTGCCTGTGTTAACTGATCTTTTTCAACAAATAAATGAAACATGCGATACGTATGATTTATATGATAATGCGAGTTATGAATTGCAAGGGATTAGAAGTAAAATTTCTAGCACGAATCAACGTATTAGACAAAATTTGGACCGTATTGTTAAAAGCCAAGCAAATCAGAAAAAATTATCAGATGCTATTGTAACAGTTAGGAATGAAAGAAACGTTATACCTGTCAAAGCTGAATATCGACAAGATTTTAATGGGATTGTACATGATCAATCTGCTTCAGGACAAACATTGTATATTGAGCCATCATCAGTTGTTGAAATGAATAATCAAATTAGTCGATTACGTCATGACGAAGCAATTGAAAAAGAACGCATTTTAACGCAACTAACTGGTTATGTGGCTGCGGACAAAGATGCACTACTTGTGGCAGAACAAGTCATGGGGCAGTTAGATTTTTTAATCGCAAAAGCGAGATATAGTAGAAGTATTAAAGGAACAAAGCCGATATTTAAAGAGGAACGTACTGTATATTTACCTAAAGCATACCATCCATTATTAAATCGTGAGACTGTTGTAGCTAATACCATCGAATTTATGGAAGATATTGAAACGGTAATTATTACAGGACCGAATACAGGTGGTAAAACTGTAACATTAAAAACATTAGGTTTAATTATTGTTATGGCTCAATCAGGATTGTTGATTCCCACACTTGATGGTAGTCAGTTAAGTGTATTTAAAAATGTATATTGCGATATCGGAGATGAACAATCAATAGAACAATCATTATCAACTTTTTCATCTCATATGACGAATATAGTTGAAATTTTAAAGCATGCAGACAAACATAGTTTAGTTTTATTTGATGAATTAGGTGCAGGTACAGATCCAAGTGAAGGTGCTGCATTAGCAATGAGCATTTTAGATCATGTTAGAAAAATTGGTTCTCTAGTAATGGCAACGACGCACTATCCTGAACTTAAAGCATATAGTTATAATCGAGAAGGCGTTATGAATGCGAGTGTAGAATTTGATGTAGATACTTTGAGTCCAACGTATAAGTTATTAATGGGTGTGCCGGGTCGTTCAAATGCTTTTGACATTTCTAAAAAGTTAGGTCTTAGTTTGAATATTATTAATAAGGCTAAGACGATGATTGGTACTGATGAAAAAGAAATAAATGAAATGATTGAATCATTAGAGCGTAATTATAAACGTGTAGAGACACAGAGGTTAGAACTGGACCGTCTTGTAAAAGAAGCGGAGCAAGTGCATGATGATTTATCTAAGCAGTATCAACAATTCCAAAATTATGAAAAGTCTCTAATAGAGGAAGCGAAAGAAAAAGCAAATCAGAAGATTAAAGCTGCAACAAAAGAAGCTGACGATATTATTAAAGACTTAAGACAATTGCGTGAACAAAAAGGTGCAGATGTTAAAGAACATGAATTGATTGATAAGAAGAAACGATTAGATGATCATTATGAAGCGAAATCTATAAAGCAAAATGTACAAAAGCAAAAATACGATAAAATTGTTGCTGGTGATGAAGTAAAAGTATTATCTTACGGTCAAAAGGGTGAAGTTTTAGAAATTGTCAATGATGAAGAAGCAATTGTTCAAATGGGAATTATTAAAATGAAGTTACCTATTGAAGATTTAGAGAAAAAACAAAAAGAAAAAGTTAAGCCAACGAAAATGGTTACACGTCAAAATCGTCAAACAATTAAAACTGAACTTGACTTACGAGGCTATCGTTATGAGGATGCTTTAATTGAACTAGATCAATATTTAGATCAAGCCGTTTTAAGTAATTACGAACAAGTTTATATCATTCATGGTAAAGGTACAGGTGCACTTCAAAAAGGTGTACAACAACATTTGAAAAAGCATAAAAGTGTTAGTGACTTTAGAGGTGGTATGCCAAGCGAAGGTGGGTTTGGCGTTACCGTTGCAACACTAAAATAAATTATAATTTGATAAATTAAATAGCTGCAGTTAAAATAATGTAAAGCAACAAGAATACATTTCAAACATGTTATTTGAAATAAGCATAAAAATTGAGCAAATAGAAATACATGAAGCATGTTATCTGATATAATTTGAACATCATAATAATAATTAAGGAGGATTGGCATTTATGGCAATCGTAAAAGTAACAGATGCAGATTTCGATTCAAAAGTAGAATCTGGTGTACAATTAGTAGATTTTTGGGCAACATGGTGTGGTCCATGTAAAATGATCGCTCCGGTATTAGAAGAATTAGCAGCTGACTATGAAGGTAAAGCTGACATTTTAAAATTAGATGTTGATGAAAATCCATCAACTGCAGCTAAATATGAAGTGATGAGTATTCCAACATTAATCGTCTTTAAAGACGGTCAACCAGTTGATAAAGTTGTTGGTTTCCAACCAAAAGAAAACTTAGCTGAAGTTTTAGATAAACATTTATAAGTTATAACCAATGACGACTGGGGCATTTCTTTAATGAATTGCTCCAGTTTTTGTTTGTGTTTTTAATATAAAAAGTTGAATGATAAGTCATCATATTGTTTACGACTTGAGAATGGTGGGATTAATAAATCTATGAACGTTAAATGATAATCTAGCATGCTGATAGATTTGTAGCAGTTGGTTTGATAAAACCATGTTCAATATTACATGATGTGCATGAAAAGTCATACTCGAAGATGTTGATTATTAACTAGAATTAGTGGTGATAAATTTGAAGCACTTTTGTAGCATCATTCATTTTAAAATTAGAAGGGGGGATATTTTTGGAAGACTATAAGCAACGAATTAAAAATAAATTAAATGTCGTACCTATGGAACCAGGCTGCTATTTAATGAAAGATCGTAATGATCAAGTGATATATGTTGGCAAAGCTAAAAAGCTAAGAAATCGATTGAGATCATATTTTACGGGTGCTCATGATGCTAAAACAACGAGACTGGTTGGTGAAATACGTCGTTTTGAGTTTATTGTCACGTCAAGTGAAACAGAGTCACTTTTACTGGAATTGAATCTGATAAAACAATATCAACCAAGATATAATATATTATTAAAGGATGATAAAAGTTATCCATTTATTAAAATTACGAAGGAGAAATATCCTAGACTACTAGTGACGAGAACTGTAAAACAAGGTACTGGCAAATATTTCGGACCGTATCCGAATGCATATTCTGCTCAAGAAACTAAAAAGTTATTAGACAGAATATATCCATATCGCAAATGTGATAAGATGCCAGATAAATTATGTCTTTATTACCATATTGGACAATGTTTAGGACCATGTGTATATGACGTTGATTTGAGTAAATACGCACAAATGACGAAGGAAATTACTGATTTTCTGAATGGGGAAGACAAAACAATTTTAAAAAGTTTAGAAGAGCGAATGTTAACTGCAAGTGAATCACTTGATTTTGAACGGGCTAAAGAATATAGAGATTTAATTCAACATATTCAAAATCTGACAAACAAACAAAAAATTATGTCATCAGATAAAACGATTCGTGATGTCTTTGGTTATTGTGTTGATAAAGGATGGATGTGTATCCAAGTTTTCTTTATACGACAAGGTAATATGATAAAGCGAGATACAACGATGATTCCATTACAGCAAACAGAAGAAGAAGAATTTTATACATTTATTGGACAATTTTATAGCTTAAACCAACATATTTTACCTAAGGAAGTTCATGTACCACGTAATTTGGATAAAGAAATGATTCAATCTGTTGTGGACACTAAAATCGTTCAACCCGCGCGAGGTCCCAAAAAAGATATGGTTGACCTAGCTGCACATAACGCTAAAGTATCCTTAAATAATAAATTTGAATTAATATCACGTGATGAGTCAAGAACGATTAAAGCTATTGAAGAACTTGGAACACAAATGGGAATTCAAACACCAATTAGAATTGAAGCATTCGATAATTCTAATATTCAAGGTGTGGATCCAGTGTCAGCAATGGTTACATTTGTCGACGGTAAACCAGATAAGAAAAATTATAGAAAGTATAAAATCAAAACGGTTAAAGGTCCAGATGATTACAAATCAATGAGAGAAGTAGTAAGACGACGATATTCTCGCGTTTTAAACGAAGGATTACCATTACCTGATTTAATAATAGTCGATGGTGGTAAAGGACATATGAACGGGGTTATTGATGTGCTACAAAACGAATTAGGTCTTGATATCCCTGTTGCAGGTTTGCAGAAAAATGATAAACACCAAACATCTGAATTATTATATGGCGCTAGTGCAGAAATTGTACCACTGAAGAAAAATAGCCAGGCATTTTATTTGTTGCACCGTATCCAAGATGAGGTTCACAGATTCGCAATCACATTTCATAGACAAACACGTCAAAAGACAGGCTTGAAATCAATACTTGATGATATAGATGGTATCGGTAACAAACGTAAAACATTATTATTGCGTTCATTCGGTTCAATCAAGAAAATGAAGGAAGCTACACTTGAAGATTTTAAAAATATAGGTATTCCTGAAAACGTCGCAAAGAACCTACATGAACAATTGCATAAATAAATTACTGGGCGTGAGAATCATTCTCATGCCCCAAAATATATGAAATAATGTTACAATATGGTTAACAAAGTTATTTTTTTGAATGTACGTGGAAGCGTTTTCTAAATGAGAAAGTTTATCATCACAAGCAATTTTAAATATCGAATCTAAATGTTACATTGTTCGACATGCAGTTTGGTGATCGTGCAGTGTGTATTTGTCTTTAAAATGTTTCGCTTAATGATAATGACAACGCTAGAAACGATATCACTTTAGGGGGTTAAGCGTACGTTTAATATAAATAGCTCAATAAATTAAATATTCGTTCACAGGGGGGACTCCTTTTGGCTCAATCAAAAAATGAATTTTATCTAAGACGTATTCACTCGTTATTAGGTATTATCCCAATAGGTGCATTTTTGGTCGTTCATTTATTAGTGAATCACCAAGCAACACAAGGTGCTGAAGCGTTTAATAAGGCATCTAACTTTATGGAATCATTACCATTTCTAATTATTGTAGAATTTTTATTTATATACATTCCGTTGTTATATCACGGTTTGTTTGGTATACACATTGCATTTACAGCAAAAGAAAATGTTGGACATTACTCGATTTTTAGAAACTGGATGTTCTTCTTCCAAAGAGTGAGTGGTATCTTAACATTTATCTTTATTGGTATCCATTTATGGCAAACACGTTTACAAAAAGCATTTTACGGCAAAGAAGTGAATTACGATTTAATGCACGAAACATTGCAACATCCTGGATGGGCAATATTTTATATTATTTGTATTATTGCTGTTGTGTTCCACTTTGCAAATGGCTTATGGTCATTCTTAGTTACTTGGGGTGGACTTCAATCTCCAAAATCACAACGAGTATTTACATGGGTTTCATTAATCGTATTTTTAGTTATTTCGTATATTGGTGTTACTGCAATTATTGCCTTTATGTAATACATCGCATTTAACAAATATAGATTGAAAATTTAGGGGAGTGAAATTTTTATGGCAGAGAAACATCTTATTGTTGTCGGAGGTGGCCTAGCGGGCTTAATGTCAACAATTAAAGCGGCAGAAAAAGGTGCACATGTAGATTTGTTCTCAGTTGTACCAGTAAAGCGTTCGCACTCTGTTTGTGCCCAAGGTGGCATTAATGGTGCGGTCAATACTAAAGGGGAAGGCGATTCTCCTTGGATTCACTTTGATGATACAGTGTATGGTGGCGACTTCCTTGCAAACCAACCACCTGTTAAAGCGATGACAGAGGCAGCACCTAAAATTATTCATTTATTAGACCGTATGGGCGTAATGTTCAATAGAACAAATGAAGGTCTATTAGATTTTAGACGTTTCGGTGGTACATTACATCACAGAACAGCATATGCAGGGGCAACAACTGGACAACAATTATTATATGCATTGGATGAACAAGTTCGTGCATTTGAAGTAGATGGATTAGTTACGAAGTATGAAGGATGGGAATTCCTTGGCATAGTTAAAGGTGACGATGATAGTGCAAGAGGTATCGTTGCACAAAATATGACAACTGCTGAGATTGAAACATTTGGTTCAGATGCAGTTATTATGGCAACGGGTGGCCCTGGTATTATTTTCGGTAAAACAACAAACTCAATGATTAATACAGGATCAGCGGCTTCCATTGTTTACCAACAAGGCGCTATTTATGCTAATGGTGAGTTCATTCAAATTCATCCTACTGCAATCCCTGGTGATGATAAACTGCGACTAATGAGTGAATCAGCACGTGGTGAAGGTGGACGAATTTGGACATATAAAGATGGTAAGCCTTGGTACTTCTTAGAAGAGAAATATCCTGATTATGGTAACTTAGTACCTCGTGATATCGCAACGCGTGAAATTTTCGATGTATGTATTAACCAAAAATTAGGTATAAATGGCGAAAACATGGTATATCTTGATTTGTCACATAAAGATCCACATGAGTTAGATGTAAAACTAGGTGGTATCATTGAGATTTATGAAAAATTCACTGGTGATGACCCACGCAAAGTACCAATGAAGATTTTCCCAGCTGTTCACTATTCAATGGGTGGTCTATATGTAGATTATGATCAAATGACAAATATTAAAGGGTTATTTGCAGCTGGAGAATGTGACTTCTCTCAACATGGTGGTAACCGCTTAGGTGCCAATTCATTGTTATCAGCGATTTATGGTGGTACAGTAGCAGGTCCAAACGCGATTGATTATATTTCAAATATTGATCGATCATATACTGATATGGACGAAAGTATTTTTGAAAAGCGTAAAGCTGAAGAGCAAGAACGTTTTGATAAATTATTAGCTATGCGCGGTACAGAAAATGCCTATAAATTACACCGTGAACTTGGTGAAATTATGACAGCAAATGTAACTGTTGTTCGTGAAAATGAAAAACTGTTAGAAACAGATAAAAAGATTGTTGAATTGATGAAACGTTATGAAGATATTGATATGGAAGATACTCAAACTTGGAGTAACCAAGCGGTATTCTTTACTCGTCAATTATGGAACATGTTAGTACTTGCACGTGTTATTACGATTGGTGCATATAACCGTAACGAATCACGCGGTGCCCATTATAAACCAGAATTCCCAGAGCGTAATGATGAAGAGTGGTTAAAAACGACAATGGCCTCATTCCAAGGCGCATTTGAAAAACCACAGTTTACTTATGATGACGTCGATGTGAGTTTAATACCACCTCGTAAACGTGATTACACAAGTAAGTCTAAAGGGGGTAAAAAATAATGACTGAACAATCAGTGAAAAACACTCCACAACATGAAACACAATCTAAACCGAAACAAAAAACAGTAAAATTAATTATTAAACGACAAGATACAAGTGATTCTAAGCCTTATGAAGAAACATTTGAAATTCCATATCGTGAAAATTTAAACGTCATTGCTTGTTTAATGGAAATTAGACGTAACCCAGTTAATATTAAAGGTGAAAAAACAACACCTGTTGTCTGGGATATGAACTGCTTAGAAGAAGTATGTGGAGCATGTTCTATGGTTATCAATGGTCGTGCAAGACAATCTTGTTCTGCGATTGTTGATCAATTAGAACAACCTATTCGTTTAGAGCCAATGAATACTTTCCCAGTTATCCGTGACTTACAAGTTGATCGTTCTAGAATGTTCGATAACTTAAAACGTATGAAAGCATGGATCCCAATTGATGGAACGTATGATTTAGGTCCGGGACCACGTATGCCAGAGAAAAAACGTCAAACAGCTTATGAATTATCTAAATGTATGACATGTGGTGTATGTTTAGAGGTTTGTCCTAATGTTACTGAAAATAATAAATTCGTTGGTGCGCAAGCAATCTCGCAAGTTCGTTTGTTTAATTTGCACCCAACAGGATCTATGACTAAAGATGAACGTTTAAATGCATTAATGGGTACTGGTGGCTTACAGCAGTGTGGTAATTCACAAAACTGTGTTAATGCTTGCCCTAAAGGTATTCCATTAACAACATCCATTGCAGCAATGAACAGAGAAACAACATTCCACATGTTTAAATCATTCTTTGGTTCAGACCATGAAGTAGAATAAAAATTAATCCCTTTTGAGTTAAAATGTTATGTTCCTTTCAAAATTAAATTGAATGGAGATACACAATAACTTGGAAGGGATTTTTTTAATAAGCAGATTACATGACAATATGATAGTGGGCTGATTTAAAATAAATATTATAATGACAAAAATGGTAAACACAGTGCATAATACTAAAATCCAATGCTTAGTTATGATAAACTAAAAATTAAATTAAAAGTAAGGATGACCGAATATGAATAAACCAATAGGTGTAATAGACTCTGGTGTCGGAGGTTTGACAGTAGCTAAAGAAATTATGCGTCAGTTGCCAAATGAGACGATTTATTACTTAGGTGATATTGGACGATGTCCATATGGGCCAAGACCAGGAGAACAAGTAAAACAATATACAGTTGAAATCGCTCGTAAATTAATGGAATTTGATATAAAAATGCTCGTGATTGCTTGTAATACAGCAACTGCTGTAGCTTTAGAATATTTACAAAAGACCTTATCAATCCCAGTGATTGGCGTAATTGAACCAGGTGCTAGAACAGCAATAATGACTACTAGAAATCAAAATGTATTAGTACTAGGAACGGAAGGCACAATTAAATCTGAAGCATATCGTACGCATATTAAACGTATCAATCCACATGTAGAGGTACATGGCGTTGCCTGTCCAGGTTTTGTGCCACTTGTAGAACAAATGAGATATAGTGATCCAACAATTACAAGCATTGTCATTCATCAAACACTGAAACGTTGGCGTAATAGTGAGTCTGATACTGTCATTTTAGGATGTACCCACTATCCATTGCTCTATAAACCTATCTATGATTATTTTGGTGGTAAAAAGACAGTGATTTCGTCTGGATTAGAAACGGCTCGTGAAGTTAGTGCATTGCTAACATTTAGTAATGAACATGCAAGTTATACTGAACATCCAGATCATCGATTTTTTGCAACAGGTGATCCTACTCACATTACTAACATTATCAAAGAGTGGTTAAATTTATCTGTCAATGTGGAACGTATATCAGTGAATGACTAGGAGGATTTTTAATGAAAGAGATTGTTATTGCATCGAATAATCAAGGGAAAATAAATGACTTTAAAGTAATATTTCCAGATTACCACGTAATAGGTATTTCAGAACTAATACCAGATTTTGATGTGGAAGAAACAGGATCAACATTTGAAGAAAATGCTATATTAAAATCAGAAGCTGCTGCAAAAGCATTGAATAAAACGGTCATAGCTGATGACAGTGGACTAGAAGTTTTTGCATTAAATGGTGAGCCAGGTATATACTCTGCACGTTATGCTGGTGAAAATAAAAGCGATGAAGCAAATATTGAAAAATTATTAAATAAGCTTGGTAATACAACTGATCGTCGTGCGCAATTTGTTTGTGTCATAAGTATGAGTGGCCCTGATATGGAAACAAAAGTATTTAAAGGTACTGTTTCAGGTGAAATTGCAGATGGAAAATATGGCGAAAATGGTTTCGGATATGATCCGATATTTTATGTACCGAAATTAGATAAAACCATGGCTCAACTTTCAAAAGAACAAAAAGGGCAAATTAGTCATAGACGAAATGCGATTAATTTACTTCAAGCTTTTCTTGAAGGTGAAAAAAATGTCTAAATGGATTATTGTGAGTGATAACCATACTGAATCAGGCGTTTTATATCAAATTTATGAAATGCACCCAGATGCAGATGTATATTTACATTTAGGAGATTCAGAATTCGCGTATGATGATACGGAACTTAGCTTATTTAATAGAGTAAAAGGCAATTGTGATTTTTACCCAGAATTTGAAAATGAAGCGGTCGCAAAATATAATGACGTGAAAGCATTTTATACTCATGGACATTTATATCAAGTCAATCGAACAAGAGATTTATTAGCTGAAAAAGGACTTGAATTAGGTTGTTTGTTTGCATTTTATGGACATACACATGTGGCAAAATATGAGTATATTAATGGTGTTCATGTTATTAATCCTGGAAGTATATCTCAATCTAGAAGTTCAATGGAAGAAACATATGCTGAAGTTATTATTGATGATCAAACTTTACATGGCACCATCAATTTCAAAAATCGACATCACGAAACAATCAGTCATACTACTTTTTAAATAGAAGTAGCTATGGCTTTTTTTAGTTTATAGACTGATTTAACTAGGAGGTCGTGTCATGAATGTTTGTTTAAAAGTATTTCTGACAATTTTATAAGATAATTGGAATGAATAACACATTTATGTTATGAAAAGAATTGTAATTTTAGAGAATGTGATTGTTGATGACCCTATATGGTTGAATCATGTTGATTATTTGGTTAAAAGTGTATTATTAAAAAGTATAAAATTAAGATTCCAAGAAGTCAGGAAATTTGAAATTTTAGTTAAAATCATGATTCGTATACATATTTAAAAGGATTTCTAAAGTCATAAATTATATCAATAATTTGATGGTTAAAATATGGAGTAGCAAAATTCTTAAAATTCAGAAATGTAGTGACACAAATATTAATGTTTAGTTAATAAATAGTTAATGTAGTTTTTTGTATCTGTCTATTATTATAAATATATACAAAATAAATATTTGAGGATAGGTGTTATTAATTATGAAAAAGAATTTTATTGGGAAATCAATTTTAAGCATAGCTGCTATTAGTTTAACGGTATCAACGTTTGCCGGTGAATCTCATGCACAAACTAAAAACGCTGAAACTGTAAAAAAATATAACGAGTATCAAACAAAATTTAAAAAACAAGTAAATAAAAAAGTAGTGGACGCACAAAAAGCTGTAAACTTGTTCAAACGTACAAGAACTGTTGCAACACACCGTAAAGCACAAAGAGCTGTTAACTTAATTCATTTCCAACACAGCTATGAAAAGAAAAAATTACAAAGACAAATCGATCTAGTTTTAAAATATAATACTTTAAAATAATTGATAGAAGCCATGCTATAGAGTGTGGCTTTTTGCTATATTCAAAGGTATAATTAGTTTATAATATTGTGTTCATTTGAATGGTGAAATTATTAGAATAAATCATATAAATAATTACTTAAAAGTGAATGCAATAGTTGTTTATGTTTTGAACAAGCGAGGTGGCTATTGTGAAAAGGAAATCGAATGTATTAACAATCATAAAAATTGTAACGGATATAGTGGCAACCGTGTTAATCATACGTGCTTTATTAAACAGTCGTAAAGATGCTAAATAAATTGGAAGTTACTTAAAATAAAAAAGCACGCCAAAACGTTAGCATTGTTTTCTAACGTTTGGCGTACAACTATTTAATTCAGTATGTTTTTTAATACCAAGTAATCGAATCGATTTCGCCTTTAGCGACTACTTTAATATTTTTTCTGTGTTCTTCTAATGGACGCGTGATATCAAACGTATAGTAACCGTTTTTACCACCATCTATAATTCTTACTACAGCTATAGTATTACCTTTACCTAATTTTTTAGCAATGACATATAAATCTTCAACCGTTTTACCTGTATAAGTTCTTTCTTTCTCGGCGTCTTTAATTAATCTATCAGCACGTTCTTCATCTTTTTTCTCATCATCTGCTAACTTTTTAGCAATTTCTAAACCTTTCCATTCATAACTAAAGAAAGCTTTAGCATCATTTGAATGAGTTAGAAGACCTGTAGCGATGACTGTAGATGCAATAATTACTTTTGTAATATTTTTTTTCATAATAAGTTCTCCCTGTAAAATAGATTTGTACTTACTAATGCGAGTACACTGTTATTTTACAAACGGTTTCATGCATTTACCAGTTAACACTTCATTAATTAAAATTAAGTGCAAATTAATAAGGTTTAATGCAATCGAAAAAGAATAATGATGAATTTGATGGTATTATTTTTATTTGAGGTATTATTGAATTTGTTGATAGTATAATAATAGTAGTAAACGTCACTCAACTATGATTTAATAATTTTTATTGCTAAAACGATATTTATATTTCTCTACATTTTGTTTGCTATGTTGGATAGACAAACACTCCAAATTGTTATACATATAGCTTTTTTGATAATTAATGTTTATAAAACAAAGAAATGACACATAGTAGAGAAGTAATTAATATGTATAATTTTACTTATAAAGAAATAAGAGATATATTCTAATTAAGGTTGATATGTTATGATTAATATATAAGTTAAAAATTATACTATTTAATTGAATTATGCATTTTCGAAGTAAGCATAATTCAACACTTACATTTTTAAATAGATAAAATAGTGTGAAATCACGTGCCAAGATTACTATAGAGTAGGCAATGAGTATTATTGGCAATCACTTAAGTGATTGTTATTTTTTCGTGGTCAATAATAAAGATATAAATAAATATATTGAGGTCAAACGATGATAATTAAAATTTTAACAATTCTATTACTACTTTGTATATTGAGCTATTTGGTTACAAATAGAAAGAAGCCTTTTCTGTTCTTAAAAACACTCTTTATGGGTGTGGTATTTATCTTTATAGGATATATTTCACTGGCAATATCTGCCGTAATTATTTATGGCATTATTCAATTTATCACAATTGATTTTGGTAGTTTTTTCTTAATGGGTATTATATTAATCTTGATTTCAAGTATATTCCAATTATTTATAGTTAGATTACTTTTTAGAAAAAAGAATGTCGATTTGACAGAGGTTGTCGTTTTAGAACATTTAATTCAATGGTTCTTAGTTTACTTTGCGATCTATCAAGCAGTAAATGAAAAAATGGACATTAATGATATTAATATCGACAATTTTCAATCTGTCTTTTTTGACGTGTCTAATTTGAATTTAGTAATTCTACCAACGTTAATCATTAGCTGGGTCACAATATTTAACTATAGAATGAGAAGTTACAAATAAAATCAATGAAATTATACCATCAGACACCAACATTCAAATGGTGTCTTTTTTGTTATGTGGTTTTATTTTTGAAATTCGAAAAAGTAGAGGCATGAATTTTTTGACTAGTGTATAAGTGCTGATGAGACACAAGATAGATAACTATATTTTGTCTATATTATAAAGTGTTTATAGTTAATTAATAATTAGTTAATTTCAAAAGTTGTATAAATAGGATAACTTAATAAATGTAAGATAATAATTTGGAGGATAATTAACATGAAAAATAATTAACATGAAAAATAAATTGATAGCAAAATCTTTATTAACAATAGCGGCAATAGGTATTACTACAACTACAATTGCGTCAACAGCAGATGCGAGCGAAGGATACGGTCCAAGAGAAAAGAAACCAGTGAGTATTAATCACAATATCGTAGAGTACAATGATGGTACTTTTAAATATCAATCTAGACCAAAATTTAACTCAACACCTAAATATATTAAATTCAAACATGACTATAATATTTTAGAATTTAACGATGGTACATTCGAATATGGTGCACGTCCACAATTTAATAAACCAGCAGCAAAAACTGATGCAACTATTAAAAAAGAACAAAAATTGATTCAAGCTCAAAATCTTGTGAGAGAATTTGAAAAAACACATACTGTCAGTGCACACAGAAAAGCACAAAAGGCAGTCAACTTAGTTTCGTTTGAATACAAAGTTAAGAAAATGGTCTTACAAGAGCGAATTGATAATGTATTAAAACAAGGATTAGTTAAATAAAACTTCAATCGTTGCTGTTATCTGGAAATAATTAATTAAATGTTATGTTAATTTTTGTTAATGAAAAAAGTAATCTATTTAATGACAGGTTAATGTAATTGTCCTGAAATTGACTATATACTCAGTAAGTATCAATTTTAAGGAGAGCTTATAATGAAATTTAAAAAATATATATTAACAGGAACATTAGCATTACTTTTATCATCAACTGGGATAGCAACTATAGAAGGGAATAAAGCAGATGCAAGTAGTCTGGACAAATATTTAACTGAAAGTCAGTTTCATGATAAACGCATAGCAGAAGAATTAAGAACTTTACTTAACAAATCGAATGTATATGCATTAGCTGCAGGAAGCTTAAATCCATATTATAAACGTACGATTATGATGAATGAATATAGAGCTAAAGCGGCACTTAAGAAAAATGATTTCGTATCAATGGCTGATGCTAAAGTTGCATTAGAAAAAATATACAAAGAAATTGATGAAATTATAAATAGATAATAAATAAAACAGGTTGAGACAAAAAATGGTCTTAACCTGTTTTCAATTTGCATATGTGATAAATTCTATATCAAAATGCTTATGTATAATGAATGACATTTAAAAGTAGGGGAGACAAATATAAATACAATAGTTCCTAGGATTACTCTCAAAATAACTATATCAATTATTTACTTTGCTCTCCTATTTTTTAAAATATGTACATGTTTAAACAATCAAAAGTGTACAATATTAAATTATCATTTCCAGTTCTAGTGCTATATTGGTAGTAGTCGACTAAATGAAAATAAGCTTATAACAAGTTTTTTCAATACTCGTGGGGCCACAACAGAGAGAAATAGGATCACCAATTCCAACAGACAATGCAAGTTGGGGTAGGACATCGATAAAGAAATACTTTTTCTTTAGCAATTAGTATTTCTTATGCATGAGCTTTACTCATGTATTCATTTTTTAAGTACACATTAGCTACAGCTAATGATAAAGAACCACTACATAATAAATCATTAGTGGTTCTTTATCATTTCTATCTCACTCTTTTACTGGAAGAAAAAGTTTACGTTTGTAGAACATGCCACAATACCAAAAATAATTAAGAAAAATAAGACGATAAGCATGATGACACTTTTCAAACAACCTCTATCAGTTTCTTTCGATTTTCTTTGTTGAACCTTTTTATAATCTTCAAGTAGTTTTGCGGCTTTTTTATTTATATGTTTATTCATGATGTTGACTCCTTATAATATATGTTTAATTCATTAAAATAGTTGAAAACATGACTTGAAATAAAGATATAAAGCTAAAGTAAGGATGTTCAATTGTTTCAAATTTTATGAAAGTATAACGTTAAATATGTTAATTTGATGATGATATTTGCTTTTTATTTTCCAAATGGAATTTACTTAAACTGATGCATTAAAATATTAATGAAGCACTAGAATACATAAATGAATAGTAATGGTGCACAGTATAGAATAATTAAGGCTATATTAAGTATAAATATCGTTAACTGTAAGCTATCTTTAGTTTTAATATAAACTATTAGGATAATCGACGTAAGAAGAATCATATATATTAATGATGAAGAAGTCCATACAAAATCCGCATCATTTGTTGTTAATAATGGGACTATAATTAATCCGAAATTAATCATGCATGCTATATATACTATAATGTTATACACAATGTTAATTTTTGTTCACCACCTTATACTTCTATTTTAAAAACTTCTTTATAATGATATATTGTTTAATGTTGAAATAATTAGATTATCTAATTTTCATTTGCTTTACATGTAAAAGGCTATATATAGTATGCTCTTTATGATTCTAAATGCTTTTTAATATTTAATGCTCATCAACATTTGGATTTTGAATATTCAATTCAAAAACTTTATTAGCTACGTCAATTGTAAAATCAGAACCATAGTTGACATGAGCTACTTTTAATTTTCCATCTAAATAATAGATTGCGATTGCAACATCGTAAAATTCGTCAATGACAAATAAACTCTTTTCGTTTGCTACAACCTCATGCTCTCCTGAGTATACAACGTTAATTTCCCAATCATTAAAAACCATTTGTTAACCTCCTTGAACATTTAAATTGATTCAACTTAAGTTTAACTTATTCATACAACTTCGTACAATATCTAGATGAACATTAATTGTATTTCTAGAAATCTTTTTCAATTATATGTACTAATTATACTTTTAAATTTCTTATTTCAGTATAGTTTTAAAACGATTTTAAAATAATTCTGCAAATATATTAACACATAATGTGTTCAAAAAGTTTTGAACAATTTCAAAACTTTTATATAAAGGGTTTGACAACATGGAATTCAAATTTCTTATTTTAAAAATTACCTCATATAGTGTCATGTTTAGTCTAATTTTTAAGTCAGGAAAGCAAATCAAGTACATAGTTTAAATTAAAAATATCATAAGTTAATTAAACTAAATTCAGTATAAAAATTAGCCGAAAAACATCATTTCTGAAGTTATCGGCTAAAGTTATAAATTATATTTATTTGTACATGAACAAATAATTTACATTAATTTGTCATTTCTTCTTTTTCCCAATCGATTTTATATCTTTCTGAAGAACGATCTGTCCATTTATCTTTAGTATTGGTACCTTTCCAATTTGTTGAAGTCCAATGCAATTGGTAGTCATCACGAACTCGTTCGTATATTACATCTATATTTGTTTGTTGTTTGGATGCTTTTCTATCCATAGTAATAACTGTAGCGAAGTCTGGTGAAAACCCTGAAGATAATAGAGAACTTGCTTTGTTAGGATCAAGGAAGTTCTCTGCTGCTTTCATAGAACCATTTCTAGTTTTCATGAAAAGTTGATTGCCATATACCGGGTTCCAAGAATCTCTATCATATGGTCCCCAATTTTGATTCACCATATTGTTAAATATCACTTTCCAGCCTACTTTTTTATCAGTTGGGCTCTCTAAAATTGTTTTGAAATCAGGTTGAACATATTTCAGTGTATGACCAATCGAAACATTTGCACCAATAAGGCCGCCAATTTTTCCTGTATCATCACCAGTAACATTACCGTTGAATCCATAAGTTAAAGTACTCATATACTCTTTTGTATCAATCGAATTTCTTGGATAGTAATCAGATATTTGAGCTACTTCATTATCAGGTAGTTGCAACTGTACCTTAAAGGCTGAAGGCCAGGCTAAACCACTTTTGTTAGCACCTTCTTCGCTATAAACTCTATATTGACCAGCAATGGTACCTTTCGTTCTAATAACTAGCAGTTTTTTATTGTGATTTTTATCATCGATAAAACTATAAAATACTTTTTTGTGCATGCCATTTTCTTTATCATAAGTGACTAAATCACCTGTTTTTACTGTAGTATTGCTTCCAATATCTGTAGTACCGGTTTTAATATTAATATCAGAATCTGCGGCATTAGCGACAGGATTCATTAATATGGAACCTAGCAATAGTGTTGTTGTTACTGAGCTGACTATACGTGTTTTCATTTTCATCATCCTTCTATTTTTTTAAACGATTTGAGGAAACAATAATCAATATGTCAATTTAGAATATTGCAGTTGAGACATATCAAATATTTATAATCGTTTATATTAGTATATTTAATATAGCAACTGATAAATTACTGAGTGATGATGAGTGATTATTTTAAGAATATGTTTTTAACTTTTATTTAAAATTTGAAAGGAAGCATTTCAATTTCGAGGGTTAGTCAAAGTTGAATAAATTCTTTATGAAACAAGGAAAAGACATAGCTAATTCTATTGATTAATTTCTTTAAAACTAATGATTTGTTTGATTTAAAAATGTAATCGATTACAATATAAAAATACAAATATCTTAGAATTAAATCAATTAATTAACTATTAAATAAAAATTAACTATATATTAACTACTGTAAATTAATAAATAGAAATAGAGAAAAAGGGTATTAATTATGTTTGGAATTTCGTCGGGAATAAATTTTGCCATTACATAGAAATATCTAATAGATAACGAAAAAGTATCGTATGTATTTTTAATATAGTGTAAAATATTATATGTAAAATAAAATGTAGATTTTTAGTTAGAGGCATTATAAGAAAATTTTGAGTATAGGTTAGCTTTTAATTATGAATCTTATTGAAATTTGATTAATAAAAATATGATAGGGGATTAAAATGAAACTATTTTATATCGTATTTCTTATTATTATATGGCTGAATATATTTTTAGGAAATGAAATCATCCATACACTGACTGTTTTAATAACAACATTATATATTGTTAATTCAAGAAAGGGGATTAAAAATGACAGAGTTGAATAATATTATAAACTCTCTTCAATCTTTGTTTGAGTCTGAATCAGGCTATAAAATTTCGAAAAATTCAGGAGTTCCATATCAAACAGTACAAGATTTAAGAAATGGGAAAACCAAACTAGAAGATGCTAGATTTAGAACGATTATTAAACTTTATAGTTACTATGTCTCATTAAAAGAACACTAATCATGGGACAATAAAGTATTGCTATAATAATTGAATCATTAAATGAAGGAATAGAGCCTAAAACATAATAAATCAATGTCTTAGGCTCTACAATATTATATTGGTAGTAGTTGACCGAATGGAAATGCCCATGTAACAAGCATTTTTCAATTATAGGCGGGGCCCCAACACAGAAGCTGACGAAAAGTCAGCTTACAATAATGTGCAAGTTGGCGGGGCCCCAACATAGAAGCTGGCGGAAAGTCAGCTTACAATAATGTGCAAGTTGGGGAGTGACAACGAAATAAATTTTATAAAATACCATTTCTGTCACATTCCTACTCCCAATTCCATTTAAATATATAGAAAATTTCACCTATTATATACATCATACACTTTAAAAATTATCATTTAAATAATCTGATTTGGAATTAAAGTGCATGAAGTATAAGTCACCTTCATATACTAATCAAAGAGGACGTCAACAGTTATTTTATTAGGATTTTTAACATATACATTTGCTAGATCTGAATGTAATCTTTTGCTTAAATCAATAGTGTAGTTATTACCGCCACCGGTGATCTTAAGCTTACCTTTATTACGATTTTCGTTATATAATATTTTATTTTTTATTAACGCTTCTCGTGCACGGAAATCGATTTCTTTCAATGTTAATACTGGTTTATTGCCTTGGTATATTTTATGCGCACCAATAATCGTTTGTAGTTTATCTTTGTATTGCACAAAAAGATTATAAGTTTTATCAGAAGGTTTTGCGGCTGGTGTAACGCCACCTGTAAATGTCTCTCTATAAGACCACCATAACTGATCAGTATCTTTGTCTTTTAGTCCAAACACATCTACGTAACGATCTTTTAACTGATTAATATTTCCCCAACTTTCAGCGCCCCATAAAGATATATGTGCTGACCATGAATATCTCTTAAGTTCAACATAAATGTTTCCATTATCATATTGATATAGCCATTTATTTGAAAATGAAAAATGAGGCTGTGTGTAATATTTAATTAATTCATTGATGTTAGTTTCATCTTGACCAATGCTATAAGCTTTAGCTTCAGAGTAAAAACTAAATACTGGTTTTTGATTTTGAGGTAATACTGTACCTAATAGTAATAATGTTGTCGTTAAAATTATATTTTTCGTGATGTTCTTACACATTAGAACATCTCCTTTCAGAGGAATCATGATACGAGGAATAAGAAATTTAAATGTGAGCGAAGTCAATATAGTATTTGCGATTATTTTTATTAACTCCATTATTATTGTTAGTTTGATTTTTCGAGGATAACTTCAATTTTTGCATTTTGAGGTTTTTTAACATATCTATTTGCATCAGTTGATGGCAACCTTTTACTTAAATCTATTGTGTAGTTATTGTCTGCACCTGTTATTTTAATTTGTCCTTTATTATAAGAATTATTATATAATTTTTTACTTTTAATTAATGTTTGACGAATACGAAAATCTAATTCTTTTAAAGTTAAAACAGGCTTATTGCCTTCATAAACTGGAAATCCGCCAGTAAACGTTTCTGCTTTATCTTTATATGTTACATTCAGTTTATAGTGTTTATCGTTAGATGTTGCTGCAGGAGTAACACCACCAGTAAACGTTTCTTGAGATAATGCAAAAGAATCAATGGTTTCATGGTCTTTTATGCCAAAAATATCAACGCTTTTATTTCTTAATTGGTTGATATTGCCCCAACTTTCAGGTCCATAAACTTGAATATGACTATACCAAGAAAACTGTAACAACGTTGCATGAATCGTACCGTTATCTTTTTGCCATAACGTACTGTTAGAGAAGGTTAAATATTTTTGCGAGTAATATTTAGTTAACTCATTAACATTAGTTTCGTTTTGATTTATATAATAAGCTTTCGCTTCAGATGAAGAATTGATAGGTGTATTAGGAAATTGTGTAGATGCTGTACCTAATAGTAACAATGTTGTTGATAAAATAATTTTTTTCGTGATGTTATTGTTCATTCGAATTTCTCCTTTGAGTATTGTTGGAATGTTTAATTATAAAAAGGGGTTAATTAGATAATTGAAATTATCCGCATTTACAAAAGGTAATAGGTTAGTTAGATTTTTCGAGTATGACTTCAATTTGTGCATTTTTAGGATTTTTAACATAACGGTTTGTGTCAGTTAATTTTAACTTTTTACTTAAATCAATCGTGTAATTATTTCCATCAGCAGTTATCTTAATTTGACCTTTATTAAATTCTCCGTTATATAACTTTTTATTTTTTATTAATGTTTGACGAATACGGAAATCTAATTCTTTTAAAGTTAATACTGGTTTATTTCCTTTGTAAAATTCATGTCCACCGATGATAGTTTGTTGTTTATCACTATATTTTAAAAATAGTCTATAATGCTTATCAGATGAAGTAGCTGCTGGCGTAACACCACCAGTAAATGTTTCATCATAAGTCCAGTAACCTTCAACTGTGTCCTCATCTTTAGTTCCAAATATATCAACGTATTTATTTCTTAACTGATTAATGTTTCCCCAACTCTCGGATCCAAACACTTGAATATGACTATACCAAACCCACGTTTGCAATGTTGCATGAATGCTACCATTGGGCTTTTGCCATAACCATTTATTTGATAGTGATAAATGAGGCTGTGTATAATACTTTATTAACTCATTGATATTAGTCTCGTTTTCACTGATATTATAGGCTTTTGCTTCAGATGAAAAACTGATTGGTGTTTTAGGAAGTTGTGTAGATGTGGTTCCTAAAAGTAACAATGCTGTTGATAAAACTAATTTATTCATGATGTTCTTTTTCATATGAAAATCTCCTTTGCGTGAATTACCCAAAGTATATAAGCTATTACACCGATTCGGAATTAAATAAAAGCTAAAACTATGTTAAATAAACTTAAACAGTTAGTAGTGTTATTTAAGCAAAACTTATCATTTTTAAGTTTTGGACAGAAACAGTACTTAATAAAGTAGGCGGGAGTTATATATTAAAAACGACACGTTACAATTATTCTCTAATCAATTGCATTAAATTGTTTGATAATTGAATTTTCTAACTACTTGAAAAATAGTTATACTTTAAATGTAGTACTTATTTTAATTATTTCCTACTACTTAAATTTAATATTAATAAAATGTTCATTTAATTATTGATAAAATATTACAAATTTTAATAGTAGGTTGTGTTTATTTTGTATGCGCTTACAATTTAGGTGTAACTAAAATAAAAGGAGTTGTTATTAATGAAAAATTTACGAAACAGAAGTTTTTTAACTTTATTAGACTTTTCACGACAAGAGGTAGAATTCTTATTAACACTCTCCGAAGATTTAAAACGTGCTAAATATATTGGCACTGAAAAGCCTATGTTAAAAAATAAAAATATTGCACTGTTATTTGAAAAAGATTCTACAAGAACGCGATGTGCATTTGAAGTTGCAGCGCATGATCAAGGTGCAAATGTAACTTATTTAGGCCCAACTGGATCACAAATGGGTAAAAAAGAAACAACTAAAGATACTGCACGTGTGCTTGGTGGAATGTATGATGGCATTGAATACCGTGGTTTTTCACAAAGAACAGTAGAAACTTTAGCTGAATATTCAGGCGTACCGGTGTGGAATGGTTTAACTGATGAAGATCATCCTACTCAAGTTCTTGCTGATTTCTTAACAGCAAAAGAAGTCTTAAAAAAAGATTATGCAGATATTAACTTTACATATGTTGGAGATGGTCGTAATAACGTTGCAAATGCATTAATGCAAGGTGCTGCAATTATGGGTATGAACTTCCATTTAGTTTGTCCAAAAGAATTAAATCCAACAGATGAATTATTAAATCGCTGTAAAAATATTGCCGCTGAAAATGGTGGCAACATATTAATCACAGATGATATTGACCAAGGTGTAAAAGGTTCGGATGTAATTTACACTGATGTTTGGGTATCAATGGGTGAACCTGATGAAGTATGGAAAGAACGACTTGAATTATTGAAACCATATCAAGTAAATAAAGAAATGATGGATAAAACTGGTAATCCAAATGTTATTTTTGAGCATTGCTTACCATCTTTCCATAATGCTGATACGAAAATTGGTCAACAAATTTTTGAAAAATATGGAATTCGAGAAATGGAAGTTACAGATGAAGTATTCGAAAGTAAAGCTTCAGTTGTATTCCAAGAAGCTGAGAACAGAATGCATACAATCAAAGCAGTGATGGTTGCTACATTGGGTGAATTTTAAATGATATAAGGAAGTGAATATGATGGCGAAAATAGTAGTAGCATTAGGTGGTAATGCTTTAGGAAAATCACCTCAAGAACAACTCGAGCTTGTTAAAAATACTGCGAAATCATTAGTAGGATTAATAACAAAAGGACATGAGATTGTTATAAGTCATGGTAATGGACCACAGGTTGGAAGCATTAATTTGGGACTTAACTATGCTGCAGAACATAACCAAGGTCCGGCATTTCCATTTGCTGAATGTGGCGCAATGAGTCAAGCTTACATCGGCTATCAATTACAAGAAAGCTTACAAAATGAATTGCATTCTATTGGAATGGATAAACAAGTGGTAACACTAGTGACACAAGTTGAAGTTGATGAAAATGATCCGGCATTTAACAATCCTTCAAAACCAATTGGGTTATTTTACAACAAAGAAGAAGCTGAACAAATTCAAAAAGAAAAAGGATTTATATTTGTTGAAGATGCTGGAAGAGGATATAGACGCGTTGTTCCTTCACCACAACCCATCTCTATTATTGAATTAGAGAGTATTAAAACACTTATTAAAAATGATACACTCGTTATTGCTGCTGGTGGTGGAGGTATACCAGTAATTAGAGAGCAACATGATGGTTTTAAAGGTATTGATGCAGTTATAGACAAAGATAAAACAAGTGCGTTGTTGGGTGCTAATATTCAATGCGATCAATTGATTATTTTAACAGCAATTGATTATGTATATATTAATTTTAACACTGAAAACCAACAGCCTTTGAAAACAACAAATGTTGATGAATTAAAACGATATATAGACGAAAATCAATTTGCAAAAGGAAGTATGTTACCAAAAATTGAAGCAGCCATATCATTTATTGAAAACAATCCAAAAGGAAGTGTGCTTATAACATCATTAAATGAATTAGATGCTGCCTTAGAGGGTAAAGTAGGTACTGTGATTAAAAAGTAATTGAATTGAAACGCTTTTCAATTACTATATGTCAAATGCATGATTTTTATTATTTATGTGCACCCCCTGAAAATAATGCCTCTATTTTGATGCGGGGTGCACTTTCTTAATTTATATTTATAAAATCTTTAAGGTAGAAATGCTAGGTTAAATGTCGAAGGAGATGAAACCGTGGAAAATACAATTAATGAAAGTGAAAAGAAAAAACGATTTAAATTAAAAATGCCAGGTGCATTTATGATTTTATTCATTTTAACGGTTGTTGCAGTTATAGCAACATGGGTTATTCCTGCTGGTGCATATTCTAAACTTTCTTACGAACCTTCATCCCAAGAACTAAAGATAGTTAACCCTCATAACCAAGTGAAAAAGGTTCCGGGTACGCAACAGGAACTAGACAAAATGGGAGTTAAAATTAAGATTGAACAATTTAAATCAGGTGCAATTAATAAGCCGGTATCAATTCCGAATACTTATGAAAGATTAAAGCAACATCCAGCTGGACCAGAACAAATAACAAGTAGCATGGTTGAAGGTACGATAGAAGCGGTCGATATCATGGTATTCATTCTTGTACTAGGGGGACTTATTGGCGTAGTTCAAGCCAGTGGTTCTTTTGAATCGGGATTGTTAGCTTTAACGAAGAAAACAAAAGGGCATGAATTTATGCTAATTGTGTTTGTATCAATACTAATGATTATCGGCGGGACATTATGTGGTATTGAAGAAGAAGCTGTAGCATTCTATCCGATTTTAGTCCCTATATTTATAGCGTTAGGATACGATTCTATCGTTTCAGTTGGTGCCATATTCCTTGCCAGCTCTGTCGGAAGTACATTTTCAACTATTAACCCGTTCTCGGTTGTAATTGCCTCTAATGCCGCTGGTACAACTTTTACGGATGGCTTGTATTGGAGAATAGGCGCTTGTATTGTCGGTGCGATTTTTGTTATTAGTTATTTATATTGGTACTGTAAAAAAATTAAAAAAGATCCTAAAGCGTCATATTCTTATGAAGACAAAGATGCTTTTGAACAGCAATGGTCTGTATTAAAAGATGACGATAGTGCCCATTTTACTTTGCGTAAGAAGATAATCCTTACATTATTTGTACTACCATTTCCAATTATGGTATGGGGAGTTATGACGCAAGGTTGGTGGTTCCCAGTTATGGCTTCAGCATTTTTAATATTTACAATTATAATAATGTTTATTGCTGGGACAGGTAAATCTGGATTGGGAGAAAAAGGAACTGTAGATGCATTTGTCAATGGTGCATCAAGTTTAGTAGGTGTATCTTTAATTATTGGTTTAGCTCGAGGTATTAATTTAGTGTTGAATGAAGGTATGATTTCAGATACAATCTTACACTTTTCATCATCTTTAGTTCAACATATGAGTGGACCATTATTTATCATCGTATTACTATTTATTTTCTTCTGTTTAGGTTTTATCGTGCCATCATCTTCTGGATTAGCGGTATTATCAATGCCTATCTTTGCACCACTAGCTGATACAGTAGGTATACCAAGATTCGTCATCGTTACGACATATCAATTTGGTCAATATGCGATGTTATTCTTAGCGCCGACTGGACTTGTTATGGCCACACTACAAATGTTAAACATGCGATATTCACATTGGTTCCGATTTGTATGGCCGGTAGTTGCTTTTGTATTGATTTTCGGTGGCGGACTACTAATTACGCAAGTACTAATTTATTCATAATTTGAAATGCTATATTATAAAAATACTAAATGGGTTTTATGCATCTCGTAGGTTTGTAGAAATACTAAACTAAGCGAGGTGCATTATTATTTTTGTTTAAGAAAATAATGACGGTAATCATAACACTAGTAAGTAATTGATACAATGCTCTATTTAATAATGATATTTTTAAAATTTGTTTTTAATGTAATGTTAGATCTATGGTATATTATATTTATTGTGGTAAAAATGTATTTGCTGTAAACAGTTTTTGTAACACATGATATATATGGTTGTGAAAATAGCATATATAAAGGATGGCTATAAATGACACATTTGACAAAGGTTTTAGATACACTAACTGGAATATGCGTAGTATTATTATTTAGTAAATATTTTGTGGCGTATGCAAATATGGTGTTTGATTGGAATTTAAGATGGTATTTGCTAGAAAACATACCACATTTGCCAATTATATTATTTATTCTGATGTTTATTTTCGGAGTACCTTCTGAAATGATAAAAGATAGGCAAAGGAAAAATAACGGCGTTTAATTTATCGATATTTAGAGGTGATAAAATTTGTCAACTATTACAAAGACTAAAATAAAAATCTTTATTAATTATTTTATTGGTATATTAGCCTTGGCGTTTGCTGCTTATATATTATTTAAATAAAGGTTAGAGTGAAACGTGTTTATGAACTAGACGTTCTAGTATAGTTACTACAGCTTAGTCAGAAGGTATCATTGATAAGATCATATTAAATCAAAGAGGCATTGATATACACTAAAAAGAGGCAAGATTACCTGCCTCTTTTTTAGTTATTAAATATGCGTGTTAATTCTTGGTAATAGTGTTACTGAGACGCATTACGAAGAAATTTATCTTGATTTTCCTTTTTTAAAAAGAAGTGAAGATATCCTATAAAGACTCTAAGTACTATTACAGTAGCTAATAACACTTCGATAAACAAAAGACCTTTCCAAATGTCTGGAAACATAAGTACAGGCAAACTGTTCTTTAAAGCAGTTGCTGAGATTACTAAAGGGAATGTGAAAGCTGAAAATACGGGCGAAAAAGGTTCTTTTAGTAATTTAGGCAATTGTATAATGATATAAAAATAAAATATTTGAGCTAATAGTAAAAATATAATTACGATAAAAGCATTCGCCTTAGGAAAGGCTATAACATATGCTGCAGCGACTAAAGAAAATGGTGCACAAATTGTCGATGTGTTCGGTTTGATTGACGTCTGCAATGGAAATGCTTTTAATCGCTTGAAAACAATAGGTAAGACAATACAAGTAGCTACAAAGCCATATATTACTGTTAATTGACCTATGAAAAAATATCCGCTAACGGGTGCCGTCAATCCTGCGATAGCAATACCAATAAAAAGTACAGTCCACGAAGGATAAACATTTTCAAGTGAAAAATCTTTTAAATATTTTATTGAAAAAATAATCATATGCGTCATAATTCCCACAAGGCATAAAATCCAAATAGGCGTTATTAAGCTATTGATAAAAGTTATGTTACTAAAAAATGTATTTAAATAAGTAGTACCTAAAAAGCCAGACATGAAAAATGTTGTGAACACTGATGAAACTAGAGGACTGTTTAATTGTTCTTTCACATTATTAAAATATTTGATCATAGTACATAAAAGGTGAATCCAAATCAAGAAAGCAAAGATTCCGCAAACAGCGTTTAAAGTAAGAGATAAGTCTTTTAATAGATTACCCAGGCCTAATAATCCTAAGACTAGTCCTGACGTTACTAGAGGTGCTTTTTGAAGTCTCATGATTTACAACCTTTCTTATGTGATTTTCTTCACTAATTATATCATGATAGCTATGGCCAATTAATAAGAAGAGTGTGTACTATTACGTTATTAGAGTATGTATATTGGATTGATAGACACATAATTGACATTTAAATCTCAAAATTAATGATATTTGAGGTATGCTTTGCAACCTAAATATTGGAATATGTGGAAAAGTAATTATTTAATTTAAATGATGATTGAAGATTTACAAGGGGGTGTACAAAATGAGAAATCAAATTCAAAAACTATTAGACAGTGATTTGAGCAGTTTACATATATCGAAACAAACAGGAGTTCCACAAAGCACAATACACAGAATGAGAAAAAATGAAAGATCATTAGACAATATGTCATTGAAAAACGCTGAACTACTTTATAAATTTGCCAATAGTATATTTAGCAATGAAAATTAAGAAGAATAATTAGTGAGTTAAATAATTAAAACAGGCTGGGACATAAATCCCTAAAAAACAGCAGTAAGATAATTTTCAATTAGAAAA
>OBDG01000019.1_pt1 | contig 200133 bp, 215 predicted proteins | sample 1481331 | NCBI WGS metagenome assembly OBDG01 (sample SAMN00990124, study PRJEB22392) | human gut metagenome
TAAATAATAGCACGTAAGAGCATATTTGTAAAGGAATCTCCAATTTTTTATCAAAGAGAGTACGTGATTACAAAATAGCTGTAATAATGTACCAATATTTGTTATTCTATAATCTTCCAATTACTCCCGTTCTTTTCAAGTACCAAATCAAATTGAGATACCTGCGTTGCTTTGGTCTGCTGGTCGATATACTCCACTGTCAGCGATACCGTGACTTGATTATCCTTACGATTGTGAATAGGATTTACCAGTTCTTGAAAGATGTACTCTTTTCCGATTGGTTTTAATATCCCGTCATTCACATAGTAGGAAAGTTCACTGGCTGTCGCTGTAGGATAGAGCTTGAAGAACGTCGTTAAAAACTCATTGATTTCATTGGTTGTAATGGAATCAACCGTCCCCTCACTTTCAATGGCTTTTGGTTTATAACTTGATTTCTTAGGTATGTTGGTAATGGTCGGATTCTTAACCAGTACCATATTTCCAGAACCATCTACATAGACACTCACTATATAAGCAGAGTGGACGGTCTTTGTATTTTCTCCCTCTGTAATGAGCTGGTCTACACTGTAGGTTACATTAAACTCATTGTCGCCAGTTGGCTCTACCGTCCATATCTGAAATCCTCTTACAGAAGACGATACAGGAATATCTTTGCGTACTGTATCAACATTGAGAGCTTGAAGTTCATCTGTCAGATAGCCTTTTAGACTTTCCATTCGATTATCAATGGACTTATCGGATTGCTCCCATGAATAGTAGACTTTCGCAAAGTTCTCTACAAAATTTTCTACATGATGAGTATCAACGTATTCCTTTTCTATGATAGTTGTTTCGTGAATAGTATGAGTATCTATAGCTGTAAAGTGCTTGAATATCGCAAAGCTGAAACTAAGCCCTAAAAGTACCCACAAGGCAATCACAACCTTTTTATGAGGATTGACCTTATAGTAGACACGAGGTTTCTTTTCCTTTGGTATCTGTTTTTCTTTATTCTGATTTTTTCTAAATTTCATCATTAAATCTTCCTTTCTCATTGTTTGATTCGTCCTGCTCCCACTAAATGCTGTTGCCAGTAGGGGCTTGTTAAGTCGGCATAACCGATTGGGTCGCCTGCATGAAACATACGGTTATTGCCAAGGTATATCCCAACATGAGTAATATAAGAGCCAGCGTTATAGGTAGAATGAAAGAAAACCAAATCGCCAGCTTGTGCTTCCGATAGTGGGATATGCTGGGTCACATCATATTGCTGTTGTGCGGTTCGTGGTAAGTTAATTCCAGCTTTTCCATACGTCCATTGTGTCAGTCCGCTACAATCAAAAGAAGTAGTCGGGGAAGCTCCACCGTAAACGTATCGCCAGCCCTCATATTTCAGTGCTTCGTCCATGATGGCTTGTACCGTATCATCATCAAACTCTGTTGTGACAAGATACTGCGTTACCAGTTGCACATAAAACATATTGCCATAGTTGTATCGCCAGCCCCCATTGATAGGTATGGCTATGGGATTGGGGTAAGACACTTTTTCGCCACCTGAATACTCTTTTGAGAAACTTTGAGCCAGTTCAAAGGTATATTTATTTCCACGATTAGCCACATACCCTAAGAAACCACCACCATAATTGTAGGACTGGATAACCGATTCTAAATCTACACTGAGCCTTTCGCTACTGGCTAATAATTCACTGAAATACTTCACACCTTGCTTAATGGATTCTTCTGTACTCAATGAATTAGGTGGAAGACCGAGGGATTCCGAGGACTGCATAACATCTTCCGCAGTACCGCCCGATTCCACCTGTATAATCGCAAGAAGTATGTTGACATATTCTTCAACGCCATATTCTTTGGCATATTTTTCTACCATAGGCTTATGAGCCAGCACTTCTGCGGAAACATTCACACCTCCATAATGAATATTGGAAATTCCGCTGTCCTGTTCATCTGAAAATAAAATGGCAACAAACAGAAGCAGTGAGAAGACCATCAAGAATAATCCAGAACCACCAATCACTAAAGTTTTCAACTTCATGGTTTCTTACCGACTTTCTTAATGGTGGCGGTTTTGATTGGTGGTCTACTTCTTGTATTTTGTAGTGGTACTCTTTGAACAGTAGACGGACGTTCTTTTGTGATTGGACGTTGTGAAGTTCTATCTGCTGTAGTGGTTGAAGTTGCTGGCTTTTGAACGGTTTTTTCTTGAACGGTATTGCCTTGGCGTTCCACTTTTGGACTTGAAAAATCGGACTTAACTGCTGGACGCTCTTGTTTGGCTTGTTGAGATTCCTTATATGAAGTCTGAATATTAGACTGTTTTGAGGTCTGTTCATCATGATATTGTTCTTGTCTTGTAGTCGGTCTTTCATGAACAGAAGAAGCAGGCTGTTTTTTCTGTTTGACCTGTTCCATTTCAGAGCGACGCTTCGCAATGGTTTTTCGCCTTTGTTCCTGCTGTTCCTTGCGTCCACTGGCTCTGTCCGCTTTGGTTTGAGAAATACTACTGGTTAAATCACGGACATTCTCTTTTACTTTGGATTTTCCTTGATATACTGCATATCTTGCATTGGTCGGCAAATCTTTAACCTGTTCTTTCAAACCACTAGCAGTGTCTACCATTCTGTCTTTGGTATCAGCTACTGTACCGATGGTTTGACCGATACGTTTTCCAAGTGTTGATTTTTCCTTTCCGTCTGGTCGGGAGTGATCTGCTTGTGTCCTTGCAGAACTCCCCGAACCCGACTGTCCTTTTTTACCTGTAACAATGGCAGACCCAGCCCCTAGAGTAGTCATGGAACGTCCAAGTTTCCGCTGTAGACGGTGCATGTGAGCGTGCATAAGCATACGAGGTTTTCTCATCACACGACTTCCCACACTTTGAGAATCGTTACTCTGTAGAGAAAACATACTCATTAAATCGCCCAGCTTGAAGTAGATTCCTGCAAAGGTCACAATCTGTAGAAAAGCAATCAAAAAGAACGGATAACCAGCCGATAAGGTATAGAGCATGGTTGAAATACTAAATGCTGTCGTAATAATCAATGTGATTCCAGCTCGTGTCAAAATGGTATTAAAGAGCTTTGTTATGGCTCGTTTTGACATACCATCAAATGATGGAATCATGCTTAAAATAAAGCTCACAGGCAGAAACATAGCATAGATGATAAAAAGTACCTGCGAGAAAATCATGATTCCTGTTAATAGGAATACAAATATGGAAATCCCAATATTGAAGACAAATAGGAAGAAGACTGTACCTAAACGGTTAATGGTCTTTGTAATGGTTAGATTGGTATTGCTTCTGTCTTCAATTTCTTCCGCAACAATTTTTTCTCTGTCTTCGCCATTGTTGGAATCTGGGCTGGTGGAGAGCAGGCTTTCCACACGGTCAATACCGATACTTTCAATGTCTGAACTGTTGTATTGAAGCAGTAGCCACGGTTGCTGAACCTGTATGGAAAACAGGCTATCTCTGATTAAGTCCACGCTGTCCTTGCCTTGACTATCGGAATGGGGCATGACAATCTTCGTGCCAAGTGATAAACTGGCATTACTGATGTCTGATGAAAAGTCATTGATTTTTTTAATGTAGTCGGGAGCGTAGGCAATAAAGGAAGCCGATAGGATAAACACCAGCACAAAATTCATAATGGCATGAATTGCCTTTGTGGTTTCTCTCTTTATCAGTCCCGTATAGGCAACATAAACCCCAAGAACCAAAATCAAGAGTAAGAGGAATCCAACATAGAAACCCTCTGTTGAAAATCCGTTTGCACTCACACCAGCTAAGGTCTGCATATTCTTACCAATGGAATCTGCTGTAGCGGAAATGAAGTCTAAGGAATAGGCTTCCTGTACTAAGTAACCTGTCGCATTGGAAACATACAAACTGATTGTCCAAATAAAATTGGTAATGGCATATAGTCCATACATGACCTGTTTTCCAATCCCGTCCGACCAGTTCCACGGAAGCCAGCCCCAGCTATTATCCACATAAAAATCCAGTTGATAGTTTTCAAGTGGGTATCGGCTGTATTCATTTGCCACATTGACCGTATCATCTACCAAGCCCGCAGCTTGAACCACCGTTCCCAGCATGGCTAAAAGAAAAATGGCAATCACAAGTGTGAAAGCCACTGTCATTGCCACTTTACCTAGACGTTTCAGCGTCCAGTTTGATTTTATTCTGTTTACTATTGATGGTTTCACATTTACACCTCTTTTCGCACAGGTGGTCTGGTATCAAAGGCATGGAGCAGTTCTTCAAATACAGGGTGGAACTGTATCACACCGACACGACCATATAAATCACTGATAAGGCATTGCCCGTTTTCCAAATCACGCAATCGCTTCTGATTGTTTTCGTCCTCTGGGTCTACACCAAAAAAGGCTAAGGTCTTTTTAATCTCGTTAAGGTCAGTGGAACGAAATGCAAATTTTAAGCCGAGGTTATTTTTCAGTTTTTCATCTAAGAGGTCGTCTGTATTTTGGGTCACGAAATATACCCCAGCGTTCATAGCACGACCAGCCCGAACCAGCTTCATAGATAGTGTTTTTCCTTGTGCTACCTGTAAAAAGCTCCATGCTTCGTCTAAATCTACAATCTTGAAAATGCTTCGGTCTGTATGGATAAAGTCTAAAGCAAAGGTACTAATGACAATCAGCATAGCAACGGATAAAAGCTCCATAGTGGTATATTCCTCAAAGGAAGTTTCCTTGTCGGGAAGTACCAAGTCCGCAACCTGTATAATGTTCAGTTGTTTTTCTAAGCTGATAGACTGCTCCACATAACCATTACTGAATAATAAATGTGCAAAGTCATAGTCTGTAAAACTTTCGATATGGTCGGCTATACTGGTACTTAGTGGCGTATTCTCAACCCGTAATTCCTCAATCACTTTCATCAACCCTCGTACTTCACTATTGGTTACTGCACGAATGGCTTTTCTAAGGATTGGGAAGCGTTCCCCATCACGAGAGGAAATCCCCGTAAGGAATGTCAGAATATCAATAGCCAGTGATTCAGAATCTTTGGGATTTTTCATAATCACATAAGGGTCAAGTAAGCCTTTGTTTTTCTCATCAGAAGTCAGAGTGACGATATTGATTTCATGGGAAATCTCTGGCAAGGTTTCTTTCCATCTGCCACGTTCTGCTTTTGGGTCTACAATCACTGCTTGTGCCCCATAAAGCACCGCATAATAGACGATAAGGTTATTCGCAAAGGATTTACCACCACCCAGCGAACCAACAAAAGCCGACGCTAACGCATTGGTTACTGAACCCTTAACCCCTTGACTGGCAAGAGCAGGTTTCAGATAGACATTGCGTCCAGTATCTAAGCTGTAGCCAACATAAATCCCCTCATTTTCCCCCAGCATTTGAGTAGCACCAAAACCTAAACCAGCGAGGAAATCAGAGGTCACGTATTGAATATAATCATTCATATAACGCTTGCTGGCAGGTAAAAATTCTTCATGTAAGCCGAGCATATCCCCAAATGGTCGTACCAGTTTTACGCTTAAATCGTCATAAAAATCTTTCACTTCATTACAACGACGTTTGAGTTCGTCAAGATCATTTGCTGATACCCTTACCACATAAGACAGCTTGTACATAGATTCCTTGCTTTGGTCTAAATTGGTTTCCAGCTCATTCACACTTTCCAGAGCTTCCGCCACATTGGAGCTGGTTTCATTATCACTTTGCCAAGCGTGGTTATCCAAGTCTTTCAGTTCTTTCTTTTTATTGCGGACAGTAGATAGGGCTTTACGATTCGCTACAATTTCCACATTCATTGACGTATCAATCGGGAATGTAAATTGCTGTTGCTGGTAGTAGAAGATTTCAGAGGACGGGAAGTCCAGTTCTCCGACAATGCTGTTAATGGTAAAGTAAGCTACATAGACGGTTTCATCTTCCTGCTGGATTTTCAAATATCGCTGTTTTTCTTCCACCAAACAGCGAGTAGGCTTAATCAAGTCATAGTATTTAATCAGCGTTTCATTATCCAGCTTTTTCTTTGATAGATGGTACTCATACTCTTCATAGGCAGTGCCTGTCTGTCCGTAAAGGTGTTCAATCAGATAGCCGAAGTCGTCCTTATCTAACCTGCGGATTTTGAAACGACGAGAGATTTTATTTTCTAAGAGCTTTTCCATCTTCTGAAAACGCAGGATTTCATCATTACTCATACTAACAAAATCGCCCATCAGCTTATGGTTCACATCATAGACAAAATCAGACAAAGCATTTTTTGCTTCAACGGTAAGACTTTTCATAGAAAACTCCTGATCGTTGAGAAGCAACTTAAAGCCGATAAAGAAACGGTAGTTCACTTGATTTTCGCCAATCATGGATATTAAAGCGTCTGTCTGTTGGTCGATTTTGTCATAGGCAACCGCTTTGAGCTTGCCAGTGACTTCATTTTTGGAACGCTCTTGTGCAGAACGTATGCTGGATTCTGTACTGATTTGTAAAGCATGAATTTTGCCATCACGATTTTGTGCGATAAGCTGTCTGAAAGAATCATGCACTTGTATTTTCTGTTCTGGACTTAGAAATGAGTAATTGTAAGGAACAAGCTCATAGTAAGCATAACATTCCCCGTCTTTATTCCAGACGAGATTGTTTTCAATGTATTTAATTGGATATGCCATAAAATTCACTCCTAACTGCTGTAATGGCTTCTTGTGGCTGGTTTCTGCCAAGCGTTACTTTTTTTCCTGCATAGGTCAGCTTTGGTCGCAGTGCATAAGCAATGACAGACTTCAAAAATCCATAAGGCTTTTTACCATCAAAAGTTTTTGTAGACATAAACCATGTGAAAGCCACAGGAATCCCAAAGTATTTGAGAAATGCTCCCTCTATCATGGAAAGAGGGGGCAAGTTGCCAAGTATCATCACTGCAAAGAGTGACACGACAAACCATGTCATTTGCGTAAAGGTTATGGGAAACGGAAGTCTAAAATCATTGATAGAATACAGTACCTTTTCCACAGACCAGATACTGGTATAGCTTCGTATTTTCTTCATGTAATCAATCCTTTCATAAAAAATAGGGGTAGCTGATTGAGCCACCCCGTAAAATAGAAAATCTGCCAGTAGTAATGTACCGACAGATTTAATAGACGATTTCAAAAATCCCATGATTGGTTGAGATAAACGTTCCTGAAAGGTCTAAATCCCGACCATAGGCTTGATAATCAATATAGTTTTGAAGACTAGCTGGTACTTCGCCTAAAGCACCCGTTTCTTCAATGTAGTAGCGTGCCACGTCATACATATCATCACAATCGGAATGAATGATAATATCCTCTTGATGTTCGCTTAGTTCTTCAATGCTTGAAAAATGAGTGAGCAGAGCAGATAGCTCCGATTGTAATTCTTCGGGTAATTCCGATACCATTTCCCATAGTCGATTGAGTTCGCCAATGGAAGTGTATTCGTCAACCGTAAAGGGTAACTCGTAGTCATGAATGGCGTATTCCTCATATTCATCATTCAAGCCGATTTTCTCTTTGACTTCCTCAAAGTCAATGGGAAAGGTAAACCACGCACCGACCAATTCGCCCTCATTGTATTTGCCTAAATTCGCAATATAGACTTGCATATCGTCCATATATTCACGTCCTTTCTTTGTAGAGATTCAAAAATCCCTACCGCACTTCGTTTGGTGTACCATTCCTTTGCGGAACATAAGAAAACCACTTATATTCCACAAAAGAACGGTTTTATTTAAGCACCAATAATGCGATTGAATAGCTCTAGTAAAATGTCTTTTACTCCAGCAGCGTTGAAGACTAAGCCAACCGCAATAATCGCAATAATTAAAAAGCCAATCAGTTTGCTAAACTCACGCTTGAAGCCAAGATACAAGCCAATCACAACGATTGCTAAAAGCACCAGTGATTGAGCGTTTGATAGAAACCAGTTATAAAGGTTTTGTCCAAAATTCATAAAAATGTTCTCCTCTCTATATTCAATGAATTTGTATTTGAGTTATTTTTTTGTTGTTATCACGTCCTGTTCTTTTACTGACTGTTGCTTCAAAATCTGCTTGTGTCGGTCTGTCAGTTTCGCATGGTCGAGAATGTCTTTTACAACCTGCGTCTGGTTGATTTCATCAAGTTTAATCGCAACCTTTAAGGTCGGGGCAACTTGATGAGATAGCCAGTTCAGCGTCCTTTGGAAGGAGTAAGGCTCTGGTTTTGTGGTTAGTTTTAATCGTTCACGATTGTTCCCAATAAACCAAGCCCATTCTTCATTCAGTTTCCAATCAGAACGAGGTTTGGAATCGTCTTTATCTACAAAACGGATATACCGATTGATAATTTTAAAGGCGGTATGCTCTGGATTGTCATAGACGAGTAAATCACGGACTGCATAATAGGCACGCTCATTTTTCAATCGAATCTCAAAACGGTTTTTTACTTCTGCGTCTTCAATGGGAATATCATTTTTCTTGTACTGCTCGTAGTCCTTTTCATAGATACAGAAATAAACTTCACTTTGTAATGAACCGATATAGAGGGTGTTTCCCATACATTCCTTTTCCTCTTTGCGTACCAGTTCGCCACTGCGATAGCTTTTAAAACTGCGGAAGACGGAGATACATTCTTCCTGTTGGCACTTTTCAGTGAGTACAGGGATATTCAAAATCCCTGTCTTATCGTTAATGGCAAGGTCAAGGCGTTTCATCACACCGCCAGCCACCAAAACGTCCATAAAGAACTCATACCAGCTTCTTTGTTGTGCCAGAAGATAGCTTTCAAATTGTCTGCACCCACGACCTTTCAATTCCACCAGAACTCCTTTGTCCAGTTCATGGGAGCAAAGGACGAATATGTCGCCTAAAGCATAATGCTCTGAATAAGAATAGAAACCATAGTCCTCATGAAGAAAATAGGACAGTTTCAGTTGTAAGATGTTTTCGACCACCTGCTGTACGTCTGTTGTCGGAAAGCGAATCCTTACATAATCAAACAGCATTTCAAGGGGAGCGTCGGGATTGAAGCGTTCCAGAGCTTCCCAAAGGGACTGCTGTAAATCCTCTGATGGCTTGACTTTTCCTGTTTCAATATCGCTTAGATACTGCCTTGTAATACCAGTCGCAACAGCTAAACGGTTTTGAGATAGTCCATAAGCCAAGCGTTTTTCTTTTAAATGCTGTAACCAAGTTTGTTCATTCAGTAAAAATCCCTCCAATCAAAAAGGCGTATGTCAACTTTTAAAGCCCATTTGACATACGCTGAAATTTTGTAAATCCCTTGTAACCAAAGGATTTTCTAATATTTTTTTGACTGTTTCCTGTCGATTTGTACCCCCCTGTTAGATACGGGGGGTTAAGTGCTGGCGTGGCTATTGCCACACCAGCCAGCAAGATCAGTCCACACCTGCGACTTCCGCTTCGCACGTCGCCTGCGTGGACTGTCTGCTGTTGGATAACTTTTTAATTTCCTCCAAGAAATCATATCCTTTTGGTACAAGGGGAGTATAAAACTCTGATATGACACTTGTTCCTACATCAACATAGCCACGACCTTTGATTCGCTTTAAGAAGAAATCCTTTTGTACGTCACTGCCAAACATCATGCCATAGCCCATTTCAGACATACGACCTAAAGCCACTCTGAAATTAAACTGATCACGGATTCCGTCGCCTAAATATTTTGCGTCTGGACGTTGACAAGCCAGTATTAGAAAGAAGCCAGCTTGACGACCTAACATGACAATCTGTTTCAGCTTATTCATAACTGCGGTGTTTTCTTTTGTTCCCAGCATTTCCATGAAAGCGACGTATTCATCAAAGATTAAGAAGTGTGCCGGGAGACCTAAGTAAGCATAATTTTTGCCAGTCTTATAGTTCTTCATCTGCTTCATTTCCTCACTACGTTTCATCATTTCTTCATAGAATGTTTCAATGCAAGAAAGCAAGTCTTCTTTTCTATAGTAGACATTTGCCATCACAGAACCTAAGTCCGCAAGGTCAGCATTTTTCGGGTCAAGAATATACAGTTTTGAATCTGTATGAAGCAAGGCTTCAATCAGTGTCAGTATAAAGTAAGTTTTACCGCCACCTGTACCACCAGCAATCAACATATGAGGGAGCTTATCATATTCCCACCATACGTTTTTCATTAAGCGAAGTTTACCATCTTTAGCTTCTACTTCATCAATAGAAATACGACTGGCTATGGTGTCATAGAGCAAAGTATATTCCACATAGGAATCCTTTAACTCTTTATCCGTCAGCTCACAGTACAAGCCACTCTCTAATTTCTTTTCCAAGTGTAAGAGTTGGTCTTGATATTTTCCCAGCGTGATTTCCACCCGTATCTGTATCAAGCCATTTTTAAGTCGATAATACATTTTAGGGAAGTAGGTTATCTTTTCCTTTGTACGACCAGCACTATCTTTAAAGAAACCCTCTGTTTTGACCTGTTCAGATTCATACCACTTGTTTTCAAGTATCATCTTTGCCAGTTTTTGACGGTGGTAAAGTTGTTTAACCGTATCATAGCGAACCCGTTTGAATACAAACGCTACCAGCAAGCAGATAAGAATTGCGACACTGAAACTGATAATTAAATAGGGAATGTCAATCTTATCTGCTTGTGATAGGTTAAAATCCTGCCAGTTGATCTGCTGGATTGTCTTCACATGAAACAGTCCGACAACCAGCAGGAAAACAGGCAGGAGTGACGCTATCGTAAAATGAAAGACTAAATCTTTACCAGATGGGCGAATCCTTTTACCACGCTGTTTCATGCGAAAAAGTCTCCTTTCTACCTAGCGACTATTTGTCTTGTGTCGGTTCTTTCTTTGCTTGTGGTTGAGCTTTGAATGAACTAGAATCCTTTGTCAGCACAATATCGTCTGCCTTGATATACCAGTCAACATCTGCTCCTTGATAGGTGGCAGTAGCAACGGTGTCCGCAATGGGATTGATAAGTTCCACCCGTGCGTTATAATCAAACTCTTTCAAAGGCACGCTGGCAGGAATACTTACTTGAATCATGCGTCCTTGTCCTTTGGATTTTAAGTCATAGGTACGTTCCTTGATTTCATCTGAAACCGACCCGTCTTCATTTTGGATTCTCACTTCACGACGTAGAGCAGAGAATTTCAATTCTCCAAAAGTCGTGTCTTTATCTAATACAATGCCATTTGCTAATCTCATCATTTTTCCTCTCTTTCTTTATTCTTTTATCATGTCGTCAGCATGTAAAAGGTAATTTGTAAAACCACGAGTGCCGATTTTGTAGCCCTCTGCGGTAATACGTGGATTGACTAACTTCACACGTTCCTCAAAGCCGAAATGTTTTTCGCCAGCTTCAGCAGGAAGCACCACCACAATATCATCTGCTCTTTGAACATCAGAATAGAGATTATAGCTTCTTGATAAGACAGTTAGCCGTCCGTTGATTCTTCGCTGAACGACTTTATCCTCGCCAGCAAATTCTAAATTGCCGAATGTTTTTTCCATGTTGGGAATCACAAATTTAAGTTCCATATTTTTACCTATCCTTTCTTTTTTATTGGCTGAATGAATGTTTGATGGTCTTAAAGAGTGGGGAACGACCTTTTGATTCTTGATTTTTTGTTTTCATAAGTTCACTTCCTTTCAAAATCGGGTAAAAAAATAGACACCTCATTTTTTGAAGTGTCTACCTATTAAATATTCAAATTTTATTGGAAGTATCTTTATATCTTCACTTTTCAAGGATAAATCGTCGTATCAAAGCTCATTCATAAGTAGTAAATTAGTAGTAAATTGAGTGGTTTTGACCTTGATAAAGTGTGATAAGTCCAGTTTTTATGCGGATAACTAGATTTTTATGCTATTTTTATCATTAAAATAATCATATTAGTAAAGAAAATTATAATTATATTTGTTATCAAAGCATCGTATTCAACTTTATTTATTAACATATTAAAAACATACTTAAACAACAAAATATTTATAATGGCTTGAACACTTTTTAAAACGGCATTTGCTATAATCAATGGAATTTGACTAGGTGTACATTCTTTTATTATTTTAACCACTTTTATGTTATAAACTATGCTTTTTTTCTTTTTCATTTCCACACCACAATTATTTAATTACTTCTTAAAATGAAATAAGAAAGCTCATTTACGAGCTTTCTTATTTTTTTAACACCTAACCTATAAACCATCCACCTGTACAACCTTTGCACCCTGAGCTACAGCCTGTACAAGCATTTCTACAACCCTTACATCTGTCATGATATCCACAAGCAAAAGGTACTATGTCAGGTGTATTTGGCTTTGTGTAAAGCATAAAATCCATACAATGCCCTCCTTTCCAAATATATTTATAATTGAATTAATGCAATTATAGCAATGTTAAAACGCAGGATTCATAATCTACCCTGAACCCCAAATCTTTTTGCAATTTGTATTTTTCACAAATTTCATTCCACCATTTTCTACAATTTTTATCAGCATATAAAAGCTCAGTCTCAACATTTGCAAATATGCTTTCGTCCATATCAAATTCACCAACTATATTAGGATTATTTCTTATAATCAAGTCAATAGTTCTAATCGAATTAAATTTTTGAACTCTAATCATAAGATTTTTTACTTCTTCTGATGTTAATTCTATATTCCTCTCACAATCCATTTTTATACCTTCTCACTTAATAATTCCATTTATCAGCAATTGCTCTCTCATCATTAAAAATCATTTTTGAAACATAATCATTGTATTTCAATATCTTAAGATCATCTGGAATATATATATTTAAAACTTCATTATTTTCTTGCAATAAGTTTGCAAAGTATTTCTGTGCATTTGCCTCTACGAATGATATTTTGCATTGAGTAGATGAAGGAACATTTACCTCACCTGTTGTAATTTTATTATCTAATAAACATCTCTTACATGCATTTGCATCACATTCTAAGCACATTGCCGACTTGCCCCTAAAATATTTACGCTTTTCAGAGAAATCTATTCCATCTTTTAGATTCCCTATATTCCAGTCAGGATTAGTAAAATAGAATCCTGGGCATACATAAAATTTACCATTTGGAGCCAGTGCAACTGAATTTATCCCTGCTGCACAATCCCTAGTCTCGTTCTTTTCTAGCATTATTCTGTCACTCAAAACATTTATCTGTAGAAAAACACCTCTTTCAACAAATAAATCTACAACATACTCACATAATCCATGCAATTGATCTTCATATAGTGTAATGTCACTATCGTTCCACAAATTCATATCACTAATAAACAGATTTATTCGTTTAATTCCGTTGTTGCAAAACCTCTCAATTGTGTTTTTTAACTTTCTAATCTCATTTTTTCTCAAAATGTAGTTTATAACTGGTGTCTCTATATTTTCTGAATATTCATCAACTACAGTTATAGATCTTTGCGGATTTTTAAAAATTCTTCTCCTGTCTATTTCAAAGAACACTTTCTTTTCACTATCTAAATCAATTTCATAACTACCCAGAAAAATAGGCAATACTTCATTGTCTAGACAAAATTTCAAAGCATTATCATATAAGTCCTTAGACATATAATTCCCCTCATTATATCGCTTTGTATAATTGCAAAAAGAAGGTGCATCATCTGATGTAATAAAATAAACATATTTAAGTTCATTATGTTTTGAAAACAACACCTTTTCAATAACTCTATCTGATGTCTTCCCTGTCTCTAATTCATATCTTTTCCAAAAATATTTATTTGCCCTCACATTAGCCTTATGCATTTCGCATATATGCTTTACTCTGTTATATAAAGAGCCATTCTCCTGATAATTTTGTGCTACACACCAACCACAATCAGTTCCAACATTACAATTATTACATTCTTCATCACTTACAGAAGTCCAAGTAGTTCCACATAAAGCTCTCAAGGCATTATAATCTACACCTTTATCTATACTTCCAACTATCATTCCCTTTTTATCATCAGAACACATTTCTAAAAATCGTATACACGGATAAATATTCCCATCTGTATCAAATGCTAAGCTCTTATATCCAGCTCCACACCTATTTTGATTCAACGAATTACTAGCAAGTGGTAACCCTCTTCTTTTTTCAAAATACGCTACACTATGGGTCAAATATCTACCACTTTCAAACATGTAATCCGCAAGTTCTTTAAGTTGATTTTCAAATATACTTGGATCTTCTTCTTTCCAAACATCTTCATAAACTAAATTCGACTCAACATTTTTAAATCCAAGATCCCATAAGTGAATTATACTATCTTTTAGATATACTAAATCCTCACTTGAAAATGTCGATTTTTGAAATATTTCATCCTCATAGTCTTGTTTGTATTTGTAAAACGATTTAATAACCTTGTCATAAGAACCTTTTCCATCCCTAGTAATTCTTGTTAAATCATGTTTTTCTTTAGTTCCATCAATACTGAATCCAAATCCAGCATGATACCTGTGCTTTTTTAAATAATCTTCCATTATTTTTGAATCATATAATGTCCCATTTGTGGAAAAGGAAAATTGAAGATTATTAAACCATTTATGCCTTTTGCTATATAGCAACAGACAGATATAATCGCTTATTTTATCTATCAATTCCATTTCTAATAATGGTTCTCCACCAATAAAATCAATCAATAAATTATCTGATAAGTTATTACAATATGGATCATTCACAATAAAGTCTACTATTTTTTTGGCTGTTTCAAATGTCATCTTTTTGAAATTATTCTTCCCAACCATATAACAATATGTACATTCCAGATTACATTCTTCTGTTACACACATAGTTACATTTAAATAATTACCTTTTTCCCATGATATTTTAGAAATCCTATCATTTCGAAATGATCTACTAAGTATTGAATTTATGTCTGCTATAGCCATCATTTTCCTCCTAAGTATCTAATTTTAGATTTTCCATTCTTTTTGAATTCAATACGCATGATGTTATTAATAACATCAAATATATTACACAAAGTGCAACATTTCCACCTGACTTAGAAAATCCAAGTTTATTAACCACAAATATCTCTATAGCTACAAGCACAATAGAGCCAATTAGCCCTATTACTAACCACAAATCACCTTTATCTAAATCAATAAAGTACAAAGCCAAGTAAAATATTGATACCATTTGTAGAATAAAAGCTAACAAAATATTTAATAAAATAATAAAATCCGAAAAACCATAATCAAAATAATGCTTACCTGCATGAATTGATATATAATTCAGGATTACTAACATTAATACAGACAGAAAAATAATAACTATTTGACTTACATATTTTGACAAAATTATGTTTTTCTTTTTTATCGGTAACATGAACTCGTATTTATACAATTTTAAATCATAATCTTTTCTCTGTGATAAAAGTATTAATAAACTGTTGGAGAATATTACAACTGCGCAATATGCAAAAACAAGCATTTGCGTGCTAGAAAAAAGATTTATCAAAATCCAAATTGTAAGCAAAAACGCATTCATTACACATATGTTTTTAATATTTTTATAATATATTTCTAATAATAGACCTTTCATATATTAGGATTCTCCTCCCTCTGTCAAAATCAGCAAAATTTCATCAAAATTAGGTTTATTTACAACAAATTCTTTATACTTATTCTTTATCTTCGATATATCTTTTACTAAAATATTTACTCTCCCATATTCTCTCCTATATGAAATTATGTCTGTTTTATCGACTTTTTCTAAATCCGTATCATTACAACGAAGTATCCCATAGTTATATAACAATTCATCTTTTTCTTCGCTCAACACGACTTTACCATTATCCATAAAAACTATATAATCAGCTATTTTTTCCAAGTCTGTTGTAATATGTGATGATATATATACCGAGTGTTCTGGGTTTTCTATAAATTCTAATAATATACATAAAATCTCATCTCTACTTACTGGGTCTAACCCTGAAGTAATTTCATCTAATATGAGAAGTTTTGTTTCATGAGACAATGCTATAGCCAACGATAACTTTTTTTTCATTCCAAATGAAAATTGCTTAGTTTTCTTGTCTATTGGCAAATTAAATCGATTCAAATAATTTTTAAAACTATCTTCTTCCCAATTACTATAATTAAATTTCATTACCTCATTTATCTCATTAGGCGTTAATAATAATGAAAAGTTTGGGTCATCTAAAACAACACCTATGTGTTTTTTAATATCTACTTGATTACAATCTTCAGTACCAAATATCTCTATTTTTCCATCATCTTTTTGAAACATTCCAAGTATACAAGAAATAGTAGTACTTTTCCCCGCTCCATTTCTTCCTATATTTCCTACAATAGATCCATAAGGTACTTCAATATTTATATTTTTCAAAGAAAAATCATTTGTTTTATTCTTTTTATTTAATCCAGATACCCTTAATGCTAATTTATTTTCATATGAATCCATCATTGCCCCTCCTCATATATCTTTTTTATTAAATCTATCAAATCATCTATTGAAATAGAACTTGATTGTATGCTCTTGACAATTTTCTTAGCTAAATCTTCCACTTCTTTATATGTTTCTATTTTTTGTAATTCAATATTTCTTGCTGATATAAAACTGCCTTTGCCATGAATAGTTTCAATAAATCCATCTTTTTGTAAATTTTCATAAGCCTTTTGAACTGTAATTACAGCTACCTTAAGATTTCTAGCCAATACTCTCATAGATGGTATAGAATCTCCAGTTTTCAAATCTTCATTCATAATTTGTTTTTTTATCTGATTTTCGATTTGTTCATAAATCGGTTCGCTAGAATCGGTATTTATTATAATATTGATATTGCACCTCCTGTTTCAGAAGTGTACTTATGTGTACTTGTTATTTTAATAATACCACCAATAAAAATTTTTTTCAACCCCCTTAATTTCCCAATTTTGAGTATAAAAAAAGACGATATAGTTTTAATTTCTATCGTCTAAATCAAATTATTCTAATATACGTCAAATTTATGTTACTAAAGTACTAATTTCTTCCATTTTCTAACCTTAGTTCTAAATGTACCAAATGGTGCTACTGTATTTACATGAATAAATTTATACACTTCCCAAGTTGCTGTTTTTGTTGCTTCATCTGCCCATTTTCTCATATGAGGTTTAAATAATTCTTCTTCTGTTAGCTCATCTATCATAAGATAAATATCTTCAATATTTTTTGTTAATTGTTCTTTTAGTTCCTTTAAAGATTTATGAGCGTAAGCTTCTGTAAACCATTGATATAATTCGGCTAATTGATTCCACTTGAATTTATCTGATGGTGTTTTTACTTCAAGTCCTTTTTTCTCATCTTCTTCCCATTTCAATACTAAAGCTGTCCAACCTACTTGATAGGCAAGATTTTCTGCTGGTGTCCTATCAACTTCGTCTACTCTTTTATCTTTTAATTCTTCTGGGATATTATCAAACTCTGAAATATATTTTGCAAAAGTTTTTTTAATCTCATTTTTTAATTCTTCCTTACTTTCATAAGACCTCATATGCCTACCTCCATGGTTTGTATATAGATATTTTGCCAAAAATAATTATATCTTAATATTTAATCATAATCTTCCAGTAACTTGTAATTCTTATGTTTTGTGATATCAAATTTATCAGATAGTAAAAGTCTTACTACTCTTATCTGGTATATACACGTGCCTCCATCCATTACTGTTATTTCAATAAAATTTTAGATAACTTTATTAAGATTTTCTTTGATTCCTTATAAATCAAGTTTAAAGAACTATAAGAATTTAAATCTCTTGTTCAAATTCATCTTCAAAACTAATAATATCATTAGGAGTGCAAGATAGAGCCTTACATATTCTTTCTAAATTCTTAAATGTAATTGGTTTATCCTTGCCCATTTGTGCCATAACATTTGTTGTAAGCCCTGCCATAGCTATTACATCAGTTTTCTTTAAACCTTTTTTTGCTAACTGTATCCATAATGGTTTATAGTTAAGTGCCATAATATCCCTCTTTTTATGTTCATTAGATTTATTTAATTATAGCATAAATATTGATTTCATTCAATCTTACATTGATTTAGTGATTTATTTTAGAGAATTTGTTGTGTTATTCCGTCCTTATTTTGCCATAAATTGCTTAATACCTTGAGATTTAGCACCAGGGTTATCATTACCATAACCTTCCATTAAGTTAATAACTCCCCATGCTCCTAAACCTGCACCAATTGCAGTTACAAGTGTCTTTAAAACTCCAACTCCAGCTGTAAAAAATTCCATATTATTCCTCCTCGTTTTCTTTCTTATTTTCTATTTTGTTTAGCGATTTAACTATAAAGTTCTTGTAGACCTTATCTCCTTTTTTGTTTTCTTTGAAATATCCAAAGACATGGATCAGATCTCCTTTTTCAAATTCTTTTACAATTTCTACCTTTTCTCCATATACTGAACAATTTGTATATTCTTTGCCCTTTCCATATTTTTTTACAAGAGCAAAATTTGCTACTTGAACACTTTCTCCATCTTTTTCAAATTCTGAAAATTCAGCTTCCTTTACTAAATTTGCATTAATATTTATCATTTCTCTATCCATTAATTTCTTCTCCTTAATCTAAAAAATTCAATTAAAAAAGCGACTGAACTTATATTTCAATCGCTAAATGTCTTATATATTAAATTGTTTTAAGTGGGACTTCTTATCCTTACCATTTTAACCTCCTATTTTTGAGTATAAAAAAAGACGATAGAGTTTTTAATTTCTATCGTCCTATATTAATAGCAAAAATTAGAAATATCTATTTTTTTTACTTTTTATGGCTTTTTTACTTGTACCTCTATCATGTTCTTTAGGGTTTAACACCTCACAAAGATAAATTCTCTTGTCATCTCCATATTGAATATGCAATCGCCATCCAGAAATTTTATCAATATATGCTCGATATATTTTTTTTACCCCTTCAATTTTGTGCAGTTCAGACTTGGGGAAATTATTTGTTTTATGGCACTCATTATCTTCAAGTTCTGCCAATACTTCCACTAACTTTAACTTAAATTTTTCTGGTATAACTTTATTGCATTCGTGAATCACACCTAAATTATCTACTAATCCCTTAATTTCTGCCATTAGTTCTCCTCCTTATCATCATAATCTTCATTAAGCATTTTTTGATAAAGAGATTCCATAATACTACTTATCTCTTTCTTATACTCTCCTGGATTTGTAAGTGCATATATGATGACATCCATTCTACCAAAAATAGGATCATCTTCAATAGATAATATTGCTCTATTATTCTGATCTAATCTTAGAATATATAGTGAAGAATCAAACCCCCTAATTTTTTTAAAAAAGTGTTCCTGGATTAAGCCACTTTTCTCTCCTTCTATAAACATATAAACATTGTTCTTAATTTTTGTAAGAAATTTTTCTTTTTTTGTGCTTTCCATTTTCCCTAATTTTTTCATAGCTTTATTGGTAAATTTTATATTTAATTCATGCTCCATTTTATTCTCCTGCAATAATTTTATCTTGATACATTTTATATACCCTTAACCTCTATTCTAAAATCTTAATAATATTTGTAGATTCTCTAGTAATAGGCTTATCTTTGACTTTTAAATAATCCTCCACATAAAACAAGTTTTTCTTATCATAATCTTCCAGTAACTTGTAATTCTTATGTTTTGTAATATCAAATTTATCAGATAGTAAAAGACTTACTACCCTTAGCTGGTATATACACGAGCCTCCATCCATAACAGTTATTTCATCTTAGCTCATAAGTTCCATTCCACTTTTTTAGTAATTTAGACCAAAAGATTTTTGATTTGATCTTGTTTCCGATGTGTTATATAAGTCCATAGTTTCTTTTCCCCTAGAAAGAATGTAGAATCATTGTTATCAACTATTGTATCTGCATTGTACTTGTAAATTGCTTTTAATCGAGATTGTGCTTGCAGTATTATGCTTGCTGATATTTCTCTTGAGAGTTTTTAATTTCTATCGCCTATTAATACCTTATTTCTAGTCTTCTAAAATCGATACTTCAAGGTCTATCGCTTTAAATGTAACAGTTATTCCTACTTCTTCTTTTACTGTTTTTTCAAATAGCTCAGCTATATCATATGGGGACATATCATATATATCTTCATACCATTCATTACTCTCATCGTACATTGTCTCACATATTGCTTCAATATAATTTTTCTTATCCTTTGTGAGCTCTGTATCACTTTCTAAAATAAACTGCTCACCGTTTATATTTAATATAATTAAAGATGATTTTCTGTCTTCACACATTTTGCTTTCTCCATAAACTCAAATGTTTAACCTATTTATTTTATAACTTGATTTTAGCTTTACCTTCTCTCTATTTGTTAGATACTCCTCCACATCAAACAAGTTCTTCTTATCATAATCTTCCAATAACTTGTAATTCTTATGCTTTGTAATATCAAATTTATCAGATAAGAAAGGTCTTACTCCTCTTAGCTGGTATATACACTTACCACCATCCATTACAGTTATTTCATCTTGGCTCATAAGTTCCTTGCCAGTTTTTTGGTAATTTAAACCAAAAGATTTCTGGTTTGATCTTGTTTCTGATGTGTTATATAGGTCTATGGTTTCTTTTCCTAAGGTTTCAGATAATTCTTTTACTGTTGTTTTTTCTTTTCCTCCTAAAAAGAGTGTAGAGTCGCAGTTACCAACTATTGTATCTGCATGGTCTTTGTAGATTGCCTTTAATTGAGATTGTGCTTGTAATATTATACTTGCTGATATTTCTCTTGAACGAATTGTCGCTATCAATTTTTCAAATTTAGGAATCAAACCTATATTTGCAAACTCATCAAGTAGACATCTTACATGAACTGGAAGTCTTCCACCATACACATCATCTGCCTTATCACATAGTAGATTAAATAATTGGGAATACATTATTGAGACTACAAAGTTAAAAGTATCGTCAGTATCTGATATTATTACGAACAAGGCAGTTTTCCTATCTCCAATTTTATCAAGCTCTAGTTCATCTTCGCTCATTAGTTCTCTAAGCTCTCTTATATCAAAAGGTGCAAGTCTTGCTCCACAAGATATTAGAATTGACTTAGCAGTTTTTCCTGCTGCCAGCTTATATTTCTTATATTGCTTAACTGCAAAATGGCTTGGGTCTTTCTTTTCAAGAGCTTCAAATAGCCTATCAATTGGGTTCATATAGGTTTCGTCATCTTCTCTAACTTCACTAGCATCAATCATATCCAAAAGTGTCTTAAAGTTCTTTTCTTCTTCAGGTGCTTCATAATATATATAACCGATAAGGGCAGTGTAATATAACTTTTCAGCCTTTACCCAGAAATCTTCTCCTGCCTTTTCTCCATCTCCCTTGGTGTTAGCAATTATAGTTTGGACAAGCTTTAAAATATCTTTTTCACTTCTCAAGTATGCAAAGGGATTGTATTTCATAGACTTTTTAAAGTTTATTGTGTTTAAAATCTTTATGTCATATCCATTTTCATAAAGCATTTTCCCGCACTCTAACACAAGCGTGCCTTTAGGGTCTGTTACTACATAGGAAGAATGCATTTGCATTAGATTTGGCTTTACATAAAATCTTGTCTTACCTGATCCAGAACCACCTATTACTAATACATTTTTATTTCTAGCGTATTTAGGATTTTTAGGTCTTGAGTTCATTGTAAGTCTTTCGGTATTAGTTATAAGAACATTATTTTCAAATTTAGGGTCAATATATGGAGCAATATCCTTACTTTCTCCCCATCTTGCAGACCCATACTCTTTACCTTGCCTATATTTCTTTTTATTTTTACCTTTGCTATAAACAATTAACTTAACAAGACCAGCAACTGAAACACCTACTAACAAGTCCCTTGGATTAATACTTGGTATATAAGATAAAGTTCCTATATCAGAAATTCCTACCATTATTCTATCAATAATATCTCCTCCTACATAAGAATTGATGTGCTTACAAAAGATATTTCCAATATAGCAAAATGATAGATAGGGAATGTTTGCTAATATAAATTTCTTTGGGTTGTCTATTTTAATTAGGTTTTTAATATCAGAAAGAATGGCTTCCAATATCTTATTCATGGTAGAAACCTTCACTATCTAATAAAATTAGTAGGTAGTGTCTTCCCTTTGGTGTTATCAATGTTTGTATGCCTACAAGTGTGCCTAGTGGATCAACCCATTCCTTGACTTCAAAATATCCCTTGTTCTTATCTGCATAAGGTAAGAGTTTCTTTTTCTTATCTCTGTAAATTAATCCCTTATCCATTAAAAAACTTATTAACTGATTTTGTGGTATTCCTAACTCTTTGGCAGTATTTCTAAAGTTTGTAAGTAGGTTATAATCTACTAATTTGTCATAATAATCTGCCTTTGGTCTTAATACTTCAATCTCTTCTTCTCTTTCGGCAATAATTCTATTGGCTACAAGAATTGCATCTGCTAGTAGCTCTTCATTAGTTTTCTTTTCTTGCCCTGCTATATATCCTCCGTTTTTTCTAATACTTGGTAAGACTTCTCTAGTTACCCAAGCTTTGAATATTTTTGCTTGTGGTAGTTTTGATGAAAGGATAAGTGAATACAATCCTGATTCGTTAATTATTGAAATATTCTGTATTCCTCCAGGGGTGTTCCATTTCGTTACACCCTTATCTTTCTCATCTACATGGTCATAAACAGCTTTTCTTGGATTAACATATCCCAACATAGTTGCTACTTCATTCGCTATAAAGAAAAACTCACCGTCTTTTTCTATAACAGTGAGTTTCCCAAAATTCTTATTTTCAAATGTTTTTAAATTACTTATCATAAGCTTTGCTCCTTATGTTTATTCTTAACTTTATCTTTGCTGATGGTGTCTTTAGCCATATCTTTAAACTTATTTATTGTCTTCGTTATTGAATCTTTTCTATCGGCCTTTCTTTCAGAAGCCTTAACTGCTTTTTTAAAGGCGTGTTCCATTACCTTTATATCCTTAGATTGAAAAAACACAGAGTGGTTACCAGTTTCCTTATCTTTCATAACAGAAAACTTCACTCCGTGTTTGTTTAAAATTTTCTTTAATTCTTTTAACTCAGGATCTTTTAGATTAATTTCTTCTAACTGTCCCTTTTTAACCATATCCTTTAGTTTTACTTCTTCTCCATTATTTTTTATTACATTTTTCAAGCCTCCTTGTTCTTCTATTTGTTTGTGTACTTTCTTTAAGGCATCAAGAATTGCTTTACTTGTTGCTTTTGCAAGCCTTACTTCAAGATTAAGACTCGACCTAGATACTTCTTCATTAATCATCTATTCCACCTCCATATAAAAGTAACTCTTTGTACTTTCTTAACTTCTCTTGTTGAATTTTTCTTCTAAAATCTTCGCCTGTAACTTTAACTGGTATTGTCATTTCAAGTATTCTTGAATATATCCTCTGATACTCAAGGTCAATATTAGGATCTTGAATAATTTCCAATGATAAGTTTGTAGTAAAAATTGTCGGCCTACCCTTTAAGTATCTTGAGTTTATAATGTTATATACTTGTTCTCTTGCATAAGATGTATCCCTTTCAATTCCAAGGTCATCTAAGATTAACAGAGGAATATTAGAGAGGTTACTTATTATTTCATTTGAATCAACCTTAAATGCAGATTTTTGTATTTGGTTTATAACCTCAGATAAATTCATAATCTTAACTTTAACTTGATTTCTTTCGATTAATTCATTTGCAATTGAACAAGCAAGATAAGTCTTTCCACTGCCAACATCTCCGTAAAATAAAAGTCCAACATTATCTTCCTTCATTTGCTCAAAACTTTTGGCATAATTATAGGCAACCTTATAGGCTTGACCTTTTTCATTTAGGAATTTCTCAAAAGTATATTGGTGTTGGTTTGGCGATGAAAAACAATCTCTTTTCAATGACGATATTTTCATCAGTCTTTCTCTTTCTTCATTTTCCTTATCTCTCTTTATTTCACATTCACATTTAATTCTTGGAATAAACTTTGTAAATCCAAGGTCAACTAATTCTCCATCGACTCTTTTACCACATACCTTACAATAGATATGTCCATTTCTTTCAATATCATTTTCTCTTAATACAAAATCTTTTAAGCTTGTCATAAACTCTCCCCTATATCATAATTCATTTTCCTTGTTGTATTATCATTAATGTTTTTTGCCTGATCATTAAGATACCAATTGATTATCGTTGCCTTGTGGTCTTGATATTCTCTGTTATTTGCTTTCATATAAGAGGAGATCCTATCAATGTACTCACTAATTCTGCTTCCTAACTCATTTGTTAAGTCCTTGTATTCTTCATCAGTCAAAAATATATTTTTATATATTCCATAAGGCTTTTGCCCTTTACTAAAATCATTCTTTCTTAACTCATTATTACTAATATTGTTATAGTTACCTTCCGATTTTCGAAAATCTTGACTTTCGATATTCGAATCTCTTGAATTTCGATTATCGAACTTCTGGAATTTTGTTTTTCGAACTTCTTGATTTTTTAATTCCATATTATTAAATATGCTCATAAAGTCTTTAACATAAATTCTGTTAGGCTTTCCAAGTCCTTGTCTTTTCTTTTCAATCAGTCCTATCCCTGACTTAATATCAAGTTCAGCTATTAATTTATTTGCTTTTTCGCTGGCACAATTAAATTGATCTTTTATACTTTCAATTGTGTAGTAAATAAAGACTTTTCCTTCTTCATCTATCCAGCCATTTTTATATGAAAGACCCATTCGATTAAGCATATATGAATACAAAACTTTAGCTTCAATAGAAATGCTCTCAAAAATCTCATCTTCCATTAATACCATAGGCAACCTAATGAAATTATACATTTCAGATTGCCTATTATAAAAATAATCAAAATTCATTCCTGCCTCCTTTCTGTGAAATAAAAAAAGACGACAGAATTATTTCTTTCTATCGTCTACGATTGTCTAATATTTATTTTTCTTTAAATTGATTTTATTGTATAGTTTAATAATTCTAATAATCCAATAACATATATACCTAATTTAGGTAATCCAAATGGACTAAATAAAAATGCTAATATTAGTGCTTCAATTACAATTTGCTTGTCTCCTTGAAAAATGCTAGCTAATCCAATTATAAAAATCAAAGTAGAAACTACGCTTAACAACGCAGTACTCAAACTTAATATGAAGGTTAAAAAAGCTATGAGCAAACCCAACACTAATCTTATCGGTAATAAAATTATTCTAATTATCCATCTCATACATACTCCTAAAAATTAAACTGGGATTCATAACAAACCCCAGTTTCATAATTAGCGTGTCCTTTAATATAATTTTGATCCTGCTGGAATATTATCATCCAACATTATTAAGTTAAGTTTTTCTTCTCCGTCGTACTCACAAATTGCAGATATAATCATACCTTCTGAGTCGATTCCCATCATCTTACGTGGAGGAAGATTACAAATCGCAAGCAATGTCTTTCCAATCAAGCTCTCTGCGCTGTAATATTCCTTAATACCAGATAAAATAACTCTTTCTTTTTCAGAACCATCATCTAATGTAAATTTCAATAGTTTTTTTGACTTAGGAACTTCTTCGCAGTTTTTGACTTTTACAACTCTAAAATCAGATTTTGAGAATGTATCAAAATCAACCATATCTTCAAATAATGGCTCTACTTTTACTTTTGAAAAGTCGATTTTTTCTGTCGTAAGTTTGTCGTAAGTTTCGTAAGTTTCTTTTGACGAATCCCCATTTTCTGCCTTTTCTAAGCCTATTGGCTTCATTGTTGGGAATAATAATACATCTCTAATGCTTGGTTGGTCAGTTAATAACACAATCATCCTGTCAACACCAATTCCAAGTCCTCCTGTTGGTGGAAGTCCAACTTCTATTGCATTAATAAAATCTGAATCCATTGGATGAGCTTCGTCATCCCCTGCTTCTTTTTCTCTAACTTGTGCTTCAAATCTTTCTCTTTGATCTATTGGGTCGTTAAGTTCTGAAAAAGCATTTGCAAACTCCCAAGTGTTGATAAAAGCTTCAAATCTTTGTGTAAGTCTTTTGTCTTCTGGATTCCTTTTTGCAAGTGGTGAAACTTCTACTGGATGACCAATTACAAAAGTTGGTTCAACAAGGTGTTCTTCACAGAACTCTTCAAACATTTCTGATAAAACTTTTCCCCATGTATCATGTTCAGATATTTCAAGTCCCTTTTCTCTTGCAACTTCTCTTGCATCTTCATCTGTGTCAATTTCGTTAAAATCAACATCAGCATATTTTTTAACAGCGTCAATCATTGTAATTCTCTTCCAAGGAGCTTTTAAACAAATTTCTGTGCCTTGATAATTTATTGTATCTGTTCCCAAAACTTCTTTTGCAACATATTCAAATAGATTTTCAGTTATTCTCATCATCTCTTCATAATCTGCATAAGCTTGATAAAGTTCAATATTTGTAAATTCAGGATTGTGTTTTGGATCCATTCCTTCATTTCTAAACATTTTTCCCATTTCATAAACTTTGTCAAATCCACCTACAATTAATCTCTTTAAGAAAAGTTCGTTGGCAATTCTAAGTTGCATATCAATATCAAGAGTGTTGTGATGAGTGTAAAAAGGTCTTGCATTTGCTCCACCTGCTACTGTTCCAAGTATTGGTGTTTCAACTTCTAAGAAGCCTTTATTATCTAAAAACTCTCTAATTTTTTTGATAATTTTATTTCTCTTTATAAATACATCTTTTACTTCTGGATTTACGATTAAATCTACATATCTTTGTCTATATCTAAGGTCTGGATCTTTAAGTCCATGAAATTTTTCTGGAAGAATTTGAAGTGATTTAGAAAGTAAAGTTAAATCAGTTGCACGAACTGTAATTTCACCTGCTTCTGTTTTAAATACAATTCCCTTAACACCAATAATATCTCCAATGTCAAGTCCCTTGACGTCTTCATATTTATCTTCTAAGACATCTTTTCTAGCAAAAACTTGGATAGTTCCAACTGAATCTCTCACATCTAAGAAACAAATCTTTCCATGACGTCTTTTGCTCATTACACGACCAGCAATGGAAACTTCTCTCTCTTCATCTTCATTAAATTCTTCTTTAATGTCCTTTGAGTGAGCAGTCACATCGTAAGTTTCATTTACAAAAGGATCTTTTCCTTCATTTTTTAACTCATCTAGCTTTCTTCTTTTTAACAAAAGCATTTCATTTAGTTTTGCATCTTCTGTCTTTTTCACAAACTGCCTCCTAAATAGTTATTCCACAAATTTCGTACTTTATAATTCCATCTGGAACTTCAACTTCAACTACATCGCCAACACGACTGCCAATTAATTTAGACCCAACAGGCGATTCATTGGAAATTTTACCTTCAAGGGGATCTGCTTCTGCAGAACCAACAATTGTGTATTCATCTTCTTCGTGAGATTCAACTTCTCTAACTTTTACATTTGAACCAATATTAACTACATCTGTATTTAAATCTTTTTCATCTATAATCTTAGCATTGCGAACCATCATTTCAAGTTTTGCAATTCTTTCTTCAACTTGCGCTTGTTCGTTTTTTGCTTCATCGTATTCAGAGTTTTCAGAAAGGTCGCCATAACCTAGGGCAACTTTAATTCTTTCAGAAACTTCCTTTCTTCTAACAGTTTTTAAATATTCAATTTCATTTTCAATTTTTTCTAAACCTTCTGGTGTAAAAAATATATCCTTTGCCAAAATTCTCTCTCCTCATATATAAAAAATAAGGCGTTATCCGCCCTTTAACAAACCTTTTAATCTAGGCTATTATAGTTTATAGTTCTCTAAATGTCAAGAATTTAAAGTATTTGAAAAAATTTTTCTATAAATAAAAACTCTGCAACTTTCATCACAGAGTTTTAAAATTATTTTAATTTATTTAACTTTATTTTCTTTTTCCATATTCTTTTTTTGATAAACATAAATTAAATTGTCTATGGTACAGGAAATTGCTATACAATTAAATAAATCATTACGATCTAGTCCATTATGAAAAATTTTATAAACAATAAGGTAAGTAATTCCTACTGTTATAATGATAATTGGTAGTAAAACTTTTAATCTCTTAAAAGAATTTCTTTTATGATTTATAAAATACACAATTAACCACATTATCGTTAAAGAAAAAGGCATACTTATCATCTCCAAAACCTATAATCAGCATCTACTAAATACCATTTTCCAAAACCTTCATATTCATCATATTGGTATCTTTCTGTAATATATAAATCAACTCCTGTATGAGATTTAGCTAGTGATGAAAAAATAGTTTCAGCAACCTTAACCATTATAAAAGCCCATCCTAATCCTGAGCTAGCTATTAAAGCCTTGGTAAATTGATCCTTTGTAACTTGATTAATAATAAATAATGCTGAAGATCCATTTCCTGCCCATCCACAATATCTTGCAATTTTATCAAAATTTATTGATATAGTTCTATGTCTAACGTCTCCATTATTAGCGTATAACATCATAGTCTTGGGACTTGTATTTTGTGAAACAACTTTACTAATATTTGTCTTATTTTGTAGTATTTCCGGAAGTTTAAAGTCTATTCCTGAATTATCAGCTTCTCTTTGATAAAGTTCGATTATTTCTTCATCACTAAAACCTACATCAACAAGAGTATTATATAATTCATTACTTTTATAGCTATTTTCATTTAAAAACCTATTTTCATCTCTAGTATCCATTGCATAAGATACAGTCACTATATTTGTTAAAAAAGCCAATCCCAACATAAAACATAAAAATCTTTTTTTCATAATATTCCTTCATAAATAATTCTAAATTGTATAACGTTTTTATCTTAAAATTATTTATACATTGGAATCACCTCAAAAAAATATTGCTATCGCTTTCAACACAATTATATCAAATTATGATTTAGTTGTCTAGTATGATAAATAAAGTGTATAATTTTTATAAATTGTATATTTAAATTAGCCACCTAAGAACATAAAAAAGCATCCCTCGGGTACAATGTAATAAAACAAAAAATACAAAGGAGTACCCATCAAGATGCAAGATAATAATAACACAAAAGGAAAGCATTTAACATACACTGAACGATTATTAATTGAACGTTGGAAAAATAAAGATAAAAAATCAAATAGAGAAATTGCTAAGCTACTTGGTAAGGCTCCTCAAACGATTAATAATGAAATAAATAGGGGTCTAGTTGATTTGTCTTTTAATGGTGGATTTGTAGAATATTCTGCCGATATGGCTCAAAACCATTATGATTGGAATCGAATGGCCGTTGGTAAGACTAGTGTTTGGTCTCCTGAAAAAGATGAAATTATAAGAGCAGGTATCTTGAATAAGTTATCTCCTGAAGTTATTTCTCAAAAGAAAGGTATGCCTTGTTTTTCGACTATTTATTCCTGGATAGAAAAGGGATGGATTAAAGGTATTTGTAAAAAGGATTTAATCTATCCTAGGAAAAGGAAAAAGACTTTTCATAAAAAAACAAAGGATATTCGAAAAAGGGGTGGGCTCTCTATTGATTTGCGTCCAAAAGTTATTGAAAATCGTGAAGAAGTTGGTCATTTTGAAATTGACTTAGTGATTTTTAACAAAACCAAGGGAGAACAATTACTCACGTTAACAGACCGTAAGACTAGGTATGAAATTGTCCGTTTAATTAAAGATAAGAGAGCTGAAAGTGTTCATGAAGTATTAAAGAAATTATCAAAACAGTATAACTTTAAATCCATTACAGCAGATAATGGATCTGAATTTATGCATTTAGAAGAAGTTATGGATTGTCCTATTTATTATGCCCATCCTTATTCCTCTTATGAACGAGGAACAAATGAAAATGCAAATAGGATGATTCGTAGGTGGCTACCTAAAGGGACGCAATCAGCCACAGCTTTAGCTGTGGCTGATATAGAATCATGGATGAATCATTACTCTAGAAAGATGTTTAATTATAAATGTCCTTTAGATCTTCCTGAAGTGGCTAACTTATTCTTGTAATTTATAATTTGAAAAAATTTTTCTATAAATAAAAACTCTGCAACTTTCATCACAGAGTTTTAAAATCTATTTAACTTTATTTTCTTTTTCCTTATTCTTATTTTGATAGAAAAAAATTAAATTGTCTATTGCACAGCCTATTACTAAATAGGAACAAAAATCGTAAAAAGTCATTTTGCTATATAAATTAAATTTTTTAAAAAAAATTGTAAATACTATATAAGATGCTACAGTTAATCCAATTAAGACTGGCAATCTCCTAATTGAATTTTTCTTGTGATTTAACAAGTATACAATGATTCCCAAAACCGCTAATGAATAAAACATATAGAGTCCTCCCTTTAAAACCTAAAACTAAATTTGAATTTTAAAAAATTATAAATCTAAATTAGATATATAATCTCTTATAACTTCTATTATCTCATCTTTGTCCTTTAGGGTGTTTAATTTATTTCTAACTTCCTTTGAGTCCTTCATTCCTTTAAAATAATCGGAATAAACTTTTCTCATCTCAAGAACACCAAGTTTTTCTCCTCTGTACTTTATCTTTCTCTCAAGCTCATCAATCATGAGTAGAAGTTTTTCTCTATCACTTGTTTTTTTGTAATCTCCAGTTTTTAATAATTCTTCAATTTGATTAAAGATGTATGGGTTACCCACAGCACCGCGACCTATTGCCACTCCGTCGACCTTTGAATAATTTATTTTTTCAATTGCATCTTCTGGTGTTTCAATGTCGCCATTTCCAATTACAGGAATTTTTACATTTTCTTTAACTTCTTTTATATAGTCCCAATCTGCTTTTCCTGTGTAATATTCTTCTCTCGTTCTACCATGGACTGTTACAAAACTTGCACCCGCTGCTTCAATATTTTTTATGGCTTTTATAGAAGACATTCCGCCAATTCCCTTTCTCACTTTTACAGATACTGGCTTTTTTGAATTTTCCACAACAGATTTTACAATGTCATATACAAGTGAAGGATCACTTAATAGATATGATCCAGACTTATTTTTTACAATTTTTGGAGCAGGACAGCCCATGTTTATATCAACATAAGAAAAATTGTAATCATTTAAAATAGAAGCTGCCTCACCCATAATTTTTGGATAACTTCCAAAAATTTGAACAGAAACTTTTTTCTCTCTTGGAGAAATATCTAATAAATCAATTGTCTTTTTATTTTGGTAAACAAGTGCCATTGCAGACACCATTTCAGTTACAGTTATATCTGCACCTTTTTCTGTTGCAACTTCTCTAAAAGCTATGTCAGTGTATCCTGCCATTGGTGCTAAAATTTTTAACAAAAAATCACTCTCAATCTATCTTTCTATTTTTCTCGTATATAATTTTAAGCCCCTCAAGTGTCAAGAACTTATTGATTATAAAATTATATTTAGAATCTTCTGTCAACATTGTGGAAAAACCGCCAGTTGAAATAATTTTAGTTTCCTCTTCTTTCCAATTTAGTTCTTTTAAAAGTTTCGCAACTATTCCATCAATCATCTCAGTATACCCGTAGTAAAGTCCAGATTGCATTGCTCCAACTGTATTTGATTGAATAACTCTATCTGGTGCAATTATTTCAATTTTTGGAAGCTTTGAAGTCATCATAAAAAGAGCTTCAGCAGAAATCCCAATACCTGGCATAATCAAACCTCCAAGATAATTTTTTTCTTCATCAATTACACAAAAAGTCATAGCAGTTCCGATGTCAACTATAATTGATTTCTCTCCATAAAGTTCTAGTGCTCCAACTGCATTCACAATTCTATCTGCACCAACTTCTTTTGGATTGTCATATTTTATATTAAGTCCCAAGTTCAAATCTGCACTTACTATCATTGGATTTTTATTAAAATATTTTCTAATCATTGAAGGAAGTGTGTGCATAAGGTTTGGAACAACTGATGAAATAATTACATCTTCAATATCTTGTGGATCAATATTTGCATGAGTTAGAGTTTCTATAAAAATAAGTCCATATTCATCTGATGTCCTAGTCTTTACAGTGGAAGTTCTAAAATCATTTACAAGTTCATCACCCTTATAAACACCCCAAGTTATGGAAGTATTCCCAACATCTATTACTAATAACATTTTACACCTCATTTAACAAATTGTTTTCATTATATATTGTATAAAGCTCACTTTCAACTAAATTATTGTTAAAAATCTTTTCTGTTTACATTATTCTTCCTTTTATTATATTATGTGTAATTTTAAATTTGTTTAATCAAAATGTAGCCTTAAAATTATAAAATAGATTATTAAATAAAATTTAGTTAACCTCATTGACTTTGTGGTAAACATTGTGTAATATAGACCCTGGAGGTTAAAATGAAAATAAAAACAAAAGACATAACAAAAATTGCACTTTTAGTTGCACTATTAGCAGTGGGAGCCTTTATAACTATACCAATTGGACCAGTTCCTTTCACTTTGCAAAACTTCTTTGTGTTTATGACAGGACTAATACTTACTCCCTCCTATGCTTTTTTAACAGTAATTATATATATACTATTAGGTTTAATTGGTCTTCCAATTTTCGCAGGATTTCACGGAGGTATTCAATCAATTTTTTCTCCAAGCTTTGGATTTTTAATTGCTTTTGCAATTGGAGCAGCATTTATTTCTAAATTTGCTCATGGAGAAAAAAACTTTAAAAAGATTATGCTTATCCTTATTCTTGCAGAAGTTATCTTTTATGCAATTGGTCTTCCCTATATGTATCACATTTTAAATAATGTAATGGGAAATCCTATGGATATATCAAAGGTCTTTACTATTGGTATGATTCCTTTTATAATTCCAGACCTAGCTAAGGCAGTTGTGGCAGCAATTATTACTCCAAGAATTTTAAAAGAGTTGAAATAATTTTATTAAAAACTGTTTTATAAAAAAATTTTTAAATATTTTTTAATTTTTATAATAATAGAATAATTTTTGAAAAATCTCATCCTTGTGATGGGATTTTTCTATATATATTTATTATAGTTATATGATTAAAATTCTGTTATAATAACTAAATAGGAGGTTATTATGAAAAATTCCAAAAAGAATAAACCTCGTGGAATGATAAAACTATCAGGCGTAATAAAAATAATATTACTTGTAATTTTAGCTGCAATAATTATTTTAGGTTCTATGGTAACTGCTGTTGTGCTTGGTATTATTAAAAAAGCTCCTGTAATAGATCCTACTGAATACAGATCTCAACTTTCTGAAACTTCAAGGATTTATTCAAATGACGGAAAACTAATTGAATCATTAGTATCTGACGAGTTTAGTGAATTTGTTCCCTACGAGGAAATGCCAAAAGATTTAATAAATGCCATTGTAGCAATTGAAGACGAAAGATTCTTTGAACACAATGGAGTAGATTATAAAAGAGTTGCCGGTGCACTTGTTCACGACATAAAAACTAAATCCTTTGACCAAGGTGCTTCTACAATTACTATGCAACTTGCAAAGAACTTATACACATCTTTCTCCAAAAGCATCGTTAGAAAAATAACTGACATTTACTATTCATATCAGATTGAACAAAAACTTACTAAAGAACAAATTCTAGAAGCTTACTTAAATTCTGCAGGCTTTTCCAAAGGAACTGTTGGTGTACAAGCTGCAGCAAAAACTTTCTTTAACAAAGATGTTTCTGAACTCGACCTTGCAGAGTGTGCTCTTATAGCAGGGGTTACAAACTTACCTGAAAAATACACACCCTACAATACTCAAAACATCGAGGATTCAGATGATCTTGGAAATATAGAAGTCGTCCTTCTTCCCAAAAATGAAAACTCAAAGCCAAATTCTGATCGAATTATTGAAATTTCAAAAACTTTAAATGAACTTGGACAAATTGATAATTTTGAACTAATTCAAATAAAAAATGATATGCTAATGCCTGTTAAAGCTGTCTTCAACGAAACTTCTAGTGAAAGACAAAAGTTAGTCTTAAAGAAAATGGCTGAGAGAAACTTAATAACAAATGAAGACTATGAAAACGCCTTAAATGAAAAAATTGAAATTAAAATTGGCTCTCGTAGAGAAAGTGGTATTTCTTCCTTCTATACAGATGTAGTTCAAAAAAACACCATCAAAATCTTGATGAATTCTGGATATTCTAAAGAGGAAGCCACAAATAAATTATTTAAAGGCGGACTTAAAATTTATACTCCAATGGATATAAAGATGCAACGAACTCTTGAAGAAGTTGTGTCAAATCCAAAATACTATTATGGAGAATTTAGAGAAAAAAATGGAATAATTCAGCCACAAGTTGCATCAGTAATAATAGATCAACACACTCACGAAGTTAAAGCTCTTGTTGGGGGGAGAAATGTAAGTGGAGGAAGACTTTTAAATAGAGCTGTAGTCCCAAGGCAACCTGGATCATCTATTAAACCAATTTCTGTTTATTTAACTGCATTTAATAATGGAGCAACTGCTGGAGATATTTATCTTGACGCAAAGATGCCACAAAATTTATTTGGCAACCACTCTCCAAGAAATGCCGGAAATTATTACCAAGGTTGGACTACAATAAGAAACCTTTTACGCCAATCTTCAAATGTAGGTGCTTTCCAAGTTGCAAGAGATATATCTGCAGATAAAGACGCAAAGATTAATCAAAACTCAACTTACACAAAATCCTACGACGATGACGAATCAATTGCAAAAATGGTTGAAACATTAAAATCCATTGGTGTTACTTCAATTGTGGAAAAAGAAGATAATCCAACCTACAACGATTTGGCATACTCTCCATTAACTCTTGGTGGTATGACTTCTGGCATAAGTCCACTTGAAATGGCAGGAGCTTTTACAACATTATCTAATGAAGGAAAGTACGCAGATCCTTATGTAGTTTCAAAAATTGTTTCAAACACTGGAGAAACTATTTACGAAGTTAATCCTGAAGAAAAAGAAATTACTTCTCCAGAAAATGCGTATATCTTGACAGATATGTTAAAAGATGTAGTAAGTAGAGGTACTGGTAGAAATGCTTCCTTTGCTGGTCAAGAAATAGCAGGTAAAACTGGTACAACTAATGATAAAAAAGATGTTTGGTTTGTTGGCTACACTCCATACTACACTTGCTCAGTTTGGATTGGCAATGACAAACATCAAAAACTTTCTTTTGGTTCCACTCAATCTGCATATCTTTGGAAACAAATTATGAAAACTATGCACGAAGATTTAGACAAAAAAGAATTTGAAAAACCTGATGGAATTTACACTAAATATGTAAATGGTAGACGAGAAATTTTTGTAGATGGAACTAAACCACATTATACAAATAAACTGGGTTGGTACAGATCATCTAGTTCAACGAAAAAAGAATCCAACGATGATGACAATGACAATAACAATAACAACAAAAAATCATCAAAGTCAATACTTTCTTCTGAAAACAATGATAACAACAATAATAATTAAATAAAATTAAAACTGCTGAAGCTTTGAAAGTTTATCAGCAGTTTTTTTGTACAATATAAATGAATCTTTAAAAATCTCCTTTCATATATTTAGAACCTGTCTAACTTGAGTTTTATAATTATAAAATTCATTTAGATAAATTTCTAAATAAATTTAAATCACATTTGAATTTATTTTATACAAAACAAAAAGGCCTCTTTTCGCAGAGACCAATTTTAAATCCTTTATATTTTATTCTACTTATTTTCTTCAATATTTTCTTTCTTTTTTTCCTCATCTTTCTTATCCATTATATTGCGAGCTTCATCAGAAAGATCTGTTATTTTTATTGAATCGTCAATATCAATGGATTCTTCATCTAACTTTTCTCCATTAAAAATCTTTTCAAAATCTTTTGAATAAATAGTTTCTTTTTCTAAAAGTGCATCAGAAAGAGCAATTAGTTTATCTAAATTCTCACTTAAGAGTTCTTTACACTCTGAATAAGCTTCATTTACTATTCTTGAAACTTCTTCATCGATTTCAGCTGCTGTCCTTTCAGAATAATCCTTTGAACGTCCAAGATCACGTCCTATAAAGACTTCATTTTCTGAAGAATCATAATTTATCGTTCCAAGTCTTTCGCTCATACCATATTGTGTCACCATTGCTCTAGCAATTTTTGTTGCTCTCTCAATATCATTTGAAGCTCCTGTTGAAATATCATCTAGGACAAGGGATTCTGCAACCCTTCCACCCAAAAGAGAAATTATAGATGCCTCCATTTTCTTCTTAGTCATAAAGGATACATCATCTTCAGGAAGATATGCTGTAAACCCTCCAGCCATCCCCCTTGGAATTATTGTAATCATATGAACTGGATCTTCCTCTGGAAGAAGTCTTGAAACAATAGCATGTCCTGATTCGTGTACTGCTGTCAACTTTCTTTCTTTTTCAGAAACTACACGAGATTTTTTTGCAGGACCTGCTTGGACTTTTATTGAAGCTTCGTCTACATCTTCCATAGAAATTTCGCTATTGCCTTGTCTTGCAGCCAAAAGTGCTGATTCATTCATAAGATTCTCAAGATCAGCTGGAGTAAATCCAGGAGTTCTTTTTGCTATAACTTCTAAATCTACATCTTTTGAAAGCTTTTTGCCCCTTGAATGTATTTCTAAAATTGCTTTTCTTGCACGCACATCTGGCTTTCCTACATAAACTGTTCTATCAAATCTCCCTGGTCTAAGAATTGCCGGATCAAGTATGTCTGCTCTATTTGTCGCAGCCATTACTATTACTCCTTCATTAGTTCCAAATCCATCCATCTCTACTAAGAGTTGATTTAGAGTTTGTTCTCTTTCATCATGACCTCCGCCAAGACCTGCTCCTCTTCTTCTTCCCACTGCATCAATTTCATCTATAAAAATTATACAAGGTGCATTCTTTTTTGCATTTTCAAATAAATCTCTAACTCTTGAAGCTCCCACTCCAACAAACATTTCCACAAAGTCAGAACCACTCATTATAAAGAAGGGAACTCCTGCTTCTCCTGCCACAGATTTTGAAAGATAAGTTTTTCCAGTTCCTGGAGGCCCTACTAAAAGAACTCCTTTTGGAATTCTTGCTCCCATATTTATAAATTTCTTTGGATTTTTTAAGAAATCTACAATTTCTGAAAGTTCCTCTTTCTCTTCTTCAAGACCAGCAACGTCCTTAAACTTAACCAAATTTTTAGAATTTTCTTTATTTATAAGTTTGGCTTTACTCTTTCCAAAGGAATTCATCTTTCCGCCGCCAGCTCCAGCTTGTTGCATCATTCTATACCAAAAGAAAATCAAAACTCCAAACATGAGAAGTGTTGGAATCCATTCTGCAAAGACAGAAGTCTGTTTAGTAGGTGTAGATAAGACATCAATCTCTCCAGCATCATTTTTATCTTTTAAATAATCAGCATAAAAAGTATCTGATGCTTCCTGAGGTATTACAGTTTTAAATGAATCACCTTTTTTTAACTGTACACTTGCAATAGAATCTACTCCATTTTGAAGTTTTACACTTTTAACATTTCCCTTGTCAAGCTCACTTACAAATTCTGTAAAACTTTTTTCTTCAATAGTCGTTGCGGGGGGGCTAAAAAATTTAATTGTTGTCAAAAGTACAAGTATTAAGACAATATAAAACCCAGCTCCTCCAAATTTTTTATTCAAAAATATCACTCCTCATCATTTAAATACACAGACTCATCAAGTATTCCAATAAAAGGAAGAGCTCTGTATTTTTCATCATAATCCATTCCATATCCAATTACAAAATTATCTTCTATTTCATATCCATTATATTTTACAGGAAGTTCAACTTTTCTTCTACTAGGTTTTGAAAGCATAGTTACAATTTCAATAGAATTTGCCCCTCTTGATTTTAAAACCTTAGTCAGATAAGATAGTGTAATTCCAGTATCAATAATATCTTCAACAATTAATATGTCCTTTCCAACTATTGAAGTAGAAATATCCTTTAAAATTCTAACTTCTCCAAGAGATCGAGTTCCCTTATAACTAGACACATCCATAAAATCATATTCAAGATCCAAATCTATTCTTCTCATAATATCTGCCATAAAGGGAACTGCACCCTTTAATATTCCCAAAAGAAAAAGATTTTTTCCCTCATAATCCTCTGTAATTTTTTCTCCAAGTTCCTTAACTTTATTTTGAATTTCTTCTTCAGAATAAAGAACTTCTTTAATATCACAAGACATTTTTAACCTCCAAATTGAGTTTATTAAAAGTTTTTTTATCCACTTTGACATCTTCAGAAATATCCATGCCAATTACGCAGACTATTTTTTCATCATCACAAATAAGACCTATCTCATCTCTTGAAAGTCTATCTACTTTTCTATCAATGAAATAGTCCTTTAATTTCTTATTATTTTTCATTCCAAGGGGCTTAAATTTATCTCCCCTCTTTCTAGTTCTAACATAAAGCTTACCTTTAATTTTATCACAATCTATTACTTTTATAAAGTTATCACTACCAGTATATAACAGATCTTTTGAAATAAAAATATCCCCAAAATCTGTGCGATTTTCACCATATTCTAAATAGAATTTTTCCTTTTTAACCTTAGACTTCTTTTCTTCAATAATAACTTTGCCATAAGATTTTCTAGCCACCATATTTTTCCCAAGATCTATTTCTTTTCCACTCTCGCTATTAAATAAATCATAAATATTTAAAATATTATTTCTATTTAAAATATTTTTATCATAAAAATTTTCTTCCAAATATTTCTTTATAATTTCACAAGCTAAAAATTTGTGAATATTTAAAATTTCATCTGCGACAAAATAATTATCAATAACTATTTTTTCATAATTTTCCTTTACAACATCTTCAATAAAATCATTTGCATCACTTGCATTCTCAGAAAGTCTTATAACTGAATCTAAAATATTTGGATTCAACTCTTTTAACCTAGGAATTAAATTAAGTCTTATTTTATTTCTAGTATAAATATCTTCAAAATTAGTTTCATCATCAAAATACTTTAAATTATTCTTATGCAAATAATATTCTATGTCTTCCCTTTTAATATCTATTAAAGGTCTAAAAATATTGCCTTTCTCCTTAGAAAAACCAACTAAACCCTTTAGCCCTGTTCCTCTAATAATATTAAATAAAACTGTTTCTACGAGATCATTGGCATTATGAGCAGTTAAAATTTTTCTATCCTTAGAATTTTCTCTAAAAAAAGAATATCTCAAAATTCTTCCCGCTTCTTCAGAAGATATTTTATTAGCTTTTGCAAAATCGTTCATATTCACTGTCTTTGCAACACATTTTACATTGTATTTTTCACAAATACTTTTGACAAAATCTTCATCCCTTTTGGCTGTACTTCTAACCCCATGATTTAAATGACACACAATTATATCGAGATCAAGTTCATCTTTTAAATCCATAAGATTATAAAAAAGATACATTGAATCAGCCCCACCTGAAACAGCAAGAGTGAGTTTATCCCCTTTATTAACAATCTTTAACTTTTTTAAATTTTCATAAAATAAAATATCCATAATAAAAAATAGTGGTATAACTATCAAAAGATAGCCAACCACTCACTAATTTCTAGAATTCCTTTTCTTTGTCTTTTGATTATACCTTGCTCTAGCTTCATCAAGCTTAGTATTACTTTCCTTCATAAACTTGCTTAACAAATCTTCAAATTTGGCATCTACTTTTTCTTCTTTAGGTTCTTCTTTTTTTTCTATGGCATCCTTAATAGAAAGAGCAATCTTTCCCTTCTCATCAATACTAAGAACTTTTACCTTTACTTCGTCACCCTCAGAAATATGATCTGATATATTCTTTACAAAAGTATCTGCAATTTCTGAAATATGTACTAAACCACTTTTACCTTCTCCTAAATCAACAAAAGCACCAAATTTAGTGACCTTAGTAACAACACCATCTACAATATCGCCTGGCGATAAATCCATAATTTCCTCCTAAATTTTATTTTAACCCTTCAGTTTTTGAAGTTTTATCCTTATTTTTATCAACATAAACTACTTCTCTTGGCTTCACCATTCCAAGTTCTTCTCTGGCAACTTTCTCAATAAAATCAGTTGAAGAAGAATTCTCAAGCTCAGAATTTAAATTATCTATTTCAAGTTTTAAATTAGAGATTTCTCTATTATTTTCTGAAATTATTTCAAGTTTCTGTTTTTTTAAAGAAATAGACTTTCCAATTTTTACAGAACCATATAAAGCAGAGATTAAAATAATAATAGCAAGTGCCAATGGAAATTTTTTTCTTTTAACATTCATAAAACCCGCTCCAATTTAAATCAAAAAATCCTTTAACTAATCCTATCATAAAGAGTCTGTGCATCACGCTTGCTATTAACATCAGAAATATCTTTGACTCTTACTTTTATTTCCTTATCACCAAGTTTTAGAGAAATAATATCATCAATATTTACATCTTCAGAAGGTTTTGCTACCTTTTCATTTATCTTAACAAGACCCTTTTCACAAGCTTCTTTTGCCACAGTCCTTCTCTTTATAAGTCTTGAGTTTTTCAAAAATTTATCTAATCTCATAATCCACTCCACTTATGAATATATCAAAAAAACAAGAAAATTTCAATACAAAGAAAAAAATTGCATAAAAAAAGAAGGCATTGCCTTCTTTTTTATTACTTATTAACAGCTTCTTTAAGAGCCTTACCTGATCTAAAAACTGGAGCTTTAGATGCAGGAATTTTAATAACTTCTTCTGGATTTCTAGGGTTTCTTCCTTCTCTAGCTTTTCTTTGTCTAACTTCGAAAGTACCAAATCCAACTAATTGAACTTTTTCTCCATCAGCAAGAGCTTCTTGAACTGAAGTTAAAAATCCATTTAAAGCTTGTTCAGCATCTTTTTTTGTAAGACCTGATTTTTCAGCAATGCTTGCTACTAATTCTGATTTGTTCATTTTATATCCTCCTTGAAGAATTTTTTTTAATCTTTTCTTAGAATTGCAATATCAAAAAAATTACGCACTCGCAAGTGGGTACGCAAACCTAAGACTGTTACAATTATAACTCATGTTGACTTTATTTTCTACACTTATTTGAAAAAAATCGCTATTTTATCCAATTTTTTATCCATTTCTTCTAAAATATCTCGCAAATCAATTATACCTTCATTATATTTTAACAAAATCAAAATTAATGAGTAAATTAGAATATCTTCCTCATTTTCAAAATCCATAGAAAGATTCTTTGATTTTTTTATAACTTCTGATTTCATTTTCTCAAAAATTTCTTCATCTAAAAAAATATCTTCATCACGCAACAAATTATTTATTTTAGAAAACAAAACATTAAAACTACTTCCACTAGTTCTAGGTATATATACACAGGATTGATGATTATAATCTTCAATTCTTGGAAGCTTATAGATCTCTATTTCCCTTACAATTTCATCCTCAAGTCCAGCATTAGTAATTACATAAGCTAAATCATTTTCTCTATAAACTTCTTGCAATGAAAGAGAAACATCAGATGCAATCCTTTTGTTATAAATTTGAGTAATTAATGTGTCCCTTCTTAAATCAAAATCAAATCTATTTGCATAAGAATCTAAAAACAAAAGACCATCAACAGCGTCACGACCTACTGCTGCAAGTACAGGCTCAATAAAAGAAATACCACTAGTAATATTTATGTCAACATCACTATTTAATAAAAGTTTCACTGTTTTTTCTGCCACAAAGGGATTTCCCGGAACAAAATAATTTATATCACCTTTTTTTGATTTTTCAATTAAAAAATCTACAATTTTATTGTAAACATCCTCAAAACTTTCTGATTCTTCGTATAGATAATCAAAAGATTCATAAGAAATTTTATTTTCTTTAAAAAATTTTACAGAATCATGATTATCTGTCCTTAAATAATTATTATTTCCATTCTTCATAATTTCTACTGCTTCAAGTGTCAAATCTTTTGAAGAAGTAGAACCAAGTCCAACAACATTTATCATATTATCACCAAATATATTATATTAAAACAATTAAAAAAAGGAAACCCCATTGGATTTCCTTATACTAATTCTATAATTGAAATTTCTGCACCGTCTCCACGTCTTGGACCAACTTTCAATACTCTAGTGTATCCACCATTTCTGTCAGCATATTTTTCTGCATATTCATCAAATACTTTTGTTACAACATCTTCTGAATAAATATATGCTAAAGCTTGTCTTCTTGCATGAAGATCGCCTCTTTTTCCAAGCGTAATCATTCGATCTGCAATTCTTTGAACTTCCTTTGCTCTAGTGTGAGTAGTTTGAATTCTACCTTCACGTAAAAGAGAAGTAACAAGGTTTCTAAGCATTGCACGTCTATGACTTGAATTACGGCCAAGTTTTCTATTTTTTGCCATAATACCCTCCTTATTCTTCTTCAGATTTGAGACTAAGTCCTAATTCTTCAAGCTTCTCAGTAACTTCTTGCAAAGATTTCCTTCCAAGATTTCTTACTTTCATCATTTCGCTCTCAGTCTTATTAGTTAGTTCCTCAACGCTATTTATTCCAGCTCTTTTTAAACAGTTAAACGATCTAACAGATAAATCTAATTCTTCAACTGTCATTTCAAGAACCTTTTCTTTTTGATCTTCTTCTTTTTCAACCATCAAATTTATTTCACTGACATGTTCTTTAAGACCAATGAAAAGTTCAAGATGCTCTGTCAAGATTTTTGCCGCAAGAGATGTAGCTTCATCTGCTTTCATTGAACCATCTGTTGTGACTTCAAGGATTAATCTATCATAATCAGTTCTTTGGCCAACTCTTGTATTTTCGACTTTCCAGTTTACTTTTTCAACAGGCGTAAAGTTAGAATCCATTGGAATAACACCAATTTCAGTTATTTCATCTTTTTTAAGCTCAGAAGGTTCATAACCTCTTCCTTTTTCAACCATCATCTCAAGATAAAAATCAGCATCGTCATTTAAAGTAGCTATATGTTGATCTGGATTAATAACCGTTACATGAGGTGCAAGCTCAATATCTGAAGCTTTAATTTCTCCCTTGCCTTTTTTTTCTATTGTTAGTTTTACTGGCTCATCTTCAGTCATCTTTAAAACTATAGATTTAATATTTAAAACTATTTCAGGTACATCTTCCAATACACCAGGAATTGTATCAAATTCATGTTCAACGCCACGTATATTTATAAAAGATACCGCTGCGCCAGGTAAAGAGGAAAGTAACACTCTTCTTAAGGAATTTCCAATAGTGATACCAAATCCTGCTTCTAGTGGTTCGACAACAAACTTGCCATATAAACCTGACTCATCTAATTCTTCAATACTAATTCTAGGTTTTTCAATTTCTATCATGGGTACCCTCCTTTTCGACAAATAGTTTAGACTCTTCTACGTTTTGGTGGTCTACATCCATTGTGAGGAATTGGAGTAACATCTTTAATCATAGTTACTTCAAGACCTGATGCTTGGAGAGATCTAATTGCAGCTTCTCTTCCTGAACCAGGACCCTTAACATATACGTCAACACTCTTAAGTCCATGTTCCTTAGCTTTTTCAGCCGCTTCTTGTGCTGCTTCTTGTGCTGCAAAAGGAGTTGACTTTCTTGAACCTCTAAATCCAAGTTGTCCAGCACTTGCCCAAGAAATAACATTTCCATTAACATCAGTAAGAGTAACCATAGTGTTATTAAATGTTGAAGCTATATGAGCTTCTCCTTTTTCAATATTTTTACGTACACGTCTTCTTGAACGTGTAGTTTTTTGTTTTTTAGCCATCAAAGTCCTCCCTTACTTACCTTTACTAACAAGTTTCTTAGGACCTTTTCTTGTCCTAGCATTTGTCTTAGTCTTTTGTCCTCTAACAGGAAGACCTGCTTTATGTCTTCTTCCACGGTAGCAGTTGATTTCACGAAGTCTTTTAATATTCATTGCAACGTCACGACGCAAATCTCCTTCTACGTGATATTTATCTATTTCTTCTCTGATTTTAGCAAGTTCAGCTTCTGTCAAATCTTTAACACGAGTGTCGAAATCAACACCTGCAGCAGTTAAAATTGCTTGAGCTCTAGGTTTTCCTATACCGTAAATATAAGTGAGTCCAATTTCAACTCTCTTTTCTCTCGGTAAATCTACACCGGAAATTCTAGCCATAATTACCTCCCTTATCCCTGTCTTTGTTTATGTTTCGGATTTTCGCAAATTACCATTACTTTTCCGTTTCTCTTAATTATTTTGCACTTTTCGCACATCTTTTTTACAGATGGTCTTACCTTCATTTAAATGCCTCCTAACCTTAGGACTATTTTTTTCTCCAAGTTATTCTACCCCTTGTAAGATCATAAGGTGAAAGCTCAACTGTCACCTTATCACCAGGGAGAATTCTAATATAATTCATTCTCAATTTACCTGAAATATGAGCAAGTATGATATGTCCGTTTTCAAGTTCTACTTTGAACTGAGTATTGGGAAGAGCGTCCACAACAACGCCTTCGACTTCTATTACATCTTCTTTAGCCATATTATTAAGGATCCTCCTTTAGCTATAAGGTAATAGTTTCTTTCTAATATAACTGTCATTTAAATCTTTTATATCAAGATCAACAAAACTGTTATAAATATAAAGATGTTTTACCTTTTTTTTCTTTGGTCGATCTAGCTTTCTAAGTTTCCCATCAACTAGATAGAGAAAATTCTCATCTATAATCTCTGTGATTACAAATACTTTTCCCTCGTCTCTCCCTTTTTTGGATCTTACAACTTGTCCTCTCAAAAGACTAAATGTATTATCCATTATCTATTCTAAACCAGTCACTATATCTTCAAATACTTTGTCAATATCTTTTGCACCATCAATATCAATAAGAAGATTTTGTGCCCTGTAATAGTCAATAAGAGGTGCAGTTTGATCAAAGTAAACTGAAATTCTTGTCTTTACAGTTTCTTCAGTATCGTCATCTCTTTGAATAAGCTTAGTACCATCTTTATCACAAATTCCATCTTCTTTTGGAGGATTGAATTTTACATGATAAGTCATACCACAAGTTTTACATACACGTCTTCCAACAGCTCTTTCAATTAAAATCTCAGGATCAACTGAAATATTAATTACTTTAGTAAGCCTTTCATTATTCTTATCCAAAATTGAATCAAGACTTACTGCTTGAGCTACAGTCCTTGGAAAACCATCTAGCAAAAATCCATCTTTTGCATCATCCTTGTTAAGTCTATCTTCAACAAGTGCAATTACTAGTTCGTCTGGAACTAAAAGACCTTTGTCCATATATGACTTTGCTTTTTTTCCAAGTTCTGTATTATTTTTAATATTTTCTCTAAAGATATCTCCAGTTGAAATATGTGGAATATTGTATTTATCTACAATATATTCAGCTTGTGTGCCTTTGCCTGCTCCTGGAGGTCCCAATATAACTAATTTCATATAATGCCCCCTATTTATTCTTTAAGAAACCACGATAATTTCTCATAATCAATTGTTGTTCTAATATCCTATGAATTTCAAGCACAACACCAACTACGATAATGATTGAAGTTCCACCATAGTTAAATGGAAGTTTTGAAACCATTGTTAAAATTGTTGGAAGAATTGCAAGTATAGAAAGTGCAATTGCACCCGGCATAACTAATCTATTTAAAGTTCTTCCAAGATAATCACTTGTTGGTTTTCCTGCTCTAATGCCACTAATAAATCCGCCATTAGCTTGTAAATTTTTAGAATACTCAACAGTATTAAATTGAATTGTCGTATAGAAGAAAGTAAAGAATACAATCAAAATTACTGTGAAAATTATATAAATCACAGCTCCAGGTCCTCCTGCAGGAGTTAACCATTTTTGAATCCAATTTCTTGTTGATTCACTTGTAAACATTGCAATAGTAGCTGGAATTGCAAGAAGTGAATTGGCAAAGATAATTGGCATTACACCAGTCATCAAAACTTTAATAGGAATATGAGTAGATTGTCCACCATACATTTTTCTTCCTACAACTCTTTTTGCATATTGAACAGGAATTCTTCTTTCACCTTCAGTAAGTGTAACAACAAATACAACAATTGCAATTGAAATTATTACGAATAGCACTAAGAAAACAGGACTTGCTTGACCAGCTTTAACAAGTGCTATGGACTTAGCAATATCAATTGGAAATCTTGAAACAATACCTGCAAAAATTAATATTGAAATACCATTTCCAATTCCATGTTCAGTAATTTGTTCTCCTATCCAAACTAAAATTGCTGTACCTGCAACTATTGAGATAATAACAGTTATATATTCAATAGTAGTTGTAGCATTAATGGCAGTTCTAAAAAATCCAAAAGTATATCCAATTGCTTGTACAAGAGCTATTGCGATTGATAAATATCTAGTATATTTTGCAATTGCTTTTCTTCCAGTTTCTCCTTCTTTAGCCAAAGATTCAAGAGATGGAATTGCAATTGTCAAAAGTTGAAGAATAATTGATGCTGTTACATAGGGATATATGTTTGCAGCAAAAATTGTAAATCGTCTAAAGTTTCCTCCTGCCATTAAGTCAAGGAAGGAAAAGATTGATCCATCAGCCCCGCTCATAAGTTGTGAAATAACTTGTGAATTCATATATGGAACTGGAATATGAGATCCAAGTCTATAAATTAGAAGCATAAATAAAGTGAAAAGCATCTTCTTTCGAAGTGACTCTACTTTCCATGCTTCCTTAAAAGTGGATAACATTAGATCACCTCGGCCTTTCCTCCGCAAGCCTCAATTTTTTCTTTAGCAGATTTTGAGAAATGCTGAGCTCTAACAGTTAATTTAACATTTAATTCACCATCTCCCAAAATTCTAATTCCGTCTTTAGCTTTTGCAGCTTTTACATAATTATTTTCTATTAAGAATTCAGGAGTGATTTCAGTTCCTTCTTCAAATACATTAAGATCTGCTACATTTAATACTGCATATTCTTTCTTAAAGTTATTTGTAAATCCTCTTTTTGGAAGACGTCTAAATAGTGGCATTTGTCCACCTTCAAAACCAGGTCTAACTCCTCCGCCACTTCTTGCATTTTGTCCTTTGTGACCTCTGCCAGAAGTTTTGCCAGTACCGGAACCAATTCCACGACCTACTCTTTTTCTAGCTTTAACTCCGCCGCCTTCATTTGGTCTTAAGTCATGTAACTTCATTAGGTACACCTCCTTATTCTTCTACTTCGATCATATAATCGACTTGTTTTAACATACCTCTAATTTGAGGTGTATCATTTTTTTCAACAACTTGGTTAATCTTTTTAAGGCCAAGAGCCTTTATTGTCTTTCTGTGTTTAGGTATTTTGCCGATAGGACTTTTTACAAGTTTAATTTTTATTGTACTCATCTAATTTCCTCCTATCCTAAAATTTCATCCACTGATTTATTTCTAAGTTTTGCAACTGATTCAACTGTTTTTAATTGTTTTAAACCTTCCATAGTTGCATTAACAATATTTCTCGGATTGTTAGTTCCAATATTTTTTGTACGAATATCAGTTATACCTGCAAGCTCACAAACAGCACGAACTGCTCCACCTGCAATAACCCCTGTACCTTCTCTTGCTGGTTTTAAGAAAACTCTACCTGCACCATAAATTCCAGTTACTTGATGAGGAATAGAAGTGTTTAATAGGTTTACTTTTATAATATGCTTTCTAGCATCTTGTGTTGCTTTTCTTATTGCTTCAGGAACTTCTAGAGCTTTACCTGTACCTACACCAACATGTCCATTTCTGTCGCCAACAACAACTAGAGCAGAGAATCTAAAATTTCTACCACCCTTAACTACTTTAGCAACTCTATTTATAGATACAACTCTTTCTTCAAGATCAAGTTCTGCCGCATTTATTAATGAACGCTCCATTACTTCCTCCTTCTTAGAATTTTAGACCGGCTTCTCTAGCTGCTTCTGCAAGTGCTTTGACTTTTCCATGGTACACATAACCACTTCTGTCAAAAACAACTTCTTTGATGCCTTTTTCTTTTGCTTTATTAGCAATAGACTCTCCAACAGCTTTTGCCGCATCAATATTTCCAGTATTTTCTAAATTTAATGACTTATCAAGAGTTGACGCACTTGTTAAAGTATTGCCTGCTTCATCATCAATAATTTGAGCATAGATATGTTGTGATGATCTGTAAACTGAAAGTCTAGGTTTTATAGAATTACCGGAGATATTATTTCTATGTCTAGCGTGTCTTTTTTTTCTGTTTTCATTTTTATTAATCTTTTTTAACACTTAAATTCTCCTCTCTTACTTACCTGTCTTACCAACTTTACGTCTTACATATTCGTCAGTATATCTAATTCCTTTACCTTTATAAGGTTCAGGTTCTCTAAAGCTTCTGATGTAAGCTGCATAAGCTCCAACCTTTTGCTTATCATTTCCCTTTACAATAATGGAATTAGCTGAAGGAACTTCAACTTCAATTCCTTCTGGATCTTCAAGTTCAAGAGGATGTGAAAATCCTAAATTAAGAGAAAGAACCTTTCCCTTTTTAGCTGCTCTATATCCAGTACCGATTATTTCAAGTGATTTTGAATAACCTTCTGTAACGCCAATTATCATATTATAAATTAGAGTTCTAGTTAAACCGTGAAGTGCCTTTATTCTTTTTATTTCATTTGGTCTTTCTACAGTGAGAACTCCGTCATTTAATTCTATTTTTAAATCTTTATCAAAAGATTGTGTTAGTTCACCCTTTGGTCCCTTAACAGTAACTGTTTGACCATCAACTTTAATGTCAACGCCCTTTGGGATTTCAATAGGTTTTTTACCAATTCTTGACATTTTTCACCTCCAAATTACCAAACGTAGCAGATTACCTCTCCGCCAACTTTTTCTTTTCTTGCCATTTTATCTGTAATTATTCCCTTAGATGTAGAGATAATTGCTATTCCAAGTCCTCCAAGAACTTTTGGAACATCTTCGCACTTAACATAAACTCTAAGTCCCGGTTTAGATATTCTCTTAAGTCCAGAGATAACTTTCTCTCCGTCTTCTGAATATTTAAGATCAACTTTGATAATACCTTGTTTATCATCTTCAACAACATCAAATCCATTAATGTAACCTTCATCTAATAAAATTTGAGCTATTTCTTTCTTGATGTTTGAGCAAGGAATATCAACAGATTTATGTCTTGCATTATTTGCATTTCTAATTCTTGATAGCATATCTGCAATTGGGTCTGTCATCATATCAGTTTGCCTCCTTTCATCTAAGGCTTTTACCAGCTAGCTTTTCTTACACCAGGAATTTCTCCCTTGTAAGCAAGTTCTCTAAAGCATATTCTACATATTCCATATTTTTGTAAAACACCATGTGGTCTTCCACATATTTTACATCTTGTATATTCACGAGAAGAATACTTTTGTTTTCTCTTTTGTTTTGCAATCATTGATTTTTTAGCCACAATGTACCTCCTTAAGCCTTTGCAAAAGGCATTCCCATCTTTTCGAGGAATACTTTAGCTTCTTCATCAGTTTTGGCAGTAGTTACTATATTGATGTCCATTCCTCTAATAGCATCGACTTTATCGTATTCTATTTCAGGGAAAATAAGTTGTTCTTTGATACCAAGTGCATAATTTCCTCTACCATCAAATGCAGTAGGTTTAACACCTCTAAAGTCTCTTACTCTTGGAAGAGCAACATTCATTAATTTATCTAAGAATTCATACATTCTTTGTCCTCTTAAAGTAACCTTTACACCAACATTTTGACCTTCACGAAGTTTGAAATTTGCAATTGATTTTCTAGCTTTAGTTACAACTGCTTTTTGTCCAGCAATAGTTGTAAGTTCTTCAACTGCTGATTCAAGTGCCTTATGATTATCTTTAGCTTCGCCAAGACCAATGTTAATAGTAATCTTTTCAAGCTTTGGTACTTCCATAACATTATTATAATTGAAATGTTCCATTAGGTGGCCCACAACTTCTGTTTTATATTTCTCTTGTAATCTTGAAGTCATTACCTTACCCCCTACTTAATTGTCTTATTGCTAGATTTTACAAATCTAACTTTTTTTCCGTCTTCAAATCTATATCCAATTCTTGAAGCTTTTCCAGCTGAACTATCAAAATACATTACATTTGATACATGAATTGGTGCTTCCATTTTTTCTATTCCACCTGGATTTTGTGGTCCTCTTGGTTTTACATGTTTAGTAACAACATTTACCTTTTCAACAACAACTAAATCTTTCTTAGGAATTGTTCTTAGGACTTTACCAGTTTTGCCTTTATCTTTTCCGGCTATAACTTTTACGATGTCATCTTTTTTAATTTTCATATTACACCTCCAAATTATAGTACTTCCGGAGCTAGAGAAATAATTTTCATAAAGTTTCCAGCTCTAAGTTCTCTAGTTACAGGTCCAAAAATACGAGTGCCAACAGGGCTTCTATCATCTTTAATTACAACAGCAGCATTGTCGTCAAATCTTATATAAGATCCATCTTTTCTGCTGATACCCTTGTTTGTTCTAACTATAACTGCCTTTACAACAGCGCCTTTTTTGACAACGCCACCGGGTGTTGCATGTTTTACGGAACACACTACAATATCCCCGATATTAGCTGTTTTTCTATTAGTTCCACCAAGGACTTTAACTACAGATAGTTCTCTTGCACCTGAATTGTCAGCAACACGCAATCTTGTTTCTTGTTGAATCATGTTTTTCTCCTTTCAAGTTAAAATTATTGAGCTTTTTCAATAATTTCTACAAGTCTCCATCTTTTATCTTTGCTTAGTGGTCTAGTTTCCATAAGTCTTACGCGATCACCTATACCACATTCGTTGTTTTCATCATGAGCCTTGAATTTAGTAGTCTTCTTAAATCTCTTTTTATAAACTGGATGAGTTTTTAAAGTCTCAGTTTGAACAACAATAGTTTTATCCATTTTATCGCTTACTACAATACCAGTTAAAGTCTTTCTTGAATTTCTTTCCATGAGATTAAGCCTCCTTTCCAACTTCAAGTTCACGTTCTCTAATGATCGTTTTTACTCTCGCTATATCTCTTTTAACATTTTTAATGCTTGATGGATTGTCAAGTTGGCCAGTTGCCAATCTGAATCTCAAATTAAAAAGTTCATTTTTAAGTTCATTAACTTTATTATTTAAATCTTCGCTAGACATTTTGCGAATTTCATTAGCCTTCATTTGAGTCACCATCCTTATCTTTCATTACGAATTTTGTTCTAACAGGAAGTTTCATAGACGCAAGTCTCATAGCCTCTCTTGCCACTTCTTCTGAAACACCGCCCATTTCAAATAAAACTCTTCCTGGTTTTACAACTGCAACCCAATATTCTGGAGCACCTTTACCTGAACCCATACGAGTTTCAGCAGGTTTTTCAGTAACAGGTTTGTCAGGGAAAATCTTAATCCAGATATTTCCACCTCTACGAATATATCTTGTCATTGCACGACGTGCTGCCTCTATTTGATTTGAAGTTATCCAACAAGGTTCTAAAGCTTTTATGCCATATTCTCCATATGCAAGCTCATTACCACGCATAGCCTTGCCCTTCATTCTGCCTCTGTGAACTTTACGATACTTTACTCTCTTAGGCATCAACATGACTATTCCTCCCTTCTTTAAGACTCTTTATTCTTATTGTCTTTTCTATTATTTCTATTGAAATTATTATTTCTGTTATCTCGTCTTTTACGATTTCTATTATCTCTAGGTTTTCTTCTAAAATCTTCTTTTAATTCCGGAAGAACTTCACCTTTATAAAGCCATACTTTTACACCTATTTTACCATAAGTAGTATCAGCTTCTGCAAAACCATAATCTATATCAGCTCTTAATGTTTGAAGAGGAATAGTTCCTTCAGAGTAGCCTTCTGTTCTAGCCATATCAGCCCCACCAAGACGTCCTGACACAGAAGTCTTAATACCAAGAGCTCCTTGACGCATTGTTCTTTGAATAGCTTGTTTCATTGCACGTCTAAAAGCAACTCTTCTTTCAAGAGCTTCTGCTATACCTTCAGCAACAATTTGTGCATCTAAGTCTTGATTTTTAATTTCTTCAACATTTATAACAACAGATTTTCCTGTAAGTTTTTCAATTTCATTTCTAAGTTCTTCAACGCCAGCACCGCCACGTCCAATTACCATACCTGGTTTAGCTGTGTATAGTGAAATCTTAACTCTATTAGCAGCTCTTTCAATTTCAATTTTAGAAATTCCTGCAGCATAAAGTTTCTTCTTAACATATTTTCTAATATTGTTGTCTTCAACTAAAAGATCGGAAAAGTTCTTTTTATCTGCATACCATTTTGAATCCCAATCTTTGATTACTCCAACACGAAGTCCATGTGGGTTTACTTTTTGACCCATTCTCTACCTCCTCACTCTCTTTCTGCTACTACAACGCCAATGTGACTTGATCTTTTAAGGATTGGATAAGCCATACCTTTAGCCTTAGGATGAAATCTTTTCATTGTAGGTCCATCATTAGCGTATGCCTTTTTCACATAAAGATCATCTCTGTCCAAATTAAGGTTGTTTTCAGCATTTGCTACTGCTGAGTTTAATACCTTATAGAGTTCATGAGCTCCTCTCTTGTTAGTAAACTTTAAAATAGAGAGGGCCTCATCAACGCTTTTACCGCGTATTTCTGCGCAAATATAATTCACCTTAAGAGGTGAAATTCTTACATATTTTGCAATTGCTTGTGCTTGCATTATAACCCTCCTTATTTAAGTGTTGTGCTCTTTTCGCTCTTAGCACCGTGGCCTCTATATGTTCTTGTTGGAACAAATTCACCTAATTTATGTCCTACCATGTCTTCAGTTATATATACTGGCACATGTTTTCTGCCGTCATGAACAGCAATTGTATGTGAAACAAATTCAGGGAAAATAGTTGAGCGACGAGACCAAGTTTTTATTACTTTCTTTTCGTTCTTTTCGTTTAACTCGTCAACCTTCTTTAGAAGGTGTTCATCAGCAAATGGTCCTTTTTTTATTGATCTACTCATTATACCCTCCGATTACTTAGTTCTTCTTCTTACTATATACATATCAGATTTTTTAGATTTCTTTCTAGTCTTAAGTCCTAGAGCTTTCTTGCCCCAAGGAGTCATTGGTGAAGGTCTACCTACTGGAGTTCTACCTTCCCCACCACCATGAGGGTGATCAACAGGGTTCATTGCAGATCCTCTAACATGAGGTCTATTTCCAAGATATCTGCTCTTACCTGCCTTACCTAAAGTGATAAGTTCGTGAGAAATATTTCCAACTTGTCCAATAGTTGCTTTGCATCTTTGATTGATTAATCTAAATTCACCTGAAGGAAGTCTAAGTTGAGCATACTTTCCTTCTTTAGCCATAAGCTGTGCTGATGATCCAGCAGATCTTGCAATTTGTCCTCCACGTCCTGGAGTCATTTCAACATTGTGAACAGTAGTACCTACAGGAATGTCTGCAAGCATTAAAGCATTTCCAACTTTTATATCTGCATCAGAACCAGATTCAACTACATCTCCTACTTTTAACCCATTTGGTTGAATAATGTATCTTTTTTCACCATCTGCATAGGATAAAAGTGCAATGTAAGCAGTTCTAAATGGATCATACTCAATAGCTGTAACTTTTGCTGGAATATTGTCTTTATCTCTCTTTAAATCTATAATTCTATATTTTCTTTTAACTCCGCCGCCTCTATGTCTACTAGTAATTCTACCTTGTGAGTTTCTACCGGCAGTTTTGCTCATGCTAACTAAAAGAGATTTTTCAGGTGATTTTTTAGTAATCTCTTCGAAAGTAGCAACAGTCATCTTTCTACGGGCAGGAGTTGTAGGTTTAAATCCTTTTATCGCCATTTTAATACCTCCTACTATCAGATAGAATCAAAAAATTCTATCGGTTCTGAGTCATCAGTAAGCTTTACTATTGCCTTTTTCCATGAAGGGCGTCTTCCTTGATGAACTCCTTGTCTTTTTAATTTACCACGCATATTCATAGTATATACTTTTTCAACCTTAACGCCGAAGACTTCTTCAACAGCTTTTCTGATTTCAGGTTTTGTGGCATCTTTTTCAACTACAAAAGAGTATTTATTGTCTGCCATCATATCCATACTTTGTTCAGTAATTAAAGGTCTTTTGATAATGTCATATCTATTCATCAGTTAAAAACCTCCTCAACTACATCAAGTGCAGATTTGCTGATAACTAGATTATCATATTTTAATAAATCATATACATTTATATCAGTAGCTCTTGATGTCTTTACGCCAGCGATGTTTCTCGCTGCCCTTTGCACATCCCTTTCATCATCATTTAAAACTACAAGAGTCTTTCCTTGTGCATTAATATCTTTTAAAATATTTGCAAAAATCTTTGTCTTAGCTTCTTCCATTTCAAATTTGTCAACAAGAATCATTTCACCATCTTGGAATTTGCTTGTAAGAACTGACTTAAGAGCAACTCTTCTAGTTTTCTTTGGAGTTGTATAAGAATAATCTCTTGGTTTTTTAGCAAAAACAACTCCACCACCTCTCCATTGAGGTGATCTAATAGAACCTTGTCTTGCACGACCAGTTCCCTTTTGTCTCCAAGGTTTTCTTCCGCCTCCACGAACTTCAGCACGTGTCTTCGCAGAGTGAGTGCCTTGTCTTTGGTTTGCCAAAATATTTTTAACAACTAAATAAACAGCATGAGTGCTTACAGGAGCATCAAATAGCCCTTCACTTAGTTCGACTTCTTCAACAGGATTTCCCTTAATGTCAATCATTTGAATTTTAGGCATTTCTTTACCTCCCTATCTTATTTAGTTAGTTTTACAGTGCTTTTAATTTTAACAGTTCCCTTCTTAGGTCCTGGAATTGCACCCTTTACTAAAATTAAATTTTTATCTGTATCTATTCTAACAATTTCAAGGTTTTGAACTGTAACTCTTTCATTACCCATTTTCCCAGCCATTCTATGGTTTTTGAATACTTTTCCTGGATAAGAAGCAGCACCCATACCACCTGGCATTCTGTGGAATTTAGAACCGTGAGTTTCTCTACCACGTCCAAAATTATGACGTTTAATAACCCCAGCAGTTCCTTTACCCTTTGAAGTTCCTACAACATCAACATGTTCTGCAACTTCAAAGATATCTACCTTTATTTCATCTCCAAGATTATAAGAATCAACATCATCAGTTCTAAATTCTGAAAGATGTTTTTTATAACCTACTCCTGCTTTATCAAGATGTCCCTTTTGTGGTTTGTTAAGTTTCTTTTCTTTAACTTCTTGTGTTGCAACTTGGATGGCATTATATCCATCACTTTCAATAGTTTTCTTTTGCACAACAACATTTGGTTCTACTTCAATAACTGAGACAGGAGTGACAGTACCCTCTTCATCAAAAATTTGGGTCATGCCAATTTTTTTACCTACTAAATATTTCATGTTGCACCTCCTAATATTTACAGCGGACTTTTAAATAAAAGTCATATAAAGCAAAGTTTTAAAGTTTAATTTCTATATCCACACCAGCTGGTAGATTTAATTTCATAAGTGAATCTACAGTTTTTTGTGTAGGATTTAAAATATCAATTAGTCTTTTGTGAGTTCTTTGCTCAAATTGTTCTCTTGAATCCTTGTATTTGTGTACAGCTCTTATAATTGTAATAATTTCCTTTTCTGTTGGAAGAGGAATTGGACCAGAAACTTCTGCACCACTCTTCTTAGCAGCTTCTACAATTCTTAGTGCTGAATTATCAAGTAATTCATGATCGTAAGCTTTAAGTTTAATTCTAATTTTTTGTTTGCCTTTGTTAGACATATTTACCTCCTATTCGCTAAAGCCTTACTTGCGAATGGGGCTATCGATAAACGGAGCCTAGTGTATTAAAAGACCCGTCTGAAAAAAATAACCCTCGCCCAAGTCCAGCTTGAACTTCTCTATCATAATTACCTTGAAACCTCTTTTTTTCAACAAAATTTCAAGCAACTTATGACTTCATCGCAACATTCTTTTTTAAACGCTTAAGCATTATACAATAAAAAACATCAATTGTAAAGACAATCTAGCCAATTTTTTTATGATTTTTTACTTTTCAATAAAATTTTTGCTTAATTAATTTTTTGTTTAATTTTTTCTCATCTTATTTAAAAATAAAATTTCTAATTTTCTTAGATACTTTTAATACAACTTATCACAGTTTATTAAATTATTCTTCATATATGTAATAATTTAGAAAAATATCTCTTATAGCCAAAAATAAAATGTTTAAAATCATTTTTTGATTTACTTTTAACTTTTTTACATACTTTATTTTTTTTAGGGTATGATAAATACATAAGGATAATTAATATTTTAAGGAGGAAGTATGAAAATTTTAGTTTGCATTAAAACTATTCCAGATACTAGCAATGCAAAAATAGATCCAAAAACTAATAACCTTATTCGTGAAGGTATTAAAACAATTATAAATCCGTCTGATTTATGCGGTCTTAAATTTGCGTTAAATATCAAAAAACAAGTTGAAGAAGATGTTGAAATTTCTGTTTTAACTATGGGACCACCTAGTGCAGAAACTTTTTTACGTGATTGTATCCAAATGGGTGCTGATGAAGCATATCTTTTAGAAGGTCTTGAATTTAAAGGTTCTGATACTTTGGCAACATCCTATGCTCTTGCTGAGGCTGCAAAAAGCATAGCTGACTTTGATATTGTTTTTACAGGTGATCAAACAATGGATGGCGACACTGGACAAGTTGGCCCACAAATTGCTGAAAATTTACAAATGAATCAAGTTACTTATGTTTCCGATATTAAATATGCAGATGGCGAATATGAAGTTAAAAGAAATTACGGCGCTGGAGTTGAAACTGTTAGATTAAATACTCCATTTTTAGTTACTTCTTTAAAGGATTCTGTAAATAAGCCTTCTAAGTTTGCTCTTGGACGCGAAGAAATTGCTAAAGAAAAGAAAATCCACGACTTGACTTGTAAAAGTCTTGCCCTAGATTTGGATAAGGTTGGACAAAAAGGTTCTAAAACAATTGTTAAAAATGTTGAGGCTCCTCATTCAATGGAAAAGGGTATAGAGATTAATGAAGGCTCTGCTGAAAAAAATGTTGAAAAGATAATTGAAATTCTTAAAGAAAATAAAGCATTAGTGTAGGTGATATTATGAAAAATGGAAATATATGGATATTAAATGAAGCTTTAGACAATACACTTTCACCTATTTCAACAGAAATTATGTCTAAAGGAAGAGAATTGGCTGATGCTCTAGAAAAAGAGCTTGTAGTTATAGAACTTGGTTATGAAAATGATGAAATTGTTAAAGAAATAGGTTATTATGGGGCAGATAAAGTAATTCAAGTTAATGACAAACTTTTAAAGCATTATAATACTCTTGGCTATGTAAAAGTTTTTGATAATCTTATGGACAAGTACGATCCTTCTATTATTATGATACCTGCAACATATAATAGACGTGATTTAGCAGGTAGAATCTGTGCAAAAAGAGGAATTGGTCTAGTTGCTGACTGCTCAAAGGTAGAACTTACAGATGATAAAAAAGATATAAAATGGATAAGACCCACTTTCGATGGAAAATTGTTCTGCGATGTTAGAATAACTTCAGAAACTATGATTGCTACAATTGGCAAAGGATCTTTTGTTGCTGCAAATAGAAATGAAGACAATAAATTTGAAATTATAAAAGAGGATTCTCAATTGACAGAAGAGGATATTAAAACAAAATTTGTTGATTTTAAAAAATCTGACATAAACCCTCTAATAGAAAAATTATTAAATTCAAAAGTTGTTGTAGCTGGTGGTAAAGGTCTTGGTGGCCCAGAAAATTGGCACTTAGTAGAAGAGCTCGCAAATGAACTTGGAGGAGCTGTGGGTGCAACAAAAGTTGTATGTGACCTTGGCTGGTGCGACAAGAATCTTCAAGTAGGTGTTACAGGGATAAATGTAAAACCTGATGTTTACATCGCTCTTGGTATTTCTGGTGCAATTCAACACACAAAGGGCATGGAAAATTCTAAGGTCATAATTGCAATAAATAATGATCCTAATGCTGAAATCTTTAAAATTTCTAATTATAAAATAGTTGGAGATCTTTTTGATATTGTTCCTCTTTTAATAGAAGAAATTAAAAAAAGAAAATGATTTATAAATTTGCATTATAGTTTAAAATTTAATCTATATCAAATTATTTAAGAGGCTTTATATAAAGTCTCTTTTTAATTTTAAATTTTTATTTTAATTCATTTTTAAGAGCCAAATAAAATGGATGCCACCTAATTTTATAGGTTAACATCCATAAAGAAAATTTAAATATTTACATCACTAGTTTTATTTACACATTACATTAAACTTCTAACTTCTTTATTATTTTTCAATCATCTCAATTGCTTTTTTTAGTTGAGTATCTGTGTCCTTATAGTCCACGCCAATACCTTTTATATCTTCCGGCAATTCTACTTCAACATCAGGTTTTACACCTTTTTTATTTATAGATTTTCCACTTGGTGTAAAATATTCTGATATAGTGAGTTTAAGCCCATCTCCATCAGGAAGCCCTATTACATTTTGGACTACTCCCTTTCCATAAGTTGTCTTTCCCACAATTTTTGCACGATGAAGATCACTTATTGCTCCTGCTAAAATTTCTGATGCAGATGCTGATCCTTCGTTGACAAGTACAACCATTTTTATATTATTATAATTTTCATCTAATTTATACTCGTCGATTATTTCGTTTTTATTGTTTTTCAAAGTTACAAAAGTTCCTTTTGGAAGAATTGCATCTCCAATTTCAACTGCTGAGTCCACAACTCCGCCAGGATTACCCCTCATATCTAAAATAATTCCCTTGACATTTTCTTTTGTAAGCTCGTCTAAAACTTTTACAAAGTCCTTGCCAGTATCCTCATCAAACATTGTTATTCCAATGTATCCTATATCTCCAATTTTATTTTTGATTACAGAATCAATTTTTATTTCATCTCTTTTTATTGAAACTTCTTCTGTCTTAAGACTCTTCTTTTTTAAAACAAGAAGATCAACTGTGCTTCCGGCTTCTCCTCGCATTTCCTTTGATGCTTCTTCAATTTTTTCTGCATTAAAATCTTTTCCATTTATTTTCAAGATCTTATCACCAGACTCAAGCCCAGCTCCATCTGCTGGAGAACCTTTTATTGGAGAAATTACTGTTACAGTGCCATCTTCTGCTGGAGAAATTATAACTCCAATCCCTTGGAATTTACCAGTAGTCTGTTCTTGCAATTTTTTCATTTCATCTTTAGTTAAATATTGGGAATAAGGATCTTCCAAACCTGCAACAAGTCCTTTTAAAATTCCTGTTTCTAAATTTTCTTCTTTTATCTCCTTATTATATAGATAATTTTCTTTTAAATAATCCTCCATGAGTATTACTTTTCCAAAATCTCTATTATTTCCCAAAATTTCTTTTACAGTATACATTCTTGTAATAAAAGCAGTTGTAACAATTAAAAGTACAACTGCTGCTATTTTTAAAATTTTATTTTTTTTCATCAAATATAACCTAATGGATTTACAGTAGAACCATTTACTCTCACTTCAAAATGTAGGTGAGGTCCTGTTGAAAGTCCTGTCGTTCCTACAAAAGATATGACATCTCCTTCTTTTACACTTTCTCCTACTGAAACATTTACTGCAGAACAATGAGCGTAAACTGTAACAGTATCACCATGATCTATCATAACAACATTTCCATATCCACTCATTAGTTTTGACATAATAACTGTTCCAGATTTAGCTGCAACTATTGGAGTTCCACTTGGTGCAGGTATGTCTACACCTGAATGGAATTTTGCATAACCAAGTATTGGATGAATTCTATAACCATAAGGTGAGGAAATAGAATAGTGTCCTGGCACAGGCCAACTATATTTTTGACCATTTCTAGGCCCAGAAGAAACTGACATGTCTACATTTACTCTAGTTGCATTTCTTTGTTGAGCAAGCCTTGCTGCCTCTTGTTCTTTTTTCTTTTGTTCAGTTATTTCTTTTTGAAGTCTTGAAATTTCAGAATCTAAGCTATTCCAATTTGACTCAGCTTTTTCATATTCTTGTCTGTACAAATCTAAATTTGACTCCAAAACTCTCATGTATTCATTTTTCGCATCTACAGCATACTGATAAGTTTCTCTTTCATTTTCAACAGCTGCTTTATTTGCTGTTACCTTTGCCCTATCTATTTCAAGCCTTTGTTCTGCTTCTTCTATCGTGTCAATTTGTTCTTTTATATATTCAATTAAATCTCTATCAGCTTCGGCAATAGATGAAATAATTTCATTATTTCTAAGTAATTCTTCAATGTCTTTTGAATTTAATATAACTTCAATATAATTGACATTGCCTCTTTTGTACATTTCTCTAAGTCTTTTTCTAAGTATGTCTGTGTTTTTAGAAAGATTTGCCTGTGCTTCTTCCAACTTCCTTTGATTTTCTTCAATATCCTTATTTAAACTTGATATTTCATTTTCAAGAGAAGAAATTCTTGAAGATGCAACTTCTATTTTTGCATCTAAATCTTCAATCTCACTAGAAACCGATTTTTTCTCTGTTTCAGTATTTGAAATATTATTTTTTTGTTCATTTATCTTTTTATTTATTTGTCTTTGTTCTTGTTGTTTTTTATTCTTTTCAATAGTCAGATTCTTAGAGCTCTTTGCAATAGCTCCAGTTGGAATAGCCATAAGAGCTACTAGACAAAGTGAAAGAATCTTTTTTTTACTATCCATTTTTTCACCTACACATCCAAAAATTTCTTAGTTGAAAATAAACTTCCAAAAAAGCCTATTCCAACGCCGATACACAAAAATATTATATACAATTCCCTTTGAATAGACAAGCATGATATTAAATCCAAATTAGTTATATCATAAAGTTGAGGGTTTAACTTGTCATATAAAAGTTCATAAAGCTTCATACTTAAAAACCCCGCAAGCATTGCACCCAAAACTCCAAAAATGATTCCATTTATAAGAAAAGGCCCTCTTATATAAGTATCTGTCGCACCCACATATTTCATAATATTTATTTCTTTTCTTCTATTTGAAACAGCTATTTTAATAGTATTATGAATAATTAAAACAGAAACTAAAACTAAAACTAATACAATACCTGTTCCAACATATTTCACTCCATTTTGCACCTTCATCATTTGAGTTACAAAATCATAATAATAATTGTGGTCTTCAACTATATCAATATCTTTATATTTCTCTTCAATTTCTTTTCCATATGAAAGTTCTTCCATTTCAACAGTAATAGATGCAGGAAGTGGATTCCCTCCAGGAATATTTTCTAATATAGTTGAGTTTTCTCCAAATCCTTTTTTGAATTCTTCAAGTGCTTCTTCTCTTGAAACATAGGAAACTTTTTTTACTTTGTCATTTTTATTTAATTCAGAAATAAAAGCATTTACCTCCTTGGAATCTGCCTCATCTTTCAAAAAAAATACAACCTTGTCAAGTTTCTCACCTGTCTGATAAACTATGCCATTTAAATTTAAAATCATAAGCATAACTATTCCAAAAAGAGTTAACATTGCCGCTATAGAAATCACTGAAGTAAAAGACATTGTTTTATTTCTCCAAAAGCTTGCAAAGGACTCTTTCAAAACATTAAAGAATTGTCTTATTATTTTCATAATATCCTCCTTCCCTAACGTCTGATATGATTTTCCCTTTATTTAAAGTGACTACTCTTTTATTAAATTTATTTACAATATTTACTGCGTGCGTTGCCATAATGACAGTCTTTCCATCATCATTTATATTTTTTAAAGCTTTCATTATATCCCATGCAGTGTTTTCATCTAAGTTTCCAGTGGGCTCATCGCACACAAGATAAGGTGCCCTATTGACAATCGCCCTAGCAATGGAAACTCTTTGTGACTCTCCCCCAGAAAGTTCTGAAGGATAGTCTTTTTTCTTTTCACTTAAATTTACAAGCTCAAGAGCATAATCAACATTTTTATTTATCTCTTTTTTTGAAGCTCCCAAAATTTCAAGTGCAAAAGCAACATTTTCAAAAACTGTCTTTTTTTCCAATAATCTGTAGTCTTGGAATACAACTGAAATATTTCTTCTAAGTTTGGGTATCATATATTTTGAGATTTTAGTTATTTCATCGCCGCCAATAAAAATTTTGCCACGATTTACTTTTTCCTCTCTAATTAAGAGTTTTATCATAGTAGATTTGCCTGCGCCCGATGGCCCAACTAAAAAAACAAAATCACCGCGAGGTATTTCAATATTAATATTTGAAAGTGCAGCAACACCATTGTTGTATTCCTTAAATACATTTTCAAATTTTATCATAGATACTACCTTTCTTTATTCTCTATAAGATTATATTACAAAGTGGTTACAAATGTATAGTCTATTTACTAAATTTCTCATAAATATATAATAATTCTTAATATATTTAAATTTGCCATTAATATTTTTAAATCTGGGGAAATTTTTCAAATTTCTTTAAAAAAAAATTTTACATTTTTAATAACATCGTGTATAATTTTGAAGTAAAAACGTAATTTATGTAAATGTAGGAGGAATTATGCAAAGATACATTGGAACAGTTGTACGTGGAATCCGTACTCCGATTGTAAAAAGTGGAGACAATCTAGTTGATATTGTCGTAGATTCCCTAGATAAGGCTATTGAATCAGAAAATATTTCTATGCACGATAAGGATGTTGTCGCTGTAACAGAATCATTAGTTGCTAGAGCTCAAAATAATTATGTAACTACTTCTGATATAGCAGAAGATATAAATAAAAAATATGATGGAGAAATTGGGATAGTATTTCCTATCTTGAGTAGAAATAGATTTTCAACAATCTTAAGAGGAATTGCAAAATCAGGAAAAAAAGTTCATTTCCTATTTTCTTATCCTTCTGACGAAGTTGGGAATTCACTAATGGATCCAAACCTTCTATATGAAACTAAAATAAATCCTTTCACGGATGTTCTAGAAGAAAAAGATTACAGAAAAATTTTTGGTGAAGTTGTAAAACATGAATTTACTGGAATTGATTATGTTACTCTTTATAAAGAAATTTGTAATGGCAACTGTGAAATACACTTTTCAAATGACCCAAAGACAATTTTAAATTATACTGACGAAATTTTAATTGGATCTACTCATACAAGATTTGATATAAAAAGAATTTTAAAAGATCAAGGTGCAAAAACTGTTCTAGGTCTTGACGATCTACTAAATGAATCAATTAATGGCAGTGGTTACAATGAAGAATTTGGTCTACTTGGATCAAACTTCGCATCTGAAACAAAATTAAAACTTTTCCCACGAGATGGAGAAACTTTTGTAAATGAAGTTCAAAAAAAATTAAACGAAAAATACAACAAAGAAATTGAAGTTATGATTTATGGCGACGGAGCTTTTAAAGATCCCGTTGGTAAAATATGGGAACTTGCAGATCCCGTAGTGTCCCCTGCTCACACTAAAGGTCTTAGCGGAACTCCAAGTGAACTTAAAATAAAATACATTGCAGATACTGATTTAAAAGATATGGACACAGAAACTGCAACTGCCGCAATGAAAGAAAAAATTTCCCACAAAAATAAAGATTTAGTTGGTAAAGACGAAACCCTAGGCACAACTCCTAGAAGAATAACTGATTTACTAGGAAGTTTGTGTGACCTCACAAGTGGATCTGGCGACAAGGGAACTCCTGTAGTTTTAATACAAGGTTACTTCGACAACTTCGCCACAGAATAGTATTTTAAAATTAAATATTTTATTAAAGCGTTGTTTTTTCAACGCTTTTTTGTTCTATTTTTAGTTATTTTAAGTTTAGGACTAAATGCGTATAAGTGCAAATTTTTTATATAAAAATATCTGTTAGAGATTTACTCCCCCAACAGATATCATAGAACCTTATAGAAATAAGAGCAGGTACTCCAAGGAGTTACTTGCTCTTTCTATTTTTCTTATTTTTTACTTTTTTAAGTCTAAAGAAATCTTCTCTTTCTTTTTCTGCCAAAATTTCTTCTATCTCTCTAATTATATCTTTATATTTTGGAATTTGAATTTTATCTAGAGCATTTGCCCTTTTTGCAGTCTTTTTTATTTCATTTGCAAGCCTAAAAACCGAAGTTTCTATCTCTGCAAGTTCATAAATAACAGGAAGAATTTCCTCAATATTTATCTTTGCCCTGTCAAAGGCAGCATTTGATTTGTGAAGCGAATACTCAGCTTTCACATCTCTTTTTTCATATTTTACTTTTGGAAGTTCAAGACCCATTACTGATCGAGATAGAATATTATATTCATCCTCAAGAGGTGCAAACTCTCCCATTTCTTTTAAAGAAAGAGCACCCATTGAAATTGTTGCTTCAACTAATTCAGAATAAGAATTTCCAAATTTTTCTTCTATTTCATCTTGAAGCTTTTTTGCATTTTTATTTAAATCCATCATTTCTTTTATGAGGACTGTTCTTTTTTTATCGAGAAGATCATATCCCTTTTCTGCCAACATAAGAGCATTTTTTGACGCTATTAAATTTGCTTTTGTCGGTGTGACCTTAATTGCCATTATCATCACCTAAATATTTTTCTTTTAACTTAGGATCAATTCTATCAATCATTTCAGGTGGAAGTATTTTTAAAAGTTCCCATCCTAAATTTAATGTTTCTTCTATATCTCTATTTTCATTTTGGTCTTGAGTCAAAAATCTTTTTTCAAATTCATTCCCAAATTTTAAAACTAATTTTTCATCATCAGATATGTCATCTTCACCAATAATTTGAGCTAGAGCCCTTGTTTCTTGTACCTTTGAATAAGATGCAAATAATTGTGAAGATAAATCTGGATGATCTTCTCTAGTGTATCCTTCTCCAATTCCATCTTTCATAAGTCTTGATAGTGAAGGTAATACATCTATTGGAGGATAAACTCCCTTTGAAAATAAATCACGACTTACAACGATTTGTCCTTCAGTAATATAACCTGTAAGGTCTGGTATTGGGTGTGTGATATCATCATTTGGCATTGTTAATATTGGAATTAATGTGACTGAACCATTGCTATCTTTTGTCATCCCAGCTCTTTCGTAAAGTGATGCAAGATCTGAATACAAGTGTCCAGGGTAGCCCTTTCTTGAAGGAACTTCTTCCCTTGAAGATGAAACTTCTCTTAAAGCTTCTGCATAAGAAGTTATATCAGTCATTATAACTAAAACTTGCATATTTTTTTCAAAAGCCAAATATTCTGCCGCTGTAAGAGCACATTTAGGCGCAATCAATCTTTCCATAATTGGATCATCAGCATAATTTATATACATTACTACCTTGTCAATTACTCCAGAATTTTTAAAACTTTCTCTAAAGAAATCTGCTTCGTCATGTTTTACACCAATTGCAGCAAAGACTATGGCAAAATTATTTTCTCCATCTTCATCTGCAATTTTTGCTTGTCTTACAATTTGTGCGGCAATTTCATTGTGTGGAAGTCCTGATCCAGAAAATATTGGAAGTTTTTGTCCTCTAATAAGAGTCATAAGTCCATCAATTGAAGATATCCCTGTTTGAATAAAATTTCTTGGGTATTCTCTTGCAGATGGATTTATTGGACGACCATTGATATTATAAACATCACTTGAATAAATCGCACCGCCCTTGTCTATCGGCTCTGCTGTCCCATTAAAGACTCTTCCCAAAATTTCTGATGAAAGAGGTACTTCAAAGGGGTGTGCTGAAAATTCTACTTTAGTATTATTTGTAGAAACACCTAAGTTGTTTCCAAAAACTTGCACAACAGCTTTGTCTTCGTCAACTTTTATTACTTGACCAATTTCTGATCTCTTTCCATCCTTTGATTTAATTCTTACAACTTCACCATAGCTAACTCTGTGAAGATTTGAAAGTTCTAATAAGGATCCTTCAATTCTATCAAGTGTTAAATATTCTTTTTTCATTCTTCATCACCATAAGTTGTACTAAGATTTAAATAAAAATCATTTATTTCATTATTTAAGCTTACAAATTTTCTCAAATCTTCATTTTCTATATCATACTTCATATTTATAACTTTCCCATAAAGTGCATCATTTTTTATAACTGAAATTGGGATTTTATATTTAAGTGCTTGCTTTCCCTTTTCGTAAAGATTATCTATTGTTTTTAACATTTCAAATTGTTTTTCAAGGGGAACAAAAGTGTCAATTGGATTGAACGCATTTTGTTGCAAAAATCCAACTTTTACCACACGACAGATTTCAAGAACAAGTCTTTCTTCATCTGGCAAAACATCTTCTCCAACTAACATTACAATTTCATTTAACTTTGCTTCTTTGTGCAAAAGATCTAAATATTTTATCCTCAAATCAGGAAGATCACCATCAAGCCTCATATCGTAATAATTTTTAAGAAGGGGAATGTAACCTGAATATGAGTTCATCCAATTTATTGCAGGATAGTGCCTTGAGTAAGCAAGTTCTTTATCAAGTGCCAAAAATACATTTACAAATCTCTTTGTATTTTCAGTAACTGGTTCAGAAAAATCTCCACCGGCTGGTGAAACTGCACCAATAAGAGTAACTGATCCTTCAGTTTCAGAAAGAGTTTTCACATATCCAGCTCTTTCATAAAAACCTGCAATTCTTGAAGGAAGATAAGCAGGATAACCTTCTTCTGCTGGCATCTCTTCAAGACGACCAGAAATTTCACGAAGTGCTTCTGCCCAACGAGATGTGGAATCGCCCATTAATGCAACGTGATAACCCATATCTCTAAAATATTCTGCCATAGTTACACCAGTATAAATAGAAGCTTCACGAGCTGCTACTGGCATATTTGATGTGTTTGCAATAAGAATTGTACGATCCATAAGTGCCTTACCTGTATTTGGATCTATTAGTTTTGGAAAATCTTCCAAAACTTCTGTCATTTCATTTCCACGTTCTCCACATCCAATATATATAATAATATCTGCATCGCAATATTTTGCAATTTGATGTTGAGTCATTGTCTTTCCAGTACCAAATCCTCCAGGTATTGCAGTAGTTCCTCCCTTTGCAATTGGGAAAAATACATCAAAAACTCTTTGACCTGTTACAAGAAGTTTGTCAATGGGAAGTCTTTCTTTAACTGGTCTAGGAATTCTTACTGGCCAATTTTGGTACATTTTAACTTCATTTATTTTTCCAAATTCATCTTTTACTTTTAGGAGAACTGTTTCAATATTGTACTTTCCATCTTCCAAAATTTCTACAATCTCTCCATCCACTTCTGGTGGAATCATAACCTTGTGGGTTATAATATCAGTTTCAGGCACTTCAGCAAAAATTTGGCCTCCATAAACTTTATCATGCAACTTAACTTTAAATTTTACATCCCAAAGTTTTTCTTCATCTAAAGAAATAAGACCAATACCTTCAGGCATAAAAGATCCATGTTTTTCTTTAATAGTTTCAAGAGGTCTTTCAATCCCATCAAAAATCCCTCTTATCATTCCTGGCCCAAGTTTTACAGAAAGTGGTGCACCAGTGGATATAATATCTTCATCACGTTTTAGCCCTTCAGTTTCTTCATAAACTTGAACTGTTCCTAGGTCTCCATCAATTGAAATAACTTCGCCAATTAATTTTTTCTCGCCCACAAGAACCATTTCTCTAATTTTGTAATCGGCCATATTCTTGCCAATTACAACTGGTCCGTCAACTGATTTAATTAATGCCTTTTCCAATGACTTCACCTCTTTCTTTTAATTTTTCATGTAGCATAGAGCCTATTTCATATCTCATATCGTCTAACTTATTTTTAAGAGATAAATTTATATTATAAGTTTTATCCACATCAGATATTATAAAACCACCAATATGATAATCAAAAAGCTCATCAATTTCTAATTCCATGCCCTTTTCTTTTGCTATCTCTTTGAATTTTTCAACAAGCTCTTTATTTTCATCATTTTTTATATATAGATAAATTTTTTTCTCATCCATTTCATCTAATATTTCTCTAAAATTTTTTATTTCTAGATTTACATATTCTTCTGTCTTTGTAAAAGCCAAAAGTTTTTGTGAAAGAGTTTCGAGAAGTTCTCTTAATAATTTTTCATCTTCTTCTAGGAAAAGAACTCTTTTTTGTTCTTCAACTGATGCAATAAGTTCATAACCCCTTCTCTTTGCAAGAGCTACTCTCCTATCCACATAGGATTTTTCATCCTCTTTTAATTTTTCTACTTTGTCAGCTAAAACTTTTTCTGCTTTTTCCTTTTCTTCTCTTATTTTATTTTCGCACTCTTCTTTTTGCTTTAAATAGACAATCTTATTGAATATGGCAATTTTGTTTTCAAGTAAAATCATTTAATCACCTACAGCTTTCACACCGACAGATTCTCTTACATATTTTAAAATAAAATCATCTTCCATCTTTCCATCTAAATCGGGAATAGTTACAACTAAAGGAAGCTTTCCAGTTAATTTAAATTCCAATACTTCATCTTTTATTTCATTAAAAGATGAATAAGTTAAAATTATTATCCCAATTTCTTCATCATTTTTATAAGCTTTAAAATTTTTTAAAAGTTCAGATCTGTCTTTACATTTAACAGACCTTACACCTGCAAGGCGAAGGCCGTTAATTATATCGTCATTTGATGTTAAAAGAATTGATCTCATTATATTCTTCCAAGAATCATAATTGAAATAATAAGACCATAAATTGCAATACCTTCTGCAAGTCCTAAATAAATCATTGATTTACCAAGAATCTTAGGATCTTCTGATACAGCTCCAATTGCTGCAGAACCTACATTTGATACAGCAACTCCGGCACCTAGTGATGCAAGACCTGTTGAAAGACCTGCTGCCAAAAATCCAAGGCCATTACCTGATGCTGGTGCTGCTGTTGCTGCAGATGCCATTTGTGGTACAAATGTAATTAGACCAAATACAAAAACTGGTGCGAAAACAAATAAATTTAATTTTAAAAGTGCACGAGCAAATTTTTTATTTGAATTCGTTCCCTTTTGAATAAAATAAAAACCTGTAACTACCATTGAAAATACTGTCAAAACTGCTAAAATAATAATCTTTTCCATCTTTAAACTCCTCTTTAATAAATTCTGTCGGGTTCAAAAAGAACTCCGTCGCCACTATAATACTTGCTAAACATTTCATAATATTCAAGTCTAAGTGATTGAATAAATACAATTAAACCTTCAAGACCCAATATTAAAATATTGCCAAAAATTAAAACTGCAATATTTCCTCCACTTGAGCCAACCATTTCTCCAAGAGTTTTAAATGCTAAGAATAAACCCACGTGGTTTATCGCAAAGGCACCCACTCTTATAAATGAGATAATTGAACTCATTGTTGAAAGAAGTGCTTCCAATAGTCCAAAAGAGGACTCAATATAATAATCAGATGCACTGCCCTCAGGTTTTTTCTTAAATAAAACTTTAAGTATTGGTCTTTTAAATAACATTAAAAGTAGACTTACTACTAAAATTCCAACAGATATTTTCTTTGGAAGAGGTGCATTCCCACCCATTACAGCTATTCCAATATTTATCATAGCTATAAAAATTAAAACTCCAAGCACACCTTCTTTTGAAAAGAAGGCTTCATCTGCTCTGTTATTTTTTAATCTATTGTAAATACCAATACCATAGGAGATGGCAAGTAAAATAATGCCAAAATAAATCGCAATTATAAGCGTATCATCTATATTATCAAAAGGTCTAAACCAAATTGCAGGAATAATTTCTTCACTGCCAAATACTGACCCATACATCACTCCGAAAAACATTGAAGATGCTCCCATTCTTATTAAGAGTCCTCCAAAGTCTTTGTTCTTTTTTGTCAATAAAAGTCCGGCAATTACAAACACAGCCCCTTGACCCAAATCGCCAAACATCGCACCAAACAAAATCATGTATGTTATCCCAAAAATGACAGTGGGATCAAACTCTTCATAATTTGGAGTTCCATACATATTTATCAGTAGCTCAAAGGGCTTGAAAAAATTTGCATTTTTAAGCTTTGTAGGTGTCTTCATTTCCTCATCTTTAGGATCTACATATTCTATATCTATATTTTTATATTTAGAAAGTTTATCTTCCAACTTCTTCTTGTCTGAATCTCCAATCCAACCAGATAAATAAAAATATTTATTTGACTTAAGCATATGCTTTTTTGCCTTTTCAATTTCTTCATAACTAAGCATATGGGCAAGAGTAGTCTTTAGTTCCTCACTTCTATTTTCCAATAAATTCTTATTGTACTCTTCAATTTCAAACATTTTTCTCTTTACTTTTTCTTCTTCTTCTTCAAGATTTTTGTAAATAAGATTTGCTGTCCCCTCTACATTTTCTCCAAGAAGTTCAACTTCTGTAAAGTTTAAACTATTTAAAACTCTATTTATATCTTTCTCAGTTTCCTTAGGATAAATTACAAGAAAAAGTTCCCTATTATCCACAGTCCCTGTGTGATAAATCATAGCGAGAATATTCCCATAGTTCTTTTTAAGTCTATATCTTGCATCTTGATCTAAAAAACCAAATCTAGTGTTAAAATACTTTAAATCAGCAATATCCTTTAAATCAATATCTACATTCTTAAAAAGTTCATAATTCTCTTTCAAAGTATCTAAAATTTTTAGATTTTCCTTAGTCTTTTCATATTCATCAATTTTTTCACTTATATTTGCCACAAAGGAATCTACATCCTCATCTACATTTACCTTTTCAAAATAAGACTCATCAATTTCTTCAATTCCCAAGAATTTCATTATCTCTTCTGCCTTTTTAGCAGAAGTCTTGTGAGATTCATCTTCTTCAACAGGAGAAATATAATTTAATTCTAGATTTCTCTCCAAGTTTTCTTCATTGTCAAGACTAAACATAAATTTGTTATCAGCAACATTAGCTTCAGCCGACATAAATTGCATACAATTTAAATTTAAAATGTCCAGCACAACTGAATCCATATCATCAATCTTTCCAATGATATTAGCGACCTTCATTTTTTCAACGGCCAATTTTTTCACTTCCCTCTCTATCTACAATCATATATTTTAATTTTTCGTCTTTATCAAGACCAAATCTAGTACCCTCTAAAATTCTTTCAATATTTGCAATCTCAAAATCTAAAAGCACCAAAAAGCTCATAAACTTTCCAATTCCATCAGTCTTTCTAAAGTTTTTTCTTGCAATTCCATACATGGTCTTCTTTGCAGTTCTTCCAGTCCTAATAACTCTTCCTCCAGAAAACAAAACAGAGTATCTAGAATTTTTGATTTCTTCCTCAAATTCTTCTTCATCTAAATATGAAAGATGTAGCAATTTTTCAGAAGTATAATTCCCACCAAAAATTGTAAAATTAAAAATTTCTTCAGGTGAAATATTGTAATATTTTTTTGCCCTATAAATCCAAATAATATTTAAAAGATCAATATTCACACCAAAAATCTTTTTGAATTCTTCTCTGTCCTCTTTAGATAGAGATTTCACCGCCTCAGTTAGATTCATATAATAAAACTTATCTAAATTCATCTCAATGGAAAAAAGTGCATCTTCATCCTTAGAAGACTTATAATTTTTTATGGAGTCATAATAATGAGTTCCCTTTAAATTATCTATAAAAGACTCAAAGGTTTCATCTATAAAATTTATCTTTTTTCCACCTATTATAAGTTCATCCACTTTTGGACTTTTTCCCATTTTAAGAGCTCTTAAAATTTTAGAAATTTTTTCTACATTGCTTCTTTCCAAATAAGCCTTCAAAAAATCTCTATATCTTAAAGGAAGAAATCCACGAAGCTTTAAAACTTGTCTTCTCCTATAATCTTCTAAAAATTCTTCAACTTCATAAATATCCGAAAAAGAATCTATGTCAGGAAATTTCTTCTCTTTTAAATAAGAAAGCACCTCTCTTGCGGAATCTTTTTCAGCCATTATTACAAAATCATCATAATCCAAAAAATCTGAATACATTTTTGAAATCTTTGCATTTAATGCCTTTAGACCATCAAACATCTCTTTTACTTCCAATCACCATATTAAAAGCACTTTCAATAAGACTATCAGAGTTCTCATTGTAAAATTTTTCAATCTCTTTTAAATTTCTTGCATTGTCATTTCGCAAATTTTGAGCTTTTTCTTCAAACTCAGATAAAATTTCATCACTTTTTTCTTTGCCAAGTAATTTAGACTTTTCAATAGATTCATTCTCAAGGTCTGTAAGTTTTTCTCTCAGATCTTTTTTTATCTTTTCAATCTCTTCATCAGTATCTTGAACAAGTTCTCTGGTTTTTTTATCTATTGTTAAAATACTATCTATGCTTTCTTTCAAAAATATCACCACTCTTTTTATTTCTTCACACGTTCTTCATTATAGACCTTTTAACTTCGATTTCAAGAGCTTTTTATAAATTTGCATAATTTCATTTAATTTTCACATTTCACATAGTGAATATTTTTTTGCAAAATGAAGACAAATATTTATTAGCTTTTTCTAATGTTTATATAAAATATTTTTTACCAAAAAAACTATTTATTTTGCAGTTTTTTTACTTTTAATTCTGTAAAACTGTTTTTATCGAATTCAAAATAGCTATCTTAAATCCTTTAGCAATTTTTTTCTATGTAATTTACTTATTGGAATATTCTCTCATTCCTGAACAAAAAAAGAACTTAAACCAAAGTGATCTAAGTTCTAAAGTACGATTTTTATATTTATATTTTAAATTTTATTTTAATATAATACAGTTATTAGTTTCATAGCTATTGGCATTAAAACTACAGTAACAAGTCCTGCTACTGCAATTGAAAGACCGCTCATAGCCCCTTGGATTTCGCCAAGTTTTCTTGCTTCAGATGTACCAACTGCGTGAGATGATGTTCCTATACCAACACCTTGTGCCGTTGGATCTGTTATGTTAAATATTTTCATTATTATTGGTGCAATCACAGCTCCAGTAACTCCTCTGAGAACTACAAGTACTGCTGTTATTGCAGAATTTCCACCATACTCCGCTGATAAAGATATTGCTATTGCCGTTGTAATAGATTGTGGAGTTGATGAAACTACTAAATTTTCATCTAATCCAACAAACTTTGATGCAATTATTACAAAAGCGAGAGATATAATAGAACCTAAAATTGTACCTGTTAAAATAGGCATTAAATTCTTTTTCAATTCCTCTAAGTTTTCATAGAGATCTACTACCATGGCAACTGTAGCAGGTGCGATAAAGAACATAATAAAATCTCCGCCTTGCTTATAGGACTCATAAGGAATGCCAGTAAGTTTTAAAAACAATATACATATAGCAATTGAAATTAAAAGTGGATTGGCAATTGGAGATTTTAATTTATTGTTAATCATCTTTCCTATTTCGAAAGTTGCAAAAGTTAAAATAATACCAAAATATTTATTATCTAGCATTTTTCCTCCTTTGCAATATTTCTATTACCTTACCAGTTAATCCCATAGTAATACCTGTCCCTACTATTACTATAAGAGCAAGTGTTAAAGTCTTACCTTTTATCTCGTCATAACTATTCATTATTCCAACACCTGCTGGTACAAATAATATTGCCAAATTTTGAAGAATACCATTTGATGTCTTTTTAACATCGTCAGGTTCTAAAATTTTAAGGGCAAAAGCTATGAATAGATAAATCATCCCATATACTGCTTCTGGAATAGGAAAATTAATAAGATGTCTTGTAATTATTCCTAAAAATAAACATACACATAGGATTACAAACTCCTTTAAATAATTCATAGTTAACTCCTATTTTAATTAATTTTCTTTTATTTTTTTAATTTCTTCAGTGAATAGGGGAAGAATAACCTTACAATCACCAACAATACCAATGTCAGCTATATTAAATATTGGAGCATCTTCATCTTTATTAATAGCTACTATAAAATCTGAATTCTCAATTCCAGATATATGTTGCACTGCTCCACTAACTCCGCATCCAATGTAAAGTTTTGGAGAAACAATTTTGCCAGATTGACCTATTTGTGAAGCCTTTGGCAAAACTCCATCGTCAATTACTGGTCTAGTTCCAGAAATAGGTGCATCAAGAACATCAGCTAATTCTTTAACAAGGGGATAAATTTCTTCTGAACTTGCGCCTCTTCCACAAGTTACAATAATTTGTGCATCTTCAAGATTTATTACTTCTTCTGTTGAAGTAACAACATCTCTTATAACTGCTTTCAAATCTTTTAATTCATCAACTTCTTCTTTTATGATTTCTCCTTTTCCAGCTAAATCATCTCTCTTATCAAAAGATCCACTTCTTATAGCAATAATTCTAGTCCCTTTTTTTACCTTTGATACAGTTAAAACTGTTGCACCATAAGATGGAGTAACATAGTGAACTTCGTCCCCTTCAAATTTAATATCCATTACATTAGTAACAGAAACTGTATCAAGAATAGCTGCAACATTAGCTGCTAAATCTTTTCCATCAAGACTTCCAGGGATAAATATATCTTCTGCATCATATTTTTCAGCAACTTTAACAATAGTATTGGAAAAATCTTCCATATTGTAAGCATCTCTTTTAACAATTATAATTTTATCAGCACCTGCTGCTTTTAGCTTTTCTACTTCTTCATCAACAATATCATCAAAAATTAGAGCAATAGATTCAGTTGATTTTTCCTTTGCAATTTCACTTGCCTTAGATAATGACTCCAAGCTTAGCTTTATAGGAGCCCTATCTTTTATTTCTATATAAGTTAATATATTTTTCATCTTGACCTCCTATATAACCTTTTTTTCTTTCATTAATTCAATTGCTTTTTGAACACTTACTTCGGCATCTTCTTCGTTGATCTTAACTCCTGCTTGTCTTTTTTCAGGTTCAAAGTCTTTTAATTCTTCAAGAATCAATTCTGAGATGCTATCAACTTCTATATCGTCAATTTTTTGTCTTCTTGCAGCCATTTTACTCTTTATAGTAGGATATCTAGGTTCATAATTTGGCTTAGCAATTGTTAGCACAGATGGCATCTTTGTTTCAACTTCTCTATATCCACCATCAATTTCTTGTTTAGAAATTAGAGAATCCCCATCCTTTGTAATTTCAATTACAGATGTAACAACACCTTGACCTACTTTATTTGCAAAATAAACTCCAACTTGTGAAGCTTCTTTATCAGTAGTTTCTTTACCAAAACAAACTAAATCAAAAACGCCACATTCTTCTTCTAATTTTTTCTTTGCATCTATTAAAATATTTGTAATTGAATTTGTGTCTAAATTTTTATAATCATCGCACTTAATTAAATATGCTTTGTCAGCACCAACTGCTAAACAGTTTTTAAGTGAATTTTTGACACCTTCATCTCCAATAGAAACTACTACAACTTGCCCCTCTTCTTTTTCCTTTAATCTTACTGCCATTTCCAAGGAGTAAGTATCAAAAGCATTTACAATTGGCGTGATGTCTTCAGTAACAGCTCTGTCATTACTGACAGAAACTGATACTGAATCATCAGGCACTTCTTTAATACACACTAAAATATTCATCTATTAACCTCTCAATAAATTATTTGCAACAACAATTCTCAAAATCTCATTAGTACCTTCAAAAATTTGGAAAATTTTCGCATCTCTTAAAAGTTTTTCAACAGGATATTCTCTACTGTAACCATATCCACCAAAAAGTTGAATAGAATTTTCAGCGACTCTCATAGCAATATCTGATGCAAAGCATTTTGCAATTGCAGACTCTCTGTTGTAAGTTAATCCCATATCCATTCTTGTAAGAGCATTGCCAACCATTTGTCTTGCTACTTCTGTTTGAATATCCATATCTGCAAGTTTAAATTGTATTGCTTGATTTTCGTTTATTGATTTTCCAAACTGAACTCTCTCACTTGTATATTTTTTAGCTTCATCTATGCCCCTTTGAGCAATACCAACTGCAATACAACCCATCCAAGCCCTAGCTTGGTCAAGAGTTTTCATAGCAATTGAAAATCCCTTACCTTCTTCACCAATAAGGTTTTTAGCAGGAATCCTACAATCTTCAAGAACAACATCAGTAGTATTAGAAGTTCTAATACCCATCTTGTCTTCTTCTTTTCCTGCACTTAAACCCTTAGTTCCAGCTGGCACTAAGAACATAGACATCCCTTTAACGCCCTTTGATTTGTCAGTAAGAGCAGTTATGCAATAATATGATGCAACAGCTCCATTAGTAATAAAACACTTTCTTCCGTTTAATACATATTCGTCGCCATCTTTTACAGCAGTAGTTGTTCCTGAACTTGCGTCAGAACCTGCACCTGGCTCAGTAAGGCAAAACGCTCCAAGTCCACCTTCCATAGTAATGTCAGCAATGTATTCCTTTTGTTCTTCAGTTCCTGCAATAAGAACAGGTTTCATTCCTAGTCCTGACGCTGAAATAGTAGTTGCAAAACCAGCATCAGCCTTTGCCATTTCTTCAAATAAAGCAGCAATGTCAATTCTAGAAAGACCAGGTCCTCCCAATTCTTCAGGAACTTCTAGAGCAAAATATCCTTGCTCTTTTGCTTTTTCATAAAGCTCTTCTGGCCATTCACCAGTACGATCAGCTTCCTTTGCAACTTCTACTACTTCTTTTTCACAAAAATTCTTAACATCTAATAATAAATCTTGTGCCTCTTCTGAAATTAAATATGACATTTATATCCCCTTTTATTAAATAACTTTGTTTGGATTTAATATTAAGTTTGGATCAAATACTTTTTTAATACCTCTCATTAAATCAGTATTTACATCCCCTTCAAAAATCTTCAAAAATTCTTTTTTACCAAAACCAATACCATGTTCACCAGAAATTTGTCCACCAAATTCATAAGCTTTTCCATAAATATCTTTCATGAATTCTTCAACTTGTTTCATGAATTCATCTTTTTCCATATCATTTGAACAAGTGTAAATGTGTAAATTTCCATCACCTGCGTGACCAAAGCTCTTAACTTCAAATGAATAATTCTTTGCTTTTTCATTAACATATTGAACGTATTTAGCAATCATATTAATTGGAACAACAACGTCACATTCGTCAAGAAGCTTAGTTTGAGATTCAATTGCTTCAAGAAAAGATGATCTAGCAGCCCACGCTTCTTTAATCTTTTTTGGAGTATCAGCTACAAGAATGTCAATTGCTCCAGCTTCCATTAATACTTCAGCGGCTTCTTCAATAATATCATTAAGTTCATCTTCGTCATTACCATCAAAAGTTATTAATAAGTAAGCACCAATTTCAATTCCATCTAATTCTTTAGGAAAAGTAGATTTTCCAATGTAGATTTCAGACATATCAACAATTTCTTTTTCCATAAATTCGATAGCTTGTGGATTTAAGTGAGCTTTAAATAATTGTGGAACAGTTGAAATACAAGTGTCTAAATCTTCATATGGAACAATTAATGAAATAGTTTCTTTTGGAGCAGGAATAATTTTAAGAGTTAGTTCAGTAATAATTCCAAGAGTACCTTCAGACCCGATAATAAGATCCTTTAATGAATAACCTGTTGAAGTCTTAGAAACTGTTGCACCAAAATTAGTTATTTCTCCAGTAGGAAGAACAACTTCCATTGAACGCACATAATTTCTTGTAGTACCATATTTAACAGCTCTCATACCACCTGCATTAGTAGCAACATTTCCGCCAAGAGTAGCAAATTTTTCACCTGGATCTGGTGGATACATATATCCTTTTGCTAGACAGTCTTCAGCCAAATCATTAAGTAATACGCCTGGTTCTACCTTAACTACCATGTTTTCTTCATCATATTCTAGAATATTATTCATTGATTGCATATTAATCATAACGCCACCAAATCTAGAAACTCCAGCACCAGTAAGTCCTGTTCCAGCACCTCTTGGCACTACAGGAATCTTATTTTCATTACAAATTTTAACAATTTTGGAAATTTCTTTTGCATTTACTGCATCAACAACAAGTTCAGGTTGACCTTCGCCATATATAGGCATTTCATCGTGGAAAAAATCAATATTAATTTCTTCTCCAACATATACATTGCCACTGACAGAACTTTTGATTTCTTCAATAACTTTATCAGTTACAGTATTATAGTTTACCATTTTCTCCTCCAAATAATTTTTTATATATTAAAAATATACTCATATTTATTTTATTATATAATGGCATAGGCTTAATTTAATATTTTACTTCTTGAAACATGTTGCACTTTTAAGACATTATTTGACTTTTAGTCAATAAAACAATATAATGTACTTCATACTATATAAGAGGTGCTTCATATGTGGTCTTACAGACAAGTTTTTAAAACACTAACAGATATGACAAATACAAAACTCTCTACTATTGCCTATATTTTAGATTACGACATATCCTATATAAGCAAGTGGAATAGTGGCAAAAAACTTCCCTCTTATAAAAATATTTATATAATTAACGAAAAATTGGCCACTCTCTTCTCTAAAGCTTTAATAGAAGAAAATAAAATAAATGAATTCTTGCTTTTCTTTAACTTAAAGAGCTCTGAAATATTGAAAACAAACGAAGAAAGGGGCCTTGAGTTTTTAATTTATAAACTATTAAATGATTCTTACAATTACACAAATTCCGATGTTCCAGCAGAATATAGATCCAATACAAACTTTATTTTTAGGAATCATAACGCTGATGATGATATAAAGAAAATTTTCAAAAAAATAATATTTGAAAATAATGAATTAGACATTTGGGCAACCTTTGACATATATAGTCAATATGCAAATTTACTATTTAATATTACAAAAAAGACAAAAAACAAAAAAATAAAATTGCATCTTCTCTGTGATAAAAAAAATTTACAAGATAAGAATATATTGAAAAGTATAACAGATAACTCCAATGTTGATATAGAGCTATATGAGAATAGTAATGTAAATTACAATTATTTATTAGTAAAAGATAAAATGTATATAGTATTTAACAACGATGCCCAAAACTTAAATACAATAACTTACGGCAACGAATTAGACACCCTACTTGAATTTTCATCTTATATCGACAATCTATTTAATGAGTTAAATAAAATTATAACAATATCATCACCAGAAGAAATTGCAAAGACAAATTACAGAAAATATTTTTATTCAGATAATGAATTTCTATTTCTGTCAAATTATGGCTTCGAATTTTTACTGCCAAATTATATAATAGATAAAATCCTTAATTCTATCAGTGATAAATTTGAATACAAAAAATCTGAAATATTAAACATAAAGCTTATTTGGGATGAGTTATTTGCAGACTCAAATATAAACTTTCTGACAACAAAGACAAGCCTATTAAATTATTTCGAAACGGGTGATATGCTTTACTGTTCCACAAAAGCAAAGTTAAGTTACAAAGACCGAGAAGCACACTTTAAAAATATAATTAATGTAATGAAAAATAATAAAAAAATAAATTTTTACATTATAAATGACAATAGGTTTATTTCTTCTCTTGGTCTAGATCAATTTAATTTTTTTATAAGTGAAAATAATATGTTTTTCAAAAAAATATTATCAGAAGACTCAAACACCCCTACATCCATAGTATCAGATACAAAAATACACAACAATATGTGCCAAGCATTAGAAGAAATAATGAGAAGTCCATATAGTAAAAAATATAGTGTAGAAGAATTGGAAAAGACTTTCTCAAAATATGCGGAAGTTTTTAAAAAAATATCAAATAATTCAAATTAACAGATGGTGATTATTTTTAGTTGTCATCTGTTTTTTATGGTTTTATTTCCATCACTTGCATAACTTCTTATTTAATCTAAATTAAAATAAAAAAGGAATACCTTAAAAAAAGCATTCCTAAAAATTTAATTTATTTTTCTATATTATGTGCAGCACATGAGCTATGACATGACTCACAACCACAACCGCAACTACCTTTTTTCTTTACTACTTTTCTTGTTGCAAAGAAAATTACAGTAATTATCACAAGAGCAACCACTATATTAATTGGACTCATATTTTATCACCTCATCTTTTTTGTTGTGATCAAAATCTTTATTTTTAAGTTTTGATCTATCTTTTCTAAATAAAAAGTATCCATAGATGAATAAAACTACTATTGCAATGGCTGTGCCTACATTAAATGCTCCACCTTCTATAACTCTTCCAAATTGATAAATCATAAATGCAATTGTATAAGAGAATAGAATTTGATATCCAATGGCAAATAAATACCACTTTCTTGATCCCATTTCTTCTTTTATCGCTCCTGTTGCTGCAAAACAAGGAACTGTAAGTTGATTAAAGAATACAAAGGCAAAAGCTGATGCCACTGTAAATTGTGAAGAAACTAATGCAACCATTGGTGCGTCTTCTGCTCCAACTTCTCCTATACCTGCAAGAACTCCATAAGTTCCTACTACAACTTCTTTTGCAACAAGTCCAAGTATCGTTGATACACTTGCAATCCAATTTCCAAATCCAAGAGGTTTAAAGATTGGAGCAATCACTTTTCCTGCTGCAGCAAGAACAGAATCAGATGGATCTCTATCAAAGTCCATAAATTCTCCTGTCACTGAAATATTTTTCAAGAACCAAATTGCAACAGTTGCGAGTAAAATTATCGTTCCCGCTTTTACAACGAAGGCTTTACATCTATGCCATGTTGCTTTTAAAACATTGTGTGCACTTGGCATGTGATATTCTGGAAGTTCCATTACAAATGGAGCAGGATCTCCTGAAAAATATTTTGTCTTTTTCAAAATAATTCCAGAAATTATTACTGCCATTATTCCACCAAAATACCAAATAGGAGCATACCACCAGCTTCCTCCCAAAAATGCCGCAAACATTGCAATTATATCAAGTTTTGCACCGCATGGCATAAAAGACGTAGTCATAATAGTCATTCTTCTGTCGTTGTCAGACTCAATTGTCCTCGTCGCCATTATAGCTGGGACTGAACAACCTGTACCCATTAAAATTGGAATAAAACTTTTCCCAGAAAGACCAAACCTCCTAAAAATTCTGTCGAGGATAAACGCAATTCTTGACATATAACCAACATCTTCCAAGATTGAAATAAATAAAAATAATACAGCAATTACTGGAAGAAAACCAAGAACTGCCCCCACACCACCAATAATTCCATCAACTAAAAGTGACGTCAAAAATTCTGATGTTCCAGCATTTTCTAGAAACCCTCTAAAATTTTCTCCAATAATTTCGCCAAAGAAAACATCATTTACCCAATCTGTTACAGGTCCTCCAACAACATTTATTGCAAGCATATATACCAAAGTAATTATTCCTACAAAAATTGGAATTGCCAAAAATCTATTTGTTACAAACCTATCTATTTTGTCAGACTTTGTCATTCCCTTTCTGCCCTTTTTGACAGCATCCTTTGTTATCTTTGATACAAAATTATATCTTCCATCAGTAATAATTCCTTCGCCATCATCATCAAACTTTTCTTCAGCTTCTTCAACAATTTCATCAAGCCTTTTAGTTTCATTTCCATAAAGGGGAAATTCATTTATTATTTTTTCATCTTGTTCAAAAAGTTTAACTGCAAGCCATCTCTTTGCAGGATTGTCTTTAATTACACTAAAATTTTCTATTTCTTCAATGTATTTTTCAATATCATCATCAAATTTTTGATAATGTGTTTCTTTTGACATAGCTACACTTTTTGCTACATCTATTAATTTATCAATATTTTCATTTTTAAGTGCAGAAATCTCTACAATCTTGCAACCCAAACTTTTTTCTAATTTTTTTATATCTATATAGTCATTATTCTTTTTGACTACATCCATCATATTAAGTGCAATTACAACAGGTATTCCCAATTCAACAAGTTGTGTTGCCAAAAATAAATTTCTTTCAATATTTGTCGCATCTACAACATCAATAATTGCATCTGGTTTTTCATTTACAAGATAATCTCTCGATACAACTTCTTCCAAAGTGTAAGGTGAAAGAGAATAAATTCCCGGCAAATCTGTGAAGTGAACTTCCTTATCTTTTTTATACTTGCCAGTTTTTTTCTCAACAGTTACGCCAGGCCAATTGCCCACATATTGATTTGAACCAGTTAGTCCATTAAATAGTGTGGACTTTCCGCTGTTGGGATTGCCAGCAAGTGCGATAGTAATAGCCATTTAGCCCTCCTTTTTTTCTACTTCTTCAATTTCAATTAACTCTGCATCTTCACGTCTAATGCTTAATTCATAATTTCTAATATTTATTTGTACAGGATCACCAAGAGGTGCTACCTTTCTTATGTATATTTCAGAATTTTTCGTAATTCCCATATCCATTATTCTTCTCTTCAGTGGCCCTGAACCTTTAATTTTTTTGACAATGTAGTATTTTCCTACAACTGCATCTCTTAAAGTTTGCAATTTTACATCTCCTCAACCATTATTTTTTTTGCAATGTCTTTTCCAATTGCAACTCTTGCACCTTTTATTGATACAATTAAATTCCCATCATTTTCATTTAAAACTTTTACTATTGCTCCTCTTACAAAACCAAGATTTGCAAGATGTGATTCTGTAACATTGCTATTTTTAAGACTTTTAACTCTTACAATTCTAAAGTCTACATTTAAAGGAGCCATCACCAAGCTTAACATTTTTACACCAACTTCTAACTTTTTATAGAAAACTAAATTCAAAGAAATCTTACAATACTTGAATTCGATTATCAATTTCGTATTTAATTATAACATATATAAATGAAAATTAAAATCAATTTGGTGAATTTTTTTATCTTCGTCTTTAATTTTCATAAAAACTAATTGTAAAATTAAATAGTGCACAAATAAAAAATCTGCCCAAAGGACAGATCAAATACAGTTATTGAATTTTTACAAAAACTTCTCAAAAATTAAAAAATATATTTAAATAAAATAGAAAACAAAATTATCCCAATCACAACAAACCCAAAAACGACTCCTTTTTCTCTCACAGAAAGAGAATTGTCTTCAAAAGAATTATTTTCAATTATCCTTTTGTCGTCTTCAGTATATTCTTCTTCAGCACTTGAAAGAGAAGGATATTCAAAATTTTTATTTTTATTATTTTCTCTTGTCATTTTTCTTCCCCTTTATCTTTTTATTTTCTCTCTCCATTAAATTTCTCTTCAAGATCCTAAGGGCTTCTATGTCACTTTCTTGAAAGGCAGAAACTTTTTCTTCCTTTAATTTTTTAGCAACTTTAGAAATTTTTTCCTTAGAATTTTCTACTTCAGCTTCAAGTTCTCTTGCAGAAATTCTAGTACCACCACGAGATAAAATAATTTGCTGTTCAACATTGTCGCTTGTTGCAACTCTCACATTTGTGAGCTTTCCTATTTCATCAAGTTGCCTTTCAATATAGTGGTCAGCCGTTTCAAATTCCTTTGTAAAAACTATATCAATCCCATCTTTGATATAAATTTTTCCACCAGATTTTTTCACCAAATAGGCATCAAAGACAAGTATTATATGCTCCCTCGTGCTGTGTGAAAACTCAATCATAATATCAATTAATTCATTTCTAGCATCTTCAAGAGATATATTTTTTAGATCTATTAAGTTTTGCCACGAATTTATAATATTGTATCCATCGACAAAGAGATAGTTTTCATCTCTTCTATACCTACTAATGTATTTCTTCATTTTATTTTTTATCTAAAAATTTCATACATTATAATTGCAGCAGCAACTGAAGCATTTAGAGAGTCAAAATCTGAAAAATTTGGAATAGTAATAATTTTATCAGAATTCTTCAAGAGATTTTTAGAAACTCCCTTACCTTCATTTCCAATAATTATCCCAGCTTTTCCAGAAAAATCACAATTCCTTATGTCTTCTCCATTAAGATCTGCGGCATAAATCCAAAATCCAGCATCCTTTAATCTTTCCAAAGTTTGAGAAATATTGGTAACTTTACAAACATCAATATCATAAATCGCCCCAGCAGATGATTTCACTACTGTGTCATTGACAGTTGAAGCCCTTCTATTTGGAAAAATAATTGCATCTACACCAAAAAAGTTAGAACTTCTTGCAATTGCCCCAAAATTGTGAGGATCTTCAATTTTATCTAAGATAAAAATTTTAGCATCAGATTTATTTTCTAATTTGTTTATTAAATCTTCAAGTTCAATATATTTAAAATCACTTACAAGAGCCACAACTGCTTGATGATTTTTCGTCCCAGCAAGTTCTTCCAATTTTTCTATATCACTTGTAACTGTGGGAACCTTCAAATCCCTTGCCATTCCAATTATTTTTTTTATTGAACCTGTTGCATTTTTCCCAACATAAATTTTTTCTACTTCTTCATTTTTTAGAGCCTCAATAACTGGCCCTCTTCCATATATATATTTCATTTTAAATTCTTAAACTTCTCTCTAATTTCTTTTGCTTTGCCGCAAGTCATATTGCCTTCTGGACATAGACCTGTAACACAAGCTGGGCCTTCATCTCTAAATAAAAGTGGGGCAACCTCTTTTACTTCTCTTAACATTTCTGTTGCAAGCTCTCTAATCTCCCACTGTGCTCTCTCGCAACATCTCACTGTAAAGAAATGTTGTAGAGTCCTAACATTCATTGTAACAACAATTTTTGTTTCACAAGCATTTGGAAAAACATATCTTGCATCTTCAATGGACATTTTTTCAACAGATTTTTTTGCCTTTTTTTCATCCATTCCATTTTCAATAAGGGGTTTTGCATTCTCATTTACAAGAATTTCTACTAATTTATCGTAATCCTCTTGATCCCTTTTCATTGCCTCTACAAAAACTTTCTTTGCCTCTTCATTTTTTTCTATTTGAGGCGGAATAATGTATTCAAAACTATCAAGCTTTACATATCTCTGTGACTGTTGCGAATATGATGCAATTCTATGCCTTACAAGCTGATGTGTAAGTGTCCTAGACACCCCTTCTATTGCAAAGGTAAAACTGACATGTTCCAATGGAGATACATGCGAAAAAGACATAAGTCTATTTAAAAATTTTTCCGTAGATTCCTCTGTCAAATTTTCAGTGATTTCCTCCACTCCAACTCTTGAATAGCAAAGTTTTGCAGCAGATGCAATGGTCTTCTCTGGTTCCATTGTATGTGAAATAATTTTTACCTTCATTTAATCATCTCCCTAAATAACTCTCGTATTCTAGCATATCTTTTTAAAAGATAGAGATAACCAAAAAGTGCTTCTACTCCTGTGGCTATTCTGTAATCAATTGGATCTGCATTTTTAGGAACAGTGTGCGATTTGGCATTTCTTCCTCTTTTGAAAATTCTCATCTCATCTTCTGTAAGCATATCCTCTATCTTTTCAAAAAGATCCCTTTGTCCTTTTGCACGCACAAACTTTATGCTCTCTCTGTGAAGTTTATTTGGATTTTTCCTCAAATCCAAAATTTTACTTCTAACCAAAATTTCATAACAAGCATCACCAATATATGCCAGTGCTAAAGGACTAAGTTCTCTTATTTCGCTCTCTTTATAATTTTTAACTTCTAAAAAGTTTAGATTCTCTTCCAAGTTGTCCCACTTCTCGTATCTTCTATTTCAATTCCCATTTCTTTTAAATTATCTCTAATTTCATCAGCTCTCGCAAAATCCTTATTCTTTCTTGCATCATTTCTCTCTTTGATAAGCTTGTCAATATCATGAGAAAGCTCTTCTCTGTCATTTTCCATTATCCCAAGAACTCTCGTAAGCTTCTTTAAAAGTTCTAAAGTATTATTTAACATTTCCTTTGAATTATTTTCATCAAGATTTAAATTAATATCCTTTATTAAATCAAAAATTGCAGTTATAGCATCGGCAGTATTCAAATCATCTTCCATGGCATTTTCAAATTTTTCTATATGCTTGTCAAAAGAATTGTATAAATTTTTTTCTTCATCAGAAATTTTTTCAACACTTGATTTTTCTATTGCATCTTCAAGTTTATACTTTGCATTGTAAAGTCTTTTGCTAGCATTTTTTGTCTGCTCCATGACTTCCCTTGAAAAATTAATTGGAGAACGATATTGAGTTGTTAAAAGGAAAAATCTCAGCACTTCAAGGTCAAACTCATCTGCGATTTCTCTTACAGTAAAGAAATTCCCCTTAGATTTACTCATCTTTTCGTTGTCTACAGTTATCATGCCATTGTGTAGCCAATAATTTGCAAAAGGAACTCCATTGCAGGTTTCAGATTGAGCAATTTCATTTTCATGATGAGGAAACTGCAAATCTTCTCCACCAGTATGAATGTCAATATTATCTCCAATAAGTGTCTTTGCCATTACAGAACATTCTATGTGCCATCCAGGTCTGCCTTCGCCCCAAGGTGCACTCCAGAAAGGTTCTCCTTCTTTTTTATTTTTCCAAAGAGCAAAGTCTTGGGGATTCTTCTTGTTGTCATTTATGTCAACTCTGTGCCCAGAAATTAAATCTTCTAAATTTTTCTTGGAGAGCTTGCCATAATCCTTTGCATAACTTATATCAAAATAAACATCTCCATTTGAAACATAAGCCGCTCCCTTATCTATTAAAATTCCTACAAAAGAAATTATTTCACCAATATGTTCTGTTGCCCTTGGGTTCAAAGTTTCATAATCATATAGATGAAGTCCATTTGCATCTTTTTTAAATTCTTTAATATATCTTTCTGCAATATCAGAAACCTTAACACCTTCATCATTTGCCTTGTTAATCATTTTGTCATCAATATCAGTAAAATTAACAACAAATTTTACTTTTATGCCTTTATATTCAAAATATCTTCTGAGAGTGTCAAATACAACAAGAGGTCTGGCATTTCCCACATGGATAAAATTGTATACAGTTGGCCCACAGTTGTAAATTCCAACCTCTCCCTCTTTAATTGGAACAAATTCTTCCTTCTTTCTACTTAGAGTATTGTATAATTTCATAAATCCTCCTATAAAAAAACGCCTCACTCGAGACGATTATTTAAAAATACTTTCGAAAAATTTTTCGTAGTAATCAAGTCCTATAAAAGTTTTGTCCTCCACCATTTTCTTTATCTTTTCTGGATCTGCAAGTGCCACATCCATAACTTCCTCTTCCTGCATAATTATATCCTTTAGAGAAATATTTTTTCGCACTAAAAAAATGTAAAATATTGTATTATTTTCAGTTATAATTCTTTTAAGAGAGAGTTCATCTTCTATTATATTAACACCAAGTTCCTCTCCAAATTCCCGAATCATACCTTCCTTTGGTGTTTCTCTTGATATTACAGACCCGCCAGCAGAACAATACCACATACCTGCAAAAGACTTTTTATTGAGAGATCTTTTTTGAATAATAAAATTTCCATCATCTCTTAAAATCCATCCTTCAACAATGATGTGATAGTCACTTTTTTTAAGACGCTCTCCTTTTCTTATAACGCGTCTTTTCCACTTTCCTTTTTTATTATATACATCCCAATATTCCACGACAAAACTCCTCATCACTATTTTACACTATTTATAGAATTTTTAAAAGATTAAGACACTTTAAAAATAAAAAATGCTGCGAATAATATTTATTTTACATAAGTCTAAAAAAGAATACTTATACAAAGAAATTATTTTAAGAAATATTTTGTTAACTACTTTAATTATATCCCTAGTGATAGATAAAACATACTTGACTATATTTTGCATGTTGTTAGGCATATTATTTTTTCTATATGATGAGAATGTAAATAAGAAAGGAACTGAATATTTATATCTATTGTCTTTAATTATATTAACACCCTTGATATCCTTAATTCTTGATTCATATTATCCTGAAACTGCAAATTTATTTTCTCCTAGGATTTCTCTATATTTAATACTTTTAATTAGTATTCTAATTTTTATACTAAATATATATTATTTTAAAAAAACAGAATTTTGTTCCAAAAATAAATTGTATTTGTTCATACTTTTACAATTAATTGTATATGTAGAATATTTTTACTTAATCTACTTTTTTATATTAAAATAAAGCTTAAAAAAGAAGTTGCCACAAATGACAACTTCTTTTTTATAATTCTTTTAAATATTTATTTAATAATTCGTAGGAAGCTTTTTCGTCAACAGTACTTATAAGACCTGCCGATGATAAAATATATTTCTCGTCCAAATAATATTTTATATCTTCATTTATTAAATATTTATCATCTAAATCTCCTATCGCAGATAGAATTTTTTTAGGATCATCTGAATTTATTAGTGACCCACCTGTTCCGATAAACATTTCTGCTGGCCTCAAATCTTTTCCATACTGCTTATAAATAGTTCTTGTAGGTGTTTCAATTTTTTTTATATGACCGATGTGCCTCTCAAGAGATGTCTTTGTTGCAATATAACAAAGTGCATTGTCAAAAAATAAATCTTCATCATTGTCTGGAACATAATCTGTATGGAAAAATCTATATTCCACCTTTTCTTTTGCATCATTTATTCCAAATTTCAGGAAAGGTTCATCTCCCACTGATTCATAAAGAGCCGTTGCAGAATATCTCATTCCCATATCACCTTCCACAGTTCTCTTTTCAAAGGGTTCATCAATTGGTGGCGATATTACATTTTCTTCTCCATAATAAGTTTTTCCAATTGAATGAATGTCAGTAGTCGCTCCTCCAATATCAACGGATAAAATTACTTTACCTAAATATTTTGCATAGACTGACATTGCCTTTTGAACAGCAATAGGTGTTGGAAGAAGTACTTCAAAATTCTCGCTCAATAAATCAATACCCTTGGCATGGGCAATTGTCTTTATAAAAATATTACCAATTGCATTTCTAAGTGGCTTATAATTTATTGTATTTGTAGTTGGCATTACATTTTCTGTAAATTCACATGGCACTCCTTTTTTATAAAAAATTTCTTTTATATATTTTTGAGTGTCAATATTTCCAGCAACAACTATGGGAATTTTTATACTTTCCTGTGCAAGTTTTTTAGCATTAAAGATTATATTTTCTCGATTTCCATGGTCTGTTCCACCGCACAAAACAATAATGTCAGCACCAGAATTTTTTATTTCTTCTACGTCTTCTAAAGAAAGTTCATAAGAATAAACCTTTAAAATTCTGGCACCGCTAGATAGTGAAGCAAGTCTTGCGGCATTAGTTGTAAGATTTTTTGAAAAACCAATTGCCACAACTTTTAGTCCTCCTGATGCTGAAGAGCAACCTAAAATTTTATCATATTTGACATCAGTCTTTTTTGATAATTTTTCGTAAGCTTTGTTGAAGCCTTCTCTGACGTCAGTTTCCACAGTAGTGTAACTTGACGCACTGCCCAAAATTTCATTTTTTTCTGTATCCACTAAATTTAATTTTGTATAGGTTGATCCAACATCGACTAAAAGATATATCATGCTAATTTTTCATCTACTATTTTCATTATTTCTTCGTGATTTTTATCTACAATTTTTCTTACAGAATCCATTTTTTCTTCAAGTTCACGTCTATAATCTTGATTTTTAAGAGAATTTAAGTTGATGATTACATTTAAGAATGCTCCTTCAACTGCAGCTTTAATATTTAATAGAGCTACTGCAACATCAGTGATTGCATTAGAATTTCCTTTTTCTGCAAGTTCTCTTGCATAGTCGTAAAGTTCTGTAACTTTAGTTCCAAGTCCAAGAGGTACTTCAATTGCAGCTTTGTATCCTTCTTGAATCTTTTCTGATCTAAGTTCTTTTTCTTCGTCAGTTTCCTTAGGAAGTTTCATTGCATCCATAACTCCATTAAAAGAGTTTGCATCTCTATCTATTCCTTCAACAAATTCATCTTTGTATTTATTAAGTTCTGTTTGAAGTTCTTCCATTCTTTCAGAAACGTCCATATACTTTTTCTTTCCAACAGTTAATCCTGCAACCATTGCAAGAAGTGAAGCAGCCATTGATGCATTAAGTGCAGCAATGGATCCACCTCCTGGTGCTGGTGAATTTGATGCAGTTTCGTCTGCGAATTCAACTATATTTAAATCTTTAAGCATTTTTCCTCCTAGAATAATCCAGTGATAACTCCATCATTGTCAATATCCATCTTGTTGGCAGCTGGTACTTTTGGAAGTCCTGGCATTACCATGATATTAGATGTTTGAACAACGATAAATCCTGCTCCTGCAGAAACTCTTACATCTTGAATTTCAATGTCAAAATCAGTTGGTGCTCCCATTATATTCTTATCATCTGTAAATGAAAATTGAGTTTTTGCTACACAAATTGGAAGTTTGTCAAGTCCAAGTTCTTCAAGTTTTTTAACTTGTTTTTTAGCAGCAGTAGTAAATTTTGCTTGTCTACCTCTATAAATTTCAGTAACAATCTTATTTACTTTATCTGTTATGCTGTCATTTTCATCATAAAGATATTTAAAGTCTTTATTTCCTTCGTCGATTAGTTCAACAACTTGTTTAGCTAGGTCTTCTGCACCTTCGCCACCTTTTGCGAAACATTCACAAAGGGAAATTCTTACTCCAAGTTCTTTGCAAAGTTCTTTTAATTTTTCGATTTCAGCTTCAGAGTCTGTGTCAAATCTATTTATTGCAATAATAGGAGATACGCCGAACTTTTTAACATTTTCAACGTGACGTCTTAAATTTGCAAATCCTTTTTCAAGAGCTTCAATGTTTTCGCCTTTTAATTCTTTTTTGTCAACTCCACCATGCATTTTTAATGCTCTAATTGTTGCTACAATTACAACAGCATCTGGAGAAATTCCGGCTTTTCTACACTTGATATCCATGAATTTTTCTGCACCAAGGTCTGCACCGAAACCAGCTTCTGTAACAGCATAATCACTAGTCTTAAGTGCAAGTTTAGTAGCTAAAACTGAGTTACATCCATGAGCAATATTTGCGAAAGGTCCACCATGAATAAATGCTGGTGTATTTTCTAGAGTTTGTACCATATTTGGTTTTAACGCATCTTTAAGAAGCATTGCAACTGCACCTTGGATTTCAAGATCTGCAACAGTTACAGGTTCTCCATCAAGATTGTATGCAACAATCATCTTAGCAAGTCTATTTTTTAAGTCTTCGATATTTTCTGAAAGACAAAGAACTGCCATAATTTCTGATGCAACTGTAATCATAAAGTGGTCTTCTCTAGGGAATCCATCTGCTTTTTTACCAAGAGATATAACAACATTTCTAAGAGATCTGTCATTCATATCAATTACTCTTTTCCAAGTAATTTGTCTTGAATCAATTCTAAGAGCATTACCTTGGTGAATGTGATTGTCAATACAAGCTGAAATTAAGTTATTTGCAGCTGTCATTGCGTGTAAATCTCCCGTGAAGTGAAGATTGATATCTTCCATAGGAACTACTTGTGAGTATCCGCCACCTGCAGCTCCACCTTTAACACCAAAAACTGGTCCAAGAGATGGTTCACGAAGTGCTACTGCAGATTTTTTACCAATTCTATTAAGTGCTTGAGAAAGTCCAATAGATACAGTTGATTTACCTTCTCCTGCTGGTGTTGGGCTGATTGCAGAAACTAAAATTAGTTTACCATTTTCATTATTTTCATCTATTTTTTTAATAGCTTCCCAAGAAATTTTTGTTTTATATTTACCGTATTGTTCAAGATCGTCTTTTTCAATTCCAATTTTAGCAGCAACTTCTTCAATAGGAAACATTGTGGCTTCGTCAGCTATTTGTATATCTGTTTTAAATGCCATTTATATCACTCCTCAATTAATAATGTTTCAAGAACTTGTTCTTGTTTTAAACCATCAATTTGCATATAGTAAGCTGCTGAATCAACTAAAGCTTGTAATGGAAGAAGTCCAATAAGTTCAGTGTTAACAACAGTTACTCCATATCTCTTGGCTTCTGATTTTACCATTTCAAGAGCTTGATAAATTGCAGTTTTTTCGAAGTTAACAAGGTTCATAGATACTTGAGTTTGTCCTTTTTCTTCAAGTTCAAGTCCAATAGCCTTAACAAATCTTAATCCTCCACCAATGTGACGAACTGTTTTTGCAATTTTATCAGCAATTTCAAGATTTGGTGTATCTAAGTTTACATTAAATGCAACTAAGTGGAATCTTGCTGCAACAGCAGTAGCTCCAGATTTTTCATTCATTTCTTGTGGACCAAAGTCAGGTTTCCATTCATCTTCTTTAATTTTGTCAAAGAATCCTTCGTATTGTCCTTTTCTAACTTTTGCTAAGTTCTTTCTAGCAGGAGTTGAAGCTGCATCTTCATATAGATATACAGGTATTCCCATATCACCTATTGCTTTACCAACTCTTTTTGCATATTCAACACATTCTTCAGTAGTACATTCAGTTACTGGAACGAAAGGTACAACATCTACTGCTCCCATTCTTGGGTGAGCACCTTTGTGTTTAGACATATCAATTACTTCAGTTGCAACTTTTACAGATTCAAGAACTGCATCAATTACAGCTTCAGGTTCGCCAATTACTTCAACAACAAGTCTGTTGTGATCAGCATCTGGTTGATAGTCAATTAATTTAATATTTTCTTTTGCTCTAAAACATTCAGTGATCTTTTCAACTTTCTTTAGGTCTCTACCTTCAGAATAGTTAGGAATACACATTACTCTTTTCAATTTATTTCCTCCCGTCGAATATTTAATACTTTTTACTAATTCTTACAATTATATTATAACCAATTTATTAAAGTTCTACCACTTTTTCAACTTCTTCTAGAAGTTTTCCAGAATTAATTAATTCTTGAGCTTTTTCAAGTTCTTCATAAATTTCAATTTTTGAATCATCTTCTATGAAAGCAACTTGATTTCTAATTATATCGTGAGCAACTTTTGTACCTTTACCAAGTTCGAATTTGTTTTCTTCCATTTCCATTCTAAAGTCAAGAGCTTGTGCTGCTATCATAAGTTCAGTAGTTAAAATTCTTGCAGTGTTTTTAACAACTTCTCTAACTTTTCTAGAAGCCCAGTTACCCATTGATACAAAGTCTTCTTGGTTTTCGCAAGATGTTATTGAGTCAACACTTGCTGGGTGAGATAAAGTTTTATTTTCAGATGCTAAAGCTGCTGCTGCATATTGAGTAATCATAAATCCTGAATTAAGTCCTGGGTGTTTAACTAGGAAAGAAGGCATTCCTGAAAGTGTAGTGTTAACCATTCTTTCAATTCTTCTTTCAGAAACATTTCCAAGTTCAGAAACTGCAATTGCTAAGAAGTCAAATGGTTGAGCCATTAATTCTCCATGGAAGTTACCACCAGAAATTACTTTTCCATCATGAGTGATAATTGGGTTATCAGTTGCAGAGTTAAGTTCGATTTCAACTTTTTCTTTAACATATTCAAGAGTATCTTTAGAAGCTCCGTGAATTTGTGGCATACATCTGAAAGTATAAGCATCTTGAACTCTAAGTTCAGCAGTGTGAGTTACATAAGTTGATCCTTCAAGAATATTTCTTAAATTTTCAGCAGTCTTAAGTGATCCTGCGTGAGGTCTAATTGTGTGAAGTTCTTCCCAGAATGCGTCAATAATTCCTCTAGAAGATTCACATGCCATTGCTCCAGCGATATCTGCAATTTTAGAAAGCTTAAGTGCATCATAAAGAGCAAGTGCACCAGTTGCAGTAAGAACAGTAGTACCATTTATTAGTGCAAGACCTTCTTTTGCTGCAAGTTCAATTGGTTCAAGACCTGCTTTTTGCATAGCTTCTTTTCCTGGAAGAAGTTCTCCATCATAATAAGCTTTACCAAGTCCAAGCATTGGAAGAACCATGTGTGCAAGTGGTGCTAAGTCACCAGAAGCTCCAAGAGATCCTTTTTCAGGAATAAATGGAACAACATTCTTGTTTAACATTTCAAGAAGTAATTCAATTGTAGAAAGTCTAATACCAGAAACTCCCTTTAATAATGAATTAATTCTAATAAGCATAACTGCTCTTACTTCATCTTCAGGAAGTGGATTGCCAAAACCAGAAGCGTGAGTTCTAATAATATTTTCTTGAAGTTGAGCTGAATCTTCTTTAGAAATACTTACTCTTGAAAGTGAACCAAATCCAGTGTTGATTCCGTAAACAACTCTTTCTTCTTCAACAATTTCTTCAACATATTCTCTTGATTTGTTTACATCAGCAATTGCCTTTTCGTCAATTTCTACTTCAACATGATTTCTTGTAACAGCTACTAGTTGCTCAAGATCTAGATCATTACCTGTTAATACTACTTTGTTCATAATTGTACTTCCTTTCTTTTTAATAAATTCATTAACTGTTTAAGTTAAAATTAATATATTTTAACAAGCAGTTCTTGACAAATTTAATATTCTAACAAGTGCAAAAATTTTTATATATTTTGCAAATGTTTTCTAACTTGATTTTATTCTAAATATATATCAATGTCAATAATTTTATCAGAAATAAAACTATATTATACAAAAAAATACAATATTTTAACTGTTTTTTTTGTTAATTTATTCTTTTATATTTTGCCTTAAAACTAATTTTATTATGCTTTGATAATAAACTTGTACTATATTTTGATAAACAAATGAATTTTTACAATGTATTTTAATCATTTACTTTTTTCTATATATTCTCAAAAATTTATTTCACATTAATAATTTAAAATCTTCCAAATAAAAAATGACTTAGTTTCCCAAGTCATTAGTTTAAATTTATTTTTTAAAGTACTTTTGCCAAGAAATTTTGGGTTCTTTCATTTTTTGGATTTCCAAAAACTTCTTCTGGAGTTCCCTCTTCAATAATATATCCTCCGTCCATAAAAAGTATTCTATCTCCAACTTCTTTAGCAAAACCCATCTCGTGAGTTACAACTACCATTGTCATTCCTTCTTTTGCAAGATCTTTCATAATATCTAAAACTTCACCAACCATTTCTGGATCAAGGGCTGATGTTGGTTCGTCAAATAGCATAACCTTTGGATTCATGGCAAGAGCTCTTGCAATTGCAATTCTTTGCTTTTGCCCTCCTGATAGCGAACTTGGATAAACATCTCTTTTATCTGGGAGCCCTACTCTTTCTAAAAGTTCCATTGCTTTTTTTTCTGATTCACTTTTATCCATATTTTTTACAAGAGTAGGTGCAAGTGTTATGTTATCAATAATATTTAAATTGTTAAAAAGATTAAAGGATTGAAATACCATTCCCATATCTTCTCGAACTTTATTTATGTCAGTTCCTCTTGACGTAATCTCTTCATCATCCACAAAAATTTTTCCATTAGTAGGTTCTTCCAAAAGATTTAAGCAGCGAAGGAAAGTCGATTTTCCAGAACCAGATGGTCCAATTACTACTACAACTTCTCCATCTTTTATAATTTCATCTATTCCCTTTAAAACTTCTAATTCTCCAAAGGATTTCTTCAAATTTTCTACCTTAATCATTTGCAAGTCTCCTTTCCAAACGTCCCATTGCCTTTGAAAGACTAAATGTCATTATAAAGTAAACAAGAGCTGTATATATAAAAGGTCTCACTGGTTCGTATATTCCAGAAGATATACTTTTTCCTGCATACATAAGCTCACCAACTCCAACTGTGTATGTGATTGAAGATTCTTTTATAAGCGTTATAAATTCATTTACAAGTGCTGGCAAAATATTTTTTATTGCTTGTGGAAGTATTACTTTCTTCATAGCTTGTTTGTGATTGAGTCCAAGAGATCTTGCTGCTTCCATTTGCCCTTTGTCTATTGAACTTATTCCTGATCTAATAATTTCTGCAATATATGCCGCAGAGTTTAAACTTATTGACAAAGAACACAAAAACATTGGAGCAGTTAAAATTGTAAACTGTTCTGGTATTACTTTTTTTAGTCCAAAATAAACTATCATTATTTGGACAAGCATTGGCGTGCCTCTGACTATTTCTATATAAATACTTGCTATAATATTTAAAATTTTTGACTTTGATATTTTCATTAGAGCAAGTAAAACTCCAAGAGTAAAACCAAGTAGAACTCCGACAATAGAAAGCTCAATCGTAGTTATCGCTCCATTTATATATGCGGGAAAATATCTCTGTAAAAAATTAATTTGCGATGTTAAAAAACTCATTTTATTCTCCTCTAAAATAAAAAATTCCCCACATCATGTAGGGAATATTTAATTAATTTATTTCGCTGCTTCTTTATTAGACAATTCAATATACTCATCAAGCCACTTTTCTACCTGACCCGAATCTTTTAATCCTTTAACTACTTCTGATATTGCATCAGTTAAATCATCATTTCCTTTCTTAACAGCTGCTGAAAAACCTTTTTCCTTAGGCACTCCAATATCTTCTATAATTACTAGTCCGTCAGTAATTGATGCAAATTGTTTTGCAGGAAGTTCTGATAAAAATGCTACATCAATTGACTTGTTTTTTAGTTGTTCGATAATTACATTATTTAAGTCAAATCCCTTGCAATTATCTCCAAATTTTTCTGTTGCAAATTTATGTTGAACAGTTCCAAGTTGTGTCCCTACAATTTTTCCCTCAAGATCATCAATACTTTTGTATTTATCTTTATTTTCTTCTGTCACAAGTAAAACTTGTTCTCCTGAATAATAAGGTTCTGCAAAGTTAACTTGTTCTTTTCTTTCTTCATCAGCTTCCATTCCTGCAAGTACGAAATCAACATCACCTGCATTAAGTGAAGAAATAAGTCCTTCAAATGCCATATTCTTTACTTCAAGATCAACTCCAAGTGAATCGGCAACAGCTTCGGCAAGTGCAATGTCCACTCCTGCATATTCTTCCTTACCACTTTGGAAAGAAACCCATTCCATTGGTGGAAAATCTGCTGACGTTCCAAGAACTATCTTTCCCTTTTCTTTTATTGCATCAATTGTTGGTCCAGTAGTTTTTATTTCAATTTTTACTGCTTCCTTATTTTCATTTTTAGTGTCTTCTTTTTTGCCACAGCCAAATAAAAACAAAGCTGCCATTGCTACAATTGCAATATTAAAAAATTTCTTTTTCATATTTTTCTCCTCTTTCTCTTTGATAAATATTTTAAAGTCGCACTTAATTTTAAAAATTATTATACCTTAAAATATTGTAATTTTCAATCTTTCCTTTAACCTATTTAGCTAAAATTCCAAAAGATCTTCTGAAGGAGTATTTTCTATAATTTCATTTGGACTTTTTTCTACTGGTTTTTGATTTTGTATTTGTTCTTTTTTATCCACTTTCTTTTCTCTAGAATACTGATACACTCCCCAGCTTTCAAGTTCAGCATCTGTTCCAAGCCAAACTGGTGCGCCCACAGGAATATTTGGAAAAACATGATTTTCAATATCATAATTAAACATTCTTATACATCCATTTGAATAATAACCTCCAATCTGATGAGGTTTAATATTTCCATGAATTCCATATCCATTTGATCCTATTATACTTAATCCCATCCACCTTTCTCCAAGGGGATTGTTGGGATCATCAGCTGCGATTGGAGTATATTTTCCATTCATTCCTCCCCAAGCTGGATTCTTGCGTTTATTTTGAATTTTACCCTTTGCTGATGGAGTTGGTGTTTCACTTGTACCAAGTGTTACAGGATATTTGCCAATTGAATTTTCTCCTTTATACATCGTAAGGGTTCTTCTCGATTTATTTATCACAATCCATTTTCCCTTTGTTGGAGGATTAACAACCATGTCATAAGCTTCATAATTTTCTGTATATAAAGCCTTCTTGGTTTTGTCATTTAAATTTCCAGTGACAGGCAAATTCATTTGTGCCTGCCATCTCTTTAGTTCATCTCTTTTCTCTGTACCAGTTTTATTCATAAAATTATTTTCTCTCACAAAGCCCTCTGCAAAAACAAAATTTGACAAAAGGCTTAAAGACAAAATAAAAATACTTAACTTTTTTATTTTATTCAAATCAATCCTCCAATTTATCCTTTAAAAATTCACCTGTGTATGAACTTTTGCACTTTACAATCTCTTCAGGTGTTCCAGTGAAAAGAACTTCTCCTCCACCTTCTCCACCTTCAGGTCCAAGATCTATTATGTGATCAGCACATTTTATCACATCTAAATTATGTTCAATCGTGATTACAGTGTTTCCACGATCTACAAGTTCTTGCAGAACTTTTATAAGTTTATTCACATCTTCAGAGTGAAGACCTGTTGTTGGTTCATCTAAAATATATAGAGTTCTACCTGTCGCTCTTTTCGAAAGTTCTGTGGCAAGTTTAATTCTCTGTGCTTCTCCGCCTGACAAAAGAGTAGAGCTTTGTCCAAGTTTAATATAAGATAAACCTACGTCCCTTAAAGTTTCAAGTTTTCTTAGAACTCTCTCGTGATTTTCAAAAAATTGAATTGCCTCTTCAACTGTCATATCAAGCACATCGTAAATATTTTTGCCCTTGTATTTCACTTCAAGAGTTTCACGATTGTACCTCTTCCCATGGCAAACTTCGCATGGTACATAAACATCAGATAGAAAGTGCATCTCAACTTTTAAAATTCCATCGCCCTTGCAAGCTTCGCATCTTCCACCTTTTACGTTAAAAGAAAATCTTCCCTTTTTATATCCACGCATTTTTGCCTCATTTGTATTTGCAAAAATATCTCTTATTATATCAAAAGCTCCAGTGTATGTTGCTGGATTTGACCTTGGCGTCCTGCCTATTGGCGACTGATCTATATCAACTACTTTGTCAATATTTTCAAGTCCTTCAACTTTTTTGTGCTTTCCCGGTTTTATTCTCGATTTATTTATCTTTTGCGCCAAACTCTTGTACAAAATTTCATTTACAAGAGATGACTTGCCCGAACCAGAAACTCCAGTTACACAAATAAATTCTCCCAAAGGGAATTCCACATCAATATTTTTCAAATTATGTTCACTTGCACCAATAACTTTTATCGAGTTCCCGTTGGATTTTCTTCTCTCTTTGGGAACTTCAATTTTTTTCCTGCCACTCAAATAAGCTCCAGTTATGGATTCTCCTATTTCCATAATTTCTTCAGCAGTACCTTGTGCAACAATTCTTCCGCCATTAACTCCTGCAAGTGGTCCAATATCAACAATTTCATCAGCAGCAAACATTGTGTCTTCATCGTGTTCAACTACAATTAAAGTATTTCCTATATCTGTTAAATTTCTTAAAGACTCTAAAAGTTTTGCATTGTCCCTTTGGTGAAGTCCAATGCTTGGTTCATCTAATACATAAATTACACCTACAAGTTGTGATCCTATTTGAGTTGCAAGCCTAATTCTCTGTGCTTCTCCGCCAGATAAAGTCCCTGCCATCCTGGAAAGAGAAAGATATTCAAGGCCAACATTTACTAAAAATTCTAATCTTGACTTTATTTCTTTTAAAAGTTCTTCTGCAATAATCATTTCATTTTTAGTAAATTTTAAATTTTGAAAAAATTCTAAACATTTGTCAATTGAAAGTTCTGTCAGTTCAAAAATATTTAGTCCTCCAACTCTTATAGCAAGTGAAGAATCTTTTAATCTACTTCCATGACATTTTGGACATGGAACTTCTTCCATAAACTCATCAATCTTATCCAACATTCTATCTGAACTCGATTCAGTGTATCTTCTCTTCAAGTTTTTTAAAATCCCTTCGAACCCACCAGAATATTTTTTTTCTCCAGAAAAATAAGAGTTAAAAGAAAAAGATAAATTTCCCTTGTAACCATTAAAAATCGCATCCATAAATTCCTTTGGTGCATTTTTTATTGGCTCTTTCGTACTAAACTTAAACTTTTTCGCAATTTCAGAAATTATCTCATAATAATAAGTTCCCTTTGAGTTTGAATAGCAGGCAATAGCACCTTCATCAATAGAAAGTTCTTTATTAGGAATAACTAAATCCTTTGAAACTTCTTTAGAAAATCCAAGACCTTTACATTCTTCACAAGCACCCATAGGAGAGTTAAATGAAAAAGATCTTGGCGTAACTTCTTCTATTATAATATTGCAATGGGGGCAGGCAAACTTCGTTGAAAAAATTAAATCTTCACCATCAATTACATTTATCTTAGCAATTCCATCACTTAAATTAGTTGCAATTTCAAGAGAATCTGCAAGTCTAGATTCAATCTTTTCCTTTACAATAATTCTATCAACTACAACATCTATATCGTGATTTTTATTTTTATCCAGCTCTATTTCATCGGAAATGTCGTGCATTTCTCCATCAACAATTACCCTCAAAAATCCTTCTTTTTTTACCTTCTCAAAAACTTTTTTGTGTTGACCTTTTCTATGTCTTACAATTGGGGATAAAATTTGGATTTTAGTCCTCTCTTCTAATTTCATAATTTCATCCACCATTTGATCAATTGTATATGACGAGATTTCCCTTCCACACTCAGGGCAATAAGCATGACCCACTCTTGCATACAAAAGCCTTAGATAATCGTAAATTTCTGTAACTGTCCCCACAGTTGACCTTGGATTTTTTGATGTAGTCTTTTGATCAATAGATATAGATGGGCTCATGCCTTCAATATAATCAACTTCAGGTTTATCCATCTGCCCCAAAAATTGTCTTGCATAAGAGGAAAGACTCTCTACATATCTTCTTTGGCCTTCAGCATAAATTGTGTCAAAGGCAAGAGATGACTTCCCAGATCCAGAAAGTCCAGTGAAAACTACAAATTTATTTCGTGGAATATTTAAGTCAACATTTTTTAAATTGTTGACTCTTGCTCCCTTTACTATTATTTCATCTTTCAATAATAACACCTCTTAAAGGATGGCGTCCTTTTTCTTCTCTTTTAATTCTTTGATTTTATCTCTAATTTCAGCAGCCTTTTCAAAATCAAGTTCCTCTGCCGCCCTATACATTTCAGGTTTTAAAGCATCAATCATTTCCATAATTTCATCTCTTGTAAATTCAGTTTCTTCATCTTTTGCACTCTCAAATAATGTTTCATCTTCTGCTGCAATTGCAGTATTTATAACATCACGCACACTTTTCACAATAGTTTTCGGTGTGATGTTATTTTCTTTATTGTAATCTTCTTGAATTTTTCTCCTTCTAGAAGTTTCATCAATTGTCACTCGCATAGAAGGTGTAATTGTATCTGCATACATTATAACCTTTCCATCAGCATTTCTTGCAGCACGCCCTGCCGTCTGAATAAGAGATGTAACTGAACGCAAAAAACCTTCCTTATCCGCATCGAGTATACAAACTCGTGAAACTTCTGGCAAGTCCAATCCTTCTCTCAAAAGATTTATCCCAACTAACACGTCAACTTTTCCAAGACGCAAATCTCTTATTATTTGCATTCTCTCAAGTGTATCGACATCAGAGTGCATGTAGGTTACTTTATACCCAATTTCTTTTAAATGTCTTGACAAATCTTCTGACATTTTTTTTGTTAAAGTTGTTATTAAAACTCTTTCACTTCTTTCAATTGCACTGTCAATCTCATTCACAATATCATCAATTTGATTTTTTATTGGTCGAACTTCAATAATTGGATCAAGAAGACCTGTTGGTCTAATAATTTGTTCAACTTCTTGTTCAGTATGTTCAAGTTCATAAGGTCCAGGAGTTGCAGAAACATAGACACATTGATTCATCATATTTTCAAATTCATTAAATCTAAGTGGTCTGTTATCAAGAGCAGAAGGAAGTCTAAAACCATAATCCACTAAAGTTTGTTTACGAGATCTATCTCCATTAAACATTCCTCTAATTTGTGGAATTGTTTGATGAGATTCATCTATAATAGTGAGAAAATCCTTTGGAAAATAATCTATCAAAGTATAAGGTCTTGAGCCAGGTTCTCTTCCTGATAAATGTCTAGAATAATTTTCAATTCCAGAACAAAATCCCATTTCAGAAAGCATCTCCAAATCATATCTTGTTCTCTGTTCAAGTCTTTGTGCTTCTAAAAGTTTTTCTTGATCCTTTAAAACTTTTAGTCTTTCTTCTAGTTCTTCCTCTATTGTAACAATTGCTCTTTTTACTTTTTCCTCTGATGTTGCAAAGTGAGATGCAGGAGTTATAAAGGCGTGATTCAAATAGGCTACCACTTCTCCTGTGAGAGCATTTACTTCGCTAATTCTATCTATTTCATCTCCAAAAAATTCAACACGAATGGAATTTTCAGAAGAAGATGCAGGGAAAATTTCCAAAATATCTCCACGAACTCTAAAAGTTCCACGTTTAAACTCATAATCATTTCTAACATATTGTATGTCGACAAGTTTTGTCATTACATCATTTCTATCTTTTATCATTCCCGGTCTAAGTGATATGGCAAGACTTTCATAATCAATTGGATCTCCCAACCCATATATGCAAGAAACTGATGCAACAATTATTACATCTTTTCTCTCAAAAAGAGACATTGTTGCAGAGTGACGAAGTTTATCTATCTCATCATTAATAGAAGAATCCTTCTCTATAAATGTATCTGTCCCTGGCACATAAGCCTCTGGTTGATAATAATCATAGTAAGACACAAAAAATTCAACTGCATTTTCTGGGAAAAATTCCTTTAACTCTGAGCAAAGTTGATAAGCAAGAGTTTTATTGTGTGCAATTACAAGAGTTGGCTTTTGCACCTTCTCTATTACATTTGCCATTGTGAAAGTCTTTCCCGAACCAGTAACACCCAAAAGATTTTGGTGTTTGTAGCCTTTTTTTATTCCCTCAGTCAATTTATCAATAGCCTGTGGCTGATCTCCTGTTGGTTTATAATCTGAATGAATTTTAAATTTCATTAACTCACCTTTTAATAAGCAAAAATATTGGAGTCCGTTCTCTTCTCAGTCCCTCCAATGTAAACATCATCTTTCTTCAAAATAATTTGACCACGGCCCATATTCTTAAAATCACTTACAACATTTACATCATGTCCATGACTTTTAAGTCCTTCAATTATTTCACTATAAAAATCACACTCCACATCAATTTTCTTGTCACCAGTCCACATAATTCTAGGTGCATCAAGAGCAGCTTGTGGATTTAAATTAAAATCAATCATATTTGTCAAAACTTCAACATGAGCTTGTGGCTGCATAAAAGCTCCCATTATCCCAAAAGCTCCAAGAGCTTCTTCATCTCTTGTCATAAAACCAGGAATAATTGTGTGGTAAGGAAGTTTACCCCCCTCCAAAGAATTTGCAAGTCCAGCTTTAAAATAAAAATTTTCTACTCTATTGTTAAGGGCAATACCTGTACTTGGCACAACAATACCAGAACCAAATCCAGAATAATTTGACTGAATCATGGACACCATATTTCCATATTTATCTGCTGTTGCAAAATAAACTGTATCAGATGATTTTATTGCGTATTCTTCTGGAATAATTGCATTGTCTTTTATTTCACTTCTTCTTTTTCTTGCATAATTATCTGACAGAAGTTCTTCAATTTTTATCTTCATATCTTTTGGGTCTGCTACATAAGCTTTCGCATCAGTAAGGGATAATTTTATAGCTTCAATAATATTATGAATTGTATTAGGATCTCTTCTGTCTTTAAGTTCCATTTCACTTAAAATATTTAAAGCCATTAAAACAGAAATCCCATGACCATTGGGAGGTATTTCCCAAATATCAATACCTCTGTAATTTGTAGAAATAGGATTTACATAACTCGGATTAAAGCTCTTTAAATCATTAAAATCTAAAAAGCCATCTAGCCTTTCCACTTCATCAGAAATTTTTTCTGCAAGCCTTCCATTATAAAAGGACTTGCCACTAGTGTCTGCAATTTCTATTAAAGTGTTTGCCATATCCTTTGATCTAAAAATCTCTCCAGCTTTTGGCGCATTTCCGTCAACTGTAAAAGTTTTAAAAAATTCAGAAAACTCATCTCTATTTAATCTTTTATACTTTTCACAATTTTCTTTCCAAAGTTTCGCAATTTGTGGCGTCACTGCAAATCCCTCTTCTGCATAAGAAATAGCAGGTTCAAAAACTTTATCAATGCTCATCGTAGAAAAATCTTTGTGAAGTTTCATAAATCCACCAATTAATCCAGGAGTGTTTATAACATTTATACCACAACTTGGCATACTATCATAACCCTTTTTCTTTAAAGCATCAATAGAAATATTTTTAGGACTTCTTCCACTTGCATTTATACCATAAAGTTTTCCATTATAAAAAATAATTGCAAACATATCGGAACCAAGTCCGTTTCCTGTAGGTTCAACGACAGGAAGTGTCATTGAAACAGCAAGAGCAGCATCAATAGCATTGCCACCATCCAAAAGAATTTTTGCCCCTGCACTTGTTGCATAAGGTGAAGAAGTCGCCACCATTCCATTCTTCCCAAAAATTACCCTCCTAGTAGAATGATAGGGATACTTATTGTAATCAAAATCTTTATAAAAATCATAATCAAAATTCATTTAATCATCCTCGTTTTATATAGTAAAAAACTTAAATAACTAAACTTAATTCTATAATTAAATGGTAAATAATTCAACTTTTTAAGTTTATTTTATTATCACGAATTTCATCTTTATAATTAAAACTTTTTATAGCATGTGTTTTTAAAAATTTACAAAAAAAGAAACTCCTTAAATATGAAAGAAGTTTCTTCTCAATTTGTTATTTAATTATTTACGCCATTTTCTTTTTGTCTTTTTTAGTTCTTTTTTAAATCTTTTTAAATCTTGTTTGTATTCATAGGCATCATACACTTTTATTTTTCTATTGTATTTATGAGCCAAATCAAAAACTCTTTCTTTATCTCTCTCATCAAAGAAAAATCTTTTTGTAACATCTCCCTTTGTGAAATATAAAAGTATTAATTTTGGTTCTTCTGGCTTTTTTTCATAAGTTATGGCATCAATTTCTGACCAGTCCCAAATATGATATGTGTGAGTTATCTTCATATCAGTATACATCTCAAGTCCCTTTGGAGTTGCCGCAACATACCTTTTTGTCAAAAGAGAAAGTAAAAGTAAAAGTGCCAATACAAGAGTCAATTTGTACTCTGTAAATATCCCCAACAAAATTAAAATAGAAGTGATTACGTAGGCATATTTTTCAGAAAAGCTTTTTCTAGGGTTCACATATACGTATTTTATTGCTTCGCTGTCATTATCCCAAGGTAGTTTTTTTTCTGACACATAATCACTTCTTTCTAAAAATTTTTAATATTTATTGTTCTTAATTAATTCTAATTAAGCTGTAACTTTAGGAGCTTTACCTTCAGCTCTTAATTTTTCAAGTTGAGAAACTGCATATTTATGTGCTTCTTCAGGAGCAGCTGCAGCTTTCTTCATTTTAGTTTTACCGAATAGATTTGTATAAGCACCATCTGCCCAGAAAATATTTCTTCCTGCAAATGCTGTTACACAAGCATAAATTGGGTTTAGTAAGTTAACAAATGCAAATGGGAAATATGTGAATGGACTCATTCCCAAAACTCCACTTTGATAAGCTCCACAAGCTGTCCATGGGAACATACATGCCCAAAGTGTACCTGCATCTTCAAGTGTTCTTGACAACATATTTCTTGCAAGTCCAAGTTCATCATATTTATCATCATATAGTGGAGCAGGAACTCCAATTCCTAAGAATTGGTCACACATTGCTGCATCACAGAATAATGATGTAAGCATTGTTGCAAATACAAGTCCTCCAACAGAGTTGATTCTATTTTTAACATTTCCAAATATTCTTTCAACTGATCCACATCTTTCAAGAGCTCCACCAAAGGATACTGCAAGTATAATTAAGTTGATTGTCCACATTTGGTTATCCATACCACCCTTGACAAGAGCAGCGTCTACAAATTCATTTCCTGTTTCAATTGATGGACCATAGTGAAGAACTGAGAATAATTCCGCAAGATTGTTTCCACCTTGGAAAATTACTGAGAATAAAACACCAGTTGCTACTGAAATAAGAACACCTGGAAGTCCAGGAACTCTTAATATACATACTACAACAATTACTACAATTGGAAGAAGCACTGCTGGGTTTAAATTAAAGTTTGCTGCTAATGCATCTTGTATTCCTTCTGCAATTGTAGGGTCATAATTGCTAGCATTAATTCTTGATCCAAGGATTGCATAAATAATAAGTGAAATTAGGAAAACAGGTCCTGTTGTTGAAACCATTGCATTTACGTGATCAAATAATCCTGTATTTGAAACACCAGCTGCAAGGTTTGTTGTATCAGATAGCGGAGAGAATTTATCTCCAACATAAGCTCCTGAAATTACCATACCAGCAGTAAGTGCAGGGTTAATTCCAAGACCAACACCTATTGTCATAAAGGCAATACCTATTGTACCAGTTGCTGTCCAAGATGAACCACAAGCAAGTCCAACTATTGCTATAAGAATACATCCTACAGGTAAAAATGATTGCGGTGTAAGTAATTTTAAACCATAATAAATAACTGCAGGAATTGTTCCTGAAATCATGAAAGAAGAAATCAATAAACCTACTGTAAGTAAAATTAAAATTGCTTCAAGTGTAGCTGTAAGTCTTTCAACCATACCTTCCAACATTTCAGAAAAATTATGTCCACAAGCTGCTCCAACTGCACATGCAACAACTATCGCTATAATTAGCGGCATATGTGCTGCATTATAAACTTCATCACTGAAGTTGAAAACATATACCATTAGTGCAACCATAGTAACGATTGGCAAAATCGCTTCAATCATATTAGGTAGTCTAACGGATTTTTGACCTTCATTTTTCATATAATTACCTCCTTAACACGTCATTAGACATATTAATCTTGTATAAAAATTTTTAATATGTCTGCAATACAATTTCTTATAATTTAGTATTGCTGAAAATGTTTTCTAAGTAAATTTTAACCTAGATAACAATACAAGTCAATCAATTAATTTAAAAAATGACATTATTACTATAAAAAATACAATACATCATTATCTTTTTATGATAACTTATTAGCATAGAAGTAATTCTTTTCATGTAAAATTGTTCTGTAAAAGTCCTCCAACTCTCTAATTAACAGTAATAAAAAATTGATTTTCTTTTAAAGTTTAATTTTATGTTAGAGAAAAAAATAAATTTTAATAAATTTAAGGCAATTTATTTTATTAGGTTTCTAAGATAAAATTCATCCTAATTTCTTTGAAAATTTTTGAAATAAAAAGACCTCTCTAATGTTTTCCACTAGAGAGGAATCTAAAATTATTATTTAACAAGTTTTCTATCTTCTACAACAAGTTCTCCATCTACATAAACTTGTTTACATAAGTTTGTAGCAAAGAAGTAAAGTGTATAATCAATATTTTTTGCGTCAAATATTGTAATATTTGCTCTCTTGCCCTTGTCAAAGGATCCAATAGTTTCTGCTCTATCAACAGAATAAGCCGCGTTAATAGTAACAGCATTATATACTTCAACTGGAGTAAGTTTCATTTCAAGACAACCAAGTTGCATTATAAATTGAAGATTTGCAGTTGGACAAGATCCTGGGTTTGAGTCTGTACAAAGTGTAATCGCCATTCCCTTTTCAAGCATCTTTCTTGCAGGTGCATAAGTGTCTAGCATAAGTGAAAATGTTGTTCCTGGAAGAAGATTTCCAATTACATTAGCCTTAGATAAAGTTTCAATTTCTTCATCATCAACAACCATCAAGTGTTCTGCAGAAACTGCTCCAACCTTAGCAGCAACATCTACACCGCCAACATTTTCAATTTCATCAGAGTGAATTCTTGCTTTAAAACCATGTTCTTTTGCAGCTTCAAGAATTCTTTCAGATTGTTCTGCTGTGAATACTCCCTTTTCACAGAATACGTCACAGAATTCTGCCAAGTTTCTTTTTGCGACTTCTGGCATCATGTCAATTACTATATCTACATATTCATCAGAATTATCTTTATATTTTTCATGGATTACATGAGCTGCCATAAATGTTCTTACAAGTTCTGTTGGGAAATCTTTATTTAACTTTTCAAGAACTTCAAGTTCTTTAAGTTCAGTTTCAAGATTTATTCCATATCCGCTTTTTGCTTCAACTGTAGTTACACCATGAACTAGCATATGTTCTAGAAGGTCTCTTGTCTTATTATATAATTCATCAAAGCTTGCTTCTTCAGTTGCCTTAAGTGTAGAAAGAATTCCACCGCCTGCTTCAAGAATTTCAAGATATTCCATTCCATTAAGCTTCATTGCAAATTCATTTTCACGACTTCCACCATATACCAAATGAGTGTGTGCATCAATAAGACCTGGAGTTGCAACTTTTCCTGTAAGGTCTACTATTTCAGTATTGTCATCTTTTAAACTTTCGTATCCATTTCCTTCGCCAACTTCTAAAATCTTTCCATCCTTAATTGCGATGTATGCATTTTCTAAAATATCGGCTTCATTCATTTCTTCACCTCTCAAAGGTCTACCTATATCCTTAGGTGAAAAAACTTGTTCTAGATTAATTAATACTTTATCCGCTTTCATAAATAACCTCCCTATATTGTTTACCCATAAAATTATTATTTACTAAACTAATTTTGACACAACAAAAATTATAGGTCAATATAGTTTTTTGTGATTTAGTTTATCGATTTAATTAGTTGACGGTGAATTTCCACTTTATTTATAAATATAATAACATAAAAAAACTGCAAGCTTAAAATACATAAACTTGCAGAAGTATTAATTTATTATTTATCATCAAAATCTTCTTTTTTTGAAGACTGATTATCTAATAGCTCTAATATCCTATTTAACTTTTCATCTACTATTGTGAAAAGTGTAACTATTCCAACTACAATAATGTTTTTTGAATAAATCTGAAAATTAAATAGTCTGTCTAATAAAAGTCCTAACAAGAAAAATAAAAAACTGTATATTAAAACTTTAATAAAATATTTCATATCTAACACCTTAATTCATCCTTATGTAATCAGATCCCATTGACTTTGATTTATCAGATGGCGAAATACTTATTCCTAAGTCTTTACCAATATCTACTGAAATATTAATTCCCAAATAGTTATGAAAATATTCTCCAACTATCTCAACAGCACTTTTATTACTAGTATTATCTATGACCACGTAAGCCTTTCCACTACTAATAGCTCTAAGTCCTCCGGGGGCAAAACTTTGTTCAAAATCAAATCTACATCCCTGAATAAAGCCATTTGCTGAATATCTACTTTCTCCCTTATAATTTCCATCTACATCTCTATAAGTTACCTTCATAGTTGTCCTATTCCTATCTACCATAAACCCATCGCTCCACGCGAAAACTAAAGTATCTTTACCATTCCATATTGGTGCAGATTGCCATGCCAAAAATGCGTTAAAGACAGCATAATTATTTCTTTCAAATCTATTCTTTGAGATAGAAAAAGTAAAATTTGCTGCAGCAGCACGAGCAACATCATTCCTGATATCAACTGGTCTTAGCCCTTCAGTTGATTTAATTGCATTTATTTATCTCTCGATAAAATTCATATCTAACAACTCATCTTCTGTATATTTCGACAATAAAGATATATTTTCTTTAAATTTTAACACACTGTCTTCATATGTGTTTTTCTTCAATAAAAAGCTTCGATTCCTAACGCTTTCATTTTTTAACCTTAACAGAAAATTTTTTATCTGTCAAATCTATATAATTATAAAATTATTAATTTCTATAGAGTTGCATTATTATTTTTATATGCAAACATTATCTTAATTTTCTAAGTTTATTAATAAATATATATGCCACATATATCAATCGAACTTAATTTTATTTATATTTAGTTTACATAATTTTAAAATTAGATTATAATGTTAAATATGGAGGTTGATAAAAGTGATAAATAATCATAATGAAGATGTTCAAAAGATTATGAAGGTACAAATTAAAAACTTGCCAGAAAAAAAATCTTTTGAACAAGGAATCAGAAGAGCTCCTGATAGAGGATTTAGACTTTCAAAAGATCAAACTAAAATTGCTCTTAGAAATGCTCTAAGATATATCCCAGAAGAGTTCCACGAAGAATTAATTCCTGAATTTTTAGAAGAACTTACTACTAGGGGAAGAATCTATGGTTATAGATTTAGACCTGAAGGAAGAATTTACGGAAAACCTATTGACGAATACAAAGGAAATTGTCTAGCTGGAAAAGCTTTCCAAGTAATGATTGACAATAACTTAGACTTTGATGTTGCTTTATATCCATATGAACTTGTTACTTACGGAGAAACTGGTTCAGTTTGTCACGACTGGATGCAATACAACTTAATCAAACAATATCTTGAAATTATGCACGATGACGAAACACTTGTAATGGAATCTGGTCATCCACTTGGACTATTTAAATCAAGAAAAAATGCTCCAAGAGTTATAATTACTAATGGTCTTATGGTTGGTCTTTATGACAATCTTGACGATTGGGAAGTTGCAGAAGAAATGGGCGTAGCTAACTACGGACAAATGACTGCTGGTGGTTGGATGTACATTGGACCACAAGGTATTGTACACGGAACTTACAACACTATTCTAAATGCTGGTAGATTAAAACTTGGTCTTAGCGAAAAAGACAACTTAGCTGGCAAATTATTTGTTTCATCTGGACTTGGTGGAATGAGTGGTGCTCAAGGTAAAGCTGGAGATATCGCTGGTGCTGTTTCTATCATTGCTGAAGTTGATATTTCAAGAATTGAAACTAGACTTGAACAAGGCTGGATTCAAAAACTTGCTGAAACTCCTGAAGAAGCTTGCGAACTTGCTAAGGGTGCTCTTGAAAAGAAAGAAGCTCTTTCTATTGCATTCCACGGAAATATCGTTGATCTTCTTCACTATATGGACGAAAATGACTTCCACATTGACCTACTTTCTGACCAAACTTCTTGTCACAATGCGTACAATGGTGGATACTGTCCAGTTGGAATTTCTTTTGAAGAAAGAACTGAACTTTTAAGAACTGATATTAAAAAATTCCATGAACTTGTTGATGAAACTCTTAAACAACACTTTGAAGTTATTAAAAACCTTACTGATAAGGGAACTTACTTCTTTGATTACGGTAACTCTTTCTTAAAGGCTATCTATGATGCAGGAGTTAAAGAAATTTCTAAAAACGGTAAAGACGATAAAGACGGATTTATTTGGCCTTCTTATGTAGAAGACATTATGGGACCACTTCTATTTGACTATGGATATGGACCATTCAGATGGGTTTGCCTAAGTGGTAAACACGAAGATTTAATTGCAACTGACCACGCTGCAATGGAATGTATAGATAAAGACAGAAGATACCAAGATATGGATAACTATATCTGGATCAGAGATGCTGAAAAGAACCAATTAGTTGTCGGAACTCAAGCAAGAATTCTTTACCAAGATGCTAAGGGTAGAGTTGAAATAGCTCTTAAATTTAACGAACTTGTTAGAGAAGGAAAAATTGGTCCTGTTATGATGGGTCGTGACCATCACGATGTATCTGGTACAGACTCTCCATTTAGAGAAACTTCTAACATCAAAGACGGTTCTAATGTAATGGCTGATATGGCTACTCAATGCTTTGCAGGTAACTGTGCAAGAGGTATGAGTTTAGTTGCTCTTCACAATGGTGGTGGAGTTGGTATTGGTAAATCAATCAATGGTGGATTTGGTCTTGTACTTGATGGATCTGAAATGGTTGATGAAATCATTAAACTTTCACTTACTTGGGATGTTATGAGTGGTGTAGCTAGACGTAACTGGGCTAGAAATGATCATGCCATCGAAGTAACTAAAGAATTTAACGAAGACAATGAATTCGGACACATTACTCTTCCTTATCTTGTAAAAGATGAACTAATTGATAATGCTGTTGACGAACTAAACATTGACTGAGTTTAATTAAATATAAAATTTGCCCTGCTTTTTTGGCAGGGCTTTTTACATATTTGAAAAATTTTTCTATATTTTTAATTTGTTTATTATTTCTCTCACATTTTCTTCTACTTCATTTTCCTTTAAAGAAAATATTCCTTTAGACATACATATACCTGGTATGTCTACGCCACTAAAAAAATCTAGGTTTTCTCTTTTTACCCCTCCTATTGGAAATACTGGAATTAATACTGAATCTCTTATATCTTTATAATTTTCTAAAGAAATCATAGACGCATCTTTTTTAGTTTCTGTTTTAAAGAAAGCTCCCGTTCCAATATAAGACGCACCCATATTTTCTGCTTCAATGGCAAGCTCAGGCGTCTTTGCTGTTGCCCCTATCACTTTATCTCTTCCCAAAACTTTTCTTGCAGTTGACACTCTTTCGTCATCTTGACCAAGATGAAGGGCAACATTATATTTTTCTGCAAGTTTTAAATTATCATTTAATATAAATAGACATTCTTCTCCAATTTCTTTTTTTATATTTATAATTTTTTCTCCAAGTTTATATTCATCTGCAAATTTATCTCTAAGCTGATAAATTCTCATCCCACCTTTAACCGCATTTTTTATTCTTAATACTTTATCTCCTTCTGAGATTCCATACAAAGTAGGCTCCTTAAATTTATAAGTTGGGACTAAAACATCAACTTCCCCTTTTATTTCATCTATAATTTGCATATTTTTTATAATGTCCAAGGCAGTTATACTATTGTTCCTTATATCTTTTTTCGCAATTTGCCTTAAAAATATCGAAGAAAGAACACAAGCTTTTAAATTAGACATTGGACTAGCTAAAAGAGATCCTATCATTGCAGATTCCATATCCCCTAGACCAGTTATCTTCTTTAAATTTTCATCTCCACCACATATAGAGATGACCATGTGAGAATTTGCAATTATTTCATATTTTCCACTTACTAAAATTGTTGCACCAGTTTTTTCATTTAACTTTATTGCAAGATTTATAAAATCATTTTGTGTAAAATCTGCATCTTTGGAATCTACACCTGTAAAAGTTTTTCCATTAACCAAGTAATTGATTTCATTAAAGTTTCCTCTAATTACATTAAATTTAAAATTTTTAATGAGATATTTTGCCAAATCACGTCTTAGCTTGCTAGAAGAAACTCCAACTGGATCTAAAACAATGGGGATTTTATTTTCATTTGCAATTTTTGCAGATATTTTAATAGCTTCAACTTTATCATCGTTTAACATCCCCATATTTAATACAAGAGCAGAGGACTTTTCTGTAATTTCAGCTACTTCTTTTGAATAGTCTGTCATCATTGGGCTTGATCCTATTGAAAGAGATAGGTCAGCCACCCTATCGCTTGTAACACTATTTGAAATTATGTGAGCCAAAGGAGCTTTTTCCCTTAGATCTTTTAAGTTATAACTTATTTTCATTTTTATCACGCAAATTATACATATGATATAGTGAACCTCTTCCCTTTCCTATATCAAAACCAAAAGCAATTGCTCCTGTTAAATATTTTTTTGCAGAAAATACTGCATCATAAAGGCTCTTACCACTTGCTAACTCACAAGTTATGGCACTTGAAAGAGTACAACCTGTGCCATGTGTATTTTCATTATCAATATTTTCTCCTTTTATAACAGAAAGACCAGCCTTGTCAAAAAGCACATCATCCTTAGAGTTTTTAAGATGTCCACCTTTTATAAGCACTGCTGTATTATATCTTTCGTATAAAATTTTTGCCGCTTCTTTCATTTCTTCAAGCTTTTCAATCTTCTTCCCATAAATTATTCCTGCTTCAATTATATTTGGTGTGATTAATGTTATTTTGTCAAATAAAATTTCTTCCATCTTCTCCACAGTAGCATTGGGCGTAAGGTTAAATCCACTTGTAGATGTTATAACTGGATCTAATACAATGGGAATATCTCTTAAATATTTATCAATAATCTCTGATATAACTTCTACTTGTTGGTGATTTGCCACCATTCCAATTTTTACAGCATCTGGCAATACATCTTCGCAAATTGATATAAGTTGATCCCTTAACATTCCTTTTTCTATATCAAGAGAGGATTGAACACCCATAGTATTTTGTGCAGTAATTGCTGTAATCGCACTCATCCCATAATATTTATAGCTAGTTATAGTCTTCAAATCTGCTTGAATACCTGCACCTCCAATGGAGTCCGAACCAGCTATTGTAAGAATATTTTTAATGTCCATTTAAATTCCTCTCAAATTTAAAATATTTTCCAAGCGATGTGTTCTTAATACTTAAAATAATTATAATCGCTATTATAGAACCGCCAAGAGTACTCACTGAAAAAGGAATTACCAAACCAAATATCGCCATCTCTTTTCCAAGTATAAATTTAGCAACAGGATATGCAATTAATGCACCAATTACACCTGTACCAATTACTTCTCCTAAAAAAGCAAAGGAAAGCTTTCTCGTCTTATAATATAATATTCCCGCGAATAAAGCTCCAACCATTGAGCCAGGAAAAGCCATTGGGGAACCTGTTCCTGAAATATTTCTAATAAGTGAAATACAAAAAGCAACAAGAACAGAGTAAACTGGTCCCAAAAATACAGCAGATAAAACATTTACCATATGCTGTATTGGATAACATTTTGCCAAGCCCACTGGAATATTTACAAAGGAAAAAACAACACCAATAGCAACAAAAAGAGCTGCTATTGTCAATTTCTTAGTATTAGATTTCATATTAAACCTCCCTGAGAGCATGTTGACAAAGCAGCTACATTTAGCCTTATAAATCCCTACGTTGGCATTATCCAAATCAGGTAAACGGTCGAAACTACTAGTTTCCTCTCAGCCTGTCAACAAGCTCCCTTCTATTTTTATTTAATTATATCACTAAAATATTATTTTTAAAAATAATTGACATTCACCTATAAATAACTTATAAATTTAAATCTTTACAATAAATCAAAATTTTATTTTTATATCTTTACCTTCAAGAATTAAATTCATGTTCCTTGCAGAACACATAGAACCACACATAGTGCAGGTGTTCTCTTCTTCTGGAATTGATGAATCTCTGTACTCCCTTGGTTTTTCTCTGTCAAGAGCAATATCAAACATACCTTGCCAATCTAATTTTTGACGTCTTTTACTCATCTCAAGATCCCACACTCTTGCTTCTTTTATTTTATTAATATCTCCTGCATGAGCTGCAATCTTGCAAGCAACAATCCCCTCACGAACATCGTCTACATCTGGAAGTCTCAAATGTTCAGCAGGAGTTACATAACATAAAAAATCTGCCCCATAAGATGCTGCAATCGCCCCACCAATGGCTGATGTAATATGATCATAACCAGGAGCTACATCTGTAACAAGTGGCCCCAACACATAAAAAGGTGCGTTGTGACAAAGTTTCTTTTGAAGTTTAACATTAGTTTCAATATCACCTATTGGCACATGCCCAGGACCTTCTATAATCACTTGAACATCTTTTTCCCACGCCCTCTTCGTGAGCTCTCCTAATGTTATAAGTTCCGAAATTTGAGAAGGATCTGTCGCATCGTGAATACCACCCGGCCTAAGTGAATCTCCAAGAGAAAGTGTAACGTCATATTCACGACATATATCTAATAATTCATCATAATATTCATAAAATGGATTTTCTCTGTCATTCATCTTCATCCAACCGAAAAGAAGTGAACCACCACGTGAAACAATCTCATTTACACGTCTATTCCTCATAAATATTTCTGCATTTGCTCTATTTATACCAGCATGAATTGTAACAAAATCGACGCCATTTTCAGCATGATTTCTAACAACTTCCAAGAATTCCTTTGGCTTTATATAAGAAAGTCCTTTGTCCAAAAAACCAACTGCATCATACATTGGTACAGTTCCTATCATTGCAGTAGATCTCTCAATTAGTTTTTTTCTAAACTCTTGAGTCTTTCCATAATTGGAAAGATCCATAATAGATTCTGCGCCCATTGATAGAGCCATATCTACTTTTTTCATTTCCATATCAATATCATTTAGGTCTTTAGAAATACCTAGATTTACGTTAATTTTCGTTCTAAGTCCAGTTCCAATACCTTCTGGCGAAATTGATTTGTGATTTTTGTTTTTTGGAATTACAATTTCTCCACAAGCAATTTTCTCTAATAAATAGTCACAAGATACATTTTCCTTTTCTGCAACAATCTTCATCTCTTCAGTGACAAAACCATGCTTTGCCGCTTCCATTTGAGTAGAATATTTCATAAATAAAAAAAACCTCCTAAAAATATTATAGGAGTGGCATTACTTTTCCCCATCAAGGCATTATCCTAACAGGTAAAATGGTCGAGTGTTAACTCCTCTCAGCAATTTGCTCCCATAAGTTTATTTATTATATTATTTGTAAATTTTAAAATCAATCTTATAATTTTGAATTATACTGTTTAATATTTTATAACTGAATATACTTTCTCTCCATCTAAAACTTCTCTTCCTTTTAGTTCTGGGAGTTCTACCAAAAACACTAAAGAAGAAACTTCTCCTTCTAACTTCTTTACAAGATCCACACAAGCTTTTGCTGTACCACCTGTTGCCAAAAGGTCATCTACTATTACAACTTTTTCTCCAGGTTCTATTGCATCTTCATGTATTTCTATTGAATCTCGTCCATACTCAAGTTCATAAAATTCTTTTATTTTATTTGCAGGAAGCTTTCCTGGTTTTCTCACAGGGATAAATCCCTTGCCAAGTTTATAAGCTAATGCAGATCCAAATATAAATCCCCTCGCTTCAATTCCTATAATCTTATCTACATCTTTATCTATTTTTTCTGCCATTTCGTCCACTGAAAGTTTAAAAGCATAATTATCTTTTAAAAGAGTCGTGATATCTCTAAAAATTACACCAGGCTTTGGATAATTTTCTATTGCACGAATCGTATCTTTTAATTCCATAACATCCCCCATTCCTTCATAGTATAACATCATTTTTTACCATTTATCCAAAAACTTTTAATATTTAAGCTTTAATGGTATAATTATTTAAATTTTTAATCTTAAGTTAAACTTGCATTTAGAGGTGTAATATGAACAAAAATATTCACAATAAAAATTACAATATTAGAAAGGCAACTTTTGGCGAAGCTGTATTTACATTCGCCTTTCTTGTTATAATAATGTTTATAAGCATAATTAAATACGAAGAATCTCCACATATCCCTATGTTAATTGGAGTACTTATCGCTTCCATAGTAGGTCTTAAAATTGGATACAGTTGGAAGTTTATAGAAAATTCAATGATAAAGGGAATCTCCCAAGCAATGCAATCTATTATAATTCTTGCAATAATAGGAGTTTTAATTGGTATATGGATACTTTGCGGTGTTGTTCCAACTATGATTTATTATGGTCTTTTAATATTAAAACCATCATTCTTTTTAGTAGCCACAGTCTTAATTGCATCCATAACTTCCCTAGCTACGGGTACAAGTTGGGGGACTGCCGGAACGATGGGCATTGCTCTTATGGGTATTGCAAAAGGCCTTGGCATTCCTGCACCTATTACAGCAGGTGCAATTCTATCTGGTGCATATTTTGGTGACAAAATGAGTCCCCTATCTGACACTACAAACCTTGCACCTGCCATGGCAGGTACCGATGTTTTTACTCACATAAAGGCAATGTTAAAGCCTACCCTCATAACTTACGCTATAACTCTTATTATTTTTGGATTTTTATCTACAAAGTACAAAAATACTTCTGCGGATTTATCTAGTATAAACATTATAACTAATGGTCTAAAAAATAATTTTAACATTAGCCCCATACTATTAATTCCACCAATTGTAGTTGTTGTTTCCATTGCAGCAAAAGTACCTGCACTTCCTGGAATTAGCCTTGGCATTATTGTCGCTGCATTCTTAGGTCCAATTTATCAAAAAGTTAACTTTGGCGATATATTATCTGCTGCATTAAATGGTTTTGTTTCAAATACAAATGTGGAATCTGTTGACAAACTTTTAACAACAGGTGGACTAAACAATATGATGTCCTCTATATCCCTTACTATAATTGCAATGATGTTTGGTGGAATTGCAGAAGAAACAGGAATACTTGAAGCCATAGTAAAAAAATTCTTGCACAAAATAAAATCAACAGTGGGAATTGTCACAGCAACAATATTAACTTGTATATTCACAAATGCATCAATGCCAGAGCAATATATATCTATTGTTGTGCCAGGAAGAATGTTTAAAAATGAATATAGAGATAGAAACCTTCATCCAAAACTACTATCCTCCACATTGGAATCGGGAGGTACTGTAACATCTGCAATGATACCATGGAATACTTGCGGAGTTTATATGTCTTCTGTTCTGGGAGTTGCTACAAAGGCATATATTCCTTTTTTATTCTTCAATCTATTAATGCCAATAGTCCAAATAATAGTTGCAGGAATTGACTCTAAAAAATTCACTTTAGATAGTGATAAAAATACTATCATAGATTGAAAAGAAAACTCTTTTTGATATAATTAATGAGGAAATTAATTATTCAAGAGGTGTAATATGTACAAAGATATAATAACTGGACTAACTAATTCTGCTTGCACAAAGAAAAATCTGCTTGACGATTCACTCTTCAAGTATATGGTTGCTTCTGTTCTTGCAGGATTTTTTATTGGAATGGGACTTTTAATTATGACACTTTCAGCAAGCGTCTTTTCTTCTCTATCTATTCCAATTGTAAAATTTATCAATGGATTTGTATTCTCCCTTGCTCTTTCTTTTGTTATATTTGCAGGTGGGGAACTTTTTACGGGAAATGTTCTTGTGACAAATATTGGAAAAATGAACAAAAAAATTGATACATCAATGCTTTTAAAAATCTTATTTTTTTCTTACATTGGAAATCTTTTGGGCTCAATTTTAATATCACTTTTATTTTCAATGACTGGTGTTTCAGATGAATTTAATCGTGCACTTTTAAAACTTGCAACAGGCAAAACTAGCTTTAATTTTTCTATACTTTTATTTAAGGGAATTATGTGCAATATTTTAGTTTGTCTTGCAGTTTTAATTTGTTCTAGAAAAATTTCTGATACTTCTAAATTAATTATGATTTTTTGGTGTATATTTGCCTTTGTAAGTCTTGGTTTTGAACATAGTATTGCAAATATGACTTGTTTTGCACTCACAAAAATTTTAAATCCAGAATTTGGATTCGGATTAATTTTAAAAAATTTAATACCAGTCACAATAGGAAATATTATTGGAGGATTTTTAGTTGCTTTAACTTATAATGTTTTGGGAAGCACAAACCAAAAATAAAATTTAATTTTAGTCAACTTGCGAGAAGAAATCCTCGCTTTTTTATGTGATTTTACAATACAAAATATATTCCAAAATAATTGGACATTTTAAAAAAATTAATCTATAATACCCTTTAAACATAAAATAGTTTTATTTTTATACATTATTTTAATGTTTTATAAAACATGGAAAGGATGATTAAAATGGATATTATTAAACTCGCTAAAGAAAATGAAGCTTTGTGTATCGAAATGAGAAGAGAACTTCACAAAATTCCTGAACTTGAACTTAACCTCCCAAAGACAGTTAAATATGTAAAAGAAAAATTAGATGAATTTGGAATTTCTTATAAGGAATTTGTGAATGGAAATGGTATTGTGGCAACTATTTATGGAAAAGAAGATGGAAAATGCCTCGCTATAAGAGCTGACATGGATGCCCTTCCTATAAAAGAAGAAACTGGACTAAGTTTTATGTCTACTCACGAAGGTAATATGCACGCCTGCGGTCATGATTCACACACTGCAATTGCCCTTACCGCTGCTAAAATAATAAATGAAAATAAAGATAAATTTAAAGGTGCTGTTAAATTTATCTTTCAACCAGGCGAAGAAGTTCCCGGCGGTGCAGAACCTATGATAAGAGAAGGCTGTTTAGAAAATCCAAAGGTAGATCACATAATTGGAATGCATGGCGGAAAACTTTCTGATATGCCGCAAGGTTCTATTGGATTTAAAGAAAAGGAACTTATGGCTTCTATGGATATTTTTTCTATAAAAGTTAAGGGCAAAGGTGGTCACGGAGCTAATCCTCAAATGACTGTAGACCCAATTATTATATCTGGAGAAATTCTAATGAGTCTTCAAAAAATAGTTTCAAGAGAAATCGCTCCAATTGAAAGGGCACTAATTTCTGTTTGTAAAATAAATGGTGGCACAACTCAAAATATTATTCCAGATGAAGTCAATATGCTAGGTACTGCAAGAGCTTTAGACGAAAACACTAGAGATTTAATTGAAAATAGAATTGGTGAAATTGCAGATGGCATTACAAAAACTTATGGTGGATCTGCCGAAACAAAATACACTAGATTTTATCCAGTTTTAAATAATGATCCAGCTTTTACAAATTATGTAAAAAAAATTACTGCTGAACTTTTTCCAGAAGACATATTTGATCTTTCTGCTCCAACAATGGGTGGAGAAGATATGGCATTTTATTTAAAAGAAGTTCCTGGAACATTTCTATTTTTATCAAATTTAGCTCCTGCTAAAGATGGAAAATATTATCCCAATCACAACTCTAAATTTGATTTGGACGAAAAAGAATTTTACAAGGGTGTTTCAATCTTTGTTGCCACTGCTTTTGACTTTTTAAAATAGGTGAAATTATGAATAAAACAAATTTAAAAAAAGATTATAAACTTCATATTTCAGTTCTTATTCTAGCAATATTGGCTGAAATAATTGGAGCAAAGACTCTTAAAATAGGTAGCATAAACATTGTATTTTCTCCTCTTATTTGGTCAATGCTTATGATGTTCGCCTTTTATATGTCTCCTTTAAAAATTGTAAAGAAAGAAAGTTCTGAGAATGCAAACTTGATGATGGGAATAGGACTTGCGCTCTTAATTGCAAAACTTGGAGTTGCCAGCGGCTCTCAGCTAGAAGAAATTAAAAAAGCTGGGCTTGCACTTGTACTTCAAAATTTTGGAAACCTTGGAACTATAATCATTTCCCTTCCGATAGCTCTTGCACTAGGCCTTAAAAGAGAATCAGTTGGAATGTGTCACGCTCTTAGTAGAGAAGCAAATGTAGGACTAATTCAAGATACTTATGGTGCAGAATCTGCTGAATTTAGAGGCGTAATGGCAGTATACATTATTGGAACAATTTTGGGTCCAATAGTTATGAGTATTATTTCTTCAATTGCAATAAGCCTTGGAATTATTTCTCCTATTGCTGCAGCAATGGGCACAGGTGCTGGTTCTGCTTCAATGATGACAGCTGGCCTTTCTGCTCTTATCGCAAATTATCCAGAACTTGAATCACAAATGACTGCTTTTGCGGGACTTTCCAATTTAATATCAAGTGTAATTGCACTTCCTCTTGGAATATTCTTGGGACTTCCTATAACAGAATTTTTATATTCTAAACTTAAAAGAAAAAAAGGAGAAGATAAATAATGGAAAAATTAAAAACACAAATTCCAAATATCATTATAGCATTAGTATTAACAATAATAATGACTTGTGCCTGCAATATAATTGGATACGATTTTTCACTAGAAGAATCCTTACCAGGTCTTCTTATTTTGGCAACTATATGTATTTTGGGCTATACATTATCCTTTTTAGTTCCCCTAGAAAAAATTTCAGCAGTCCTTTGGATTTCAATTATTGCAATTTTAGTTGCATCACCAATATCACCTTTTTCAGAAAATGTAGTCTTCTATGTCAATAATATTAATCTAAATGCAATTATAACTCCAATACTTGCCTATGCAGGAGTTATAATTGGGAAAGACTGGGGTGCCTTTAAAAAAGTTGGCTTAAAAGGCATCATAGTTTCAATTTTTGTGATCATAGGCACATTTTTAATATCAAGTTTAATGGGCGATTTCTTCATGAAGTTATTTAACTAAAATTTTGGGACAGGCTATCTTACCTGTCCCATTTTTTAATAAATTAATTATTCAAAAATTCATTTCCAGAAATTTCTATCTCATCAACAACAAAAAGAGTAAAACTTCCCTTTGCTAATAATTTTTTGTTAGTATGGGCTTCTACTTCAACCACTGCTGTACTTCTACCCAAGTGAATAATTTTTGTTTTAGAAAAAACTTCTTCACCCAAAACAGAACTTGCAATAAAATTTATGCTTGAATCTAATGTTACAGCTTTTTTACCATTAATTATACAAAGGCATCCTGCTGCGGTATCCATTAGCGAAAACATCTGTGCACCATGTAAGATATTGTAAGCATTCATTTGATTTTTATCTGGATTCATCTTTAAAACTAAATTATCACCTTCTAATTTTACAAACTCCATGTTGCTACTCTTTACATAATTATCTTTTTCAAATAATTCCTTTAAATTCATTTTTTCCATTATTCTTCCCCTTTAAAAAAAACTAAGTTGTTTTATACTTAAATCAGCTAAATTAGAAATTGTTATTCCAATTAGTCTCAACTTCTCGCCACCATAGGCTTCGTCAAAAATTTCAAGACTCTTTTTATAAATATCATCTTCTGCATAAATTGCTTTTTCATAAGTCTTCGACTTCGTCTTCACCTTAAAATCTTCATTTTTCATTTTTAGAGTGAGAGTATAACCTGAAATTTCCTTTACAATTAAGTCTTCAGAGATTTCATGAGAAAATTCTTTTAAATATCCTATTAATTCATCTCTTTTGCTTGTAACTTCAAAAGTCGTCTCAGTCCCAAGACTTTTTCTAACAGAATTTGGCGTAACCTTTCTATTGTCAATTCCCCTTATTCTATTGTAAATTTCTTCTCCTTTTTTCTTAAACATACTGACCAAAAAATCATAGGATAGAGAATAAAGCTCTTCCACAGTATTTATCCCAATATTTCTAAGTTTTTTCTCAGACTTCTTTCCAATCCCATGAACTTTTCTAATGTCTAGAGGAAATAAAATCTCTGGGATATCTCTTTTTTTAATAATCATTATTCCCTTAGGCTTGTTCCAGTCACTTGCAAGTTTAGCCAAAAACTTATTATAACTCATGCCAATACTGACATTTAGACCTGTCCTATTATAGACATCTTTCTGAATTTCATAGACAATATTTTCATCATAACCAAGACCTTCTATATCTAGATAGCTTTCATCAATAGAAACTTTTTCTATCACCTTTGTATATGTTTTTAAAACATCAAAAACTTCGCGAGACTTCTCAAGATACCTATCCCTTCTCATGGGCATTATAATCAAATGATCACAAAGATTTTTCGCCATATACATTGGCATAGCCGAATGAATTCCATACTTTCTCGCAACATAATTAGCCGTAGTTACAATGCCATGATTGCTCTTGCCACCTACGACTACTGGTTTACCTATTAAACTTTTATCATCTAATTCCTCAACAGAAGCATAAAAAGCATCTATATCTACATGAATAATATTTTCCATAAACATCACAACTAGTATATCACATACTTTTTATAATGAATACAATTTGGTATAATTCTATTGAGGTGAGAATTTGAAAAGAAAAGTTGTATTATACGATTTTGACAAAACAGTAGTGGACTGCGAATCAATTTTTAAACTTTATAAATATGCTCTTATTCATAAAAAAATAAATCTTTTTACAACAATTTTAAAATTTATATATTCTTTTATACTTTCAAAAATAAAAAGAAATTTTAAAATAATGAAAAACGAAATGGTGTCTGTCATAAAATATTTTTCAGAAGATGAACTTAAAGCTTTTGTAACAGAATATCTCTATCCAAAATACTTCTTTGAAGAATTTTACGAGGAATTTAACGCCCACAGCGATGCGATAAGAGTTTTATGCTCTGCATCAGCCACAAATTATTTGAAATACGTAGCAGAAATCTTTCCCTTCGATTATATAATTGGAACTGACTTAGACGAAAACTTTAAAATCTTAAAAGAAAATAATAAAAAAAATATAAAAGTCAAAAACATAAAAGAAATTTTTGAAAAAGAAAATATAGAAATCGACTATGAAAATTCTCGTGGATACTCCGATTCCTACAAAGATGACAAATATATGTTAAGCCTTGTAGAAAAGAAATTTTTAATAAATTCAAAAGTAAACAAAAAAGGCTACAAAAATCTTAAATGGAAAAGAAAAAACTGAGGAAACACCCCAGCTTTTCTATTCATCCACTTCAAGTAAATATTTTTCTATTAAGCCTGCAATTTCATCATAGGACTTTTCTCCCATAAACTCGTAAACTTTTTCTCCATCACTATAAAAAGAAACTCTTGGAAGTTGAAAAATTTCATATTTTTCTGCAAAGTCTTTGTTTTTATCGAGATCCATATAGTAGCAGTTTACTTCCTTAAATTCTTCTTCCAAAAGAACTTCCATAACTTCTATTAATGATTCGCAGTGTGAACATCTCTGTGCTCCATAAATTATTATTGCAGCTTTTTCCTTATTTATGGTTTCGTCAAAATAGTTTTGATTTACATATTTTATTCGCGATTCATTTCTTTTTATTATTTTCTTATTTTCTACAAGATCTTTTACTGATTCCGATTCTTGTGAAAGTGGATCTATATCATTTGTAAGTTCACTTCTTGCTACATTTGTAACTTCCACAGATTTGAAAGATCCTGCTCCCTTTAATTTATAATAAGATGCATCTTCTATCTCCTCTATTTCATTTTCAAAATCATCTACATTTAAATATTCATAAGGATAACGATAAACTCTGTAAATCATATTATTTTTCAAAAGATTTTCTGTCGTAGTTCTGTAAGGACAAGTCCACTGCCAAACTATTTCTTTTGAATTTGTAATTTCAATTACCATTCCCTCTGTGGCTAAAGTTATGAGAGTATTTCCATTGGGAAGTCTTTGTAAGTTTCCTCCATAGGGTGAATAAAATTTATATCCATTAATTGGAATTGAAAATCCAAAATCTCTTGGGTCAACAGACCAATTTACTGAAAGTGTAACTGGATTTATCTCAAGAATTCTAGAATAATTTCTAACAAAGGGAAGTAATCCAGATTGTGAAGTGAGAGTTGGAGATCCATAACCACATCTTCCACCGTTGTCAAAAATTAAAAGATTTCCTTCTCCAGGAAGTCCCTTAGGCACAATACTTGCAAAGGCAGAACCCACTACTGGATCAACTTTTTTAAAGTCTGAAAACTTTGGTCCCAATTTGTAACAAATTCTCGATCTTTTTTTATCGACTATTCCAATAATATTTGCTGCCCTTGCAGTAAATAAAATATTGTCTGGATGAAAGCGTGGATCGCCTTGGTCAAACCATTTATTTTCTCCAATTGTAGAAATTGATGTAACATCCAAATAATTTCCAAGAGGTTTCTCTGTAATTCTAAGATTTGGATTTCTATAAATTACATTTTTGGCTTCTTCGGAAAAACCAAGTTCATCAAAATGCTCACTAAAGGAAAATTTCCAAAGAATATTTCCCTCGTCATCAATTTCCAAAATTACATCATCTAAAAGAGTCTTGTCAGAAATTTTACTGTCAACAATTTCATCGTGAACTAATAAAAGCGTCTTTCCATTTTCCACAATTTTTTCGCCTGGATAATAATATCCAATGCTATTTCCCTCTCTTTGAAAGTCTGAATGTGCTCTTGCCATCCACTTTGAAGTGTATCCTCTGTCTTCTGTATATTTAAACTTATCAAAATCAAATACAATTTTTCCGTTTTTATCAAATTCCAAAAGTTTTATACCATCACTAACTCCAAAATCAGAAGATCTAAAAGAAGATACACTCATTATATTCTTATTTGGAATCATCTTTGCAGGCATTGGATTTACAGCATATCTCTTTAACTCCGTGCCATCCATTTTTGTAATAAGTGCTCCGTCCTTTGCTGTTGAAATTAAATTTATTCCACTGTATGCTTTTTCTCTATTGTAGAGCACAGTTCCCCTTGGATATACTCTCACTTTGCACCTCTATCTCTAATATATTTTTCTGCATAAACTGTAGCAACTGCTCCATCATTTGCTGCTGTCACAATTTGTCTAAGTGGCTTTTTTCTTATATCTCCCGCCGCAAAAATTCCCTCAACAGAAGTTTTCATATAATCATCAGTTTTTATAAATCCAAACTCATCAACATCAACTAAATCTTTTACAAAATCAGAATTTGGGCTCATACCAGCAAAAATAAAAATTCCATCAGAAGACACTCTCATGGATTCATTGTCAACTAAATTTAAAATTTCCAAAGAATCCACTCTGTCATTTCCATAAATTCCATTTAATTTAGAATTCCAAGTGTAAGAAATTTTTGGATTTTTTAAATTCCTTTTAACTTCCAATTCATTTCCATCAAAATTTCCCTCTTCGTGAATAATTATCATATTAATTGAATTTGCAAAATTAGAAAGATAATCCGCCTCTTCAAGTGCCAAGTCGCCAGATCCCAAAATGTGTATATCCTTGTCTTTAAAATAATCTGCATCACAAGTAGAACAATAAGACACGCCTCGTCCTGCAAATTCTTTTTCACCAGGAACATTTATCATCTTTGCATAAGTTCCAGTTGCAATAATAATTGCCTTAGCACTAAATTCTTTTCTCCTTGCCGTTTTCACTTTAAACCCATCATCTATCTTTTCAATTTTAGAAACTGTGCCATAAATAAATTCATTGGTATCAAAATTTTCTGCTTGTTTCCTAAATTCATTTATAAGATCTCTTCCTGAAATTTCTCTAAACCCCGGATAATTAATAATTTTTGGAGTATCGTTTACTCTTCCCCCAAAGGAAAATTTCTCTATAACAAGAGTTTTTAAAATGGATCTTCCAGCATAAATAGCTGCACTAAGTCCAGATGCACCGGCACCTACTATAATTAAATCATAACTTTTCATATAATCATCCTCAAATTGAATCCACAGGATTTTGTGGAGCTTTCTTTACAATTTTAAACTTCCCAGCGTGATAGTCTGCTATATTAAACTCACCATTTCTTCTAACTTTATTATCCCAAAAATTTTCCATAGGTACTTCTTCCATAATAGAATACATGGCGACAATGGTAACACCGTGAGCCACAACTAAAATAGTTTCATCTAGCTCAGGATAAACTGCATACTCAAAAAATTTTTCCACACGACTTCTCAAATCATACAAACTTTCTCCATCTACACGATTATACTTGTTCGGATTATCAAAATAAAGCCTGTGAAGCCTACTATCGTCTTTTTTAACTTCATTTATATTTTTTCCAGACCAATATCCCACATCTATTTCACGAAGAAGAGAAGTCTTGACAATATGACTGTTGGGACAAATTAATTTTGCAGTATCATACGCTCTACCAAGGTCTGAAGAGTAAACTTCATCAAAGTGAACGTCTTTTGATTTTTCATGAAGAATCTTTCCCATTCTTATTCCATTTTCCGTCAAAGGGGAATCCATTTGCCCTTGAATAGTCCCCTCTTTATTCCACTCAGTTTCACCATGTCTTGTAAAATATATCCTCATACTTCACTTCACCGCCCTGTTTTAAATTTATATTATAATTACATTATATATTATTACAAAAAGCAATTAAAGTAATAAAATTTTATCCTAAGCTTATACAAAAATAATCGAGCGTTACACTCGATTACCTCATCATTTTATTCAAAATTTTTAACAAGCTCTTTTGCATTTTTTATTATTTCCTCTGGATAATTTAAATTGTCTAAAATTGCAATTGCATTTCTAGTTGTAGCTGGTCCATCCTTTAGTAAATAATCAAATTTTATATCTCCATTGACAATTTTCTCTTCAAAATGTTTATTGTTAAAATAATTTTTTAATAAAACTGTTAACTCTATATCATGAGTTGCCGCAACTACATGATTGCCACTCGCCAAATATTTTAGAGTTGCCGCCCCAGATGCAATTCTATCTATTGTATTAGTTCCTCTAAAAATTTCATCAAGTAAAATTAATTTTTCCTCACCATCTTCTATCATCTCTCCTATTGCCTTTGACTCTGCCATAAAATAAGAAAGATTTTCCATTATTGAATCGCTAATATCTATCGCAGAAGTTACTTTAACTGGCTTTATCTCAAAATACTTCCCAAAGAAAATCCCAAAGCTCAGTGCAAAAACTGAATTTATTCCAATTGTCCTAAGATATGTTGACTTCCCAGAAGCATTAGAACCTGTAAGTAATATTGATTTTTCTAAATTCAAATCATTTGGAACCGCTCCTTTTAATAAAGGATTGTATAATTTTTCTCCAAATATTTCTTCTCCGTAAACTGCATCCTCTGTGTCGTAAGCTTTGGCTATAGATATAATTCCTATCTCACAATCAATTTTCCCAACTAAATAATAAAGTCTAAAGATTTTATCTCTGTACTTTTTGAAATATTTTTGCGACTTCGAAAATCTCCTAGCTTCTGATAAAAACAAAACATTTTTATAAGTTTCCGCAAAATCCATTTCTGCATTGCCTGTCAAAAATCCAAAGGATTTTAAAGTTCTCTTTAATGGCAATATTTCTTTTAAAATATTTTGGATTTCTTCCAACTCTTCTGTAAATATATCATCCTTTAATTTTGTCATGTTCTCTGCTACAAATAAAATACTTTTAATTCTAACAAGTGCTTCAAGTTTTCCCAATGTCAAAATATTAAATTTTTTATATATTAGAATATTAATTGTAATTAAAAGAAATATAAAAAGTGCTGCCATGCTTTTAAAAAAAATAAAAAGAATAATTATATAAACAATTGTGAAAGAAAAAATTCTTGCAAAAATTTCCAGTTCCTTATCTATTTCAACTTCGTCTTCAATTAATTCAAGAACATCCTCCTTAAAAAATCCAATATTTCCAAGTTGAAACTCAATATCCAATAATGAGTCTAATTTATCTTTATATTTATTTCTATTGTCTTGAACTTTTCTCAAAGTATCTTTATTCAAAATTAAATTTCTTATGCTATAATAAAAATACTCCAATCCGATTTTGGACATGTTGTGATTCATTTTTTCCAAAATTTTATCAAAATTTAGATCATTATATGTAATTTCTGTTAAGTTCCCGCCAAGTCTTTTATATATACCGTCAACTTTACATTTAAAACCATTTGAATGGACTTTACCAAATTTTTCTCTTATTTCTTTCCTTAAAATTCTCTCATTTTTCTTTTTTACATAGTACTCGTATATAAAAATAATTGCTGTAAATACAAATAGTAAAGTAATTAAAGTTTTTAAATCCTTCATTTTTACCTCCCTTTTTACTATATTATAAAAAAACTTTTATTACAATGAGTAAATTTTACATAAAAAACTGCCTCATAACTAATGTTACAAGGCAGATTAAAATTTAATTTTTATTTATTAGTTTCCAAAAAGTTCATCAAAGTTCTTTAGGATTACATTTCCGATATCATCTTGAGCATCAATTGTAGATCCACCAATGTGTGGAGTTACATAAAGTCTATCAAGTTCAAATAATTTATTTTCAACTGGAACATCTTGAGTGTCAAGTCCTCCAGATCCAAGTTCGTTTGAAAGTGTATCTAAGTTTGCTCCACCTAACTTGCCATTTTTGATGTATTCGTAAAGATCTTCTTCATTTACAATTCCACCACGTGCAGCATTGATAATGCAAGCTCCGTCTTTCATTTTTTCAAATTCTTTTGCTGAGAATAAATTTTTAGTATCAGGAGTTAGTGGCATATGAAGAGTAATAATGTCAGAATCTGATACGATTTTATCAAAATCAACAAGTTCTACATAGTCAACTTTAATATCTTCTGGTTTTAAGAATGGATCATAAGCAATAACATTCATATGGAATACATTAGCAATTTCTGCAACTCTTCTACCAATTGCACCAAAGCCACAAATTCCTAGAGTCTTATTTCTAAGTTCTCTACCAATCCATCTATATTTATTCCAAATCCCACCTTTAACTTCATTTTGAGCTTGTACAGAATTTCTGTAAAGGTCTAACATTTTTGCAAAAACAAGTTCAGCAACTGCATTTGCATTTTGTCCTGGAGAGTTTTTCACTGGAATATTTTTTTCTTTTGCATAGTCAAGATCAATATGGTTTGTTCCAGTTGAACCAACAAAAATTGCCTTTAAGTTTTTAGCAGCATCAAGAACTTCTTTGTTGATGAATGGGTCAACTCTCATGAATAGAAAATCATAAGGTTCAATAATTTCTGCTAATTTTTCTGAAGTTGGAAGCATTACCTTGTCAAGTTCAATACCTCTTTCTTCAAGTCCTTTGTCAATTACATCTGACATATAGTCTACCATTAACGCTTTCATTTACATCCTCCTTAAAATTTTTATGTACTTCGTTACACTTCTATTTTAGTTTAAATCACAATCTTTTTCAAGCTTCTTTAGTATCTAAATTTAATTAATACTTTTCTTAAAAAAAGGAAGCGGAAAACCATTTTATATTTACTTAAAGTTAATAACTTATTCTCAAAATAATTTTTATATAATCTTCAAAAAATTATTACTTAAAATAAGTTTAAATTAATTTTCTATATATTTTAAATTTTTTTAATATCAGATATGACACCAAATACAAAATCAATCCTATAAATAAAACTAATAATCTATTAAAAATAAATCCTTCTTCGGAAAACTTTCTGAAAGTAAATCCATATATTGTGAACAGATTTAAAAATGAACCCCCTGTAAAGTAATCAAAGAGAATATATATTACTAAAAATCCTATAGAAAAATAAAACTCTTTAAATATAATTAAAATAAATAAAGTATATGAGCACAATATAAAAAGATTCTCTAAAACATATAGGTATAATCCGCCCTTTGGTAAATAACTTTTTCCAAAATTATTAACTATATAAAAGTTTATCCTATAAATGCCAGGAGTAAATAATATAAAAAACATTATAATGAAAATAATGTTTTTTAAGATAAATGACTTTTCTATAGAAATTGGCAAAGTATAAAAATATTCAATATTATCTTTAGAAAAGAAATCAGAATTTGCAGAAATAATAAAATACATTGGTATAAGTGGCATAAGTAGCTCATACCATTTATATAATCCTGTATTAAATAAATCGAGATTTTTTTGTATATCAGTTTCAAAAATTATAATATTACTTATAACAATTAAAATCAATGTCACTATAAAACTAACCCTATTATTTTTTATATTAGTCTTTATTAAATTAATCATATTTTATTACTTTACCATTTTTAACTTCATATATAAAATTTACGTCATCATAAATATCTTCGTCCAGATGTGATGAGAATATAATAATTTTTTCGGGAAATTTCTCATTTATTATCGAAAAAAGTTTTCTTAATTTTATCCTACCATTTTTATCTAAACCAGATGTAGGCTCATCTGCAAGTATAACCTTAGGATTTAAACTTAAAGCTGCTGCTACAAGTACTCTTTTTTGCATTCCTTCAGATAACTCTCTCATATATTTATCTTTAAAATTATCTATTTCTAGTAAAGTTAAATCAATATTCCCATGGTCATTAAAACTACTAATGAAAGACAAATATTCCTCTACCTTAATATTCTGAAATGAATTAAACTTCTGAGGAACATACCCTATGTTCTTCTTTATCTCCAATTCATCTTTATAAGATATATCATTTAAATAAATTTCCCCTGATGAAGCTTTATAAATTCCTCCTAGGATTTTCATAAGAGTTGACTTCCCTGATCCATTTTCTCCTAATAATAAATTTATTCCACTTGTAATTTCAAAACTTGCTCCATTTATTATATCCCCTTTTTTATAAGAAAAATAAATATCTTTTGCCTTTAAAATATTAGTCATATATTATCCTCTCTAATTACTAAATAATCTTTATCTTCTCTATAATAATTATCAGACGGAGCTATAATAATTTTTTTAAATTTTTTCCCTAACTTATCCTCAAAATACTCTATCTCGTTCATGTATCTATATTCGTTATTATATGTTTCTTCAGATAAAATAAACTCTCTATTTAATATATTGTGCTCTCTAAAATATCCAGTAGATATATATAAATATTTCTCTCTTCCATTTATATAGTTAATCCCTTTATCTAAAAGTTTAAAATCATTTAAATTTGTTATTAATTTATTTTTATGACTTACTTTTATATGGTAATCAATATCGTTATCTATTTTTAAAACAGGATACCAATTTAAATACATTAAGAAATTCGAGGAATTTTTACTTGAAAAGTTTAATAGAATACCTGGATTTATAATCTCTTCAATATTTCCAGAGTAATCAATTTCTATATCTTTTTTCTCATTTTTTCCGATATTTATGTTCTTTAATATTAATACATCATTTTTTCTAATGTAATCAACTTTTAAACCATCTAACTTGACGCTATCTATATTAAAAATAGAATCAAGATTAAAACTTATGGTGTCTTTTAATGAATCCTTGTTTAAAACTTCTATTTTGCATTTATTCTTTAATGTATTATCTATTTTTAGATCCATATCATATCTAGAAATTTCTAAATCTTCTTCTAAAATAGCCTTATCATTTAAATTATCATAATTATGGTAACTATAAAAATTATCGATATAATTATTTACACTACAAAAAATTAAAGTTAAAGATAAAAAAATAGAAAATATGATCTTTTTATCCTTTGACTCTATGTATAAAAATACATTCAAAACCAATAATGATAGGAATGTTATAAATAGTTTATCAAGAATATAACATTTATCATAAACAATTCCAATAGAACTAAAGTTATAAATATTCACATTATCTCTAAAAACGCTCATTAAATTTTTTAATACAATAGTACTTTCTCTAGAAAAAAATTTATATAAAAAAGCCTTGTCAAAAATGGGACTGAAAATATATACAAAAACTACAATCATTATATAACAATATTTTGATCTAAACAAACTTGCTGCAGTAAGTCCTAAAATTATCCCCAAATTTATAAAACAAAAATCTATAATTATTAGATCCAAAACTATATTAAGTAAATATGACATATCATATTTTAAAATATATCCAGAAAGTAAAACAAATGCTATATCTATAATTATATAAAACACCGAAAAGCAAAGTATAGATACATACTTTGCTAATCTCATTTTAACAGTAGAAATTGGATAAGATAACTCAACCTCTTCACTTTTTAAAAATTCACCGGCTCCTATAAAAAAGCAAATTACGAAACAAACTATCTGCCTAAATAGAGTTGTATTCATGAAATTTACTAAGTTTGAATTATTAAAAAAATCTAAAATTACTATATAAAAAACAAAGGTAAAGATACTAATTCCATAAAAGAATAAAAACCATTTTGATCTTATTAAATTTTTATAATTTAAATCAATTAGTTTTTTCATAATCTAAATATATGTTAAAATTTTATAATAATATTTTATTCTGCAAACACAGTTCCCTTAGGATATCCGCTATTTCTATTAACAATATAATAATATGCATTCTTATCAGAAACATTTATCGTTCTTTGATAATAACTTGAATTATCGCTATCTAAATAAAAAGATGCTTTAACCATATCTGGGCTGAACCTTCTTACTTCCTTAAACTCAATACTTCCAGTTCCCCCTTTAAAATTTTTAACTCCTACATCAATTACACCTGTGTCATAGTACCAAGGATTATCTTTCGTATTTACATAAGTATTATTAGGACCCAAACTAAAGCTGGATCTATTCGCCATTACAGTAGTTGATAACAAAGCTATCATTAGAAATGTGTAAATAAATACTTTATTTAATTTTTTCATTTTATCCTCCTATTTATATAAAATATGCTATTATCTAAATTATAAACAAGTACTTGTTAATCAATTAATACATTTTAATTATATCAAAAAAAAAAAAAAAAAAGCAATCGTTTTATTTAACAATATATACTGGAAATTTACTACTAATCATAATTATAGAAACAACAAAAAAACTGACCATTACAAGCCAGCCTTTTTTTATTATTCTTTTTCAATTTTATCTCTATTTTTCTTCAAAATTATTTTAAAACTAGTTCCCATTCCAAGTTTAGAACTTATTTCTAACTTGCCATCAATTGATTGCAAGACATGTTTTACAATTGAAAGTCCAAGTCCAGTTCCCCCAATCTTTCGTGATCTAGACTTGTCAACACGATAAAATCTTTCAAAAATCCTTGAAAGATCTTCTGAAGGAATCCCTATTCCTGTATCTGTTATCAACACTTCATAATTTTCTTCACTTTCATCTATTTTTACATCTAATTTCCCATTGTCTTTATTATACTTGAGTCCATTGTTGATAATATTTGCAAAAAGTTCCCACATCATGGTTTTATTTTCAAAGACTTTTCCATTTCCTGTTACTTTTGTAGAAATGTTTTTTTCTTCAATTAAGTTTCTTTGTGCTTTTAAAATATCTGAAATAAGTTCCCTTAAATCAATTTCTTCTCTTGAGAAAGCTTCGTCACTTTCTAATCCAGAAATTTTCATTATGTCTTCAATTAAATTTAAAAGTCTTTTTGAATCGTCATAAATCAATTTGTAAAATTCATTTTTATTTTCTTCATCAACCATTCCATTTACTAAAAGTTCAGAAAATCCACAAATTGAAGTAAGTGGAGTTTTAAGCTCGTGACTAACATTTGAAGAAAATTCTTCACGAAGTCTTAATGCTCTAATTTCTTCAGTTTCGTCAATAAGTAAAATCACTACGCCACGAACTTTTTTATCTTCGAAAACTGGATTTACATAGAATTTAAATTCTCTATTTCCAATATTTGTAATGGACTCTACGCTTTTTCCCATAAGAGCATCGTCTATTAATTTTAAAAGTTCGTCATCTCTTATTAAATTTAAAATATTTTCTCCAATTAATTCTCTTTTTGAATTAAAAAGTTCTTTTGCAGAATTATTTACAGAGAGTAAATTTTTATTTTCGTCGATTATTATAAGTGACTCTTTCATATTTTTTAAAATGGTATCAATTGTATCCCTTTCTCTTCTAATCTCTTTATAATTATCCTTTATTGTTTTATTCTGTTTGTTTATTTTATTTATAAAGGGACTAATTTCTGGAAATTTTTCAGTATTTATATTCGTCAAATCTTCTTTAAGATTGTTAAGAGGTTCAAAAGTTTTTTTAGTGAGTCTTTTTGACACTAATGCTGCAACTATAAAAACTAAAATGGACATAATTACATCTATTGGAAGAACTTTAGTAAATGCTCCCAAAAGATTATCCATTTCTCTTGAAACTCTTATTATATTTCCATCATCAAGTTTCAAGCTGACATAATAAAGGTCTTTTGAAAGAGTATTAGAGTATCTTTCAACTGATGCAAATCCACTTTTCTTTGCCTTAATAACTTCTGGTCTATCGCTATGAGTTGGCAAAAGCTTGGGATCTTTTGAAGAATCAAAAATGACATCTCCGTCTTCTTTTATAAGAGTAATTCTAAAATCCCTCTTTTTCTTTGCCAAGTCCTTTAAATAATCTTCATAATCATCAATTCTGTTTAAAGTTTCTCCAATTGACATTACAATATTTGAAAGATCTTTATTGGATCTATCTACATAAACAGAATAATAAATAAACATTGAAGCTATTGTAGAGAGGAAAAGTGTTAAAAGAGAAATTCCAAGAAGATATTTAAAAAATCTTTTTTTCATTTCTAATCCTTTGCTGAAAGCATGTATCCCACGCCTCTAATCGTCTTTATATAATTTCTCTTTTCCTTTAATTTATCTCTTAAAAGTTTTATGTGCATATCCACAGTGCGAGTTTCGCCTTCATAATCATATCCCCAAATATAATTCAAAAGTTTTTCACGAGATATTACAATGTTTTTATTTAAAATTAAATATTTTAAAAGTTCATACTCTTTAAAAGTAAACTCAACTTCTTTGCCATCTATTGTAACAACTCTCTTTAAATTGTTCATGACAATTCCATTAAATTCTAAGATGTTTTTATCTTTTTCACTAGTACTTGCTCGTCTTGCAATTGCCCCAACTCTCGACAAAAGTTCCATTACTGAAAAAGGCTTTTTAATATAATCATCAGCACCACTATCAAGTGCAGATATAATATCATACTCAGAAGTCTTCGCAGTGATCATAACTACCCAGATATCTTCATTATCATCTTTTTCTTTTAATCTCTTTAAAATCTCAATTCCATCAATGTCTGGAAGCATTATATCAAGAAGTACAATATCTGGCTTTTTCTCGTTTAATTTTTCAAAAAAGTCATTTCCATTTTCAAAACAATTCACTTCATAACCCTTACTTCTAAGAGAATATTCTATTAGTTTTAAAATGGAAGTATCATCTTCAACAACATAAATAAGCATTAAATCATCCTTCTATAGAAAATATTACCCACTGAGCAATATTGACAGCGTGATCTGCAATTCTTTCCAAATATTTTGCAATCATTATAAAGTCAATAGCAGCTGCAGGGTCAAAATCTGATTTAATTATATCAATTAATTCATCTCTTATCATCACAAAATAATTATCTACTTCGTCATCTTCTTCATTTATTTTATTTGCAGAATCAATATCTAAATTTACAAAGGAATCAATAGAATTATTTACAATGTTAATAGTCGCCTCTGCCATCTGTTTTACAAGAGGAAACCTATTTGTATCATAATCATCTGGAAGAACCATGCAAATTTCTGCAATATCTCTTGCATTATCGCCAATTCTTTCCATATCTGTAATCATCTTTAGAGCAGCTGAAACTCTTCTAAGATCTCCCGCTGCTGGTTGTTGTTCAACAAAAAGTCTTAAACATTGCTTTTGAATAATTCCTTCATAGACATCTATTCTTTCTTCATAATCTGAAACTTCTTCTGCAACTTTTTCATCCTTTTCATCTAACAAAGATATTGCTTTTTTTATAGAACTTTCTATTAACATGGACATTTCTAAAAGTAAATTATTTAAATGTCTAAGTTCTTCGTCAAATTTTTTTCTCATTAGCCAAACCTTCCTGTAACATATAATTCTGTCTTCTCTTCCTTTGGATTTGTAAATACATCTATTGTGTTTCCATACTCTACAATAATACCATGAAGGAAAAAGGCAGTTTTGTCAGAAATTCTTGATGCTTGTTGCATATTATGAGTTACCATTACAATTGTGTAATCTTCCTTCAATTCCTGTGCCAAATCCTCAATTTTTCCTGTAGAAATCGGATCAAGAGCAGAAGTTGGCTCATCCATTAAGATGACTTCTGGATTTACTGCAATTGCTCTTGCTATGCAAAGCCTTTGTTGTTGTCCGCCTGAAAGAGAAAGTGCAGATTTATTTAATTCGTCTTTTACTTCTTCCCAAATGGCAGCTTGTTTAAGTGATGACTCTACTATTTCATCTAATTCTGATTTGTTTTTTATTCCATGCGTTTTTGGTCCATAAGCAATATTTTCATAAATACTCATTGGAAATGGATTTGGTTGTTGAAAAACCATCCCAACTCTTTTTCTAAGTTTATTTACATCATAGTTTTTTCTATAAATATCTTCACCATCTAGAGTTATCTTTCCGTCTATTTTACAACCTACAACCAAGTCATTCATTCTATTTAAACATTTTAATAAGGTTGACTTTCCACATCCAGAAGGCCCTATAAAAGATAATATTTCATTTTCTCTTATATCAAGGTTTATATTGTGAAGAGCTTGAAAATCTCCATAATATAAATCTAAATCTTCTACTTTCATTTTTGAGTTCAATTTATTCTACCTCACTTAATTTATTTGCAAGCTTTGTTGATGACCAGTTAATAATAAGAACAAGTATTAAAAGTACCATTCCTGTTGCATATGCTTCTCCAACATGTTTCCCTTCAGATGAAAGTACATACATATGAAGCGCAAGAGTTCTTGATGATACATTTAAAGATGTTGGCATTGATGTCGAAGTTCCCAAAGTGTACATTAGCGCAGCCGTTTCTCCTACTACACGTCCCACTGACAAAATTATTCCAGATAAAATTCCTGGAATTGCAATTGGAAGTACAACTTTAAAAATCGTTCTTAACTTTCCTGCTCCCAGTGCAAAGGAACCCTGTCTAACTGATGGATGAACAGATTTTAAAGCCTCTTCTGTTGCTCTCATTATTATTGGTAGTATCATTATTGACACTGTCAAAACACCTGAAATTACTGAAAATCCAAGTTTAAGTTTAAGTCCAAAAAATAGCATTCCAAAAAGTCCATATACAATTGAAGGAATTCCCGCAAGAGTTTCTGTGGCAAGTCTAATTGCCTTTACAAGTTTATTTTCAACATCCGTATATTCAACTAGGAATATAGCTGTAAAAATACCAATTGGAGATGCAAATAAAATTGCAAGCAAAACTGTCAAAAGTGTAGTTACAATAGCAGGGCCCATCGAAACATTCTCCGTAGTATATTTAAAAGAAAGCATTTCTGGTCTAAAGGACATTGCACCCTTTAGTACAACAAAAAGAACTATAAACACAAGAACTGCAAAAGTCATACCAGAAAAAAGCCTTGTAAAAATTCTATAAAAAGACAATCCCTTTGCATGATGAAGAAAACTAACTGCAGCAATTATTATTAATAAAATAGCAATAGTAACATATTTAACCATTGTTTTCACTCCTATTCTTTAAGATAAAAAATCCAAGATTTATAATAAGAATAAATATAAATAGAACCGCTGCTGTTGCTATAAGAGCTTGTCTATGTTCGCCTGCTGCATAAGCCATTTCCATTACTATATTAGTAGTCATAGTTCTTACTCCTTTTAGTGGATTAAACGTAAGTCTAGTTTGATTTCCTGCAACTAAAATAACCGCCATTGTTTCGCCAATTGCACGTCCAACTCCAAGAATAATACCTGCAAAAATACCTGATTTGGCCGCAGGCACCATTACCCTTGTTATAGTTTCATCGTGAGTTGCTCCAAGTGAAAGTGATCCTTGATAAAAAGATTTTGGAACAGTTCTAAGAGATGATTCTGCCATAGAAATAATTGTTGGCAAGATCATAATGAGAAGTAAAATCGCTGCAGAAAGCATATTCATACCAGTTCCACCAAAAATCGATCTATTGATTGGCACTATAATTGTTAGAGCAAAAAAACCATAAACAATTGATGGAATTCCTGTCATTAAATTTAGTGCAGGCTTTAAAATTCTATAAATTTTATTTGGACAGTCAAATGCCAAGTAACAAGCAACCATAATTGAAATAGGAACAGCTGCCACACATGACAAGAAAGTTATCATAACCGATCCTATAATCATTGGGAGTATTCCATAACTTGGTGGCACATTCATAGGTGCCCAACTGTCATTTAGTAAAAAGTTTTTTCCTCCAATTTTTGCAATAAAACCAAAAGAATCTTTAAAAATAAATACACATATCAATAGTAAGAAAAAAATTGACAGTATAGAACAAATTAGGAAGAAATATTTAAATACTTCTTCCTTTGTAAATGATTTTCTTTGATTTTCTTTATGGAGAACTTTTTTATTAGTATCTTCCATTCTTTTCATTCCTTATAAATTACTTTCCTGCTTCAGACCATTCAGTTAATTTTCCAGTGAAGATGTCTTTTAATTGATCCATACTTAAATCTTCAACGTCATTGTCTTTATTTACAATTACTGCAATACCATCTCTTGCTATAACTGTGAATTCAAGTTCTTTCTTTTCTTCATCTTTAAGTTCTCTTGAAGCCATTCCAAGTTCAGCAGTTCCTTCCATTGCAGCAGTCATACCAGCAGAAGAACCATTAGATTGAATATCAATTTTAGCATTTGGATTTTTAACTTTGTAAGCTTCAGCAAGCTTTTCCATTAGAGGTGTAACTGAAGTAGATCCTGCTATTGTAATGTGAGCATCGCTGTCAATTGGTTCATAAGCTTTTCCAGCTTTTTCTCCAACATAACCTTCTTCTTCACAAATTTTTTGACCTTCGTCTGACATAATAAATGTAATTAAATCTTTTGCTTTTTCATCTACATCAGCTTTGTAAGCAACATTAAATGGTCTAGCAAGTTTGTAATCTCCAGATTTAATATTTTCTGGAGTAGCTTCAACTCCTTCGACTTTAACAGCCTTTACATCGTCATTAAGTGATCCAAGAGAAATATATCCAATAGATCCTTTGTCATTTTGTACAGTCGTAAGAACTGCATCAGTAGAAGATTCAACTGCAGCTTCTTCATAAGTGTTGTCAATTTCCTTATCCCCATCTTTTACAAGCACACCAGTAAGCTCAGTAAAAGCAGATCTAGTACCGGAACCTTGTTCTCTTGAAATTACATTAATAGTTCCAAGATCAGCTGCGTTCTTTCCAGATTCTTCTTGTTTTGCATTTTCCTTAGTAGAATTTGCTGTTTCTTCCTTTTTGTTATTTCCTCCACAAGCTACAAGAGAAGCTGCAAGTGTAAGAATAACTCCAACTTTACCAATCTTTTTTAATTCCATTACCTTCATCCTTTCAATAATTTTAAAATAATTTCTTAATTTCAACGTTATTATAGGAATAATTTGTAAATTGAAAAGATAACAATTGTAAATTCTGTGTAAAATATTTTACAATGTGTGAAATACTGGTGAAATTTTGTAAAATTTATAAAATAAAATGCCCTCCTTACTGTTTGCCAGTAAAGAAGGCACATCTCATAACTAAACTTTTAGTTTTTCTTCTGCTACATTATATTTTTGAGTTTTAACATACTTCACTTCTTCTTTTGGTTGAGTTGCTAGTCGAATATAATTTGTACTACTAGTCTTATAATTTACTCCACCATATTTAAAGACTCCGCTAGCTCTATATTCAGAAAAGTCTTTATAAACAACATTAATAACTTCTCTCATCTCTTATCTCTGCTGGTACATCTAAAAAGACTTTATTTCCATATGTTTCACATCAAAGACATTTACTATGACATTCGATAAGTCTATTAATCCTCTATTAAAAATCCAAGTTCTTTTAAAACAATTTCTATTTCTTCAATTATTTCTTCATTTTCTGCGACAACTGTGTGGAAGTGAACTCCACCAGTCAAAACATCCAAGGGCTTTGACTTTTCTTCATTCATCTTTTCTAAGAATAATTTTACATCTCTCCTAGATGAACAGTTTAAGTCTTTTTTTATCTCACCATAAACTTTGTGGTGGACTATTACATCTTTTACTCTTCCACCAAGGTCTACAATTGCATTTAATTCTTTATTTATTTCTCTATCGTTATGTTTAACTTTGAAAACTTTTTGAGTTCTCTCTTCGTTTAGATAATAACCCCTATTAGTTGAAACAATATTATTTCCGCTAGCTCTAATTATTGCTATATCTTGAACTATTACTTGCCTAGTAACTTCAAATTTTTCTGCCAATTTTTCTCCCGATATTGGTCTTTGGTTTTCAAATAGATATTTTAATAGTTCATCTCTTCGTATTTCTGGTTCCTTCATATTTCCCTCAATAAATTTTTAAATTCTTCATAGATAAGTCCAGTACTCCAGCCTTGTACGTTATGGCACCAGATGAAATATAATCAATGTCTAAGTTCTTATAATTGTTAATATTTTCAAGGCTAATATTACCAGAACACTCGATTATCGCTCTCTTATTAATAATCTTGCAAGCTTCTTTTATTTCTGATATCTTCATGTTGTCTAACATAATTATATCAGCCTTTGCTTCTAGTGCTTCTTTTAGTTCATCAAAATTTTCAACTTCAACTTCTATTTTTTTGACAAAGGGATTTACTCTTCTTACTTTTTCAACTGCATTTTTTATTCCGCCAGTTGCATCTATGTGATTGTCCTTTACCATTATTCCATCAGACAAATTATATCTGTGATTATAAGCACCCCCAAGAGTTACTGCATATTTTTCAAAAATTCTCATGCCTGGTGTAGTCTTTCTCGTGTCTAAAATCTTTACAGAATCACTATCAAGGGTATCTACAATTTTTCTAGTATAAGTAGCAATCCCACTCATCCTCTGCAAATAATTTAAAGCAGTTCTTTCCCCTTCTAAGATTGCCCTAGCTTTTGCCTTTATTTTTCCTATTAATTCAAATTTATTAACTTCATCGCCATCAGAAAAATTAAATTCAAAACTTGCATCTTCGTCTAATATTTCAAATACACGCTTAAATACATCAAGACCCGCAATAATTCCTCTATCTTTTGAAAATAAACTTACTTCTGCCATTTCATCTTTTAAAATTGCATCTGTAGTAATATCACCATTAGTCATGTCTTCCCTTAGAGCACAAATAATAAACTTGTCAATTACTATTGGCTTTAGCTCTCTCATCTTCTCTTATCCTTTCAAAAATAATCTTAGAATATTTTTCTCCATCAATTTTTTCCTTATCTATTTGAAAATCTATTTCCCTATCTTCAAGTTTATTTACATTTAAATAATTTGCCAAAAGTCTTCCAAAAACTACGCACTCTAAAAGTGAGTTGCAAGCAAGTCTATTTGAGCCATGAATACCGACATTGCCAGCTTCTCCAACCGCAAAGAGCCCCTCTATATTAGTCCTTCCATTCATGTCACATTCAATACCGCCCATAGTGTAATGCTGACATGGGACAATAGGAACATTTTCATATCTTGCATCTACTCCCCTATTTTTTAATTCATTGAATATCATCGGAAACCTCATTGTAATTTTATCCTCACCTAGTGATTTCATTGACAAATATTCAAAGTCCACATTTTCTTTTTCCATTTCCCTTAATATTGCCTTTGACACAATATCCCTAGGTTTCATTTCATCAGTGAATCTCTCATCCTTGTGGTTTAATAAGAGAGCACCTTCGCCTCTTACAGATTCAGAAATTAAAAACTGTCTCTCTGTCCCTTTTTCGTAGAGAGAAGTAGGATGAAACTGAATATAGGAAATATCCTTTAATTTGACAGCATTTTTTATAGCCATGGCATATCCATCGCCACATATATGAGAAAAATTTGTGCTCCTATCAAAAATCCCACCTAGTCCACCAGTTGCAAGAATTACATTTGTAGAAATAAAAATTTTATCACAAGATTTTACACCATAACATTTACCCTCCTTTACAATTAAGTCCACGATTGGTGTATCTTCAAATATATCTATATTAGTTCTTTCTCTAAGCCTTTTGTAGAGAACATCTAAAATTCCCTTACCTATTTCATCCTCTATATGAAGACCTCTCGCGACAGAATGACCTCCTTCTCTTGCATAATCAAAGTCTCCATTTTTCATAGTAAATTTAACCCCAAGGTCAACTAAAAAATTTATTGCATCTTTGGACATATCTACCATTTTTTCCACAGCTTGCAAATTATTTTTGTAGTGACCTGCCTTCATTGTATCTTCAATAAAAGCTTTTCTGTCAGATTCATCTTTTAACACATTTATACCACCTTGAGCGAGATATGAATTTGAATCTTCTAACTTTTTCTTGGTCACAATGGCAATTTTATAGTTTTTGCTTAATTCTAAGGCTGTGCTAACCCCTGCCAATCCTGATCCAACTATTAAAATGTCATATTTTTTCATCTTATGCACCTAGCTCCAACATTCTTTTTAGCGGTATTAAAGCTCTCTTACTAATTTCCTTATCTACTTCGACTTGATTTTCATTATTTTTAATTGCTCTAATAACCTTATCAACAGTTAGCTTTTTCATATCGTTACAAATTGCTTCTTTTTTCAATTTTCTTAAATTAATATTTGGATATTTTTTCTTCAACTCAGTAAAAATTCCTTCCTCTGTAACAACTAATACATCATCATACTTACCTGATTCCTTTATAATAGCCTTTGTAGATCCTATAAAGTCAGCTAAGTCTAAAATTTCTTTTCTACATTCAGGATGAGCTAAAATTTTAACCTTTCCCTTATAAGCTCTCACATCATTAACATCTATCTCATCGTGAACAGGACAACAACCATCATTTAAAATAACATTTTTATTTGGCAAAGATTTTTTTATGTAGTTGCCAAGATTTTTATCTGGTACAAAAAATATATTTTTTTCCTTTAATTTATTTACAATTTTTGCAGCATTTGAAGATGTCACACAAATATCTGAATAAGCTTTAATTTCAGCAGTAGAATTTATATAGGTTACAACTGCCAAATCCTCATACTTTTCTCTCATCTCTTTAATTTTTTCGACACTTATCATGTGTGCCATGGGGCAATCTGCTCCGATATCTGGCATCAATACAGTTTTACTTGGATTTAAAATTTTTACACTCTCGCCCATGAAGTAAACTCCTGCCATAACTATTGTCCTTTTCTTGAGCTCAGTTGCCTTTTGAGCTAGAAAAAAAGAATCTCCTATGTAATCAGCTATGGCTTGTATGTCTTCATTTACATAATAATGTGCAAGTATAACTGCGTCCCCTTCTTCCTTTAATTTTTTTAATTTTTCTAATTTTTCATCAAAATTTAACTTTTCTAAATCTTTCAATTTTATCCTATCTCCTAATAAATTTTGAATAAAATTATATTACAAAAGCTAAGATTAGACAAGTCAAGTGTATATACAGTTAAATTTATAAATAAAAATCCATAGCGTAGATGGTAGTTTTGACTTTGCGGTCCGAATAACCTTTTTTACTAGCTACTCCTCAAAGTTGCTTTTTGTTTACCGCTTGCAATTTTTACTCGCTAACTCTTAAATGGGGCTGTGTTATCCATTGTTATCTGAGCACTCAATTCATCTTCCTTGAGCTGATTCTAAATATACTCTTTTATTGCTTTTGTGTTCCTGTATTCTGTGTCTATATAATATCCTCGACACCAAAATTTTCTTCCTATTGTATTTATATTTTAAGCTGTCCCATTTTTCATATATCATTATGCTACTTTTCCCTTTTAAAAATCCAATAAAACTCAATATGCTTAACTTTGGTGGTATTTCTAGTAATATGTGTCCATAATTGGCGTATATAAATCAATGTTGGCGAGATTAATATCGCCATTTTACTAAATTTATGTATGATAAATCAAAAATGGCGACATTAAAACACTATCAACCCTCTATCGTCATAAACCGATTCACTTGTATCATTCCCACATTTTATCGCCTATCAAAAGCCATAATTGTAGCGATAACTCCGACTATCTTTTCTGTGGTTTTTTCTTTGTCTGTCTTTATATTTCCAGCAGGATCAGTTCGTATAAAGATATTATCCATCATCCACCTTAGAACTGGATGACCTCAATGGCAATTTTTCTTTCAAGTATAAGTTTCATTAATTCTTTTGTCGGTGATAAGTCAAGACCTCCATAGCAAACTCTACCTTTGATAATTTTAGATTGAGAATTTTTTTATGTTTTTACCATAAAAAATATATGGTTTAAGCTGTAAGACATAACCCATATATCATTAATTTTGGCTCTATAATATCTGTTGGGGAGCAAATCTCTAACAGACATTTTTATGTAAAAAATTTGCAAAAAAAAATAGGCCTAAGCCCTATGTACAATAATTTAAATTATTAATAATAAAATTTGATTTAAATCAATTATTTTGATAGTTATTTGCCAAATCTCTCAAGAGCATTTTTCAGCTCGACAATTGCTTCATTTAACTCTTCCATCTTTTTCTCTAACCTCACCAAGAGATAACAAGAAATTGCAATGGGAAATCCTATATTTGAAATAGTTGAGATTAATTCCTCCATAATCATATTTCCTTTTCAGTTGTAGTGATCATAGTTGCACCACTATAAGATTTTAAAGGACCAGCTTTTCCCATAACTAATTCATTGTCTATAATGTCACTTCCAACGAGATCAGTTTGTGCCTTGGACACATTTTCGCTGGGATCTGAAATATTCAGATTGTATTTGTTCCCATCACTGTCTGCAAGTTTTAGTCTTAAATTTCTTTTAATATCCATAAATTCTCCTTCCTTCAATAACAAATTTACAACTTACACAAAATAATTAAGCTTCTTCAGCTAGAGATTCTTCAACAACTTTTACAGTGCCAGCAAGATCTCCTTCTACTAATTTTTTAAGATCAATAGAAAGTTTCAAAAGATTTTCATTATTAGCATTAGGACTTATATCTCTAACAGTAATACTTCTTCTCTTAACTTTGCCAGTAGAATCATCTGATACAACAGTTCTAAGTTTGCACTTAGTTTCTAAAGTTTTAACAGCCATTATTTTCACCTCCTATTATGTATATAGAAAAAAAGGTGAAAAGTTACTATCCTAATTTTAAAAAAGTTTAAAAATTTTTTAATTACAAACTTTCTTTGAACTTCCACCACTTTTCCCAATTATTTGCACTCATAGAACGAGGACAAATCTTGTGTGACGCATCAAAATGACGCACAACTTTACTTAGGGGAATATTGTAAAAATCCATAAGAAATCTAATTACCTTTCTAGCATTTTCAAGTGCCTTCTCATAATCACCATCACTATTTACACAAATCTCAACACCAATAGAATTATTATTTGTAATTCCATACTTGCCATGCCCATCTCCACAGTGCCAAGAAACATTAGTAGTTTCAACAGTTTCAACTATCCTTTTGTCATCTACAAAATAATGAGCAGAAGCATTTCTGTTTCCACCATTAAAATACTTATAATGATTAAGAGCATCTGCCCCAACATTAGTATTTCCTGTGTCATGCACAACAATAAAAACAGGCTTAACCATGCCACGTCTTGGCACAAAATTAAACTTAATAAGTTTCTTTTCAACTAACATAAAAACCTCCTAAATTAATCATAATAAACACCTACAAACTTCTTCATATTTTCTATGGCCTTTGACTTTAGATTTACCACAGTCCTCACAGAAATACCAAGAAAATCTGCAATCTCAGAAAGACTCATCCTCTCATAATAAAATAATCTCACAACAAGACCTTGCCTTGGACTAAGATAATTCATTGCATCTCTTAAAATCCCCTCCCTCTCCCTATAAATATAATCTCCTTCAATGTCTATGCCACTGTCTAGAGTATCAAAAACAGTAATTTCACCTTCCTCACTATTATCATTTTTTACCTCGCTCTCTCTTATGTCATTTTCCACATTTAAAAGATACTTATATGTATCAAGATAAAAATATTTGAGATTTAACTTTACAAAATGCAAAAAATTGCTCTTGTGGTTAAAAGTTTCAATAGAAAAAAGTATCATTGCTCTTCCGTCAGAATAGAGATCCTCATATTCCCTTTTAATAGGGCAATATTTTTTTATTGACGATTTAATTAGTGGATCTAGCATGTTTACAAGTTTCACCTTTGATCTCTCTTCCCCAACAAGAGCAGAATTTAGCACTCTGTTAAAATCTTCATAACTATTATTCTTCATTTAATGCCTCCTTATTGTTAATGTAATTTTATTATAAAACTTTTGTTTTGCTTTGTCAAACATATATTTAAACTTATTTTTAATAAATTGCATATAAGTTAACTTACAATTATCCCCTATAAGAATTTGGTTATATATCTAAAGTCAATTTAACAATGAGTGCGAAAGAAAAAGATAAATATTTATTTAATAAAGAAGTTAACGAATTAGATTAAATACATCTGTAACAATTAATATGTTTATAAAAAAAAGTTTATAAGAGAATGGCAAGTCTTATAAACTTTATTATATATTTTAATTATGTAAAAAAAAGAAAAACCCGAGGTTTTCCTCAGGTTTTATCTTTCAATTCAAGATATAAAGTATTAGTTTCCAGCTTCTGGAGTTTCAGTAGCTTCAGCTTCTTTTGTTCCAGCTTTTACTTGGTCATTAAAAGCTTTAGTAGCTTTATCTAAAGTTTCTTTAGCTTCTTTATATCCATTTTCTTTCTTTTCAGCTTCTTTTGCATCAGCTATTGCTTTATCAAAAGTTGTAATATTTTCTTTTGTTGCCCATTTTTCTGTTTTAGCAACATCTTTTCCATCTTTAGATTCTTTTACATCTTTTTTAGCTTCTTCAGCTTTTTTGATTGAATCTTGTAGAGCTGTTTTTTCTTCAGCTAACTTTTTGTCAGCTTCTGCTTTTTCAACTTTTGCAACAGCATCTCTTACATCTTTTAATTTTTTAGCGTGATCCTTGTATTCTGTATCAAATTTGAATTGGTCTTGAGCATCTAATACTATACTGTCAAGGTCTTTAAGTTCTTCTTTTACTGCATTAACATTTTGTGCATTTACTCTATCTGCTGGTGTTAATTTTTCAACTTTGTTTAAATAACGTTCCAAAATTGTTTTGCCTTCATTAGGTTTGATTGGAGTTTCTTTTCCATCATTTAATCTAAAGTCATAAGCTCTAACATTATCATCATGTTTTTTGTTTTCAGCTTTAAAGATAACTTCCCTGCCTACATATTCTTTTAATACAGTAGCAAGTTCTTTGTCAACTTTGTAAGTCTTAGTAGTCTTGTTAAGATCTTTATCCCAATTGTCAGATTCAACCTTAATTTCTACTTCTTTTTCTCCAACCCATTTGATTTTTCCTACAACAGTGTGTCCTTCAATTCCATTAACAACGTTAAGAACTGATCCAGATTCATCAAATTTGTCTTCGATATATTTAGATGGTTCGAAAATAGATACTGCATCTATATCTCTTGCATTCTTATCGTTAGCTGCAAATTGTAGATAATCTCCTTTTTCAAGGTCTTTATATTGTTTTGCATTGAAGATATCAGCGTCTCCTACATAAAGAAGAGTTTCGTTGTCAAATCTATCAATTACTTTGATTTCATCGTTGTCAAATACTTTTTCTACTTTAACTACTGGGTAGTCTTTAGTTTCGCTGTGATCAATTATTTTTTCAATAGCATCACCACGAAGTTCTATAACGTCATACTTGTCACCATAGTTTAGTGGGAAGTGTGCTTTGTTAAGAACATTATCTCTGTCATAAAGTTTACCGTCTACGTCTTCAAGTGTATTTGAGTATTTAGAAGAAGAATCTTGAACTACTCTGTAACGATCTCCATCGTTATCTTTAGATACTACGTTAAATACGATAACTCTAGCTGTGTTTCTTTCAGAATCATATCCTTTTACAGCTGATTTGTGATCATCTGTGTCGAATCCAGCGTATACGTTAGCGATTTTGTAATCGTCTTTGTAGTTATGGAAACCAATTAATGAAAGTGCTTCGTTAATGTCTTTAACTTCTCTCATAATGTTGTTATAAGGATTAGCTACATAAACTTCAGTTTTGTCATTAATTTTTAATTCTCTTATTGGTTTTTCTTTAGCATCAAAGAATTTGATGTATTTACCTTTTGTTGCACTTGAGTTTAATTTGATTGTAGCGTAAGCTTTGTTGATGTCTTTTTGTTTAACATCTTTCATTGTTACGATGTCTTTGTAATAATCAGTTTTTACAGTTGCATCTGCTACGCCTTCCCAGATGTTATTGTCTTCATCTAAAAGACCGTTGTGGTTACTTTTAGCTAAGTCTTCTGGGTTACCAAGTTCAAGGATGTGAGTTACTTCGTTTTTATCATTAGTAAGAATTCTTACTAGAGATCCTTTGTAAAGATCAAGATTGTCAACAGTTTTTACTTTAACGATTTGTTTTCTACCATTGTCGCCATCTACGATAACTGTATCGCTTGTGATTTTGTATTCTTTGTCTTTATCTTGGTTAAGAGTAAGTTTGCTATTAGTTAGGTTAGAAACAATACCTCTAGTTTCGTTAGAAGGTGTTCTCTTGAATTCTTGCATTTTGTAAAGAGCATTGTAAATCATAGTGAATGCATCTGCTCTGTTAGCTGCTTTGTTAGAATCTGCAATTGTTACATCGTCAAGAATTCCAAGTTGTGCTGCCCAAGTCATCCAAGAAGATGCCCAAGTAGCGTTTTTAACCATATCAGCTGTTAAATCTTCTTTTGCAAGAACTACTAACATTTTAGCAAGTTCAGCGTAAGTTACATCATTTTCTGGTTTGAATGATCCATCAGGGTATCCTGCTAACATTGCAATTCCGTTAGCATCAGATGGTACTGTTGTACCTACTGTGATAACTCCGTTAGCCCAGTGTTCTGGTTTAACGTCATTGTATACTTGCATTGATCCTTGTAATTGTTTTGATAATTCTTCATTACCATTAGCTAGTACAAGTAATCTTGTGATTTCGGATCTCTTGATGTTTTTATCAAGTCCGTAGTTTCCATCTTCGTAGCCTTCAACAAGTTTTTTGTCGATAATGTATTGGATTTTGTTATCTTTTCCAACTACTTTTTCAACTTTTTCTTTAGATTCTGCTTTAGCATCATCTTTTTTTGTTTCAGCGGCGAAGACACTTGTGAATGATCCTAGTACCATTACTAGTGCTAGTACTAGAGAAATAATTTTCTTGTTCATTTGTCTTTCGACCTCCTTAAAAATTTTGTAGATTCTACAAAAGTCTTAAACTTTTGTCGCCGAGACTGAACTATCTCGACTCAGAGGTGACAAATAAATATCGCCTTATTTCGGTTTTATTTAGTTGTCATGTTCCTCTTATGTTTCTATTATACACTAGAAAGTTCTTTTGTAAAATTACAATTACATTACATAAACGAAGTTCGTGAAATTCTTTTGAAATATTATGTAGCAATTGTTTTTACTGAAACATCTTCTAGCCCCAATAGAAAGGTCTTGCGACCGTATGTAAAATTATAACAAAGGGGTTACATTTTTGCAATAAATTTTATTTTTCACTTTTGTCTTATTTTTATATCTATTGTATTTATCTTTTTATCCATATTATTTTTTGCTTTATAAGATTTTTTTCTATTTCTATTAAGCTGAATACAATTTTAGTACTTTGGGCATAAAAAATAACCTCGCCACTGCAAGGTTATCTTCTCTTATTATTTTTCTTTCTACTTTTTTTTCTTCTTTTTCTCGACTCCAATATATTTTTACTCTTAGAAATAGTGTAAGTGTTTGAGATTAAGTTAAGCACATTGCAGAATATTATAATCTTTATCATAAACACACTTGGTATAAAAAATCTCGTCATAATGGTAAAACTCATTATGGTAAACAAATCTACAAAGTACTCCAAATACATTATTTTTGAAAATATTGTGTTCTCTGAAAATCTCAAGTTAAAGCGAAGTACATTTATAAAAAATAAAAACATGACAAAGGTGTATGTCATTTCTGAAATGTCAATACTCGCTGTTATTATATAGATTTGGAGCATAAAGTACATGGAAAAGTTTAAAATTAAAAATCCCATTTGATACTTTTCAAATTTTAATTCAACTGATTCATATAAGTTATCTATGTCCCAATCTTCTACTAACGCTTTTAAAATTTTTGTTGCTTTTATTTTTTCACATATCCACGATGGTAAAAGGCTAAGTGCAAATATATTTACTACTATTTTCTTTAGAAGTTCAAAGACATCTGTCTTTATAAATCTGTTAAAGTAATTTAGGATAAATAATATTATTCCTATTGCAGCTGAAATTGTGAGTATCTTCAAAAAAGACCTAAAGAGTTCATAATTTTTGCCACTTAAAAGAAATTTGCCACCTTCTGTGTATGTGTCTGCAAATTCGTAGGGATTTCCCATTTTATTTAGTTCTTTTTTTATGTCATCTTCTGTGTAAATTTGCGGAAGTCTTTCTCTTAATATTTCTAAAAAGTCATTCTCTGCCATTTTTTGTTTGTCATAGGGAATGTATCTCTTGAGATAATAAATATATCTATCGACAAGTTCATGTTCTTCTAATTTCATAAAATCATCCTCAAATATATTATAAATTAAATAAAGGTTCTTTTAAATGAAGAAGTTATTTATTTTCAACTTTATATTCTATATTTTCTTATCTTATTCAAAAGATAAAAATTTCAAAATAAAAAAGCCCTGTTTCCAGAGCCTTTGATTTTATTAATTAATCAAGCACATATACTTTTACATTTCTTCTTCCAAAATTATTTGCTTCTCTATTGGAGCCATAGAATAAATCAATTCTATTTCCTTTTATTGCTCCGCCAGTATCTTCTGCCGTTGCATAGCCATAACTTTGGAATCCATCCATAGATTCAATGTATAATTTTGATCCAAGAGGAATTACTTTTGGATCTACTGCGACTGATCCAACTCTTGCACGAGTTCCCGTTGCAGTTGTTGATCCTGCTGTTGGATCGTAAGCTGTCGCTTGCATCACTATTACTTTTTTTGCAGATTTACCATTAGGTGCTGCTGGTGCTTTTCTTGTTCCTACTTCAGCTACTTCTTTTACAGGTTCTTTTGTAATTTCACTTTTCAAAACTTCTGATGATTCTAAAGCTCCATTTACATAAGTATTTTTTACAGTTTCAGTTTTTTCTCCAGCTTTTCCCTCTGTTATTATATTTTTTTCTCCTTCTAACATTTCATTGTTTTCACGAGTTTCTGTTTCAAAAGGAATTTCTACTTTGTTTTCTACATTTTCTTCTTCAACTCTATCAATTTTTATTTCCATTCCTTCTGTTGCTATTTCGTCAAGAGAAACGGAAACTCTGTCAAGTTTATTTAATTTTATATTTAAATTTTCAAGTACATCTGAAACTGTGTATCCACTTGTTTCTGCAATGAGTGTCTTGTTTCCATCTTTTATATGATAAGATTTTGGTGAAGTTATAACTATTTTAGTGTCCTTTGTAATCTCTTCGTCAACTGCTGGACTAACTGAATCTTTATTTGTCACAACTATTCCTTCTTTTTTCAAAAAGTCGCCCACTGTCTTTTCATATGTAAACACTGTTTTAGTATTTCCATTGATATCTAGTTCTACGTCACTACCTAGAGCTGTATTAAAACCCATTGTCAAGACTGATACAAGCACTAGGGCAATTAAAATAAATTTCGCATTTTTAAAAATGTTCTTTCTATTCAAAAAATAACCTCCATAATCGTTACAATTTTGTAAATTTTGTTACTTTTTTGTAACCTCTTTCAACCTCATAAAAGTATATTAGAAAATCCTTCTTTTGTCAATTTTTTGTTACTTTTTTGTAATTCTTTTACAAAACCGCTAAATTAAGCTATTCTTTTTATCTGAATTTTTATAAATATTTCAAAATAAAAATATAAAAAACTCTAAACGTTGAAATTTAGAGTTTTTGTATCCTGTATTACATTTGTATTACAATTTTAACTTTTTATATTATCTTTATTTTAATTTTTATTTTATAGAGTTTATTTTTTTAATTTTTCAGCAAATCGTCTTGCAACTTTTGCCGTAAATCCCCAGATTACTTCGCCATTATATTCATAGAAGAGAACTTCTTCTCTTCCTCTTTTAAATTTGTAATTTTCTCCATTTGGTATCAAGTGATAGGGGAAGTCTTCACTTCTATTTACATTTAAATTTAAATGATAGGACTTTGGCTTATTCTCTATGAAAAATTTCAGTGGGACTGTAAAAACTTTATCAACTTCATCCTTTGAGGGATTTATTTCATAGAAATCTCTTTTTATTTCACCTGAAAAAGTATATATAATTGCAGAATATGGATTTACAAGAAAATCCCCCTCTGAGTAAACTTCTACTTCATTTTCTTCTATTAATAGTTCCTCGCAAGTTTCTCTTATAGCAGCTTTTTCTGGAGTTTCTCCTTTTTCAATGCGGCCTCCTGGAAAAGAAATTTCTCCAGGCTGATTTCTAAGAGTTAAGGCTCTTTTTTCAAATAGAAGGTGCACATCGCCCTTTCTCTTTATTAAAGGAATCATGACGGAAAAGGAATTTTCAATATCTATGGGAGATGGTTTTTGGTTTTTTAGTTTTGATTTTATTTTCATAAGTTTAAAATCAATGTCAAAATCCATTCTCTAACTCCTTCATAAAGTCTTCTACTGAATAAATTTTAAATCTATCTAGATTTTTCCTCTCTCCTTCTCTTTCCAAGAGTCTATATAAAAGTTCATCGTATTTAAAATTGTCTGGAAGGTCAAATTCTTCTGCTACTTTGGGAGTATGTTCTTCAAAAATTTTTCTCACAACTTCACTTTCAGAACTTTCAAATCTGTCTTTTAATATCCTGTAAATATATTTTAAACTGTCTTCTTCTGATACTGGTTTTATATAATAATATTCTCCCTTCAAGCCTTTTACCTCTCTAAAGGCATCAAAGTATCCAATTTTTATAAGCTCATCGGATTTTTCTTTATTAAAATCCATGCTTGAGCCAAGTTTTTTACTTGGTTTTATTATATATTTTGCCTTAATTTCATTTCTAGGCGGACTATTGTGAAGTCTTATTACAACGGCATCCATTTTGGATTTGTCAATCATATCAACTGGAGCTTGTGAGGCAAATCCTCCGTCCAAAAAATATTTTCCATGAAGTGGTTTCATCTTAAATAAGGGAAGATAACAAGATGCAATTATATAGTCCTTTAAAAGTCCTTCTTCAATATCTTCTTTAAATAGTTTTTCAACTTTAAAATCAGATACATTCACAGTGCAAAGTCCAAAATCTATACTAGAATTTCTAAGCTTATCTTCATCTATATATTTATCCACTAACCTAAAAAGTGGATAGGGTGACTTTTTAATTTCAGGAATTTTTATATCGTGATCTTTTAACTTTTGAACTATTTTATCTAGAAGGGCCTCATTTTCTTCTGCTTCTTTCACTTCGTCTTCAAAGGATTCAAAATCGAGGTTCTTCCAAAGATTAAAGCATCTAAAGGCATCTCCTTGAGAAAACATTGCACCATTAAAAGCACCAATGCTTGTTCCCACAATTTTGGAAAAGTTAAATCCCATTTCCATAAGGGCAAAATAAGCTCCCACTTGGTATGCTCCCTTTGCCCCTCCACCTTCTAATACTAAACCCCATTCTTTCATTTTGCACTTCCAAGTTCAGATGTACAATGTGGACATCTTGTTGCATCAATTGCGATTTTAGATTTACAAAATGGACAAGTTTTTTCTGTTGGCTCTTCTGTTTCTTCTTCTTTAAACATATTAGTCACTTTAGTGATTTGTTTTACCATTATAAATATGACAAGTGCAATAATTAAAAAGTCAAATACAGATTGCAAAAATATTCCATATTTTACTTCTGCTGTGCCAACTTTTACACTTAGATCAGAAAAATTGACTCCTCCAATTAAAATTCCAATAAGTGGCATCAAAATATTCTCAACAAGACTTGAAACTATTTTTCCAAAAGCACCACCTATTATAACTCCAACTGCCATGTCCATTACATTTCCTTTTGCAATGAACGCTTTAAATTCTTCAGCAAATCCTTTCATCTTTTCCTCCAATCTTGTTCTAAATTTGTTTTAGATTTATATTATTTTTTTTGATTAATTCTAAAGCATAGTCATCAACTCTATAAGCTTCTTTGTAGATTATTTCTGAAATTCCTGCTTGTATAAGTGCTTTTGTGCAATTTAAGCATGGAAAATGTGTCACATAAGCTTTTGCCCCTTTAACAGAAATTCCTTCTTTTGCACAATACAAAAGTGCATTCATCTCTGCGTGTATAGTTGCAATGCAGTGTCCGTCACGCATAGTGTGCCCCACTTCATCGCAATGAGGATTTCCTGTGACAGATCCATTATATCCTGTTGAAATAATTCTATTGTCAGAATTTACGAGAACACAGCCTACAAAGGCACGATCACAAGTAGACCTTGTAGCTACCATTTTAGTTATCTCCATAAAATATTCATCCCAAGATTTTCTCATTTTGCCTCCTTTGCAAGTTTGTCCACAAGTTCATTGTACTTAACTCCTGTGTGTGCTTCTACTTTTATAAATTTTACTTCTAATTTATCTTTTATTTCGTCATAAAATTTTTTATAAAAAATAGTTCCTTCTTTGTTTGCCTTCCAATATCCAAGAGCCCACGACCTTATGCCTTCATAATCATAATGAAGATAAATCTTTCTCTTTCCAATTGATTCTGCAAATTCCATGGCACGCATTGCACCTTTTATCTCTCCAGATACATTTCTCATTTTTGAATCCTCAAAAAATCTTTTGGAAAAAGAATATTCTTCCTCATCATTGTACATATATACCCCATAAGAGTGGCTTTTATCAGAATTTCTATAAGAACCATCTACATAGGCAATTAGCTCGTCATCTTTTGCTATTTCTCTTTTTGCCTCTTCTTTTTCATTTATAAAGCTTCTTGCATCTTCTAATTTAGAAAACTTTTTAAAACTTGCACCTTTAAAACCTGCAACTTCTTTCTTACACTCATCCCAAGTTTTGTAAATTCCAGGATTTCTTCCAATTCTTACTGCGTAATAATTCATATTCACCTCAAAAACTTTGTCATTTGTCAACTTTGTCTACATATTATATAATTAGAAGTAATTATAAGTCTAGAGTTTTGGAGGTAAAAATGAATAAAGAACAATTTGACAGAATGAAAAATGGAAAGGGATTTATAGCAGCGCTTGATCAATCAGGTGGTTCTACACCAAAAGCACTTTTAAATTATGGGGTAAAAGAAGATGCTTATTCTAATGAAGAAGAAATGTTTGAATGCGTACATGAAATGAGAAAGAGAATTATAACAAATGAATCTTTCACATCCAATAGAATTTTAGCTGCAATTTTATTTAAAGTCACTATGAATTCAAAAGTTTCTGACAAATACACTGGAGATTATCTTTGGGAAGAAAAACATATAGTTCCAATTCTAAAAATCGATGAAGGGCTTGATGAATTAAAAGATGGCGTTCAACTTATGAAACCTTTTAAACACATTGACGAACTTCTAGAAAATGCAAAAGAAAGAAATATTTTTGGAACAAAGATGCGTTCTGTTATAAAGGAATTAAATGAAGAGTCTATTAAACGAGTTGTGGAACAACAATTTGAATATGCCATTAAGATTTCCAACGCAGGCTTTGTGCCTATAATTGAACCAGAAGTTGATATACACGCAGAAAAGAAAGCTGAAATAGAAGAAATACTTAAAAAATATTTAATTGAAGGTCTTAAAAAACTTGACAAAGAAAATTATGTAATGTTTAAATTAACCCTTCCTGAAAAAGAAAATCTTTATGAAGATTTATATAATTATGGCCAAACAGTTAGAGTTGTAGCACTTTCTGGTGGATACTCAAGAGATTTTGCAAATGAAAAACTTAGAAAAAATAAAAATGTAATTGCATCTTACTCAAGGGCTTTGACAGAAGGACTAAATGTAAATCAAAATGACGAAGAATTTACAAAAACTCTTGATGATTCAATTGAAAAAAACTATTCTGCATCTGTTGAAAAATAATTAATAAATTATTAATAGTAAAATAAAAAACTTATTTTTAATCTCCATTTTTTTGGAGATTTTTTACTATCCAAAAACAGTTTTACTTTTTTAAAATTCTAATTCCTGCAATATAGATTATTATTGACTTTGGTTATTCATTGTTATAAACTATTGCATAGATAATGTTCTTTATCTATGAGTGCTGACCGCTCATCAAATGTTTTATTTTTGCTAGTGGAATTTTAATAATTTTCGCTAATTTACAATCAACTTTTTGATAACCGGGGTTCTCAATTTGGATACTGTCCGCTAGTTGACTTTTGTCAATGACCGGGGTTCCTCTGTAAATTTATCATTTTTTATTTATATGGAGGTTATTTTATGAAAAAGTACCAATTAGATGTACCTACGCCACATTCTTATACTTATGTGACAAAAAATATTCCCAATGTAACAGTTGAGCAAAGAGAAAGAGCTCTTAAAGCTACTCACTACAATGAATTTGCCTTCCCTGCCGGAATGCTAACTATTGATATGCTTTCTGACTCTGGCACAACTGCCATGACAGATTCTCAATGGTCTGCTATGTTTTTGGGCGATGAATCTTATGGAAGAAATAAAGGTTATTATGTTTTATTAGACACTTTTAGAGATGTCTTTGAAAGAGGCGATGATCAAAAGAGAATTATCGACCTTATAAGAACTGATTGCACTGATGTGGAAAAACTAATGAACGAAGTTTACCTTTGTGAATATGAAGGTGGTCTTTTTAACGGTGGTTCTGCTCAAATGGAAAGACCTAATACTTTTATTATTCAACAAGGTCGTGCTGCTGAATCAGTTTTATTTGAACTTGTAAAAAAGATTTTAAATAGTAGAGAACCTGGAAAAACTTATACCATTCCTTCAAATGGTCACTTTGACACTACTGAGGGAAATATTAAACAAATGGGCTCTATTCCAAGAAATCTTTACAACAAAGAACTTTTGTGGGAAGTTCCTGAAAATGGTCACTATGAAAAAAATCCATTTAAGGGCAACATGGACACAAAAAAATTAGAAGAACTAATCGAAAATTTAGGGCCTGAAAATATTCCTCTAATTTATACAACTATTACAAATAACACTGTATGTGGTCAACCAGTTTCTATGGCAAATCTTAGAGAATGTTCAAGAATTGCTCATAAATATGACATTCCTTATATGTTTGATGCCGCAAGATGGGCAGAAAACGCTTACTTTATCAAGGTAAATGAAGAAGGTTATGCTGACAAATCTATCCCAGAAATTGCAAAAGAAATGTTCTCTTATTGCGATGGATTCACTGCTTCTCTTAAAAAAGATGGACACGCAAATATGGGTGGAGTTTTGGCTTTTAGAGATAAGGGTTTATTCTGGAAAAAATTCTCTGACTTCAACGAAGATGGATCTGTTAAGACTGACGTTGGAATTCTTTTAAAGGTTAAACAAATTTCTTCATATGGAAATGATTCCTATGGCGGAATGAGTGGTAGAGATATTATGGCTCTTGCCGCTGGTCTTTATGAAGCATCTAAATTCGACTATCTTGATGCTCGTGTTAAACAATGTGAATATCTTGCTCAAGGTTTTTATAAAGCCGGAGTCAAAGGAGTTGTGCTTCCTGCTGGTGGTCACGGAGTTTATATAAACATGGATGAATTCTTCGACAACAAGAGATCTCCAGAAACTTTTGCTGGTCAAGGTTTTTCTGTTGAGTTAATTAGACGTTATGGAATTAGAACTGCAGAACTTGGCAATTATTCTATGGAATACGATCTAAAAACTCCAGAACAACAAGCAGAAGTTGCAAATGTTGTTAGATTTGCAGTAAATAGAAGTCAACTTTCTAAGGAACATATGGATTATGTAATTGCCGCTGTCAAAGCTCTTTACGAAGACAGATCTACTATTCCTAATATTAGAATAGTTAAGGGAAAAGATCTCCCTATGCGTCACTTCCACGCATTCTTAGAAACTTACGAGCCTTCTGAAGATGAAAAATAATTAGCATAAAATTTAATCAAAAATAATTTCATTGTAAAAATTAAAATATTGTAAAGTTTAAAACTTATGCCCCTTCCAACAAAGGTGGGGGCATCACTATACTACCCAAAAGGAGAAAATTTATGGAAAGCAATTTAAAAACTCGTGATGGTTTTCAAAGTAAATGGGGTTTTATACTTGCGTGTATAGGCTCTGCCGTAGGAATGGGCAATATTTGGAGATTTCCTATAATGGTTTCGACCTATGGTGGGATGACTTTTTTAATACCATATTTTATTTTTGTAATACTTATAGGATCTACTGGCGTAATTTCTGAAATGGCACTTGGAAGATCAGCAGAAGCTGGCCCAGTTGGTGCCTTTGGAAAATGCACCAAGCTTAGATGGAATAATAAAAAAATTGGCGAAATAATTGGACTTATCCCTGTCCTTGGTTCTCTCGCTCTTTCAATAGGTTACACTTGTGTAATGGGTTGGATTTTTAAATACACATACTTATCCCTATCAGGTAAACTTTATAAAATGGGACAAGATATGGACTTGATAGGTTCTACTTTTGGCGAAACTGCTTCAGCAGGCGGTGCAAATCTTTGGATTGTAATAGCTATAATAGCAAGTTTTGCAATTATGGTTATGGGAGTTTCTAATGGAATTGAAAAGGCAAACAAATTTATGATGCCACTATTATTTATTTTATTTGTCGGACTTGCAATTTACATAATAACTCTCGAAGGTGCAAATGATGGATATAAATATATTTTTACAGTTGACCCCAAAGGATTAAAAAATCCAAAAGTTTGGATATTTGCTTTTGGACAAGCTTTCTTCTCTCTTTCAGTTGCAGGAAGTGGAACCGTTATATATGGGTCTTATCTCAGCAAAAAAGAAAATATACCATCATCAGCTAGAAATGTAGCTGTTTTTGATACAATTGCAGCTCTACTAGCAGCTTTTGTAATTATCCCAGCTATGGCAACAGCCAATGCTCCTCTTGATACAGGCGGTCCAGGACTTATGTTTATTTTTTTAGTAAATGTATTCAATGGAATGCCCTTTGGAAGAATTATTGGGATAATATTTTACATTTGCGTATTATTTGCAGGAATAAGTTCTCTTATTAATCTTTATGAAACTTCAGTGGCATGTTTGCAAGAACAATTTAATTTATCAAGAGCAAATTCTACAATTATAATTCACGTAATAGGATGTATTGTAGCAATACTTATCCAAGCAATAGTAAGTGGTTGGATGGATTTCATTTCAATCTATATTTGTCCACTTGGAGCTGCTCTTGCTGGAATAATGTTCTTATGGGTTGCAGGAAAAGATTATGCCCTTGACGCAGTAAATGAAGGTTCTGGCAAAAAAATTGGCAGTTGGTATTATCCTCTAGCTAAATATGTATATGTAACAGCCGCTCTTGTGGCTCTTATTGCAGGAGCAATCCTAGGGGGAATTGGATAATATAATTTTATGCAATATAAGAAGTGTTGGTTTGTCGCCAACACTTTTATACTTTTAACTTATCTTTTAATTTAAAAATTATCCTTTTTATTTCTAAAATCTATAAATTCATCTAAATCCTTTGCTATGAAGAAAGGATTTATTTTTTTCTCTATTCCAATTGTTGAAGGAAGTGTAATTTTATCCTCTTTTCTCAAATTTTTTACTTCTTCATATTCTTTATCCAAGTCTTCATTAGAAATCACAGATTTTGCAAATTTTAAATTATCAAGAGAGTACTCATGAGCAGCATAAACTTTTGTATTATCATCAAGCTTTTTTAATCTCCTTAGTCCATCGTAGGATGCTTTATAATTTTTTGTAAAAACTCTACCACAACCCGCAAGAAAAAGTGCATCTCCACAAAATAAATTATCTCCCATCAAATAAGAAATGTGTTCTTTCGTGTGTCCACCTGTTAAAATCACTTTAAAATTTTCACTCAAGAGTTCAAATTCATCGCCATCTTTTAAATTAACATTATTGTACTCTTTAGTTTCAATGGGCCCATAAACTTTTGATCCATATTTATTTTTAAGTTCAGCCACTCCACCTACATGATCACTGTGCTTGTGAGTTAAAAGAATATAATCAAGATTTTTATCTTTCAAATAATTTATTACAGGACTTGCTTCGCCAGGGTCAAATACAATAATTTTATCGTCCTTTTCAATTGTCCAAATATAATTGTCATCAAAAGCTTTTATATAATTAATAAACATATAACACCTCTTAATATAAGTACTCTTCTTTACTAGATTTAAACACTACTTAAAATAATTTAAAAGGCAGTGATTTTTCATAGCTTATTTGTTTAAGTTTTTGTTTCTTAATATCTCATTTCTCTAAATAAACTCCATTTCAGTCGTTTTTTGCAGTCGCCCTCTCAGTATGAATATAAAAAAGTAGCCTTATTCCTAAGACTACTTCCTACTCTTATTTAGTTAACTTCTTTATATCCAAATCACTCAAAAATGTTTCCTACTTGGTCACATTTTTGACTAAGACTTGATCCGATTTCTCAGAAATCGTGATAAATCTTTCCATAGATTTTTGTTCGCCAAAAATCTATGTTCCCTTATTTTTCTGAATAAGGTTCTTCATAGCTTTAGGCTCCCTTCTGTCGCCTTCAGCTTAAAAACCGTTTCAATCGTGACCAGTCACGATTGAAACTACCATTAATTACATCATTCCCATGCCTGGATTCATTGCTGGCATTTCTGGTTCGTCTTCTTTTATATTTGCTACTGCTGCTTCTGTTGTTAATATCATTGATGCTACGCTTGCTGCATTTTGGAGTGCTGATCTTGTTACTTTTGTTGGATCAACTATTCCTTCTTTTTTCATATCTACATATTCTTTTTTATATGCGTCAAATCCAATTCCATTTTCTTTTGTTTTTACTTGTTCTACTACTACTGAGCCTTCTAACCCTGCGTTTTCTGCTATTTGTCTTAGTGGTTCTTCTAATGCCTTCAAGATAATATTTGCACCAGTTTTTTCGTCATCTTCCAATTCGTCAACTACCTTTGATACTGCATCTATTGAATCAATTAATACAGTTCCGCCGCCTGCAACAATTCCTTCTTCTACTGCTGCTCTTGTTGCTGCAAGTGCATCTTCGATTCTAAGTTTTCTTTCTTTAAGTTCAACTTCTGTTGCTGCACCTACTTGAATTACTGCAACTCCACCAGATAATTTTGCAAGTCTTTCTTGTAATTTTTCTGTGTCAAATTCTGAATCAGATTCTTCAATTTGATTTTTAATGTGGCTGATTCTGTTGTCAAGCTCAGATTTTTCGCCATTTCCATTTACTATAACTGTAAGTTCTTTTTCAACTCTAACTTTTGCTGCTGACCCTAGCATATCAATTGTTGCATCTTTAAGATCTTGACCTAGATCAGAAGAAATAACTTGTCCACCAGTTAAGATTGCTATATCTTGTAACATATCTTTTCTTCTGTCGCCATATCCTGGAGCTTTAACTCCAACAACATTTAATGTTCCTCTAAGTGAGTTTACAACAAGTGTAGCAAGTGCTTCACCTTCAATGTCGTCAGCTACAATTAAAAGTGGTTTTGATTCTTGTAAAACTTGTTCAAGAAGTGGCAAAATTTCTTGAATATTTGAAATCTTTTTATCCGTAATTAAAATATATGGGTCTTCTAATTCTGCAACCATTTTATCAGAATCTGTAACCATATATGGAGATAGATACCCTCTGTCAAATTGCATACCTTCAACTACGTCAAGGCTTGTTCCCATTGATTTTGATTCTTCAACAGTGATTACACCATCATTGCCAACTTTTTCCATTGCTTCTGAAATAAGTTTTCCAACTTGTTCATTAGCAGCAGATATAGATGCTACTTGTTCAATAGCTTCTTTTGAAGAAACTTCTGTTGAAAAGTTTTTGATTTCTTCAACTGCCTTATCAACTGCTTTTTCAATTCCTTTTTGAAGAACCATTGGATTTGCACCTGCAGCAAGGTTTCTCATTCCTTCTCTTATAATTGCTTGTGCAAGAAGAGTTGCTGTTGTAGTACCATCACCGGCTACATCATTTGTTTTAGTGGCAACTTCTTTTAAAAGTTGAGCTCCCATGTTTTCAAATTTATCTTCGCATTCAATTTCTCTTGCAATAGTTACACCATCATTAGTAATAAGTGGCGTTCCATATTCTTTGTCCAAAATTACATTTCTACCCTTAGGTCCAAGAGTAACTTTAACTGTATCTGCAAGAGTATTTATTCCTTTAATTAATCCTTTTCTAGCATCTTCTGAAAATTTAATTTCCTTAGCCATTTTATCTCTCCTTATTCAATTACTGCCAAGATATCTTGGAATTTAATAATTGTGTATTTTTCCTTATCAAGTTCAATGTCATTTCCTGCATATTTTGAAAAAATAACTTTGTCGCCCACTTTTACAAGGCCCTTCATATCTTCATCTGTATCTAGTTTATTTCCTGTTGCAACAACTTCTGCTATATTTGATTCCTCTTTTGCTGAAGAAGGAAGTACAATTCCTGAAGTAGTTGTTTCTTCTTTTTCAATTTTTTTAATGACGATCTTATCATCAAGTGGTCTAAGTTTCATCTATTTCAACCTCCAATAAATAATTAGCACTCATTGTTCTATTCTGCTAACACTATTATAATAACTCAAATAAAAAATTTTTTCAAGTATAAAAACAAAATTAAAATTTAAAATTTTCCACTTCTATTTAGGCAAAAAGAAATTTTCTATGTCAATTTTTTCCAATTCGAGAAGTTTAATTTTTCTATCTATTCCTCCAGCATATCCTGTTAAATTGCCATCTTTTCCAACAACTCTGTGGCAGGGGATTATTATAGAAATTGGATTGTGTGATACTGCACCACCAACTGCTTGAGAAGACATTTTCTTATAATCTTTTTCCTCAACAAGTTTTTGTGCAATACTTTTATAATTTGTAGTCTTTCCATAAGGTATATCAAGTAAAATTTTCCAAACATCTCTTCTAAAGTCTGTACCCATCATGTGAACTTTTGGCGTAAAACTTGGATTTCTCCCAGAAAAATAAATATCAAGATAGTCCTTAGTATCTTTTATAAAATTATTTTCCTTAAAAATAACATCTTCTTTTAAATTTTCTTTAAAATATTTTTGATTCTCAAACCAAAGGCCTGTCAAACCGCATTTATCTGATGCTATTAAAATATTTCCTAATGGAGATTTATAATTATCTAAATATATCATTTTATCCTCTAAACTTTTTAACTCTTAATCTAATTACTTTATATACTATATAAGATTTAAATTTATAACCATTTTTTGCAGAAAAAATCTGCAGACTTCCCTGCAGATTTTAAGGAGATGGTTTTATGAAAAATATCACCAGTTAATTTATTCACTTTTATTTAGTCTTAGTGTTGTTGTTTGACTTTTTCAAAGCTTCTATTTCTTTTTTAAGAACTTCTACTTCTTTAACTTCTTTTCTTAATGTTTCTATTTCTTTTAATTCTTTCTTAAGATCTTCGATTTCTTTATTAACTTCTAAATTTTGTCCAGCTTTAACCTTAGCATTTTCATCTTTTAATTTTCTAACTTCTTCTCTAAGTTCTCTAATTTCCTTTTCGGAATCGATCTTATTTTGTGTAACAATATTTTCTAGACTTGACTTAGCAAGCTTTTCATTTTCAAATTCCCTTGCAAGATCTTCAACTTCACCTAAGAACTTTTCAGCATCTTTTGCTGTTGCAACTGGAATGTCTTTTAGCTTTTCTGCCAATCTTTCTCTGTAAGCATCCTTATTTTTTTCAACTATATCTATAATTTCTTGAGCCTTTTCTTTGTATTCACTAGAATTTACAAGATCCTTATAAGCTCTTTCAAAATTTCTCATATAGAATCTGAAGAAATCAGAAAAATCTTCTAATGATGCTTCAGTTTCAAGACCATCAATATAATCCCTTTGAGCCTTTAGTGCTGTTTCTTGATTTTTCTTTTCCAAGAATAAATTAAATTCAAGAAGCTTTAATTCAAGTTCAAGATAATTTTCAAGTTCTTTTTTAGACTTTATCTTTTCTCCATCACTTACACCAATAGTTGGCATTTCAAAAATTTTATCCAGAATTCCTTGATAAAAATCTCTTACATCTTTAACTAATAGTTCAGGTCTATTTTTAATAGCTTCTTCATAAAAGTCAATTGATTTCTTAGAATTTTGAACCACTGGTCTTACAAACTTTTCTAAATTGAAGTTTTCCACAATTCTGTAATAACTATCTGGTATCAACTTGTAGAAATACTTTTTAGACATATCAACTAACTCGTCGCTATAAATTTCAAATAATTCAATTAATTTATTTTGTGCTGAAACAATGTCTAAATCTTTATAAAAGTCGCCATAAGCAAGATATAGTCTGTTTAAAAATTCAACATTCTTGTTGTAGTTTTCCATTGATTCCTTATATCCAGGCACTTGATTGAAAAAGTCTTTGAAATTATCTTCAAACTTTTGATTCATTTGTTTATAATCAGTGAAAAATTCCATTGGATTTTTAAAACTATTTACAAACATATCTGGTCCAAAGGATTTGAAATTTCCAAAATTGAAAGATTCCATAAACTTACTATAAGCTTCCTTTTGATTGTCAAAAATATTCTTTTGCATTTCTAACATATCTTCAAAAAAATTTTTATTATCCATTACTTCCTCCTATTTTTAGTTCTTGCATTTAACCATTCCACTTTAAAGTCTTTATTTTTGTTTTGCTTTAGTAGATTATAATATCAAAATAAAATAAGGTCAACTCAAGATTACCTTTTCCTGCGGATTTTACGAAAATTTTACTACTTATTTAATTTTTCTTTATTTTTATTCCTATTTTATTCTTCTTTCATTTCTCTTATTATATTGTTACCCAACTAAATAGATATTATTTATATTTAGTAAGATATTTTAATTAATTCAAACTTTTAGTAAATAAGTTTTCTTTATTAATAAAAAATGTTCATCTTTGTCTGTTTTACAAGCTTCCTTTATAATTTGTGCACACTATGTTATAATGTAGATAAGAAAAATTTTATGTAGGGGAGGACATACATACTATGGAAAAACCTTGGGAGTTTGACGATTTTATATTTGATGGCGATGTTCTAAAAGGAATGACAAGAAAAGGCAAAGACAAAATAAAAGAAAATGGATACTTTGACATGGTAGTGCCTACTGAAGGCCCTGATGGAACAAAAATTAGAGTTATTGGAGAACAATGTTTCTTTAGAAGAAAGCTTAATTCAGTTGTAATTCCAGAAACTGTTGAAGAGATTAAGTATGAAGCTTTTGGCGTAAATAACTTAACTGAAGTTATTATCCCTGATGCTGTTAAAAAGATTGACTCTTATGCATTTTACAGAAATAAATTAACTGATGTTAAAATGCCTAAAGAAGTAGAATACATTGGCGATAATGCTTTTTCTCTAAATCAAATTGGCGAAATTAATATTCCAGACACTGTTGAATTTATTGGAGTTAGTGCTTTCTACAAAAATAATTTAACTGAAGTTAAATTGCCAGAAAACATTAAAAAAATTGACATGTATGCTTTCAGAAAAAATAACATTATGGAAGTAAATGTGCCAGCTGGAATTGAAAAATTTGACGATAGAGCTTTCGAAGAAAATACTGTTGTAAAAAAAGGCTGAAGATTTAAAAAACTTTAACAAAAAACTGTTGCTTTTTTTGGCAACAGTTTTTTTATCTACAAGAACATAGTTAAATAAATAGGAAGATATGTCACATTATTTTCTATCTTTAAATCTTTTGTGTATATTACTATTTTTTCTTTTATTCTATTGGAATATTTGACAGAAAAATTATCCAAAGACTTATGCACCTTGTATCCAGATGATTTTACTTCTATGGGAGATATTTTTGATTCTTTTGGAATAATAAAGTCGATTTCATAATTTCTCTTTTTTATTTTATCAAGATATGTGTGATAATAAAGTTTGTGGCCTTTTGACACTAAAATTTGTGCAACTGCATTTTCATACAAAATACCTAATTTTGATTGTAATTTATCACTTAAAAGTTTTTTATAAATTATATTTTCTGTAAACTCTCGATCTTTAAACATAAGTGACACTAAAAGACCTGTGTCGCTTAAATAAAGCCTAAATTTATTTCTATTTGCCATGCTTGAAAGTCCTACATTGGGATCTAGAACATTGTAAGAAGTTAAAACTGTTTTTGATGATTTCAATTCTGATATTTTCGACATTATACTTTCTTTGTTGCCATTTTTTATGACACTTGTTATTTGATAAGCTGATGAATGCTTGTTAAGTTCGGAAGGTATACTGTCGTATAATTCTGAAATCTGTCCTGTATAATCTATTTTGTAAAAATCTTTTTCGTAAAGTTCTATTATTTCATTTTTTACTCGATCAACCATTCCCAAATTATTTGAACTTATATACTCTTGTACAGCTTGAGGCATTCCTCCTACAAGCATATAAAGTCTAAATTTTCTCATCATATTTCTATTTTGTTCTTGTCCAATAGAAATTTTATTTTTATAAATTTTTTCTAACAATTGTGGAGTTTCTATATCTCCTGTTGCCCATAAAAATTCTTCGAAGTCCATTGGATACATATTAATTTTATGTTCTTCACTTGGTATCAAAATGTTTTCTACATTCTTTTTAATTGATATTAGAGATCCTGTTTCAATATAGTCATATCTTCCGTCTGCTACCAATAACTTTATTGCCTGTCTAGCTTTTGGATTGAATTGAACTTCATCAAAAATTATAAGAGAGTTCTTTTCAACGAGATTAACTCCATACTGCAATTGAAGTTGCAAGAAAAATAATCCAAATCTGATAAATCATTAAATAAATCTCTCACCGAATCTGTAGCATAAGCAAAATCAATCAAAATGTATTTTTCATATTCATTTTTTGCAAACTCTTCTGCGACTGTAGACTTCCCTACGCGTCTTGCTCTTTCTATAAGGAGTGCTGTTTTCGACTTTGAAGAATTTTTCCATTCTAAAAGTTCTCTATATATTTTTCTTCTAAACATAAATCCTCCTTATAAGCCTTATTTTGTAATTCCGCACTTTTTTTAAGTGCAAAACATTACAATCCCGCACTTTTTATATCTTAATAATATCATAATCCCGCACTTTTTTTAAGTGTAAAATATTACAATCCCGCACTTTTTATTTTTTGCAAAATAAAAGACCTCAACTACTTTCGCAATTGAGATCTCTATCTAAATTAAATTTTATTTAATCAGTTTCTATTAAGTTCTACCATTTCACTAAATGTTTCAAGTTGAGTTTTAACTTGACCAAAGTCAGTCATTTGTTGATCGTAACCCATTTTGATTAGTGGAATACCAGCTTTTTCGTAAGCTTTTTTAAGTGATGGATATTCCATTTCTTCTGTGTCATTAAAAGTCATCATAAACAATAGACATCCATCTGCATCGTTATTTACTGCTAAGTCAACAACATATTTTGGTCTTTTCCAAATATCTGGATCGTAAAGAATTGGATCTTCGTCCATTCTTGCAAATTGATCTGCAAGAGCCATATATGGATCTTCAATTGAAGTATCAACATCAACTTTTAGTCCTCTTGATTCACTTGCAACATCATCTGCAACTACGCAAATGTTAAATTTGTCAAGAACTTCAAGAAGTGCTGGGTTATCTGTAATTATACCAGATGTAACAACTCTTGGTCCCTTGCATTCTTCTTTTGGCATAGCTTTTAGAGCTTCAATTAGTTCTTTAAGCATCTTGTTGTGTTCATCTTTTAGCATATAATATGAAGATTTTAATACATAACATCTGTCAGATGCTTTTATGGTTTCTGAATAATCTCCGCATAATTTAATGAACTCTCTCTTTAAAGCTCTGTTTTCATTGTAAACTTCGAAAGCTTTCTTTAAATTTTCATCAGTAATTTCTACACCACAAATTTCTTCAAGCCTTTCTGCTGCTTGTTTAAAGATTTTTGCATTGTAAGTTTTACCAAAGTCTTCTTTTCTGTGTTGTGCATGGTTCAAGAATACCATTGGAATTTTTCTTCCCACAGAAACTTTGTAGTTTTGAGAAAGTGGTCTTAATGTGTCATCAAGTGTAGTTAACATTGACGCACTAAGTCCGTCAAGACTTCCATCAAGTCCCATTTCTAAACATCTTAGTGCTAGTGAATAATAAAATGTTGGGAAATATTCTTTAGCTTTATCTATTGGACCTTGTCCTCCCCATATTCCTATTGGAACAAGTCCACCTGCATAAATAATTTCTTCAGGTGCATAATAAGGGAATACTCCAACTGCTTTTTTACCTTCTGCAAGATATTTGTCAAGTTGTTCTCTTGGACTTTCTGCTATATTTTTAAATTCTTTTAATAAATTTTGTATATCAGTCATTTTGCACCTCTATTAAATTGTAGTCTTAGACCAGTCTGTTTCTTTAGTGTTTTCGAAATTAGTGTAAACTTCTTCGCCTTTAGCGATTCTATCTGCTTTTCTTTCGTTCATAATTTCTACTAAACCTTGGACTCTAGTCTTGTATTGTTCTTCAGAGAAGTTTCTTTCATCAGCTTGGTCACCGTCAAAGTGAACTACTGGGATGTCAAGATCTTCTCTCCATCTTCTTTCGATTTCAGGCATTGCCCCTGACCATGGTTTACATGATCTATTGTAGTTAACAAGTGCTCCAGAAACACCATTTTCTTTTGCCATTGTTTCTCTCCATTCAACACCATCTTCAATACATACTGAACAAGGAGCTTTGCAATAAGCTGCTGCCATTTCTCTTACAGTTGTATATTGGAATCCGAAAGCAGGTGCATATACTACTGCTGTTACGTTTACTCCATTTTGTTTTAATGGTTCGAACAAGTGTCTTAGACCTGGCCAGCAAGGAATTCCTTCAAATAGAATTCTATGTTCTTCTGGATATTCCCAAGTAGAAGTACCTTCTCTAACAGATTGTTCATACTCTGCTGCTAAAAGTTCAAATCCTTCTGCTGCATCAATTTCACACCTTGCAGCTACAATATCTGCCATGTGGTTAAATAGGTCAAATCCAGAAAGTGGAGATGGTTCATAAGCCATGTAAGAACAAGCTTTAAGCCATGCTGCTGCAGTTCTGTTTGCAATCTTACAAGCTTCTTCAAATTTAGATTCATCAAATTTCTTTCCAGTTAATTTTTCAAGTTGGTGAATAGCATATTCGAATTGTCCCATTAAGTAATCAACTTTTTCTTCAGGTACATCAACAGTATTTTGGAATGGAATATCTATCATGATCATTGGAATGTCATGCATTCTTGCAATATTTTCATACCATTTTGTCATCATGTTACAGATGTTGTTACAACAAAGTACAAAGTCTGGTTGTGGCATCTTTCTTGAGTCAGTAGGTTCCCCTGCTGCATAAGCAAGTGAAATTCTTGCATAACCACAGATATCATTGTCATATCCCATGTCTTCAGCTGTTTGACAAAGTCTAAGTCCGTCTTTTTTAGCTGCTGTTGTTGCTGCATGATTTTCTGGATATACTGCGTGAAGTCCAAAAGCTTTAGCTAACTCAATTGGGAACTTAGATGATGACCATCCAACTAATTCTCCTCTTTTTTTTGCATCCCATGCTGCTCCATAAACTCTATCTACTACATTTCTTAGAGCTTGAGCTGCAGGAATATTTCCTTCGATTGGTCTTGGTTTTTTACCTGGTATTTTTTGAATTTTATCAGCCATAGTTTACCTCCTAAAATAAATTATGCATTAGCCTTTTTATCTTTTAATTTTTCCAATTTACATTTTTGATATCCAAATAGTGCTGCTCCAAGAGCACCATTTAGTTGACATAAAGGTGAAGTGTGGATCTTGTGTCCAGTATTTTCTTCAAGAGCTCTTATCATGCCCTTGTTTAAGGCAACTCCACCTGTAAATACAATATCATCATTTAATCCCACTCTTTTTGCAAGAGAGCCAACTCTTGCAGCAATGGAGTCATGAATGCCCTTTACTATATCTTCTATTTTTGCTCCACTTGCAAGCTGTGAAATAACTTCTGATTCAGCAAAAACTGTACAAGTAGAAGAAATATTTACATCTTTTGTAGATTTCGCATCTAATTCTTCAAGTTCAGAGATGTCAACTTCAAGTACTCTAGCAATAACATCTAAGAATCTTCCAGTACCAGCAGCACATTTGTCATTCATTACGAAATTTTCAAGCATGCCATTATCTCCTATTTTAAGAGCCTTTGCATCCTGTCCACCAATATCAATTATTGTGCTAACATTTGGAAATAAGAAATAAGCACCTTTGGCGTGACAGGAAAGTTCAGACATTTGAAAATCTGCTCCAGGGAGTGCATTTCTCCCATATCCTGTTGCCATTACATAGGAAATATCTTCTCTTTTCATGTTTGCCTTTTCAAGTGTTTTAGTAATTGTCCTAGAAGGACCACTCGTCCCTGCACCAACATCAATAACAGAAGTAGAAATAATTTCCTTGCCATCTTTTAAAATAATACTTTTTGAGGCAGTTGAACCAATATCAACCCCCATTGTATAAATAGCTTCTGCCATACAATCTCCTCTTTATTTTAATATTAATATCTTACTGTATTTAATTCTACTATAATTATGTACCTTTGTCAAAAGACATAACCCTTAAAACAAGAATATACAAGGCTTCAAGAGATTTTAGGCTTTACTATTTATATATATTTGTTGTTATTTTTTACTTATGGTAACCTCAGAGTACATATACAAAAATATTGGATAATCCTTGTAAGATTATCCAATAAATTGTCATATATTTAATATTATTTAATATTATTTAATCTGTCGTAATCTCTAATTATTCTTGGTGTAAGCATTTGATGAACTGGACAAATTGACTTTGGATCTTGATATGCACTTTCTGTAAAAGCAATAATATAGTTTCTCCATAAGTTCATGTTTATTATTTCATCTACAAGTCCATACTTAGCACAAGAGAATGGTTTTGATTTTTCTGCATAATCTTGAATCAAATCGTTCATCTTGTCAATAGTAGGTTGAAGATCTTTGCCAGCCTTTTTATCTTTTGCAAGTCTTCTAGAGTACATTGCAGTAGCTGCTGTTTCTCCGTTCATTACGTTGATTTCAGTTGCTGCAGTTCCAAGTGAGAATGCGTTAGTGTCATTACCTTGAGGTCCACCAAGTACATAGTGAGCTGCTGCAGTACCTTTTCTCATTGTAATTTCCATTTGTGGAAGATCAGAGTTTTGGATTGAATAAATAAGTGATTGACCAAGTCCTAGTAATTCTGCCTTTTCAGCATCGTCACCAACGTCGATACCAGTAGTATCTTGTAACCATACTATAGGAAGTCTATCTCTAGCACAAAGTGTTACGAATTCATTCATCTTTATAAGACCTTGTCTATAAAGTTTACCACCAATTGAGATGTGTTTTGGATCATTGTAGTATTCTGGATAGCCCATTAATAGACCTTGAACGTTAGCTACAACACCAACTAAAAGTCCGTTAACTTTAGCAAGACCAGTTACCATTTCTCTACCATAACCCTTTTTGTATTCCATAAATTCTGAACCGTCAAAAAGTCTTGCAATTACGTCATAAACATCGTAAGCTTTTTTACCATTAAGTGGAATTAAAGAATACATGTCGTTAGGATCATATAGTGGATTCTTTGGATCGTCTACTCTAAAGAATTCTCTATCAAATTTTGGAAGCATAGAAAGATATTTTCTAATACCTTCAAGTACGCCTTCTTCTTCAACATAACATTCTCTCATGAAACCAGTTTGAGCAAAGTGAACTCCAACTGATCCTGGAGGAGTAGTTTTCTTAGCGTTAGCAGTTTGATCTGCTATTTGATTTGCTCCTTCTTCATCTATATATCCCTTAGGATTCATACCGCCAAGGATTCCAGCTCCACCAACAGCCATGTTTGCATCTTTATGTGCAATTATAATTGTAGGTGAAATTGAGTGGTATCCACCACCAGCTGGGTTAGTACCATAGATTCCAACAATTACAGGAACTCCACATTGGTTAAGTCTTGAGTTTCTGTAGAATGGAGTACCGCCACCACGTCTGTTTGGATATACTTTTTCTTGTTCATCAAGTTTTACACCTGAACAGTTTAGTATATAAACTAGTGGAATTCTAAGTCTTTCAGCTGTATCTGATGCTCTTAGAAGGTCATCAGCTTGTCCTGCAATCCATGCACCTGCAAGTTTCTTGTTATCTGATGCAACGATGTAAACCCATCTGTCGTCAACTTTTGCAAGTCCCTTAACAACACCAGTTGTTCCGTGATCATTGTCACCAGGGTTATAAATTGTATTTAGTGGGCACCAAGTACCTTCGTCGATAAGTTCAGCAATTCTTTGAAGAGCTGTCATTTCTCCACGTTCATTTACTTTTTCATCTGGTTTGCCGGCAGCAAGAGCTTTCTCAGCAAATTCTCTTATTTCTTCTTCAACTTCTCTTAATTCATTAAAGTTATTTTCGTCAACTGCTTTTAATGGATTTCCAATTGTCTTCATATTTTGAAAATATGAAGCAAGTGAGTATTGGCCCATAAATCCTCCTCTTATTCTTCAACAGGTCTTTTAATGAAAGCTTCGCCTGGATCTATTTCTTCTCTTATTAATTTGATTACATCTTCATCTGGTTCTTCAAGTTCAACTGCACGAGATACATCAATGTCAAATCCTGTGTTTTCTATTACATCTTCTGGAGATGAAGAAGGATAATATCCTGCAAGATACATTCTCTTAGTTTCTTCATCAAACTTTAATATACCCTTGTCAGTTACAACCATTTGTGGTCCAACATTTTCAGGAATACCAACTCTAGTTCTTCCACCAGGACCATCAATCCAACCTGGAGAAGTTACATAGTCAATTTTGTCCATAAATCTTCTCTTTTCATGTTGCATCATAATAATTGTATTTACATAAGTTGCAATACCATTAGCTCCACCTGATCCCGTAAATCTAGTTTTAGGATGGTGATAATCACCAATTACAGTTGAGTTAACATTTCCATAAGGGTCAATTTGAGCTCCACCGATAAATGCAATCATTCTCTTCTTGTCATGTTTCCATTCATTTGCTTGGAATCCAACATAAGTTGCGTTTGTCCAGTGAACTCCACAGTGTGCCATAAATCTGTTGTCACCAACTGATCTTGGAACTTCTATTGGATCACAATCCATAAGTCCTGATTCAACGATTAGGTAACAATTAGGAGCATAAACTGCTTTTGCAAGAGAAGCACCAATTAGTGGTAATCCTGTTCCTACAATTGCTATTTGACCATCTTTAATTTGTCTAGCAATTGTAACTGCTTGCATTTCTTTATTTGTATAATTATCATATCTAGCCATTATTTATCTTCTCCCTTCTTTAGTGCATCTGTTGAATAACCAAATCCTGGAACATTCTTAAGACCAATTAATCTTGTTGCACCAAGTTTGTTAAGATATTCTTCATGATCTTTAACTCCGTATACCCATTCGTCTAAGAATGCATTAAAGTTTTCTTCTGTTTTAGATTCTACATTATACATTTTGTAGAAGTCTGCATCATAATCATAATAATCATAACATTGTGAAGGGTGAGCTCCAAATGGTGCATGAACTACTGCGTCAACACAAAAACCAGGAATTTTATTGTCAGCTGCATCGTAGTTTTTAATGTATTCATCACTTACAAGTTCTTCGCAAGTAACGATAACTTTTTTAGCTGCTATGGCAATGTCAACATCGTGGAATGTGTTTCCAAGAATTCTTGTAGTTCCATCTGGAGAAGCCATTTGTACGTGAATAATTGCAGTATCAATTTCAGGAACTGGTGCTGCAACAAGTTTTTCTCCTTCTTTGAATGGGTTTTCTACATATATAAATTTATCATTTGGAAGTTTATCAATTTTTTGTCTATCTTCTTTAGATATTCCCCATTCGTCCACTAAACTTGAACCCATCATTAGTCTAACAGGTAAATATGGAAGTCCTAGTGCAGCTGCATGAATTCTTTGCATTTCAACATCTTGAGAGTAGTCTTCCATAAGAAGTTCTCCCTTTTCAACTGCTGCTCTAAATCTTCTTGAAACATTTGTATATCCTGAATTAGCAGTATAACAGTTAATATATGCTTTTACTCTGCCAGCTCCTATTAATGTATCCCAGTCGCCTCCTGCAGGGCCTGCTTCAACGATAAAATCTTTTTGTCCTTGACGCAAAATTTCATTTACTGCTGCGTAAGGCTTTCTGTTAGTTGTAAATCCACCTAGTGAAATCACATCGCCATCTTCTACATATTTTGCTATGGCGTCTTTAAGTTCCATTACTTTACTCAAGTTAAAACCTCCTTTATAAACATATAACTTGAATTACATAAATATTCAGCCCACAATGGAGCTGAATATATTAATGACCAAATAGTATTAAGAATACACCTGCTGCTACGGCTGATCCAATAACTCCCGCAACATTAGGGCCCATTGCGTGCATTAGTAAGAAGTTAGTAGAGTTATATTTTCTACCTTCAACTTGTGATACACGTGCTGCCATTGGTACTGCTGAAACACCAGCTGAACCAATAAGTGGATTTATCTTTCCACCTGTTGCTGCGTATAAAATTTTTCCAAAAAGTACACCTGCTGCTGTTGCGAAACAAAATGCAATTAAACCAAGAGCAATAATCTTAAGTGTTGATAATTGTAGAAAAGTTGTTCCATCAGCTGTGGCTCCTACTGTTGTTCCTAGCATAATTGTTACAATATTCATTAACGCATTTTGTGCAGTGTCTGACAATCTATTAACTACTCCTGATTCTTTAAATAAATTTCCAAGCATTAGCATACCAAGAAGTGGTGCTACATCTGGAAGAAGTAGTGATGTAAAAGTTACTACAACAATTGGGAAAATAACTTTTTCTAATTTAGATACTTTTCTCAAAGAACTCATAACTGTAGTTCTTTCTTTTTCAGTAGTAAGCGCCTTCATAATTGGCGGTTGAATCATTGGAATAAGTGCCATATATGAATAAGCTGCTACTGCTATTGGTGCTAGTAAATGTGGTGCAAGTTGTGATGTTGTAAATATAGCTGTTGGCCCATCCGCCCCACCAATAATACCAATTGATGCAGCTTCTGATCCTGTGAAGCCCAATTTTATCGCAACTAAAAATGCAACATATATACCAAATTGAGCTGCTGATCCAAGTATCAATGAAATTGGATTTGCAATAAGTGGTCCAAAGTCAGTCATTGTACCAACGCCCATAAAAATTAAACATGGAAATAAGTTTGACTTAACCCCATTATACATAATGGCAAGAACACCTGAACTTTGCCAAGGATCTGCCACGTCCATTAAGCCTGTTAATGGTAGATTTCTAAGAAGCATACCAAATGCAATAGGAAGAAGTAATAGTGGTTCGTATTCTTTCTTTATTGCTAAATAAATTAGAATAAAGGATACGATAAACATTACGACATTTTGCCATTGCAAGGCTGCAAACCCTGATTCGGCGAGTATCCCCTGTAATGTTTCTTTTAACATGTTTCGACCTCCTAATTATTCTACACTTGCAAGTAATGCGTCAGTATCTACTGTTTCTCCCGCTTTTACATTAAGTGTAACTTTACCTGCACATGGAGCTACGATTTCGTTTTCCATCTTCATAGCTTCAAGAATAAGAATTACATCCCCTGATGCTACTGTATCTCCACTATTGACATTAACTTTTAAAACAGTTCCTGGCATTGGTGCAACTACATCTCCACTTCCACCTGATGCGGCTGGTGCTGCTGCTGGAGCTACAGGTGCTGGTGCTGGTTCTGCAGGAGCCGCTGGTGCTGGTGCAGGTGCTGCTGCTTGAGGAACTGGCGCTGCTGGTGCTGCAGGTGCTGCTGTTAATGATGCTGGTGTAAGTGATTGATATCCTCCACCAACTTTTTCAACTTCTACTTCAAAAACTTTTCCATCTACTTTAACTTGATATTTCATTAATTTCTCCTTTGTATAAATAATAGAATAATTTCAAATTTTAATTTTACTTCTTTTCAGTTATAGAAACAATTCTAAAACTTTCAACTCTTGATTTTTCTTGCATGCTGATTGCTCCAACTATCGCCGCTAAAAGTGCGGGATCCATAGAATTATCAACTGGAGCAGCTTTTTTTGCTACTGGTGCAGGTGCCTTTTTATCGTTAGACTTTCCTGATGCGGATTTCCCTTCAATAGCATTAACTATTTTACTAATTAAAATTATTGCAATTAGTAAAGCTATCAAAGCTAAGAAAACTACACAAAAACCAGTCAAGGCTACCCCTAAGGCTTCTCCCATGGTAAGATTTACATCTCCTAGCATTATCACACCTCCCAATGTGGTTTCATATTGCGGAATCCATTCCAACTTTTAAGAACATTATAACAAAGACCTAAAATTAATTCAATTAAAATCTATATGTATGATTAATTAATCTAAATCTTTTGCAAATTAATTATACATGAAAATTACAGTAAAATAAAGGAAAGCCTTTTTGTTTTATTTGTATAAAAATACAAATAGTGAAAATTCTTAACTAAAAATTACATTTGTTAAAAGAAGATAGTATTATTATTAATTTTTCAAAAAAAATATATTTTTGAGGCAAAATCTTTGACTAAATGAAAGTAAAATTTTTTCATATTCTTAAAATTAATTTTTTCTAAATTTATATTTTTGGAATATGTTTTTCGACTCGATTTGCGCTTTTATCCTTATATATAATGAATGAGTTCACTTGTAATAATAATTTAGATTTTAAAATTTTTCCAATTTTATTTTAGTAACTTTTAGAAAAGACTCTCCAAATTATATATAAGCTCTTTACTATACAAACAGCAAAAGATTATATATAATCTGGAGAGTTCTAAATTTTATATAATTTTTTAAATAGCTAAAAGACCGAGATGCTCAACTAATATTTTTGTCCCAAGAAAAATTAAAATTAATCCACCAACTATTTCTGCTTTATCCTTTAAGGCAACGCCAAAAACTCTACCTACTCTTACTCCAATAAATGAAATTAAAAAAGTTGTAATTCCTATTATAAAAACTGCTGTTCCAATATTTATATTTAAAAAAGCAAATGAAATTCCAACAGCAAGGGCATCAATTGATGTTGCAATAGAAAGCATTAATAAGTTTTTTATATCTAATTTATCATCTTCTATTTCACAAGTTTTGTCTTTTGATTCTCTTATCATATTAGATCCTATTATAAATAAGAGAACAAAAGCTATCCAATGATCTATTGCTTGCAACTTTTCTGCAAATAGAGAACCCAAAAGATAACCAATATAAGGCATTAATCCTTGAAATATTCCAAAAAATAGCGCTATTATAAAAGATTTTTCCAAAAAATTTTTTTTAATTGAAAGACCTTTGCAAATAGCAGCTGCAAAGGCATCCATGGACAATCCAACTCCAATTAAAATTACTGATACCAAATCCACATCTTCACTTCCAAAAAAATAGATGCTCAAGGCATCTATTCTAAAATTTAAATTATTTTAATAATTCATCTAATCTATTTTTATCAAAGCCAACAATTTGTTCGTCATCTACACAGATTACTGGAACTCCTGTGTAACCCATTGCCATAAGTTCGTTTCTAGCTTCTTTGTCTGTTTGCACATTTTTTTCTTCAAAGTCTACTTCTTTTTCCTTTAAATAATCCTTTGCCATTGTGCAATATGGGCAAGTGTTGCTTGTATAAACTGTTACTTTACTCATTCTTATTCCTCCTTATATTAACTTATTATACTCTAATATTTGAATTTAAATCAAATAATTTAATATTTTTATTATATTTTATGTTCTGCATGTTCCAATCCATCTTTAAATATGGAAAGAACATGTTCATCGTCAAGAGAATAATATGCACGTCTTCCCCTTCTCTTGACCTTTATTAAGCTTTGGCTTCTAAGTAATGCAAGTTGATGCGATATTGAAGATTGACTCATATCAAGCAAAACTGAAATGTCGGAAACGCAAAGTGGTCCCTTCATCAACGCATAGATTATTTTTATCCTAGTTGGATCTGATAATGCTTTAAATATTTGTGAAATCAAATCTATTAACTTTTCTTTTTCGTTAAAACTTAATATGTCTTCTTCAACATCCTTCGAAACTTCGTCTATATATTTTTCCTTCATTTTTTATTTACCCCACGCTTTTAAAATTTACACTCAAGACAATAAATTCCCTGAGATCAAGCGTTTCTGCCCTTCTTCTCTCATCTACGCCGCTTAGTTCAAGTGCTTTTTTTATTTCGTCTTTTGTGTAATTTAATTTTGAATTGGAAAGAGAATTTAAAATTGTCTTTCTCCTTGTTGTAAAAGCTGCACGAACTACTTTAAATAAAAAATCCGTATCAACTTCTTCTCTATCTTTCATTTTTAAACTTAAAACTGCCGAATCTACATTGGGCTTTGGCATAAATACAGATCTTGGAACTTGAAATCTATATTTGCAATCTGTGTAATAATTTATAAAAACAGATAAAGATCCATAATCTTTACCACCAGGCCCTGCTGAAAGTCTTTTTGCAACTTCTTTTTGAACCATAACTGTTATTGAAATTAAGTTTGTATTAGATAAAACTAGCTTTTCAATAATAGGTGTAGTGACATAATAAGGGAGGTTAGCTACAACTTTAAAGCTTTCATCCCCAAATTCTTTTTCAGTAAGTACTTTTAAATCTATATCTAGAAAATCCCCATAAATAACTTTTACGTTTTCTAGTGCTAAAGTTTCTTTATGCAGTTCCCTTAATTTTTCATCAATTTCAATTGCCACAACTTTTTTGGCACGAAGAGCAAGTTCTTCTGTTAGAGTCCCCACTCCTGGCCCAATCTCTATGACATTGTCCTCTTCATCTATTTCGGCAGCATCTGCAATTTTCCTAACTATGTTCCCATCTATTAAAAAATTTTGTCCCAATGACTTTGTAAATCTAAATCCATATTTAGATAAAACTTCTGAAAGCTTTTTTGGTTTATATAATCTATCTATTAGAATTCACTTCCTTCATGGCTTTTTCAAATTCCTCCCTAGTAATCCCAAAGGAGTTTAATTTGTGAAGAGTTTTTTTACCATTTCCATATCCTATTTTTAAAATATCTGAAAGTTTTTCTCTCCTATATTTTGATTCAGGAGAATTAATTAAATTATTTTCTATTAAATCTTTCATTGTGTATTCTTGGTTCATATTAGTACTTGTAGCTCTTGCCGATTCCAATGCTTTTAAAATTTCTTCTGGGCTTGCATTCTCTACACCAATATCTCCATTTTTTGTCGACACACTTTGGGAGAGATAAGCGTGTTTTGCACTTGGGATTTCTTTTGCAATTCTCTTTCTTATTTGTGAACCCATATAGTCAGAATCTGTGAAAATTATTATTCCTCTTTTTTCATTAATCTCCTTTAACAAATTAATTAATTTGTTCCCAAAACCAAATCCATGAGTCGTGATGACCTCTGCATCAACAGCTTTTTTTATTTGAATTTCATCATCACGACCCTCTGCTACAATAACCTCTTTAATTACTTTTTTCATATCCCAAAGAACCTCTTAGTATTCGCCGCCGTAATTTTTTCTAACTCAGAACTTTCTATCTGTCTTAGGTCTGCTATATAGTTGCAAGTGAATTTCACATATTTAGGTTCATTTCTCTTGCCCCTATATGGAACTGGCGTCATATAAGGACAGTCAGTTTCTAAAAGAAGTCTTTCAAGGTCCACCTTTTTTGCCACTTCTTTTGGAGTTTTTGAATTTTTAAAAGTAACAGCCCCTCCAAGGGCAATATAATCGCCCATCTTTAAATACTTCTCCATCATCTCCACAGATTGGGAAAAGCAATGGATAAGTGCTGTGAATTCATATTTTTCATGAGCTTCTTTTAAAATCTCGAAAGTTTCTTCTGAAGCATCACGAGAGTGAATCACAATATTTTTTTTGAGTTTCGCTGCAAGAGCAATTTGTTTTTTAAAAACTTCTCTTTGAATATCTCTGGGAGAATTATCGTAGTAATAATCTAGACCAATCTCTCCTATTGCCACAACTTTTTTATTTTTTGAAAGTTCAATAAGTTTTTTTTCCACATCGTCATTATAGCTTTCCGCTTCATGAGGATGCACTCCAATAGAAGCATAAATATTTTCATACTTATTGGCAAGTTTTACAGAATTTTCTGAAGAACTAAGATCTGAAGAATTATTTACTACAATTTCTATTCCATTTTCATTTAAATTTTTTATAAGTTCATCTCTATCTTCATCAAAAGCTTCGTCATCGAGATGTACATGAGAATCTATCATATTATCTCCTAACTAATTTTTGCACCTGAATTAATATCAGATAAAGTTGATGCAAGGGATATATCTCCTTTATCATCTATGGCAGCAAGGAGCATTCCATTGGATTCAACTCCTCTTAAATTAATTGGTTTTAAATTTACAATAATTAAAACTCTTCTTCCAATTAATTCATCTTTATTGTAATACTCTTTTATTCCAGATACAATTTGTCTATTTATATCGCCAACTTTTAATTTTAAAACATAAAGTTTATCTGCATTTGGATGATCCTCTACGTCAATTATTTCTGCAACTCTAATATCAAGTTTTGCAAAATCTTCAATGTCTACTTCTTTTTTTATGTCTTCTTCTGTATCTTTTTTGGCATTTATATTTGTTCTAGATTTTATAAGAGCAGTATTTTCTTCATTAAACTTTTCAATTTCCTTTTCTATGTCAAGTCTTGGGAAAATAACTTCGCCTTTGTTTACCTTAGTTCCATCTTCTATAAGACCAAAAACTCTTGCATCATCTAAGTTTATTTCTGAATTTATGCCAAGTTGTTCTCTTATTTTAAGTGAAGTATCTTTGATAAAAGGATGGATTAAAACAGATACAATTCTAAGACTTTCGCTCAAATTATATAAAACCGTATTAAGTCTATCCTTTTTATCTTCTTCTTTAGCAAGCTTCCAAGGTTCAGTTTCATCAACATATTTATTTGTCCTTCTTATCAATCTCCAAATTGATTCAAGAGCTACAGAAAATTCGTAATGTTCCATAGCAGATTCAACTTCATCTATTAAAGAAACTGCAAGATTTTCTAAATCATCATCTACTTCTTCTCTGACACCTTTATCTTCAATTATTCCATCATTGTATTTTCCAATCATGGAAACTGTTCTTGAAAGTAAATTCCCAAGGTCATTTGCAAGGTCAGAATTTAATCTCTGCATGAATTTTTCTATATTAAAAGAACCATCTGAACCAAAAGAAAATTCACGAAGTAGAAAATATTTTAAAGCATCTACTCCATAAAGTTTTATAATTGGCTCTGGATAAACTACATTTCCCTTTGATTTACTCATCTTGTCATTATCAAATAAAATCCAACCATGTCCAAAGATTTTATCAGGAAGAGGAAGATCTAGTGCCATCAGAATTGCAGGCCAAATAATTACATGAAATCTAATAATTTCTTTTCCTACGAAGTGAACATTTGCTGGCCAAAATTCATTAAAATGTTCTTCGTCCTTTCCATATCCAATTGCAGTTAAGTAACAGGATAATGCATCTATCCAAACATATATAACATGTTTTTCATCAAAGGGAACTTTTACTCCCCAATCAAAACTTGATCTAGAAACAGAAAGGTCACTTAATCCATCTTTATCTTCAAAAAAGCTTTTTATCATTTCATTTTTTCTAAAGGCAGGTTCAATAAACTCTGGATGATCTTCGTAATATTTTAAAAGTCTATCTTTGTACTTTGATAATCTAAAGAAATAAGATTCTTCGTGAGTAATTTCTGTTTTTCTTCCACAATCAGGACAAGTGTGTCCCTCTCCTAGTTGTGCTTCTGTCCAAAAAGATTCACAAGGAGTACAATAATAACCCTCATACTCTCCTTTATAAATGTCACCTTTATCGTATAGTTTTTGAAAAATATCTGCAACATTTTTTTCGTGATCCTCATCAGTTGATCTGATAAAAGCATCATAGTCTATGTCCATAATTTTCCAAAGTTTTTTTATATTCTTAACTATGCCATCAACATATTCTTTTGGCTCCATACCAAATTCTTTTGCTTTTTCTTCTATTTTTTGACCGTGTTCATCAGTTCCTGTTGTGAAAAACACATCATATCCTTGCATTTTTTTAAATCTTTTTACGCAATCTACTGCAACAGTGCAGTAAGTATGACCAATATGAAGATTATCACTTGGATAATATATTGGCGTCGTAATATAAAACTTCTTATTCATAAAACCTCCATAAAAAACCTAATCCATTTGGATAAGGCCTTGGCAGAATCTGTCAATATTCTGATAAGTTTCTACTATTATTTATTAAAATAATTATAACTGAATTACTCTATAAAATCAATTTCATGAAATGTCTGTAACGCCTTTTGCAATAATCAATTGATTTTTGACATATCCATTATACATTTAATTATCTAAATAAAATATCATAGTATTGTATTAATTGTTTTTTATAGCTGTTTTCTTATTCTCTTTTAACATTTTATTAAAAAAAGTGCAGGCAGAAATTTTTCTACTTGCACTTTTTATTTATATTTTTAAATTTTTGTCAAAAATCTTTTATTTATTTTTCTACCCAAACATCAACTTCAGAATTTGAATTTGCTCTTTCTCTATTGTGCGCATTTGATGCGTCAAGGATATTGTAATAAGCCCAAAAATCTTCTTTTACATCGCTAAATTTTGTCAAAGATGAAACATTAATATCTTTAAGTGAATCCTTATTTGTATTTCTGTCAAATACAGAGTTCAAAATTGTAACAGCTTCTGCTCTTGTGATTTTTTCATTTGGTTTAAATGTTCCGTCTGGGTAACCACTAACATTTTTGTTTCCATTTAATTTGTCAATTGCATCCTTTGCCCAGTGATCTTTTACGTCATTAAAATCAGATTTATTTGTCTTTTCTGTTTTAATATATCCAGAAATCATTTGTGCAAACTCTGCTCTTGTAATGCTTTCATTTGGCTTAAATGTTCCATTAGGATAGCCACTTATAAGTTTCTTTTCAACAACATAATTTACTGCAGCGGAATACCATTCATCATTTGCATCAGAGAATTTTGTCTTGTCCCCAAATCCAAATCCGCTTCCACCATTTATAAGTGTAGCAAACATTTGAGCCGCTTCTGCTCTAGTTACATTATTTTGTGGTTTAAATGTTTCATCTGGGTAGCCTTCGATATATGAAATTACTCTTTCATCTTGAATAGCTTTTTTTGTAACTTTGTAGTCAAGTTTTTCTACATCGTCATCATCTGTCTTTGCTTCAACTTTTATAGTTTCTCCTGCAATTAATTCTCTATCTAAGAATACTGTAAATACTCCAGAGTTATTTACTTCAATGCTACCTAATTTTCTATTACTTGCATCATAAACAGTAATTGTATCTTTTGCATTTGCTTTACCTTTTACAAGTTTTTGTCCTTCTTTAGCTTCAGTAATAGTCAATTTATCATTTTCTGCTGTCTTTTTATCTTTGTAGAATTTTAAATCGTCAAAATCACTTTTTGAAATATCATCTCTCAATTTAACTGAAAAATATGAATTTTTATCAGTTCTAAAAGTTCCATAAAGTTCTCCATCATAATAAACTTTTATATTTTCATAAGGATGGTTTCGAATAAATCCTGTCAAAGTTTTTCCCATTATACTAAGGCCATTTGCTTCAACTTCAGATCCTTTAATATAATCGTCTTCTTCTCCAGCAATTTTTACTCTTTTAGATTTATCTCCATCTTTTTCTGCATAAACATAAACAATTTCATCTTTTGAAATATCATATTTTATTGAAAAACGTCCATTTCTATCTGCTTCACCAATATGTCTGTCATCTTTTCTACTTCTTTCGATATAAATATCTGCATAAGGTTCTGTCTTACCTGTGATTTCTCCTCCATTGTATTTTACATTTGAGATGTCAACATCGTCGTAACGACCACTTTTCTTTTCTACATCAAAAGTGAGTGTTATTTCTTTTTTAGAACCATCTTTAAATTTTACTGTAACATATTCTGTTTGTTTTCCAGTTTCATTGTATTTAAATGATGTTTCTCCTTCAACTACTCTAGCTCCACTAGGAAGGTCTATTATATCTTCAATGTCATATCTCTTACCTTTTTCAAGAGTTTTTCTTGTATCTCTTACTCTACTTCTATTTCTATCGGCTTCAGTAGTTTTTTCGTCATCATCGTCTTTATCATTTTTTGATTCATAGTACGTTTCATTTTTTGCATCTTTTAATAAATCTCCACTTGATGCAAAAATAGAAGCTGGCATTGACGTCACAAGCACACCTGCAAGTGCAAGTGCTAAATATTTCTTACTATATGGTTTCATTTAAATTCCCCCTAATAAAATTAATTATTAATTTATACTATGATTGAGTTTAAAGCCCTTTTGTGATAATAAAGTGATAACTAGAATAACTTTTTTCTTTTTAACATTTTTTTAATATTTTGTAACAATATAGAAACAAAAAGAACTCACTAAAATAAATTTAGCAAGTTCCAAAATAAAATTATTTTACTTTTATAGATAAATCATCCGCATACACATCTACTAAAATAGTATCTCCATCCATAACATCACCCTTAATTATTAATTTTGAAATTTTTGTTTCAAGAGCGTGCCCAATATATCTCTTAACTGGCCTTGCTCCATATTGAGGGCTAAAGGATGCATTTAAAATAAATTCAAGAGCAGAATCTGTGACTTCAATTTTTATATCTCTGTCCTCTAATTTATTTTCAACTTCTCTTATACTTTGTTTTATAATGTCGTAAATTTCTTCTCTTTGAAGTGGTTTGAATAAAACTATTTCATCAACTCTATTTAAAAATTCTGGTCTAAAAGACGCCCTAAGATCTCCCATTACAGATTCTCTTGCATCTTCTGTTATTTGACCATCTTCTCCGATTCCATCAATTAAGAAGTGTGATCCAATATTTGAAGTCATAATTATAACTGTATTTTTAAAATCAACAGTCCTTCCTTGATTATCAGTAAGTCTTCCATCATCTAGCACTTGAAGTAAAATATTAAAAACATCTGGATGAGCCTTTTCGATTTCGTCAAACAAAATTACAGAATAAGGCTTCCTTCTAACTGCTTCTGTAAGTTGTCCTCCTTCATCGTAACCAACATATCCCGGAGGAGATCCCACAAGTCTTGACACAGAATGTTTTTCCATATACTCTGACATATCAATCCTTATTAAATTCCTTTCATCATCGAAAAGCGTTTCTGTAAGTGCCTTTGCTGTTTCAGTTTTACCAACTCCTGTTGGCCCCAAGAATATAAAAGATCCAATTGGTTTATTTCTATCTTTTAGTCCAGCTCTTGCTCTTAAAACTGCATCAGATACAACTTCAATTGCATTATCTTGCCCTATTACTCTCTTGTGCAAAATATCTTCAAGATTTAAAAGTTTTTCTCTTTCAGTTTTATTTAATTTTTCAACTGGTATTCCCGTCCACCTGCTGACAACATAAGCAATTTCATCTTCTGTAACTTGTTCCTTTACCATTGATGTAGATTCATCTTTTGTTTCCGATTCTTTTTTAGCAAGTTCTTCCTTTAATTTTGGAAGAGTTCCGTATTTTAATTCGGAAAGTTTTTCAAGATCATAATTTCTTTCGGCCTCTTCAATTGCGTGATTTGTTTCTTCAATTTGTTTTTTTATATCTTTTGTGGAATCAAGGGCCTTTTTTTCAGATTCCCATTTAGATTTCAATCTGTCAAAAAGATCTTTTTCTTCAGAAAGCTCAACTTGCAATTTTTTTAGTCTTTCTGCACTCGCTTCATCAGTTTCTTTTTTTAGTGCTTGGTTTTCTATTTCAAGTTGCAAAATTTTTCTTCTAACTTCATCAATTTCTGTTGGCATTGAGTCAATTTCTGTCCTAAGCATTGCGCAGGATTCGTCCATCAAATCAATGGCTTTATCTGGCAAAAATCTATCAGTAATATACCTATCAGAAAGAGTTGCAGCAGCAATAACAGCTGAGTCTGCAATTCTTATTCCATGATAAATTTCGTATTTATCTTTAAGACCACGAAGAATTGCAATTGTATCTTCCACTGTCGGCTCTTTAACCAAAACCTTTTGAAATCTTCTTTCGAGAGCAGGATCTTTTTCAATATATTTTCTATATTCATCAAGAGTTGTTGCGCCAATTGCGTGAAGTTCTCCACGAGCAAGCATTGGCTTTAACAAATTTGATGCGTCCATTGCCCCATCAGTCTTTCCTGCACCAACAATGTTGTGAATTTCATCTATAAATAAAATAATATTTCCTTCAGATTTTTTCACTTCATTTAAAACAGCCTTTAATCTTTCTTCAAATTCTCCACGATATTTTGCGCCTGCAATAAGTGCCCCCATATCAAGTGAAAATACTGTTTTATTTTTTAATCCTTCAGGCACATCCTCAGACACAATTCTTTGTGCAAGTCCACCTGCTATTGCAGTTTTGCCAACTCCAGGAGGCCCGATTAAAACAGGATTGTTTTTAGTTCTTCTAGATAAAATTCTAATTACATTTCTAACTTCTTCGTCACGACCAATAACGGGATCTAACTTTCCATCTCTTGCAAGTTCAGTTAAATCTTGACCATACTTTTTGAGAGCATCATAAGTTCCTTCTGGATTGTCAGTTGTTACATGTTGATTTCCTCTAATTTTTTTTAGAGAATTTAGAAAACTATCTGCATCAATTTTATATTTGTTAAAAATAGATGAGGAACCAGTTCCCTTCATATTTAAAAGTGCAAGATAAATATGTTCAACAGAAAGATATTCATCTCCCATCTTCTTCATAAAATCTTCAGCCTTTGTAAATAATTCTCTATAAGAATTATCTGCATAAACTTCTGAACCTGATTGTTTTGGAAGTCTTTCAATAATTTTTAAGACATCCGCTTTAATCATCTCAGGATTTTTTTCCATATATGTCAAGACCCTTGGTATAAGTCCTTCTTTGTCATCTAAAAGTGCGTAATTAATGTGAATTTCTTTTACCTCAGGATTGCCATATTCCTTAGCGATATTATATGCTCCTTGAACAGCTTCAAGGGACTTTTGAGTAAATTTTTCAAAATTCATTTAAACACCTCATTTACTAATTTTTTCAAGTTCTTTATATAATTTTAATTGCTTTTCTGATAAATCTTTAGGATTTACAATATTAAAAGAAATATAAAGATCTCCCTTATTTCCCTTTAAATCTTTAAATCCCTTTGAAGGAATTCTCATCTTATTTCCTCCAACAAAATTTTCGGGTATTTTTAATTTTAACTTCCCATTTAAAGTTTCAACAGTTTTGCTACTTCCAAAGGCTGCTTCCCATGGATAAATGTCTTCTTTTTTTGTAATATCAAGTCCATCTAAAAACATATCCTTTTCATCGCGAATATTTATTTTAAAAAGAATATCTCCTGGAAGTCCAAATTTTTCTCCCTTGACCTTAACTTTTTTTCCACGAGTTATTCCCTTTGGAACTTTAACAACAATATCATATTCCTTTTGTTTGTAAGTTAAATTTACATTTTTTGTAGTTCCTTCATAGGCTTCTCTAATAGAAATAGAAAGCTCGGACTCAAATTTATTTCTGGTCTTGTTTGCAGTCCTTCCATTTCCTCTTCCAGATAAATCCCCAAAAATATCATTTATATTAAAACCACCGGAGAAATTTCCTCCTGACCTACTAGAACCAAAAATAGTTTCAAAAAAGTCTGAGAAATCTGCTCCACTTCCCCCCGTAGTGTATGTGTAACCATATTGAGAAGGGTCAAAATCATATCCAGAACTAAAATCATAATTAGAACCAAAAGTATCATATTTTTTTCTCTTACTCTTATCAGATAAAACTTCATAAGCTTCAGAAATTTCCTTAAATTTTTCTGCTGCAGCATCATCTCCTTGATGAAGATCTGGGTGATACTTCTTTGCAAGCTTTCTGTAAGCACTTTTTATTTCCTTTTCGTCTGCGTTTTTAGAAACTCCAAGGATTTCATAATAATCTTTATATTTCAACTAACTAACCTCCTCACGTGGACTGTCAAAAATTCTAAAATATTTTATTTTTCCATCAAAAATTATTTAATCTCTATAAATAAAATTAACTAATTATATTATATATTTTAATTAGTTTTTTAGTATAAATAATTCAAATATTTAATAAAATTCTAAATTCTAAAAATATCATTTGACTATCTTTGACTATTAAATTATACAATATTTTTAGCACTCTTGCAAGTTATCTGCTAATTATTTTATAATTTTTCACCATAATTATTGCGAGATTTTTTTGAAAACGATATACTATCTTTGTAGAACTAGAAAATAATATTTAAAAAGGAGCTTAATATGAGAAAAACTAACACAAAAAATATTATTATGTCTATTCTCTTCTTATTAATTGCAATATTAACGTTTACAGCTTGCTCTAATAAAGAAGACAAAAATGCACCAACTATTGGCGTTTCTTGGTCAACAGATAAAGTTGATAAAAATTCTAAGGACAAAGTTGATGAAGATACACAAATGTATGCTGATGCTTTAAGAAAAGCTGGAGCTAAAGTTGTATTTCTAAAAGAAATGACATCTCTTGACGAAGCAAAAGAAGAGATAAAAAAAGTTGATGGAGTCGTAGTAACTGGAGGAGATGATTTAAATCCCGCACTTTACAACGAAGAACCAATTCCAACTTTAGAAGATATAAACCCTAGACGTGATAAATCTGATGAATTTCTACTTAAAGCTTTATTGGAAGAAGATAAGCCTACAATAGCAACTTGTAGAGGAATGCAATTTACAAATATCTTATCAGGTGGTACTTTATATCAAGATATAATAGCACAAAGACCTACTGATATTATTCATAGAGATCCTGAAAGAAAAGTTTTTGTGAAACACGATATAGATGTTTTGCCAGATAATATTTTAGCTGATGGTTTTGGAAAAACAGGTACTATCGAAGTAAACTCTTGGCACCATCAAGCAATAAAAGATTTGGGGAATAATTTAAAAGTTGTAGCAACAGCTTCCGATGGAACTATTGAAGCAATAGTTAGAACTGACAAATCCTATTTCTTGGGATTACAATTTCATCCCGAAGAATTAATTATGGACGATAACAATGAAGACGCTCTAAATCTTTATAAATCCTTTATCGCAAAGGCAGAAGAATTATCTCAACAAAAATAATAAAATATTCTAGTTTTACATAGGGAGGACAAAAAGTTCCTCCTTTTTTAATTTTTTTATAATTTTTAAATTTTTCCTTGTATTTATAAATTTATTATGATAAACTTATAACAGATTATTTAATACACTTTTTAATTAATTTCCTTTTACACGCCGAGTTATCTCGGCAATTTTTTTGTCCTTTATTATCAATACATTATCTTTTATTAAATTGTATTTTTAAATTACTAAGATACTTGATAAAAATCCTTATAAAAAATTAAATGAGATTTTCTTCAAAAATTATTATAGATGATTTCAAAGCCATTTATTTTTTTAATTTCTATCTTCTCTTCTTCTAACAGATTGTCCAATTTATTATCTATTCCAAAAACAATTTTTACCTCATCTTTTAGAACAAGGTCATAGGACTTTATATAATCAATTATTCTTTCTTTTTCATCTAACTCTTCTTCTCTTTCTACTAGATTTAGATTTTCTAATAAAAATTCTTCAACTCTACTAAAATCCATTATATTTTGCAAAACTCTATTATTTTCTGTAACCAAAAATCCCGGCAACTTTTTTATTCTGTAATCAAAGGATTCCATCCTATTTTCTAGAAAAATTTCGTGGCTATTTTCATAATTAAATATAAATTCTTCAAAATTAATATTAAAATTCTCTAAAATTTCTCTTTGAACATTTAGTTTATAAATATTCTTATTAAAAATAATTGCTTCTTCTAAAATTTTTCTTATATAGTCCCTAGAAATATTCTCATCAATTTCTTTAACAGATAAAAAATACTTATCTAAGGGATAAGAAGATTTATATTCTTCTGTAAAAAGATCTGGATTTTCTTTGAAACCTGGCATTTTTGTAATCGTAGATGTGGCTCTATACATATCGTATAAAATTTTATTTCCAAGTTTTACGGAATTTTTTTCCCTAAAATTTTTGGGAAGAAACTCTTCATAATTTCCAATCAACCCACTCATTACAAATTCATAATTAAAATTATTGTATTTTCTTTCAAATTTTCTAAGAATTGGAAAAAGTCCCCACAAAAAAGGATCTAATACATCTGTAAATATTTTTAACATAATTACCCCTCTTTTATTTTATAAATTCATTATAACATTAAACCTTATTCAATATTAGAATTATAACAAATCTAGCACTTTTTAAAATTTATATACTACTATATATAGTGTTTTCTTCTATTTTTTGTATTTACATTGTACAAAATATCTTGTATAATTTATTTATAATTATCTTATATAGAAAGGGTGAGTGAAATTGTCACAAGTTATAAAAAGAAATGGAAAAAAAGTTGATTTTGATAGAGATAAAATTGTAATAGCAATTGAGAAGGCTATGCATTCTAGTTCTGGATTATACATAGAAAATCAGGCTCTTGAAATTGCAAGTGAAATTGAAAAACTTGCGAAAGAAAGAGAACTTCCCCTTTCTATATACAACATAGAAAGCGAAGTTTACTATCGCTTGATTCAAAATAATAATCCAGCAACTGCAAGAGCGTACGAATCTTATAAATCTGTTCAACAATATAAGCGTGAACAAAATACTACTGATGAAGATATATTAGGTCTTTTAAATGAAACTAATGAAGACTTAATGGACGAAAATTCAAATAAAAATGCAATCATAGCATCAACTCAAAGAGATTTAATCGCAGGTGAAGTTTCAAAGGATATTGCAAAGAGAAAAATGATTCCTGCCGACTTAGTAGAAGCACATGAATCTGGTGCTATTCACATTCACGACATGGATTATTTTATCCAACCTATTTTTAATTGCTGCCTTGTAAACATGAAGGATATGCTCGACAATGGCACTGTCGTAAATGGAAAAATGATCGAAACTCCAAAGTCTTTCCAAGTTGCTTGTAATGTAATGACGCAAATTATTGCACAAATCGCATCAAATCAATATGGTGGACAAAGTATAAATATTTCTTGCCTTGGAAAATATCTTAGAAGATCCTATGAAAAAAATTTGAGCCTCGCTCTTGATACTCTAGGTGACATTGAACTTGCTGAAAAAATGGCAAATAGAATGACAAAAAAAGATCTCGAAAGTGGAATTCAAACTATTCAATATCAAATAAACACACTTATGACTTCAAATGGTCAAGCTCCTTTTGTAACGTTATTTATGTGGCTTGAAGATGATGACCAATACGTTGACGAAGTTGCAATGATTATAGAAGAAATTTTAAAGCAAAGAATACAAGGAATAAAGAATGACGCAGGAGTATATGTGACTCCAGCCTTCCCTAAATTAATTTATGTTTTAGACGAAAATAACATTAACAAAGATTCAAAATATTACTATTTAACGTCCCTTGCCGTCAGATGCACTGCAAAGAGAATGTACCCTGATTACATTTCTGCCAAAAAAATGCGTGCAAACTACGAAGGCAATGTATTTTCTCCAATGGGTTGTCGTGCTTTTCTTCCTCCATATAAAGACGAAAAGGACAATTACAAATTTGAAGGAAGATTTAACATGGGTGCGTGCTCCATTAATTTACCTCAAATAGGAATACTTGCCGGGGGCGACGAAGAAAAATTCTTTGAAATCTTAGAAAAAAGACTAGACTTGGTAAAAAGAGTGGGGCTACTTCGATACGAACATCTAAAAAAAGTTACAAGTGATTCATCTCCAATTCACTGGCAACATGGTGCCATTGCAAGACTTGGAAAACATGAATCTATTGCACCACTTTTATTAAATGGTTACTCCACAGTTTCTCTAGGATACATTGGAATATATGAAGCAACTGTTTTAACTAAAGGTGTAAGTCACACAACTAAAAAGGGATACGACTTTGCCATGAGAATAATGGACGCATTAAACGATGCAGTAAAGAAATGGACAAAAGAATATGGAATTAAATTTACTCTCTATGCAACGCCAGCAGAATCACTGACTCAAAGATTTTGCAATATTGACAAAAAAAGATTTGGAATAATAGAAAATGTAACAGATAAGGGTTACTACATCAACTCCTTCCACGTTGATGTTCGTGAAGAAATATCTGCCTTTGAAAAATTTACTTTTGAATCAAAATTTCAAGACAAATCAACAGGTGGTTGCATTTCCTATGTAGAAATACCTAATATGGGTCACAACCTAGAAGCACTTGAAACAATTGTAAGATTTATCTATGACAACATTCAATACGCAGAATTTAACACAAAATCAGATTACTGTTCTGAATGTGGATTTGACGGTGAAATTAAATTGAACGAAGAAGGCGATTGGGAATGTCCACAATGTCACAACAAAGATAGATCAACTTTATCAGTTGTAAGAAGAACTTGTGGCTATCTTGGAGAAAACTTCTGGAATGAAGGCAGAACAAAAGAAATTAACGCAAGGGTTCTTCACATATAATGAATTATGCACAAATAAGAAAATACGATGTGGCAAATGGCCCTGGTATAAGAAGCACAATTTTTGTAACGGGATGCACTCACAATTGCTACAACTGTTTTAACAAAGAATATCAAGACTTCAATTTTGGAAAAACTTGGACAGATAAAGAAACAAAAGAAGTAATAGAATATCTAGAACTTCCTGAAGTAAAAGGTCTGACAGTTTTAGGTGGCGAACCCTTTCAAAATGAAGTAGATCTTTTAATGACTATAAAGGACATAAAGAAAGAAGTTCAAAAAGATATTTGGATTTTCTCTGGTTATACCTTTGAAGAAATAATAAAAGATGAGAACAAAAAAAATCTTTTAGAAGAATGCGACGTATTAGTTGATGGGAGATTTGTTGAAAACTTAAAAGACTTGACACTTAGATTTCGTGGTTCTTCAAATCAAAGGATAATAGATGTAAAAAGATCTCTAGATGAAAATAAAGTAATTGAATTAAATTTTTAAAGAGCTACTCTCGTTTTAAGTAGCTCTTTTTTGTTAAGTGTAATTACCATGAACTTTTAATATATTTTATTTATTAAGACGCTAAAATATTATATCCAATAAACGTAGCTGCTAGTCCTGACAAAATAACCATAATTATACCTATTTTTATAATTAATTTAGAATCAGAATTTTCATCGGCATGAAGCATTGCTATTGGAGCAAATGATGATGGCAGTACATATGCTAGTGAGCCACACATTGTCGTTGTAACACAAAGTGCAATAGGACTAATATTGTAAGAAACCATAGAAACACTTGCTGCAACTCCTGTCATTATTGTAATTGTTGATACATTTGAAGAGAAATTTGTAAGCGCACAAGTTCCCAGTGCAAATAAAAACACAACTAATGTAATTGATGATTTTTCAATAATTGGTCTTAAATTTAAAATAACAAAATCATTTAATCCTACACCTTCTGCTGAAACTGCACTGCCCAATAAAACACCAATAGAAATAAAAAATATTGTCGCCCAAGGAATTTTCATATTCATTGTTTCTTTTAAGTCAATTAATGGCGTATCATTTATCCTGACAAAGGCAAGTAAAATAACTGCTAAGAAAGCCCAAAAAGTAATGGTAAGATTCTTGAACATTAAAATCACGCTATTATCTTTAGGTAAAAATATTTGTAAAACTCCTGGAAGAATCCATAATATTACAGTAGCAAAAAATATTGTCGCTATTGACTTTTCTCTAAGTTCCATAGGTTTTAAATCTTCTGAAAATTTATTCATGTCAAGATTACTAACTTTTGAAACATCAGGTTTTATAAAATATCTTATTATTATAAAAAGAACTAAGAATAGTATAAACGTCGTAGGCACTGCATATGCCATATAATCAATAAGAGTTATCTCCATTCCAGTTGTCTGTTCAAATATTCCAATTCCCAAAATTGCAAGTGGATGTGAAATTGGCGTAGCTGCCCCACCAAGATTAACTGAGAAAATAGCACCTAGTGACAAAGTATTAGAAAATTTACTATTTTTTTCATATCCAGTCTTTTTTATTATCTCATTTGTAAAAGCTAAAAAGAAAGCTGTCGCTGGAACTTGATCCATAAATGCTCCAACCAAATAGCAAATAAAGAAATACACAAACATAAACGACCAAGGACTTTTCTTAGAAATTTTCATCGTGAGCATTTTTGTAGTAAGTCTAGCCGTAAAACCCGATTCATTTAGAGCATTTGTCAGTACCATACTTGCCACTACAAAAGCAAAAATCCAATTTCCAATTGAACCTTTTATAACATCATTTAAGCTCATAACACCTGTCAATGTCAAAAGTAAAAAACTAAAAAATACAGGCCATATAGTGTCGACAATAGATAACATAAGTACCGTTCCAATAAAAACTCCTATTACTTTTGTCCCCATAGATGTAATTGGATCTATTGGAGGTAATATCCAAAATAAAAATATTACAAATAAACATAACAAAGTTTTCAGAATATATTTCTTATTCCAATAGAACTTTTGTTGCAATCCTTTCATAGAATCACCTATTTCTTATAATATCCATTTTCAAGTAATAATGCTATGCCTTGTCCGCCTCCAATGCACGCACTTACAACAGCATATTTCAAATTATGATTTTCTTTAAATTCATATAAAGCAGTAGTTATAATTCTTGCACCCGTCATTCCAAGAGGATGCCCTAGTGCCACTGCACCACCATGAATATTAAAGTTTTCCTCATAATACTTACTTCCTAAATAAATATCAAGTTCTTTTAAACAGCCCAAAGTTTGACCAGCAAAAGCCTCATTTATTTCAAGCATTCCTATATCTTTTTTTAAATCAAGTTCATTTCTTTTGAGCAGATTATTTATAGCAGGAACTGGCCCCATTCCCATATAAGCTGGATCTACGCCTGCTATTTCATAATCCACTAATTTTGCCATAACTTCCAAATTTTTTTCCTTTGCGTAAGAAAGAGTTGTAATTATTTCAAAGGCCGCACCATCATTAAGACCAGAAGCATTACCTGCCGTAACAGTGCCTTCTTTTTCAAATACGGGCTTTAAAGTACTTAACTTTTCAAGAGTTGTGTCCTTCTTTGGATGTCCATCAGTATCAACAATTGTACTTCCTTTTCTTGATTTTACTTCAACAGGAACTATTTCTTTTGCAAATCTACCTGAATTTATAGCTTCTCTTGCTTTCATTTGACTGTCGTATGCAAATTTATCTTGATCCTCTCTCGAAATATTATATTTTCTAACAACATTTTCAGCAGTATTTCCCATGTGGTTTATACCTGAATTTGCACCCGAAGCTGTTCTATGTCCCTCATCATTTGCATCTATTAATATAGAATCCCCCATTCTAAATCCCTTAAATCTAGCTTCTTCTGGCAACATATAAGGTGCTCTAGATAAAGATTCTGCTCCACCAACTGCAATAACTTTTTTATTTCCTCTTAAAAGTTCAAGAGCACCAGAAACAGCAGACTGCATTCCAGAACCACAAATTCTATTGACTGTCATTCCAGTTGCTTCGTGCTTTAAACCAGTATCTATTCCAATAATATTGCCCAAATTATTCGTTGTTTGAGAGCCAGTAACATGACCTACAATAACTTCATCAATATCATTTTTATCAATTCCAGATCTCTTAATAGCTTCATTTAAAGCAATTACTCCTAATTCCTGAACCTTAACTGTCTTTAAATCGCCCAAATAAGCTCCCACAGGAGTTCTAGCTGCTCCTACAAAAACAACTTCGTCATTTAAAAAATTTAACATTTATTTTCCCCTTTCATTCCATTATCATTTTTTCTAAATCTTCAGAAATTTCAACATCTGGCTCAACTCCACTAATAATTTCATCAATACTAAAGTTAGGATTGTAAGCTGACAAAATTAACTTTTCATTTACAATATCAAAAACTGCCTTTTCAGTAACTATCATAGTCGCAGCTTTCTGTGCAGTAAGAGGTAATTTACAATTTTTTAAAATTTTAGGTTTTCCATTATTTGTGTGATATGTAGCAATTATCACGTTCTTAGCACCTACACATAAATCCATAGCTCCGCCCATTCCAACAACTAATTTGCCTGGAATAGTATAATTAGCAATGTTACCATGCTCATCAACTTCCATAGTTCCAAGAACAGAAGCACTTAAATGTCCTCCTCTTATAATTCCAAAAGAAATAGATGAATCAAAAAAAGAAGCTCCTTTCTTAAATCTTGTCGGAAATCCAGATGAACTTATTACACCAGGAATATAATTAGGATCATCATAATCAATATCTCCAATGGCACCTATCATTCCATTTTCTGAGTGAATATTAATATTTTGTTCATCTGTAACAAACTTAGAAACTAAAGTAGGTACACCTACTCCTAAATTGACATAAGTATTAGGCTCTAACCTCACAGCAATATTTTTCGCAATAATTTCTTTCATTTCATTTTTATTAAGTTCCATTATTCAATACTCCCCTTAACAATATAATCAACAAAAATACCTGGCATAGTTACATCATTTGGAGCTATTTCTCCATTCTCAACTATTTCATCTGCTTGTACTATCGTTATATCACTAGCAGTAATCATCATAGCTGAATGAGCAGTAGCAGATCCAAAAAATACAACATTTCCCATCTTATCAGCTTTTCGTGCCCTAACTATACACACATCTGCTCTAAGAGGTTTTTCTAATAAATACTCTTTACCATCAACACTTATAATTTCCTTCCCCTTTGCTATATCAGTCCCTATCCCTGTTGGTGTTAAAACTCCTCCAAGACCATAACCACCTGCTCGAATCCTTTCAACTAAAGTTCCTTGAGGTACAAACTCTACTTCAATCTCTCCTTTATTAAATTGATCAACTGTAAATTTATTCATTCCTATATGGGAAACGATTGCTTTTTTAATACAATGATTAGGAGTCAAAATCCCAACATGTTCGCCAGGAATATTTAAATCACCTGTATCATTACAAATCAAAGTTAACTCTTTTGTGTTTCTTTTAACAATTCCTTGAATGATTTCATTAGGTGCTTCAGACCCTGCGAATCCACCAATCATAATAGTGCATCCACTATGAATCATATCAAGGGCATCATCCATTGAAATAATTTTTTTCTCATCCATTTGAAAAATCTCCTTTTTAATCTAAAAACATATTCTTTATGGTATAATTAAATATACTATTTAGTTTATCTTGATACCACGATATAATTATTATGAAAACCATAACTTTTTTTTATATATAAATGAGGGCTACATGGAAATTAATCAAATGAAATACATAGTGTGCATAGCTAATAATAATTTTAATATTAGCAAAGCAGCAGAAAAACTTTACATAACTCAGCCAGCTCTTAGCAAAACTATTAAAAATATAGAATTAATGACAGGAATTGAAATATTCACTAGAAAAAAAGGAAGATTAACTGGCTTTACTCCTATTGGAAAAATCATTTATGATAATTCAATACAAATAATAAACATTGAAAATCAAATTCAAAAAAATATTATCGACTATAAAAAGAAAGAATCAAATTACATTTCTATTGGAATTTTGTCAGTCTTTATGCCTATACTTTATGAAAAAATAAATACTCTATCACATAAGTGCAAAGAAAATAAAAATATAATAATAGACATAGTAGAATATAATTATTGGGATCTAATGAAGAAATTTGAAGATGAACAAATAGACATAATAATAACCGTTGGCTATAACGAAAATAACAACGAAACAATAAATCATACTATATTAGACAGTTCTTACGTTGCAATCTACGATAAAAATAATCATCATTTTGAAAACAACTCTATTAAATACTCTGATTTAAATAAAAAAACTCTAATTTATCCTTCGACCCTAAGTAAATCAAAGACTTTAATAGATGGAATTCTTGATAATAATAAAGTGGAATGCAAAAGAAAAATTCACCTAATGAATCCTGAATCAGTTTTACAAACAATTGTTAACACAGACTACTTAGCAATACTACCTCAAATCTTTTATGACATTAACTCAATTAAATACAATAACTATTTAAACATTGCTGAATTTAAAGTTCCAATTCCTTGGCATATGGACATAGTAATTAATAAAAAAAATTACAATAAAAGTAAAAATGTATTTGAAGAATTATATAATACCCTAAAAAATAATAAACTTATTTCTCCTTAAAATTTAAAAAAGGCATCTGCTATACTCAAATTTAACAGATGCCTTTTTTTATAATATTTATTTTCAATTTAACTTTCCACATATCACCTAGTTTATCATTATTAATTTATAAAAATAAATATTTGCAATAAAAAAGCCCTCCAATAAGGAAGGCTTTTTTATCTTTTCTTTAATATGTAATGAGATAACTCATTGTGGAATAATTAAAGCAAAATATTTTACTAATTTTAAAAGGAGTATTTAAAATAAAAAGTCTATTGACAAAGATATCCTTGCATCAATAGACCTTTTAACTGGCGATAACTTACTCTCCCAGGTCGTTGCCAACCAAGTACCATCAGCGGACTAATGCTTAACTTCTGTGTTCGGTATGGGTACAGGTGTGTCCATTGTCCTATTCTCACCAGATTAACTTAAAAAACTAATCTACTCTTCCTTTTCTCTTGGTCAAGTCTTCGACCTATTAGTACTCGCTAGCTGAATGTATTGCTACACTTACACCTTGAGCCTATCTACCTAATTTTCTTCTAGGGGTCTTATCTTTCGAGGGAAATCTCATCTCGAGGGGGGCTTCGGGCTTAGATGCCTTCAGCTCTTATCCCTTCCAAACTTAGCTTCCCAGCTATGCACTTGGCAGTACAACTGGTGCACCAGCGGTTTGTCCATCCCGGTCCTCTCGTACTAAGGACAGCTCCTCTCAAATTTCCTACGCCC